>ENA-OOXC01000001-OOXC01000001.1-human-gut-metagenome-genome-assembly--contig:-NODE-1-length-492095-cov-24.142968_pt1 | contig 492095 bp, 435 predicted proteins | sample MGYA00241578_ERZ501325 | MGnify/ENA primary metagenome ERZ501325 (study PRJEB25962, sample SAMEA2042737) | human gut metagenome | biome: human gut; feature: human-associated habitat; material: faeces...
TTAGCTTTTTATGTAATGGCTTCCTAATCTCAGATGTTTTAGGCAAATCAAACATGTAAACACCTCCTACTTTATGACAAGAAAACTTATCAGTTCAAAATCGTCTAATCCATTTATAGTCTCAGATAAAAAACTCATCTGTTTGCCACTTAAGAAACTGTCCATCTCACTTTCATCTTTCAACTCAATAATGGATGCAATGGCATCTCCAAGTAAATCCGAATATTTTTCCATTTTCCGACCATCGTCTGTTTCATCATTAAATTTGGCGCATAATTCTTTATCCGGTTCCTTTTTTCCTTTACATAAAAGCCTGAATGAATCCAGCATTTCCTTCGGTGAAAGATGGTCTATGATTACCTCTCCTTCTTCTGACATATACACCATATAGAATGGATGCAGCCTGTTCTGACTGTTGATATTTACCTCATTCTTTATATTTCTAAGTACAAATATTACTCCTGCCGGCAATTCTTCTGTTGCTTTCACCACAGCATTCATTCCATGCGGTGCCTTTTCAATCTCAGGATGTGTCTTAATATAATCAAGCAAGTCCAGTCTGAACTCATTCAATCCAAGATCCATAATAGATATTCCGGATGACATATCTTCAATATCTACCACTTCCTCCTGTAATTTCTTAAGCTGCTGTTTTCGATACTCCAAATCACCCTTTTCCTCCGGGCTCAGAACATTATCATCACCGGTCGCTGTCATATCCACGATTTTCATTCTGGTTTCTACTCTGGCTTTCAGATTAATATATTCATCCAATGTAATATCCGGCCAGAAGTTTACCAGCTGAATACATTCATTCTTGCTTCCAATTCGGTCTATTCGTCCAAATCTCTGGATAATGCGCACCGGATTCCAATGTATATCATAATTAATCAGATAATCACAGTCCTGCAAGTTCTGACCTTCTGATATACAATCCGTTGCTATCAGAATATCTATTTCTGCTTTTTCATTCGGTAATAAGAGACTTTTCCCCTTAGACATTGGAGAGAAGCATGTTAATACTGTATTTAGGTCTGTTTTTAATCCCTTGATTGTAGTCTTTCCATCTACTGACCCTGTAATAATAGCTGTGTCTAATCCATATTTTTTCTTAACATACACACTTACTGTGTCATACAAATAATTAGCTGTATCTGCAAATGCTGTAAATATGATTATTTTCTTATTACCGGGATTGATAGGATGTTCCTGCTTTTCATCAATCACATCGAATAATGTCTGCAATTTGCTATCATGATCAGGTGTTATATCTGCAACCATCGTAAGAAGCAAATCCAGTATTTCTTTATCCCCTTCAAGTTCCCGTCTCCATGACTTATAATCCATATCTGCAATGTCAATTCTTACTTTGTTTCCAATTGCAAACACATCATCATTCTGATCATCTCCATCTAAATCCATATTTGTAATGTCATTCAAATTCAACGAGGATTTATTATAACCGTGTTCAAAATCTGCAATGCTCTTTATGGTATCGGTAATAAGATCGTTGATACGTTTTAATGTCAGACTGAAGGAATATACGGAACTCTCCATTCGCTTCATAAGGTTTATTGACATCAATCTTCTTATTCCCTGCTCTCGACCGGACTGTGTAAGTCCTCCCTTTACATGGTTTGAATCATACACATCTTTATATTTTGCTAATTTACTTGGCAGGATATAGTCAGTGGGTGTATATATACATAATCTAAGCTGGTTCAGCTCTTCAAATATCTCATTATAATTGATTGCCTTGTTTAAGTCTGTCAATCCCGGTCTTTTTGATATAGGTGGATTTCTCTTCGGAAATGTTCCTATATCTGATGTATCATAATATTTCTGAATATGCTTTCTTGAACGCGCAATAGTTACACTATCAAGCAATTCAAAAAAGTCAAAATCAAGCATCCTTAAAAGTTTGCTTGTAGTTCTATCTTCCGGTTTCCATTTGCTCCAAGTATTAAAGGCAGTCTGTGCTTGCTTGAAAATATCATCAATATTCTTATTGGTATTCAGCTTTTCATCCAATAACCGGCTTTCTCCCTCATAAGCAAGGGCAATCTGATTCTTCAGATCTACAAAACGATTATTTACCGGTGTGGCAGACAACATAAGTACCTTTGTCTTAACACCCTTGCGTATAACCTTATTAAGAAGCTTCAGATATCTGTTTTCTTTCTCATCCTCACCTGATATTTTTCCACCATTACGAAAGTTATGGGATTCATCAATAACCACCAAATCATAATTTCCCCAGTTTACCATATCCAGTTCCATACCGTTGGAATTTCCTGACTCTCTGCTTAAGTCTGTATGGAACAGGACATCATAACGCATCCGATCGGCTGCAATCGGGTTGTTAATGTAATTATACTTATATGTATTCCAGTTGTTCGCCAGTTTCTTAGGACATAACACAAGCACAGATTTGTTTCTGTTCTCATAATATTTTATTACAGACAGTGCAGTGAATGTTTTACCTAAACCTACTGAATCTGCCAAGATACATCCGTTATACTTCTCCAGTTTATTGATAATTGCTAACGCAGCATCCTTCTGGAAATTATAGAGCATTCCCCATATCTTGCTTTCTTTAAAGCCTGTTGCCTCATTTGGCAGAACATCCTCTGATACATCTTCAAGAAATTCATTGAAAATATTGTATAGTGTTACAAAATACAGATAATCCGGAGAATTTTCATTATAAACAGTTGTAATATTCTCTATCACTTCATCCGTCACTTCCTGAAGTTTTGACGCATCGTTCCATATCTGTTCAAATAATTGCAAGTATGCTGTGCTCATTGGAGCTTCTAATTTATTTATTATATAATAGGCGTTATTACCTCGTTCACATCCTAAATCAACGGTTGTAAACCCATTCAAAGTCATATAACTTTTATCATCAACATTTATGAATCCCGTCATAATCTCATTTGTCACATTTGACTTGAATACTGCCTTTTTACGAATCCACTCCGCACATTCTTTTGCAATTGCCTTCTGTGTCATCTCATTACGAAGTTTAACTTCAAACTCCGAACCAAACAGATTTTTTTCACGTTCCTGTCTTGGTATATAAAATTCTCTCTTCTCACGTTTTGCTTTTTCTTTAATGAATGTTGGTGATGTAAAAATAAAACGAAGCTCATCCACATTTTTGAGTTCTTTCTTTAATTCAGCAAATGCATAAATAGAAAAGCAGGCTGCAGCAATAGAGATTTTACTTCCCTTATGTATTTCAATTGTTAAATCTTCTTTTAATGTCTTATTGACATTATCTATTATTTCCAATTCCGTTTGCCTCCTTCGTTTGTACTATGCATTATGCTTTTTCCCCATAATTTTCTCCCTTGTGTGAGTACTATTCATCATCTATATTTTCTTCATAACTCTCTGCCTCATCAAAATCCAAATCATCTTTATTTCCCATTAAAAGTGTTTTTATTTTATTAATCACCAAATCAGCAATTTCATCTTTATTAAGTCCATCCAATATAATGCTTCCACCTATCGCATTCAAATATTGCAATGCCATTCTAATATGTTCTTTCACACTTAGCATAATATCATGTTCCCTAAAATAACTTATTCCCTGTATTATTCCATCTATAATCTCTATATTTGATGAAAAATTATTTGATGCAAAAATATCAGAAATTTTTGAACTAAAATCATTGTATCCAAGTGAATCAATTCTCCAAAAATGATTCTTATTTTCTTCATCATATAAATTATATCCTACCCACCAGCACTTACTCAAAGTATTACGATATAAACCTCTTCGTGTGGAATTATCCCCACAAAAAAATCTTGACAGTATATTACTCACATTTTTGTCATCATCAAATTTTATTTCACCAATATAATCCCATCTTTTCTTTACATATTCATAAAATGTCCCATTACATAACCCAGCCCACAATCTTTCATCACTTGCCTGTGAAGGCGTTATATATTTCATCAGATTAGAATATATTATTTTACAATTATCTGCCTCAATTTTTCCTTTTGGTAATGACAAATCTGCCAGTTCAAAATCTTTAATATCTGCAAATTCAATAAAAGGATTTTCGCCACATGCTTCACTCATCCATTCATTATTTTCTTCAATGTAATAGTTACTGTATAATTTTTTCATATCTTTTTTCAAAGTATCAAGTGCATTCTTTTTCATTATATATAATTTCATTCAAACTAATCCTCCTTAATGTCCATAACCTCATTCAAAGAACTCAACGCACTTGTTATTGGCAATTCCATTGCTTCCTGTGCACATTCGTATGAAGTTTTTGTTTCATCAATTAGTACAGTTTTAATATCTATTCCCTTTTTCTGATATGCTTTTGCTAATGATATATACCATTTTTTATCTTTATACGCGTCTTCACTATCCACCTGCCTAAGTTCTTCAAATACATACACTAATGCGGGTAGCACAACTAAGGCATTCACAATATGACGTGTTTCCTCTATTGCAGCATATTTATTGTATAAATTATATTCTTTAGTACAAAGCCCGATTTTAATTCTATTATCATTTAATTCTACCACTGCCGGCTTTGTTTCATCTGTAGTTCTCCTATAAACTGAAAATATTGATGATGAACGCATTAAATCATTGTCATCTTTAAAAATAATATAATCGTCTAAATTTTCATAAGCAAGAACACTACCCCTAGGTATATCAAAAGTAAGTCCATCAAAATCTTCGTTCCAATCACTGCTATAGAATTCTTTTATATCTTTTGTAGCAAGTATAAATGCTACTATTTCTACCTTACCATTAAGCTTATTATATGGAATTTGATATGAAAAAGTGCCAGTAACGTCGCCTTTTATAGCCTTCCTATATGATGTTGTAGGGCACTCGATATGAATCACATATTCTGCACTTTTTCCATACAGCATCAAGTCACGAATTTCTTTATTCGTAACTCTACAAATGAAATTCAATTTAAAATTATTAATGTCACTACTTTCAACAGTAACTTTTGCTTCAAAAAAAGATGTTTTATAATCATCTTTATCATTACTAAGTACCGGATATGTATAAAGTCTATTAGTTATGTTCATAAACCTTTACCTCCATTGCATAGTTTCCTTTTTCAGGAAGGCAAAATTCTAACTGAACCTTTTCATTACCTTTCATCCCTTTAAAGTTGATTTGACCATTTTCGACAGATACAAAATCACAATTTTTTATTATTTTTGCATCAACAATGTTCAACTTTATTTTCTTTCCATTTTCCCCAACTGTAACAAATTCAATGTAACCTGCCGATAGATCAACCGGTAATATATATGACACTTTATATTTGCCCGGTGCAATTTTTATTATCCTTGTATCTGTAAGAGGATATGGCCGGCTTTCTCCTATATTTCTCGAAATAATATCCTCTCCTTCTTTATCAGCAAATCCTTTATATTGATTTACCTTTTTTCTTTTTCTATATCCTCTGAGAACTCTAATTGCATCAGAGGATCCATCAGAATCAATCACTCCATTTTCTTTTCGCTTTCTATTATTCTTATTTGAATTATTATCTCCTTCCCCAGCAAAAAAATAGCCATGAATTTTATTTGGAACCTCTACTTCAATCTTTTCTACATTGCCTAAATAATTGTTTATGCCTTCGGCTTTATCCACATTATCATTCATATTATCATTCATATTCAATATGGATCCTAAGCCAACTACATCATTTATATCATTATAATCTTGTTCTCCAAGCCTATTTACAGTATCAACAATCCAACCTTTTAATTCAGCAAGATATTTTTTTGCCATTACAGGATCACTATGATTTTCCGGCTTCCATTTATCATGTGCCGGAGTTTCCATTTCTCTAAAAAACTCGTTCAATTTGGTTCCATCAAGTTCAAGTATTGCTGTAAATGAAATTGTTTTTGAAATATTCTTCATTAAAAATAATTTCATACCCGATTTTCTCGTTACCAAAACTTTCCTGTTCAAATTTTGTGAACTATCAACTAATATCTTTAATTTTAGTTTCCCTAAATTATAAAAATCTCTCTCATATTCTTTGGTTTCATCACTTGTTAACACACACCATGTGTTATATGAATCAGGTACTTTTTTCTTATATTCTGTCATAAACTTTGATAATGTATCAAAATTCAACTCATCATCCCTGCCAAATCTTAAAGTCAACATTTTTCTATAAATTGACATTATAAAATTATCTAATACTTCAATATACACCTCCTCTTTAACATCATTTGTATTAACAACATTTAACCCATATACAAATATATCTGTGCCAATTTCATCTCTAATATTTAGTTTTTCAAGTTCTTTTATTGATTCAACAGGTCCATTTGTATCAGAATTACCATAATATCCTATTCCAGTAGTAAATGCACACTCACCAATTTGATATGACAACAGTCTCGACATTCCCTGAGCTGCTCGTTCTCCATCCTGATTTAACGTCCTATAGAAAACCATTCTATATGCACTACACATATAAGGTGCATTTTTACCAATACCAAAACTTCCCTGTGTATCTCCAGACTTAGTAGCACCTCCATCAATCTTAGTCAACGCATTCCATGAACCAAATCCTAATTTATATGGCTCTGTTAATCCACATGTATTTGAATCACTTATGCGCAAAACGACATTTGTCCTTTCCTCTATATTTTTAATAGCTTTTTCCAAAAATTTTTTTGCTTTTTCACTATTATCTTGCCAATAACCTAATGCTAATTTCAACATATGTTTGTAATCTGAATACCCCGGAATATCAGCAGAATTTATATAATGCTGTTTAACTTCCATTTTCACTGTATCCTCGTTTTCTCTTTTGGCATCTAATGAATTCTGACAGGTTTCCCTTATTAATGCCTTTATTCCATCACCTTGAAATGTTTCAATTCCTGCATTGGCAACACCTACAATCTGTCCATTATTTGTACTAGGAAAACTCCATTCCATATCTTTTATTCCTCCCAAAATGTTCTTTGATTATCAAAATATAATTTTATACTAATAAGTTACTAATTTTAATATACTAAAAAATATTTAAAACGATTATAATTATTTGCTGCCTCTTTACAATTTAGTTATATTACACCAATTTTAGCATAATTCCGGTCTTCTATCAACTTAATCATAAATCACGGCTTCGTTAAAAAAAATGGTTTTTATACTTACTAATACTTAAATTTCCTACTTTAACCCAGCGATCAGAATCGATTTTATAGTTTTGGATATGATTTCTATCACATATCCATTTGTCAACTGAATCCTCCATATTACTTTTATTTCCATTACGCATAATAAAACTATTTAAGTATGCTACAATTTTACCCTTTGAAGCTATATTATTATCTACCATACACTCTAAGATAATCCATCTTTGCGAATCTGAAAGGTTATCTGTCTTTCCAACATTATATCCCATCTTATGTAAAATGCCTTCTTCTGCTAATTCATCATCATATGATTTATTTATATAGCTTCCTGATTGAAATTCTTCATTTGTAATAATTCTGTGCAAAATAATTCCTCTATGTTTTAAATCTTCATATGTACTTTGTTGAATAAAATATTTATTACATGTCTTACAATAAGTAGCATGTACTTTAGGATGAATAATATTGCCTTTTCTGTCAACAATGGTAATCTCTGCCGCTATGTCTTCTACGTTATGATGTTTAAAACACTTGAACATATTGGTTCTGACAATAAAATCAGCACATCCGATATGAACTACATTGCTATACTGCTGCATAAGAGTATCTTCTTCTTTTTCAAACCACGTTATTGATGGTTTAGCATTTCTTTCAACCAAATAAGCTATTTCTAATGAATCATTATGTCCGGTTTCATAACATATATCGTTATGAACGCATGTAAGATGATATTTTTCTTTCTTTTTACATGTTTCTTTTTCCATAATCCACGTTTTGGTTAACTCAATATCATATCCCGCAATTGAAGTCTTATATCTTGTTTTCTCTTGATTTTTAAAATCAATTATCCATTTTGCCTTTCCGGTTTGGGTCTCATGCAAAATTTTTTCAAGCAAAGATTTGCCCAAATGCCTGTTTTTTTCTGATATTTTAACTTTATTTTCTTTTTTCTTATGGGGTTTATTCATTTTATTTGAATTGTAGTTTTCCCATATTTCCAGCAAAAACTTTTCCCTTTTAGTGTTATCTTTTATGTGGAGGGAGTCTCTTAAAACCCCTTTCAATCCCGGAGCAAACTCAAAATTATTTAATAACCATAAAGCATATGAATTATCATGAGTAAAAATATCAATCAATGTATACTTATCTTTATACTTTCCAAATGATACCTTTTTTATTAAATAATCCATTGAAAAATATCTTGTTTCCAACTTATTACCATCTCCTTTATAAATAACCTTTCAAATACAATTCCGTAAACATTGTTTACGGAATTGTAGCTGTTTTGGATTACTGTAATACTCTGTCTACCTTTTTCCTGCCTTCTCATGATATTCTGCAATATCCTCTGCCCAGGCATCATCAAGTTCAATACTGCAGTTTCTGCTTTTTGTAATGCCTTTCACTGCTCTGCCAACGGCCTCGTAGTTGAGTGCTATTCCATCATGGTCATTCTCGTATGTGACAGCCCTGTTTCTTGCAATTCCTATTTTCTCTGCTTCTTTACCGGCATCGATATTAGCTCCAAGGAATAAGAATTCCCAGCCACATTCTTTCTTTACTTCAATCATTCGCTTAATGTTATTGTAATTAAACTCTGTACTGGAATTTTCTAATCCATCTGTAGTGATTACAAACAATACTTTTCCGGCACGATGTTCCTCCGGCAAATGTTTCTGCACACTGTCAATTTTGTTAATTGCATGTCCTACCGCATCAAGAAGTGCCGTACATCCCCGGACATAATATTCTTTATCCGTCAACGGCTGAACTGCATCAATTGGGAAACGATCATGAATGATTTTCACTTCATCATCAAAGAGGATTGTAGTCACATTGACTTTTTCTTTTTCTTTTTTCTGCCTCTCTATCATCCCGTTAAATCCACCTATTGTGTCGCTCTCCAGTCCACCCATTGAGCCACTTCTGTCCAAAATAAATACAAGTTCTGTTAATTCTTTATTCATGTGATTTACCTCCTTCTGTTCTTGTAAATATAATATATCTACAGGACTTGCCGGGTGGGTCGCATGATAGGCGACAATTTATAGCCTACTCAAAAATTGGCTGTCCATAAGCATCTAATATCTCATTAATTTCAAACATATCATATATCTTATTCTGTAAGAAATAAGCTACGATAATATCCGTCTTTGAACTTCTTGAAAGGGCAAAGCCGGCAGAATTCAGAAGATCCTTCGCTTCATCAATGGATAATTCTAATGCTATTGCAAATGCAAGCACAGTTTTCTTATTTGGCGTATAATTCACATCTTTTCTGATTTTTGAAAAATGTCTTCGATCTACATAAGCTTTATTATATGCTTCAGAATCTGTCATTCCTCTCTCATCAATTAAACGCAATAGTCTTTGGGAAAATGTTTCATCCATCTGTCCCATAAGGCTTTCTATATTACGGTTTGTTGCCAATGTCGAAGACATAGAGTCAGTTGCTTTCGTTTTCTGCATACTTTCAACATCAAACGATTCTACAGCACTTTCATCTATCTCAATATCTGCATTTTCTACGGCATCACATTTTTTTGTTGTTTTTTTCTTTCTAAATTCCGAGATTCTATCAAATATAGACTTCATTTCTTTATCCAGTTTAATATCATCCGGCTTATCTATGTAATACTTATCTATGTATTTTCCTACGGATTCATATAACTTCTGATTTCGCATTCTTTCTCCTACCAATCTTCGTCAAGATCATCCATTGCATCATCTACGCCGTCAGCATAATCGCTGTCCTTATAATACCGGTCATAATCATAATCGTCATCCATGTATATATCATCATAACCATCATCGTATGAATTGTATGGATTGTTTTTCTTTGAACTGCTTGTTCCGGTATTATTTTTCTTTGTGTTGCTTGTTCCGGTTGTATTTTTATTTGTACTGCTTGTTCCGGTTGTATTTTTCTTCGTACTGCTGTTATAGGACGATCCACTTCCGGTTGTTGACTTAGTACTGTAACTGCTTGAATACCGGCTGTGGCTGTAACTTGCTGTATCACTTTCTTTCTTATTACCAATCGAACCGATAATATATAACACAGCAATAAATATAAGAATTGAAACCAATACTTCTGCAAAAGAACTTTTTTCTTTCATACTTAACACCTGCTTTCATTGAAATATCAATAACTCTGTTTTCTTTGTAGCCTAGTCAAAGTCATAATCATCCGGATCCAGTCCTGCATCCTCCAGTGCTTCTCTTCTTTCGTCCGCGTCCATACATTCAAGTTCTGTCTCATTTAATCCTGCCAGTAATAAATCATCTTCTAGTTCAGTCTCATCACTTGTGCATGCGTCTTCATGTCCGAAAACTAAATCATCCATAACTGAATACTCGTATGCATTAAGCTTTCCGTCTTCATCAAAATCAAAATCTGAATCATATAATCTTCCATCTGTTCCTAACATAATATTGTCCTCCTATTTGACATTTTTTTAATTTTCCCATATTAAAACAGGAATCAGTAAGAGTATTTCTCTTATCTGATTCCTATTATAGCTTAACCGGCTGTCCCATAAACACACCTTGCATATCGAATCTATGTTCTTATTTTCTGTATTGTTCAACTAATCTGTCAATTTCTTCCTTCATCATCGAAACAACATAATCCGGGCCTGTAAGTGTAACGCCTTTGCCAAGGCTCATAAGCCATGCAAAAAACTGTCTGCTGACTGCCACTTCTACATTTATGGCAAATTTTTTATCATCCAGTTTAATCATGGATACATCTTTGCCAAAGCGGTCAATTATCATCCCTGCACAGGAATTATCACATTCTATCCTGACTCTCTCCGGTTTTCCGTCATACATTCCAAACATTCTTCTAAGGTATGCTGCCATATCAAGTGACTTAAATACCTGTCTGCCTTCCCTGCCTTTGCCGTTTGGGTTAATATGAAGCATTTTGTCTACACGGAAATGCTTGATTTTATCTGATGTTCCGTCATAAGCTATTAAGTAATAATTATCGTCATTACATGATAATGACCATGGACTTACCTCGTATAATGCGCCATCATGACGAAGTTCCATCTCCTTGTTAACATTCCACTGGAAATATTGGAATGTTATTCTTGAATTTTCCGCAATGGCTGTATGAATTCTGTCGACATTATAATAAATACTTTCATTCATTGTTTTTACACGCCCTGCTACAAATACCTGTCTGTCTAACTGGGATGCCTCGTATTTACTGGCAAAGCCCTCTATCTTTTTTATAAGCTCGTTAGATTTCTTGGCTGTAATGAATTTTGCGGATTGAATGGAATCTACAAGCAGCTTTAATTCTGCCAGTTCAAATTGTCTGTTGCCTACATGATAAGAAAATGTTCTGTCCTGCTGTTCTCCTATTATATCAAGTCCGTATACCCTGAGATTTTCTATATCATTATACAGGCTTTTACGCTCCGCACTTATATTGTATGCATCCAGAGAATCAATAATCTCCGACATGGTAATGCTGTGCGTCTCATCGGTTTTCTCCAACAGGATTTTCATAAGATATATAAGTTTTAATTTCTGGTTTGATGACTTAGCCATATTACGCCTCCCTGATATACTCATAAATTAATAAAAGTTTCTTATATGATACCATAAATGTTCACATAAGAGAAGAAAAGCATAAAAAAACACGCCGGTCCACATTAATGTAACCAACGTGCCCTGTTCATAGCTTAAGCTTCAGCTTTTTCAATCTGAACGATTGCTGATTTCTGCATTGGAATTCTGCAATTCTTATTGCTACCGAATTCAACGATAACTGTATCGTCTGTTATATCAATAACAACTCCGTAGAAACCGCTTGTAGTAAGAACGCTGTCACCCTTTTCCATTGAATTAATCATTTCCTGCTGTTTCTTCTGCTGTTTCTTCTGTGGTCTGATTGCTGCAAAATACATAATAGCTGCAAAAATCGCAATATAACCTACTAAAAGTAAAATACTGCCTGCTCCGTTTGAACTTAATAAAATCATGTTGTCTGTCCTCCTTGTAGACTCTCTAAAGTCTCTTTCTTGAATTCACTATATCTGCCTTCATCTATAGCTTCTCTGATTTGCTCCATAAGATGATTATAAAAATACAGATTATGAAGCACGCAAAGTCTCATTCCTAACATTTCCTTTGCTTTAAGAAGGTGTCTTATATATGCTCTGCTGTAACTTCTGCATGCAGGACATCCGCAGCCTTCTTCTATTGGTCTGGCGTCTTTCTCATATTGTGCGTTAAAAAGATTGAGCTTTCCAAACCTTGTATATACATGACCATGTCTTCCGTTTCTTGAAGGATATACACAGTCAAAGAAATCGACACCTCTGTCCACTGCTTCAAGTATATTCGCAGGAGTACCAACGCCCATAAGATATACCGGCTTGTCTGCCGGAAGATTAGGAACTACGGAATCAATAATTCTGTACATTTCTTCATGGGTCTCTCCAACAGCCAGTCCGCCTATTGCATAGCCGTCAAGATTAAGTCCGGCTATTGCCTTGGCATGATTGATTCTGATGTCGTCATAAGTTCCGCCCTGGTTGATACCAAATAAAAGCTGTTCCTTATTGACTGTATCAGGCAATGAATTAAGTCGCGCCATTTCATTCTTACATCTTACAAGCCACCTTGTAGTTCTGTCAACTGATTTTTGAACATAATCCCTTGGAGAAGGATTTTCTATACATTCGTCAAATGCCATTGCAATTGTGGAACCGAGGTTTGACTGTATCTGCATACTTTCCTCAGGCCCCATAAAAATCTTATGTCCGTCAATATGTGAATTAAAGGAAACGCCCTCTTCCTTAATCTTACGGAGCTTGGCAAGTGAAAAAACCTGAAATCCGCCCGAATCTGTTAAAACAGGTCTGTCCCAGTTCATAAATTCACGGATACCGCCCATTTCCTTAATGAGCTTGTCTCCTGTACGGACGTGCAGATGATAGGTATTGGAAAGTTCAACCTGACAGCCTATCTCACGCAGATCGTCCGTCGAAACAGCACCTTTGATGGCGGCAACGGTACCGACATTCATAAATACAGGAGTCTGTATCGTACCATGGACTGTTTTCATCTCGGCTCTCTTGGCTTTTCCGTCTGTTTTTAATACTTTATATTCCATTATTTGTCATACACTTTCTTTAAATAATCCATTCTGGATGTCATATTAGCCATAAGCAGGTCCAGTATGGTACATGCTGTCATTGTTTCAACCACAACAACTGCTCTCGGTACGATAACAGGGTCATGTCTGCCCTTTATACATACCTGCATCTCATCACCGTTACGGCTTACGGTACTTTGTAATGATGATATGGAAGGCGTAGGCTTGATGGCAGTCCTGAAAATTATATCACTGCCGTCACTTATTCCGCCAAGCACTCCTCCCGAATGATTAGTTCTCTTTGCTATATGACCGTTATCGTTATAAAATTCATCATTATTTTCGCTGCCCGTTGTCTCGGCAACCATAAAACCGTCACCTATTTCAATGCCTTTAGTCGCTCCGATTGACATTACAGCCTTTGAAAGCTGCGCGTCAAGCTTATCAAATACAGGCTCACCGATACCAGCCGGCATACCTTTTACGACACATTCTATAATTCCTCCAAGAGAATCAAAATTCTCAATGGTTTCTTTTGCCTTATTCTCGATGGAAACCGCAGCTTCTTTATCAGGAACCGAAAAAGGATTTCTGTCGCGTTCTTCAATATCAAATCTTGAATAATCAATTCCAATTCCGCCAATGCACTGGGTATAGGCAGTAATTTCTATACCGAGTTCTTTAAGAATCTTTGCGGCAACTGCACCCGCAGCTACCCTTGCAATCGTCTCACGACCGGATGAACGTCCGCCGCCTCTGTAATCCCTGAAGCCATACTTGCTGTCAAAAGTATAGTCAGCATGCCCCGGTCTGTAAAACATCTCTATATCGGAATAATCTGTTGATCTCTGATCCTCATTAAGAACCATGATTGAGATAGGTGTTCCCGTCGTCCTGCCTTCAAAAACGCCGGACATTATCTTAGCCGTATCACTTTCCTTACGCTTAGTAACGTACTGCGATACTCCCGGTTTTCTGCGGTCAAGGTATTTCTGGATATCTTCCTCTGAAAGGCTTAATCCTGCAGGACATCCGTCAATTACCACACCTAATCCCTTACCATGAGATTCTCCCCATGTAGTTATTCTAAACTGATTTCCAAAAGATGACCCAGCCATCTATGTATACCTCCGGATTCTAGTCGATTTTAGTACCACATTCTGAACAGAATACTGCATCATTTTCAAGTTCACATCCACAGTTAGGACATGTCTTAACCTGTGATACGGGTTCTGCTGCCGCAGCTGTCTCTGTCTGTGGAATGGCAGCTCCGCAGCTTCCGCAGAATTTCTGACCCGGATTAATAAGTCCTCCGCAATTGCTGCATCTCATTCCATCTGTTGAATATGTATGTGGAAGTCTTGTTCCGCATCCGGAACAGAAAGACGATTTAACCCCGTTTTCAAGTCCGCAGTTAGTACATACCACAATACCGTTTATAAATTTGATTCTAAGATCAATCTGCTTCATTTCCTCATTTATTTTGTTAATCTGGTTAACACTGTCAGCAAATTCACCCTCCGGAGAATCTTTATATTTTTCAAAATAAAGGCGCCCTATTGTGTTATATATTCCGCTTTTTCCTGCTTCAAGCTCTTTATATTTTTTCTGACATGCTTCTATTTCATTATTGCTCATCGTACTACACTCCTTAGGTAAAAATATTTGTTATAAGTATACCCAAATTTTAATAAGCGGTCAACTCATAATTCCGCCAATTGCCCCTCCGAGTATACATATTACTAAGGAAATTATATTTTTACCCAGTTCATTTTCAAACCCTTTATTTATTATTGCGGAAATCAGGACTAACATAGCAAAATATGCCACTCCTATTATAATCCCGTTAAGAAGCCTCCTGTTTTTCCTCATTTTACCGAAAATAAAACCTGACACAATATTAGAAACACCGTAAATAAGAATAACAAAGAGCCTTACCTGATTGTCTTTAAGTCCTATTTTCTGCATAAGAAGTGCTGCTAAAAGAAGCAGAACCCCTGTAACTATGTATGCAATAATTAATGACTTAAAAATTGAAAACACCGCTTTTTTCATTATTTTCCCCCGTATAATACACTTTATATAAGACATTTATATGCTTCTTTTATAAAAATATGAACAAAGGACGGGATACGCTTTCTACGATTCCCGTCCTTAACACCATATGCCTCAATATTACGGCAGTATTTTTATCTTTTATCAACTATTTCATTTTGGTTTTTATATATGCTCTTCGCCGGAACGTATCCTCTTACACTTGAAAGCGGATATATATTGGTTCCCGCACCGATAACGCTTCCCGGATTAAGAATAGAGCCACATCCTACCTCAACATTATTGCCGAGAATTGCGCCCATTTTCTTAAGACCTGTTTTGATAATGGTATCGCCATCTTTTATCTCAACCAGTGTCTTATCGGATTTGACATTGGAAGTTATGGAACCTGCTCCCATATGTGACCTGTAGCCAAGGATTGAATCACCCACATAGTTATAATGAGGTACCTGTACTTTGTTAAAAAGAACAACGTTCTTAAGTTCTGTTGAGTTGCCTACAACTGCTCCTTCACCTACAATGGCATTGCCTCTTATGAATGCACAATGTCTTACCTCTGCATTTTTGCCTATGATACAAGGTCCGGTAATGCTTGCCGTTAGTGCAACTTTGGCACTCTTTGCAATCCAGATATTATCATTCACAAGCTCATATTCATCAAAAGAAAGCGTTCCGCCAAGTTCTAGTATATATTCTCCTATTTCAGGAAGCACCTCCCAGGGATATGTATGTCTCATAAAAAGCGGCGCCGCTATTGTTTCAGTTAAATCAAATAACTGTGCTATTTTTAATTCTTCCATTTGTCTTTCCTTCTGTTATAAATTATTCAACCGTTACCGATTTTGCAAGATTTCTTGGCTTATCTACATCATTACCCTTAAGAACTGCAGTATAATATGCGATAAGCTGTAAAGGTACTGCCGCAAGAACAGGCATTACAAGCTCCGATACTTCAGGAATTCTTATGATAATATCTGCCGTCTTTTCATCAACTTTGGCATTTTCACCACACATAAGAACGACCTTGGCTCCCCTTGCCTTGCATTCCTGTATATTGCTTACAGTTTTTTCATACAGACTTGACTGTGTTGCAATTGCCACAACAGGTGTCTGGTCTGAAATAAGGGCGATTGGTCCGTGTTTTAACTCGCCTGCCGCATAAGCCTCCGAATGAATGTAAGAAATTTCTTTCAGCTTTAAAGCACCCTCCATGCTAAGTGCATAGTCAAGTCCTCGTCCGATGTATAAAAGACTGTCTGCATTCATTATTTTTGAGGCTGCATACTGACATTCATCCTTGGCTGCAAGGAATTTTTCCATAACATCAGGTATTGCAACAAGCTCTTTTATATAATTCATATAGGTTTCTTTATCAATAACTTTCTTGGCATAAGCTAATTTATATGCAAAAAGATACATCATTGATACCTGTACCGTGAATGCTTTGGTGGATGCAACGGAAATTTCAGGTCCGGCATGGGTATACATTACAAGGTCTGCTTCCCTTGCGATTGAAGAACCTTTTACATTAACAAGTGCAAGTGTTGTTGCGCCTTTTGCCTTGGCAATATTCATTGCTTCCCTTGTATCCGCTGTTTCTCCTGACTGTGATATCAGTATGACAAGATCTTTTTTACCGATTATTGGATCCCTGTACCTGAATTCTGATGCCATATCAACGGTTACTCTTGTTCTTGCCACTTTTTCAATTATATATTTTCCCACCATTCCGGCATACATTGCGGTACCGCAGGCAACAACAAAGATATTGTCATATCCCGCAAGTACTTCATCAGTAAGACCACATTCGGAAAAATCTACCATTCCTTCGTTAATACGCGGTGTGATTGTAGTCTTAATGGCTGTTGGCTGCTCATGTATTTCTTTAAGCATAAAATGCTCATATCCGCCTTTCTGTGCAGCATCTGCATCCCAGTCAGCCACCTGTATTTCCTTCTTTACAGGTTCTTTATGCACATCACATATCGTAACACCATCCTTGGTAATAGTTGCTATTTCATTCTGTTCAAGAAGATAATATTTCTTCGTGAATTCAAGTATGGCAGTCATATCCGATGCTATAAAATTCTCTTCGTCAGAAAGCCCGATTATAAGCGGACTGTCTTTGCGTACTGCAAATATCCTGTCAGGGAAATCCCTGAACATAATTCCCAGTGCGTATGAGCCTTCAATCTCTGCAAGTACTTTGATAATTGTATCTACAGGATTGCCGTCATAGTAATAATCAAGAAGCTTTGCTACTGCCTCGGTATCGGTTTCACTTTCAAAACCATATCCCTGTTCAATAAGAAATTCTTTTATCTTCATATAATTCTCAATTATTCCGTTATGTACAATTGATACCCTTTTGTTACCATGTGGATGGGAATTAATATCGGATGGTTCTCCATGGGTTGCCCATCTTGTATGTCCTATCCCGCAGGTTCCTGAAGGCTTACCTTCTTCTTTAATTTTATTGATAAGGTTCTCAAGTTTGCCCTGACACTTTTCTACTTTAATTTTATTATTCTCAAATACGGCAATTCCCGCAGAATCATAGCCTCTGTATTCGAGCTTTGATAATGCACCGATTAATATATCCGTACATTGTTTTTTTCCAACGTAACCAACTATTCCACACATTGTATAGGCCTCCTATTTTTTATAATATTCTGTAGTCCGGTTAAAATACTGTCTTAAAGAATATTCATTATTAAGCGTTTTAACCATCATTGTATTCTTAGAAATAAAAGCTTCCAGTTTTAACAGATATTCATCTGTACTTATATTACCTTCTGCCACTCCTGTCAACCCTTTTTCCCAGCTTGCGGTAAGTCTTGGATCTAAGAGTCTCTTAATTGAATTATCTACCACATCGTATACTATTTCTCCCAGTTGTGACGGAGTAATTATCTGCGTCTTATTATTAAGGTTAATGTATTTTTTGTCCACAAGTTTTTTGAGAATCTCAGCTCTTGTTGCACTTGTTCCGATACCGCTTCCTTTAATCTGGGCACGGAGTTCTTCATCTTCTATTAACTGTCCTGCATTTTCCATTGCCAGAATCATCGAACCGGAATTATATCTCTTTGGCGGTGATGTCTCTCCTTCTTTTACATTAAAGCCGCTGACATCAAGAATACTGCCTTTTTTCAGGCCTTTGAGTTTATCAAGAAAGGCTTCGTCATACTTTTCTTCCTCTGTTTCTTCGCCATCTGCCTTGGATTTTCTGAAGCTGTTTACAACTTTCAGATAACCTTCTTTTTCAAGAACTTTAAATGAGGCAAAAAAACTTTCCGTATCGCGTCTTAATGATATTGATATCTTTTTATATACAGCCGCAGGATAAAATATGCTTAAAAATCTTCTGACTATGGCATAATATACGGCTTTTGTCGTGGCTGACAGATTTTTAAGATTGTTAAAGCCCTGTCCTGTGGGAACAATGGCATAATGGTCTGTTATCTGCTTATCGTTGACATACCTTGTCTTTGCGATTCCCTCGTATGACTTTGCTGCAAGGATTTCTTCCACAAATTCTTTGTACTCAGGTATATTCCTAAGACCTGTTATATTTTTGTAAATCACCTTTGCAACCGCCGTTGAAAGCACTCTGGCATCGGTTCTGGGATATGTTACAAGTTTTTTTTCGTATAACTCCTGTGTGTGCTTAAGTGTCTCATCCGGGCTCAGTTTAAAAAACTTTGAGCAGTCATTCTGTAATTCCGCAAGGTTATATAGAAGCGGTGGCTGTTTATTTTCGGTTTTACGTTCAATGGATATCACTTCCATTGTAACCGGCTTGTTTTCCGATAATATATTTATAAGTTCTTCTGCGTCTTTTCTTTCTTTAAAGCCGTTTTCTTTATAGAGTTTCGGTGATTCAAAATATTTTGAACCCTCCACCGCTTTCCACTCAGCATCGAAATTTTTGTCTTCTGACAGTGGAAGTGTGGCAACCACCCTGTAAAACGGTGTTTTCACAAAATTCCTTATCTCTCTTTCCCTTCTTACCACCATTCCAAGCACACAGGTCATCACACGGCCTACCGCAATAACGGTTCTGTTATTCTGCCTGAAAAATGAAGATATTGACTGACCGTATTTAAGTGTCAGTACTCTTGAAAAATTAATTCCCATCAGGTAATCTTCCTTGGCTCTAAGATAAGCAGCTTCTGACAGGTTATCGTATTCCGACAAATCCTTTGCATCTCTTACGCCTCTTTTTATCTCTTCCTCTGTCTGGGAATCAATCCACACACGAAGTCTTTTTTTGCCGTGAACTCCTGCCATCTGTTCAACGAGGCGGTATATGTATTCTCCTTCACGTCCCGAGTCGGTGCAGACATATATCTTATCCACGTCTTCCCTGTTTAAAAGACCTGCCACTATATTAAACTGTTTTGCAACTGCAGGGATAATTTCGTATTTCCATTCCGTCGGTATAAAAGGAATGGTATCCATGCTCCACCTTTTTAGGGAGGCGTCATATTCGGCAGGATAACTCATTGTTACAAGATGTCCCACGCACCATGTAAATACCGCATCATCCGATTCAGAATAACCGTCCCTGCGCTGTGGATTCTCTCCGAGGGCTTTCATAAATTCCTGTGCCACACTCGGTTTTTCTGCAATATATAAACTTTTCATATTGTCACCTATAATTCTTCGATTCCGATTGTCGCTATATTATCAGCTTTCAAATCATCGGAAAATCCGTTAATTGAAAACAGGTAATAGAACCTGCCGTTAATTCCTGCAAGCTGCACGTTCTCACGAAGCCTGTCAAAATCTTCCATACATACTTTTCTGTCATCCACATATACCTGACCTATAATGCCATTACTGTCTTTGTCCTCAAATATAAGGTGGATGTCACCGTTTTTGCCATACCAGCTTCCCTTTCTGACAGCTTCAAAAGGCAATTTATGCATATCACCCAGAATTTCAAGCATTTCTCCCGCTATTCTGATAAATGCATTTTTTACGAATTCTTCAAGCCGGTCTTCAATGTGACTGTCATAAAATTCATAAGGCTCTGTTACATCTATTCTGCTCCAGTCCTGATAGATATATCTGTACCAGAATTCAATAAAGCTGTCCTGTATTCTGTACAGCCCTTTTCTTGTATTTTCATTGCCAAATACATCATAGGAAAATATTTTTTCAACAATTTCCCTTGCAATCAGGTTCTTAAGGTACACACTTATTTTATCCCTGCCATATCCTGTATACTCATGTATGTCATTTAATTTATTTCTGCCCATGGCAAGGCATGATAAAATGGTATTATATACCGATATTTCCCTGAATTCATCTTTTACATAATTCAGGGCTTCTTTATACCATGCGCCTTTGTCCGTCAGGAACAGCCTGCATATATTTTCTTTAATGCTGATATTTTCATTCCATCTGTCAACATAACCCGGATTTCCGCCTGTTATGGCATATATGTATAAAAGTTCCCGCGGTTCAGTATTATGAAATCTGTTGATAAAATCAGAATAGCTGAATTCCTTTAATTTCATAAAAGCATTAATGTTAAAAGCATAGTTTCCCATTGCTTTTACCATTGAATTTTCAACCCACGCTACAGAGGAACAGCTAAGGATAACCATGACTTTAGATTCATCCCTGACAAGTCTTGATACATCTGACATAAAATCACTGTCCGTCTTTATAATATTATGAAATTCTTCCACAACAAAAAGCATTATGCCTCTATCACGGAGTGTCTTCATAATCTCATAATATGAGTCTGATTCTACTCCTGCTGCCCTGCCAAACATTCCGTTCTGTTCAAAATCATCCGCAGGAACGGCCTTATAGTAAAAAGACTTTTTGTCTTTGATAAATTCTTTTATAAGAGTTGTCTTACCCGTTCCATGTCTTCCGTAAAGTATCGTCAGATTGCTTTTAGATGACGCATAATTCTGGTTAAGACTTTTTAACTGGTCTTCTCTGCCAATCATAGACACTGCTCCTTATCTGGTTTCATCAAGGGTTATCATATATGCCGGTATAAATTTTTCCATAAAAAAATCCACTTCATCCATACCCATATCATTAATTATGTCTTTTATGGATTCTCCTGCTTTTTCAAAATCTCTGTTACCCATTCTGCCTTCTTCGATGCATTTGATGTAAGCTGATATCTTATCCGCTGCCTTGACATACTTCCACAATTCTCTTTCTTCTTCTGTATCTAAAAGCAATGGTGCATAAACAGGCTGCATTTCCTCCGGTATTCCTGCAAGCAGTTGGTCCTTTGCTTCTTTTTCAACATCATTATAAGCATTTCTTATAACCGGACTGTAGTATTTAACAGGGGTTGGCATATCTCCGGTAATAATTTCAGTACTGTCATGATACATTCCCATTATGGCAAGACGGTCTGAATTGATATTCTTATTAAAATATGTATTGCCTATAACTCCGAGGGCATGGGCAATCATAGCCACCTGAAGGCTGTGCTCACATATATTCTCATTATATGTATTGCGCATAAGCCCCCATCTGTTGATATATTTCATTCTTGACATCATGGCAAAAAACTGATTTTCTTTCATTATTTTTCTCCTATAACCGAAAATTTGTACTCTGTTACCGAACGGAAATGCATTCCTGCTTTCACTACCGGCGATAAAAAATCTTTATGGTTGACTGCATCGGGATAAAACTGTGTCTCAAGTGCAATACCGCCTCTGTTTCCGTAAACTTTATTATCCTTACCTCCGTTTGTCATATTCATATGGTTGGCGGTATATATCTGTATGCCCGGTCTGTCCGTATATACGTCAAGGGCAATTCCCGACTCTTCACTTTCAAGCCTTACGGCATGGTGTGAATTATTATTCAGACAGAAATTATGGTCAAGGCCATGTTTTGAAACCACAGGTTCAAAATCGGATTCAAGACATTCTTTTATCTTCTTCATATTTCTGAAATCAAACGGAGTTCCCGTAACATCACGTACCGTATCATTGGCAACATTACCATCTTCACTGTATGTAAACGAATCTGCATTAATATATAATAAATGATTATCAATATTACCGCAGCCGTGTCCGTTAAGATTATAATATCCGTGATTAGTCATATTAACTATCGTGTCCTTATCACTTACGCCTTCATAAATAATCCGCATGCTGTTATCGGCTGTAAGCATATATGTAACCGCAATCTCCAGATTGCCGGGGATTCCCTGGTCCATATCAGGACTTAAAAGACTGAATTTTACATAACTTCCGTTATCATCTTCCTTCACTTCGTAATCCCAAAGCCTTTTACCGTATAAATCAGGTCCGCTGTGAATGTTAGCTCCCTGATATGTATCTGCCAGTTCATATCTGATACCGTTAAGTTCAAAAGAATGGTTGCTTATCCTGTTGGCATTACGTCCGACTGTACTTCCCATTGCATCAAAATTATAATGTTCGTAATATTCACCTGATTTAAATCCAAGCACAACATCCCTGAAACTGCCGGATTTATCTTTTGCACAAAAAGACACAAGGGAAGCTCCGAGATTGGTTACGCCCATGGCATATCCATTTTCATTGGTAAGAGTTATAAGAACTATATTGTTATTATCTTTATTTTTTCCGAATTCTTTGTAATTTACTGACATAATATTCCTCTGTTAAATCTTAATTTAATTGATTATATCAAATACCTGCTTTATTTGCAACAAGACATAAAATTTCAACATATACCAAAAAAAAGCGCCCATACGGACGCTTTTTTATTATAAATCTGTTCTGATTACCTTTTAATTGAATTGAGGTTATCTGCTTCTCCGTTAAGACTGTTTACAATCTTCTCAACGTCTGATACAAGTGCGATATTGCCTTCACATGCTTCGCAAGTCTCTCCTGCATGTGCGGATACTTCTTCTGTTATTGCGGATATTGTCTGGATATTTTCTACAATATCTGCATTGGCGGTTTCAAGGTTCTTAACAATTTCCCTGAGTTCCTTTGTCTTAAGCTCTACATCGTCGGCTCCGGTTGAGATACTGCCAAAACTGTCTGTTACAATTCTCGTATTCTCGGCATTAACCTTATTGCTTTCGGTAACAACTTCTATTGCCGACTTAACAGAATTGAACTCTGTATTAATATTTTTAATTAGTTCTGTAATATTAACGGTTGCATCCTTGGTCTGGCTTGCAAGTCCTGAAATCTCTGTCGCCACAACAGAAAATCCTCGTCCGGCCTCTCCTGCCCTTGCTGCTTCAATACTTGCATTAAGTGCAAGCATTCCTGTGCTGTTGGCAATACTTGTAATTGTCTCTATGATGGTATTCATCTTATTGGTATATTCAGTGAGCACCTTCATCTTCTCAAGCACGCGGTTGTTGGCATCCATCGACTTATCAACCTGTTCTGATAATACCGCCATATGATGTCTGCCTTCATCAACTTTACCGGAAGTGTCGGTAATATTTTTCTCAATCCGCTCTACTGCATCACGAACCTTGACAATATGTTCCTGTATCTGCTCTGTTCTTTCCATCTGAGTCTGTACAGCCTCAGCGGTCTCATTGCTTCCTGTTGATACCTGACTCATTGAATCATGTATATGGTGAACAGACTCACCGAGCTTTTCAATCTTCTCTGATGTCTCTTGAATGTATTCCGTCATCTTGTCCGTTGCAGCAAGTACCTTGCCTGACATCTTACTTGTCTCGTCGCTCTGTTCCTGTATCTGTTCAAGCTTAAACTTATTAACTTTACGTACAGCAGCACATGTGAGAATCATAAATACACCGGTAAGAACCATTGCAGCTATTCTTATCTCCATATCCGGCAATTCTGCTGCCGAATAACCTGTATTCATAGCATGCCTGACAACATATATGACATTGGCTACAAGTCCGCCCGTGGCAACAAGTGCACAACATCTGATATCCATATAAAGGATAATTGCCATGTACATAGGAAAAGCGTATGTATATGCCATTGAACTTGTGGAAGTCAGGACAGCGAATACATATAATCCTCCATAACAGATTGACATTATGTGCTTTACAAGTCCACTTTCCTTGTTCACTTTGTAGATAATTACTTCTGCTATGACAGGGGCAAGACATGCACCTGAAAAAATAGCATAATACGATAATGTCCTCGAACCGTTAAAAAACTCAACGGTATATGCAGCAAATAACACAACTGCCGTTATCACATGACACAATATCGCAAACCTGTTGATATATGATTTTTCTGTAATTTTCATAATCCAGCCTCCAAACTGCTAATTTAGGCTAATATTATCACTTTTTAACAGTTTTTACAATAGAAAGCGGTAAAAATCATATATTTTATACAAATTTAGCTTCTTAAATCGATATCCAGTTCTTTTTTAAGGTTCTTAAGTATTTTATTTACAAAATGGTCTACGGAATCACTTTCAAATGCTTCATCTTTAGGGCAGAACTCAACTGTAAATGCCATACTCTTTTTATCATCCGCAATTCCGGCTCCTTCATATACATCAAAGAGTCTGATATTCTTAATGTAATTACATGACTGTCCGATTACATCCTCTACCTGTTTACAGGTAATATCTTTTGTCATGACAAGGGCTAAGTCTCTTGATTCCTCAGCAAATTTTGGAAGAGGTTTAAAAACGGCCTTCTTATCATTCCATTTTGCCAGCTTTGCAAGGTCTATCTGCATTACATAGGCATCATTTCTAAGGTCAAGCTTATCAGCTACATCATAAGCAAGTTTTCCGAGATAACCAATTTCTTCACCCTCGCACTTTATTACTGCTGTCTGATATGGATGAAGGAATGATTTTTCCGCTGCTTCATATTCAAAATCAAGAAGGAATGTGTCCGCAACCGTCTCTGCAATTCCTTTTAAAGTGAAGAAATCTTCATTCTGGCCGAAAACTCCTACGCAAAGAGTATCTCTCTCATCAGGATAATCCGTAAGAGGTAATTCCTTTGGTATGAATATTTTGGCAATTTCAAAGAGTCTGCCTTCAAGATTACCTTTCTTCTGATTCCTTGAAATTGCATTAAGCATTGAAGGAACAAGTGTTGTCCTCATTAAAGATAAATCTTCATTGATAGGATTGATAAGTCTTATTGCTTTTCTTTCAGGTGCATCCTCAGAAAGTTTTAATAAATCAAGGTCTGATGGTGAAAAGAATGAATAATGAATACATTCATAAGCACCTGTGGCACAGATAGCTTTCTTTAATTTAAGTTCTTTTCTCTGCCTGCTGTTAATTCCGCCCATTGTTACCTTGGCATCAGGCATAAATGTAGGGATAACGTGTTCATATCCGTACATGCGGATTACTTCTTCTGCCACATCAGGGTATGATTCCATATCTTCACGGTATGCAGGAACCATTATCGTAAGCTCGTCTCCGTTAATTGAAGGTGCAAAGTTAAGATTTTTCATTATTCTCATTACTTCGTTTTCCGGCACCTCAATACCAAGTACATCATTAACTCTCTTAAGGGATACTTTCATTTCTTTTGGTTCAATTGAATTACCCGTATTAACATCTATATAAGTTGATGATACTTTACCGCAGCCAAGTTCCTCGATTAAATGAAGTGCTCTCTTCATTCCGTTGACTGTTGAGTATTCATCAACACCTTTCTCGTATCTTGAACCTGCATCTGACTGCTTTCCCAGTGCTCTTGAAGTTTTTCTTATATTGTCCCTTGCAAATTTTGCACTTTCAAACATAACAGCCGATGTCGTATCTCTTATCTCGGAATTAAGTCCTCCCATAACACCGGCAAGTGCCACAGCCTTAACTCCGTCACAGATTACAAGGTTATTGCTGTTAAGCTCATATTCCTGTGAATCCAGTGTCACAATCTTCTCTCCGTCAGCGGCACGTCTTACATTTATTTCATTACCCTCAAGGTAATTACAGTCAAATGCGTGCATTGGCTGTCCAAACTCTTTTAATACATAGTTGGTAATATCAACTATATTGGAAATTGAATCCATGCCTGTCAATGCGAGCCTTCTCTTCATCCAGAGAGGTGCTTCTTTGATTTTTACATCGGATACATAGCAGGCTATATATCTTGGGCAAAGGTCGTTTGCCTTTACGTCAACCTTGAAGCCTTCTTTAACTTCACCCGATGGTGTATAGCTTAAGTCAGGCATCTTAAATTCTTTGTTAAGTACAGCCGCAATTTCCCTTGCAATACCGATAATGCTCTGGCAGTCAGGTCTGTTGGCTGTTATTGCAATATCAAAAATCCAGTCGTCAAGTCCGAGAACAGGTTTAACGTCAGAACCTGTCTTTGCATCCTCAGGAAGCACTAAAAGTCCGTTATAATCTGCTCCCGGATACATGTTCCCGGACACTCCGAGTTCAACGCCTGAACAAAGCATACCTTCTGATTCATAACCACGGAGCTTGCCTTTTTTGATTGTCATTACGCCTTCCACAGTCTTGTGATCCTTGGCTGTCATATATACTGTTGCGCCCACTAAAGCAAGAGGATATTTGCCGCCTGCCTTAACATTGTCCGCTCCACAACATACCTGAAAGGTTCCGTGTTCACCTGCATCTACTTTACAAAGACTAAGGTGTGTGTCAGGAATAGGTTCACACTCTTTAACATAACCTACTACTACATTACTTATGTCCTTGCCCACTTCAATAAGTTCTTCTACTTCAAATCCGCATGAAAACAATTTTTTCTCAAGTTCATGAGGTTCAATATCTATATCTACATAATCTTTTAACCAGCTTAAAGGTGCTAACATCGTTTCGTCCTCCTAATTATTATCAATCTGTTTTAATACTCTTAAATCTGACTCAAACAGAAGTTTGATATTGTTAATGCCATATTTAAGCATGGCTGTTCTTTCAATACCGATACCGAATGCAAGTCCGCTGTACTTATCGGAATCAATTCCGCAGTTTTCAAGAACTTTTTTATTAACAATACCTGCACCGAGAATCTCTATCCAGCCTGTTCCTTTACAAAGTTTACATCCCTTACCGCCACATTCAAAGCAGCTGCAGTCAACTTCTACGGATGGCTCTGTGAATGGGAAATATGAAGGACGGAGTCTTGTGGTTGTTCCTTCTCCGTATACTTTTTTAACAAAAACATCAAGCATGCCCTTTAAATCGCAAAGTGTGATTTTTTCATCAACAACAAGTCCTTCCATCTGCGAAAACATTGGTGAATGTGTTGCATCATCATCGGAACGGAATACTTTGCCCGGTGACAGAATCTTAATAGGAGGCTTCTTGCTTTCCATTACATGAATCTGTCCCGCAGATGTCTGTGTCCTTAAAAGGAATTCAGGTGAAAGATAAAATGTATCCTGCATATCTCTTGCCGGATGATCCTTTGGTGTATTGAGGGCTGTAAAATTATAATAATCATTCTCAATTTCTGTTCCCTCATAAATTTCAAAACCCATACCTGCGAATACATCTATGAGTTCATTTTTCATCTGTGTTATAGGATGAAGATTACCTGTCTCAATTTTCTTTGCAGGCATTGTTACGTCTATCTTTTCTGATTTGTATTTAATTTTCAGTTCAAGTTCCTTCATCTTTGAATCAATTTCGCCGAACTTATTAAGTGCCCACTCTTTAAGTTCGTTGACGCCCTTACCGAAGGCTGCCCTTTCCTCAGGCGGTATATTTTTCATTTCTTTCATAAGCTGGCCTATTTTGCCTGCTTTTGAATCCATATATTTTTTCTTAAATTCATATACTTCCTTTGAATTAGTTAATGATTTAACACCATCTGATATTTCCTGTCTGATGTTTTCTAATCTTTCATTCATAAAAAGATTTACCTCCATTTTTTTCTCTGAATCCGGAATCTGTATAAAAAAAGTCCCGGTCCAGAATATTCTGAACTGGGACGAAAAATTCCGCGGTACCACCCATAGTTCCTGCAATGCAGACGCTCTTATATGCTTAACGCGCATCAACGTTATCTCCTACACATACAACGTACTTCAAAGATACGGCTCCGGTGTGAAAATTCAGCTTCCATAGTATAAAATATGTTCTCAGCCAATGACATATCATCTCTGTTAAACCGCAAGGTCACCTACTATGCACCTTCTAAGCCTTTTACTGATGTGATTTTAACACAGCATTATTATCATGTCAATTAAATGATGTCTCACTGACAATCTGATATACGTCTATTTTAAACTGTTCTGCGGGACTCAAGCCAACAAAACGGCATCCGTATGTATTCTTCTCATCAGTTCCGTCATTTTCCATTCTTACAATTTCAATGATGGCGTCAAAGCTTTCTCTTGTCCATAATACAACCTTAGCTTCGTAATATGAGTTAAGAGGAAGAAACTCTTCTGTCTTAAATCCCATTCCGCCCTTGGAAATGTTGGTTACCTCAACTTCCATTTCTTCTTTATTAACATCAAAGTGGATATTTCTGTTATTCTTAACTGACTTGAGCTTGATTCTGGCATCAATATCCATTCGTTTTGCCCATCTTTTTTCCTGATTACCAGTGTCCATATTAACCTCCTAACAGATAAACATTGCATCACCGAAACTGAAAAATCTGTATCTTTCTTTGACTGCAGTTTCATATGCGTTCATAATATTATCTCTTCCTGCAAGTGCCGAAACAAGCATTATCAGCGTTGATTCAGGAAGATGAAAATTAGTAATAAGGCAGTCAATAGCCTTAAATTTGTAGCCCGGATATATGAAAATATCCGTGTCTCCGGATCTGGCAGGTATTGTGCCGTCATCCGCTGCTGCCGACTCAAGTGTCCTGCAGCTTGTGGTTCCCACTGCGATTACACGTCCTCCTGCGGCTCTGGTTCTGTTAATTGTATCTGCCGCTTCCTTAGATATATTAAAAGTCTCCGTGTGCATATGGTGTTCCTCTATCTTATCAACCTTCACAGGTCTGAAAGTTCCGAGACCCACATGCAATGTAATGCTGACTACATTAACACCTTTTTCTTTAATCTTTTCAAGCAGCTCCTTTGTAAAATGCAATCCGGCTGTAGGTGCCGCTGCTGAGCCTTCATTTTTGGCATATACTGTCTGGTATCTGTTCTTATCCTGAAGCTTATGTGTAATGTAAGGAGGCAGCGGCATCTGTCCTAACTTATCAAGTATCTCTTCAAAAATACCTTCGTAATGGAACTTAATCATTCTGTTGCCGTCTTCTATAACGTCCACAATCTCTCCAACAAGAAGTCCTTCACCGAATATAATTCTTGCACCGGTTCTTGCTTTCTTACCGGGTTTTACAAGACATTCCCATACATCATCCACATTACGCTTAAGCAGCAGAACTTCTATAGCTGCACCCGTATCTTCCTTAATGCCCATAAGTCTGGCTGGAATTACCTTAGTATCATTGATTACAAGGCAGTCTCCGGGATTGAGATAGTCAATTATATCTCTGAATATCTTGTGTTCAATTCTGCCGGTATCCTTATGTAATACCATAAGTCTTGAGGAAGAACGATCCTCCAGAGGGTCCTGTGCTATAAGTTCCTCCGGCAGATCATAGTTAAAATCTTTTAAATCCATAATTTCTCACTCTCTTAATATAATCATATTATGTATTATTTTGTATAAAAAATAAATAGTAAATCAGTACCATGCTTATGGTACATAAGTACAAGGCCATGTATTATTCGATAGTCCCTGCAATGTCTTTTTACCGCAAAAGCACACCGGATATATATCCGGTGTGCCGATAATCATTGAATTTTTGTAAATGAAGGCGAATACCTGAACCATGCTTTCGCAAGAATATTTTTCCTGCTGACATAAGTGTTTTTCCAATACCTTGAATCCTGTGAAATATTACGATTATCGCCTAGCATAAAGTAGCATCCTTCGGGAACCTCATACGGTCCGAAGCTGCCCGTCATCGGTTCTTTGACATAATCTTCAACCATAGCCTCTCCGTTGATAATAAGCCTGCCATCGGCAATCTCTATCTTATCACCGGGAAGTCCGATAACACGCTTTATGAATATCTGGCTCTCATCGTCCGGATACCTGAATATTACCACGTCTCCTCTTTCAGGCTCTTTAAAAAGATATGCCAGCCTGAATCCGATAAGCTTGTCACCTGTATTAATTGTAGACTCCATCGACGATGAAGGAACGTGTGCATTAATTATAATGAACTTATTAAGGATAAATGCTATTCCAAATGCTATGGCAATTATCATAACATAAGTGAATATTTCTTTAACAATATGCCTTTTCTTCTCAGCATTATATTTCTTAATCTCTTCTGAATTATCGTTGCTTGAATCCACCATAAATTCAGTTTCGGACTCATCAAGGTCTACATCAAGATATTCTATATCTTCTGTCTCATTATTATTGTTCATATATATCCTGCAAAAATGTTATTTTGCAAGGAGTTTCAATATCTCGTTACTTCTTGCAATAAAAGCAGTCATCTGTTCAGGCTTAAGTGGCTCATGACTAAGCTTAGCCAGATCATATAATTGCTCGCATATCATTGTAACATTATCACTCTGTGGATTGTCAAGTACATATTTAACGAGTTCGTTATTGAGGTTAAGCACAAGTGTCTCTCCCGTCTCGCCAAACATTGACATATCCATACCTGAAGAAGCATACATCTTCATCATATCTGCCATTCTCTTTGATTCTTCATTAACGGTAATCATTGAAGATATATTCTTATCAACGAGCTTTTCTGCCTTAACGGTAAGCTTGTCGTTGTTAAGGGCTTTCTTGAATACTTCTGCAAGCTTTTCTCCTGCCTTACTTAAATCTTCTTCAGATGTTTCTTCTTTAAATGTCTCAGACAAATCAGAATCAATGCTTAAGAATTTGACATTTTCATTCTTCTGTTCAAGATGTGTGATGAATGGCTGGTCAATGCTGTGTTTAAGAATAACCGCATCAATTCCCGCATCTTTAAACATCTTAATGTACTGACCCTGTTTAATTTCATCGGTAACATAAAATACTTTGTTTTCATGTTTTTCTTTATTCTCTTCAAGGCACTCAGGAAGTGTTAAATACTTGCCTTCAAGATTCTTGAAAAGAATGTAATCCTTCATCTTGTCACAGAATTTATCATCCTTAAGGCATCCGAATTTAATGAATGGACTGATGTCATCCCAGTATTTTTCGTAACTTTCCTTATCGGTCTTGCACATTCCTGAAAGCTTGTCGGCTACTTTTTTAGTAATATATTCTGATATCTTCTTAACAAATCCATCGTTCTGAAGTGCACTTCTTGATACGTTAAGAGGCAAATCAGGACAATCAATAACGCCTTTAAGCAACATGAGGAATTCAGGAATTACTTCCTTGATGTTATCAGCAACGAATACCTGATTGTTATATAACTTAATGATACCTTCTGCTGACTCAAATTCTATGTTAATCTTAGGGAAGTATAAAATACCCTTTAAGTTAAAAGGATAATCCATATTAAGATGAATCCAGAACAAAGGTTCTTTATAATCGTGGAATACTTTTCTATAAAATTCCTTATATTCTTCGTCCGTACAGTCGTTAGGATGCTTTGTCCAGAGAGGAGTTGTATCACTTAATGAAACAGGTCTTTTGGCAATCTTATATCTCTCTGTAGCCGGTTCAACCTCTACCATCTTCTTATTGCCGTCCTCGTCTTCCTGTTCTTCAAGCTTAGCTTCTTTTTTAACTGTTTCAATGATTGTATCTGTATCAAGAAGCTCGTCCTTGTCAATCATCTGTGTCTTTTCTTCTGTATCGTCTTCGTTATCAAGATATATCTCATAAGGCATAAACGAACAATACTTGTCGATTACTTCTTTGGCCCTGAACTCATTAGCAAATTCTGTGCTGTCCTCGTTAAGATACAAAGTTATTGTGGTACCTACGGTATCCTTATTGCCATCGCCCATGTCATATTCAGTTCCGCCTTCGCATTCCCAATGTACAGGCTTTGAACCTTCTTTATATGATAAAGTATCGATAGCTACTTTTTCAGCAACCATAAATGCAGAATAAAAACCAAGTCCGAAATGTCCTATAATCTGGTCTTCATTTGTCTTGTCCTTATATTTTTCAAGGAAGGCCTCTGCTCCGGAAAAAGCAATCTGGTTAATATATTCATTAACTTCTTCCGCCGTCATACCAAGTCCGTTATCGGTAAATGTAATTGTTTTATTCTTGGAACTGACCTTTACATTAATGTTATATTTAATGTCATCGGGTTCATTATATTCACCCATAAGAGCTAATTTCTTAAGCTTGGTAATCGCATCACATCCATTTGAAATTAATTCCCTGAAAAAAATATCATGATCTGAATACATCCACTTCTTAATTATTGGGAATATATTATCACTGTTTATTGAAAGATTTCCATGTTCTGTTGCCATTTAAAATCACTCCTTATAATAAAATTTCTTCTGAAAGATATAGTAATACTAATGTTTTCCAAAGTCAAGAAAAAATTAGCACTCATTTTATTTGAGTGCTAACAAAATTTTGTTTAATTCCCCGGAACCGGCTTTTATGCTGCCAATATCAATCTTTTTCAGATATTTTTCATTAAAAAGAATATCTTTTTTCTCTGCAAGCTGTCTGAACTTATCTGCAAAAAGTTCTTCTCTCCTTTTTAGAACAATCTCGGATTTTCTTTTCGCTGTATCGCTTTCAATGTTGTCATTTATACATTTTATTATATAATAACCATACTTTGTCTCAACAACAGAACTTACCTGGCCTGTCTCAAGCTTATATGCGGCAGTCTCAAAGTCTTTATCATACATACCTTTATAAAATTCCATGCTATGGATGCTGTCATTGCTTTGTTCTTCTGCCAGTGTCAAAAAATCGGTACCATCTTCTATCTTCTGTAATGCCTCAGATGCTTTGTTCTCTGCCATTCTGTCCGTCACATCATCATTAACTGCAAAAAACATATATTGTACCGATATGGTTCTTGCTTCATCCGTACTTACCTCGGTATCCACGTCTTCCGTCATCGCATAAAAAGACTTCTCAGCAATCAAAAGCATCTGAAGCAGTTCTTCTACGTCCGCTTTGTCAAATCCACTGTCTTCTGCGTAATCTTTTGCATATTCAGATATTCTTTCTTCCTCATCACCGGTAAGATTTATCTGCATATCCTCTGCCATCATATTAAGATATATCACATTGCCTGCAAGAGTCTTTATATCAGATAAAAGATATTCTTCCATGGTCATATCACCCACAGACCTGCTCCATATCTCATTATTAAAAAGATCCTCATAGGAATATTTTCTTTCGGAAATAAGAATATCTGCAGCCTGTACCGATATGCTGTAATTACCGCAGACCGCAAACCTGTTCTTTCCGGTACCTGTGGTAAATCTTATATTGGTGCAGCCCGTAGCACTTATAAGCAGGATTAATACCGCTAAAAGCCCTGCTATCTTATGCTTCAACATATAAAAACCTTCCATCAGGGAGTTTAAAGACCTCTAACTCATCAGTTATGTCACCTTCCAGGTCAATCCCTTCATCTTCAATATATTTTTTTAGTTCCTTTTCTGAAGAAAATACCTGAGCCATAATTTCTTCAAGGAATTCCATTGCTTCTTCCAGGCTTTCTGCCACAGGTTTTGGAAAAAGTTTTCCCTGTTCTTTTAAAAATACTTTACCGCATACTTCGTCTATTTTCATAGTTTTATACCTCCATATTGTCTATTTCATGAATAAGCCTTGATACCGGCAGTCCCACAACATTGTTATAGTCGCCGTCTATCTTCTCAACATAAGCGGCAAACCTGCCCTGTATGCCATAAGCACCTGCTTTATCCATACATTCGCCTGTATCAATATATGCTTCTATCTGTTCTTTCGTCATATCGTATACATACACTTTGGTCTCACACGCGAAGTTCTTAACAATATCTCCGTCTGCACCGTGAAAGATAAGTGCTACTCCTGTATATACGCTATGCTGCCTGCCTTGAAGTCTGTCAATCATCCCGGCCGCCGTCGATTTGTCAGCAGGCTTGCCAAGAATCATTCCGTCAGCCACAACCACCGTGTCGGCGCCTATTACCAGTGAATTGTAAGGTACTTTTGCCGCCACATCCGCTGCTTTGTCAAGTGCAAGCTGAATAACAGCCTTTTCAGGCGTTGTTGCTCTTATTATCTCCTGACATTCAGAAGGTATAACCTCATATTCTATTCCCACCTGTGATAACAAATCCCTTCGTCTTGGGGAATTGGAAGCGAGAATAACTTTGTAATTGCTGATATTCATTAGAAAACTCCTGTTGTATAAATTATCAGCTATAATTATACACTATTTTATCCAGCATTAAAAGCAATATCCGATACATTGATACCTCTGTTTTCAACAGGGGTAGAAAAAACTATCTGTGTGCTTGTTCTGCCGAATTTCTGGAGTTTGCCAATAAACTTGTCAAGTTTCATAGTGTCAGGAAAAGCAACTTTTATGAGCATTGAAAAATCTCCCGTAACACAGTTACACTCAATTACGTTAGGACAGGCTTTTATAAAAGGATAAAATTCGTCCTTCTGTGTGGGTATTATTTCAAGATTAATAAATGCAGTAATGTGGAATCCAAGCTTTGTCTGGTTAATTCTGGCTTCATAGCTTGTGATTATATTTTCCCTTTCAAGGTGTTCTATCCTTGCGGATACAGCCGGCGAAGATAAATATACATGCTCTGCCAATGATTTTAACGGTATTCTTGCATTTTCCTGTAACAAATTAATTATTTTCTTATCGATATCATCCATAGTCTGTTCCTCCTAACGTAAAAAAAGGCGACAACAGAACTTTCGTCCTGATGTCACCTTCGACTATCATTAAACAATGCAATAATACATTATTTTATTTAATATTTCAAGTGTTTTTATTAAAAAAATTAACATCATATATTCATTGATATTAATTACGCAATCTGATACAATAAAATATATAAATTTTAAGGAGAACACACATGAACAGAGAAGATATTATTGACGGAACAGTAACACTCACTCTTGACAACGACGAAGAATTAGAATGCGAAGTTGTTTCTATTTTTGAGGCAGGTGATAGAGAATATATATCTCTTCTTCCACTCGGCGGCGAAGAAGAAGAAAACGGAGAAGTATTTATTTACCGTTTCAAGCTCTCCGAGGACGGCGAACCTGATCTTGAGAATATAGAGGATGATGCAGAATATGAAATGGCTGCAGATGCCTTTGACGAGGCTCTTGACAAGATGGAATTTGATGAAATCGTCGAAGAAGACGAAGAAGAATAAGCATTTCTGCAGATTGAAGAGAGAACGCCCCTGATATCCTTTTATACGATATCAGGGGTATTATTTTACTCTTCTGCTTTTTCTTTATTCATTATCTCATTTACAAAACGTGAAGTTTCCAGTGACTTATTGTATCTTTCTTTAGGGCAGAATATGTATAATTTTTTCTTTGCCCTTGTCATAGCTACATAAAACATACGCCTTTCCTCTTCTATATCCGCATCTAAAACGGCTTTTTTATGAGGTGTTATGCCCTCATTGGCATCTATTATAAATACCGTATCATACTCAAGACCTTTGGAGCTGTGCATGGTTGTCATTGTAACGTAGTCTTTTAAATCCCTCTTTGTATGATTTTCTTTAAGTTCCTCGGTATACTTTTCTATGTATTCTCTCCAGTCGTCAAACTTAATGAAATCTTTGCTGCTTTCCATTATCTCATCCAATATATCCGAAAGTTCCTGTGGTTCAATACTATGGTTCTTTGCATATTCTTTTACATAGTCATCATATCCTACGCCTTTTCTAAGGTAATTTATCATAGCGTAGCAGGTCATATCGGACATTGCATTAAGTTCTCTTTCCATTTTTCTGATTCTGTTAATCATCCATGGCTTCTCTTCATAATATTTTTCGAGTTCGTCAAAACTAACTTCAGAATCTGTCACATAATCTCTGCCGATATATCTTAATGGCTTATTCATTATACGGATAAAATCAGCCCTTTTCCTTCCTCCCTCTGCTAATGTCATATATGTAAGTATATCTTTTGCTATCCAATGTTCAAAAATATTGGGAATTCCGTCTCTAAGTACAAATGGTATATTATTTTCCACAAATTTGCGGACAAGGGGAGCTGCCGTTACATTAGTTCTGAATAAAACTGCAAAATCGGCATATTGTTTTCCTGCATCTACAAAACTCCTTATTATTTTTACAATTCTGTCATATTCTTCATTGATATTATTAGTCTCTATAATATCAACCTTATCACCCTTTTCATTATCCGTATGTATATTTTTGTCAAAACGGACCTTATTATTTCTGATAACATAACCTGATGCATCAACTATATTGGAGGTTGAACGATAATTAATATCAAGGATTATCTTTTCGGCTTCCGGATAATCTTTTTCAAAATTAAGCATAATTTCCGGTCTGGACCCTCTGAAACCATATATGCTCTGGTCATCGTCTCCCACTATAAAGATATTTCTCTCCGGCTCGGCTAACATACGGATTACATCATACTGGACCTTATTGATATCCTGGAATTCATCTATAAGAATATATTTATACCTCTGCTGCCATTTGAGAAGAATGTCCTTTCTCTGTAAAAAAAGTTCCCTGCAGTACAAAAGCATATCATCAAAATCAATGAGCCTCTTCCTTTTTAATTCGCTTTCATATCTTCTGAATATACTTTTGAATTCTTCCTGCGGACAGTTTGTGGAGTAGTAAGCGTCTATATCTATTCCTTCTGTTTTAATACGGCTTATTTCTCCGGTAATAAGATTAATCGTCTCATTAATATCTTCCGTTTCGATATTACTTCTTTCAACCGCATCTTTTATTATCTGTTCCCGCACTTCATCCTTGATAATATTATCTACCGTGTAATTATAAGCATATTTTAATATGGAAAAATACACGGCATGAAAAGTGCCGAACGTAACGGGAAGTTTTCTGCCGCAGAGTGTCGTAAACCTGTTTTTCATTTCTGTAGCTGCGGCTTTTGTAAATGTAATAACAAGTATTTCGGAAGGCTTAACATGGCAGTTATCTATAAGATATTTTACCCTGCCTGTTAAAACGGTGGTCTTACCGCTTCCCGGCCCTGCTAAAACAAGACACGCTCCTTTATTAAATTCTATTGCTTTTAACTGTTCATTGCTGAATTTCAAACATTTCTCCTGACTGCCTGTAACGGCAGATAATTCATAATTCTTAATTAAGCTGAAAAAAGCCCATTCCCAGAGACAGGTGAAAACACCTGCCTTGAGAATAAGCATTTTTATTTAAAGATTCCTTTTTTTCTCTTTTTATCTTCGCGTTTGATGCCATTATTCATAGCCGTATCAAAATTAATCAATGCTTCACGCTGTTCCTCTGTAAGTCTTTCAGGTACTTTTACAACGAGTGTAACATAATGGTCACCTCTTACCTGACTGTTTCTTATGGAAGGAACACCTTTTCCTCTTAAACGAACCTTAGTGTCTGTCTGTGTTCCCGGTTTAACGTCATACTCGACCTGTCCGTCAACGGTTGCAATCCTTATGGTATTACCAAGTGCTGCATCCGCAAATGAAATAGGTACCGTTGAGTATATATTCATATCCTGTCTTTCAAAAACAGGATCTCTTGATATACTTACTTCAACAAGAATGTCTCCTCTTTCACCACCGTTAATACCCGGTTCACCTTTTCCTGCAAGTCTTACTCTCTGTCCATTATCAATACCCGCAGGTATGCTGACCTTAATTTTCTTTCTGTTAGAAATATAACCTGTACCATAGCAATCAGGACATTTTTCTTTAATTATCTTGCCTTTGCCTTTACAGTCAGGACATACGGTAACATTTCTAACCATACCGAATAATGACTGCTGGGTCATAACAACCTGACCGGAGCCTCCGCATTTTGAACATGTAACAGGCGAAGTTCCGGGCTTTGCACCACTACCGTTACACTTTGTACATGTATCTTTAAGGTTAAGATCCAGCTCCTTTTCACAGCCAAAAATAGCTTCTTTGAATGTAAGTTTTACGCTTGCAAGTATATTCGCTCCCTTAACCGGTCCGTTTCCGCCGCCTCTGCGGGTTCTTCCACCACCAAACAGGTCACCGAATATATCGCCGAACATGTCACCCATATCGCCAAAGTCGAAGCCACCGGCACCGCCGGCTCCTCCGCCATTTTCAAATGCAGCGTGGCCAAACTGGTCATACTGCTGTCTCTTCTGAGGATCACTTAAAACAGCATAAGCTTCAGAAGCTTCCTTGAACTTTGCTTCAGCTTCTTTGTCTCCGGGATTGGTGTCAGGATGATATTTCTTAGCCAGAACTCTGTATGCTTTTTTGATAGCTGCTTCGTCAGCGTCCTTTGACACACCTAAGACTTCGTAATAGTCTCTTTTATCTGCCATAACTAAATCCTCCACACAGATGCCTGCGAAAAAATCCGCAGGCACCATTTATCTTATAATCCTAAAAATTAAACTTCTCTGTAGTCTCCGTCAACAACATCATCTGCTGCTCCTGAGTTATTTCCCATATCAGGACCTGCACCGGCTCCCATGTCAGGACCTGCTGCTCCGGCAGCTCCCTGTCCCTGTTCATAAAGCTTTGCAAATAATGTCTGTGCACTGTTCATAAGTTTATCTTTAGCAGCTTTAATTTCATCTACATCTGCATCAGTCATTGATTCAGGTGTTGTTCTGTCGATAACAGCTTTCAAAGCATTAAGATCTGCTTCAACGGCATCTCTATCGCTTCCTGAAATCTTATCGCCTACTTCATCAAGGGCCTTCTGTGTCTGGAATACCATTGAATCAGCTTCATTACGTGCTTCAATTCCTTCCTTACGTTTCTTATCCTGTGCTTCAAATTCTGCTGCTTCCTTTACAGCCTTTTCAATATCATCATCTGACATATTAGTGCCTGATGTAATTGTAATATGCTGTTCCTTACCTGTTCCAAGGTCTTTAGCTGATACATTAACAATACCGTTTGCATCAATATCGAATGTAACTTCAATCTGAGGAACACCTCTTCTTGCTGGTGGAATACCGTCAAGTCTGAACTGTCCAAGTGATTTATTGTCTTTTGCAAACTGTCTTTCACCCTGAAGTACGTTGATATCAACGGCTGTCTGGTTATCTGCTGCTGTTGAGAATACCTGACTCTTCTTTGTAGGAATTGTTGTATTTCTCTCGATAAGTTTTGTTGCAATACCACCCATTGTCTCAATTGAAAGTGAAAGTGGAGTTACATCAAGAAGAAGGATGTCGCCTGCACCTGCATCACCTGCTAATTTACCACCCTGGATAGAAGCACCTATAGCTACACATTCATCAGGGTTAAGACTCTTATTAGGTTCCTTGCCTGTAAGCTGTTTAACCTTTTCCTGTACACATGGTACACGGGTTGAACCACCGACTAAGAGTACCTTAGATATATCTGAGTAATTTAAACCTGCATCCTTCATAGCGTTCTGAACAGGAATTGCTGTTCTTTCTACAAGGTCATTTACAAGTTCTTCAAATTTAGCTCTTGTAAGGTTCATATCAAAATGCTTTGGACCATCGGCAGTTGCTGTAATGAATGGAAGGTTGATATTGGTTGTTGTTGCAGATGAAAGCTCTTTCTTAGCCTTTTCTGCTGCTTCCTTTAATCTCTGAAGAGCCATCTTATCTGTTGAAAGATCTACGCCTTCAGCTTTCTTAAATTCAGAAACCATCCAGTCAATAATCTTCTGGTCGAAGTCATCGCCACCAAGATGTGTATCACCGTTTGTTGAAAGAACTTCAATTACACCATCACCAATTTCAATGATAGATACATCAAATGTACCACCACCAAGGTCATATACCATTACTTTCTGTTCTGTTTCATTATCAAGACCATAAGCAAGTGCTGCTGCTGTTGGTTCGTTAATAATACGCTTTACATCAAGACCTGCAATCTTACCTGCATCCTTTGTTGCCTGACGCTGTGCATCATTGAAATATGCAGGAACTGTGATTACAGCTTCGCTTACTGTTTCACCAAGGTAACTCTCAGCATCTTTTTTAAGTTTCTGAAGAATCATTGCTGAAATTTCCTGTGGTGTATATTTCTTATCGTCTATAGTTACTTTATAATCTGAGCCCATATGTCTCTTAATAGAAGAAATTGTCTTATCAGCATTTGTTACTGCCTGACGTTTTGCAGGATCACCTACAAGTCTTTCTCCTGTTTTTGTAAATGCAACAACTGAAGGTGTTGTTCTGATTCCTTCTGTGTTAGCTATAACTACCGGCTTACCACCTTCCATTACTGCTACACAGCTATTTGTTGTACCTAAGTCAATTCCGATTATTTTACCCATGATAATTATCTCCTTTATATTAATTTGCTACTTTAACCATACTATGTCTTACAACGGAATCTCTATATGTGTATCCCTTTTGTAAAACTTCTGCTACTTCATTCTCACCGAATGCTTCATCTTCCACATGCATCACTGCATTGTGGTAATCAGGATTAAATTCTTTGCCGCAGGCATCTATCTCTTTAACCCCGACATCTTCAAGCACTTTTGTGAGTTGTCTGTAAATCTTATCCATTCCTTCGGCTACAGGCGTTGCCTTGTCATCCTCAGGAATTGTGGCAAGACCTCTTTCAAAATTGTCCACGACCGGAAGTATCTTTTCGATTACGTCCTTTGCTCCGATTTCATACATTGCGGCTTTTTCTTTTTCAGTTCTCTTTCTGAAATTATCAAACTCAGCCATTGTTCTTCTGTATTTGTCGTTAAGTTCTTCTATAAGAATATCCTTCTGGTCTTTCTTATCTTTTTTCTTTTTGAAAAATCCCTTGCTTTCTTCAGCCTCATTACCTGTTTCTTCTGTCTCGGCTGTTTCAGTCACTTCTTCAGTATCCTCTGTAATTTCTTCTGTATCCGTTACAGGTTCTTCCTTCTGAAGTTCTTCATTATCCATCTTATTTTCCTCAGCCACGTTCTCGCCACCTTTCTAATCTTTAAACACATCGTCAAGCTGTGTCTTAATTGTCTTCATTGTCTCAACAACCTTCTCATAGTCCATTCTCTTAGGGCCTATGATACCAATTGTTCCCTTAGCGCCATCACTTAATTCGTATGTTGCAGTAACTACACTGCAATCCTTCATGCTGGCTACCGGTGTCTCCTCACCGATATACACCTTGATGTCGCCGTCACCATCTGTCTCAAGAGAGTCATTCACAAGATTGGCCAGAGTCTTTTTCTCTTCCAGTGTGTATATTAACTCACTTGCCTTGGAGTTGTCGCTAAGCTCCGGATATTTAAAAATATTCGTAGCTCCGCTTGTATATATCTGAAGGTCCTCCTCGCTGCCTGCCGTAACGGCTATTGCATCAAGGATGTTACGAATCAGCACACCATATTCTCCTGCCTGGGCTGTCATCCTGGATATAATTGAAAGATTAATTTCTTCAAGTGTAAGTCCATTAACAGAAGTATTAAGTAAAATATTAAGCTTAAGGCAACTTTCTGAATCCAACTCGGTTTCATTCTCGATTATTGTATTCTTAATTGTATTGCCTTCAAGCACCAGCACTGCAAGAATCTTACCCGGTTCAAGCTGTGATATCTGGATAAATTTAATTGTCCTTCCTTTCTTGACCGGAGCAGCTACCATTGTTGCATAATTAGTATTGGCAGCCAGTGTCTTTGCCACATTCTGAAGCATTTCTTCGACTCTGTCTACTTTTTTGAAAAGAAGATCTTCACGCTTATTAAGCTCGCTTTCCTTTTCATTAAGTTCCTGCTCCTTCGCTTTCATCATATCATCTACATATAATCTGTAGCCTGCATCGGAAGGAATTCGTCCGGCTGAAGTATGAGGCTGGATTATATAACCCATCTCTTCCAGATCTGACATCTCATTACGGATGGTCGCCGGACTAAGCTGTAAATCTGTATACTTGGATATGGTTCTTGAGCCAACAGGCTCTCCGGTATCAAGGTAATTCTGAATAACTGCTTTGAGAATTTTCATTTTTCTCTCATTCATTTCCATAAACCATATCCTCCTTTTATTGTTAGCACTCATTAGATTGGAGTGCTAATATTTTTTCTAAACATAAAATATCACTTCTATATATATTTGTCAACACATAAAATAAAAGAATTCCAAATTTTTTTTTGGAATTCTTTTATACTTTGTTACATATTATTAATTCTGTCTTCTATATATCTCTCAAGACCCTTTGCGGTAAGTTCTTCGCCGAGTTTGCTGCTGTTAATGCAGATATCGTAATTTCTTGAATCACCCCATTTAAAATCAGAATGACGGTTATGATAATTCTTTCTTGTCTTATCATGTCTTCTTCTTTTAGTCTCGGCTTCTTCTTTACTGATATTAAATACTCTCTGCAATCTTGCTATCTTAGATTCCTTGTCGCCTACAACAAATATTGATATAAGTCCCTTGTTATCCTTAAGAACGGTTTCAGCACATCTTCCTACTATAACAAAAGACTCTCCGCTTGCAGCCTTTTCTCTTATAAAATCAAACTGCATTTCGGTAATTATTTCTTCTATAGAATTGGTATATGCACCGACTCTTCTGGAAAGATATGTTTTTTTTGGTTTCTCGTCGTACTTTTCAAGATATTCAATCTTAATATCTTTTTCTCTGGCAATTTCATCAAGCAGACTTCTGTCATAAAGGTTAAGTCCCATATCATCCGCTATTATCTTAGCTATCTCATGTCCGCCTGAGCCGTACTCTCTGCTTATAGCAATAATAACCTGTTTGTCCATAATGTGCCCCCTTTTAGCAATATCTGATAAAAATCGCAATCATAGAAATAAGTACCACTATAATAGTAGCAGGTGCTGCTGCTTTACAATACTTACCCCATCCGATTATGTGACCATTCTTCGCTGCTACAGAAGTACCTACAACATTAGCGGATGCGCCTATCGGAGTTGCACTTCCTCCGATATCAGTACCCATTGACAATGTCCATGCAAGTGTATGGAGCACTCCCATACTTCCCGTTGGATCTATTGTTGCCGCAAGGTTTCTGATTACGGGAACCATTGTTGCCGCAAACGGTATATTATCAACAAATGCACTTGCAAATGCAGATACCCATATAATAATAGCAACCATAACCATAAGATTACCGCCACTTACCTTTTCTATGAAGTGTGCAATCTTAACAAGGATACCTGTCTGTTCAAGGCCGCCTACAACCATAAAGAGTCCTACAAAGAACAATAAAGTCTTATAGTCAACCTTCTTCAACAGAGTTGGTGCATCTTTAAAGAATACCAATAACGTTATAATAGCTATTACAGCTCCTATAAAAGAAACAGTAAGGTGTGTCTGTGCATGTGTTACAAGTAATACAACCGCACAGCCAAAAATTACAGATGCAGCTATGAATTCTTTCTTATTGGTAATGGCATCCTTAGGATCAGGAAGTGTACCAGGGTCAATAGGTCCTTCTGACCCTTTCATAAGTTCCTTTCTGTAAACAAGGAAGAAGTATAATACCACTATTATAAGGCTTATTCCTGCAATAAGTCCAGTATTTGTTAAAAAATCTGAAAATGAATATCCAAAAGATGTTCCGATTATGATGTTAGGCGGATCTCCGCACATTGTTGCCGAGCCTCCGAGATTTGCACAGAATATTTCTGACAAAATCATAGGTACCGGATTAAACTTAAGCAGTTTTGCAAGTTCTACGGTTACTGCCGCAAGGAATAAAATTACGGTAATACTGTCGATGAACATTGCAAGAAATGCTGACATTATCATAAATGAAATAAATAAAGGTATGGTTTTGTATTTTACAAGTTTGGCAAGTTTAAGACACAGCCATCTGAAAAAGCCTGCTTTTGCCATTCCTTCAACCATTATCATCATACCGGCAATAAAAATTATTGTAGACCAGCTTATTCCGGATGATTCCTCCTCTTTTGTGGAATACCAGAAATTGGATGTAAATATGCTTTTAACATTGAGTGTATTTACAATGGCACTACCATTGTGCATAATAAGTCCAAACACTACACCTAATGTTAATATGCCGCACGCAAGTGTTACATAATGACGTTCAATTTTATCCATTATAATAAGTACAAACATCAGTAAAAAAATTGCAACGGCAGCTATCTGAGCTATAGTCATGCTTTTCTACCTCTTTTCTTGACTTCTTTTATACACAATTTCAAATGATAGCACAATTTACAAAAAATTGTAATACTTTTTTATTATATTTTTAAGGAAAAAAACCGCTAAAGTTTGTCAACTTTAACGGTTTTCATTTTTAATTATATTTATCTGTTTTTAAAATTTTATTAGCATTTTCAATCTGTTCTTTTGTAGGAGGTTCAACGCCTTCAAGTGAATATGGTATTCCAAGATTTTCCCACTTCTGTATGCCAAGTGTGTGATATGGTAAAACTTCAACTCTTGATACATGATGAAGTGTGTCGATAAACTTAGACAGTTCTTCAAGTTGTTCATCCCTGTTACTGAAAAATGCTTCTCCTGTATTAAAAGTGTCAGGAACAAGAACGTGTCTTATCCACATCTCCTTACCGATTTCATCTAAATATTTCGCGCAGTCCAGAATGTTGTCAACAGTCTGTCCGGTAAGTTTCTTATGACCCTCTCTGTCAATATTCTTTATATCTAACATCACAAGGTCAGTATATTTCATTAATTCGTTAAATTTACTTATGAAAGGTTCTTCCCTTGTAAATGGATTCGCCGATGTATCTAATGTTGTATGAATGCCTTTTGCTTTTGCAAGTTTAAAGAATTCTGTAACAAATTCAATCTGAAGTAATGGTTCTCCGCCACTTACGGTTATTCCACCGTTTAATTTACCGTTTCTCATCCAATATGGTTTATACCGGTATGCCCTTTTAAACAAATCTTCAGGAGTCCACATCTCGCCTCCATCCATGCTCCATGTTTCCGGATTATGGCAAAATTTACATCTCATTCTGCATCCCTGCAAAAAAACAATATATCTGACTCCGGGTCCGTCAACAAGGCCAAATGTCTCTAATGAATGTACTCTTCCTTCCATTTTTTAACTCCTTTTTGGTTATTTATAAATAAAGGGGTTTTGAACTGTAGGTTCAAAACCCCTTTTCATACTATATAGTATATCCTATTTTTTAAAGTCTAGCATGACATGTTCTTGCGATTACATCATCCTGCTGTTTCTTTGTAAGGCTGATGAACTTAACAGCATAACCAGATACACGAATTGTAAAGTTAGCATACTCTTCTTTCTCTGGATGAGCCTGTGCATCAAGTAACTTATCCTTTGTAAATACGTTTACATTAAGGTGATGAGCACCCTGATCGAAGTATCCATCCATTACCTGTACAAGGTTATTAACCTGTTCTTCTTTGCTATGTCCAAGAGCATCCGGGTTAATTGTCTGTGTATTAGAAATACCATCAAGTGACCAGTGATATGGAATCTTAGCAACTGAGTTAAGTGAAGCAACAAGACCATTCTGTTCTGCACCATAGCTTGGTGATGCACCAGGGCTGAATGGAGTGAATGCTGCACGTCCGTCAGGCATAGCACCTGTAGCTTCTCCGTATACAACGTTAGATGTAATAGTAAGAAGTGATGTTGTAGGTTCTGAATTACGGTATGTATGACGACGTTTAATCTTCTCTAAGAATGTCTTTAATACCCAGATACCGATATCATCAGCACGGTCATCATCATTACCATATTTAGGGAAATCACCTTCAACTTCAAAGTCTTTTGTAATTCCTTCTTCATCACGGATTACTTTAACCTTAGCATATTTGATAGCACTAAGTGAATCAATAACATGTGAGAATCCTGCAATACCTGTTGCAAATGTACGACGTACATCTGTATCGATTAATGCCATCTCAGCTGCTTCATAGTAATATTTATCATGCATATAATGGATGAGGTTGAGTACGTTAACATAAATATCTGCTAACCAGTCAAGCCAGATTTCATATGCATCGCGAACCATCTTGTAATCTTCTTCACCGCTAAGTACTTCCTTGTCGATCTTCTGAAGCTTTGGTCCACACTGGATACGATGTTTCTCATCAAATCCACCATTGAATGCGTAAAGTAATGTCTTACCAAGGTTAGCTCTTGCACCGAAGAACTGGATTTCCTTACCTGTCTGTGTAGCAGATACACAGCAGCAGATTGAGTAATCATCGCCCCATACAGGCTTCATTACATCATCATTCTCATACTGGATTGAGCTTGTCTCAATTGAGATATGAGCTGCATATTTCTTGAACTGTTCTGGTAATGCACTAGAATATAAAACTGTAAGGTTAGGTTCTGGTGAAGGTCCCATGTTCTCAAGTGTATGAAGGAATCTGTAGTCAGTCTTAGTAACCATTGAACGACCATCCATTCCGATACCGCCAACTTCAAGAGTAGCCCATGTAGGATCTCCTGAGAATAACTGGTTGTATGAAGGAATTCTTGCGAACTTAACCATACGGAATTTCATTGTCATATGATCGATGATTTCCTGAGCTTCTGATTCTGTAAGAACACCATTAGCTAAATCTCTTTCAAAATAAATATCAAGGAATGTAGAAACACGTCCTACAGACATTGCTGCACCATTCTGTGTCTTAATAGCTGCAAGGTAACCGAAGTATAACCACTGGCAGGCTTCCTTAGCATTCTTAGCTGGTAATGAAATATCATAGCCATAGCTCTTAGCCATTTCTTTCATTCCCTTTAATGCAGTAATCTGCATAGCGATTTCTTCACGAAGTCTGATTACATCATCGTACATGTTACCGCATCCACAATTAGCCTTATCAGCTTCCTTCTGTGCAATAAGGTAATCAATACCATATAATGCAACTCTACGATAATCGCCTACGATACGTCCACGTCCGTATGTATCAGGAAGACCTGTTACTACGTGTGTCTTACGAGCTAATTTCATTTCATTTGTATATGCTGCGAAAACTGCATCATTATGTGTTGTCATGTAGTTCTCGAATACGTACTTAAGTTCAGGATTGATTTCATATCCGTAGCTTTCTGCTGCCTGCTCTGCCATTCTGATACCACCATATGGCATAAAAGCTCTCTTTAAAGGCTTGTCTGTCTGAAGACCTACAACCTGTTCAAGATCTTTCATTGATTCATCAATATATCCAGGTCCATATGCAGTAAGTCCTGATACAACTTCTGTTTCACAGTCAAGAACGCCACCTTTTTCACGTTCTTCTTTCTGTAATTTCTGTAATGCACCCCATAACTTATTAGTTGCGTCTGTTGGTTCAGCCAGGAATGACTCATCGCCATCATATGGCTTATAATTCTTCTGAATGAAGTCACGAACGTTAACTTCTTCTCTCCAGATACGGCCTTCAAATCCAGCCCACTGTTCCATGTCTAACATTAGTATATCCTCCTTAATAGTAGTAACTTTTATGTTCATTAGAAGTATAACATTATAAAATATCCCATGCAATATTTATTTAAGAAAAAAGTGTATTTTAGCAAATACAATTTAATACAATTTTTACTAATTGTTCTATTTTAAGTACAAAAATATCAGTCAATAAAAAAAACAGTCAAAAGACTGTTTTCAAAAGCTCCCTGAGTAGGGCTCGAACCTACAACAACTCGGTTAACAGCCGAGTGCTCTACCATTGAGCTATCAAGGAATATCAACTTTCATAAGGTATGATACCACATTCCGGTTAAAATATCAAGCATAAAATACCGGAAGTTCATAAGAACTTCCAGTATATTATATTCATAAATTACTTTAAGTTAGCCTTAGCTGCATCAGCAAGCTTTGTAAATGCTGCTGCATCATTAACAGCTAATTCTGCAAGCATCTTTCTGTTCATTTCGATTCCTGCTGTCTTAAGACCGAACATAAACTTGCTGTATGAAAGTCCGTTCATTCTTGCTGCAGCATTGATTCTTGCAATCCATAACTGTCTCATCTGTCTCTTCTTCTGCTTTCTGCCAGCATATGCTGATGTTAAAGCTCTCATTACAGACTGTTTTGCAATTCTATACTGTTTAGATCTGGCTCCTCTGTAACCTTTAGCCAGTTTTAAAACTCTGTTATGTTTTTTCTTAGCGTTTAATCCGCCTTTAACTCTTGCCATTATATTTTCCTCCTAAAATTAATTGAACCATCAAATTAGATGTATGGTAAAATCTTCTTCATGTTCTTTTCATTTGTTGAGTCAACAAGAGCTGCTTTTCTAAGATTTCTCTTTCTCTTTGTTGTCTTCTTTGTTAAGATGTGGCTCTTATAAGCTTTGTTTCTTTTTAATTTGCCTGAACCGGTAACTTTAAAACGCTTAGCTGCGGCTCTGCTTGTCTTCATTTTTGGCATAATAAAAATCCTCCTTAAAAATATCTGATTTGTATTTTAACGTTTCTCAGCTAAAATCATTGCCATGCTTCTGCCCTCGACTTTGGCAGGTTTCTCTATTACTGAACAGTCAGCAAGTTGCTCTGCAAAATCATCAAGAATATGTTTATTCGATGACATATGAGCTAATTCCCTTCCTCTGAATCTCAAGGTTACCTTAACCTTATCACCCTTCTCAAGGAATTTTCTTGCAGCATTAACCTTCGTATTAAGGTCATTGCTTTCGATATTAGGTGAAAGACGTACTTCTTTGATTTCAACAGTCTTCTGTTTCTTGCGTGCTTCCTTTTCCCTACGAATCTGTTCGTACTTATACTTTCCGTAATCGGCAATCTTGCATACAGGTGGCTGTGCTGTAGGAGCAATCTTAATCAAATCAAGTTCTGCTTCCTGTGCAAGCTTATATGCTTCCTTAGATGACATCACTCCTATCATCTCTCCGTTTTCGCCAATTACACGAACTTCTTTGTCTCTGATCTGTTCATTAATCATTAACTCGCTAATGGTAGTGTACCTCCAATAAAAAAGTGCGGATAGAATAATATCCGCACATAAATAACATACTTAATGTCTGATGTATATAACCCTTGACCTTAGGCTGGGGTGAGAGCGGATACTCTTCTTTATTTTTACAACTTCTACAATATATCATTCTTTCTTATGTATGTCAAGATATTTTTTTGGCTAAAATATAAACCTAAAATAAAAATCAGGAGGCATATATGAAATATATAATTACCACGGACAGTAATTGTGATCTTCCGGAAGCCTTTTACAAAGATAATAATATTCCGGTTCTTCCAATCTGCTATTACATGGACGGAGTTATTTACGGTAAAAAAAACACTCTGCCCCTGTCAGAATTTTACCACAGAATGCGAAATGGCGAAAGTGCCAAAACCACAGCCCCAAATATAGTGGAAACAAAAGCTTTTTTTGAAGACTGTATAAAGGTATGTAAAAATATTGTCCATATTGCTTTTTCTTCGGCTTTAAGCTCAACCTGCCAGAATGCCGTAATTGCATCAAAAGAAATACAGGATGAATATAAGGACGTAAAAATTACCGTAATTGATTCATTGTGTTCATGCATGGGTGAAGGAATGCTTTTATATAAGGCTGTATCAAATAAAAATAACGGCATGTCCTACGATAATCTTATTGAATACCTGAACAACGTCAAAACCCATATAATACATCTTTTTACGGTTGATGATCTGCACTACCTTCATAACGGCGGACGGCTTTCAAAAAGTGCCGCAGTTTTAGGAAGCATTATCAATATCAAACCTATATTATTTGTGGATAACAACGGTGAGTTAAAACTGGCCGATAAGGTAAGAGGCAGAAAAAAATCCCTTTTATATCTTATCAGTAAAACAATATCCGATATATCTCCCCATGGGAAGGACATTGTAATGATAAGCCATTGTGACTGCGAAGAAGATGCCATGTATATATATAGCCATCTTAAAGAAAACATTGATATAAAAGAAATAATGGTAAATCAGATAGGCCCCACAATCGGTTCCCATTCCGGTCCCGGAACTCTGGCAGTATACTACGAAAGTGCCAAAAGAGAATAAAAAAAATGCTGTGAAACTCCCTTTATAAGGTATTTCACAGCACATTTTTTATTTTATTATTTTAAATCCTTTGTAATATCTGAGCCATGCTTTTGCAAGAATCGCTTTTCTGGTTACGGGTCCCCATACTCTCGAATCCGATGAGTGGTTACGGTTATCGCCCATCATAAAATACTCGTTATCGCCAAGGACTATTGTCTTTTCCTTACCATCGGCGTTGGGTTCTTCGTTCCACCAGTCATGATTATCAATACATTCTTCTTTGTTGTCTTTATTTTTAAGATATGCAATACCGTCTTTAATAACTATAGTCTCGCCTGGGAGCCCTATTACTCTCTTTATGTAAAGCTGGCCTGCATCCTCACCGGTTGCTTCCGGAGCTTTGAATATGACAACATCTCCTCTTTTAGGATCCGTAAAATAATATGGTATACGCAGTCCTATAAGGCGGTCACCAACATTAATCGTGCTGACCATTGATCTTGTAGGAATAACAGCGTTGATGATAACAAACTTGCAAAGTAAAAAAGCTATAAGTGCACCAATTGCAATAACCCTGACATATTCCAATACAACTTTCCATCCGGATTTTGCTTCATCTTCTTTTTTGTTCTTATGTCCGGTTATTATCTTTTCCTTTTCTTCATCCGCTTCTGCTTTTTCAAGCATTTCTTCCACTTCACTGAGTTTTGCCATTATCTTTCACCTTATATTATTTAAAATATTCTACACCTGATTCAAAAATCTTAAGATCCTGATCTCCGTAGATATTAATTGCAACAGAATCTCCGCGTCTTTCAGCATGTGCCATCTTACCGAATATTCTTCCGTCAGGACTTGTAATACCTTCAATTGAGCAATAAGAACCGTTTACGTTCCACTCCTCATCCATTGTCGGATTACCATCAAGGTCTACATACTGTGTAGCAACCATTCCTTCCGCAAAAAGCTTATCGAGCCACTCTTTATTGGCAACAAATCTTCCTTCACCATGAGATGCAGGGCTGCAGTATGTTCCGCCAAGTGTTGCTTTAGCAAGCCATGGCGATTTATTGGAAACAACTTTTGTATATACCATCTTAGAGATATGACGTCCTATTGTATTCATTGTAAGTGTAGGTGAGTCTGCTGACTGCTCTGTAATCTTTCCGTAAGGCACAAGTCCAAGTTTAATAAGTGCCTGGAAACCATTACATATACCGAGGGCAAGTCCGTCACGTTCGTTGAGAAGTTTCTCAACAGCTTCTTTGATTCTGGCATTTCTGAATGCTGTGGCAAAGAACTTAGCTGAACCATCAGGTTCATCACCTGCGGAAAATCCGCCAGGGAACATAATAATCTGTGCTTTGTTGATTGACTTTTCAAATTCTTCTACAGACTCTCTTATGTCATCTGCTGTAAGATTTCTGAATACCTTTGTAATTACATCCGCACCGGCTCTTTCAAATGCCTTTGTGCTGTCGTATTCACAGTTAGTGCCCGGGAATACAGGAATAAATACTGTAGGCTTTGCAATTTTATTTTTACAAATATAAATCTCTTTTGCATTATATACAGGTGTATCAAGCTTTTCTCCACCCTTAACGGCAATTGTTGGGAATACCTTCTCAAGAGGCTTTTTCCATGTGTCAAGTGCTGTCTTAATGTCTATTGATACATTTCCGTATTCAAAAGCTGCCTTATCATTGACAAATCCTATCACACGGTAATCTCCTGTAAGGGCAGATACCTTATCGGCAGGTACTTCTGCAACTATACATCCGTATTTTGGTGCAAAAAGTTCTGCTGCGTCAACATCTTCGTTAATTGTTACGCCTAACATATTACCGAATGCCATTTTGCTGACTGCCGGAACAATTCCCTTGGCATTAAGTGTATATGCGCTGACGATGTTATGCTTTGCAATTGCGTCGGCAACATTTGTAAACATTTCCATAACCTGTGCATATACAGGTATATCGAATTTGTCCCTCTTAATCTCAAAAAGAACAAGTACATTACCGGCTTTTTTAAGTTCAGGAGTGATAATATCTTTTTCACTTGCGGTATCAACTGCAAATGATACAAGTGTGTTAGGTACATCAAGGTCATTAAAGGTTCCTGACATACTGTCCTTACCGCCGATTGAAGGAAGTCCGAATCCCATCTGGGCTTCAAAAGCACCGAGAAGAGCTTTCATAGGTTCACCCCAGCGTGTCTTGTCTTCTGTCATTCTTCTGAAGTATTCCTGGAATGTAAATCTTATCTTTCTGTAATCACCGCCGGCACATACAATCTTTGCCATAGATTCAACTACTGCGTATATTGCACCATGATAAGCGCTCCATGATGAAAGATATGGGTCAAATCCGTAACTCATCATTGTAACCATATCTGTCTTTCCCTTTAATACAGGAAGTTTGGCTACCATTGTCTGTACTTCCGTGAGCTGGTATTTACCGCCGTAAGGCATATATACGGAACCTGCACCGATAGAGCCGTCAAACATTTCAACAAGACCCTTCTGTGAACATACATTAAGATCTGAAAGTGTCTTAAGCCATTCTGCCTTAACATCCGTTACAGGCTTTGTGTTGAGAAGATTATCTTTTTCCGATGGCATTTCAACTACAACGTCAGTTTCCTGATGGGCACCGTTAGTATCAAGGAATGCCCTGCTTATATTTACAATGTCTTTGCCTCTCCATGTAAGCACAAGACGTTTTTCTTCTGTTACTACAGCAACTTCTACTGCTTCAAGATTTTCTTCATTGGCATATTTTAAGAAATCCTTAACATCCTTAGGATCCACAACAACTGCCATTCTTTCCTGTGATTCGGAAATAGCAAGTTCTGTTCCGTCAAGACCTGCGTATTTCTTAGGAACTTTATCAAGGGATACCTTGAGTCCGTCTGCAAGTTCTCCGATTGCAACAGATACGCCGCCCGCACCAAAGTCATTACATTTTTTGATAAGTTTTGATACTTCAGGTCTTCTGAAAAGTCTCTGTATCTTACGTTCTGTAGGTGCGTTACCTTTCTGTACTTCAGCACCGCAGGTATCAATGGATTTTTCTGTATGTGCCTTAGAAGAACCTGTAGCTCCGCCACAGCCGTCACGTCCTGTTCTTCCACCGAGAAGAATGATGATATCTCCCGGATCAGAAGTCTCTCTTATAACATCTTTTCTTGGAGCAGCACCCATAACGGCACCGATTTCCATTCTCTTGGCTGCATAATTAGGATGATAAATTTCTTTTACATATCCTGTAGCAAGACCTATCTGGTTACCGTAAGAGCTGTAGCCATGTGCAGCTTCCCTTACAATCTTCTTCTGAGGGAGCTTGCCTGCCATAGTCTTATCAAGGGATAATGTTGGGTCTGCAGCACCTGTGACACGCATTGCCTGATATACATAAGTACGTCCTGAAAGCGGATCTCTTATAGCACCTCCAAGACATGTTGCGGCGCCACCGAAAGGCTCGATTTCAGTAGGATGGTTATGTGTCTCGTTTTTAAAATTAACAAGCCATTCTTCTGTCTTTCCGTCAATTTCAACAGGAACAACTATACTGCAGGCGTTAATCTCATCAGACACTTCCATGTCATCAAGTTTGCCTTCTTTTTTAAGTTTTTTCATTGCAAGAAGAGCTATGTCCATAAGGCATACGAATTTATCGTTACGTCCTGCATACACATCTGCAAATGTATTTTTATAATCCTCAAAGGCTTTTTCAATAGGCTCTTTGTAATATCCGTCCTCAAACTTAATATTCTTAAGTTCTGTTGAGAAAGTCGTATGACGGCAGTGATCCGACCAATATGTATCAAGAACCCTGATTTCTGTCATTGAAGGGTCTCTGTGTTCTTCATTCTTAAAATAATTCTGTATATGAAGGAAATCCTTAAAAGTCATGGCAAGACCAAGTGACGAATATAAATCGTGAAGTCTGTCTTCGTCCATATCCTTAAAGCCTTCAAATACGATTACATCCGCAGGCTCCGGGAATACAGTTACAAGAGTCTCAGGCTTTTCAATGTCTGCTTCCCTTGAATCAACAGGATTAATGCAGAAATTCTTGATTCTGTCAAGTTCATCCTCAGTAAGGTTGCCTTCGATTGCATAAATAACTGCTGTTTTGATAACAGGCTCTTCATCTTCTTTTAACAATTTGATACACTGTACGGCACTATCGGCTCTCTGGTCAAACTGTCCCGGTAAAAATTCAACACCAAAGACATGTTCATTATCATTATGGGTAAAATCTTCCTCATATACATAATCAACAGGTGGCTCTGAAAAAACAGTTACAAGTGCTTTTTCATATGTTTCTTTTGTGATATTTTCGATGTCGTACCTGATTAATACTCTGACATTGGTTACAGTATTAATGTTGAGATAGCTGCTTATTTCTTCACTAAGCTCCTTTGCCTTAACTGCAAATTCAGGCATCTTTTCAGAATAAACTCTCTTTACCTTACTCATGGTATTCTCCTTTATGTTATATATTATTCATGTAATCTTCGGATTACTTTGCAAACTACCGCATCTTCCATAACTGTAGGGCCTGTATAAGTAAAAAATACAAGACCCTCCGTAGGTGATGTTACCTGATTTATTACTTCACCTTCATACGGATCTATTATCTCGCCTATAACGCTGCCTCTGTATACAGGGTCTCCCGGATTAATCACCCGCCTGTAAAGACCGGATACCTCGGACTTAATGGACGTAAGGTCATCTTCATTAATAACCTCCGCAATATATCCGCTGTGATTGTTATATTTGATTATTCCCATTCTTGTTAAAAATCTGAGAATAGATGCAACTGCCTGTCTTGCAGAAACATCATCTATATAATCGGTGCAGGTTGTGTACAGTGAAAAAGCACTTGTACCGCTCATCTGCCAGTTATAATTAAGAGTTGCCGTATCCATAGGCTTAGGTTTTCTGATTACAACAAAAGGCAGTCCGAAAAGGTTAGCCAGACTCGGATTCTGGAAACCCGTCTCCATCATTCTTATATGTGGTACAAAATTACCGGGCATATAAAAACTTGTAAGCTGTATTCCGTAGCTGAAGCCTTTTATTACATCCATTAAATTGGCCGCTATCTGCTGTGTAGTGTCTCCGTTAATAAATCCGGGGAATTTTCTGTTAATATCCGAATCGTCTAACGGCCAGAATCTCTTGTCTATATTAGTGGCATATTGATTAATGCACGGAATAATAAGTATCTCCTTGCCATTTGCAATCTGTCCATGTTCCTCTAACTTCTTAAGTTCTTTGATAAGCTGTGAACATATATATGTCTGCTGGTATTCATTGCCTCGCATTGAACCGACAACACATGCTGCCCTGTCTCCCTGTCCAAAGGTAAAACCTGTTATTTTGAAATCTTCCCTGTAGATTCCTTCAAGAGTATACAATACTTCTCTACGCATCAAGTCCACCTCCGTCATGCTCCGCACATATTCGTGCCACAATAGCTCCTTTATATACAACAGGATGTTCCCTAAGTGTGAACAGGAAACCGTCTTTAGGTGATATTATGTCTTCAAGTATCTCTCCGGTAAGCGGGTTAACTATCTTACCTATATATGTTCCTTTACGGATATGCACACCCAGTTCTTCCACATCTTCAAGGATAAAAAGTCCCGATCTTGTGGTATGGATTGCGGATACATCACCCTTATGGGCCACAATAGGTTCCCTGATTTCATCGGTTATATCCCCTTTCCATATTCCAAGTTCTTTCATAAGTCTTAAAATACCTGTAAGTGTCTGTCTCGCATATTTTCTTGAAATTCTTGACCCTGCTCCCATCTCAACAACCAAAGAAGGAACACCAAACATATTAAGACAGTTGGCAAGTGAAGATTCAAGATATGCTGCCGATGACAATGCCCATATTATGTCGGCATTCATAAGCTTTGCATAAGGAAGCAGTTTTTCAAAAAGTTCAGGGCTTAATCTTACCTGTGGGGCTTCCTTTATAAAAATATTGGAAGAATGTACATCAACACACATATCACTTCCTATTATATCCTGAATTATATTATAAGCAATATACTCGGCCATTGCACCGGAGTCGTTACCCGGAAACACCCTGTTCATATCAAGGTCATTCATTGGAATCCCTCTTGTTCCCGTATCAATTCCGAGCGGATTAATTGAAGGATATACATCAACTATTCCAGCAAGGTTCTGAGGTTCTGCTTTAATCTTTTCAATTAATTTATAACAAACGTACTGGCCATTAAGTTCATCGCCATGTGTACCGGTAACTATGGAAATCCTCTTTGTAGATTTATCCGTTACGGAAGGAAGAAGTCTGTTTTTCTTAATTACCAGACGTTCCTCTACCGGCATCTGCAATGATACGATTTCTTCAATCATACGCAGTTCTCCTAATTTATCATGTATTTTTACACACTTTCTGTAGTATTATAAATCACATCACGCCAAAAATCCAGTATTTCTTCATTAACATTTTCAATGTTGACAATATGGTAATTTTTCCATTCTTTCGGAAACAGGCTTACATATCTGTCCCAAAGAAATCTGTCGTCAAGAAGGGCTATTACTCCCGTATCTTCGTCAGTGCGTATAACCCTTCCCGCAGCCTGAAGCACTTTATTCATACCGGGATATACATAGGCATATTCATACCCTTTGTTTTCCCTTTCATCATAAAAGGTTTTGAGAATACTGTTTTCCGTACTGATTGACGGAAGTCCCGTACCTACAATGATGCTTCCGATAAGGCTGTCCTTTTTCAAATCTATTCCTTCCGAAAACAATCCTCCAAGCACGCAAAAACCTAAAAGAACGTCATCACCGTTATTTTCAAATTCCGCAAGAAATTCTTCCCTGTCTTTTTCGGACATATTGTTATTTTGTATAATTACACGCACTTTTTCACCGTAAAACAGTTCATATACACTTTCCATATATTTATAAGACGGAAAAAAGACGAGATAATTCCCTTTTCTGCTTCCTGTGATTCTAAGTATATATTCTTTTACTTTTGTAAATTCATCGGTATTTCTTCTTGTGTACCTGCTGGTAACATCATTTCCTATGACGAGCAGTCTTTTATTGACATCAAATGGTGAATTAACATATATTGCCGGTTCGTTTATGTCTCCTGTAAGAAGCTCTTTGTAATAATTGACGGGTAAAAGGGTTGCCGAAAAGAACACGGCATTTCTGCCGGAGTCAACGCACTCCCTTATGTTATTGCCGGGATTTACGCAAAAAAGCCTGTACATAAAACCACGCTCAGTATGTTCACAATATTTTACATAATTCTCATCTGTCTTTTCATACATGGCATTAAAATGACATACGTTGAAAAAAAACTCCAAAAGTTCTGTCATATAGGGAAAATCCCTGTTATTTTCCATGAAATGTGTAATCTCCGTTTCAAGGCACTTAAGAGATATTGACAGTAAATTGTCATTTTCCTCAATCATATATTCCCCGTCGCATTTTCTCTTCATCTCAAGCATATATCTGTTACAGCGTTCAAGGATACCCGCAAGCTTTTTACTATAACCTGCCACAAGCTTTTTCACGGAAAGCACATCTTCTTTATAAATCTGTGCCGAATACATGTTCCTTGCCCTGTCCACCAGATTATGGGCTTCATCCACAAGAAAAATATATTCGCCCTTGCTGCCCTCCGAAAAGAATCTTTTAAGCTTTACCTCCGGATCAAACACATAATTGTAGTCGCATATTATCCCATCCATCCAGTAAGATAAATCAAGGCACAATTCAAAAGGACATACCGTATTTTTCTTCGCATACTCCTCTATCACATCCCTTGTAATAACGTCCAGGTTATTAATCATGTCATACACAACGCCGTTAATCCTGTCATAATGTCCCTTGGCATAAGGGCAGGAAAACGGATTGCACTCAGGAGTGTCTTCTCCATCGCAGAGACATAATTTATCTTTAGCCGTAATGGTAAGTGTCTTAAAATCAAGATTATTCCGTCTTAAAATTCCAAAGGTATCCTCTGCCGCAGTCCTGGTTATTGTCTTGGCTGTCAGATAAAATATTTTGTCCCCGTATTCCTCTCCCATTGACTTAACAGCCGGAAACACGGTGGATATGGTCTTGCCCACCCCTGTAGGTGCCTGAATATATAAATTGTGGTTATCCTTTATTGCCTTATACACGCTGACTGCAAGATTTCTCTGCCCCTCCCTGTATTCAAAGGGAAATTCAAGTTCCTTAATAGATATGTTACGGCTTTTTCTGTGATAATATACATAATTACCCCATTTGATAAGTTCACTTAAGACAGCCTCAAACCACTTTTTTAATTCTTCAAAACTCATTACCTCGGTAAAAAATTTTATGGCTTCATCCGTTAAATTGACATAAGTCATCCGTAATCCGATTGTGTCAAGGTTATTTTTCAGGGCATATATATAAGCGTAACACATTGCCTGCGCCTTATGGACCTCAACCGGCTCCGACAGGTATTTCACATCCTTATATGTGCCCTTTATCTCATCCACATAAGTATATCCGTCCTTATTAAATATCCCGTCTGCCCTGCCCTCAACCGTTATGTCATAAATATCATTATCATAGGTATACGAAAGCGATACCTCCGCATTGTAATCACCGCCCATTGACTTCTGAATCTTACGGTGTGCCCTGCTGCCGGCATCCATGGCAGTCTTATCCGTAACTCCGCTAAAACGGTTATCTATGTCACCTTTTCTGCATATAAATTCCACAAGATTTCTGACGGAAATTCTAAGTGTCCCATTCACAATATCTATCATAGGTTACTTCCTTTACATATACTCTCTGAACCTTAACGGCATATTCTGTTTCTGGAGATTAATATTGGTACGTTCTTTGATGGAAATGCTCTTTCTGAACATCTCATATAATCTTTTAAGTTCTTTTTCTTTATCGTCAGGCTGCAGACCCATAATGTATCCCGTATCCACATCTGTAATTATATATTCACCGCCCTTATTGTGAACGGCAGCCTTGCCCCTGCCCATATCGGCTATAACAAAATTCTCCTGCAGCAGCCTGTCCGTAAAAAAACTGCCAAGAAGCGTAAGCAGGTTATTAACGGGGCGGATTTTGCCAAGCAGGAAATTATCATATTGCTCAAATCTTAAAAAGCCTCTGAAATGGTCATATTCCCTGCCTGTATTGCGACACATCTTATTGACATTTGCCACATGAACGTCATGGTAATCCGAAATGCCTCCGGCACCGTTTTGAAATACTGATTTTACAAAGTAAAAAATATCCGTTCCTCTGTCGGGATTATTATTAAGTGCGGCAAGATACATCATATATTCTGCCTCGTAAGAGATTTTTCGTATTCCTTTGGCAACCCGTAAGGACTTTGACAAATCCGTAACCACCTCCGTACATTCTCCGAAAACAAACATATTGTCATTATCACATTCTATCATAACATCATCGGACCGGTAGCCCGAAAATACAGCGGTCAAAATACCCTCATAAGTTCCGTCACATCTAAATATAACCATAAAAATTCTCCTTACGGGCTCTTAATCTATATCTGTCCTGTAATAATACCGTAGCTTGTCAAATCCTTCACTTCATCAGGGAATATGTCACTGTTGGTATCAAAAAAGCTTAACTGCCTGTATGTAACATCGTCTCCCGTAACACGTCTTACAGATGAATCAAGGATATTCCTGACAATGTAATTCTCTTCAATCCTGATATTCTTATACATCATTATGCCGTTACAGGTAATAAAATATATTGCCCTTTTAAGGACAACGCCGATTCTTTTAAGGTCGGCAAAATCAAGCCTGCTGCTCCTTCTTGCAGCAATTATCCTCTTTGCTGAATTGACACCGATTCCCGGGACTTTAAGAAGTGAATAATAATCCGCCCGGTTAATTTCAACAGGAAAATATTCCAGATGTCTCAATGCCCAGTCGCACTTAGGGTCTACAAGAACGTTAAAATCCGGTCTGGCCTCCGATAAAATATCCTGTGCCTTAAAGCCGTAAAATCTCATAAGCCAGTCAGCCTGATACAATCGATGTTCCCTTAAAAGCGGTGGTCCGTTAAGGGCTGACGGCAGAGTACTGTCATTATTGACATTGACAAATGCCGAATAAAAGACTCTCTTAAGTCCATAGTTCTTATACAGTGCTTCCGAAACATTGATTATCTGATAATCATTCTCTCCGCTGGCTCCGATAACCATCTGGGTGCTCTGCCCTGCCGGGACAAATTTTCTTCCTGAACGGTTGTATGGAACAATGTCATGTCTGTCATTATTGATACCGTTACGGATTAATTTCATAGGGGACAGAATCGTATTCCTCGTCTTATTGGGTGCTAAGGATTTAAGTCCCTCCGTAGTAGGAAACTCAAGATTAACACTCATCCTGTCGGCATACCAGCCCGTCCGTTCCACAACTGAAGTGTCTGCTCCCGGAATCCCCTTAACATGAATATACCCTCCGAAACGGTATACCTCCCTGAGCCTTCTCACCGTCTCACATAAAAGCATCATAGTATATGTGGGATTATTGATAATTCCGGAACTCAAGAAAAGTCCCTCGATATAATTTCTCTTATAAAAATCCATGGTAAGGGTGCATATCTCATCAGGGGTAAATGTGGCCCTCACAACGTCATTACTCTTTCTGTTAATACAATACCTGCAGTCAAATACACATTCATTGGACATAAGAATCTTAAGGAGTGATATACATCTTCCGTCAGCTGAAAAGCTGTGACATATACCACTCCTTGCCGTATTGCCTATTCCCTTGCCGTTATTCTTCCTTTCCGTACCGCTTGATGTACATGCCACATCATACTTTGCCGCATCGGTAAGAATGGCAAGCTTATCCATAATATCCATTGACTCACAAATCTGCATAACTATACCTCGAACATTTGTTTGTATTAATTATAGCACATTTGTTCGATTTGTAAACAATTATTTTGAAACGGTCATTACAGGTCTTACACCTATTGATGTATTGGTAGCCAGTTCTCCGCCTGCCGATATGATTCCGTTGGAATTAACAAATACATAACTTGTATTCATGCTTCCGTTGGAACTTGTCCACCATTTTGCTCCGTTGTTTTCATCAACGAATACACCTCTGGCTATTGCATAATCAGTAGCTTTCGCCTGTCTTTTTTCAACATCCTCGTCTCTCAGCCCATACTCACTGTATACAAGATTACTGCAGGAAAGAATTACCAGGTAATCTTCCGATTCATTACCGTTTGAGGTGCTGTAAAAATAATTCTCAGGCTTGCCTATATGCGTCTTTTTGATAAGGTTTAATTCCTCATCAGAAAATGCTTTTGAAAGATATGAGGTATTAAGCCATGTCCTTAATTCGCTCACATCCCATGAAGAATCTACAAGTTCGTTCATATAACAGTTGCCGTCAAGAACCTTATCCGTCATAAGGAGATATTCATTGTCTTTATCTATAAGAAGCATCCACGCAATTTTACCATATGTAAAATAAGCAGTTTCTCCGTCGCTATTTACTCTCGTTATTTTCTTACCGAAAACAACAGCCGTGTCATTCTCATCATATTTGGCATTTTTGATATAATCGGTCACATAACCGTCTGCAATCTTATTCTGAGGATAGCTTCCAAAATATACTTTGCCGTCTTCACTAAGTACCGGTGCAGTACTGCGTTCTTTAACTTCACCGCTTTCTGTCTTTGTTTTAAGGTAACCTTCAAATTCCTTATCCGCATATTCAGCCATCTCATATAACGCTTCATTGTCATCACCCTCTTTAACACCTGAGTCAAAAAGATAATCAAATAACTCACGTCTTCTGTCACTGCCCTTTGAACTTTCAGCCGTTAAATCAAGATATTCATACACATAATTTAATTTCAGCGTTACATCCTCTGTGTTATCTATAAGGTAATCCAAAACCTCCTCGGATGACTTATTAAGCTTGTAGGCTTCAAGGTATGAATTGTAGGCTTTGTCCTTATCACCCTCAGATTCATACTCTTTGGCATCATTTACATAGTCATCAAAGCTCATGCTTACAGGCTCTTCCTTTTTATCCGTGTCTTTCTTACCCGTCACAAGCAGGACAACTATTGCTGCAACAACTATAACCAGCAAAACAGCGATTATAACCAACTCTGTTTTTTTTCTTTTTAACTTATTATCTTCCATGCTTTCATTCCTCCGTCTGTCTTTTAAAATTTTATTGCTTTTTATACCGGCTGTCAATGTAGTTTTTAACATACGTATATCATCATTTGCAACATCTTCCCGGTAGATGTATAATGTAGACCTATTGACAAAGAATATGCAAAAAACATTATAAATGCCGTGATACAGAATTTGTATGAGTTAGATATGGCAGGAACCGGAGAATTTTATGACAGCTGTAATTACAGGAACATCAAGCGGTATCGGCAAATCAACCGCTTTATTACTTATAGAGAATAACATTGAGGTAATCGGTTTTTCAAGAACGCCTTCTGAAATACAAAATCCGCTTTTTAAAGAATACCTGATTGATTTAACGGATCTTAAAGCCTTTGAAAAGCTTATACGGGAGATTAAAAAAGAAAAAGAAATCTCCGTTATAGTCAATAATGCGGGATGTGGCTATTACGGTCTTCATGAGGAATTAAATGCCTCGATGATTCACGAAATGGTTACCGTTAATCTGGAGGTTCCCATGCTTTTAACCTCGATTTTTCTGAGGGATTTTAAGAAAAACAAAGGACAGATTATTAATATTTCAAGTGTGACAGCAAAAGAAATCAACCCCCATGGAGCAGCATACGGAGCCACCAAAGCAGGACTTACATCTTTTGGCAGCAGCATATTTGCAGAAGCCAGAAAATATGGTGTCCGTGTAACCAATATCCACCCGGAAATGACTGATACAGACTTATACAGAAATGCTGATTTTGAAGCCGACACGGAATTTGGCTGTTCATTAACCTCGTCACTTATCGCAGAGACCATCCTTAATGTATTGAAATCACCGGAAGGTTTTTCCGTTAATGACATAACAATCAATCCACAGTATCACCGGTTAAAGAGGAAATAACATGAATTACTTTATTCACACCATAAAAGGAAACAAAACAGTTATTTATAACAAAATCATAGGCAGTAACGATACCGTATACCCTGATATACTGATAAATCACCCTTTTGCCGAAGACGAAATAGCCGACGACACACTATTTCATATTGCAGATGATGCAATCAGACAATACGGAAACGGCAAAGTAATTATTGCCAAAGTCGCAGATGACAATGACCTTGATTACATTTTAAAAACAATGGCCTGTCTTTATCCCGAAAATGCAAAAGAATCCTCCGGATATATAGACGATTTCTGTAAAAATATTTTATTATCCGAGACAATGGCTTTAAATTTCAAAAAACTTATGCAGTATTATGAGGAAACAGGAGGCAATCCACATGACCTTTTAACACCATTTATCAAGGAGTACGCTCTCCCTGTAAAGTCCAAAAAGGAAGGTAAAATGATCTATGAACTTATCAGAAACCAAATCCTTGGCTAAGCCATTTTCCCACATATATGTGGAAGATGATGTCTTCAACTACCCTTTATCCAAAGAGATTCTTGGAAGGCTTAAAGGCAGCCACATTATTAGAATAAAACATTACAAAGATATTTTTAACCGGTCAGGTCAGGATTTTCTGCTTCAAAAACAATCCAGGTCACTTATTTTATCCGTAAACCGTAATGAAAAGATATATCCGGGAGCCAGAGTGTGCCAGAGTTTTGGAAACGATAACTTTTACTACACCTCCAACATAATGAATTGCGTATTTGACTGTGAATACTGTTATCTTCAAGGTATGTACCCCTCCGGTAATATTGTAATATTCGTAAATTATGACGATTATTTTACAGAAATAGAAAAAATTCTTGCAAAACACGATATGTATATATGTATTTCCTATGATACGGATTTACTTGCAATGGAGAACTTAACAGGCTTCGTTGGCAAGTGGATTAGATTCACGTTGTCCCATCCGTCCCTTAAAATAGAAATACGCACTAAATCAGCCTTTGATACATCATGTTTTCCCAAATGTGACCGTGTCATATTTGCATGGACTCTGTCTCCTGAATACATCATTGAACGTTTTGAACATTTTACGCCATCCCTTGACAGCCGCATTAATGCAGTAAAAAAGGCGATTGACGGCGATTATATGGTAAGGTTATGTTTTGACCCCATGATATATGTAAAAGACTATAAGGAAATTTACAAAGATTTTTATGAATATGTATTTTCACAGATTGACGGTAATAAAATCACAGATGCCAGCCTTGGTCTGTTTCGGATATCATCTTCCTATATTAAATCAATGAAGAAAAAAAGACTTACTGAAATATCCGCCTATCCCTACACCTGCTTAGAGGGCGTATGCCAGTATGAGCCAAAAAAATCCGGCGAAATGCTTGATTTCGCCGGATATGAAATTACAAAATATATTTCCCGTGAGAAACTTTTTATTGATTGACACCATCAAAATTAATGAACTGCCTGTCAATATCGATAACTCCGTAACAGTTGCCGGGCAGTTCCCTTACAAGTTCTCCAAGTTTCTTTTCCACATCTGCCGATTTATCCTTACATTCAATAGGAACAACGGCATCAAAAATAACATTCTGCCTGTTAGGTCCATCAACTACCCTGAAATCATGTATTGTAATATCAGGATTATAATCCTTTATCTTCTTAACAAGGATTGATTTAAGTTTATTAACCTTTTCATCGTTAACTGCAATAGGGTCCATATGTATTATGGTCTCACAACCAAGTTCTTTTCTTATCTGCCTTTCACACCTGTCAATGACTTCATGAAGTTCATTGATATTACCATCTTCCGGCACTTCGCCGTGAAAGGATATCATTCTTCTTGCCGGACCATAATCATGTACTACAAGGTCATGAATTCCCACTATCTGGTCATAAGAATTGGCAATTTTATATATTTTGTTAACAAAATCCTGTTCCGGTGGCTGTCCTAACAATGGGTCAATCGTGTCTTTGACCGACTTAATTCCCGCAAAAAGAATAAATAATGAAACAGCCATACCTACATAGCCGTCCACACTTACACCTGTAATCCTTGCAATAATTACCGAAATAAGTACCACTGATGTCGCAACACTGTCACTTAAAGAATCTGTGGCAGTTGCTTTCATCGAGGCAGAATTCAGGAGTTTCCCATAGTGCCTGTTATAAAAATTCATGTATATCTTAACCACAATGGAAACAGTCAGGACAACTATGGATAATGTCCCGGTCTCAATGTCTTTGGGATTAATAATTCTTTCAAAAGATGACTTTCCAAGCTCAAATCCCATAAGAATTATCATTATAGAAACAATAAAACCTGAAATATATTCCATTCTTCCATGTCCGTACGGATGCCCACTGTCAGGCTCTTTATAAGCAAGTCTGAAACCCATAAGGGTAACAAAGGATGAGCCTGCATCCGACAGGTTATTGAAGGCATCTGCCGTTATGGAAATTGCTCCCGTTACAATTCCGGCTATAAATTTACCGGCAAACAGGCATATATTAAGGAATATGCCTGTTAAACCGGTCAATGTACCATACTTCTTTCTGACTGTGGAATCATTGTAATTAGTTCTATCCTTAATAAACAATCTGGATAAAAAACTTATCATATAAATTCTCCCTTACTGTGGCAGGATGTCAGATTCATCTTTCTCTACCATAGGTGAAATTCCGAATCTAGGATTAGGAATTCTTATAGGTACTCCGATAAGAGCACTTACCGAACGAATTTTTTCGTTGGCTGACATAAGAATAACGGACATATAATTATCCTTAATGTACTGTTCAATATCATCAATAAACGTACTTACGGTAACACCTGTAATCGTCTCAATTACCATATGTATACACTGGTTAGGATCTGTTACTTCAACCTTAACTGCAACAAGTGCAGCTACCGGATTGGTTGTATTAGGCTTAATCGCAGCTTCTGATTTTACATTAAGTGCTATCTTCTCTCCCGGCTTCATAGTAAAATTGTTAGTATAAGAAAGCGTTCTTATCTCTGTTGGATTAATAGTTACTGTTACGTTTTTCATTTTGTTTCCTCCAAAATCTTAATTGTGGCGTTGTTGTCATAATCTCTTATGAGATAATCAAAATAAATTACGGTATCGCCACATACCACATTGCCATTATCCCGGTATTCAACAGGGTTAATTTTAAAAATCTCTATATGTTCTGCCTTGGTAAGCTTATGTTCTCCCGAATATTTCTTAGCCCTTAACGATTCATCTTTGTTAAAAGCAAAACATTCCGGCAGCGATTTCACATTATCTCTTAAATACATGTCAAATCTTAACATCTCGCCAAATACCATCATATCGTGTTCATTAAGATAATCCCCGGCGAAATCATAAAGCAGTTCAAATTTACCGTTTCTTGACGGAAGGCTTCCGTCACTGTATCTTCTTTCAAAACATTCCGAAAGCAATTCATACATGGCAAAGCTGTCATCAAAACTGCCAGACAGATATCTGACCGACAACACAAACATATTGCTATTATAATACATATCAAGAACTTTTTCCACCTGTTTTAACTTTAAAATATCATCATAAGAAAGATATTTTGTATAAAGCACCTCGTAAGGCGGTATATCTCTCGCAACTATACCATATTTATCTTTTTCCTCACGCATAAGTGAACCATGTAAAAGTTTCAAAAAACCAAGCTGTAAATTATCGGGCTTCATATCATATATATCATTAAAAGATTTTCTGAAACTGTTTATGTCCTCGTAAGGAAGTCCCGCTATTAAATCAAGATGCATATGGATATTCCGGCATTTTCTTATCGCAGTTACATTATTCCTTAACTTATCAAGGTTCATTACCCTGTGAATTGCTTTAATTGTGTCCTGATTAGTGGACTGCACACCTATTTCAAGCTGGATGAGTCCCGGTCTTAAGCTGTTCATAATCCTTATATCTTCGTCTTCAAGAATATCTGCCGCTATCTCAAAGTGGAACGAGGTTATCCCGTTATCGTTATCTCTTATAAACCTTAATATCTTCCTTGAATGCTCCCTGTTACAGTTAAATGTCCTGTCAACAAATTTGACAAGTGCGACCTTGTTATCAAGGAACACTTTCAAATCCGTAAGAACCAGTTCCGTATTCCTGAAGCGCAGATGTTTGTCTACGGATGAAAGGCAATAACTGCAGGAAAACGGGCAGCCTCTTGAACTTTCATAATATATAATTTTATTTTTATAATCATCTTCCTTATATCCTGCCGCATAATAAGGCATAACAGAATCACTCATATCATATACAAGCGTACATGGGTTATCGATAATTTTTCCGTCAGAAACAGTTGTTATTCCAGGAATAGAAGGAATGTCTTTTTCCCTGCCTTCCATATAGCAATCCATCAGTTCCTTAAAAACAGCTTCACCTTCGCCTTTTATTACACCGGCAACATTTTCATACCTGCCGGCATATTCTTCTGTATTATAACTGACTTCCGGGCCTCCAAGCCAGATTTTAACACCCGGAAGCAGCTTATTAAGTTCAGGTAAAAGTTCTTTGACATAATTTATATTCCAGATATAACATGATATTCCGATAACATCCGGTTTTTCCAGATATATATTTTTCAGAATATCCTCAATCTGGTTATTGATTGTAAACTCCCTGATATATACTTTATCTGAATAAGCTGTGGCTGCTTTTAAGCAGTAAACTGCCAGATTGGAATGTATATATTTGGAATTAATGGCTACAAGTAAAAATTTATTCATTAATCAGAAACTCCTAAGGGTGTCGTTATCGTCAGTGTTTTTGTCAATGGACTTAATAACCACATAATAACCATTACCCGGTGAAACTTCCACAAACACCCTGTCACCTGCTTTATGGGAAAGAACAGCCTTTCCTATAGGTGATTCATTACTTATAAGTCCGTTAAGGGAATTTCCTCTTACCGTTGTTACAATCTTAAAGGTCTCCGTTTCGTCATCATCCTCAAAATAGAGCTCTACTTTATTATTAAGTCCAACTTCGTCATCTGCGGATTCGTCACTTATGACATTTGCCGTCTTAATCATTTTTTCAAGATATCTTATTCTGCTTTCATTACGGTTTTTTTCTTTTTTAGCAGCATGATATTCAAAGTTTTCGCTTAAATCGCCGTGTGCCCTCGCCTCTTTTACATGTTCAAGCAGTTCTTTTCTTAAAACAACTTTTCTGTATTCAATCTCTTCCTGCATTTTTTTAATATCATTTTCAGTCAATTCGTCAAACATATTACACCTCCACAATTATATGTATTTTATCATATTATTTACAATTATACAAAAAAAGTTCCGGACATCAGATATCCGGAACTTCTTAGAAAGCTCGCATTACTTTCTGTTTATGGCATACGAATTTCGTCTTATAAACACATTATTTACAATGGCAGCCCTTACATGCACTGCAATCACCGCCGCAGATACCCTTACCGGCCTTCTTATCCCTGACCATACTCCTGATTACAAGAAAAACTAATGCTAAAAGAATAATACCTACTATAACTGAGCTTATTATTTTCATCATAATAAACGCCTGCCTTTCTTTCCCTTTGCATTAGTTAGTATATACTAACCAATATTAGTTGTCAATACCCAGTTAAAGCATTGGTGAAAATAATCTTAAAATCGGCAGAAAAATTATTTTTGCAAAACTCTTTTTCATACATTTTTCGAGGGTTATACGCTCACATTTTTCCTGTGTATCAAGAAAATCCTTTTTGATATCTGCTACAATATCCGTCTTATACATCCATATTGCGTTTTCAAAATGATGTGCAAGACTTCTGTAGTCAAGGTTAATTGTTCCCACAACCGCCGTTTCGTCATCGGATACAAATATTTTCGCATGTACAAAGCCCGGAGTATATTCGTATATTTTCACCCCGGCTTCGATTAATTTGTCATAGTATGACTTGGTAAGAAGATTAACCAGCTTCTTATCCGCAATTCCAGGTGTTATAAGCCTTACATCTATTCCGGATTTGGCTGCATCACATAAAGAAGTTGCCATTGTATTATCAAGAATAAGATATGGTGTCATGATATATATATACCTGTTGGCTCTGTTAATCATATTAAGATACACGCTTTTCCCTACTGTTTCGTTGTCTATTGGGAAATCGGTGTAAGGAATGACATATCCATTATCGGTTTTCACATCAATATCAGGCAGATACTTTCTAAAGTCTTCGTCACATTTATTAATGCCGTCCCAGAGGGTAAGGAACATATTGGTGAGGCTCCATACCGCATCTCCTTTAATCATTATTGCGGTATCTTTCCAATGTCCGTATACAGTTTTTACATTGATATATTCATCAGCAAGATTGACACCCCCGGTAAAACCGACATTGCCGTCAATTACACATATTTTTCTGTGGTCCCTGTTATTGTATCTGTTATCAAGTATGCTTCTGAAAGTATTAAATTCAAAACATCTTATACCGGCGTTTCTTAAATCTCTCACAATATCCACAGGTGCTTTGGCAATGCTTCCGAGACTGTCATACATAAATCTTACATCCACTCCTCTTGACGCTTTCTCCTTAAGAATATCAAGAATACTGTTTAGCATAAGTCCGTCTTCTATTATAAAATATTCCATAAAAATGAACTTTTCTGCCTTATTAAGCTCACTAAGCATCACAGGAAACATATCATCGCCAAGCGGAAAATATGTTGTCTCAGTATTTTTATATGTGGGTGCAAGGGCATAGTCCAGAAGGTACTTTGCCTGAGGATATATTAAAGGTGCTTCTTTTTCAAGGCTGTCATTGGCGGACGGGCGCAATGCCAATGCCTCTTTACATTTATTATTAATATCCACAAATGTCATTATATCTTTTTTACTGAAATGAAGACGTCCGTATATGATATATAGTACGCCGCCAAATACAGGCAGTGCTAAAAGCAGCACAATCCATGGGATTTTGTATACGGGGTTTATGTCCGATTTAAGGATATAAAGAACCACAAATACCGACACCAGACGGAACACGCCGTTAAAATGCACTATATAATGTTTCAGAAAAACATAGGGAATAACAATAACCGCCGCCTGGACAACTACTGCAAGTGCCAGAAAAAGTATTCTTAATTTTTTAGGTGAAAACAGTCTCTTCAAATAGAATCATCTCCGTTAATTATGTTATTAATTTTATCTAATCTTGCATAAAACTCTTCGTAAAAGTCTTTTTCTACAGGAAGTTCCCAATAGAATATTTTTAATACAACTATTACCGCATTTTTCTTCATGGACTCATCTTTGCTTATTATTTTGTCCATATCCTTAAGAAAATAGTGCCAGTCATTAACAAATTTCTCGTATTTTTCAAAATCTTTTATCCCAATCCACTTGTCAATTTTAACTTTGGTCCTGTTATTCCGGCATTCTTTAGTCTGTAAAAAATAACTGAAAGTGCCGTTTTCATATATTCTTCCAAGAGGAAACATCCGGCAGAATCCGGGTCTTGACTCATGTATGCTGCATCTTCCGTTATCATCAAGAAGTGTGCAATGCTCATCCTCTCCCGTAAGCAGGAGGTTTGGAAGAATGAGATTATCCGTAACCGAAAGCTCAATAACCGAATTAATAAGCTCATCAAAATTCCTTTTAAGGCACTTTTTTAACATATAAATGTCATAGGGGTCAAGAACAATGGATTTACCCATGCCCGTACAGCATTTGTGGCAGCCGTTACAATCATTGCAACCAAGTCTTGCCATATCCTTACCGGAATATCTTTTTCCATCTGTCTCTTCATCAAAATCAATATATCTGTTCATTAATCCTCTTCCATTGCATAAACTTTAGCACATCTTACGGCTCTTTTCCAGCCTTTCAAAAGCTCTTTACGTCTGTCCTTTGGCATATCCGGCATAAAAGATTTGCCAAGCACCCAGTTCTCCCTGATTTCAGTACCGGATTTCCAGTAACCGGTTGCAAGTCCAGCAAGATAAGCAGCTCCGAGAGCCGTTGTCTCAATGATGCGGGGTCTTTTAACCTCTGTATTAAGTATATCTGACTGGAACTGCATAAGAAAATCATTGGCACTTGCGCCACCGTCAACTTTCAGGGATTTAAGATGTATCCCCGAATCCTCCTCCATGGCGGTTATTACATCACATACCTGATAATCTATAGCTTCAAGAGCTGCTCTTATAAAATGCTCCTTTGTGCAGCCTCTTGTTATTCCCACAACCGTACCTCTCGCATAAGGATTCCAGTAAGGAGCTCCCAGTCCTGTAAAAGCAGGAACAATATATACGCCGTCAGTGCTTTCAACGGTTCTGGCGTATTCCTCAGACTGGGCGGCACTTCTTAACATTCTCATACTGTCACGAAGCCACTGTATCTCCGCTCCTGCTATAAAAACACTGCCTTCAAGGGCATACTGCACCTTATCCGTTGATGCCGCAATGGTTGTAATAAGTCCGTGTTCTGATTTAATCGCATTACTGCCCGTATTCATAAGCAGGAAACAGCCTGTACCATAGGTATTTTTTGCTTCGCCTTCTTCAAAACAGCATTGTCCGAAAAGGGCAGCCTGCTGGTCACCGGCAACTCCGGAAATACATATTTTTCCGCCTAAAACCGTGGAATCCGTATATCCGTAAACGGCACTGGAAGGTAAAACCTTTGGAAGCATGGCTGACGGAATATCAAAATATTTCAAAAGCTCCTTACTCCATTCAAGCTTGTGAATATCAAAAATCATGGTTCGTGACGCATTGGTATAATCAGTTGCGTGTACCTTACCCTTTGTAAGATTCCATATAAGCCATGTATCAACTGTGCCGAAAAGTAACCTGCCGTCTTTTGCAGCTTCTCTTGCACCACGGACATTATCAAGTATCCATTTTATTTTGGTGGCACTAAAATATGCGTCAGGAATAAGCCCTGTTATGTCCGTTATTTTATCTGCCATTCCGTCTTTTCTGATAATATCAATCATAGGTGCCGTTCTTCTGCACTGCCATACGATTGCCGGATATACAGGTTTGCCTGTTTCCTTGTCCCACACAATGGTTGTCTCACGCTGGTTGGTTATTCCTATGCCTGATATATTTTCATAGGTAAGACCTGCTTTAACCATGGCTTCCATTGCCACACTAAGCTCGGAGGACCATATTTCCATTGGGTCATGCTCTATATAGCCGGGCTTTGGATATATCTGGTTAAACTCTTTCTGGGCAACGGATATGATATTCCCATATTTATCAAAAATAATGCATCTGCTGCTTGTTGTCCCTTGGTCAAGTGCCATTATATACTTAGTCAAATTCTGCGTTTTTGTCATCTTCCTCTATTCTTTCCCTTATCTGCTGCATTCTTCTGTCAAGCTGGCTGATTAAGTCTGCACAAAAATACAATTCTTCCGATATGTTTTCGGCATTCTTAATGTTCTTTTTGTATTTCAACTTATGTTCAAGGCTTGCCCAGAAATCCATTGCTATGGTCCTGAACTGAACCTCAACTCTCATGGGTTTTTTCTCCGTTGTAAGAAAAATAGGTACTTCAATAATAAGATGATAGCTTCTGTACCCACTCTTCTTAGGATTAGTTATATAGTCTTTCTTTTCAATCAGGGTAATATCATCCTGTGCAAGAAGACAGTCTACCAGTTTATAAATATCATCCGGAAATGAACATATAACCCTTATGCCTGCAACATCATTAAGGTTGGCTTCGATACTGTCAACCGTAAGAGGATAATTATTCCTCTTTAATTTGTCGATAATGCTCTTCGGACTCTTAATCCTGCATTTAATGGATTCAAAAGGATTTCGGCTTGTCTGATAAGACAGCTCGGTATTAAGTACATCAAGTTTTGTCTTAACCTCCAGCATGGCACACTGATACTGCATCATAAGATGACCGTATTTTGCCAGTTCATTATTCTGAAACGCATTCTCCACAACTTCAAGATACTGTTTATTACTTCCCGTAAGCTCTATATATTGTTTATTACTGTCCATAAGATTCCTTCTTTCCTGTTTTTTTCATGGCAATTCCGCAGATTATCACAGCAAGTACAATTCCTATACTGTCAATAAGCACATCCAAAGGCCTTCCACTTCTCCCGCCTACAAAAGTCTGGTGTAATTCATCGCTGCATGCATATATTACCGCTATTACAAACATAAAAATAAGTGTATTTTTTGTACCTGTACCAATACCTTTACGCAGACCTAAAAATAAGGTTAGCGTAAGTATAAAATATTCTGTAACGTGTGCCAGTTTCCGTATAAAAAATTCGGACATTCCCAAAAATCCCGTAAATATACCGCTTAAAGAGGAAGATTCCTCTCCTGTATCCGTTGACAGCCTGAAAATGACTGCCATCATTACAAGAGAAGGAACCCACCATAAAATTTTTTTCAGCATAATCTTTCAATTTTGGCTTTCATCGCATCTTCTCCGATTATATGGATGATTGTCCATAAGTCAGGGGTATTGGCTCTGCCAGTAACCGCAATTCGTACAACTTCCGCAATATCGGAAATACTTCCTTTGTAGTTCTCAGGATTAGCCTTATATGCTTTCATATCAGATGCAAAAGAAAGATTATCCGCTACTTTCTTTAATTTATCAAACCATGCGGAATTATCATCATTATGATCATAGCCTGCAAGGTACTCTTTAAGGATTTCCTTAACTGTATCTTTGTCAAACTTAAATTCTTCTGCGTCATTATTTTCTTCAAAGAAATATCCTATAAGTTCAAAAATCTGCTTTGCGTATATGAAGTCTTTTCTTCTTCTCTTCATTCCAATACCCATATAGAGTCTTAAAATTGCAAGCATCTTTTCTCTATCGGCAAACCATACTTTCGCCTTTTCAGGTTCATTCCCGGCTGCCCAGTCATAAAGAAAATCATACATTTCTTCTTCGGAAAGTTTTGCAAGTTCGTTTTTACAGATATTATGAAGTTTGTCCTTGTCAAAAAGTGCTCCTGACTGGCTCATCTTCTCAACGCTGAACGGAAATTCTTTAATATCCTTATCAGGGAATTTCTCGTACCACTCCTCAAAATTAGAGTTAAGAAGTGTAAGAAGGTATACCTTCATCGCCATTGGATGATAACCGTCTTTGCGATAGTAATCAAGGGAAAGTTCAGGGTCTTTTCTCTTTGAAAGTTTTCTTTTTCCGCCTGTCTCTTCATCAAATTTCATAAGATGGGCTGTGTGTCCGTAAGAAGGCATCTTGAATCCGAGAACATGGAAAAGTTCATAATGTGTAGGTACGGAAGCTAACCATTCACCGCCTCTTATTACCATTGTTGTTCTCATAAGATGATCATCTATGGCGTGGGCAAAATGGTATGTAGGAACACCGTCCCTCTTAAGAAGTACAATATCATGGATATTTTCAGGAAGCTTAATTTCTCCCATTATTCTGTCGTGAAACACGATTTCCTTGTCAGGACTTCCTGCTGAGCGGAGTCTTAATACATAAGTAAGTCCGGCTTTAAGCTTTGCTTCTATATCTTCAAGTGTAAGGTTGCGGCATACGGCATATTTACCGTAGTAGCCGGTCATTGCCTTATCTTCTTCCTGTTTTTTTCTTACTTCTTCAAGTTCTTCTTCTGTGCAGAAACATGGATATGCAAGTCCTCTCTTTACAAGATCCTTTGCATAGGCGTGATAAATCTCTACTCTCTGTCTCTGGAAATAAGGTCCGTATACATTCTGTGGATCGGCATCCGTAAATCCTGCACCCTCGTCAAATTCAATATCAAAATATCTTAATACATTGATAATTGTCTCAACGGCTCCGTCAACTTTACGTTTCTCGTCAGTATCTTCTATTCTTAAGTAAAATACACCGCCGTTTCTGTGGGCAATTCTTTCATCAGCAAGGGCACTGTAAAGGTTGCCAAGATGTATAAATCCTGTAGGGCTTGGTGCCATTCTTGTAACCTCTGCCCCCTTAGGAAGATCTCTTTCAGGGAATTTCTTTTCATAATAATCCGGACCGTTTACCACATCCGGGAATAAGAGTTCTGCTAATTTATTGTAATCCATAATTTCCTCCGATATCGTTTTAAATAACTTACATTATTTTATCATATTTTCTTACTTATTCAAGGAGTTTATATAATTCTCCATACACTGTTTTGAAAAAAGCTCTACCTCTTTTTCAAACTCCCTTGATGACACAAGTGTACACCCTGCGCCTCTTATTATAACCTGCTCAAGGCCGTCAGAGGTCACAACTCTTATATCATACCTGGTTCCGTTATTGTGGGCAAAACGCTCTATATACCTGTCCGCAGTCTCTGCCTCTTTGGTGTAGACAACATGGATATTATGATAATCCGAATATTCGGTATCATGCCCCGCTATTTTGTATGCGTCAAAAACTGCAATGAGATTAACTCCCGTTATCCCTTGGTAATTACAGAGAATATCCAGAAGTTTTAGCCTTGCCCCATCAAGATTAACCTTTGCAAGCTCACTAAGTTCCTTCCACGCAAAAATAACATTATATCCGTCCACAAGCAGATATTTTTCCCTTTTTTCATTGCTTTTATAAGTTCTTACAACAGGGGAAATATTCTGTTTTTTCCTGTTCCACTGATTGCCGTTTGATTTTTCATTGGCATGGCTTGCATTTCTTATTATATCGTCTATCTCCTCTGTTCCCAGAGATAAATCAAGACTGTCCCGCAAGGTGATTTCAGGCTGTACATAAACCTCATCTTTGCTGCCTTTTAAAACGGATGGCATATGCATTTTATTTCTGACCTCGTTCCATGGCACAATGTATCCTGCACCGTTGGCACAAAATACGGAATCCGGTGTATTTCTCAAATCTTTCTCAGGCATATATCCGCTTTTTTCAACCACCTCATCCTGATTATGACATTTTTCATAACCATGAAAACGTAGCGTTATTCTGCCTTTTCCTCCGGTATAGGAAGTGAGTTCCGTCTGATATGAACCTATAAGTGCAACCGGTGCATAACCTGTAAGCACTGCCCTGCCATTTTCAATTAATGGAGGATTAATTACCCCCGACATTTTTTCCATATCCATCATTGCATGCCCCACGGCATTCTCCGGAATATCCATGACAAAATCATAAAATGGTTCAAGAAGCATACTGTCAGCATACATAAGTCCGTTTCTTACCGCCCTGTATGTTGCCTGCCTGAAATCGCCGCCCTCAGTATGCTTTATATGAGCTTTTCCGGAAACCAGCGTTATTTTCATATCTGTAACAGGTGCACCGGTAAGAACACCACGATGAATCTTCTCTTCAAGATGGGTAAGCACGAGCCTCTGCCAGTTCTTTGCAAGTATCTCTTCGCTGCAGTCGGTCTCAAATACAAGTCCCATTCCTCTTTCAAGAGGTTCCAGAAGAAGGTGCACCTCTGCATAATGTCTTAGCGGCTCAAAATGTCCCACACCCTCTACACTATTGCATATTGTCTCTTTATACAGTATCTTTCCTGTTCCAAAGGACACATTTATGCCTGTACGTTCTTCAATAAGGTGCTTTATTACCTCTATCTGCACCTGTCCCATAAGTTCAATGTTGATTTCTTTAACTTCTTCGTCATAACTGACATTCAGTTCCGGGATTTCCTCGGTAAGTTCTTTTAATTTAAAAAGCATGGTCTGTATTGAAACCGCAGGAGGAAAAATAACTTTATACCTGAGTACAGGTGTAAGGACCGGTAACAGTTCTTCACCATTTCCCATAACAAGTCCTGCCCTGGTATCATTTAGTCCTGTTACCGCACATATACAGCCCGCTTCCACTTCATCTTTGGTCTCAAAAGAAGTTCCGTTATATACACGGATCTGGTTTACTTTGCCATAATCCGGTATGCTTGTCCTGACTTTAAGGCTTCCACCCGTAATTTTCATATGGGTCAGCCTGTTTCCGTCACTGTCACGGGATATTTTGTATACAGTGGCAGAAAATTCTTCTTTATAATCTTTTGCAACGGAAAAAACATCAATTCCGTCCATAAGTTCCCTTACGCCCTCGTTTCTTAGTGCCGAGCCGAAATATACGGGAAAAAGTTCTCTTTTTGCTATTGCATCCCCTATTTCTTCATCGGTTATCTTTTCGCCTTCAAAATATTTACTTATAAAGCTTTCCTTCACGGATGCTATTTCCTCATCATCTGCTGTTGTAAAATCAACGGCATTGCGTGACAGTTTTTCTTTTATGTCCTTTAATATATCCTCTTTAACTATTCCCTGTCTGTCTGTTTTATTGACAAATATAAATACAGGGATTCCGTATCTTTCCAGTAATTTCCATAAAGTAACCGTATAAGTAGTTACTTTATCCGGTGCCGATATAATTAAAACGGCATAATCAAGTACCTGTAATGTTCTTTCCATTTCTGCCGAAAAATCCGTATGTCCGGGAGTGTCTAACAGGGTGACTTTTGTATTGCCTGCAACAAAACTTCCCTGTTTTGAAAAAATAGTAATTCCACGCTCTCTTTCCAGATTTTCCGTATCAAAAAAAGTGTCTCTTTTATCTACTCGTCCAAGTTTTCTTATACTGCCGCCAAAATACAGAAAATTCTCCGACAAAGTCGTCTTTCCCGCATCTACATGGGCGACAATCCCTAATACTGTTTCCTTCAATTTAGATTTCTCCTCGCTTAGCGGACCGCCCATCTTAATTTTGTGGACCTTGCCCTTCCGTTTCTGGCACATTCTGCTGCTGACGGTCTTATAACATCTGATATTTCCGATAAAACACCGTCTCTTTTGTACATTTTAAAATACTGCTTAACAAGGCGGTCTTCTCCTGAGTGAAATGTAAGGATTGCTATTCTTCCGCCCTCTTTCATTACATCCGGCAGTTTTTGTAAAAATTCTTCCAGCACTTCAAATTCGCTGTTTACGTCTATCCTCAGTGCCTGAAAGGTTCTCTGGCTGGATTTTTTAACCGCATCTTTACGTTCTTTTTCAGGTATAAAAGAAAGTGCCTTTTCTATTGCCTTATATAAGTCTGTGGTGGTATTTATCTCTTTTTTCTTTCTGAATTCGTTAAATACCTCGGTTGCAATTTCTTTTGCATAAGGCTCATCGGAATTTTCTATTAACATACCGGTAAATTCGTCTTTTGTAAGTTTCTTTAATCTTTCCGAAGCCGGTTCTCCCTTTGACGGGTCAAGGCGTAAATCAAGCGGGCCTTCGTTTTTGTATGAAAAACCTCTCTCCGGGTTATCAATCTGCATGGAAGATACTCCAAGGTCTGCCATCAGGAAATCAAATTTACCGGCTGTCCCACTGACTTCGTCTATATTTTTGAAATTAGTCCTTATAACTGTAAAAACATCCTCCGAAAAGCCTTTATCCCTTAATCTCTTTTCTGTCCTGACTATTTCTATAGGGTCTATGTCAAGGGAATATAAATGACCGCTGCCCTTTAATTTTTCAAGAATCTTACCTGAATGTCCACCGTATCCCAATGTGGCATCAAGCCCCACATCTCCCGGTTGCACCTTTAATACATCAAGAATCTCCTCCACCATTATAGGAATGTGCATTCCTGCAGGTGTACTGCCCTTGCTTATGACTTTTTCTATTGTATCGCCGTATTTTTCAGGATTGAGTTCTTTATATTTCTCACTGAATTTTCTCGGATGAGTACCTTTATAGCGTACTCTTCTCTTATGAATCTGTTCTTCGCCCATCTTTTCAACCTTTTTATGTTAATGATATTTAATTATATAGTAAAACATTTGATAAATCTACTTTTTCATGTTAAAATAGTGTTATTATTTTGTGAGGTACAATGTAATGATCATTAACGAATCAGCTGAAAATTATTTAGAGACAATCCTTATACTCAGTAACAAATTACCTGTAGTACGTTCGGTAGATGTTGCTAATGAACTTGATTTTAAGAAATCAAGCGTAAGTATTGCAATGAAGAATCTTAAGTCCAACGGACACATAACGGTTACAGATGCTGGCTTTATATATCTGACTGAATCAGGCAGGGAAATCGCCGAGAAAGTCTATGAAAGACATCGTTTTATCTCATCATGGCTTATTTCCCTTGGTGTTCCGGAGGATATCGCCACAGAAGATGCCTGTAAGATGGAACATATTATAAGCAACGAAAGCTACGCTGCCATTAAGGATTACATCAAGGCTAATACTAAAGAGAATAATTAATAAAACGGTACATACCATTATGATATGTACCGTTTTTTTATAAACTGCATATTTTATTTTATCCCAGTGCCACATCAAGCACCATCATCAATGTAAAACCAACCGCAAAAAAGATTGTTCCCATATTGGAGTGATCACTGCCCTCTGTCATCTCAGGAATCAGCTCCTCCACAACCACATATAACATGGCACCTGCTGCAAATGAAAGCAGATAAGGAAGCACAGGTATCAGAACTCCTGCCGCCAATACTGTGATTACTGCCGCAACAGGTTCTACAACTCCCGATAATGTACCCATAACAAAGGCCTTTTTTTTGCTCATGCCTTCTGATTTAAGCGGCATGGATACGATTGCGCCTTCCGGGAAATTCTGGATTGCGATACCTATGGATAACGCCAGTGCACCAAGCATATTGATGGCGCCGTTGTTCCTTAACCATCCGGCACATACCACACCTACTGCCATGCCCTCCGGAATATTGTGCAAGGTAACGGCAAGGACAAGCTTTGTTGTTTTTTTTAAAGTTGTGGAAGGTCCCTCATCCGTACTGTCAATATGTGTATGGGGAACCACCTTATCTAACAAAAGCAAAAATAATGTGCCAATCCAGAAGCCTGCAAATGCAGGTATAAATGATAACTTTCCCATTTTTTCTGACTGTTCTATGGCCGGAATCAGAAGACTCCATATAGATGCCGCTACCATTACCCCTGCGGCAAAGCCTGCAAGAATTTTTCTTGTATTTACTTTCAGTTCATTACGCATTATGAAAACACATGCCGAACCGAGAGTTGTTCCTAAAAAAGGCAGCAGAATTGTTATAATAAGGTTTTTGTTCATAAAATCATTCTCCTTCACTGCATGGAATAGATAATATACTTCTTATATTTCTGTTGTCAAGTAATTGAAGCCCTTTCAAGCCCTCATATATTACTTTATTCCAATCAGTGCCGGAAAGTTCCAGTTTTGAATCGTCATCAAATTCGATAAGACAACCCTGTGCTGCTTTACAGGTCTCGCTGCAGGCTATCCTGTACATATTCTTTCTGTTAATAAAGCCCATGTTTTCAAGCATATTTACCATTCTGTAAACAGTGGCAAAACCTATGTTTTTATCTTTTTTCTGGGCTTTATAATAAATTTCTTTAATACAGCTGCAGTTATTTTCAAGGATTATGTCCAATAACATTTCTCTCTGTTTTGTTATTCTGAAACCATTTTTCTTTAATTCATCTATTAAATACTTTTTTTCCATATATCCCGGTAATTAATCTAATTTAACTTTTGCATTTAAGTGATTGCTTTCTTTGTATGGTCTTACTAAGAGATATACAAAGCCAATTACAATAAGGATTGCGATTGCTGTGGCAACTGTAAATCCAAGGCCTGTGAATAATCCGCCGATATTATATACAACAAATGATACAAGGTATGCAAATACACACTGGTAAGCCACTGTTATCCAGAACCATTTTGCACTGTTCATCTCTCTCTTGATTGCACCGAGAGCGGCGAAACATGGTGCACAGAAAAGGTTAAATAACATAAATGAAATTCCGGCAAGTTTTGTTAAACCGATGAAGTCGAGAACACCAAATACGCCGACAACTTCTTCCTTTGCAACAAGACCCATGATTGTGGCAATTGTTGCACTTGCGTCACCAAATCCGAGTGGAGCAAATATCCACTTAATACCGTTTCCGATATGTCCTAATATACTGTCTGCAAGTTCCATATCAGGATGGAAACCAAATCCGTTATCCCATCCGAATACTGAGCCTGCCCAGATTACAATTGATGAAAGAAGGATAATTGTTCCCGCTTTCTTAATAAATGATGATCCTCTTTCCCACATGCTTCTTAATACATTTCCTACAGTTGGAAGATGATATGCAGGAAGTTCCATTACGAATGGTGCCGGGTCTCCTGCGAAAAGCTTCGTTTTCTTAAGAATAATGCCTGAGCAGATAATTGCTGCCACGCCTGCAAAGTATGCAAGAGGTGCTATCCACCATGCACCACCGAATAATGCTGTACCTATCATTGCGATAATTGGCATCTTGGCACCACATGGAATAAATGTTGTTGTCATGATTGTCATCTTACGGTCTCTGTCGCTTTCGATTGTTCTTGAAGCCATAACACCCGGAACGCCACAACCTGAACCGATTAACATTGGAATGAAAGATTTTCCTGAAAGACCGAACTTACGGAAAATTCTATCCATAATGAAAGCTACTCTCGCCATATAACCACACGCTTCAAGGAATGCAAGGAATATGAACAATACAAGCATCTGAGGTACGAAACCAAGTACCGCACCTACACCAGCGATAATACCATCAAGTATAAGGCTCTGTAACCAGTCTACACAATGAATTGCGTTAAGTCCTTTTTCTACAAGAACAGGTATACCAGGTACCCAGACTCCATAATCTGCAGGGTCAGGGCTTTCAAATTCGCCTTCTTCGTCAAGAGGTAACATACCTGCTATTGAATATCCGGCTTCATCAAGGGAATCGGCATACGAACCGTAATTTTCTGAAAAAGCATCAAAGTCTGCATCTTCAAATGAATCTAATAAATCACCTGCGCCGATAACATCAGCTTCTGCTGCTTTTTCAAGAACTGCCTTAACATCATCATTACTGAAAATGTTCTCTTCAGCCCAGTCATCTGTTGCTTCACTGTACTTTGATGAACCTATTCCGAATAAGTGCCAGCCGTCTCCGAATACACCGTCATTAGCCCAGTCCGTAGCCCATGAACCGACTGTACTCATTGAAACAAAATATACAAGGAACATGATTGCTGCAAATATTGGAAGTGCCGCAAATCTGTTGGTTACAACTCTGTCGATTTTATCTGATACCGAAAGTTTCTTCTTGGTTGCTTTTTTGATACAATCTCCGATTATTGAAGAAATATATGTATATCTTTCATTTACAATAATACTTTCAACATCATCATCCTTCATATCCTCTAATTTCTTGATTTCTGCGGATACATCCGGAACATCCTTCATCATTTCTGCAATCTTATCATCTTTTTCCAGAAGCTTGATTGCGAAGAAACGTTTCTGTGAATCGTCAACACCTGTTACCTTATCCATTACTTCTTCAATAACGGATTCAACATCCTCTGCGAAGGAATGAACAACCTGACTGATTTCTTTCTTTTTTGCAACTTTAACTGCCTGCTCTGCTGCTTCCTTGATTCCGCGTCCCTTAAGAGCAGAAATCTTAACAACTGTACATCCAAGCTTTTCACTTAACTTATCAGTGTCCACCGTATCTCCTGTTTTCTCTAAAATGTCAATCATATTGACAGCCATTACAACAGGTATTCCAAGTTCCATTATCTGAGTTGAAAGATAAAGATTTCTTTCAAGGTTGGTACCGTCGACGATATTAAGTATCGCATCCGGTCTTTCATTAATAAGGTATGTTCTTGCTACGACCTCTTCAAGTGTGTAAGGTGATAAAGAATATATACCCGGAAGGTCCATGATTGTTACTTCTTTATCAAACTTTAACTTACCTTCCTTTTTTTCAACTGTAACACCGGGCCAGTTACCGACGAACTGGTTGGAACCGGTGAGTGCATTAAATAATGTTGTTTTACCGCAGTTTGGATTACCTGCAAGTGCAATTTTTAATGACATAATCTTCTCCTTTTTCTGATATATATTAATTTGTTTTAACTATCGCAAGTTAGTCTGGTATAACTCTTATGCAAAAAAAATTATTCTACCTCTATCATTGCGGCATCAGCTTTTCTTACCGACAATTCATAACCTCTTACGGTAACTTCGATAGGGTCACCCAGTGGTGCAACTTTTCTTATGTTAATCTCGACACCTTTAGTAATTCCCATATCCATGATTCTTCTCTTGACAGGACCATCCCCGGTAAGCTTCTTAACTCTTACGGTCTGTCCAATTGCAGCTTCTCTTAATGTCATCTTGAACTTACTCCTTTTATACCATTATTTTATTGGCCATATCATTACCAATTGCGATTCTTGAATCCTTAACATTAACAATCATATTACCTCCAAGTCTGGAAATAACAGTTACACTAACACCAGGTACAAAACCAAGATTCTCTAAAAATCTTCTTGTCTCTTCCTTTCCACCAACTCTTGCTACAGTGCCTGTTGCACCTTCATTAATCATTGACAGCGGCATCATAAAGTTCCTCCTTCGCGTATGATAATTTTTCTCTTTTCGTTGGTTAGTATACACTAACGTTTATTAGATGTCAAGAATTTTTATTAGTGGTTTCAAATTATTTTGAGGCATAACAAACCCCAGCCCAAAAGACGGTTTGGCCATATATTCTGCCCGTTATTCTGTATGGAATCCTTAATGAGTTTTGCCTTTAAACGTTCTCCATACATAAAGAAATCATTCCCTTTTACAATCCCCCATTCCATAAGTATTGCTGCTGCCCCGGTCACAAAAGGTGCCGCAACTGACGTACCGCTTGCAAGCCTGTAGCCGCCTCCGGGGTAGGGTGCTGATATATCCACGCCCGGAGCCGATATATCAGGCTTTACGGTTACAAGATTTTTAGTATTACCCCTGCCTGAAAACGGAGCATAAGAAAAAGTTCTTCCGTTATATGCCCCCACTGTTATTACCCTGTAAGACGTGGATGGAATTGTAAGTGTGGTTTCCGGAACCGCACTTGTAAATCCGGTCTGCCCGGTAAGCATCGTTCTTCCGGAAATCCACAAATCTATTTTTCCGTCTTTAATACTGTCCGGATAAAACATTATCTGCCAGATTCCGTTTTTTACGTATACATTATCCGGAATAATCTGTATAAGTATCTCGCTGTTATAACTGTATGGTGTGGCAGTTCCCACATATACATATATTAATTCATCAGTGCTCTTAAATTCATATATACCCTCACCTTTTGGCACAACATACCTTTCTCCGGAAGGATTTTCTATTTCTATGTAAAAATCATCCCAGTACCTTTTCCATATCTGTATGGCAATGGACTCTTCGTAATTTCCTACAATAAATTCGCACATTTTTCTCCGGTCATTAAGTTTCACCATCGTATGTATACGCTTATCAGCTTCATTGCCTGCGCCGACAATCACATTATTTTTCCATATTTCCGTAACATAATCTATATATGTTTCAAATAGTGATGTTCCGTCATGGGCACCGTAGTTGTTTCCTATACTAATATTTATGGCAATCGGGCGGTTATTTTCCATTGCAAATTTTAATGCAAAATCCACTCCCTCCATAAGTCTTGCCGTACTGAAAAAATTATCTTCGCCAAGTTTTACAACTATTATATCCGACTTAAATGCCACACCGTTATTTCCTGCCGCAATACCTGCCACGCTTGTTCCATGTCCTGATTTGTCCATAATCAAAGACCTGTTATTTTCTGCAATGGCATTGTCAATGTCTTCCCTTGAATAGACTCTGCCTGTAACTTCATCGTAAATAACGGCAATCCTTGTTTTGCCATCCACAATAAAATCAGGATGAAAATAATCAATACCGCTGTCAATTACCGCGACATATACACCCTCTCCTCCGTTCCCGTTTCTGTTTACATCAGGCTCCATGCAGGAAATTATCTTTGAATATAACAACTCATACTGAAGGCTTTTGGGTTTTTCAATAAAAAGAACTCCATCGGTTTCTGCCAGCCTGTCAATATTTTCTCTTGGAATTCTGACAAGCCCGTATCCACCTAAGAGCTCTTTTATGCTTCCGTTTAATTCAGTAACTTCTGTAACAATATTATGACTGTATCTCACAATCAGTTCCCATACTCCGTCACTGTAACCTACATTAAGGTCATCGGTTTTAATCCGTTCCTTTTCAGGTACATCAAGTGCCAGTAATAGTTCTGAATCAATTTTACCTTCCATATCATATCCTTTGAATGTTTTTATTATGTATATGAAGGAAATTAAATTAATATTTCTTTTTTAAGGCAGGTTGAATAAATATAACAGCCGCCCGTTTCTTTTCCCGTAACTCTTGATATGGTATCCGCATACAATTCTAACTGCTTATGGTATCTTTCGACCAATGCCTTTTCGCCTGCCTTGCCCTGCTCTACCCTGTCCGTTTTGTAATCGACAATATATACTTTATCGTCTTCAAAAAAGAAAGCGTCAACTATTCCCTGAACAAGAATCTTTTCATCTGACGGATATTCCTTGTCAATCATATCGGCACCAAGTTCCATAATAAAAGGCTGTTCCCTGAATAACAGTCCTTTTTTGTATGCACTGCCCATTCTTTTTCCAAGATCTGTCTGTAAGAATTCTTCAAATCTTTTAAGATTGATTAAACCCGCATACTCTTCTGATATTTTACCTGCTGCCACCGAAGTTTTTAAATATTCCTCAATGGAGTTGTAATCTTTGCAGCAGTCATAATTAAGGATTTCAAAAAACCTGTGATAAGCCGTTCCTCTTAATGTGCCTTTGACTTCTTCATCCACGCCTTTCCTGAAACGCGGAACAGCTTTGGTTCTTTCGGGAGCGATTACCTTTGATGCCTCGTCCTCATTCTCTTCCATGGACATGTGTTTAATTTCCGAAACGGAATATTTAGACTTAAGGTTCTTTATCTCCTTGTGAGGATATATATATTCCACAGTATTTTTAACCTGTTCTGTGTCCTTTCTTCCGCTAAATGCCCGTCTGAACAGTTCGTTTATATCTGTCAAATCTTCTTTAACCGCATCTTTTACATTATCCGTAAGTAATTCATTGTCATAGCAGATATAATTATACTTACCGCAAAGTTCATCTGACTGCAATGCTCCAAGGATAAGCGAGATGTAATTCTTATTGCCAAGTATAAACTTCATATCAATAATGCTTCTGTCTATATCTGATGTAAACTCTTCGTATTTTTTTGAAGAAACAACTCCTGTTACCACTAATTTCTGGACTGCTCTTGTAAGTGCCACATAAAGAAGCCTTATCTCTTCTCCCGTTCCTTCACGCTCGTATTTCTTTTTCATTATCTCCTTGAAAAGAAATTTTTGTTTTCTCCGGCTTTTCAAATCAACATAATCCATTGAAATGCCAAAATCTTCGTCTATAATAATTTTACTCTTTAAATCTTCTTCGTTAAAACGTTTATCGGAATTACCGAGAATAACAACCGGGAACTGCAAACCCTTACTTTGATGTATAGTCATTATTCTCACATAATTGTTATCATTGCCTGCATTACCCGCTTCACCGAAATCCACATCGTAATTTCTTATTTTATCAATGTATCTTACGAAATTAAAAAGCCCCGAAAAACTTGTTTTCTCAAACTTCTCAGCCTGTAATATAAACATATTGATGTTCATTTTTCTTCTGCTGCCGTTTAAAAGGAATCCTACATAATCATAATATCCCGTCGAATATATAAGTTCCGACACAAGTTCCCTTATAGTCATAACACCTGCTTTTTTACGGTATTCTCCTATAAAATTCATGAATTTCCTGCACTTTTTAGCGGTCTCTCCGTCACCTTTACTAAACTCGCAAAGACAGTCATAGTAATTTTTTTTACGTCTGTTGCCTTTTATCAGTGCCATTTCATTAGCGGTAAATCCTGCAAAATATGACTTCATAACTGCTAAAAGCGGAATTTCCTGTCTTTCGTTATCAATGACCTTTAATACATCGATTATAAGCCTTACTTCATAAGCGGAAAAATATCCCGTTGTTGATGCATAATCCGCAGGAATTCCCATATTACCGAGAGTATCCACATATTCCGGTCCTGCGTCTTTACCACTTCTTAAAAGAATTACAAAATCCTTATATGTAAGCTCCTCATTCTCTGCCATAATCTCTTTAATTCTCATAGCTGCAATTTCAGCATTAATTATGCCCTTGGAATCATCGTTATAATCGTCACTTTCTTTGACATACATACATATATCCGTGTCGGTGTTAATCTCATCCTTGATATTTCCACCGTAATTAAGTGCTGCGTCATCATTATATTCAATATTACCAACGCTTTTTTTCATAATACGCCTGAAAATATCATTAACGGAATTAATAACATTAACGGTACTTCTGAAATTCTTATGAAGTTCAATCTTGCGTTCCGGCGATTGCTCTTCCGTATATGTATTGTATTTGTCTATAAATATTTCAGGTCTTGCCATTCGGAATCTGTAAATACTCTGTTTTACATCGCCTACCATAAATATATTATTGCACCCAAACCTGCACCTTGATACGGCATTCAGTATTTTCTCCTGAACGTAGTTACTGTCCTGATATTCATCTATATATATTTCATCATATAATTCAGAAAGTTCATCTGCTACATGGGTATACTTTTCTGTTTTTCCCTCTTTTGACACAAGGATTTCAAGTGCCCTGTGGGCAACATCCGAGAACTCTGCAATTTGTCTTTCTTCTTTGGCCTCCCTGTATCTGTCTGCAAACTCAGTAGTAAAATCAACTACAGCAGTGATGCTTGTACTTACGCATGCCACCTCGTCTATTATATCTTCATAAGGATAACAGCAGTATAAATCAATTATTTCTGTAATTTCTTTTTTGAGGCTGTTTCTTTCTGCTGTAATGTAATCGCTAAGTTCCTTATCAGTACCTTTTCCTGCCCTTGGTTTTGTACGGAAATTCTTATCTGCATTGTTATTAAGTTCCGTAAAACTATTACATTCAAGAAGCCTTGTAACCTTGCTTTTATCATCACATAAAACATCCCTTACCCCGCTAAGTCCGGGGTCTTCGCATAATTCTATGAGGTTATCATAGGATTGTGACATCTCATTCAGAAGTTCTTTTATATATGAAAAAAGATATTCTATGACAGGAGAAGCATTTAATTCCTCCTCATTATCAATGTCATATAATTTTGCACAGTCAGAAAGCCATTCCTTAGGCCAAGGGTGGCTTTCTGAGGCATCATAGAGTTTTTTAATAATATCAAAAAAAGGTGCTATTGATTTACCCTGTGTAAGACTGTTAATGGCTGTTATGAGATTTTCGTCATTGTTTTTAAGGCGTTCTTCCAGCAGTTCATTATATACATCTTCCTTAATAAGTTCTGTTTCGCCTTTATCTGCAATTCTGTATGAAGGCTCATAGCCTATGGTATTATAATAATTTTTAAGAATATAACTGCAAAAACTGTCTATCGTCGTGATTTTGGCATGGTTAATAAGAGCAATCTGTCTGATTGCCCGTCTGTTACCGCAATCTGCCTTGAGAATATCTTCAAAACGCTTTGTAAGACGCTCTTTCATTTCTCCTGCTGCTGATTTTGTAAAAGTCACTATTACTATTCTGTCTATATCAACCGGATTCCGTTCATCAAAAACACGGCTTACAATTCTCTCAACAAGAACAGCGGTTTTACCCGATCCTGCCGCAGCACTTACAAGAAGATTACAGTTTCTTTCATATATAGCGGTCTGCTGTTCACTTGTCCAGTTACTCATCTTTCTTATTCTCCAATCCGATTTTTGCGAAAAAATCATCCAGACTTATCTTTTCCCTTACGCGGTATTTTTCTTTTTTAATAACATTAAATCCGCAGATATCGCTGTATTTGCAAAAATCACATGCTCCCTCGTAAGGATTTATTGATATTCTGCCTTCGGTCATCTCATCTACAAGCTCTGACATTCTCCTTGAAGCGTAACCTGCCATTGCCCTAAACTGCTCATCCGTAACAACTTTATCACTGTATGCCACATTATTGTCCCGTCCTTTTTTTACGGGTATTACATTGGACTCCTTATCCATATTATGGTCAAGAAGCCCGATACTGTCATGTCCCACGATCCCCGATGGAATAAAATCCTGAAGAGCATCTTTTTTATCGGTTACCGGATCTTTAAGGGTATTATAAAAAACAGCGGCCGGAACTGCCTTAACGCTATCTTTTTCATACTCTTTAAGAGCTTCGTCAAGATATATGAGAAGCTGGAGTTTTTCTCCCGTGAGTATTTCTTCTTTGCTTATGGTATTTTCCCCCGACTTGTAATCAATAATTTTAATGTAGTTACTGCCGTTTTCTGAAGCTATATCAATCCTGTCGATTTTGCCGTTGACAGTCATGCCATTAATATTACGGATAAAACTATGTTCAAATGCCGCAGGAATAAAGCTTCCGGCGTTAATCTGTTCACCCATAGCCCATACGGTTCTGTTTACAATATCGGAAAGTCTCATTTTAAGAAATTCATTGGCTGCACTTTCTTTAAAGAAGGAATACTTATAGTCAGTGGTTATCTTATCAAAGGCTACATTTACAAAATCCTTTCTTTCTTCATCACTGAGGCTTCCGAAATTAAGGCCGTTCTCCATAAGTGTACAGCCCATATATTCAAGTGTCTTATGGAAAATATCACCTATATCAATATTGGTTATCTTATGCTCCTGTCTTTCACCTATCCCAAGTCCGTAGGTAAGGAAATGGGAAAAGGCACAGCCGGCATAGGTCTCTATCCTTGATACGCTTGCGGTAAGATTTTCACTGTAAAGCATTTTTGCGGCTTCTTTTGTAAGATTATCGGACATAACATTCTCATTAAAGCTGTCGATTATTTTCTTAATGATATTGCCATATACATCATCATTAACAAAATAAGAAATTACTGCTGCCAGATTTTTGTCCGCATCATAATCTTTGATTTTGGCATAATCCGATACAAGGTGGAAAGAGTTCTGTCTGTTAGTAAGAAAATCCGTTATATCAGGGTGGTATGGCTTAATATCGTACATATCACTTATTATCCCTATTACCCTTGACGGTCTTATCTCTTTACCATCATCGTTATATCTTCCATAACTTAAATACAGTGTATTTTCAGGTCTTGTAAAATTGAGATACAGGTAAAAATTCTGCATAAATACTTTTTCTTTAGGCGTCGGAGAAAGAACAATCTGCATATCGGAAAGCGTCATGCGTTCATCCTCAGACAAAATACCATGGTTATCTCCTGTTTTAGGAATAATTCCTTCATTGGCACCAAGTACAAAGAGCACCTTGATATTATCAATTCTTGAACGTTCCATATCCCCAACCATTACACAGTCATTGGAGGGTGGAATTATACCCACCTTTATCTCTTCAAAGCCGGCATCCATAATTTCGGCAAATTCTTTTACCGTCATAGGCTCGTCACCTAACATATCATATATTCTTTCAAGTAATGTTACCACATGTCCGTAGCTTTTACGGAATTCTTCTGCCTTATCCTCATCTTCCGTATTATCTGCCAGCATTTCCATCTCCTCATAGATGTTTTCTTTTTCCATAAAATCATACACGGCATTGACGTAATCCGAGGCCTTGGTTCCCTTTGTCATATCGCTGTAAAATTCTGAAATAAGGCAGCAAAAATCCTCTCTTACTTCATTAATTACATCAAGTCCCATTTCTTTTGACTTGTATGCTCTTACAAACTTTTCACAATATCTGTCAAAACCATTTATACCAAAAGCAAGAATATAATCCTCAAAAATATTGACTTTATCACGTTCAAATCCGCAAAGCCCGTTTTTCAGTACACGGAACACGGCTTCATAGGAAAAGCGTTCTTTAATAAGTGCAATGATACCTCTTATATATTCAACCATTGGGTTACCTATAAGGCTTCTTTTATTATCCATAAAAAAGGGAATGCCCGATTCCTTAAAAATTCTGGCGGTTTCGTTGGCAAAATTATCCTTATCCCCAAGAATAACTCCTATATCGTTAAATCGGTAACCATGGGTTCTTACTTCCTTTAAGATGGCCGCCGCAGCATATTGAATCTCTTCTTTGCCGTTTAAATGCTCACTTATATGTATATCCTCCGTATTGCCGCCAAAGGTACTGCCGTTATATCTGAAAATATTTTCTTCCAGAAAATTAAGGGCAGGCGAATTGCGGAAACGATATTTTGAATGGTCGCTTTCAATTCTTTGCATCAAAAAAGGAATACGGACATTATCAGCTATCACTCCAAGCTTCCTTATCATATCCTTACTCATATAAAAAAGCTCATCCATTCCCATATCCGTATTGATGTTATTTATGGCAGGGGATGAAATGGTAACCGTCACTATAATATTCTCCGCCTGCAGAGCAATTTTCTCTATCAGCCTGTACTGGACGGGTGTAAATCCTGTAAACCCATCAAATACAACAGTGCTTCCCTTAAGTAAATCGGAATTATCAATGAATCTGTATAAAAGTTCCGGTTTATCTTCAACCGTAACAAACCTGTCCCTGATATAATTCTCAAATTCACTGTAAATAAGGCTTATGTCCTCTAACTTATCCCTGAGTCTGTCACTGCCTGCACTCACTGCTATCTCTTTAAGCATATCAGGCGTAATTCCGTACTGTTTCAGTTCTGAAATCATTGACTTCATCTCGCTGACAAAGCCCTGTCTTCTGCCTGCCTTAATAATACGGAAATCTGACTTTATATTATTAAGTATTTTTCTGACGATAAGATTTTTACCTGTATCGTCAATGGTTTCCTTAAGCTCTATCTGCAATTCTTCAAACACTCTGTAGCAGAGTCTTCCGAAAGTAAGTACATCTATATTAAAAACACCATGTGAGGGGTGCATCCTTACGACCCTTTTCTGTGCCTGCAAAGATGACTGCTCCGGTACTATAAATACATATTTTTTATCTGGATTGGCACAGGCTTCCTTAACTATATCCGAATATACATATTCTGTTTTTCCATGTCCCGAAGGACCATATAAAATTTTAATTGACATATTTCCTACCTTAAATGAATACATCTGTAATAATCAGATGTTGGAGTTATTCATGAGTACAAAGACCAAAATACTTGTTTTTAAAATGAAAGAGATAATCTATACTATCGTTTTCGCCGTCCTTGCTATCCTGCTCATCATTTTTCTTGTATTAATCATAAAAGGACACAGCAAAAAAAGCAGCGAGTCAGCCAAAAAATCCACCTTTTCTCCGGGTATATATGAAGCATCCATCGTATTGTCTTCAAATCCGGTAAATATTGAAGTTGTGGTGGACCATGAACAAATCAAATCAATCAGCATGGTAAATGTATCAGAAGCCGTTACAACAATGTATCCTCTTATATCTTCGTCACTTACGGAAATTGCATCACAGATTGTTCAAAATAATTCGACAGAGAATCTTGTATTTAATGATGAAAATAAATACACCTCAATAATCCTTGTCAATGCAATTAATACAGCCCTTTGCAAAGCGGGACTCTGACATATAACGATTATATCATATTGAAATTTCCTTAACAATATTTTATACTTTTACCAAAGTACTGAAAAATGTACACTAAATATGTTAAAGGACTAATAATATGAGAGATAATTTTATAAGATGTGCCGCTGTTTCTCCCGATGTGACAGTCGCAGACCCCTTAGCCAATGAGCTTTCGATTAAAGCATATATGGATGAGGCAGCCAAAAATAATGTTTCGGTTCTGGTATTTCCCGAACTTTGTCTTACAGGATACACATGTAACGATCTTTTTTTACAGGATACACTTCTTAAGAACTCTCTTGACGCAGTAATCCGTCTTGCAGAATATACAAAAGATAAGAATTTTATTGCCTTTGTAGGGCTGCCTTTTATGTACGGTAATTGTCTCTACAATGTTGCCGCCGCATTATGTGACGGCAGAATTATCGGTCTTATCCCCAAAAAAAATCTTCCCTCTTATTCAGAATTTTATGAAACAAGACATTTCACCCCGGGTTTTGACGAATGTATCAATATAACAGTCGGTGACTGTTCCGTTCCGTTTGGTTCAAGGCTGTTATTTGCGTGTAAAGATATTCCATCCCTTGTTATCGGGGCTGAAATCTGTGAGGATGTATGGGTTCCCTTACCTCCTTCCATAAATCATGCCCTTGCAGGTGCTACGGTAATCGTCAACTGCTCTGCCAGTGATGAAACTGTCGGTAAGGACCGGTACCGCAGGGATTTGATTTCCGGTCAGTCAGCCAGACTTATATCTACCTACATCTATGCAAATGCGGGTGAGGGTGAATCCACACAGGATCTTGTATTCGGCGGACATAATATAATAGCCGAGAACGGAACCGTTCTTGCGGAATCAAAGCGTTTTAAGAACGGAATAATCTATGGTGACACAGACCTTGACAGGCTTAAAAATGAGCGCAGAAGAATGACAACCTTCCCTAATGTTTCAAAGGATTATACTACTGTTTATTTTTCCCTTGCAATTAAGGACCTTTCATTAAACAGGTTTTACAATATGACGCCTTTTGTCCCATCATCCGTTGAAGAAAGAGAACTTCGCTGTGAAGAAATCCTTTCCATCCAGGCAATGGGACTTAAAAAGAGACTTAAACACACGGGCAGTAAACATGCAGTCATCGGTATATCCGGCGGTCTTGATTCAACTCTTGCCCTTTTGGTAATCGTCAAGGCTTTTGATATGCTTTCGATTCCTCGCGAAAATATAATTGCCTACACGATGCCTTGTTTCGGCACAACTGACAGGACTTACAACAATGCCTGCAATCTTGTTGCCGCATTACATGGCACTCTCAAAGAGGTAAATATCAAAAATGCCGTTAATATCCATTTTGAGGATATCGGTCAGGACCCTGACAAACACGACATAACCTACGAGAACTGTCAGGCAAGAGAAAGAACACAGATTCTTATGGACGGTGCCAACCTGTATAACGGTATGGTTATCGGCACCGGTGATTTATCAGAGCTGGCTCTTGGCTGGGCAACCTACAATGGCGACCATATGTCGATGTATGCCGTCAATTCAGGTATTCCAAAGACCCTGGTGCGCCACCTTGTGCGTTTCTATGCCGATACCTGCAACAATGACACCTTAAAAAACCTGCTTCTGGATGTACTTGATACTCCTGTAAGTCCTGAACTTCTTCCTCCTGTGGATGGCAAAATCTCCCAGAAAACAGAGGACCTTGTCGGACCTTATGAGCTTCATGACTTTTTCCTTTATTATATTTTACGTTTTGGATTTGCTCCCGATAAGATATACAGAATCGCAAAAATTGCGTTTAAAGATGTCTATGATGACGCTGTAATCCTTAAATGGCTTAAGGTATTCTACCGCCGTTTCTTCAGCCAGCAGTTCAAACGTTCCTGCCTCCCTGACGGACCTAAGGTCGGCTCTGTTGCCATCTCCCCAAGGGGTGACCTGCGCATGCCTAGTGATGCCTGCAGCAGGATATGGCTGGACACGATTGAGAAGATGTGAGCCGGCGAGGCTGTTTTCCACTGTTTGGGTAGAGATTTCCAACCGGCGGCACTTGGCGGCTATGATGAGAATCCGGTACTTTCTTGCACCAAAAAGCATCTAAACAAGAAAAGTGGTGTCCCCTGATAATTCTATGTGCCATGCCCCGGGATTCCGGGAACACATTACAGGGTACACCACTTTTATATTATTAACCTATGACTTCTTTCATTGTGTAATGTCCTGCAGGCTGTCCTTTGAGGAACTTAGCTGCTTCAACAGCACCTTTGGCAAATACACTCTTTGAATATGCAGTATGAGAGAATGTTATTACTTCGTCTTCGCCTGCGAAAATAACATCATGCTCGCCTACTATTGTTCCGCCTCTTACAGAAGAAAAACCGATTTCGTTCTTAGGTCTTGGAATTCTGTCCTGACTTCTGTCGAATTTGTATTCATATTTCTCAGGGAGGCTTTCATTAATAGCATCACCTAAAGCAAGTGCTGTTCCACTTGGTGCATCAACCTTGAAATGATGATGTTTCTCAACGATTTCAATATCAAAACCGGCTTCTGCAAGTAATGGCGATACTGATTTAAGCACCTTGAATAAAGTATTAATTCCTAAAGACATATTAGCTGATTTAAGGACAGCTACCTTCTTTGATACCTCTTCAACTCTTGCAAGCTGTTCTTCAGATAATCCTGTTGTGCATAATACTACAGGAATTTTCCTTGTCTCAACATAATCAAGCAATTTGTCAATTGCCTTTGCTGATGCAAAATCAATGATTACATCTGCTTCAACATTGCAGTCATCAATATTGGTAAACACAGGGTATGGATTCTGTCTGTTATCGACAATATCTATTCCCGCAACAATTTCTGCGTCTTTGTCAGCGGCAACAATTCCTGTGATAACCTGACCCATCTTACCGTTGCAGCCGTGCATAATTATCTTAACCATTTTCTGTACCTTCTTTTATATTAATCCGAAATTTTTCATTGCATTTTTGAGAACTTCAAGGTTCTTTGGCTCCATTGGAGAAAGAGGTCCTCTGAGTGGGCCTACTTCAAATCCCATAAGATTAAGGGCATGTTTTACAGGAATAGGATTAACTTCAACAAAAAGTGCCTTGATAAGCTCTATTGACTTAAGCTGGAGTTCACATGCTTTCTTGACATCACCGTTAAGGAATAATGTAGGAATGTCGTGGGCAACCTTAGGTGCAACGTTTGAAAGAACAGAGATAACGCCCTTTCCACCAAGTGACATAATAGGAACTATCTGGTCATCATTGCCTGAATATATGTCCATCCTGCCTTCTGTCAAAGCTGCAAGTTCTGCAACCTGTGAAAGATTTCCTGATGCTTCCTTGATACCTACGATGTTATCCACTTCTTTAAATAATTTAGCTGCTGTAGCAGGTAAAATATTACATCCTGTTCTGCTTGGAACATTGTAAAGAATGATAGGAATTTTAACCGAACCCGCAACCTTGGTAAAGTGTGCGATAAGTCCTGACTGTGTTGCCTTGTTGTAATAAGGTGTTACAACGAGAAGTCCGTCTGCTCCTGCTTCTTCTGCTTCTTTTGATAATTTAACTGCTGTCTCAGTACAGTTAGAACCGGTTCCCGCAATAACAGGTATTCTGTGATTAACTGTCTTAATGCAGAATCTTATAACCTCTGAATGTTCTTCCTCGCTTAATGTTGCTGATTCACCTGTTGTTCCGCAGATAATGATTGCATCTGTCTCATTTGCAATCTGGAACTCAAGAAGCTCAGCTAACTTCTCATAATTAACGCTTCCGTCAGCGTTCATTGGTGTAACAATGGCAACACCGGCACCTGTAAATAATGACATAATATGTCTCCTTCCATATATAAAATTTATACTGATGTAAACAATGAATGTCTGCTTAACAGACATTCTGTTATTTTAAATAAAAAAAGAGTTCCAAAAGGAACTCTTAAAGTCATAAGCTATAATTTAACTTTAGGTAGCTCCCCATCTTACGATGACAGTCATATACATATTATATATATGCCCAGCTTGCATCAATACAGGTTAATACAGCTTCGGCACCGACTCCTTTCCATTGTCATCATCTATTCCTGTCATATCAGACAATGTACTGTTAATCAGTGCAACCTCTACACTCTTTTCTATTTAGTGATAGTGTATCACTTAATATATACTATGTCAAATAAATAATTTTATGCCTGTAAGTCCGGCTCCCGGCAGGAAAAATCTTGCTGCCTTCGGAACAAATTCCGATAGAATATAAGTAAAAAGAACCAGTCCTGCTCCGGCAAGAAAAACATAGTATGTATTTTTAAGTACTCTGCTTATTCCAATTAATATAAATGAAAAGATTATCATATAAATAAATTTTGTAATGTTAATCAATAGGATTGCATTACCGACAGAAATATCAAGTGTAAATCCTGACATTTCCATAATTGATTTAATTGAATAATTATAATAATTAATATCAAAAAGTCTTGATTTAATCAGATAGTCAATCAGCAATGACACAATGGAAAGCACTACAACCACACTCATTGTAATTAACATACGGCATCCAAACAGTTTTTTTCTGCCATTATATGAAGTTTTAACAAGGACATCCGTCCTGCACCTGTAATCATTACAAAATATATTGCATATAATATACGCAATAAAAATAATTGCGGTAAATTCCATTCCAATGGATGCAATGTATTTCTGCACATCTAAATCATAAAAAAGCCTGCCGTCAGGGTATTCCTCATGGTAATAATTATATTTTTCTCTTATATATGAGTACACAGGTATCATTTTTTCTGCGATAAGACTGTCATTCTTAATCTCCCTGTACTCTTCATCAGTATATTTACCAAGGTAATAATTATACTCAATCGTGTTATTGTCTTTTATATCCGAAAAATACTCAAGTCTTTCTTCTACAAAATCTCTCTTCTCCTGTGTATATCCACCCGGCATTTCACTGATTACTTTTTTATAAAGATTTTCATTGATATTTCTTCCTGTCTGGGGAATATTAACGAACGCGAGTATTACTTTCAGCAATAACATTACTACTAAAAAAATCAAAGCCTTAATATTCAATATGCTCTTTTTAAGTTCAAATTTTAATATTTTATTCACTTTTATTCATCTTCCTCAAACAATGTCATATATTCATCCTCAAGATTGTGACTTCCGTCATTATCAATCTCGCCCGCTATTACACCTTCTTTTATCAGCAGAATCTTATCTGCAATCATATCAAGGTCCGAAACTATATGGGAAGAAATGATAATTACCTTATCCTTTTTATTATTAAGGATCAACTCTCTGAAACGGATGCGTTCTTTAGGATCAAGTCCAACTGTCGGCTCATCAAATATAAGTATCTCCGGGTCTGCAATAAAAGTTACCGCAATTGCTGCACGTCTTTTCATTCCTCCGGAAAATGTTTTGATTTTATCATCTTTTCTCGATAAAAGATTAGTGCCGGTAAGGACTTTTTCCATCATCTCCGGTATTTTAGACTTATCAAGGCCTCGAAGATAAGCAAAATATTCTAACATTTCCGTAAGGGTAAACTCCGGATATAATCCTGTATTCTGTGGAAGATATCCTATATGTTTTCTGTATTCAGCTTTCATACTTTTAATATTTTTTCCCATATATTCAACAGAACCTTCACTGCTGTCAATCACATCGGAAATTATATTCATAAGAGTTGATTTTCCTGCACCATTAGGTCCTAACAATCCGTATATTCCCGGTGTAAATAAATAATTCATGTTATTAAGCACGCATTTTTTTCCGTACTTTTTATAAAGATTTTTAACTTCTAACATCTTATCTCCTGCCCTTTTTCACATATATATATCTGCCTGTAAAATACATCGCAATAATTAACGGAATGGTACATATCATATATACGGTTACAGGCTTAAACGGAATATTTCCCATTCTCACAAATTCCAATTTGTTAAAATAACTTCTTGGATAATAAAGCGCATGTGGTGACCCGATGTATCTTGATACAAATGTGTACCATTTATTTTCAATGCCCGGTGTGCCAAACCTGATTGCAACTATGTAATGATATAATAACCATGTTCCACCCGTAATCACCACCGCAATAAGTGAATTAACTATCTTCTGTGAACTTACCGATACAATTACAATTATCATTCCATAAAACATATATGAACTTAATGTAAAAAGTATCTGTATGATAAAGAATGTCAATATACTGATATTATATGGTGAATCCGGTTCAAGGCACTGTATCGGATTGAGCCAGTCTCCTGCCGAACCATAGATTATCTGCGGGAGAAAATTTATTACGTTCTTTAATATTGCAAGAACCGCTGCAGTAATCAAAAGAATAATTAATTTGTTATTATATACTTTGTTCTGTCCCCTGTATGTTGACCTTATATACATAACAAGCTCTGAATTAACATCGGCATAAAATATTCTTACAACTGCTATTCCAAATAAAATCAGGATAACAACAGCGGACAGATATCCACTGTTAATATCGCTCCTATTAAAGAATTGATTGTTAAAAACAGACTTAAATTCCAACGGAGATTTACAAAGGTTGTATGTTTTTATATTAACTTTTGAAAGATACTCATCATTGACTTTACTTAGTCTTTCTGCCTTTTTTGCAGTCCGGCTTCTGCTGTCGGCAATGCTTCGGTACTCTTTGATTTTATCATTGTAAGCTTCACTTGTATCATAATTATACTGTTCCATGACGTACTTTGTCTGGCTGTCAGGCTGCGACTTTTCCACTGACATAAACACAGTTATTATGAGACAGGCTGTCAATGATATTAAAAAAGCTTTGTCTTTTAATAATTTTAAAAATTCATATTTCATAAATATTACTCTATCACTATCTTTGCATATCTTGAACGTGAACACATATCACTATCATCACCATTACTATTAACAGTTATGGTAAACACAATATGCTCTCCTTTTGGCAATCCCGATAAATCAAGTTCTGTCCTAATTCCTCCGTTACTTGGTATAACATATTTAAGGACTTCCTTTCCATCAAATGCGGGATATACCTTATCATCACATATAAAAATTGTGTTAAACTCCGTATTAACCTCATCTTCTTTCTGATTACACTGTAATGAGGTATAATATACTTTACCGTCTTTCTGATAAACAAATTCATGGGATGGATTAAATCCATATTCTAATATTCCCAGTTCCTTTATTTCCTGTCCGTAAGATAAATCCGCACAGGACTCGCCTTCTTCCAATTCATATTTCTCACTGTATGGTACTATCTCACACTTTTCAGCAGTGCCATCTTCAGTTACAAAATCAGATACCAGTATACCACCTCCACCACTCTCTCGTTCACCATATTCACTCATATAATCCTTAGTATTTCGTGCTGCGTTTATTGCTACATACTTTCCTCCTGATTTATCCGGAACAACATCAAAATCAGTCAATACCTGTTCACCATTTTTTGATTTACTCTGATACATTTTATCAGTGCCTTCTTCTGTATCAAAATATATATAATTGCCATCATGAAATAATAATAAATAATTTATGTTGTCAGAATCAGTAATTTCATCATTGTACATATATGTCCTATATTGTGATATACACATTTTGGCTTTTCCATCGTTAAGGGTAATCGGTGCATCTGGATATACATGGGTCTTTACTGCTTTTCCATCTTTTTTTTCATAAGCGGATAGATCAACAAAGCCAGATATATTTGAATATTTATATCCTCCTTCCGGCATTTCTTCATTGGATTTGGTTGTAGTATTATTTTCTATACTTACGGAAGTCTCATCTTTTAATGATGTTTCCTTATTATCAATGTCAAGTTTTTTGCTTCCACACCCTGTAAGAAGTAATGTTGCAGTCAACATAATTCCCGATAAAGTTATTAATTTATTTTTCATTTATTTCCTCCTTTTAGGTTGCAGCCTCAATAGGCTGCAACCTAATACTTAAAAGTTATCTAATTCTATAAAGCCATCGCCATACTGACTATCATTAATATTAATCTTAACTTTTGCCTTGCCGTTTGGATTATGGTTAGGTGTTATATGTTCAGATAAAGCAACACTGCTGCTTAACGTATTTGCTACAGTTCTAGTCACATTTTCTCTACCATCACAGTAAGCAATTAATTCTATTTTCTCACTCTGAAAATAGATACCTTGCCTCTGCTTTGCCATAGCCGTATATGCATATCCACCTGCTGATGTTACCGACATATTACAGTCCCATACCATCCAGCTCTTTTTTTTAGGGTATATCACACCACTTGTTGCCGCACCTGCAATATTAGTAATAAACGAGGTGCATAATAATGCTGTTAAAACAGCTGTAAGAAACTTTTTTCTCATTTAAGTTTCCTCCTTTGAATTTTTTTATATAAATTTTGACGTCAAAAATTTATACTGTTAAATATCTACTGAGTATTTTATGATATTATCACCATTCTCATCCATCTGTACAATTTGTATAAATGCATTTTCTCTATCAATTCCCGGAAAAAATATCTTTCCGTCAGCATAATCAATAAATGTTACATATACATTCTCTATATCTTTAATGCTGTTGCCTTCCGTATCCATAATTATCGTATGGTATGTACCGTCGTCCATATTCATACATGCTGCGTATATATATTTATCCGTGGCACATATATCACTTACATTTTCCATTATGCGTACGGACTCGTCCTCATTCCAGCTCTTCTTATACAAATCATCAAAGCGGTCCACATAATAGAGATAATCTTCTGTACATACTATTGCAAGTATATAGGCATCAACCTCTGTTATGCTTTCTGTTCCGTCAAGCAGATTAATGCACATTACTTTATTCTTCTCTGTCAATAAGTAGTAATTATCACCAATTATTGTTTCACACTTATATCCATAGTCATGTGCATATACAGATTCAAACTTATCATTCAGTATATTCTTATATCCTTTTTCTTTAAGAATCATATACTTATCATTGTATACTGCAACTTCATCAATATCTGTGGCATAAGTGCTATATTCCTCTGTGTTGTATTTATCCGGCTTAACATCTTTATATACAACATCTCCTGTATCGCATTTCTTAATATCTCCGTTTGCACTGTATAAATCACCGTGAAGCATAAAATAATTATTATTCTCATCAGCTATACAGCCGGTTCCTGAATGTGAACAGGTTGCGTCAAGACATATTGAATAACACTTGTCTTTGTCAGTATATACATATCCTCTGCTTGTCTTTAAATAATATGTATTATCATCATATATAACACTGGTAGCGTATCTGCCGCTGTCAGACTTAAGGCTTCCCACTCCGTTAAAATAATTAACCTCAGTATCCTGCTTTTTATTGCCACATCCTGAAAAAATAACTGCAACTCCTAATACCGCCAATAAAAATTTCTTCATAAATATCCTCCATTCGGTTGTTATAATAAAAAGAAAAACCACAGGCGATAAACCTGTGGTTCTGTAATTCTATTAATGACACCCCTAGTCTACCTTATCTTACTCGCCCGTATAAAATTTTTACTGAGTTAAGTGTATAATAGTGTATAGTTAATGTCAATATTTTTTTCAAAAAAATAACAAATTATTACATATTTTGCATCTATTCTTCAAAATATTCTATCTTGCTTACGGAGACTTCGTATGCTGTACGTCTTTCGCACTCATCTTCGCTTATTTTCTTGACATATTCCCTGCTCTGGATTCTTCCGTATATCTGAATATGGCTGCCAACTTCAAATCCTGCCGCAAACCTGGCGTTACGCCCCCATGCGATACATGGGATGTAATCTGACTTACCGTATGGTCTGTTTACGGCAATAAGAACATCTGCTATCTCTCTTCCCAACGGAGTTCTTCTGTAGATGGCAGGCTTACAGATGTATCCGTCTAAGAAAATCTGATTGGTACTGTTCTCCTCCTCATAATTATCATACAGTTGGAGTTCTCTTACAAAAATCGAAAGCATTAATCTGTTCTTGTTCTCTTCATGTCTGTTATAAGACCTGAACTGTCCCGATGCTTCGATTATAACACCTCTCAAATCCTCCGTTACGTCCACAAGTCTTTCAGAAATCATAAGTGGAATAATATCAACGCTGTCTGATAAACGGTTCACGGATATGTTCAATGTGTAAAATCCTTCACCATATACCTCATGGCTGAATTCAAATTCTGAAACCACCTCTCCTACTATTGTTACTCTGTTGTTTTCAATAACCTTATCGGTCATAATCGTGTATCTCCCTTCTATTTTTGCTGTCCGGATTATATCCGGGGGTCACTTGATAATTTTATCAATAATATATATATGCGGCAATGACATATTTTATTACAAAAAACTTGTCAAAAAATAAAAATATGATAAAATATTATGGTTATAGTATAGAAATAAATCAAAAATGGAGGCGTTTTATGATTACAAAACGTGAAGATGTTCGTAACATTGCTATTATTGCCCATGTAGACCACGGCAAAACAACACTTGTTGACGAACTTTTAAAACAGAGCGGAACATTCCGTGAGAACCAGGAAGTAGCCGAACGTGTTATGGATTCCAATGACATCGAACGTGAAAGAGGAATCACAATTCTTTCAAAAAATACTGCTGTTTATTATAAAGACACAAAAATCAACATAATTGACACACCCGGTCATGCTGACTTCGGTGGTGAGGTTGAACGTGTACTCAAAATGGTAAACGGTGTTATTCTCGTTGTTGATGCGTATGAAGGTGTTATGCCTCAGACAAAGTTTGTACTTCATAAAGCACTTGACCTAGACCTTGACCTCATTGTATGTGTTAATAAAATTGACAGACCTGAAGCCCGTCCTAATGAGGTTGTTGATGAAGTTCTTGAACTTTTACTTGACCTTGATGCCAATGACAAACAGTTGGAATGTCCTTTTATTTTTGCATCTGCAAGGGAAGGTTTTGCAAAATATAAACTGGAAGATGAATCTGATAATATGATTCCTTTATTTGAAACAATTATTAATCATATACCTGCTCCTGAAGGAGATGCGGAAGCTCCTTTACAGCTTCTTATCAGTACAATTGATTACAACGAATATGTAGGACGAATCGGTGTAGGTAAAATTGATAACGGTACAATTAAAGTTAATCAGGAGGTTCTTCTTGTTAATCATCATGATGAAAGCAAACATCAGCGTGTTAAGGTAACGAAGCTTTATGAGTTTAACGGTCTTAACAAAGTTGAAGTTAATGAAGCCAAAATGGGCTCAATCGTTGCTGTTTCCGGAATCACCGATTTACACATCGGAGATACTCTCTGTAATGTTGACAGCCCTGCTCCAATTCCTTTCCAGAAGATTTCCGAGCCTACAATCGCCATGAATTTTATGGTAAACGACTCTCCTCTTGCCGGTCAGGAAGGTAAATTTGTTACATCAAGACACTTAAGAGACCGTCTTTTCAGGGAACTTAATACAGATGTTTCATTAAGAGTAGAAGAAACAGACGATATGAACTGCTTTAAGGTATCAGGCCGTGGCGAGCTTCATCTTTCAGTTCTTATTGAAAATATGCGTCGTGAAGGATATGAATTCGCTGTAAGCAAAGCAGAAGTCCTTTATCATTATGATGAACGCGGACATAAACTTGAACCAATGGAAACAGCCTTCGTAGATGTTCCTGATGATTGTTCAGGAACGGTAATCCAGAAACTGAGCATGAGAAAAGGTGAGCTTAATGGTATGACACCACTTAACGCAGGAACAACAAGACTTGAGTTCTCTATTCCTTCAAGAGGATTAATCGGTTATACCAATGAATTCCTTACAGATACCAAGGGAAGCGGTGTTATCAATACTACTTTTGATGACTACGGTCCATACAAGGGAGATATTTCTTATCGTAAACAGGGTTCACTTATTGCCTTTGAAAACGGTGAAGCCATTACTTACGGACTGTTTAATGCTCAGGAAAGAGGTACCCTGTTTATCGGACCTGGTGAAAAGGTATATGCAGGTATGATTGTTGGTCAGACAGGCAGAGCTGAAGATATTGAAGTAAACGTATGTAAGACAAAACATCTTACCAACACACGTTCGTCAAGTGCCGATGATGCTTTAAGACTTGTTCCACCTAAGATTTTAAGCCTTGAACAGTCTCTTGAATTCATTGATACTGACGAATTACTTGAAGTAACACCTAAGAGTCTCAGAATCCGAAAGAAGATTCTTGATTCAACATTAAGATACAGATCAAAGAAAAATTAATAATAATAATTTAAAGACCGTCGGTTTTTAACGTAACCGACGGTCTTTTATTATTTTCTGCATAATATAAAACACGGACAGTGTATTTCACACTGTCCGTTCATAATATCATTATTCAAAATCCGAAATTACATACCCATCTGAGCTGCAACTTCTGCTGCGAAGTCTTCGTTCTTCTTTTCCATACCTTCGCCAACTTCGTAACGAACAATCTTTGTAAGCTTGATTGCAGGGTTAACGCTTGCAAGATATGCTTTAACAGTCTGCTTTCCGTCCTCAGCTTTAACATATGTCTGATCAAGGAGACAGATTTCTTTAAGCTGCTTAGATATACGTCCATCAACTAGTCCTGCAAAAATCTTATTAGCAACAATATTTTCCTTATCATCTAATGCCAACTGACCTAACTGGGCAACTGCTTCTTTAGATACGAAATTCCATACATAGTTCATGTTGCTCTTCTTTTCTTCAAAGATAGCTATATCTTCATCACTCCATACTTTATCATTGATAGCCTTGTCAATAAGTGCATTCATGATAGGCTTTGGAAGTGTTGTAGCTTCATTTAATGCGCTGTCAATTGTAATTTCTTTAATCTTGGCAAGTTCATCTGCTGAGATCTCATCTCTGCTGATGTACTGTGGATTCATAGCTGCAACCTGCATAGCTATGTTAGTAAGAGCTTCTTTAGCTGCATCTGATGAGTCTCCGTCTGCTGCTACAAGAACACCGATTCTTCCGCCACCGTGGATGTATGAAGCAACAGCGTCTGCTGTAACTTTTTCAAATCTTCTGATTGAAAGCTTCTCACCGATTGTAAGAGTCTTTTCCTGAAGCTGTGACTGCATACCAAGAATTGAAACAACATCTTCTCCGTCTCCGGCCTTGTCAACTGATGCTGTAAGAGCCTTATCGGCAACTTCCTGTACGAATTCATGGAATGTTGCATTCTTAGCAACGAAGTCTGTCTCAGAATTTACTTCAACTACTACTGCTGTATTTCCGTTAGAAGCAACTCTTGTGATACCTTCTGCTGCAATTCTGCTTGCTTTCTTCTCAACTTTGGCCATACCTGACTTCTTTAATACTTCAACTGCTGCATCCATATCACCGTCAGTCTCGCCAAGAGCTTTCTTGCAGTCCATCATTCCGGCGCCTGTTAATTCTCTTAATTCTTTTACCATTGCTGCTGTAATTGCCATTGTAATATTCTCCTTCCAGATAATCGTTATTGTCTTAAATTATGCTTCTGTTTCTTCTGTTGCTTCAACAGCTTCGTCTTCTGCAACATCAGCATATTCTTCTGCTGTCTCACCCTGGTTAGCGGCGATAACGGCATCTGCCATCTTAGAAACGATTAACTTAACGGCTCTGATAGCATCATCATTACCAGGAATTACATAATCGATTTCTTCAGGATCACAGTTAGTATCTACAATACCGATAAGAGGAATTCCAAGGATATGTGCTTCCTGTACACAGATAGCTTCCTTCTTAGGGTCTACAATAAAGATAGCATCAGGAATTCTCTTCATGTTCTTGATACCGCCAAGGTTCTTCTCAAGCTTCTCCTGCTCTTTCTTAAGCTGGATAACTTCTTTCTTAGGAAGAACATCGAATGTTCCGTCAGCTTCCATAGCTTCGATTTCTTTTAATCTGTTAATTCTGCTCTGAATTGTCTTGAAGTTAGTGAGCATACCACCTAACCATCTCTCGTTTACATAGTACATTCCGCAACGTTCAGCTTCTGTCTTAACTGCTTCCTGTGCCTGTTTCTTAGTTCCGACAAAGAGGATGCTTCCGCCCTGTGCTGCAACATCATAAATTGCATTGTAAGCTTCATCTACTTTACCTACAGACTTCTGTAAGTCAATGATATAAATACCATTTCTCTCTGTGTAGATGTACTCTGCCATCTTAGGGTTCCATCTTCTTGTCTGATGTCCAAAGTGAACACCTGCTTCAAGTAACTGTTTCATTGAAATAACGCTCATTTTAATACCTCCATGGTTATAATCTTCCGTGGGTCTTAGCTTCTCTACAACCTGTAAGCGTAAGTCAGGCACCATGTAGAAATCAACCCGCGTGTATAATTTAATATGTGTTTTCACACACTTGAACAGAATATCATAAAACAAGAAAAAAGGCAAGCACTTTTCTGCTTACCTTTTGCTTATTTTATGTTATCTTGAAACAAGAATTTCTGCTATTTCGTTAAAACCCATTTCTGAATTAAAGCTATGGGTTCCTGTCTGCAGCCTCTCTGAATAACCATTGCTTGTAAGATATTCATTAAATTCACGCCAGTTCTTTACTATTCCCGCTTCTTCCAGTTTCTGTGACACAGCCTCCGAATACATTCCGGAAGTCACAGTAATCGTTGCCGTATGTATCACAATCCCAGATGTCTGTGGTTCTGCCGGCACAGGTGTTGTAGTCTCCGGCTCCGTAGGTACAGGTGTTGTAGGTTCCGGTGTTGTAGTCTCCGGTTCCGCAGGCTTAACTGCCGTGGTCTCCTGTTCCGCAGGTGACGGACTTGTAGGTTCCGGTGTCGTGGTCTCCGGCTCCGTAGGAGGAAAAAGCGATTCATCCTCTTTCATTACCATTCCAAGCTTAGCCGCACGTTTTATTATATCTTCGTCAGACATCTTATTGCCAAGATGATTGGCTATAGTAAGTATAACTGCCGTTACAACGATTCCTACGCCAAGGCCTCTCAAATAATACTTAAGTTTCATATGCTATTTACCACCTTTAAATAAGTCAATAACAAGTTTTACTTCCCCAATACCAAGCCCAAGTTCTTTAGCTATTTCAACATTGGACTTTCCTTCTTTGCTTAACTGAAGTATTTTCTCATTATTATTACCCGTTTCAAAAGCTTTAGGGTCCCTGTTATCTTCCCTTAAGGTTTCTTTTTTAACTGTTTCTTTCATTCTCTTTGCCGCAGTTCTGCCTGTAGAAGTGCGTTTCTTAGGTTTTTTTTCTACCGCTTCCAAATCTGCGGATACATCATCGGATACAGCTTCGACAACTGCATCAAGCTGGTTTAGTATATCTTTTTTTCTGGTGTCAACATCTTTCTGTTCTTCTCTTAGCAATTCTTCACTTGCCATAAAACCGCCGGTGTCTTCACTCATATCTTTTATAGAATCAATAACGGTCTGTTTCTTTGGAACGGTCTTGCTCTTCTCAATCTCCTTTTTCGTGACGTTCATATCCCTGACGGTGTTATTGATTTCTTTTTTCTTTTCATTAAGCATATCATAAAGAAACATAACTTCGTTATGGTTTCTGTTTATTTCCTGGAGAATGGTATCTGAATATTCATTCATTTCAAGCATTTTCTGATTAGAAAGCTTATCAAGGGAAATTTCTGTCTGTTCCTTGACATTCTCTATCTGCTCGTCAAGAATGTCCGTTATCTGTTTTTTTATGTCCTCTTTCTGCTTATCGGTAAATGTAACATCCTTAACATTATGCATTGTATCTCCGTCTGATTTTGACGAGAAAACAAAGCTTGCCACAATCACGATTAGTCCTATTGTTAATAATGCAATCTCTAAACCTGTCATTTCCACACTGCTCCCTATATTCTTATATCAAACCCGGTCACTTTCTTGACGGTAACTTTACCATCACCGGAAGTCTTTTTTCTTTTGTCCTGCTGATGTTCGTAATGACCTTTTCCTTCTCTTCTGGCATCATATCCGGTATTCATCATAGTATCCTCGTTCTTATTAATCTGTGAGGATTTAACCATAACTTCCTTATCTTCCATGTGACCCATTGTCTGCTGTTCAACAACCGGTCTGCTGTCATCACGTTCCTGCATCTGTGTCCTGTTAATAATACCATTTAATTCTATAGGTCTCATAATATCATCTCTTTTCTTCAGACATTAATTATTAACTCTGGTTATATCCATACCTTTTATTACATATCTGCAAAAATCATTTTTTTCTCTTATGAACATTACCTGTTCGCCGAATTCCAGTCTCACGCCCGGATAAATTGAACCATTGACTATGATTTTAGCATCTTTATCTTCACACAATTTTGATGACAAGTCAAGATATGACTCTTTACATTCTGCCTGCTGTTTTTCAAGAATATCAAGGTTTTCCAAAGACTTTTTCAGATATTCCAATTTTACGGAATCAAGTTTGCCCTCTTTTTCAAGCTTCTGTTTTAAAAGAGTAACCACCTGTGTAAGTTTTGAAATATCATTGGCATTAGATGCTATCTTTGTCTTTAACTCATTAATCTTTGTCACAGCCTCAGGATTGTTTCCTACTGCAAGCACCGTCACAGTCTCCATTGTAGAACCAATATTCCTGGCTGAAATTACCGATGAAGCCCTTACGTTACCACCGATTATATAGCCGTTTCGCCCATGTACGTCAATCATTCCTTCGGCAACTACTTTGCTGTGCAGGATAGCGTCGGCTTCAAGATTATTGCCCGCTATAACGGTTGCATTTTCTATGAAGGTTGCAATGACATCTCCTCCCGCGGTAATCCTGCCTTTATTCATTCCTGCTATGCCACGCTCTAATATAACATCTTTGCCTGCAGTAATTATCGCACCTTCTACTGCTCCGCTGACACTGATATTTCCTGTTGCTTTTACGGAAAATCCTGCTCTTACACAGCCGAGAATCTTAACATTGCCATTGTATTCAATATCACCTGTGGATGTATCTACATCTGTCTGAATTATATATTCATCGGATACAAAGATTTTGTCTCCTTCAAGGGAAACATGTCCCGTTACCTTTGATATTAGTCTTAGTCCGTCCTCCGACACCTCAAGATTTCTGCCGTATTTAAAAGATTTTCTGGCCACCGGCTTAGGCTTTATGACTGCACCTGCAATATTTATACCGTCTTTTCCCGTATCTTCAGGTATAATCTCAGCAACTACATCACCTTCTTTAATATGATTTATCATATCAAGATGATGAAAATCCACCGTACCGTTCTCATTAATGGTAGGTTTTGCTTTTATCTCTGTATTAAAATTATATACCAGTCTGGCATCTTTTCCTTCTACCGGCATCTGTGCCTCGGCAATTACAAACTGTTCAAAATATCTTTTGCATTTTACAATGGCTGCTATTACATTTTCCTTTATTCCATATACTATGCCCATATTTTTCAAATCGGAAAGAATCTCATCAACCGTTATAGGTTCCGCGCCTTCCATAGGCGGATACATAATCATGGTAAGCTTCATATGGGCGGAATCCGAATAATCGCACCAGCCGGAATAAGGAATGACGTCAGCTCCTGAAATCTTAACCTTGCTGTCCTTATTTTCCCTTGCCTCGTTCATTGCGGCGTTAAGCTCTGCAACTGTTCCATAATCAATACCTTTTTTTTCAAGGTAAGACATATATTCTTCAAGGCTTACGTCTTTTCCGTTATCTTCTTTCGGAGAATAAGTTATATACAATCCGTCATCTTTTCCGATTACTTTATAATAGCCTTTCCTATCCATACAAAAACTCCTGTTTTTTTACATTTCATCAAATATATTCATATAGTTACCAAGTGATTTTTTTAGTTTTACCAATGCTTTTGTATGAAGCTGGGAAACTCTTGATTCTGATACTTCCATAACATTACTTATCTCTTTTAATGTCATTTCCTCATAATAATACAAGGTCACTACCATCTTTTCTTTCTCCGTAAGATGTGAAAGAGCTTCGGAAATCTTTACTGCAAGTTCCTCCTTCTCAACAACCCTCTCCGGCTGTTCAAAGTGGGAATTGCCTGCGGTTTCCATACTTAATTCGCTGCCCTGCTCCACAAATTCGTCAAGTGATACGAGATTACTGACTTTAGTCTGACCCTGCCAGTTATTTAATTCATCTACTGACAAATCAAGTGCCGCAGCAAGCTCTTCATCAGTAGCATTTTTTCCATTTTCAGTTTCAAGTCTGGTACGCGCAGAATCTATTTTTTTCTGTTTTTCACGTACAGACCTTGGAATCCAGTCCATTTTTCTTATCTGGTCGAGAATTTCTCCTCTGATTCTGAGACTTGCATAGGTCTCAAATTTAACGTTTTTTCCATAATCAAATTTATCTATGGCATCTATAAGACCGAATATTCCGTAGCTTACGAGATCCTCATATTCTACATTATAGCCTAAATACATACTAAGTCTTCCGGCAACCAGCTTTACTAAAGGTGCATATTCAATTATTATCTGTTCTCTCAGTTCCGGTGTCCTGTTTTTTGAATAAGACATCCAGAGCTTTTCTTTTCCACGTTCGTCCATTGAATCTCCTTCAGCTTATACCTTTACTCTTCTTTATCTTCCTTATCTTCCTTATCCGTTTCTTCCGGCTCCACATTTTCCGCAGCTGTTTCATTGTTATCTTCTTCTGTATCTGTTTCCTTAGTTGCCATGGCAATAAGAACAACACGGAATAATGAACCTATTATGTAGAATCCAAGTAAAAAAGATAATACAACTATCAATGAGGTCAGTGTTCTTTTTCTGTTAATTATCATTACAATACTGATTATAAGACCTGCTGACAACGAAATAATCGCCGGCAGATATCTTAACTGTTCTTTATTTTTTTTCATAACCAACAATCCTCCGATATCAGATTACTTTTATTTCTTTGCCAACCGATTTAATAACCAGCCGTCCGTCCTCGGCATAAAACTCTATGGTACGACCGTAATTAAGGCCTACATCTTCTGCAATTATATCTATGCCAAGTTCTTTAAAATTCAGTCTTGCACTTTCTATATTGTTGTCACCCACGTTAAGTCCGGACAGTCTTGAAGTTGAGGAAATGGCGAACATCTTCGCCCCTCCCGCTATCTTTGCTACCATACGTGATTTCTTTGCACCAAGTTTTTCCATCTGTTTTACCGTCTCAGCAATTCCGGTATCACCAAATTTTGCAATATTTTCGTTGTTTTTAAAGCGTGTGCTGTCGGGAAGCATATAATGAACAAGTCCCGCTATCTTCGCCACCGGATCATATATACATGCACCGATACATGAACCTAATCCCAAGGTTGTCAGTGCTTCCGGAGTCTTGCACACATTCAGATCTGCCATACCAACTTTTATCATAATTCAAACCCTGCTCTATAACCCTAAGGAAGTTAAGATTTTTTCGTATGACTCCAGTTCCGGAATCATTACAAAATAACCGTTTCCAAGGACTTCTTCCCCAAATTGAGTCTCAATAAGGAGAACCTTATCTCCGATCTTACCGTATTCTATTGCGGGAAGGCTTAATAACGCCCCTGCCATATCAATGGATGTATATGGAATGGACGCTGTTATTGTCAACCCCGTAAGAGCCGATAATGCCGAAAGGTAAGAGCCTGCAATAATATTACCCACTTCGCTTAATGCCGACATTTCCATTTCTGAAAAATTGCATTGCGTATTATCAGGTGTTCCCATTACCGTATTAACTATATTATGTGCAGCGCTTTCAGGCAGAAGGAACATCATCATTCCATTTACATCGCCTTCAAGGCCCAGAAGTATTCCTGCAAGTATAGTTTCCTCCGAGCCGAACACATCTGTTATTCTGTCAAAAGGAACGAGATTGACTTTGGGAACTCCCATATCTATTTTCTGGTTAAGCATACAGGCAAGTGCCGTTGTGGCATTGCCTGCGCCTATATTACCTATTTCTTTAAGTACGTCATACTGAGAATCATCAAGTGCATCAAGCCTGATTTTTGACATAAAGTTCCTCCTATGCCTGTTCTCTGTCTATTACAACTGAATGAAGTCCGAGAATTGATATAAGTTCATCATCATGCTTTCCTACAGCTTTAATAAACATCTGTCCGTTGTTCTCTGTCACAATGTTGTTTTTCTCTATATCTGTTTCTTCAAGAGCAACAACATCCCTTACCATATCCACCTTGATTCCCACAAGGTTCTGGTCAAGTTTAAGTATAATTATCCTTGTTGCGCTGTCATCAGGGACTTCTTCCACTCCGAATCTTTTTCTGAGACTCATAACAGGGACAATCTCACCACGGAGATTAATTACGCCGATAAAATAATCCTGACTCTTTGGAACTCTTGTTATCTGCTGTATCTTAACGATACTGTCAACATTCATTATATCTATTCCAAAGAATTCATTATTAATTCTGATTACGATATATTGTTTTATTTCGCTTTTGTTTGCGACATTATTGCGTACTGCTAATTCTTCCATATCATGACCTCCTAGATTATTGCATTGGCATCAATAATAAGTGCTACTTCACCGTCACCAAGGATGGTTGCCCCACTTATCATCTTATTGATATTAATATATTTTCCAAGAGACTTAATAACAATTTCCATCTGCCCTACAAGGGAATCAACAACAAGGCCTGCCTGTTTGTCTCCCTTTTTGATTACAACCACTATAAGGCTTTCGTCAGGTTCCGTTCTGTCAGGTACATCTAAAAGTTCTCCAAGTCTTATAATAGGGATTATGTTTCCTCTTAAATTAATAACTTCCTTGCCCTGTACATATTTGATATCAGATAAAGGAATATCTTCTATTGTCTGGATAGAACCAAGTGCAATGGCATATTGCTCATTTCCGAGCTTGACCATAAGTGCCTGTATAATTGCAAGCGTAAGAGGAAGTCTGATTGTAAATGTACTTCCTTCCCCGAGAACGGATTTACATTCAACGACACCGCCAAGGGATTCTATTTTAGATTTAACAACGTCAAGGCCTACACCTCTTCCGGATACATCTGTTATTTTCTCCGATGTTGAGAAACTTGGCAGGAAAAGTAAATCAATAACTTCCTTATCAGACATAACTTCTGCCTGTTCAGGTGTGATTGTTCCCCTTTCAATAGCTTTACTTTTAACTTTTTCTATATCAATACCGTTACCGTCATCACCGACTTCAATAACAACATTGTTACCATCCTGGAACGCATTAAGGAAAATAGTGCCTATCTCGTCCTTTCCTCTTTCGCGTCTTACTTCAGCAGATTCAAGACCATGGTCGGCAGAATTCCTGAGAAGGTGCATAAGAGGATCACCGATTTCATCAATAACGGTTCTGTCAAGTTCTGTCTCTTCACCTGTCATGTAAAGTTCCATTTTCTTGTCAAGTTTTTTACTGAGATCTCTTATCATTCGTGGAAATCTGTTTACAACTGTCTCAATAGGAACCATTCGTACATTCATAACAGATTCATGAAGGTTGGTTGTAACTCTTTCAAGATATTCTATCTGTTCATTAACACTCTGGTTCTCTTCCGTAGTAGAAGTTGCCGCAGCAGATACCAGACCATTCTTGGCAATAATAAGTTCGCTGACAAGGTTCATCAGCACATCAAGCTTGTCAATATCCACTCTGACTGAACGGTTAACAACCGGTTTACCCTTAGCAGGCTGTGAATTGGCTGGTTTGCCGGCCTTTGGAACTGTTGCCGGCTTTGCTGATTCTGTCTTTTCTGTCTTTTCTGTCTCTTCCGGCTTTTCTTCTTTCTTTTCATCTAATTTAATGATGCTTCCTTCAGCATCTTTGATTTCAGATACATTCCTAACTGTGGCAAGAACCTTATCAAGTGATTCGCCTGTTATAACAAATATATCAAAATCAAGATCGAATTTCTCATCTTCTATATCCTGTGCCGAAGGAATCGATTTAATAATCTCACCTAATTCTTCCACAGACTTGAATACCAGAAATGCTCTGGCTGCTTTAAGAATACAGCTCGGATCAATCTTTACATGGACACCGTATACATTAAGATTCTTTGTGCCGGCTTCCATTATTGCATGCTGTTCAAAATCAGCAAAATTTACTTTTGAAAAGTCCGTAACTACCCCATCTGCTGTCTGTGGTGCAGCCTGTGCAGCCTGTGGTGCAGCCTGCTCAGCCACTCCACTGCCTCCGTTAAGGTAGTCATTAAGGAGCTTTATAATTGCTGCATTGTCATCTGTTCCTTCGTCCTGTGTATTAATAATATTATCAAGATATGCCTCAAGTGCATCAAGACACTGGAAAAGTATATCTACGAGATCAGATGTTACTTTTAATTTGTCATTTCTTATTTCCGAGAATACATTTTCCATATCATGTGTCAGGGTCTGCATTCTCTTGTAACCCATTGTACCTGCCATACCTTTTAATGAATGGGCAGATCTGAAAATTTCATTAATGGTATCCTTGTTCTCCGGTTCATTCTCCAAAACAAGAATATTGTCATTAAGACTTTGTAAATGTTCTTTTGTCTCCTCTACGAAGATCTCTAAGTACTGGCTAACGTCCATCTAACGCACCCCCACCTTTTTATTAATGCTTTCTGCTATTTTTGATAAGGATTTTACCTCATCAGACATACCTGCTTCATATATGCTTCTAGGCATGCCGTAAACTACGCAGGACATTTCATCCTGACTGATTACATAAGTATTTTTGCCTGATTTCTTAAGTGCTTCTATGCCTTTCGTTCCGTCTGCGCCCATTCCGGTAAGAACAACACATACAATCTCGTCAAAAGCCGAGTCTGTAAGTGATTCGTACATAACGTTGGCACATGGCTTCAGACCATCTATGGATGGCCCATCATAGAATCTTATAACATGGCTGCCATGCTCATACCGCACTCTAATGTGCATTCCTCCCGGAGCTATGTAAACGCATCCTTTTTCAAGAACGTCTCCGTCTGAGGCTTCCTTAACGTTAACCTTACTTAACATATTAAGGCGTCTAGCCAAGGAAAGTGTGAAACCCTTTGGCATGTGCTGAACTAAAACAACCGGTGCATCCAGTCTCTCGTCAAGAAACGGTATAACCTGCTGCAGTGATTTAGGTCCTCCGGTTGAACATGCAATAGCAACTATCCTGGTATGGTTCTTTGAATTACTGCTTCTTATAATCCCGGCAGGCTGTGCTTCCACATGGTTCTTAGCCGGAATAATAACCGGAGCACTGTTCTTCTTATGAGGAATAAGATTCTTCTTATTAAGATAACGACTTGTAACAACATCAATCAACTTCAATAATTTTGTCTTAAATCCTTCGCCCTTAACTTCATAAAAGTTCTCAGGCTTCTTAAGGAAGTCAACTGCTCCGAGTTCCAATGCCCTGATAGTCTCCGCAGCACTCTCTCTGGCAACGGTACTTACAACTACAACTGTCTCATTCATCCTGTTCTTTTGAAGCATCTCCAAAAGTTCCAGCCCATTCATCTTAGGCATGTTGATATCAAGAATCACAAGGTCATAATATCCGGGCTTCGATACAAGTTTATCAAATCCCTCCAGACCGTTAACAGCCGTATCAAGTGCTTCTACATCATCATAGTTCTCTTTGATTATATCAGATATTACTCTTCTCATAAGTGCAGAGTCATCAATTATCAAAAATTTTTTGCCCATTTCTACACCTTCTTTCTTTATTTGGCGCTTTTTCTCATCATTCGTTCTTCTTCAAATATATATTTAATAAGTATTTCCCTGTATTCTTTTGATATATTTTCAAATTCCACACGGTGCTCATACTTTGTAGAATCATTAGGCAATGAAAATGACATTCTCACTGTGGCCGGAAGTCTGAATTTGATTTCTTTTCCACCTACAACAATCTGAAAAATAAGTAAAAGTTTTATGCCTGTTTCTATCATTTTACTTCCGACAAACCTCATACCGCCTCCGCTTATATCAAGACATGTGCCCTCAGCATATCTTTCTGCATGTAAAAAATCTTCTGAAAGTTTTTTAGTCTCAAGCAGTGCAGTAAATTCCTCATCGGATAGCTCTGTATATATTATCGGAATTGTTTTTTCCAGTCGAAAATACTGCCTTCTCTGGAATTTCTTAAGTTCCGTTTCCAATGATATATTTATTGAATATATATTATCTGTTTTGATACGGTCAAGTATTCTGCATTTACATCTGTAAAGTCCCTTTTCCGTATAAAAATATGTATCAAACACGCTTCCCTTTGGCAGTGGAACAAGGTGTCCTTTTGAAACAGGCATGGAAACACTTATGACATTGTCATCATCTTTGTCAAAGTCAAGAATCTGACTGGCATAAGTTGAGGGTCTTTTACCTGTTTGTTCCTCAGATAATAAAAGAATTTCCTTAAACTCTATTTTATCTCCTTCTGACAATCCTTTTAACATACATTCCTCCAAAACTTATCTTCTGCCCGCTGTAAATACCTTGCTGAAAAATCCGATTACGCCTTTTTTCTGATTAGGTACTTTATGTTCGCCTGAGTCAAGATTTTCACTGATTTCAACAAATGCTTTAGCTGAAGCTGAATTAGGATATGTTATTGAAACAGGTTTCTGCTTCATTATTGCCTTAGTAATGGCACTGTCCTGAGGAACTTCCCCAAGGTATTCCAGGTCAATAAAAAGGAATCTCTTGACAACCGCCGATAATTTATCATAAATATTAATACTCTCGGACCTTGATGTTACCTTATTGGTCACAATATTAATTCTTGTGGTATTCTTGTCAAACCCTTCATCCATTGCCAACGCCTTTAATAAAGCATAGGAATCGGTAATTGATGTAGGCTCCGGTGTTGTAACAAGTATAACTTCCGGACTTGCGGCAACGAATTCCAGAACGCTTTTGGATATTCCCGCACCGGTGTCGATTACAATAACGTCTGCCATCTGTTCAAGCTCTGCCATTTTATAAACAAGTCTTTTTATCTGCTCATTGTCAAGATTAACAAGCCTTGCTATTCCGGAACCGCCGGAAACAAACATAACACCCTCCGGTCCTTCGGTTATTATATCTTTAAGGTCCCTTCCTTTAAACATAAGGTCAGCAAGCGTATATTTAGGAATAATTCCAAACATGACTTCAATATTGGCGAGTCCGAAATCCGCATCAAAAATAATGACTCTTTTGCCCTGTTTTCTGAACTGCAAAGCTATATTGATTGCAGTGCTTGATTTGCCGACGCCGCCTTTACCGCTGGTAACGGTAATGATTCTTGCATTCGATGACGATACCTGATTCTGTTGTTTGATTATATTTCGTAATTTTTCTGCCTGATCCATCGTAGCCTCCCTGGTATCTTCAATCTATTACTCTCCGCCAAGCAAATTCTTTGCTAGTTTCTGGACATCTATAGTTTCTATATCGTCAGGCACGTTCTGTCCGCTTGTGGTATATGAAAGCGGTGCGCCCGTATAGCACTTAAGATTAATAATATTGCCAAGCGTTACAGTCTCGTCAAGCTTGGTGAACAAAAGCCTGTAATCATCTATTTCCTTATATGTGTCGGCAATATTGATAAGGTCCTTATACTTAGTTGTCACGCTAAGCACAAGAAATGTTTCAATATCGGCGTCATAACCACCGTTCTTAACATTATTGATTAATTCGATTAATTCATCTTTCTGTTCTTCGTTCTTGTGGGATCTTCCCGCCGTATCAACAAATATAACGTCATATCCGGAAAATTCATTAAGACATCCGCATATTTCTGATGGCGAATATGCAACATTCACAGGTACATCAAGAATTCCTGCATAGGTATTAAGCTGTTCAACTGCCGCTATTCTGTAAGTGTCTGCCGTAACCATCGCAACCGACTTACCCTTGTTAAGTTTGAAATCGGAAGCAAGCTTTGCAATAGTTGTTGTCTTGCCTACACCTGTAGGTCCTATAAAAAAGATAATTTTTTTACGTTCATCTGTTTCGATTCCGTCAGGCTCACCTAACTTCAAAATAATTTTCTGATATACCGCTGCAAGAATACTGTCGATATTGGACTCTTTTTTAAGAGAAGCGTTAATATCATTGATTATTGCATTGGCATATTTCTCATCCATCTCATTTTCCATGAGTTTGTTATAGATAAGTTTTAACGGTTTAAAATTATTGTTCTGGGGCTTTGCAGTATTATCGGATGTTTCTTTCTGTTCCACATCCTTTTCTTCGGCATTACCGGGTGTCTTATCAAGGCCTGTCATATGGCTCTGGAGCATATCATGAAGGCTGTCAAGCTTCTGCTCAATGGTATTTTTGCCTGTTTCCATATATCTGCTGTCATCAACACGATAGTCTATACCGGACATTTTATCTGCTGCCGGCTTAATTTCCTTAGTCGCTGCCGCATTAACCGCAGGTCTTCTGCTGCTTACTTTCTGTTCAAATTCTTTTTCTTCCAAAGCGGCTGTGATTTCCACATAATCATGTTTAAAAAATTTGGCAAAACCTCTTTGCTTCATTGTCTTAACATTTAAAACAACAGCTTCCGGTCCTAAATCCTCTTTAGCAGCAAGAATTGCCGCTGTCTCTGTATCTGCTTTGTATTTCTTAACTATCATCTTATATTGTCACCATCCCAACTGACTGTAATTCAACATCGGATTCAATTTCATTATACGATATAACTGCTACATCTTTAAAGTAGTCATTGATAATTTTCTTAAAATATATTCTGACAATAGGCGAAGTAACAATTATCGGATTAGCTCCCATATCTTCAAGCTTTGCAAGTTCTGTCTTAACAGAATTAACAATCTGTCTTATCTTATCCGGTGCAAGATTGATATATCCACCCTGCTCCGTCTGTTTTACAGAACCCATTATCTCCTGTTCAACTGCAGGATCAAGCGTTATAACCCTTGTAGTCTCATTTCCAGGGAAATATTTATTGGAAATAGCCCTCTTAAGGCTCTGTCTTGCATATTCGGTAAGAACATCCGTATCCCTTGTCGTACCTGCATGGTCTGCAAGAGATTCAAAAATTGTAAGAAGGTCTCTTATTGAAATGCCTTCCGCAAGAAGATTCTGGAGAACCTTCTGAATCTCGCCCACACCCATGAGCTTAGGTACAAGTTCCTCAACAAGCGTAGGATTGTTCTCTTTGAGGTTGTTGATAAGATTCTGCGTATCCTGTCTTGTAAGCAGTTCTGCAATATGACTCTTAATAACCTCTGTAAGATGTGTAGCAATAATTGAAGGCGGATCTACCACGGTATAACCAAGTGACTCCGCACGTTCACGCTGGTTCTCGGTAATCCATATTGCCGGAAGATGGAAGGATGGTTCAAATGTAGGAATACCTGAAATCTCTTCTTCCACAAATCCCGGATTCATTGCCATATAATGGTCAAAAAGAATTTCTCCCTCACTGACCTGGATACCCTTTATTTTGATAATATACTGGTTAGGATTAAGCTGGATATTATCCCTTAATCTTATTATTGGCACAATCGTACCAAGTTCAAGAGCTACCTGCCGTCTTATCATAACAACACGGTCAAGTAAGTCTCCGCCCTGATTAACGTCGGCAAGAGGAATTATTCCGTAGCCGAATTCAAGTTCGATAGGGTCAACCTGTAAAAGTGAAACAACATTTTCCGGTTTGCGGACTTCTTTTGCTTCCATATCCGCATTTTCTGCTTCTTCTTCTATCTCGGCAACTGCCTGTTTCTGGGTCATTACAGCAGACATTGCTATAAGACCTGCTCCCAACGGTACAAATACATACCACGGAAGAGGTGTAACAACACCAAGTACAGCTATTACAATACCTACGATTCTTAAAACAACAGGAGTTGTAAAAAGCTCGCCGATAATAAGTTCAGGTAATTTAACCTCTTTGGAAGCTTTGGTTACTACGATACCTGATGAAAGAGATATAAGCAATGACGGTATCTGGCTCACAAGACCGTCACCGACGGTAAGAAGCGCATATGTACTGAGTGCCGTAGAGATATCCATTCCTCTTCTTGTCATTCCCATTATAATACCGCCGACAAAGTTAATAACCGTAATGATAATACCCGCTGTGGCATCACCCTTTACATACTTTGTGGCACCATCCATTGAACCAAAGAAAGATGCTTCCTGCTGTAATTTTTCCCTTCGTATCTTGGCTTCTTTATCAGTTATGGCTCCTGTGTTAAGATCTGCGTCTATTGCCATCTGTTTACCAGGCATAGCATCAAGTGTAAATCTTGCCGTTACTTCCGCAACACGTTCAGAACCTTTATTGATTATAATAAGCTGTACAATCAAAAGTATGATAAATACGATAACACCTATTACAAGGTCATTGCCGGCAACGAAAGAGCCAAAAGCCTTAACGACTTTACCCGGGTTACCCGTACTGAGAATAAGCTTTGTTGAAGATACGTTAAGTGCTATCCTGAAAATTGTTGTAAAAAGAAGCATTGAAGGGAATGCCTGCATATCAAGCACATCATTGGAATACAATGCCGTAAAAAGAATTATAAATGCCACAGTTATATTAATGGCAAGCATCACATCCAGTAAGCCGGGAGGAAGTGTTATAAAAAGACAGACAATAGCTGCTAATAAATATATGCCAATCATAATATCTGTCTTTTTCATTTTTTTGTCTCCTTCCTGTAATTATTATATTTTATGTTTAACTTTCCATACAAAGGCAAGAACCTCAGCTACTGCCTGATACAGTTCCTGTGGAATCTCACTGCCCAGGTCAACATTATAGTAGAGCATCCTTGCAAGAGGTTTGTTTTCAACGATTTCAACCTGATTTTCCCTTGCAGTCTCTTTAATTTTCTGTGCAAGATAATCTTCTCCCTTTGCCACAACAACAGGTGCTTTTCCTGAATTCTGTTCATATTTCAATGCAACCGCAAAGTGGGTAGGGTTCGTAATTACAACATCAGCCTCAGGAACCGCCTGCATCATTCTTCTCCTTGATGCCTCGTTCATCCTTCGCTTCTGCTGGTTCTTAACTTCAGGATTACCTTCGGTATCCTTCCATTCATCTTTTAATTCCTGCTTAGACATTTTCATATCATTTTTGAACTTGACATATTCAAAAATAAAATCGGCAATACCCACAATCAGATATATCACACTGATGGTTATACCTACATCCAGAAGTACATCTCCCATTCTGATAATTGCCGCTTCAAGGGATATATTATAAAAATTATAAAGCAGTCCTATTTCTTTTTTTAATTTATTATAGGTTACTAACATACATATTGCCACAATGGCAATGGACTTAAGCAGCTGAACAAGCGTTTTAACTGAAAAAATACGCTTTATGCCGTTCACCGGATTAAATTTATCCGCTTTCGGTTTCATTGGTTCTGCAGTCGGTTTCCATTTTACCTGGACCAAATCACCTACAAATGCCACAAGCACTGCTGCAGCCATTATAGGAAGCAGAATTACAAGCATATCAAGTATGGCATCCGACATATAATTTTTAAAAAATCTCGAAAGAGAATTAAGTTCAAGGGAGGTTGCATTGACCTCGCCCATCTTTTTGTAAATAACCTTAAATTCATTAATGAATTTAGTTCCCATCGTCCCTACATATATCTTTAGTATTATAAAAAATACCAGCAGGGAAACCGAGCTTGTCAGGTCCCTACTTTTAGCAACCTGACCTTTTTTTCTTGCGTCTTTTAATTTCTTGGCAGTAGCCGGTTCGGTCCTCTGTCCACCCGGTCCGTCTTTGGCGAAGAACTGCAGATTGTATTTGATCATCTAAGTCCTCCCGCAACCAGCTTAACCGCAGCCTTAATGTTCTGATATATAAAATTGGCTATCTGCGGAAGCAGTCCTACAGTAACAAACATTATGACGAGACCTGCCAGGATTTTTATCTGGATACCAACAGCAAACATATTAAGCTGTGATGCGACTTTTGCCAGAATACCCAATACACAGTTCACAATAAGGAGCGATACAAATACCGGTAAAGCAATCCTGAAACCTATTATAAAATAATCAGAAACAAGCGTAACCACCGAACTGTATAAGGAAGGATTAACTGATAATCCGTTTATAGGGATAATAGTATATGTATCCACAATCGCTGATATAAGGAACTGATAAAGTCCCGATACCATAAGGAGTAAAAATACCGTATAGTAATATAGCGTACCTGATACTGTAGTCTGGTCTCTAAGGGTAGGGTCATACTCGCTTGCCATTGACAAACCAATATTACTGTCAATAATGTTACCCGCAAAAGTTATGGTCTGCACACAGACCATACAGGAAAAACCAAGTAAAAGCCCGACTACGCTCTCCTTGATTACAAGAATCGCATATTCCAGAATACTGCTGTATTCCAGCGTTCTGTCCGGAACAAGCGTAAACACAATTAACGAAATAAAAAAAGCTAACCCCAGTTTAGTCCTCTGAGGTGTATTAGCCATATTAAAAAAAGGTGCCGTATAAACAAAGCTAGCTATACGTACCAAAATCAGGAGAAAAACCTCCCAGTAATTCAAAGCTACCTCATAATTAAACATACGAACACCTGCCTGTTTATGAACGACCTATGTACATATTAAAATTAGACCAAAGCTCGTTCATATATGATGTAATATTATTGAGCATCCATGAACCAAACAACATTACTCCGATAAAGACTGCTATAATCTTCGGAACGAATGTCAAAGTCTGCTCCTGAATGGATGTCATTGTCTGGAATATACTTATAACAAGACCGACAACAAGAGAAATAATCAGAATCGGTGCCGAACACTGGATTATAAGATAAAGTGCTTTTCTTGATATATCAATTATCTGTTGTTCAGACATACGTTCCTCCTAAACTAGTAAAAAGTCTTAACTAAATTACCTATAACAAGATTCCAGCCGTCAGCCATTATAAACAAAAGTATCTTAAACGGCAACGATATTGTTGTTGGCGGAAGCATCATCATACCCATGGACATAAGTGCCGATGAAACAACCATATCTATTATTATAAACGGTATATAGATAAGGAAACCTATTATAAAAGCAATTCTTAATTCACTGACTATAAAACTCGGTATCAATACCTGAATCGGTATATCATCATAGTCCTTCAGCGTTGAAGTATCCACCTTGGCTATATCGATAAACATCCTTATGTCCTTGGTGTTGGTCTGCTCCAACATAAACTGTCTTATCGGCTTAATGCCCACATCATACGCTTCCTCCGACGTTATCTCATTCTTGGATAAAGGCTTAATTGCGTCATCATACACCGTCTTAAAAGTAGGTGCCATGATAAAGAAAGTAAGAAAAAGAGCAAGTCCCACAAGCACCTGGTTAGGCGGTGCCGTCTGTGTGCCTATTGCTGAACGCGTAAAATGCAGCACGATAATAATTCTTGTAAAAGAAGTAAGCATAATAAGAATGGAAGGAGCAAGTGCAATAACTGTCAATACCAAAAGTATCTGCAATACGCTTGCAAGGTCACTTCCATTTCCTGCCGATATTCCTATTGTTAAATTACTTGAACCGGTTGTCTCTGTCTCACTCACGGTAGGAATGGTATCCGTTGCATAAATATTGGTCCTGCTTAAATGGATTACCGTAAAAACAATTGCAATGACAAAAACAAGCCTTACAAGTCTCAAGAAGAGCTTATGTTTCTTCTTCATCTGTCTCTTCCTTTTCTGTTTTATCTTTATGAACTATCTTAAATCTTGAAAAGACATTACCAAATGTCTCTCCTGTCTTAGTATTGTCAGTAAGTACAAGTTCATCACCGTTAATCTCGCCTATGGTTGTAACAGTATCTTTACATACAGCAATAAGAAAATACTTATCGCCCACATTAACAACCTCTAAAATCTTATTACCTGAAAGTCTCAGACTCTCAACAATTTTAATGTTGCCGCAGCTTATCTGCTTCTTCTGATAAGAACCAATCCACCGTGTAGTAAAATATGTAACGGCAAGAACTACCAGAAAGATTACTGTTACCGAAATAAACTGTGCAACACTGTTATTAGCAAGTGAAACAGTTACCATAATTAACCAACAACTTTTCTTACAGCCTCAAGAACTCTGTCTGCCTGAAAAGGCTTAACAATAAAATCTTTCGCACCGGACTGGATTGATTCAATAACCATCGCCTGCTGTCCCATTGCTGAACACATAATTACGGTTGCTGAAGGATCCGCTTCTTTAATTTTCTTAAGAGCCTGTATTCCATCCATCTCAGGCATTGTAATATCCATAAGGACGAGGTCCGGCTTCAGTTCAGCATATTTCTCAACGGCTTTAGCTCCGTTCTCAGCTTCTCCGACTACAGTATATCCATTCTTAGTAAGAATGTCTTTAATCATCATTCTCATGAATGCTGCATCATCGCAAATTAAAATATTCTTAGCCATAAAAAATTCTCCTATCACACAATATGATTATTCTTAATTATACAATAGTTTTAATATTTTTCCTACTGTTTATTTAACTATTTCTGTAATTTTAACACCAAAACTTTCTTCAATAACAACTACTTCACCTTTGGCAACATACTTGCCATTTACAAGTACATCAATAGGTTCACCTGCTATTTTGTTAAGCTCAACGATAGTTCCCGGCGCAAATTCAAGAATTTCTTTGATTGACTTGGTTGTTCTGCCAAGTTCTACTGTCACCTCAAGAGGCACGTCCATAATAAGGTCAATATTCTCATGACCCGGCAACGCATTTCCGCCTGTAAATGGCTGGAAAGAAGCCGGCTGGACGTTTACATTCTCGTAATTCTGGGATGGCATTGCATATCCCTGTGGTGGCATTGCATATCCCTGTGGTGGCATTGCATATCCCTGTGGCGGCATTGCATATCCTTGTGGCGGAACCGCTCCTGCCATCTGCTGTGGCTGTGGTGTCGGCTGCTGTACAGGCTGTGGCTGTGGCGCCGGTTGCTGTACAGGCTGTGGCTGTGGTGCCGGCTGCTGTACAGGCTGTGGCTGTGGTGCCGGCTCGGATGCCTGTTGTTCAGGCTGTGCCTCTTTCGTTGATGTTGTCATTCCGGACACAGCATCATGCATAAATGTCTCATAAAGATGTCTTGCAAAATCAAACGGGTACAGCTGCATAATCTCACTGTCTATAAGTGTACCTATAGTCATTCTGAAAGAAACTTTTACAAAACGTTTCTGAAGGAATTCAGGTATGTCCTTCTTATTGTTGTCATTCAAATCAACCAGATTAGCAATTGGCGGACTTATATCTATCTTCTTTCCTAACATTGAAGACATCGAAGTGGCGGCAGAGCCCATCATCTGGTTCATTGCTTCACCGATTGCACTAAGATGTAATTCTCCGATAGGTTCATCGCTTACATTACCCGGGCCACCCATCATAAGGTCAGTAATAATCTTAACGTCCCGCTCCTTTAATACAAGAACATTATTGCCGTCAAGTCCCGATGTATAAGAAATCTGCAAAAATACGCAAGGCTTGTCGTAAGAATCGGCAAGTTCTTGCCAATTCATATATGTAACCTTAGGTGTTGTAATATTTACAGTCTGGTTAAGCAGGGTACTGAGTGTTGTTGCGGCAGTTCCCATACTGATATTGGAGATTTCTCCGATGGCGTCTTTCTGCTCATCTGTAAGTGTCTCTTCTCCATCTGTATTGGCATCCGCAAGTCCATCTACATTGGCACCTGCCAAAAGTGCATTTATTTCTTCCTGTGATAACATTCCATCCATCTTACTCTTCTTCACCTCTCAACACATTCGTTATTCTTACTGCATAATTATCATCTGACGAACCCGGCAATGCAGTAAACTTATGTATATTGCCGACATAAACATCAAGTTCTTCATCAACTTTTCTGTCAAGTCTGATAATATCACCAACATTTAAATTAAGAAAATCATTAACAGATATTGTGCTGTTGCCCAAAACAGCCTTAACCGGTATCTGTGCTTTGGATATGAGTGAAGATATTGCATCTTCGTATGTCTTAACATCTCTATGCTGCATTGTAGAGAACCAGTATTTGGTATTCAGCTTATCCATTACCGGCTCCAGCACCGAATACGGAAGACATACATTCATAAGTCCTTCCGTGTCTCCAAGCTTAATGCTTATCGTAACAATGGCAATCATCTCGCTAGGAGAAATAATCTGGGCAAACTGGGAATTAGTCTCAATTCTCTCCATTCTCGGTACAATGCTTAAAACATTCTGCCAAGGCTCTCTTAAAAGATTAACACAAATATTAAAAATTCTTTCAATTATTGAAAGCTCTATTTCCGAAAAATCTCTTCCCTTAGACAACGGTTTACCCGCTCCTCCAAGTAATCTGTCTATTATTACAAAGCCCAGATTGGAAGCTATTTCCAATACAATATTGCCATCTAACGGTTCAAAATCCACAACTCCCAGAAGTACCGGGTTGGATAATGCATTGGAAAATTCCGAATAAATTACGGCTTCGGAAGTCTTAACCTCAACCTGTACCGGCATACGCAGGTAAGCAGGAAGATTGGTCGAAAGCAATCTGCCGTAATGTTCAAATATAATTTCAAGCGTACGAAGATGTTCTTTTGAGAATTTGGCAGGTCTGGCAAAATCATAGTCCTTAACCGTCTTTTCCTCAGTATTTTTCATTTCCTCTACATCGAGTTCACCACTATTAAGCTGTTTTAACAAGTTGTCTATTTCACTCTGCGAAAGGACTTCGCCCATCTTCATTCACCTTCTTTTCTATAGATTATAACAGAATATTACAAATTATGAAACAACATATTCAGGGAAAGACACATCATATATTGCCCCTGTATCATAATAAGCCTGAAGGGCTTTTAAAAGTCTGTTTTCCATTTCTTTCTTGCTATTGCTTGCCTCTTCCTTAGTATACTCAATAACAATATCTCCTACCGCGCTTCCGAGATATGTTGTCATTGTGCTTTCTATAAGTTTCTTTTTATCCTTATAGTCAGACTGTCTCTTATCAAGCTTGATTGTAACAGAAAGTTTTAAATAATGTACTTTGCTGTCCGAAGCTCCCTGCTTAAGAGTAAATACCTGACTTGTCTCGTCATCGCTGAACTTAACCTGCACATATTCTATATCTTCTGCTGATGGAGCACCATTCTCAGTACTACCTCCACTGACATTCAGATCCACAATTTTTGCAATTTTACCAACAAGGTTATTAGTCTTGCTAACCGCCGGTACAAATGTAAATACAAGTATTACCGATAAAACAAGATTGACTAAAACCAATGCAAGAATGACAAAATTAATCATGCCTTTTTTCATTATCATCACCTAAACCCAACTAAGGGTCCCTTCTGCTTAACTGTTATAGCTGTTATATATTTTAATTTCAACTCTTCTATTCTGGGCACGGCCTTCTGCTGTGTCATTGGAAGCAATAGGATTGTATTCGCCTCGTCCCGAATGTTTAAGTTTAACAGGACTTATGCCTTTATCAACAAGGAAATCAAAAACAGCAAGTGCCCTGTAATCCGAAAGCACATTATTGCTTGTAAAAATATCCCAGTTAATCGGAACATTGTCCGTATGGCCTTCTATCTCAATTAGGTTATCCTCATACATCTTCAAAATCACTGCTACGTCTGACAAAACTTTCTCCGCATCACTTGTGAGGGTAGCCGATGCAGAATTGAAAAGCAATGCGCCTTTCATATTCAGACATACATAATGTTGTGTAACCTGAACCTCTATGTTATTGCTCTGTCCCATCTTATCAAGGAGATTCTCTATTTTGTCACCCATCTGTTCTGAGTCTTTCAGTTCTTCTTTGCCTATAAGATCCTGTGCCTTGTCAATTTCAGATTTATCACTGTCGTCGTCACTGGCACCCATACTGCTGTAATACTCGCTAAGCTGGGTAAGCTGGCTCGCTCCGCTGGCAATTAACATTCCGTCATCAATTCCCGTAGAGCCTCCGTCAAGGACACTGTAACTTGAAGAAAAAGATGCTATAACTTCCTGAAATTTCTCGGCATCAATAGTTGACATTGAGAAAAGCATAACGAAAAAGCAAAGAAGCAGATTCATAAGATCAGAAAAAGTATTCATCCAGCCATCTGTTTTAATTGGTGGATCTTCATTTTTCTTTCTAGCCATCTACCTGGTCACCTCCACCTTCCTGTCCGTCACCATAACTGTTTCTGTCATTTGGAGAAAGGAATGACTTAAGTTTCTCTTCAATTACCCTAGGATTCTCTCCTGCCTGTATTGAAAGAAGGCCTTCAATCATAACTTCCTTAAGTATTATTTCATCTGAGTTATTAACTCGAAGTTTATTGGCAATAGGCATTGCAATCCAGTTGGCAAGCATTGAGCCATATAAAGTTGTAATAAGTGCTACGGCCATATTAGGTCCGAGGGCACTTGCATCTGACATATTCTTAAGCATATTGATAAGTCCTATAAGAGTACCTACCATACCCCACGCAGGACCCATTGCAGCCAATGTATCCCAAAAGCCCGCAACTTTCTTATGTCTTTGTTCCACACATGTAATCTCAGTCTCAAGAATAGCACGCACAAGATCAGGTTCTGTACCATCAACTATGAGAAGAATACCCTTTTTCATAAAAGGTTCCTCTATGTTCTCTGCTGCCTCCTCCAATGCCAATAAACCTTCCTTACGTGCTACGTTGGAAAGCTCAATAATGTTCTTAATTGCTTCTGTCTGATCATAATTACGCTGTTTTAAAGCAAGTGCAAAGCCTTTAAGACCTCCTATAAAGTCTTTCATCTTATGTGATATTAATGTAGCACCGAAGGCTCCGCCGAATGTAATAAGTATTGACTTAAAATCAACAAAGTTCTTAAGTGCAGCCACTCCGTCATCACCGGTAATAATACCCATAATAACAAGAGCGATACACGCAATTAATCCAATAAGTGTTGCTAAATCCATTTTATCTAATCACCTTGTATTCCATATATTATATATATTAATACATCCTATTGCTGAAAAAAAGTTAATCAATTTTCAGTAATTCGGAATAAATTTTTCTCTTATAAGATAATACTAAATTTTTAATGTCTTGTCTACTTTCTTTTACTATTAATTTTCGTCCGGTAGTAAGTGTAATAACCGTATCCGGCGTAGTTTCTACAATTTCGATAAGTTCCGGATTAACAGAAAATTTTATATCATTGAGTTTTGTGAGTTCTATCATAAGTTTTCCTCATAAATCCCTGCCATAAGGCAGGGATTACTAATTAATTTATCTCTTAAGGTTAATAAGTTCCTCGAGCAATGTATCTGATACTGTAATAATTCTTGAGTTAGCCTGGTATCCACGCTGTGTTGTAATCATGTCTGTAAATTCTGCAGCAAGATCTACATTGGACATTTCAAGGACACCTGTTGAAAAATATCCGCCATCCTCTGTTATATCATCACCAATACCGTCAAAGTTACCGGAGTTAAGTGTCTCCGCAAAAAGATTATCTCCGACTTTTTCAAGTCCTGAAAGGTTCTTGAAGTTAGCAACCGCTATCTGGGCAATAATCTTTGAATCACCATTATCATAAGAAGCAACAATAATACCGTCCTTCTGGATACTTACACCCGACATAGTACCTACAAGACGTCCCGCTCCAAGTCCTTCCTTATCACCCCTTGCCGGTGTAAAACTTGTATCTGTACCAAGACATGTCATCTTTGAAAAATCAAGATTAACATCCTTAGCAAGGGAATCGATTCCAAGAGTTGTTGTATTAAGTGTTACTTTTCCGTCCGCTGGATCTGCAAGTTCACCTGTTACCTTATCAAATGTAAGTGTAACGTCGTTAAGAAGTCCTTCAAGTTTGGTCTGTGCATCAGCTCCAAGATCTACTGTTTTGCCTCCACATGTAAGACCGGTAGCAACAAGGTTATATTTATAATCATCATCAGGATCCTGGGTTACTTTAACAGTTACCTGATATTCATATCCGAGAGTATCATAGAAAGTAATATTCATACTTCTTCCTACTCCTGATTCAAAACCATCATCTTCTTTGTTGATGTTGCCTGAAATTGTGCAGTTTTCCGTTGCGTCAGGGGCAGCATATTTATTTTCTGCTCCATAAAGGTTCAATGAAGTAACAGGTCCTTTCATTATTACGCCTTCTTCGTTGGCTTTCCAGCCCTGTACCGCATAACCCTGTGAAGTAACAAGTGTTCCGGCACTGTCTACCGTAAAATTACCTGCCTTGGTAAAATAATTAGTACCTGCGTTATTTACTATAAACATTGAATCTCCGTTTATCATAAGGTCAAACGGTTTACTTGTTGACTGTGAACCACCTGGTTCAGATACCTTTGTTGTAATAGAAGATACCGTAGAACCAAGACCAATCTGCTTTGCGTTGGTTCCGCCCATGCCGGTCTCTGCATTGGCTCCTGAAGCATTCTGTGTTGTCTGGTAAAATACATCACTGAATGTTACCGACTGTGATTTAAAACCTACTGTATTAACGTTAGCGATGTTATTACCGATAACGTCCATTTTTGTCTGGTGTGTCTTAAGACCTGCTACACCAGAGTAAAGTGCTCTCATCATAATATTTTTCCTACCTTTCTGTATAACAGACGGTGTATTGTATGTCTCATCCAGCGTTCAGAGACATCCGATTTCCCGAAGGTCCAATCTTATACCAATACTGCTCCGTCAATGTTTGTATAAATATTTTCACCATCAGCATCTTTTTCCATTGCCGTTACAACGGTATTGCTTCCGGTATTCACAATAAAAGCATACTCATCCATGAGAACTAAGGATTCTTTAATTCCCTTGCGGTTACTAAGCTGTGCTCCTTTTTGTAATCTGTCAATCTGTTCCTTAGAGAGATTGATATTCCTGTCCATAAGCCTTCTGCTGGCATGTTTGGAAAATTTAAGTTCCCGACTGCCGGCTTCATTTACCTTTTCTTTCAGTAAATCGCCAAAACTTATGTTACCTGACTGCTCTTTTTCAGGAGCTGTTCCTTTAAAATATCTGGAAGTAACCTGTTCAATGGAAACAAATCCCTGATTGTTAATTTCCATATACATCAGCCTTTCCTAATGTTACTGTTTTTTATTAATTACTTCGTTGTAATAATCTTCATCAACTACGGAATAGAGTTTTTCATAAGCGTAAAGATTATCATTAATCGATAAGTAAATCTTACCGTTAATCTTTTCGGTACACTGTACTTTACCTGTTATGTACTTTTTGTTACCTGCACTGTCGGTATCTTCAAGAATTACTCTTTTTCCGACAAGATTAGATGCACCCTGTTCAGAAATACTGTCACTTACAGTCTGAAGTGATTCAATCTGTGAAAATGAAGACATCTGTGATACCCATTCAGTGTTAGAAGATGGCTCAAGTGGATCCTGATACTGCATTTCTGCCGCAAGAATCTGTAAAAAAGCGTCTTTGTTAAGTGAATCCGAGCCTGTCTTTTTGTTAGCTTTACCATCTGTATAGTTGGCAACAACTTTGCCGTCTATTACCTGTGCAACTATAGCCATATTTTCCTCCTTTATGCCTTAATGTTAATACTGCTTTCCGTAAATCCGTTCTGTTCATCAATAATATCTGATTTATCATCTGTCAGTTCATCGATTCCTCTGAATTTTCTTCTGGCTCCCGACTTGGTGTTATTCCTGTCATCAGCCCCATCCTGCATATCAGAATCAAATTCATGACTTGCAACGGTTACTTCAACATGCTCAACCTTAATTCCCTGACTTTCAAACTGGGTCTTAAGCATCGTAAGCTGGTTTTCGATTGCATTCTTGACCATTTCATTCTGGACAACCATTGAAGCTGTCAGAATTCCGTTCTTGGATGCCACCGTTATGTTGACTTTACCTAAATGTTCAGGTGTAAGTGCTACTTCAATTGTTCTTACTTCCTCTGTAAGATTAACTCTTACAGCGTCCACAATCTGTCTGACAACATATACACTGTTAATACCGTCCATCCCGTCTACTGCCGTTACGGTTGTATCGGACACTGCCGACATAAGGCTGTCAAGAACTGTTTCTGCATTGGTCTTATTACCTGCGTTATCGTTCTTTTCCTTATGGTCATCTTCCGATGTTATATCGTTTTTGACAGAATCACCGGTATTCTCCGGTCTTTCATCATTGACAATAACATCTATGACTTTACCGCTTTCGTCTTTCACATCCTGTCTGTTTACGTCAGGTACATTCTGTCCCGTGCTCTGTAAAACTTTCTGATTGTCATCAGTAACAGGTTTTGCATAATTTTCGATAAGCTTTATAACTTCATCAAAAGAAACCGCGTTGTCTTTCATAAACATATTGACAACTTCGTTAATTCCGGCATTAATGTCTGTAAGCATCTGTGACAATTCTTCATTGACCGCTATGGATACGGTATCCGTATTCTTAAACTGTGCAATAAGGCTCACAACATTCTGTGGATTAAGTAAATCTACAACTGCAAATCCTGATTCTGCCATTATCTTTTCAAAGTCTTCATCCGATATGTCAAGAATATCTTTTACTACATTTTTAATGTCCTCAACAAGACTGTCAACATTGGAATTGTCATTCTTTACAGTGGAACTGCTGTTTTTAATGGAATCCTTAAGCATATCGCTGTTGACCCTTGTCTGTCCTGCGCCTGACAAAGTATTACCTGTATCATTCAGGCTGTTAATTACATCTTTAAACTGACTGCCGGTATCTGTCTTACGGGAACTTATGTTGCCTGTCTGCATATTATTGATAATAAATGCAGCACTGCTTACATTCCCTGTGGTCATCGCCTCTCCTCCTTTCTAATTTTCTTTTGGATATATAAGAAGTGTGAGCTTTGCTGCCAATGTAGAGTTCATGGCTGCAAGTATATCACCCGCCTTATCTTTTTTCATGCAGGAAAGAATCTTCGCAACCTTCTCAAGGTCACCGGTCATTTCCTCAAATACTGCCGCGGCATTGGCAGGATCCATTGAAGCGTAATAATCTGCAAGATTCTGTATAACCTCATCCATCTGGAGCTGCTCCAATACCTGTCTGTATATCTCTGCCGCATTATCGGCATCCATCTGTTCATACCAATTCTTATATTCATTTATATCGGGTGCATTATCCGTATAAACAACCTCATTATCAAATCTTTTTTTCAAAGTTTCAAAAGCGGTCTGATTAGCCTCGTAGGTCTTAAGTCTTTCAACTTCTGCCGTAAGATTCGATATGGTCTGTGCATTTTCGTCACTGTTCTTTTTATATACGGCAATTGAGTTTTCAAGCTCGTTAATCCTGTCTATCGCTTCCTGTAATGTAGAATATGTATCACCGCTGTTGGAACTTAAGCTGTTGTCAGATACGTTAGGAAGAATTTTGTTAAGCACCGGTACATCCTTTAATACAGGATATAAAACAGAACTTCCGAATCCACCTACATCAAGTTTTACAAGAAGTGCAAAAATCGCAATCCAGATAACTACGATAAAAGCGGCTATTATGGCTGTAGTTCCTTTGCCCTTTTTCTTTCCGCCTTCTTCTGTTTCAAGGTCATCATTATCTTCAACAATTCCTTCATCTTCGTACTTTGGCATATTAATTCTCCTTTATATCTTTTTCACTGTCAGCAGTGAATCTGTAGCTTACTATCTCATCTATTTCTTTTTTCTCCTGTGCGGACAATTCAGCAAGAAATTCTTCAAAAGAATGTTCCCTTAACTTTTCGTGGATCTTTCTGTCCTTGACCGCCTCGTTAAGTTTTGTTTTTGCAACATCAAGGTTCTTTTCAGCTACCCTGAGTTCCAGGAGCTTATCTTTTATCTCTTCTTTATTGTAATCCATGGCATTTTTGGCTTCTTTAAGACTTATCGGGGACAAAATCCCTGTTGCAAGTCTCCTATAATCATCTTCAAGACTTTTTTTTCTGGCAATCAGTATCTCAAGTTCGCTCTGGACTTTCCTAAGTCTGCCCATAGCCTCCGCATAAGCGGATTTTGCCTGATTTTCAATTTTATTTTTGATATTGAGGATGTTCTGTAATCTGTATACAAATTTTGCCATAGTTACACCTGTTATGCAAATACTTCTTCAAGACGTCTGATTTCGTCCTCAAAAGTAATTTTCTCGTCCGTCGCCTGCATAAGAAATTCATTGACTTTGTCAATTTTGCTTATTGCATAGTCGATGTTTTTATTGGAACCTGACTTGTAGGCTCCGATATTAATAAGATCTTCTGCCTCCGTGTATGTAGCCATTACGTTTTTAAGTCTGCCGGCAAGTTCTTTCTGATGTTTGTCTACAATCTGGCTCATACATCTTGAAATACTCTGCAATACATCTATTGCAGGATAATGATTTTTATGGGCAAGTTTCCTTGATAACATTATGTGCCCGTCAAGAATACTTCTTGCCGTATCGGTAATAGGCTCGTTAAAATCGTCACCGTCTACAAGAACGGTATAAAGACCTGTTATAGAGCCTTTGTCTGAGTTGCCTGCTCTTTCTAGGAGTTTGGGCATCTCGCTATACATGCTTGGCGGATATCCTCTTGTAACAGGAGGTTCTCCGGAAGCAAGTCCTATTTCTCTCTGAGCCATTGAAAAACGGGTCAGTGAATCCATCATAAGAAGTACATCTTTACCCTGATCCCTGAAATATTCCGCTATGGCAGTCGCCGTCTTGGCAGCTTTGTTACGGATAAGGGCAGGCTTATCTGAGGTAGCCACAACTACCACGCTTCGTTTCATGCCCTCTTCTCCCAGGTCTCTTTCTATAAATTCCCGCACTTCTCTTCCTCGTTCTCCAATAAGTGCAATTACATTAATATCAGCTTTGGTATTTCTTGCAAACATACCCAAGAGTGTACTTTTACCTACACCTGAGCCTGCAAAAATACCTATTCTCTGACCTTTTCCTATTGTTAAAAGACCATCAACGGCTTTTACTCCGAGTGGGAGAATCTCATTGATTATAACCCTGTCCATAGGGTCCGGCGCTGTCTGTTCCACAGGATATCTTTCAAAAGACTGCAGCTCACTTCCGTCCGTAGGTACTCCAAGGCCATCTACCGTCTTGCCAAGAAGCCCTTCTCCCACATTGACATTAAGCGCCTCGTTGGTATTTTCAACAATGCAACCCGGTCCTATGCCATCCACATTTTCAAAAGGCATAAGTACAATTCTGTTGTCTTTAAAACCTACAACCTCAGCATTAATATGCTGTCCCGGTTTGTCACGAAGGAGTATCTTGCAGACATCATTTAATTTGGCATCCGGTCCTATCGATTCTACTGTAAGTCCTATTACCTTGGACACGCGTCCCATTTTTTTATAGTATGTTTTACTAATAAGATTGTAGTATTTTGCTTTATCAATCATATTACAAGCCTTCTTATTGTTTATTAAGGCAGCTAAGAAGCTTAATTTCGCTTATAAGTCCCTCAAGCTGTATATCCAGGCTGCAGTCAAATGCACCTGCGTCTGTTTCTATAATACACTGGTTCTTCTTAAGGGTATTATCCCTTACCACTTCAATTTTGGAATCAAGGGATACGCAGTCATAAAGTTTATCTATGCTGTTCATAACAAAACCGTAATCCACATCGGATACCCTTATCAGGAAATCCTTATTGGCATCAGCGTCTTTTAATGTTCTTTGTATCAATAAAAGGACCAAATCCTTTTTATCTTCAGCAATTGTCAATGTGACCTTTGAGAAAACTTCCATTAACGTGTCAACAAGTTCCGATTCCATAACCTGATATTTCTCATCATATTCGTTCTGAAGTTTCTCACTCATTGACTTATAATCTGCCTCAAGCTTTGCCTGAAGGTCATCTGATTTCTGTTTTGATTCGATGGTACCCTTTTCATAGCCCTCTTTGTAACCGTTTTCCTTGGCATCTTTAAGAATATCTTCTGCCTGTTTCTTAGCATCCTCAAGGATATCTTCTGCCTGTTTCCTGGCATCTTCAAGGATACCGGCATTATTATCATCCTGCTGATCTTCTTCGTCACTTATGAGCTTTTCGACTCTTGCTGCATCTATTCCGCGAACAAATCCGTCCGGATCAGGTATCGACTTTTCAGCAAAACTGTTGCCTGATGTTGTATTTTTATTAGCTGAAAGTATGTTCTTCAGAAGTTCATTTGAATCTATTACATGTTTATCTTCATTTTTAACAACCACATGATTGTATTTCAACAGATTAGACAATTATCTCGTCACCTCCGCCACGGGAAATAACAATTTCACCTGTATCTTCAAGTTTTCTGACAATGTTGACAATCTTCTGCTGTGCTTCCTCAACATCCTTAAGTCGTACAGGTCCCATGAAATCCATATCTTCTTTAATCATTGCACCAAGACGTTTTGAAAGGTTATTAAAGATAACATTCTGCACTTCTTCGTTGGCATTCTTAAGAGCAACCGCGAGGTCATTATTATCAACATCACGGAGAACTCTCTGGATGGCCCTGTCATCAAGAGAAAGGATGTCTTCAAATACGAACATCTTACGTCTGATTTCATCCGCAAGTTCAGGATCTTCAATTTCAAGAGTCTCAAGAATATGTCTCTCTGTTCCTCTGTCAACTGCATTGAGGATTGCAACGATAGCATCAACACCACCGATAATTGTATAATCCTGATTAACAAGAGAAGCAAGTTTACGTTCAAGTACATCCTCAACTTCTTTAATAACATCAGGTGAAGTTCTGTCCATTGTAGCAATACGTTTTGCAACGTCTGCCTGTTTGTCAGGCGGCAATGCCGAAATTACCTGTGATGCCTGATTAGAAGGCAGGTAGGATAAAATAAGTGCAATGGTCTGAGGATGCTCATCCTGAATAAAATTAAGCAGCTGTCCCGGATCCGTCTTTCTGATAAATTCAAAAGGTCTTACCTGCAGGCTTGCAGTAAGTTTGCTGATAACGTCTTTTGCCTTATCTTCGCCCAGTGCAGCTTCCAGAAGTTCCTTAGCGTAGTTGATTCCGCCCTCTGCGATATACTGCTGTGCAAGACAAACTTCATAAAATTCAGACAATACATCTTCCTTGGTCTGTGGTGATACACTGCTTGTGTTGGCTATTTCAAGCGTAAGCTGTTCTATTTCATCTTCTTTTAGGTGTTTAAAAATCTTGGCTGACTTTTCAGGTCCCAGTGCAATAAGTAAAATCGCACTCTTTTGAAGTCCGTCAAGCTCATTTTTCTGTTTTGCCATCTGTATTCCTCCCTGATAATACTTTGTATTACCAATTAATTCCAGCCTTCATTAAGCCAGTTTCTTAAAAGCAGGGCAACCGCTTCCGGATTCTCGTCAACGAATTTTTCGATAGCTTTTCTGGTCTCTGATTTATCCTGCAGGTCGATTTCCTCAACAGGAGGCTGCTGTTGTTTAGTTGTAGCAAGCATATCTTCAACACTAAGTTCAGGTTCTGTCTCTTCAACGGCTACCGGTCTTGTGCTTCTTATTATGATAAATATAAGTACGCCTGCGATAAGAACCGCAAGAATAATCTGGATAACAAACCATGGATTAGATGAAGACGTAACTTCTTTATCAAAAAATGTCATGGTATTGTATGCAATAATTGATACATTGCCTGCTGCTATACCGGAGCCTGTGGCAACTGCATTAAGGATATTGTCCTGAACGGTTGTCTCAACCGGTTCACTGTTGGCCTGCTTGTATTCTTCCCATGTCATATCGTCAAGCAATCCCTGTTCTTCCGCTTCTTCTTCCGTAAGAATGGTATTCTTGATACAGACAATTGCCATGCTTGAATTTTTAAGGTTAACTTCACCCGGTGTCTTAGATGTAGTGGTAATTACTTCATTCTGTACCCAGTCATACTTGCTTAAAGTATATTTAGATGACTTTCCGTCTGAATTAATAATGTCATAATCCGTATCTGAATCATTGGATTCTGTTCCCGGATTGCCCCCTGCCGTAGCAAGCTGTCCCTCCGAATTAATTACATAGGAATGGGTTGGCAGACCGTTATCCGTTCCGTCCGGTGCAATATATTTATGGTCAACAACCTCAACATTATCAAAATTAACGTCAAGATTAATCATTATCTGAACATCATTATAAAGTCTTGTACTGTAAATAAGATCCTCGGCGCCCTTGATAATAGCATTCTCAAGCATTGCCTTAACTTTCTGTGTAGAATTGGAAGTAAATGAGGAATTAGCCTTATTACCTGAATAAAGTACATTACTCTGGCTGTCCACAATAATAACACTGTTGGTATTATCATTACCTACGTTGGTGGCAAGCAAAAGGCCTATTGCCTCTGCCTGTTCATCAGAAAGTTCTTTTTTAAGGTCGAGAACCGCAGTAATCTTTGCATCCTGTGTCTCTGAGAAAATACTGTTGCCTGTCTCAGGATATGAGATATTAACCCTCGCGCTCTTAATTGCATCCATTGATTCAAGATCCTGCTTGAACTTGGACTCAAGATATGCGGTATATTTTTCCTTCATAACAGTCTCTGTTGTGGAAAGACTTGATGATACGGCATCATCAAGCGTATATCCTGCGGATGATATATTATTGGATCCTAATACAAGCTTCGCTTCAACATAATCAGAATCGTCAACAAATATATTATTATACTCATCAACTGTTGCAGAAATATTATTGTCATTAAGGAGATTCCTTATCTCCACTACCTCAGTCTCATTGCTGCAGGCTCTTAATTTAACCATATCTTTCTTGCCGATTACCTTGGAAAGAACGATAATTACAACAATAATCACAACAAAAATGGTTACAAAAAGTATTCTCTGTTTTTTATTAAATTTAAGCCAGAAATTCTTAATTTTCTCCCAAATGGCTTTCAATCTGTCTTTCATCGTATGTCTCCTTAAAGACTATTTTATATCTGTATATTCATTATTTCCTTATATGCACTAAGCAACTGGTTCTTTACGGCAACAGTATATTGTAAAGAAAGATTAGCCTTCTGTTCAATTACCGCAAGCTCATGAGTGCTTGTAAGTTTGCCTGTAGCAAAATCGACTTCTGCCTGCTGTGCATCATGTATGTAGTCATTAGTCTCTGTAATCATATTAACAGCCGCATTGTAAATTCCATCAAAAGCTGATGAATCACCGCTCTTGCCAATTACCGAAGTTCCTGAATTAACAATATTCTTAATGCTGTCCGATGTTATATTAAGCAATGATGATATATCACTCATTATGTATTATGTTCCTTTCGATATAAAATTATGAATTCATTAATTCATCAATTCAAGTCCCTTTGATGCCATTGATTTGCTGGCATCAAAAGCTGTTGCATTAGCTTCGTATGAACGTGTCGCATCTATAAGATCTGTCATCTCATTGACAATATTCACATTAGGATACTTAACATACCCATTCTCGTCTGCATCAGGATGTGATGGATCGTATACAAGATTGTAGTCTGTCTCCGTATCCTTGGTAATAGCTACAGCTTTAACACCGTTACCTGCCCCCTGCAAGGTCTCGTTAAATACATCTCCAAAGTTAAGTGAAGTCTTCTGGGTAAGCAAAACATTTCTTCTGGTATATGGTCCGCCCTCTGCCGTCCTTGTAGTATTGGCATTGGCAATATTCTCTGAAATAATATCCGTTCTTAATCTCTGTGCCGTCATCCCTGAGGCAGCTATATTCATTCCGCTAAAAATAGCCATATCACATATCCTCCTATGTTGTTGTAAGAGCAGTTCTTATTCTGCTGAAATTCTGGTTAATTCCATCAATAACCCCGTTATAATATAACTGGTTAGAAGCAAGTTCCACCTGTTCAGTATCTATATCAACATTATTGCCGTCAAGTCTGTAAGAAAGGTTGGCATTATCAGTATAGATGGTAGGACGTACACAATTATAATCTATATTTCTGACTGTCTGCGTAAGATTGCATGAAGACGAGCCTGCCCTCTCCACTGCATCAGACAATACCGATTCAAAGCTGAGTTCCTGTCTCTTATAACCGGGAGTATCTACATTAGATATATTATTATTAAGCACCTCACTGCGTCTCCATGAATAGTCAGCGGCAGAGGTAAGCAGATCTACATATGAATATGCACCTGAATTAAACATATCATTCTCCTCCTTAATAAAGTTCGATAATATTCCATCATCAGTAATCACACTATAATATTATAAAGTATTGTAGTAAAAAGTAAAGTAAAATCGTCAAAAAAAATCGCCATACCATCAATGTTGATACAGCGATTCCATTCACTTTAAATTGTAATTGGCAAGTTCATCGAAAATCATATCGTTGAGTACCTTTATCTTGGTACCCTTCATCCCTGACGACCTGGCATCTATAACGCCCGCACTCTCCAATTTCTTAAGTGCATTAACGATTATCGATCTTGTCACTCCCTGTTGGTCTGCAATACGGCTGGTAACAATTATCTGTTCCTCACCCATCTTAAGTTCAGAAAAAACATGCTTAATCGCATCTATCTCAGTATTGGTAAGGGTACTGATTGCCGACTTCGTAACCTGTTCCTTGCGGATTAAATCAGCCTGTTCCTCTGTAGAAGACCTTAACATCTCAAGCCCCACTACCGTAGCACCATACTCGCATAAAATAATGTCATCAATTTCGTACTGGCTGTCAGATTTGTATATAAATAATGTTCCAAACCTCTCTCCTGCAACATCAATAGGTGTTATTATTGCATGATATTTCTTTGTATATCCTTCTGCAAAACCCAATGTCTCAAGATTAACATTCTCCTTAGTGGATAATACATTAAGCATTCTCTCATTGAACATCCCGTCCACAAAACCGCCAATCTTATCCTGTACCAGTTCCTTAATCTCTTCAACGCCATCACAATTCGCAATTCCGAGTAATTTGCCCTTCCTGCTTACAACCAGAACATCCGAGCTTAATATCTCACTCATAACCTTGCAGATATCATTAAAAACCACTTTCTGCGAACTGTTGTTATGCAACAGTCTGTTAATCTTACGTGTCTTATCCAACAACTGAACACTGCTCATATCCTTTCTCCTTTCAGTGCTCTGTAAAATATAGTAAAATTGTACCATATCTATTGTTTTAATGCAACAATTTTCAGATATTATTTATCACATACATACCCGCAGTTATCATCTGAACATACGAGTTTATTGCCTTTTTCCACCATATAACTTCCACATGCAGGACATTTCTTCTCTGATGGTCTGTTCCATGACATAAAATCACATTCCTGATTGTCGCAGCCGTAATATCTTCTGCCCTTTTTGGTTCGTAAAATAACAACTTCGCCACCACACTTAGGACACTTTACGCCTGCTTTTTCAAGATAAGGCTTGGTATTGTGACATTCAGGAAAGCCCGGGCATGCAAGGAACTTACCGTGAGGACCGTATTTGATAACCATATTACGTCCGCAGTTCTCGCAGATTATATCCGTCTTCTCATCTTCTATCTTGATGCTTTCAAGATCCTTTTCCGCCTTTTTGACAGCTTCGTCAAGGTCCGGATAAAAGTTCTCGATTACTGTTTTCCACTTGACACTTCCATCCTCAACCTTATCAAGAAGCATTTCCATATTGGCAGTAAAACTTACATCCACAATGGACGGGAAAGATTTCTTCATTACCGAATTAACTGCTTCTCCAAGTTCTGTTACAAAGAGATTCTTCTGTTCCTTAATAACATAATGTCTGGCAATGATTGTTCCGATAGTAGGTGCATAAGTAGATGGTCTTCCAATTCCCTGCTCCTCAAGTGCTTTAACAAGGGAAGCCTCTGTAAAATGAGCCGGAGGCTGTGTAAAATGCTGCTTCTTATCATATTCCTGAAGTTTAATGACTGAATCCTCAGATACTGCTCCAAGTGTAATGTTATCGGACTTCTGGTCCTCATCCGACATATATACAAGCATATATCCCTCGAATTTAACTTTGGAAGCAGACATGCTGAACCGGTAATCACCGGCTTTAAGTCTGACATTGATTGTCTCATATACGGCATTTGCCATCCTGCTTGCAACGAAACGCTTCCATATTAATGAATACAGTCTAAACTGGTCCCTGCTTAAAGACTCTTTAATCTCTGATGGAAGGAAATTAATATTGGTAGGTCTTATTGCTTCATGGGCATCCTGTATCTTCTTGCCTGAATTCTTCTTGTCGTCCGATGCAAGATAATATGTCTCACCATAATTATCTCTTATAAATTTCCTTGCAGCAAGGTCCGCTTCTTCCGACACTCTTGTGGAATCGGTACGCAGGTATGTAATTATACCAACCGTACCCTGTCCCTTAATGTCAACACCCTCGTATAACTGCTGTGCTATACGCATTGTCTTCTGTGTTGAGAAATTCAAGGTCTTAGCTGCTTCCTGCTGCAATGTACTTGTGGTAAAAGGAAGCGGAGCTTTCTTAACTCTCTCACTGTTCTTAATATCATCAACAGCAAAATCGCAGCCCTCAAGGTCTTTCATTATCCTGTTAACGTCTTCTTCACTGCCTATTGTTACCTTGCCCTTGCTGTCAGATGTTAATCTGGCGGTAACGGGCTTTTTCATTCCTTCTATATTAAGTATTGCATCTATTGTCCAATATTCTTCAGGTATAAAAGCATTAATCTCTTCTTCCCTGTCACAGATAATTCTTAAGGCGACTGACTGCACACGACCCGCTGAAAGCCCGCGCTTTATCTTTGCCCATAACAAAGGACTTATCTTATAACCAACCATTCTGTCCAACATTCTTCTGGACTGCTGTGCATTAACAAGATTCATATCTATCTTACGTGGTTCTTTTATTGAAGCCTTAACTGCATTTTTGGTAATCTCATTGAAACTGATTCTGTTAATATCCTTATCTTCAAGTTTAAGTGCATTTGCAAGATGCCATGAGATAGCTTCTCCCTCACGGTCCGGGTCAGTTGCAAGATATACTTTATCAGCTTTCTTAACCAGCTTACGGAGATTAGCAAGAATGTCACCCTTGCCTCTGATAGTAATGTACTTAGGTTCATAATCATGTTCAACGTCTATTCCAAGTGTACTTTTAGGGAGATCCCTTACATGTCCGTTTGACGCAGCCACTTCATAATTATTGCCCAGAAATTTTTTGATTGTCTTAACCTTAGCAGGTGACTCCACAATTACAAGATATTTTGCCATAAAAAGTATCCTCCTCAATAATAACCTTATTGAATCCTTACATAAAAGTTCTTACTTATCTCTCGTATTATTCCCTTGATTTCAAGACATGTAAGGCTGCGTAAAACCTCAGCCGGAGACATACCACTGTCATTTACCAATGTCTCAAGACTCTTAGGGGTAAAATCTAGTAATAGACTATACAACATTTTTTCATCCCTTGCAAGAACAATATCGTTTTTTATATTTTTTTCATAATTCGGGATGGAAAGCCCAAGTTCACCGGGCAGGCTCTCAAAATCCGTTACAACCATGGCTCCGTCAGCAATAAGCCTGTTGCATCCTTTGCTTGAAACATCGGTAATACGCCCCGGTACGGCATATACTGTCCGGTTCTGTTCCAAAGCTGTTCCCGCAGTGATTAACGAACCGCTTCTAAATCCTGCCTCAACCACTATGACATAATCAGACAGGCCGCTTATTATCCTGTTCCGTAGTGGAAACATTCCGGGAGTTGTAATACTCTCTCCCGGATATTCGGATATTATTCCACCGCGGTTCTGAATATCCATATACAGATTAAAATTCCCGGCCGGATAGCATTTTTCAACGCCGCCCGCAAGAACTCCGCAGGTATATCCTCCTTTATATAATGCACCTTTATGGGCTTCACTGTCGATTCCTGCTGCAAGACCGCTTATAATACATGCTCCTGCTTCCGAAAGAATTCCTGCGATTTCCCTTGCCGCATATCTGCCGTACTCAGAACAGCGCCTTGATCCTACTATTGCAACTGACCTGACATCATTTCGCGGGAGCCTGCCCTTGTAATACAGAATGTACGGTTTATCGTATAATTCTTTCAGTCTGCAGGGGTAATCTTCCTCGTCCGGGAAAACAAAACGGACATTATTCTCCATATCCTTTTGATATTTTTCAAAAATATTCTGTCTTATATCCTTGGAAACAATTCTGTCTATATCCTTACCTGTAAGAACAGGCAGGCACTCAAATTCCTTTCTTTCCATATTATATAGTTCTTCAGGTGTTCCGAGAGACAGCAGTGTACGAATCTTAACATTGCCTATTCCCTCAAGATTATTAATCCAATACCAGTATTTTCTGTCCATTCATTACCTCACATTAATTTATATCCGATTGCTTCACAAATATGACCTTCTTCTATCCTGTCGGATTGTTCTGTGTCAGCTATGGTTCTTGCAATTTTAATTATTTTGTAATATGTCCTGGCCGACATATCATATTGGGAAAAAGCACTTTTCATAAGAATCTCTGCGGATTGTGACATAGTACAATACTTGTTGACAAGTTGTGAAGGGATTTCGGAATTATATCTGAAACATTCCTTTTTGAAGCGTTCCTTCTGGATATCAATGCAATTATTAACAGCCTCTCTCATATCCTTGCTTGATATTTCGGTTCCGCCGGCACCCGTTATCTCATCATAGCCTGATTTGGTAACTCTCACACACATATCAATCCTGTCCGTTACCGGTCCTCTTATCCTGTCAAAATAACGCCTGATATCCCTGTCATTGCAATTGCATCTTGTTCTGTCGGGATAATATCCGCATTTACAGGGATTCATCGCACCTACAAGCATAAAATCAGCAGGATATTCATAAGTTCCGCCAAGTCTCCTTATTCTTATCCTGTGTTCTTCCATCGGAAGCCTTAATGAATCTATTACATCATTGGAAAAAAGATTGATTTCATCGAGAAAAAGCACACCAAGATCGCTTAAACTAATCTCTCCCGGTGATGGTACGATACCTCCGCCCGTAAAGGCAGGTCTTGAAATTGTATGATGGGGAGCCCTGAAAGGTCTTGACCTTATAAGTGCCAATCCGTCCTTTAAAAGTCCGGCAACGCTGTATATACTTGTTATTCTCAACCGTTCCTCATCGGTGAGTCCCGGAAGTATGGTAGGTATTCTGGAAGCAAGCATTGATTTACCCGCTCCGGGAGGTCCGATTAACATAAGATTATGTCTCGCTGCGGCAGCAATCGTAATGGCACGCTTAGCCGATGCCTGACCTCTTATGTCTGCAAAATCAATATTATTATCATCAGCATTGTCAATATTATTATCAACATGTGCCCGGCAATTACAGCCGTTATTAATATAATCGACACATTCCCTGAGGGATGATATTCCTATTACCCTTATTCCTGTTACAAGAGATGCTTCACCTACATTGCCAATAGGAACATAGCATATTGTAAAGCCATTATCCCTGGCACAAAGAGTCATGGGAAGAATTGAACTGACATTGCATATTCCTCCATCAAGTCCAAGTTCGCCTATAAATAAAGCACCTGATACCTTCTTAGCAGCAATCACTCCTACGGCAGTAAGAACTGCCACGGCAACGGCAAGGTCATAAGATGTTCCCTCCTTGCGTATATTGGCAGGAATCATATTAATTGTTATCTTTGAGGGATTAATCTGAAATTTAGAATTCTTAATGGCAATACGGACACGTTCCTTTGCCTCTTTCGTCGTACCGGCAAGATTTCCGGTAAGTTCAAAATACGGAATACCCGGTGCCACGTCCGCCTGTACCTCAACAGGTACTGCATAAATGCCGGTCACAGCAGCGGAATATACTTTACCAATCATAAAAACCTCCTTTAATAAAGGAAGCATTATAAATAAAAATTAAGACATTTGTAATATAACACATTTCAACAAAAAAAGCCACGCTTTTTCAAAAAAACGTGGCTTTAAAAATTACATATCAGTCAAGGTCAAACAAGTCATGATTCAAAATTGTTGCATCCGCACTTCCAAATTCGCCCTTTGAGTCAATAGCTACAAATTTGAGTTTTACGGTTCCTGCTTTCACATATGTGTCATAGCACTGCTTCATAACAGCCTTATCTGCATACTTAACATTGGTATTCTTATCGTTGTTGTAAGGGTCACATATATAAAATGTATTTCTCTCACCATTTAACAGAATGTTGTCGGTTCCGTATTGATAATGAATGAGAAGTCTCTCATCACCGTTACCGTCAATCCAATATACATCACCCTTGTCAAATCGTCCGATATGGCTTAATATATCAGCTTCATTGCTGTACATGGTCTGAACTGTCTCTCTTGTTGCAAGGTCGGCATCGGTTGCCTTGAATTCTACCTTAATCTCACTATCCAATGAGCTTGTATAGATGACATAGGAATTGCTTCCCCTTACTCTTGAACCGTTAAGTACTTCAACCTCAGGCTTATAGTTACCTGCGGCAATTGCTTTAATAACTGTATTTACGAAAAGCTTATGTTCATTGGACTCACCCATATTCGAGTGACCTGCACCCGAATAGGTAATGTTACCCTTTGAGTAGATGTAGTAGTTAGTTGCGGCATCACCTTTGTTATCACCATAGTAATTTGATCTATCTGATGACAACGTATACCATACAACAAGATCATCTTCTTCCATGTTTAATTCATAATACTGTCCATGTGTGGTTGCAAGTTTTATTGTACCATCACTGCTTGTAGTATTATATGGATATAAGGAAATCTGTCCTTTATTAATCTGATCGGCTCTGTTGGTTGTAAGAATGGTATTAAGTCCATAGTTATATGCATTCTTTGTTGTTGTAAGAACTTCTTTATTCTTATCACGTCCCCCATTATTCATCCTGTGATATGCTCCGTTATCAAGGGAATAATATGCATTGTCACGACGTCCCATTGAACGCAAATACAATACCCAGTTATTAAGGCCCTGTATCTCCCTGACATAAGTCTCATTGCCATTATTATCCATAACTGTAGGTACATGGGCATTATCAAGGGTATCACTGCTAAGATTAGGTATTGTTGTTACGCTATACTTATCCATGCCTGCCAAGTCCCTGAAAAGTCTCGTAAAGTCAAGGGACATCTTATCGCCATATCTTGTTATATCCTGTGATGAACCCGTCTGGAGATTACCCCCATTGTCTTTATATATACCATAGTTGACATTATTAGAGAAAGCAATTGTATCATGGGTAAATAATACAGAACCTCCCTTAGCAGCAAAGTCAATAATATTACTTAACGCTCCGTTATCATCGGATATATCTTGCTTACCATAGGTGTCAGCAAAACCGATTACAACCATTGAATAATTTCCACCATAATTTTTTCCATTAACAGTTCCGCCTTTTTTAAGGAAATTTTTGTCTGTATCGTAATCTTCTACAGCCGTATACTTATTACTTCCTGTATACAATTGCTCAAATTCATCGGAATAAATTGTTTCAACAACTATTTCATAGTTAATTATCTTAGCAGCTTTATCCAAATGTGAAAGAAAACTACTATTATTGGAAAGATCCATTGTAATCGATCCACCTGATGGAAGGATCTGAAGAACCCTTGCAGTCTTACTTTCGCCTCGGATTATAGTATAATCATCATATACAGCTCTGTTAATAACATTGTTACCGGAAATTTCATTAACCTGGACTCTCCACGAGAACATTCCGTTGAAGTTAGCTGCAATAGGTGTAGCAAACTGCACACTCTGGTTCTTGCTTTCAGCCTTAATTGTAGTACTGTATAATACTTCGTTATTATCATCGGTTGTGGCTTGATCATTAAATTTACCGTCTGTATTCTTATCATATATAAGTGTTACTCTGTAAGTGTTACCCGGTGTTGCCCTGAATGTAGCATTAAATCTTAATTTCTCAGGTTGTTCTACAACGCTTGACTCTTTAACAAGGCTCTCACTGTCGTATTCAATTACAGGACATTTAGTCCATGTAATACCTTTCAAATACTCACTTGTACATGATTTGATTTCAAGTTTCTCACTCTTCATAGCCTTCATAAGGTCAGAAAAGATTGTAAGTACTGACATAGTCTCATCTGATGACTGATAAGAATTAACAAATTTGTACAAATTAGATGTAGGATATACAAATCCACCTTTTTTGTTGTAATACTCATCTTTAATACAGTTGTAGACATCATCCGCCATTATTACAGGATTACCGTAATCTATGAATTCACGGATTTCTTTCATCTTCTTCTCGGTGAAATCATTGCATGAATATCTTGCATTGCCAAGTTCTATATCATATCGTGTAGGATTTGTTACAGGTCCTCCAATATCATTTCTTAATTTCTTAACTGTATATACAGCTTTATTTCCTGATGTCTTATATGTATTATATATAAGAGGTGTCCAGAGACTCTCAACGTTAATATCAAAAAGTACCCTTGAATTTTCTTTCAGACCGGTAGTCTTAGGTTCAGAATACAATGCATAACCTTTATTTGTCGCATCCACCTTCTCATAATCAGAAGGGAGATAACCTAAAAGTGCCTGCTCAGTCTTAATTAAATCACCAAATGCAAGATATACATATCCATCCAACTTCCTGTCATTGTAAGTGACGAATCTGTTTGAAAGAGATGCATCCTTATATACAGAACTGTAACGGATGGTACCGTTAAGGTCTGCAAGTTTGTTTTCGCTATCCCCGTTCACTATTCTTGAATTCATCATGCCTGATCTGTCACCAATATAGATAATATCGTATTCCGATATAAGATCTTCATTCATACCATTAAATTGAAGACTCGTCATACACTTAAATTCAATCTTCTTATCTGCAATTCCATTATAAGCTGCTACAGTACCGTCAGTTCTTGTATAACTTCTTATATGCAAAGCCCTTGCAAGTTCCATAATACGGTCAACCGTTGTCTGATTTTTTGTATCCGAATAAAGGAAATCCTGACATGGTTCAATTTCAAGAACTTTAATTACTTCATCGCTATTTTCATCAACACCAAGGAGGTATCTTAATATATCTGTAACGTAATAGTTATTACCACTTATAATTTCCCTGTCCTTGGCAGTTCCGTTATCAGTAAGCATACCCACATTCGTCTTACCTATTGAGAAAATGGAATCATTACCGTTATTGTTGGTCTTATATACATAGTTAAAGGTAAATTCACCGCTCTCGGTACATTTCATGTCAAAGAAAGGTACGTTACCGTCACTCCAGTCTGTATAATCCGTACCGTTATACTGATATGCACCTGTTACAATACCATAGGAATTAGTATATTCTTCTGTATCGCTTTTCTTAGTAGTAAGTGCAGCAAGTACATCTTCATAATAAGTGCTGACACCATTATAAGCAGCCCCTTCCTCATTAGAGGTCTTCATTATAAGATTGACAAGTTTATGGATATTGGCATCCTTACTCTTAGGATTACCATAATTTACAATTACAGGTATAGGTGTATCCCCTGTATAAGAATTACCTTTATAGATAAATTTCATAAGCTTGAGAACCATATCCCATTTCATATCGCTGATTTCAAGTTCGCCCGCATCGTTCTTGTAATAGCAGTCATACCAGATATCACCGGCATTCTCAGATTTATATTCATTATTATTAACATCATAAGCACCTGTAGGTGTGCTCTGTGTATCTGTAAGGTCTTTTACAGATGTAGAATTATTAACATAAAAATTATTAAAGTTAATTACTTCTTTATCCTCAAGGAAACTTGATATATATATAAATGATACACCTTCAAGGTCTTCTTCCTTAAGTTCTCCTGCTACAACCGTCCTGACTTCCATATTCTCACTGAAATATGAAAATGCCGAAGGATTAGAATATCCGTCAAGGAACTCTTCAAGGAAGAAATTAGGATAATTAACCGTATATTCTTTAGTCATCTTGTTATAGGAAATGGTATAAGGATGATGGAATGATGCTGTACCCTGAACAGTTACAGTTGTGATATTACCATTCTCTTTCTTATTATTCCACAAAAACTGATTGTATATTTCCGCTTTGTGCTTTTCCAATGTCTCTCTTACTTTAGAAGATCCTGTAAGCATATTAAATACACTTGCATTCTTATATGGTACAATCTCAAGAATTACAAGTTTTTCATTAGCAGCCATAAGCCTGTCAAGTATTGGCTTCTTGTTATCAATGGATATTGGTGTCTCACCATTATCATTAATAACGGCAGCATTGGTATTTGTGTTGCTCTTCAGAATAACTCCCGTAATTATTGCGGCTACAAGCACAGCTACGGAAATAACTATTCCAAATGTCCTTTTTTTTGTTTTCATCTGCATCAACCTCACTAAAACTTAACTTTAATCCTGTTACTTTTCTACGTGTACAAGTTGTGAACCATTTGAGCCTATTTGGTATAATTCGCCATTAACTTCAAGGCTTTGAATTTTATTTCTTAAGGTAATTGTCTTATTCTCAAATCTTGACGTATCGTTATGTGTTACTTTGATATATACATCAAGCATAACGGGCTGTGTTATAACTTCACTATCGGCTACTTCAGTCTTACATTTATCACTGATATTTACTGTAATTTCTTCAATATTGTTGGAATACCTGTATCCCGGCTTATCTTTTTCGGTAATATAACCTGTGTCAGCTTTATCAAAGACATATATTCCGGTTCCATCCCTCAATATGTATCTTGACGATCCTTTAACGGATGTAAACAGCTTCTTTCCTTCTTTAATTTCATAAGAACCTGTATATACTTCAAGCTTTTTATTTTTACTGTCCGATGTAATAGATAAGAATGTTGCCTCCTGAAGAGCATCCGTTATTACATTAGATGTCTCCTGAAGCTCATTCTGAAGGTTAATAGTATTGCTCTGGGTCTTATAAAATCTTGACCCTTGGGATATAAATGCAATAACTATTGTTATGACAACAGAACTTACCGCCAGTGCTACAAGAACCTCTGTGAGGGTAAAACCTTTATTATTATGTTTTTTACCTTTTTTTAATTTCATAGTCATGTGCCTCATATCTGTGAATGTTTACCGGTTACAAAATAGAGTCTTACGCCCCTGTCCTTCTCCTTATAATATGCAATGAAGTCGCAATAAGAACTATCGGTAACATCTATTTTTGAACCGTTTGAAAAATATACCGATGCTACATTTCCTGTGAGGGAATTAAATGCAACACTTACCTCTTTAATGGTATTATCCAGTCTGATTTCATTACCTTTATCATCAATAATCTTGAACTTAACATTCTTAGGAAGTGTTTTGCTATCCATTTTAGCTTTGTCGGATTCTTTTTCTGCTTTCTTAACATAGCTGACTTCTGTTCCGTCATCGCCTACAGAAATTGTCATATTCCACTCATAAGCGGAAACAGTCTTAGCCTTTTCCCTTGCCAGAGAGAGGTAATCATCAACTATACTTGCTGCTTTATTAACATTACTTTTATTAACGGTTCTGTATGTAATCGAAATAATTCCCGTAAGTACTGCCATAATTGCAACTACAACCAAAAGTTCCAGTAATGAAAAACCTTTGTTATTATGTTGTCCGGTTCTGTTAGTTATAATCGACATTCTCATTCTTTCTCCATTCGCTGAAATTAAGAAGCTGATTCATTTCGACTTCATCAAGTTTATTAGTATCACTTGTTTCCTGGAAAGCATTAAAATACTTTGCTACTTCTTTATATACATCAAGGGTAAGTTCTGCCCTGTTGTTTATTCCTGTTGTCACCCGGGCTGAACCTTTAACAGTTATCTTGCCGTCAGTGATTATAAGTCCTTCAAAGTTACTATTAACAACAATATCAACACCATATCCAAGGACAACACCGTTAGTCACGCCATTAGGAATTATATAAGAGCCTGACTGCCCTTCTGCTTTTGAGGTAATTACCGCTGCTATCGTACCATTTTCATTAAATATGATGTTTTCTTTAAGGGTGTCAAGTTTTTCCTTATTAACTGTTCTCTCATAAGGTGTCAAAAGAACAGGATTATTGCTTGTATCAAATTCTATTTTGTGAATAGAACCATCAATAGTCACATTCTCAGGGAAATCGGTATAATCCACAGTATCATCAAGAGCAAGGAATGACTTGATTAATTTATATTTATTGGCAGCATTAGTGCTGGCATTCAAAACGGATGAATACTCCATATTAGTTCCCAAAATACTTGTTGAAGAATATCCGCTCTCTTTGGTTACCTGTAAAAGAGTGCCGCTTGTATATACTGTTGCACCTGACGCAATCTTTATTTCAGTATTCTTGTCAAAGAATCTTGCAAGACCCATTTCGATTGTGGTTTTAATTGCATTCATTTCTACAATATCATCATCTGTGTATGAAAGACCTTTTGATTTAAATAAACCTTCAAGGTAACCATTCTGTGCAATACATTTAACATATTCATTCTGTGCAGCATTGTCTACGAAATCAAGATAGTAATATGTCTTACCATTTGCATCCTTTTTCTCCACATATCCGGTAGTTGTAAGAAGTCCAAGCCTGTATGCAAAGAAAGAGCTTAAATCTATCGCTACATTTTCAGGTTTTGATGTAGGATTAGCTACATAAGTACCGTCTGAACTATCCTGCTTTTTCTTCAGATAACCTGATGGTACAAGATATATTTCCTGATTACCTTTTAATCCCATGGAATCACCTGTCACATAAGAGGAATCCTCAGTTAATTTTACATAAGCCTTACCTGCAAGTAAAAGGTAATTAATATCCGTCATATCAAGGGTACAGTTTCTTCCGTTTACAATTATTGCTGAACTCGTAGACGCCTTTCCTGTTGGATCACTGGTATTGGCATTATTTCTTCCGAAGCCTAAATATTTTCCTTTTATTGTTATATTGCAGTCGTCACCATTAAGTGATAAATCATCTGCTACATAAGTTCTTGCCTGATTTGAAGTATAAAGTACATCTCCTCTTCCTCCATCGCCGCCGGCTGTAATTCCGTTACACCAGATACTTCCGTTTCCTGTTTTTAATACGGATGCACTGCTTCCTCCAGGAAGGTTAATATCGCCTTTTGATACAATCACTGAAGGTACTTTAAGCTGGCCATTTAATAAGAGTCCGTCTTGAAGTGTAAGGGAACTTCCGCTGAATACATCAACATTACCACCGGAGTACATTCCCCCATAAACATCAACAATACCTCTCGATTCGGGACTCGCACCGATTTCTATCTTATCATCGGCAATAAGACAATAATTAAAGTATGATTTCCATTCTTTCTCATCAGCTATAAAATCAATATCTAAATCCGGATAAGTAATCTTAATATCTATCTTTATGGTTGAGTAATAAGGTTCCTTTTTGTCTTCAAGGTATCTGATTGCAACATCCTTGAATGTGTAGGTATATGAAGCAGCATCCGCTACAAAACTTGAATATCCTACTACCTTTGCCTTTTCAGGTTTAGTAATAAGTGTATTAAAATACTTAATTGCACTTTCTTTGTCAGCTGTATTGAAAGATTCTCCAAAGATTTTCTTGCCGGTTATGTTATAATACTTTTCTTTCATATTATTATTTACCATCTCATTATTATATCTGTTCATGGTAACTACACCACCGGTAACAGAATACTTTCCGAGATTGGATGCCGCATAATCATAAGCTTCTTCCAGGGATTTGTAACACATAATTCCAAGACCTGTATGAATCTCTTCTGTTATGGAATCAGCACTATAAAAGGTATTCTTAGAATACTTATCCATAATTTTAAGTCTGTAGTTGGTTGCCGCTGCAGAAAGGATTGCACTTGCAAGCACGCCTACAAAAGCAATTGCCACAATGGCTAACACTAAAGTAACACCTTTATTATCTTTTCTGAATCTTCTAAAATGCTTCTTCAATGATTATCCCTCCTTAACGCTGTCAACCTTTGTAAAATAATCATCTGCTATATCCAAAGTATTGTCTGCTTTAATAGTCATACCATCAGTCTTATCTTTCCAGATATATACACTGACATTATATAATTTATTAATAGAGCTTCCACCCTCTGTAAGGGAAGAATTCTCACCCGTCCAGCCGGCAACATTGGTATAAAAACCAAGCTTATCACTTTCGCTTGAATTGTTATAACATTCAATTTTTATATTATCTTTGTTAAGAGATACTTTAGTATCTTCTGTACTTCCATAGTTAGCTGTCTGCTCTACAAGATATACATTTACCGGCTTTTCCCAATCTGCTTTTTCACTGTCGGGTCTGTATTTAACAGTAATCTCATCCTTTGCAACATTTTCATTGCCATACATGCCAAGTACAGGCGTATAGATAATATAGAGGTTAGGTGCTGCAATACCTGCCTTATCCACTGTTCCGATACCAAGTTCTATATTCTTGTACTCTATATTCTTGTTGTTATACGTATATGTTATGTCCAGGTAATATTTATATTCTACCTTACCGGCATATACTGTTGATTCATTCTCATAGATTGTGAAAACGGATTTCTTAACTATCTTGCTCTTATCAGTTACTTTCACACCTTTTTCTTCAAAAGTATTAACAATATTCTTATCATATTGTTCTAATTTACTACGACATGTAATGCTGGAATTTTCGTTGAGGTTATTGATACCGGGTCTTATATAGTCATTCATTCCCGTCTTATCATCTTTAGAATATCCGGTAGGGTCAACAATTACCGATACATAGAATTTTTCAGTGTCAGAGCCTTTATAATATCCGATATTTTTAGAGTCCTTATTAATACCGTCACCTATATTGGTAAATACAATCCTGCCATCAGGCATAGAAGTATATTTACCCTGGTAAGCGGTCTTGAGTGCATCTAAAGGCATTGCCCCAAAGTATTCTGAGATACTTTGGGCAATGTCTGTAGCATTCTGCATACTTTTTGCTTTGCCATTCACCCTCGCTGAATTAATGAAGGTCTGGATAAGCGGAATACTTAAAACTGAAATAAGTGCTAAAGTAACAAGAACTTCCACCAGTGAAAATCCCATATTCTGTTTTCCGGCTTTACGTGGATGTCTCATCATAATCACTCCTATTCATAAACAACTACTTCACCTGATTTTTCTCTAATCTTAAATCTTGGATTTTCGTCATCATCAACTATCTTAACGTATAACTTCATATCTGTGTTGTTAATAATAGTTGCGTCTGCTCCGTTTATATCTTCTCCTTCAGGGTCTCTGTCTGTTCCTACTACGAGAAGTGAAAGCATTGAACCAGGTGTAAATTCTACACCATTTTCATAATTAGTTGCAGGATATACTGTATCGCCGATTGCGTATGATACTGTGTATTTACCATCCTTGCCACTAAATGTAATTGTAACTTTTTCTCTTTCAGACGAATTCTTAGAAATTCTTGTTGCAGCGGAATCACCCTTAGGGCCGATTACAACACTGTCTGCGTCTGACTTAAATGAGTCAAGTGCGATATAGTAATCATAGTCTGTTACAATATTATTACCATTTTCTTCATCAGCATTAGTACCAGGTGTAAATGTTGATGAGTTAAAGATATTTTCTGTTCCCGTAAACTTATTCTGGACAGGTGCTCCGAGGAACTTTCTGTCTGAACCTGTTATTGCATATATATTAAGTATCATTGATCCTGATACTTCATCATCATCAGCATTATATGTAGCATTTACAGAATCAATCCTGCATTTGAACTTATAAGTATTAAGATATTCGATAAGTTCCTTATAACCTGCATAAGATGTCTTATAAGAAAGTGTAAGTGTTGTTCCATAACCTACATAATCTGAAGTATATACCGCTGCACCCTGTGTCATAGGGTTAGAAGATGTAATTGCACCAAATGTATAAAGTGCTGCCGTATCAGCCAGTGATACCTGTGAGAACCACACTCCTGTGTCCTTCTCAATCTGGTCAACAAACATAATCGAATATTCCTGTGAATATCCTGTGTCAAAACTACCAAGAAGAGTATTATATTCTGATGTATAATATTCTGTATCTTCAAGGTACTGTTTCTCTCTTGCCTGCATCTCTTTAAGATTGTTATATAAGGTTCTGTTTTCCTCAATCTTATCATCAAGTTTATTATTGGCAGCTGAAATCTTTCTGTATCCAATAAAGTAAGAAAGAGCAATAAGTATTACACCAACTACTATAAATATTAATTTCTTTTCTCTGTCATTTAACTTCATTATTCATCGCCCTCCTCTGTCTGTGTAGGAAACTGACTAAATACACATGTAATTGTATAGCTGTCTGTTATCGCATCGTTATCATCTGTTGCCTCGGATACAGATGCACAATTAACCGATGATATGTTACTCTGTTTCTTTAATGTAACGAGGAACTGGGCAAGGGTTTCCTTGGAACTGCCGGTACAGTTCATTGTAACGGCTCCTCCGGAAACAGAAAAGGACGTAAGTCCTATATCCGAAGGCATATCCTCTTCAAGGAATTCAATAAACTTATGAAGGTCATCATCAGCATTGGATGCAAGTGCATAAAATGTTGATATGTCTGTGAATTTATCTTTTGAAAGATAATAATCATTAACTACTGTCTTAATGCCCTCTATCTTTTTAATGTTTGATTTAAGTCCGTTATTCTCTGTTCTCTTACTTATGTTGCCTACAAGAGGAATAAGCACGATTACTGCTGCAATAAAAACAGCTCCCATAATTATAAGTCTTAAATATTTATTATCATTAGTCTTCTTAGCCTTAATAAGTGCGGACTTTGGAACAAAGTTAACAGGCTGGATAACACATCCGATATTGGAAAGGTATCCTGTAAGTTCTGACAAAGACATATTAAGTCTGTCATCCGCAATAACCTGGTTAAGTTCATCAATTCTTTTAATCTTAAGACCAATTTCATAAGAAAGAAGTGTCTCAAGTGCCCTGATTGACTTACCCTCAGTTACCATTACAGCCTTCTGAATAGTAACATCAGGATTCTTTGTTGAATAATAGTCAATTACACGGCTGATATTATTAGCGAGATATTTTAACGAACCCGTTATATAATCTCCGTCGGAAAAACTTTCTTTAAGTACACGTTCATTGTCAAGGACAGTTAACGCTTCTTCATAGGAAATATCCCTCTTCTCCGCTATTGCATTGGCAACGGTTGATCGTCCGTATGGAACAGATCTCATAAGCTGAAGGACATTCTTATTAAATATACTAATGATTGTTGCTTCATCACCCATCTGGATAGAAAGGGTAGGTGAATCATCAATCTGCAATCTCATTAACTGCAATGTAGAGTTACCAACATAATCAAGATCAAGTACCCTTAATTCAAGCATGTCTGCAACGTCATAATATCTTTCGACAATACCCATTGGTGCTGCCATAACCATTAATCTGTATTTTTTCTCTGATACATCAATAATGTTCTCAAGTATGGAATATGTAAAGACATATTCATCTATATTAACAGGAAAATATTCTGTTGCATTCGTAACAATATATTCCATTAATCTGGCTTCCTTCATATAAGGTGCCACGATTTCTTTACTGATAATTTTATTTGACTGAATGGCAAAAATTACATCTTTAGTGATGATTTCGCCCTTCCTAAGTTCGTCTCTTATGGCTGTTGCCAATTCCTTAGGATCTCTTATCTGACCATCTTCTACACAATCCTTTGGTGTAGGAATTGTATTAGAATATGATACTCGAACAATTCGGTGTGAAGAATACATTACTTCACTTATTTTAGTGGTATCGTTACCTACCGTAATAGCTAAAACTGTTGACGCCATTTCTATATTTCCTCCCTGGTCGATGCCTGGTAAACATCTTAATTTATTTTATTGAAAAATACCTAAATACCAATTTAATAACCGGTCTCCACACAACATTGATATAACTATTCCTACAGACAGATATGGTCCAAATGCCAACATTCTGCCTTTATCACTTACTTTCATCAATATAATGTGAATAACAGAACCAATGATGCATCCCAGAATCAGTGCCAGTATTATGTGTTTCCAACCAAGTAAAAGTCCTGCGGCTGCCATTAACTTAATATCACCGCCGCCTATTCCTCTTCCCTTTGTAATAAGATATAACAAAAGTAGGAATCCGCTTACGCAGACCATTCCTATCAGATAATATAGGAAATTCTTATAATTAAATGCCATATTAATTATTCCAAATACCAATATGGCTATGTTAAGTCCAAACGGAATCTCGTATGTACGCCAGTCAATTACACTTAAGGCAATCAGCATGGATACCGACAGTGCGTAACATATACTTGTTACATTAATTCCGTTAAAAATAAATATTAATACATAAAATAATCCATTAATGAATTCTACTAATGGATATTGAACTGATAACTTTGCTTTACAATACCGACATTTTCCTCTTAAAAAAAGGTAGCTGAATAACGGAAATAAATCATACCATTTTAATTTATGTCCGCATGTCATACAGTGACTGTTTTCTGTTACTATGTTCTCATGTAAGGGCAGTCTGTATATCAATACGTTCACGAAGCTGCCAATTATTATTCCGAAAATAAAGCATATTACATATATTGTAATTCTCATGCTTAAAGTCCATATCATAATGTATACCTGCTCAATTTTTCTTTATTATATAACTGAGACAATACCTGCTTATGCAGATATCATCCCAGTTAAAATAAATATTACCCGTAATATTTAATCAATTAATTCAATTTTATGGTGCTACTGTAGTTGTTGCACCTTCGCTACCGGCACCTGGTGCTGATTCGCCTTCTGCTTCTCTGTATGTAGTTACCATCTGATCTTTAATTACAAATGTTACCATGTCATCTTCTTTATAAGCTTTAGATGTGAATTTCCAATCCTTGACATCACCACTTACTGCAGTTAAGAAAGATGAAACGTCAGCAGCAGTAGTTGAACCAGATACTGAAACCGTTCCTTTAGTAATTTCAAGTGTCTGACCATCGTAAACAATTGTTGCTTCAAGATCTGAATATGTAGGATCTGCTAAATTTGTTACCATTGTTGTTCTGATTTCTTCGATAGCTGAAGCATCTTTCTGTTTCTTAGACTTCTCAACGTTCTTTACAAGTGTTGGTACTAAAATACCCATAAGTACAGCCATGATAGCTACTACTACGATAAGTTCTACAAGAGAGAAACCTTTGTTATTTTTCTGTGACATTTTCTTCATGAATATCATTCTCCTTTTCCTCTTAATCAGTGTTATCTCTGATCATATTATTTTGATAATAGATATATATACAAAAGCTGATGACGGGTACGCAAAAGCTTTTAGTATCAAATTTACATCTGGCCCAATGTGTTATACATTGTAATCATTGGTCCGTAAATTGCAGCTAAGATAAGACATACAATTCCGGCAAGTACAACAATAATCATAGGCTCCATAAGTGCCATAACCTGCTGTGTGGCAGCTTCTACTTCTTCATCAAAGTAGTTGGCACAGTTGTTAAGCATCTCTTCAAGATTACCTGATTCCTCACCGATACCTGTCATATGAATGATAAGCGGCGGGAACAGTTCCGATTTCTTAAGGGGCATCGTAAGAGGTACGCCTCGCTGCACCTGTACGGCACAGTCACTTACAACGTCCTTGAATAACTGGTTATCCATGGTTCCTGCCGTAATATTAAGGGCTTCAACCATTGACATGCCGGAAGAAAGCATTGTGCTGAAAGTTCTTGCGAATCTTGCTGCCGCCGTCTTCCTTGTAAGATTGCCGAATGCCGGCATCCTGACCTTAAGTCTTGCAAAGAAATATATACCGGTCTCAGTCTTTGAAAAATACTTAAGTCCTATTACTACTGCGGCTATAACCGCTATAATTATGTACCAGTAACCTCTTATGAAATCACTGAGGGAAAGAAGTCCCCTCGTAATTCCCGGAAGCTTCGCATCCATATCTGCGAACATGCTGGAGAAACTTGGGATAACGGCAACTACCATTATGACAAGAACTGCTATGGCAACAATACCCAGTATGATAGGATACATCATAGCCTTCTTAAGTGCTGCCTTGGCTCTTCCGTCCTTCTCGAAGTGTTCAGCCATTCTCTCAAGGGAAATTTCAATATTACCTGACTGTTCACCGGCTTCCATCATGCTTACAAGAAGTGATGGAAAGCAATCTTCCTTCTTCATTGAGTTAGCAAGGGTATCACCCTTCTGCACTCCGTCCCTGACATTATATATGGACTGCTTAAGTGTCCTGTTCTCTGTCTGGTCGCCAAGCATATCAAGTGCGGTTATAACACCTACGCCCGCTTTCAGCAAACTGTTAAATTGTCGACAAAAAGCGCTCAGGTCCCTGACCTTGACTTTCTTGCCACTGCCAAACTTAATCTCGGTATTAAGCTTGCTGCCTTCCTTAACGGAAATAACTGTATTGCCTTCCGATTTCAGTTGTGCTACAGCGGTTATCTGATCTTCTGCATCGAGAGAGCCGCTCTTTTCTTTGCCTTCTTTTGTTATTATTCGATAATTAAAATTTGCCATTCTTTACTCCATCAAACCCAATCCTAAGTATGTATGTATTATACTACATCGACAATTTTCATACAAGATTTTTATTTATCAAATTTTTATGATTTGTTTAGTATATTTTAATTTTTTTCTCCAATGCAACAGGGTCCTGTGCAAAGCTCAGTGCGGATTCGGACGTAATATGTCCCATCATACAAAGTTCATATAATGCATCATCCATTGTTATCATGCCTTTTTCCCTGCTGGTCTGTATCATTGAATCAATCTGGAATGTCTTGCTTTCACGGATAAGGTTCTTAATTGCTACTGTCATAAGCATTACTTCAAATGCTGCTACACGGTGACGCTTATCCGTTGTAGGAATAAGCTGCTGTGAAATAACCGCTTCAAGTACCATTGAGAGCTGTATTCTTATCTGCTGCTGCTGATGAGGAGGGAATACGTCAATAATACGGTCAATTGTACTTGCCGCACCTATTGTATGCAATGTTGAAAGAACAAGATGTCCTGTCTCGGCTGCAGTAATTGCTATCGAAATTGTCTCAAGGTCTCGCATCTCACCTACAAGGATGACATCCGGATCTTCACGGAGTGCAGCCCTTAATGCATTGGCATAACTCATTGTATCAAGTCCGACTTCTCTCTGGTTAATCATCGCCTGTTTATGTGTATGCAGGTACTCGATTGGATCTTCAAGTGTAATAATATGTGCTTTACGATTCTCATTAATCTTATTAATTAATGAAGCAAGTGTAGTAGACTTACCACTTCCGGTAGGTCCCGTAACAAGGATAAGTCCTCTCTTCTTATTATGTAATTCTATAACTGATTTAGGAAGTCCCAGATCTTCAGGTCTTGGAATCTGTGTTCCTACCAGACGGATTGCTGCCGCAAGACTTCCACGCTGTTTAAATGCATTAACCCTGTATCGTCCAAGGCTTGGTATTGAAAATGAAAAATCTGCTTCTCCATATTCTTTAATGATGTTTTTCTGCTTCTCATTAAGAAGCTGGCCTACTATTTCTTCTGTGTCTGTTGGCGTAAGCCTTGGGTAATCCATTCCCATAAGTTCACCATTGACTCTCATCTCAGGTGGGAGTCCTACCGTAATATGTACGTCGGATGCTCCGTTTTCTTTACCGATTTTTAAAAGTTCTTCAATTGTAACCATTTTGTCCAAAACCCCCGTTTTTTTAGTTGGTATCGTCTGTTTCGTAGGTAATCTTCATCATCTCGCTAAATGATGTCAATCCCTGTTTTACATAGTTTGAGGCTGACATTCTAAGTGTATTCATGCCCTCCGTTACTGCCTGTGCGGTTATCTCGTCCGCATTGGCTCCCGATGCAATGAGATTCTTGATCTTTCTTGAGATAGGCATTATCTCATATACACCGATTCGTCCATAATATCCTGTATTACCACATGCCTCACATCCGCAAGCCTTATAAAGCTTAAGAGGTTCATTCTGTGGTACCTTAAGAACTCTCTTTTCTTCCTCGTCTGCTTCGTAGGACTCCTTGCATTCAGGGCAAAGCCTTCTGACAAGTCGCTGGGCGATAATTCCTACGAGGGAATCACCTAAAAGGTATGGTTCAATACCCATATCAATAAGACGGGAGATAGATGCCGCAGTACTGTTAGTATGAAGTGTACTTACAACAAGATGTCCTGTGATGGAAGCCTTAACTGCTATCTCTGCTGTCTCTCCGTCTCGGATCTCACCTATCATGATGATGTCCGGATCCTGTCGGAGAATTGAACGAAGGGCACTGGCAAATGTAAGGTTAGCCTTAACATTAACCTGAACCTGATTTACATTGTCTACATTCGCTTCTACCGGGTCTTCAACAGTGATGATATTAACTTCATCACTTGCGAGTTCACTTAAAGCCGTATAAAGTGTTGTAGATTTACCACTACCTGTAGGTCCCGTAACAAGGATAATTCCATGTGGGTTTCTAAGGATATTATCAAATTTAACAAGGTCTGTAGGTGAAAGACCGAGGTCTTTCTTATCCCTCTTAAAACCTTCTTTGGAAGCAAGTCGCATAACGACTTTCTCTCCAAATACCGTAGGGAGGTTGCTGACACGGATATCGTATTCCCTTCTGTCCACGGTTATCGTAATTCGGCCGTCCTGCGGCTTTCTCTTTTCAGAAATATCCATTCCTGAAATAACCTTAAGTCTGGCAATAATCGCCGCATAAAGTGCTCTGTCATAAGATATAATCTCACGGAGAACACCATCTATCCTGTATCTGACTCTTACATTGTATTCAAACGGTTCAATATGTATATCGGAAGCTCTCTGGCGCACGCCGCCTTCAATAATATTATTAACAAGCTTAACAACCGGTGAATTATCAACATCTTCCTGTCTCTTATTCTCTTCGGCATTATCTGCGTCATCACCCGAACCCTGTTCTTTCATGAACTGTTCCGCAATGGCATTGGCCTGTGATTTACCATACAGTTTATCTATTGCCGTAGATATATATGCATGTGTGGAAAGATATGGCTGGACCGTCATTCCGGTGATGATACCGATATCATCAATAGCCATAATGTTCATAGGATCTTCCATGGCTACTTTAATTACGTTAGCCTGTCTGTCATCAAGAGCAAAAGGAAGAAGCATATATTTACGGACTACCTTCTCTCCTACCATCCTGGCTATGGAATCATCTATCTCAATCTTTCTCAAATCGACAAAATCAATATTAAGCTGCTGGCACAGTAAATCATTAATGGCATCCTGTGTAACATAGCCAAGCCCTATAATTGCTTCACCGAGCTTAATGCCCTTAGCTTTCTGTTCCTCCAGTGCTATATTAAGTTGTTCTTCAGTAATAAGATTGTTCTCAAGTAATAATTCTCCGAGACGGAGACGCTTTCTGTTATAAGCCATTGCTAAACCTTCCTCTTATAGTTCTATTAATTAAGCGGTACATCCGTATACTCATATCCGGCTCCGATAAAGGTCCTTGCGTCATCTTTTACGGCATCAAAGCTGCTGTTGCAGATATACCTCTGTTCTATATCATTAACTGCCATTGTAAATTCTCCGGTACGTGTTATCACTGCATCGCAGAATACAAAACAGAAATATGCATCTATATATTCATACGGATCTTCTCCTCCCGAATAATCAGGAGTCCTAATCTGTCCTTTGACATAAATAAGGACATAATTGCCGTGGCTGCCCATAGTATCCGTTGTGTTATCCGCAAGTTCAACCTTATATATATCAAAATTAACAGCCTCTTCATTACCATCCCTGTAAAGATAATCCTTCTTACCGGTTACGGTATATGCCATATGAAATGTTGTGTCAGCGGTAAGATTGGTAACCACATCCGCCGATTCTTTTGCAAGTGTGCGTATAACATCCATATCCAGATCTTCTGCCTTACCGGCATAACGGTCCGCTGTTGTTATAGTATATGTCATACTCGTCGTTTCAAAATAATATCCAAGTTCGGCAGCCTTGTCTTCATCTGCCAGGCATCTTATCGTTACAGTATCGCCTATGGCATTACCTTCAGGCTTATCGACTTCATAAGAAAGAGTGCTTATATACTCATCCTTAGAAAGGTTATCAACAGTAACCGTCACAAACGGACTTATACCATCCGTAACTATCTGTAAATCCTTAAAGGCATCAACTGCCGTTCCCTTGTTAAGTCCTGTCACCTTGTACTCCCTGATATTATCATCAATGGTAACCCCTGCCTCTCTGGCAGCCTTGCTGTCATACGAGACGGTAATTGTAATTGCATCTCCATTGGAAAGTCCATCAGTTCTGTCGGCTTCATACGTTATGCTGTCGGCAAATTTCTCATACAGTGCCTTAGTTCTTTCATCGGCATCGCTGCCGCATAAAGCCCCTACAAGGCTCACTTTGTCGTAAGACAGCAAAATCCTGCCTCTGCCATCTATTCCCTGAGTATCAATAAGGACATATCTGGCAGGATTAAATCCGTTATCAGACACTTTTCTGAATCTGATAACCAAAACTACTAACAGAATCACCACAGGCAGAATAATTTTCAATATTGTGCTTAATGTTCTCTTATTATTCATAGTACCTGCTTTCTGTCATCGTAATATTTATGTGCATATATTATCACTTATTGTTGGTAAAATCAACCGCGGCGCAGATAATTTTCCATATTTTTTATAGCAGATTTCTCAAGTCTGCTGACCTGTGCCTGTGAAATCCGCACCATTTTTGACACCTCCATCTGGGTTTTGCCATCAAAATATCTAAGTTTTATTATTTCTTTTTCCCTGTCCGGAAGTCTTTTTATGGCATCCTTAAGTGCCATCTCATTCACCCAGTTTTCTTCGGTATTTTTTTTATCACCAATCTGGTCCATTACATACAGCATATCTCCTCCGTCCGTATATATGGGTTCATATAACGATACAGGAGTCTGGATTGCATCAAGTGCCATTACAAGTTCTTCTTTGCTTACACCTATTTCCGTGGCAAGTTCATTAACCGTGGGTTCATCCTTTCCTGTTTTCATAATTCTTTCTTTGGCATATATTGCCCTGAATGCCACATCTTTAAGCGACCTCGACACCCGTATCTGGCTGTTATCCCTCAAAAAACGTCTTATCTCCCCAATTATCATGGGCACAGCGTAAGTCGAAAACTTTACGTTCAGGCTCATATCAAAATTGTCGATTGCTTTTATAAGTCCTATGCATCCTATCTGGAACAGATCATCCATATTTTCGCCGTTGCCGGAAAATCTTTTTACAACGCTTAAAACAAGTCTTAAGTTACATTTTATATATCTTTCCCTCGCTGCTTTATCTCCGTTTTTTACTTTAATAATGAGTTCTTCTTTTTCCTTGGTAGATAAGAGTGGTAATTTTGATGTGTTCACTCCACATATTTCAACTTTGTACATTGTCATATTCTCACCTGCCTAGCTAAATATAAGAATATGATTAACAGTTTTAACAGTGGTTATTCATTCTTTATCATTTCTTTTTTCAGACGTTTTATTATCTTTTTTTCAAGTCTTGATATGTAGGACTGGGATATTCCAAGCATATCCGCCACTTCTTTTTGTGTAAGTTCTTTCCCGTCAGGGGAGTTAAGACCAAATCTTAAGTCTATAATGGTTCTTTCCCTTTCGCTCAACTTATTCACTGCCTTTAAAAGCAGTTTTTTCTCGGCTTCGTCTTCAAGATTTCTATAAATTATGTCTTCGTCCGTTCCCAGAATATCCGACAAAAGAAGTTCGTTGCCATCCCAGTCCACATTCAGCGGTTCGTCAATGGATACTTCCATTCTTGTCTTATGATTTCGTCTCAGGTACATGAGAATCTCATTTTCTATACATCTTGACGCATAGGTCGCCAGTTTAATTTTTTTATTAATATCAAAGGAATTGATGGCTTTTATAAGTCCTATCGTTCCTATGGAAATCAAATCTTCCACTCCAACACCTGTGTTGTCGAATTTTTTTGCTATGTAGACCACAAGGCGCAAATTATGTTCAATCAGCATCGTTTTTGCTTTAGTATCATACTCCGTCCCCAGATCTGCTATTACTTCTGCTTCTTCGGCTGGTTCTAACGGTGCCGGCAGAACATCTGCCCCGCCTATGTAATGAATATCTCCTTTTCTGTCCAACAGAAAATTTTTGAAACTCGGAACCATCCGAAACTGAAACCTTTTAGGCATCATTACTTTTAAATACATTGTTATCCTCCTTATTTGACTTGTGTAACATTTCCGGATGAAGAATAATGTTATATTCTTCTTTTCCGGAAAGTCTGCCTGAATACAGGGCAAACCATGGCTTATCTATATGGAACTCCCCTCCCGATGTGTGTATGGTTAGTCCTGTAAACTGCACAACAGGTATAAGTCCCGATTCATTTCCCACTGAGGCAAACGGTATCAGATGATATCCCATACCTATACCGTCTTCCATTATTTTCCGTGCGGCTTCTGATTCTATCAGATTAACCGGAACATTGAATATCGGATCATACAGAGAGTTTCCCGTATCAAGGAGTGCCATGAGCTTTATCTTTTTGTCTTTGTTTTCAAGAATTGCTACTGTTCTGGTCTCCTCAAGATATACTCTTTTGGATATACTTTTTATCATGCTTTGCAATAACGGCGCAAACATTACTCCGCCTACCCCTACTAACACCCACGATACTCCTTGTCCCCGCAGAGCAAATCCTGCGAAGGTATAATAATAAATAACATGCAGAATTCCTCCAAGTGTTATGGCAAACAGATATATTAGTCCTGCCCCTCCCATTATCTGCCTTATCTTCTTTTTCCCCGTCAGTATGAAACTCATAAGCAGAACAATTACCGCGTAAGTCATTATCTTCCATACGGCACCGTTTAGTCGAAAGGCTATTATCAAAGTGGCATATAATGCACCAACAGCTGCAGCTCCTATTCTTTTAATATATACATGTTGCGTAATTTTTAGAATTTTGGTTACTGCCCACATGATTATGTAATCCATATAGAAATTTACCAGAAAAAACATATCCAGGTATATTTCATACTCCATAATCTTCCTCCTGTTGTAACACGAGTTAATTATAGGCAATTCCTTCTACGAATTATGTCGAAATGACTACAGAGGAAAATTTTTTTGTGCGACAGGATGTTACAGGATTCTTTACGATGTTACAGGGGCCCCGGGCGTGGGGTGGGGATTTTTTGGGCTAAGATGGGAAATTTTCTACCTTTTTGCCGTCTTTTCGCCGTTTAGGTAGAGATTTGCATTTGCTCTCGTCTTTGTATGATGTCTCTATTTTCAAAAACTTATCGTCCTTTATAGTAATGATTAAATAGAATCTTCTCTGTTCTGATTCTCAATATCACACCCACACAGCAAATTCGCATCCCCGTCAAAATAATTCATATAGTCATATAGAATTTCCATTGTTGGAAATTTCCCAATAGCCCAAACAATAGTTTGAGCCAGCGAGATTTTCCCACTGGCTCAAATTATGTTCATAAATCCTTATTCCAACATACGCAAGTTTACGACTATAATCAAACAAGTATGATTCTCCGATTTTACCTACACCATAATATGGAAGAATTCTATTTAAATCTGATGCTCTTTGCCTATCAGTTTCAAGTCTTTCCGCTTCTTCCTTCGTTTTACAATTTTTCAGTTTTTTCCTGCATTGTAAATGGTCCTGTAATCATTGTCTGCCTCCTATCCCTTGAAATCAATCGTTCTTCCAAGATACTTTTCAGCATCCGTCTTTACAGTATCTGCCATCTGTAAATAGTTATAGTCATCTATCTTTTTTTTCAATTCCTCAATAGAATTTGCTGTAATTACTACTTCCTGTGAGTCCTTATTCTTAAGCCTTTTCTCTTCGAGCTGTTCTTCCCGTTCCTTTTTCTCAGCTTTTTTCTGAGCCGCTTTCTTTTCTTCTTTTTTCTCGGCTCTTTGTTTTTCCAATCTATCCGTTTGAGCTTTAAAAGACTTGTCCATAACTGCAAAGAATGAAGATGCACCGTTATCGTTTACCTGCATACCAAATCCTTTGATATTTGTAGAATTACCCAATGACTGCTTTAACTCCGGCAATTTATTCTGTGCAGAAGCAATCACGCTTTCGTACTGTTTACGATATTGCTCATCCGTTGCCATACGCTCAATCTTTTCTTCATCAATCAAAACAACCATTTTGTGAGGGTTAGCAAAACTTCCGGCATTCGCTTTTGCCATTTCCTTCATGTCATTGCTTACCAGAATAAAATCCATATTTTGATATTTAGACTTTAATTCCTCATAATACTTCTTTGCATTTTCACTAAGCTTCGGCTGACCAATTGTCTTTCCGGTCACCCCATACTTTCTGACTTCATCAGCCTGTTTCGTTTCCTTTGCAGCATAAGTGTTACCTACTGCATTTGTACTGTTAGTAATTGCTCCTAAATCCATACTAATACCTCCTTGTATTCTGTGTGGTAAATCCGTTTACCTATACTCTATCATTTTGTACATCGACAAAATATTCAAAAAAGTTAATAAAAAAAATGTAATATGATACAGCATTAGCCATATCCTGTCATAAAACTCGCTATATTAAACAATTCCACCGTGCTTATATTGCTGTTCCCGAAGCTTATCCAACGATTTTGCTCCATCCGGGCTATAAAAATCCAATAACTCCAAAAAATTGCCAGACTCCTTACACCCATGCAATAACATACGCATACTATCTGCATCTTTACCGAATAACATACCAAGCAGACTCATATCATACTGATTTTGACTATCACTTAATATTCCCTGCTGATGTAAATCCTCCATAAAACCATAAGTACGAACCTTGGAACCTATTCGCATCGCCACATTATATAAATCCGGATCAACGGTATGAAGATAATTTAAGTAGCGTGTCTCAATATTTTTATTGGGTGTGCCGCTCATCATCCAATTTGCTATATCTTCCAAAGATGCACCTACGGCAGCATCATCAATCAAATGCATCTGCCATCTACCGCTTTCAGTCTTTGTAAAAGTATATTTTCCATCTTCCGAATACACTGTATTTGACCATGAGTTTTTTGGAGCCGCCTGATCTCTGACAAGCACTTCAAATGCATCCATTGCAGCTCTGTCCGGGATACACTTTTTTTCATCTGTTGGTAATTCCATTTTCCCCAATGCTACTGCTGTTTGCACCAGCTCATAATCCGATATGTTTTCTCCATGATAAAAATAAGATTTTTGTTCTTTCAATTTTTCAAATGAAGCCGGTAGTTTTACTTCTGCCAACTGTTCTTTGGAAACCTCAGTCCAATCTTCTTTTTTCTTACTACCTGCTGTCTGCATCTGTACTCTCGGACCATTTATAATCTTTGTACCATATTTTGCATTTACCATATGTTCCGTTATTGTCACATGTGCAAACTGAAATAAACTCCTTTGTTTTCTTGTCTTTCCGTAACCTTCTACTTTCGCAGCATACGGAAATGATGACTTCGTATTCAAAACAGAGTAAGTACCTGTATAAAATGTATTTGCCGCCTGTATTCTCATAATATAACCTCCAATCCAAACAGAAACAGCGTCTATTTTCACATTCAATCCCTTGAATACAGACGCCATCCTTAGCTATTAAATATATCGACAAATATTCAATTATCTTTACCTCTCGGAATAAAAACCTGTCTGAATGGGAACAAAACCATTACCGTACTACACTTCCTCATCTACCTTCTTTGATACAAGCTCCGATAAAGCATTGTTATATCTATCTCATATTTTCCCTCAATATATACATCCTCTGAATCGTTGTCATCAAAGTCTGCATCTTCCTCAGATACATTCCCGCTGCCTTTCAACAATAATTGTTCTGTACGCTCAATTCTTTCTAACAGTCTACGGAGGGGTTCTTCAAAGGAATACACAGAACTTTCCAAACGCTTAATCAGATTGAACCTATGAAGAATAATTATACCATTCGCCTGTGTATCGAAGTTCATATCTCCACCATGCTTACCTTTAAGGGAATACTTTTCAATGTACAGCTTCTTGTATTCTTCCTTGATGTATCTTGTAGGCGTATAAACACTGAGAATCAAGGCTTCAAGAAGCTCATTGGTCTCTCTGAAATGTAAAAGTTCCTTCTTTGTATCAATATCACTATTATATGTATCTGGCTTGTTTTTCTCCGGGAACTGACCTACCCCCTTATCACCATAATAACTGGTAATATGCTTTCTGCTTCGTGATATCGTCATAATTTCCAACAACTTATAGAAATCTGATGGCATACTATCTTTTTTAATCTTTTTATTGGTTTCTGCACGATAACCTTCAAGAATATCTGTAATATCTGCATCAAAACCCTGAGCCTGCCACCTTTCCTTGGCAAGCTCAAAGAAATGATTACGTGAAGCATCAATCAGAGCCATTCTGCATCACCCCTAAGTGGACAACTACCCCTGCAATAGTCAGCATTGAATAATACACTCTGATAAGCTTTGCACTTTCATTTGGTGGAACAACAAGCTCATCACAAGTGCTACATATGACTGCATTACTCATTCCTTCAGCACGATAATATTTTGCTCATCTACAGCTTTAGGGAGCAACAGCACAAAAAAATTAGGGTGCTTTTCAGCAATAGTGTTTAATAACATTTTTCCATTCCTCCTTTCAGAAAAAGTCCCGACAATTCAGGGTTGTGTGTGATGTTAGCTCTAACCTTATTTTTTGTAAAGATTGTCTTGAAATTATTCTTAAAAAGTTGCATGGACTATACAGTTATTTGCCGGTCTACAAAAAAAGGGCAAAAAATTGGAGCCAGTCTTTCGACTGACTCTGCTCTTTTAACTCTGTATACATTATTCATTTCTTAGCCACATATAATAATCTCGTGCATTATTTTTGATGGCTTATAATCCATTGCAATATATCCTCCGCACCTATTTTGCCAGATGCCAAATCTAGGATGGTGTCACTCAGTTCTTTCTGTGTATATGAAAGCTCATAACCATTTAATGCCAAAAACACTAACATTACATGTGTACCTAATCTTTTGTTTCCATCAACCATAGGATGGTTCTTTACAATTCCAAAGCAAAGCTGTGCTGCTTTTGCCTGTACACTTGGATATAATTCTTCGTCTCCAAATGACTGAAATGGATTAGCCAGTGCTGAATCCAACATACCATCATCACGAATTCCATCACCACCGCCAGTAGCTTCAATCAGTCGCTCATGAAGTAAAATGACCTGCTCTTTGCTTAATCTTATCATTTGGCAAGCACCTCATAAGCCTCCATATTCTGCTTGATAAGACGCTCTGATATAGCAAATACATCCTCTGTGGATGCTATTTTTTCCTGCTCCGCTTTGCTAAAGTCAATCACAAGATATCTTGGTACATTGTTTTTAAGGATAACTGCTGTGCCATGTTCGTCAACAACTCTGGCAACCTTTGAAAAATTCTGATTGGCTTCTGTTATAGAAATCATTGTATTTGTATCAACTGTCATAATATGCACCTCACTTTCATTTATATTATACGCATATTGTAGGATAAATACAACCTATTTTTATAGCTACCCCATAAGTTTTTGGGAATAATTTCTTCGTAAAGTGAATTTCAAAATTCCAGTTTTTCGACTCCAAAAATAGCAAAACTGGAATTTACTCTTGCACATGGTTTTTGATACAATTTCACATGGTTATCTGTCTGTTGGAAAGGATTATCATATGAACGAACATGATCAAAAACATTTAACCCTGTCCAACAGGACATATATTGAACAGGAACTGTTACAGAAAAGTACTTTTTCTTCAATAGGATCTGTCTTACACAAAGACCCATCCACCATTTCAAAAGAAGTAAAGCGTTACTCAAAAACGATTCCTGCCGGGTACAGCTACAAATGTAATCTCTGCAAGCATTATAAAGACTGTGACTTAAGGAGCAAAGAATTGAAATGTCCTCGATATTCAAGCCATTGCTCTTTTTATTGCAAGAAATGCAACAAAATCAACAAACCACCGTATGTTTGTAAATTATTAATTCAAAAAAACCGTGATATTTCAAAACACCTTTCGGAGCTTTATCAATGTATGTTACAGCTTCCCTATACATTCTTTTTTTCTCTGCTAATAATTTTTTAATTTCTTCTGTTATTTTTGTCATAAGCAATTCTCCTTTTCATTTTTATTATGTTGTTGCTTTCTATACCTTTTCCCGGGATTTCCGCCGTTTAGGTAGAGATTTCCGGCATCACGCCCCACCACGGTACGCCCCACTACGGCATCACGCACCGCTACGGTGACATATCACGCTGCTGTTTCTTTACTCATTTCATTGTTATTATTATATTTTATAAGGGAAATAATTGACTTTAATGAACATCAGCCCCGCATAAAGCGGGGCTGATTAAAAGATATATTAATCTTAAAGATTATTTGTTAGCAATAGCTGCCTGAGCTGCTGCAAGTCTTGCGATAGGTACACGGAATGGTGAACATGATACATAATCAAGACCAATCTTGTGGCAGAATTCAACTGATGAAGGATCTCCACCGTGTTCTCCACAGATACCTACATGAAGTTTTGGATTAACCGGCTTACCAAGTTTGATAGCCATATCCATTAACTTGCCAACACCTATCTGGTCAAGCTTAGCAAATGGATCGTTCTCGAAGATCTTTGTATCATAGTAAGCATTTAAGAACTTACCTGCGTCATCTCTTGAGAAACCGAATGTCATCTGTGTTAAATCGTTAGTACCGAAGCAGAAGAAGTCAGCTTCCTTAGCGATTTCGTCAGCTGTAAGAGCTGCTCTAGGGATTTCGATCATTGTACCAACTTCATATTCAAGCTTAACGCCTGCTGCTGCGATTTCAGCATCTGCTGTCTCAACAACTACTTTCTTAACGAATTTTAATTCCTTAACTTCACATACAAGTGGAATCATGATTTCAGGCTTAACTGTCCAGTCTGGATGAGCTTTCTGAACTTCGATAGCTGCACGGATAACTGCCTTTGTCTGCATCTTAGCGATTTCCGGATAAGTTACAGCAAGACGGCATCCTCTGTGACCCATCATTGGGTTGAATTCGTGTAATGAAGCGATGATATTCTTGATATCTTCTACTGACTTGCCCTGAGCCTTTGCAAGCTTCTCGATGTCAGCTTCTTCTGTAGGAACGAATTCATGAAGAGGTGGATCAAGGAATCTGATTGTAACCGGATTACCTTCAAGAGCTTCGTATAATGCCTTGAAATCTCCCTGCTGGTATGGAAGAATCTTTTCAAGAGCTGCTTCTCTTTCTTCAACTGTATCTGAGCAGATCATTTCACGGAATGCAGCAATTCTGTCTTCTTCAAAGAACATATGCTCTGTACGGCAAAGACCGATGCCTTCTGCACCGAGTTCACGAGCCTTCTTAGCGTCAGCTGGTGTGTCTGCGTTAGTTCTTACTTTAAGTGTTCTGAACTTGTCAGCCCAAGCCATAACTCTTCCGAATGTACCTGCGATCTGGGCATCAACTGTAGGAATGATTCCTGCGTAGATGTTACCTGTTGTACCGTCGATAGAGATTTCAGAACCTTCTGTAAATGTCTGTCCTGCTAATGTGAACTTCTTGTTCTCTTCGTCCATAGCAATTTCGCCACATCCTGATACACAGCATGTACCCATACCACGGGCAACAACGGCAGCGTGTGATGTCATACCACCACGAACTGTAAGGATACCCTGGGCAGCCTTCATACCTGTGATATCTTCTGGAGATGTCTCAAGACGTACAAGAACTACCTTTTCACCCTTTGCAGCCCATTCAGCAGCGTCATCTGCTGTGAATACGACTTTACCGCAAGCAGCTCCAGGAGAAGCACCAAGACCTTTTCCGATTGGTGTTGCAGCCTTAAGAGCCTTAGCATCAAACTGTGGATGAAGTAATGTATCAAGGTTACGAGGATCAATCATAGCAACTGCTTCAGCTTCTGTCTTGTGTCCTTCATCAACAAGGTCACATGCGATCTGGAGTGCAGCCTGAGCTGTTCTCTTACCGTTACGGCACTGGAGCATGTATAATTTCTTATTCTCAACTGTGAATTCCATATCCTGCATATCATGATAATGATTTTCAAGAGTATCACATACTTTGATGAATTCAGCGTATGCTTCTGGGAATTCCTGTTCCATCTGGGCGATAGGCATTGGTGTACGAACACCTGCAACTACGTCTTCACCCTGTGCGTTGATGAGGAACTCACCCATGAGCTTCTTCTCACCTGTAGCAGGATCTCTTGTAAATGCAACACCTGTACCGGATTCATTATTTAAGTTACCGAATACCATTGGCATTACGTTAACTGCTGTACCCCATGAATAAGGGATATCATTGTCTCTTCTATAAACGTTAGCACGTGGGTTATCCCATGAACGGAATACAGCCTCGATAGCTAACTTTAACTGTTCTACAGGATCAGAAGGGAAATCTGTTCCTAACTGGTTCTTGTATTCAGCCTTAAACTGTTCAGCTAATGTCTTAAGATCTGCTGCCGTAAGTTCAACGTCGAACTTAACGCCCTTTTCTTCTTTCATCTTGTCGATTAACTGTTCAAAATACTTCTTACCAACTTCCATAACAACGTCAGAGAACATCTGGATGAAACGTCTGTAAGAGTCATATACGAAACGTTCAAAAGCAGGATCTGAATTGCCGGCGATCATAGCTGCAACTACATCATCGTTAAGACCAAGGTTGAGGATTGTATCCATCATACCAGGCATAGATGCTCTTGCACCTGAACGAACTGAAACTAAGAGTGGATTCTTGAGATCTCCGAACTTCTTGCCGTTGATTTCTTCCATCTTCTTAACGCCTTCCATAGCCTGAGCCATGATTTCGTCGTTAATCTTACGTCCGTCCTCATAATACTGAGTACAAGCTTCTGTTGTAATTGTGAATCCCTGTGGTACCGGAAGTCCGATGCTTGTCATTTCAGCAAGGTTGGCACCCTTACCACCAAGAAGATTACGCATAGTCATGTCGCCTTCGCTAAACATGTAAACCCATTTGTTTGCCATTTAATAATTCCTCCTAATAAATTAATTATCACTAAAACTATAGTCTAACCTATAACAGTATACCATAATGCAGAAAAATTTCAAGAATTTTAGTCCACAAAAATACATATTTTGACGGTTTCGCCTATTGTTTTATAATTACCTTTTTTCGATACTTCGTAAAGGGAATTTTCTTTTGTTACAAAATAATAGTTTTTTTCTGAATATATTATTTTATCCCACTGTAAAAAGTTGTTTTTCTGTGAGATTTTTCTGACTTTATCATTATTTGACTGATTAATATAACCAATTCCATTTTTGACATAACATACTGCATCAGAATTAACAACGGCGGTAAGATTGCTTACGCCGGTGTCAATAATTCTGTTGTCGCCATAAAGTTTTAAAAGATTGTTGTCCGTGTCAACGATATACATATTCTTTCCGGTAAATACAGGTTCCTCGCCATAATCTTTTTCACATATCTTTACAGCAGAAGCACCGGAAGGTACATTACCGGCAAAATAAAGACTGCCGGAATCCGTAATATATGCATAATCATCAGCTGTGTCATAATACAACGTAATATCTGATAACGAAGTCCTGAATAACGGTGTTGTGTAGTCAGCGTCCTTGTCCGCAAGGTAACATCCGTTTTCTTTCAGATAGTATGCATTATCTTCATCCAAGGCATTATCGCAGAAGGAATCCACATTATTATCGGCTTTTTTTGTTATTCCGTCATAATATGCAAAAAGATTACCGTCCTTGTCAGTGTAATATATCAAATCTTCTGTATCAAGATACCTGTAATCCATCACATCATCTGCGATTTTTCTGACAGTGTTGCCGTCATAATATGTAAGTGCCCTGTCATTTACGATGCCGTACTCGGCATTACCCATGTCAAGATAAAGCATTGTGCCATCATCATTCACATCAATCATTACTTTCTGCCTGTCATCGGAAGTAATTTTTCCGGCATTTTCTCCGGTTCCGATAAAAAGGCTGTACCGGGAATTGTCCTTATCGGATACAATGGTTGTAATGGCGTAAAAACTTCCGTCATCACTTATCATGCACCCGTCTTTGCTTATATCGGTGGCCTGTATTCCCGTATCGGTTATCCCGCCGTCATATATGTATATTTTTTCATTGCTCAGGAAAATAAGTGCGGACAAATCCCGGTTTGCCGTTATGTAAACAGGATTATCACAGGCAATTTCCGAAACACTGCCGTTACGGCATATAACGAATCCTTTTTCCCTTGTAATAAGAAAATCCCGGTCATTGACTTCATATATTTCCTTGTAATCCGCTATTTCAAGCAGGGATGACGAAGTATTTTTAACTGAGGCAATTTTAGTGCCGTCAAAAAAGAGCACATCTGAGCGGTCCATCCTTTTTATGTTGTAAACCGTAACAGGAACCGCAACTGCGATTAAAACAATAGCAAGTCCACCGATAATAAACTTTTTCTTATGATCTTTAAAGACCTTATGGGAAAGCACAAGTTTTGAAGTATCAAGTGTTTCTTTACCTGCAAATTCAGGTTCTTTTGTTTTTTTTCTGCACTTAACAATGACCGTAGCGATTGCTTTAATTATTTTGTCCTTAAGCGCAACAAAAGAAAGGCCGGAATCCGACCCTTCTTCCTTAATGTTAACAATCCTGTCCCTGCCATGCTTCATATCATGTTCTTCCTTCGTGGAATACATGATTCCCGGAGGAATGTTGCTCTGCTTTCCGTTACGGTTGGCTTCCTCCCATTCCTTCCTTCTTCTGGCATAATCCTCGTTTACAAAGATTACCCTTGCGCCGCATTTAGGGCAGGCATTTCTGTTATTATGTTCAAATCCGCATTTATCGCACTTCATTAGAATGTAAATTTATCCTCAAAATATTTATTAAGATCTTCTATCTTAATTCTTTCCTGAGCCATTGTGTCCCTGTCTCTTACTGTTACACAACCATCTGTCTCAGAATCAAAGTCATAAGTAACGCAGAATGGAGTTCCGATTTCGTCCTGTCGTCTGTATCTCTTACCGATATTGCCTCTGTCATCAAATTCACAGTTATATTTCTTAGAAAGGTCTGCATAAATCTTTTCCGCACCTTCGTTAAGCTTCTTTGATAATGGAAGCACTCCGATTTTTACAGGTGCAAGTGCCGGATGGAAATGAAGGACTGTTCTCACATCCCCGCCTTCAAGCTCTTCTTCGTCATAAGCAGAGCAAAGGAATGCGAGTGTAACTCTGTCTGCGCCAAGTGATGGTTCAACAACATAAGGAATATATTTTGAATTGTCCTCGTCATCAAAGTAAGACATATCCTGTCCCGATGTGTTCTGATGCTGTGTAAGGTCATAGTCCGTTCTGTCAGCAATACCCCAGAGTTCGCCCCATCCGAATGGGAATAAAAATTCGATATCCGTTGTTCCTTTTGAGTAGAAGCAGAGTTCTTCAGGAGAATGGTCTCTTGCTCTCATTTCCTCGTCCTTGATACCCAGTGTCTTAAGCCAGTTAATGCAGAATCCTCTCCAATACTGAAACCATTCAAGGTCTGTTCCCGGTTTACAGAAAAATTCAAGTTCCATCTGCTCAAATTCCCTTGTACGGAATGTGAAGTTACCCGGTGTAATTTCGTTACGGAAGGACTTACCAATCTGTCCGATTCCGAATGGAACTTTCTTTCTTGAAGTTCTCTGTACGTTCTTGAAATTAACGAAAATACCCTGTGCTGTCTCAGGTCTTAAATATACTGTGTTCTTAGCATCTTCGGTTACGCCCTGGAATGTCTTGAACATAAGGTTGAACTGTCTGATTTCTGTAAAGTCTTTTTTGCCGCATGAAGGACAGGCAATTTCTTTTTCCTTAATAAAGTTCTCCATATCTTCATTAGACCATGCATCAACTGCTGATTCCAATGTAAAATTATTATCTGCTGCCCAGTCCTCGATTAATTTATCAGCACGGAATCTCTCTTTACATGCTTTACAGTCCATAAGAGGGTCGGCAAAACCGCCAAGATGTCCTGAAGCTACCCATGTCTGTGGGTTCATAAGGATTGCACAGTCAACGCCTACATTATATGGGCTTTCCTGTATGAATTTCTGCCACCATGCTTTCTTAACATTGTTCTTAAGCTCTACGCCGAGGTTGCCGTAATCCCAAGTATTGGCAAGACCTCCGTAAATCTCTGAGCCGGGATATACAAATCCTCTGGACTTAGCTAATGCAACGATTTTTTCCATTGTTTTTTCCATTAAAATTACCTCTCTCGCTTTCCCTGCCGGATGCAGGAGCCTTTCTAATTTTATAATTAAGTATTCTATATGTTTTAATCCAATACGTCAAGAATCTCTAACGAATTCATTTTTTTATCCACGTATGCATGCATGCACCTTGCCATCACCATTTTCATTTCCGTAAGCACCTCGTCGGACACTACGAAAGTAAAAAGATTTTTGATGTCGGAATACACTATGTACTGCAGGGCATAAAGTGTTGAGCCGTTAATCTCCATAACGTCTTTTGATACCTTTGCACAGTCTTTGCATAAAATTCCGTCATGGAATATGGAAAAACCCGTAAGGTGTTCTTTGGTACCGCAGTTCCTGCACACAAAAAATTCAGGATATTCGCCGTTAATTACCAAAGTTTTGAGTTCAAATATGTATCTTATGAGTCTGAGATTGATTCTGCCTTTAACAAGGGCGGAAAAAGATGCATATATAAGGTTAAGCATCATTGATTCGTCCTCATTTTCAACGGTAAAATATTCTGCCAGTTCAAGAAAATAGTATGCGGTGTAGGTTTTCTGCAGGTCGCTTGTCAGCTCCCTGAAAAAATTGCTTATCTCGGCATTGACAACCGTATATGCATCCCTTCCGTACATCAGATAAAATATGCCGAAAGAAAAACTGTCGCTTGCAGCCATCAGATGATTGCCCGGTCTTCTTGCCCCTCTTACAAACGCACTTATTTTGCCCTTTTCTTTTGTAAGCAGCACAACTCTTTTGTCATTTTCACCTATGGGTGACGACGAAATAACCATACCACGCACTTTTATCTGATCCGCCATTTAATCCTCTTTTCTGTAGCCGAAATTCTTCATAAGGAGTTCGGAATCTCTCCATTCTTTGCGGACTTTTACCCACAACTTCAGATTAACCTGCTGTTCCATCATTCTCTCGATTTCAAATCTTGCAGCAGAACCGATTTTTTTCAGCATTGCTCCTGATTTACCGATAATAATACCTTTATGGCTGTCTCTTTCACATACAATTGTGGCATCAATATCCCACATACTGCCGTCGGGACGTTCTTTCATTGTCTCTATAGTTACTGCTATTCCGTGCGGTATCTCATCGGAAAGACATTTTAACGCCTTTTCCCTGATAAGCTCCGCAACAATCTGTCTCATTGGCTGGTCGGTTACCGTATCTTCGTCATAAAACATTGGTCCGTATGGAAGATATTTAAAAATTGTTTCTTTTAAATCTTCCGTATTAATGCCTTTAAGTGCGGACACAGGAATTATTTCACTAAATTTCATTTCCTTACTGTATCGGTCTATAAATTTAAGGATTTCCGGCTTGTCAACGGTATCCACCTTATTGATAACAAGAATTACCGGCTTTTTGCAATTCTTAAGTGTGGCAATAATGTGCTGTTCCCCTGCCCCGATATAGGTTGTAGGTTCCACAAGCCACAGAATAACGTCCACGTCTTCAAGGGTTTTCTCGGCTACGGTTACCATGTATTCCCCGAGTTTATTTTTGGCCTTATGGATTCCCGGAGTATCAAGGAAAATAATCTGCCCTCTTTCATCGGTATACACAGTCTGTATTCTGTTTCTTGTAGTCTGTGGTTTGTTAGAGGTTATTGCTATCTTCTGACCTATAAGATAATTCATCAATGTGGATTTACCTACATTGGGTCTTCCTATAAGTGCTACAAATCCTGTTTTTTTCTCCATCTTTATCTCCTTATGATAAGTTTAATATCTCATCAAACATATCTGCGTCTTTTGATATTGCTTCGCTGTTTCCTATTACGCAGAGGTAATCGTCTTTAAGCACCGCTTCCACTATGCCTGCAAGATTTCTTATATCTTCTGCTCTGGTTTCAAGTGCTTTAATCCTGTTTTTCTTTAACAGTTCCTCTGTTATACCGCACATATATGATGTAAAGGAGCGGATGCCTTTTGTAGAGCAGGACATAGGAATATCAAGTTCACTGAATGTACCTATAACGTATTTGGTCATTTCCCTCTCGCTTGCATCAAAATTTCTCACATAATCCGCAATTTTTTCATAAGTTTCATTCGTCTTACCGCAGTTAGGGTCCCTGTAGGAAACAAAATATCCTCTGCCATTAACGGAAAAATCATTCATACATCCGTATGCACCACCCATAACCCTGACATTGTTCCATAAAAAGTCATAGGAAAGAATTGTTTTAAGTACTTTTAATGAAGCGTCGTATACAAAACCTTTTTTTAAGAAATTGCCTGTTCTTGCAACATAATTAACCTGTGCCGCAGTTTTGTACGCTTTTTTTACTTTGGAAAGCTTAATATTCCTTGTTACGGCAGGATATTTTTTATCAGGAACAATGTTAATAAAGTCTGAAAGATATTTTTCATTCTGAATGTATTCTTCCCCATCCCCGATAACGGAAACGATAAGTTTGTCCCTGTTAAAAATAACATCCGTAAGTTCGTAAAGCTTCTTTGCTATCATTTCTTTTCTGCTGTCGAAATTATCATATAAATCAGATATAAAATCATAAAAACCAATACCTGATGTCATCTCTGATATCCAACCTGTCTCAGACATCTGTGCAAGGCATACATTAAGTGCCGTCAAGTGTCCCGACTGGATGATTTTGGTAATAAGTCTTGCTTTAGTCTCCGCAAGAATTTCTTTCATACGCTTATAATCATCATATTTTGCATGGAAAACCATCTGTGAAATCAAATCATAAGCTACACCAAGTTCAGGTATAAGTGTCTTAAATTTAACGCCGAATACCGCAGTATATACATCAGGATTATCAATATTATTGTAAAAAGTAAAGGATGGGATAATTCCTCCTGTATGAATATCTGTCTCGTTAGACAATTCATCATAGGAATATTTATCGGTGCTTACATATCCAAGCACAGCTTCAAGAAGTCCGAGATATGGAATATCCTCGTCTTTTACACTATTAACATTAAAAGCAAGTGTGCTGTATAAAATGCCGTTTGTATATATATTGTGGTGAATTACTTTGACACCGTTTACTTCTTTTTCATCATTGTAAAGAGGAACAATGTCTTTTGAAATATCCTCTCTTGATAAAAGAGGTATCTTTGCCAGTTCTTCCTCTGTGGATGGCTCAGACTGATATTTTTTAAGTTCTGCGGTTTCCTTTACAATTCTTTCGATTTCATCCTTTGACAGGCTCTTTTTATATTCTTCAAGCTTTAAGGCTGTCTTTTTGTCCCTGGCTTCCGTAAGTCCCATTACAGGCTTCATCACAACAAATGAGGCATGCGTGTTATCAAGGAAATATTTTTCGATTAATTTTTCAAAATAGCCTGTGTTTATTTTGTCTCTGAGCGACTTATATGTGTCATTTAGTGCCAATGTGTCAAATACCTTGTCATCATCATATAACCATGTGTCAAGCATATCCAGTCCATACATAAGTCCTTTAGGAAAACGTCCGAAATCAGCTTCCCTGTACTTAAATTCATCGGAATTGATTGCGGCAAAAAGAGTCTGCCTGTTAAGACCATTTTTCACAAGGTCTTTAAGAGTATCTTTTATTACTTTTAAAAATTCCTCTTCCCTGTCTCCATCAACATTTTTGGCAACAATAGAATAAAAAGGCTGTTTTATTCCGTCTTCAAAATTGCCATATACATCTTCTCCCAGTCCCGCATCTATAAGTGCCTGTCTTACAGGTGCTCCCGGTGCTCCAAGAAGTGCATAGTCAAGGACATCTATTGCCATACAGAGTTCTTTATCGGTTGAAGATTCCAGAGCAAGATTATAGGAAAAATATGACTTGTTGTTGTCATCTTCCTCATTAACAGGGTACTCTGTCTCGATTCTTACCATTTTATCAAAAGGCTTCTGTTCTTTTATAACGGAATCGACTTCCATATATTCATAATCTGAAAGATATTCACGGTCAAGATATTCAAGTCTTTCCGTCATATCACAGTTACCGTAGATATATATATAACTGTTGGCAGGATGATACAGCTTTTTGTGGAAAGCCACGAACTGCTCATAGGTCAGATCAGGTATGTTTTCAGGGTCTCCGCCTGATTCGGTGCTGTATGAGGTGTCGGGAAAAAGTGAATTCATGCATACTCTTGAAAGCACTTCATCAGGAGATGAATAGGCGCCCTTCATCTCGTTATACACTACTCCGTTATATTTTAACGGAGAATCGGTTGTATCCATTTCATAATGCCAGCCCTCCTGCAAAAATACTTCTTTTCTGGAATCAATAAGAGGATGGAATACCGCATCAAGGTATACATCCATAAGATTCTTAAAATCCGTATCGTTACAGCTTGCCACAGGATATACCGTTTTATCGGGATATGTCATGGCATTTAAAAAAGTATTAAGTGAGCCTTTTGCAAGTTCAATAAACGGGTCCTTTACAGGATATTTTAAAGAGCCGCAAAGAACCGAATGCTCAAGAATATGTGGAACGCCCGTACTGTCCTCGGGAGGGGTTCTGAAGCCTATTGAAAAAACTTTGTTTTCATCATCATTCTGCAGAACCGCAATTCTTGCTCCTGATAATTTGTGTCTGAAAAGATAGCCTTCCGATTTAAGTTCTTCTATCCTTTCATGTTTTATTAACTCATATCTGTCTGAATCAAACTGCATTTTATTCTGCCTTTCCTACTATATTGTCATTCCGCCGTCTACGGCAAATACCTGTCCTGTAATGTAATCAGCTTTTTCGGAAGCGAGAAATGCTGCCATATATGCTATTTCTTCGGCTTTGCCTATTCTCTTTAACGGAATCATTTCTATTGATTTTTCAATGACCTGTTCATTCATTGCCGAAGTCATATCAGTCTCAACAAATCCCGGTGCAATGGCGTTGCAGGTTATTCCTCTTGAAGCAAGTTCTCTTGCGGTGCTCTTTGTAAGTCCTATGATGCCTGCCTTTGACGCACTGTAATTAGCCTGTCCCGCATTGCCAAGAATACCTGAAACAGATGAAATATTAATAATTTTGCCTGACTTCTGCTTAAGGAGATATTTTGAAATATGTTTTGTCGTATTAAACGCACCTTTAAGATTAATGTTGATTACCGAATCAAAGTCATCTTCCGACATCTTCATCAAAAGGCCGTCCCTTGTAATTCCCGCATTGTTTACAAGTACGTCAATTCTTCCGAATTCTGCAATAACTTCATCAATCATTTTCTTGCATTCATCAAAATCCGCAACGTTGCATTTTACAGTCTTTGCCTTAACGCCAAGTTCTCTTATAGCTGCTGCCGTTTCTTCTGCTTTATCTGCCGAACCATTATAATTAACAACAACGTTCATGCCTTCCTTTGCAAGTGCTATCGCTATTGCCTTTCCTATTCCTCTGCCTGCTCCAGTTACTAATGCTGTTTTTTCCATTTTATTATCCTCGCTTTAATTTATTTTAACCATTTTGTTTCAAATTCATCTTCCGGAAGCGCTTCTCCGTAGTAGAAACCTCCCAGATAATCTGCTTTGTTTTCTAATGCCATATTATTATCATTATCGTCTTCTATTCCTACAAACGCTATATCGATGTCAAGAATATCCGCAATTTCTGTTATTGAGCGGAGTATCGTTATTTCCACATCATCAGTTCTGCTTTTTTTGACAAGTGAATTATCGAATTTAATCATTGAGGCATGGCTGTCTTTCAGAAATCCAAGGGACATTTTACCCGAACCGAAATCATCAAGTGATATATTTATGCCGTGCGCATTCAATATTTCAAGCGTTGCAAGTGCCATTTTTTCATCAAGGAATTCAGTCTTTTCTGATATATCACAATATATATTTCCGGGATCTACTTCCCACTGTTTTACGATGTTCATGATATTCTCAGCCGCCTTAGGCATCATAAGCTGTGTAGGTGCCATATTTATAAACATCTTCAAATCAGGATGTGTGCCATTCCATTTTTTGAGAGTCTTTACTGCCTTTGCAAACACATAATGGCCTATACGGTTCATTATTCTGAGATATTCTGCCGTAGGTAAAAACTCTGCGGGAAGAAGCCTGCCAAGGCTGCCGCTATTAATCCTGACAAGTGCCTCCGCACCGTACAATATGCCGTCTTTGTCAAACACAGGCTGGTAATTTATATCAAAATCCCTGCAATCATCGCCTACAAGTTCTTTTATGGAATCCCTGAACCCGTTATCTGCACACTTACGTTCTTCGTCCTCCCCGGTATACCACAAAAAGCGGTTTTTACCGCCTTTCTTTGCCTCATACATTGCAAAGTCGGCTTTTTTAATCAGTTCATCAACAGTCTTTCCCTGGTCGGGAAACACAGCTATTCCCATACTCATTGTGCAGTAATAATCGACATCCATTATATGCCAGATGTCATTAAACCTTTTACTGATTTTATCAACTATTTCAGTGATTTTATTAAAATACCATGGTTTCACAATAATTACAAATTCATCCCCGCCCATCCTGTAGCAGGAATTTTTTATGCCATCGGTATGCTGTAAGAAGTATGCTATTTCCTGTAAAAGAACATCTCCGTACTGGTGTCCCAATCCGTCATTTACCTGTTTGAAATTATCAAGGTCCAAAAAGACAACGCAGCCCTTTTCACCGGGATTCATATTCTTTAGAATTTCATCAAGGTCCCTTTCACATTTCATTCTGTTAAAAAGACCTGTTAAATAGTCATTATTGGCCTGATATTCTATTTTCTGCCGGTTTCTGATTTTCTGGGTTACATCTATGGTCGTACAGACAAGAACATCTTCGCCATTAATCCATTTTAAACCTGAAAAATTAACGTCATACCATAGTCCTGAGGAATTGTCATATATATCCTCAAGGGTCTGCTTTCCTGTATCCGTATATAATTTAAGAGCTTTTCCCATAATACTCTGGACGGATTCCGACCGGGCTGCCACGCTGTTAAGCAAAAGTACCCTTCTGCTTTCATTATCAAGGACCGCCACACCCACAGGAACTCTGTCAAGCGCATCCTCCATTACCTTATATGATGCCGCAATCGAATCGCTGAAATTGCCTACCGCAGCAACATTCTGCAATATAAGGATTTTTTCGGTAAATTCGATTTTATCCTCGTCCGTCATATTATCCTTTACCACTGCAACATACATTGCGGCTCTATCCCTTATGAATACCGGCAGTTTAAAGGTCTTTCCTTTCAAGAATCCGTAAAGGGAATTTATGGTCTGCTCCTGTATTTTCTTTTCAGGCAGCGCACATACAATATGTCCGTATTGTTCGTCATTCATCTGGAAAAGTTCTATGCTCTCAAGATTAAGTTCCGTATAAAGTTCCAAAAAAACATTATGTACAATACCTGTAAAATCGTCCATGCTATTCACTCCGTTTTTTCATTATGATATAAATGTTAATATTCTCTTTGGAATTAAAGGGAAGCTCGTTTATCAGCCTGAATTTCTTATTGAGTCTTAAATACTTCTTAATAATTCCCATTTCTTCTGAAACCAGTATAATAACCCCCTCTTCTTTGAGTACTTCCCCTGCTTTGTCAAAAAAGCGTCTGTAAAAATCATCCGCCTGGCCTTTATCAAATCTTGGCATTTCAGTGATAATCTCATCAAACAGATATTCATGTCTGAAGTCGAAAAAATTCCTGCATATATAATTGATTTCGACGCCTGCAAGGACGGCATTCTGTCTTCCTCCCTCAATGGCCTCTCCAAAAATATCAATTCCGTACATGTTTCTTGTTCTCACAAGCTTATTTCTCTCTATGAGGAGAGTTCCCACCCCGCAGAACGGGTCAAGGACCTGGGCATATTTTTCGAGATATTTCTCCGACATTTTAACAATTCCCGCTGCATTGACAGGAGTCAGTGATGTTGCAACATGATTTTTCCTGTATGCAAACCGGTTGTCTTTCTTTGTAAAAAGTTTTAGAAGGCAGGCTGACTTTGATTCTTTATTCTGTATAAACCTTAATTCTATATCATAATCTGACACCGAATTAACAAGTCTTCCGTAGGATGCCGTCTCTATTTCCCTGCCGAATTTCATGGCATCTATATTGCCTGATACCCTGAAATTATATACAGCATCTTTTTTATCATGCATAGAATCAAGAAGTTTAAAAAGATCTCCTTTGATAATTTCCCTTATAACATCTGCCCCGTCGTATGCGGTCAGTCCGTTAAGAGGGAAAAGAAGTTCTTTATAGGTTCTTATACATGAGACTTTACCGATATCTGCTGTTTTAAGTGCTACGCCGCAGAATACTTTTTTGGTTACAAGACCTGTCATTTCTTTTACCTGTTCAGCTAAAATATCTGCCATTTCTTTTTTACAGGTAAGAAATATAAGAACCGGTTCTTTGGGATTCCTAAAACTTACGGCTTCACGCTCACCTTTTATTCCAACCATTGTTTTCAGTTCCTGTAATTCCTCTGCGATATGTTTTAATTCGCTCTGTTCATATTCCGCCTTTTTAAGATTATTAAGTCTTTCCGTAAGAGAATCCTTATATGCCGAAAAATCATATTTTCTCAGTGATCTGAGGTATGCGCTCCTTACAAATAATGTATTCTCCTTCTCATAGCTTTCATACAGATTCTTCACAAGTCCCGGCTCATCTATCATTCCGATAATGAGTGCAACATTTTTTCTGACTTTACTGTCTTCATTAAAAAGAAGCTTTGCAAATATTTCCGTATTATAATTTATATCCTGTTTTAAATCGGTTAATGACAGCTCTTTTGACAATTTATCCTTAAGTGATATAAGGTTGGTTCTTACGTCTATGTTATTATTTATATTATACAGTTCAATTATATTCATTTTATATCCTTTACATCTCATTTTTAACAGACAGTTTAAATGCATACCATTCATCGGGATTATTCACATAATATATCGGGCAAAGCTTGCCTGTAACATCATAATGTCTAATCACATCCGTCTCCGGATTCAGTCCGTAAGTCCTGCATAATGCCGCAACCAGTCTCACAAGCGAATTATAGGTATCATCTGTGAATCTGCCATCCGCATCCTGATGACAACATTCAATAGAAATTGTATCATAATTCCTGTTATTGGAGGCATAGGCTATCTCATCAAGCGGGACGCATTGTATTATCTCTCCCTGCAGGCCCACCACATAATGGCTGCTTGCGTAGGCATTCTTTAATTCTGCAAGATTGTTAAAATAACTTCTGTTCTGTTCTGCCGTAGTTCCCGGATTACCTACATAATGGACTACTATCGCCGTTACTTTGGAAACCTTGTCACCCGGTCTTGAATATGGATTAACAGGAAGTATCTCCTGTTGTATATTATCACTGAGTAAAAAAGCATCTACATCTTCTGCTTTGGTATCTTCTGTCTTGTTGCCGCTGATATCACTTTTACTGCCGTCATTCTTTTTATTCCTAAGCTGTAATGACAGCAAACCCAAGAAAAATACAAGAATCAAAATAATAAGTGATGTCAGGAAGGTCAATTTTAATCTTCTCATCGTATATTCTCCTGATAAAATCATATACTATTTTACATTAAAAAAAGGCCGCCGTAAATACGACAGCCTAAATTTTTTGAAGTTATTTATCAATACTGTAGTTAGGAGCTTCCTTGGTAATATGTATGTCATGTGGATGGCTTTCCTTCAATGAAGCTGCTGTAATCTTAACGAAACGTCCGTTTTCCTTAAGTGCTTCAATTGTAGGTGTTCCGCAATAACCCATACCTGATCTTAATCCGCCCATAAGCTGGAATACTGTATCTTCAACAAGTCCCTTGTATGCAACTCGTCCTTCTACTCCTTCCGGAACAAGTTTCTTGGCATCTGTCTGGAAGTAACGGTCCTTGCTGCCGTTCTCCATAGCTGCTATAGAACCCATACCTCTGTATACTTTGTACTTACGTCCCTGATATAATTCAAAATCTCCGGGAGCTTCATCACAGCCTGCAAACATGCTGCCCATCATACATACATCGGCGCCTGCTGCAATAGCCTTGGTTAAATCTCCTGAGAACTTGATACCGCCATCTGCGATAAGAGGTATTCCATACTGTCTGGTTGTCGCATATACATCCATAATTGCTGAAATCTGTGGTACACCAATACCTGCAACAACTCTTGTGGTACAGATAGATCCGGGTCCGATACCAACCTTAACACAGTCAACACCTGCTTCAATAAGAGCCTTGGCTGCTTCACCTGTTGCAATATTACCTGCTATTACCTGAAGTTCAGGATAAGCTGCCTTAATCTTCTTAACTGTCTCTATAATGTTCTTGGAATGTCCGTGAGCCGAATCAATTACAATACAGTCAACCTTAGCTTCAACAAGAGCTGCAACCCTGTCCATGACATTAGATGTAATGCCTACCGCAGCACCGCATAAAAGTCTGCCCTGGTCATCCTTAGCTGAAAGAGGGTATTTGATCTGTTTCTCAATATCCTTAATTGTGATTAATCCTCTAAGATTGAAATCATCATCTACTATAGGAAGTTTCTCCACTCTTGCCTTGGCAAGTATTGCCTTGGCATCTTCAAGTGTAATTCCGACCTTGGCTGTAACAAGGTTCTCGCTTGTCATACATTCCTTAATCTTCTTAGTATAATCTTTTTCAAACTTAAGATCCCTGTTAGTAATAATACCTACAAGCTTACGTCCTTCTGTAATAGGAACCCCTGATATTCTGAACTTAGCCATCAGATTATCTGCATCCTGTAATGTATGTTCCGGAGAAAGAAAAAATGGATCAGTAATAACACCATTCTCTGAACGTTTAACCTTGTCAACTTCTTCTGCCTGAGCTTCGATTGACATATTCTTATGGATTATTCCAATACCACCCTGTCGTGCCATTGCAATAGCCATTCTGTGTTCTGTAACAGTATCCATACCCGCACTCATAATTGGAGCATTAAGCTTAATCTTCTTAGTAAGATGTGTTCCAAGTTCAACCATATTAGGTGTAACTTCTGAATATGATGGTACTAAAAGCACATCATCAAAAGTAATTCCTTCACCAATAATTGTACCCATTTTATCATTTCCTGCCTTTCATCTGTGTAATTTCATTATAATGTATCAAAACAAACTCTAAAAGTCAATGAGTAATATTAATCCTCATATACTTTTCTTGGGTAATATTTCTTAAGGACTGCGAGCAGTTCTTCGTTAGGTGAGAACTCTAAAAATACTGTTGCTTTCTCATCATTGTGAAATACTGCCACATATGAATCTTCCCTGATATCGTGAGCGGAATAGTTATAATATACACTATTGCCGTGTTCCTCAAGCCTTGTCATTCTCTCTGAGCCATACTTTGCAATGTAATCAAGCTTGGCAAAATCAAATATTCTAAGTCTCTTTCTCTTAGCCCTGTTAAGAATCTTATCAACCGTAAGTTCCCCACCAAAATAATCATATTCAAATTCCACGCTGGTATTTCTGAATACAAAGTAGATAATAAATCCTGCTGCAAGGTCAAAAAGAAGCACAACAGGTATTCCGTATGGAACTTTAAGCGCTGCCACATAAGTAACGATAACCATAAGTATACCGAGAGCCACAGAAAGGCATCTTCCAAAGTATGCTTTCATGGTAAGCCTGCGCTTTACAATACATTCTACTAATTCTTCCATAGTAAATTAGTCTCCTTCCAATTTGCTGTACTTACTATTGTACCTATTTTTTATCATTATGTGAAGAACTTTTTTTATAAAATTTTGATTAAAAAAACCTGCGGACGAAAAGTCCGCAGGTCATATCTGCCTTTATATTATATTGAGCATAACGGAATTACATCATTCCGCCCATTCCGCCCATTCCACCTGCCGGCATAGCTGGTGTGTCTTCTTTGATTGAGGCAACAACAGATTCTGTTGTAAGTAATGTTGAAGCAACGCTTGTAGCGTTCTGTAATGCACTTCTTGTTACTTTGGCAGGATCAAGTATACCTGCTTTAACCATATCAACATATTCTTCATGGAGAGCATCAAAACCTGTTCCCACTTCTGATTCCCTTACCTTGTTGATAATAACAGCACCTTCAAGTCCTGCATTGTGGGCAATGTGGAATAAAGGAGCTTCAAGGGCTTTGAGTATAAGCTTTGCTCCTGTCTTTTCATCACCTTCAAGAGTATCTGCAAGCTTAGCAACTTCCTTAGATGCATGGATGTAAGCAGAACCACCGCCTGAGATAATTCCTTCTTCAACCGCTGCCTTAGTAGCTGCAAGTGCGTCTTCAAGACGAAGCTTATTTTCTTTCATTTCTGTCTCAGTTGCCGCACCTACACGGATAACTGCAACGCCGCCTGAAAGTTTTGCAAGTCTTTCCTGTAATTTTTCTTTATCAAATTCAGATGTTGTCTCTGCAATCTGTGCCTTAATCTGTGAGATTCTGGCTTCAATTTCAGACTTAGAGCCTGTTCCGTCAACGATAACCGTATTTTCTTTCTGTACCTTGACAGACTTAGCACGGCCAAGGTTTTCAAGTGTGGCATCCTTAAGTTCAAGTCCGAGTTCTTCGGAAATAACCGTACCACCTGTAAGAATTGCAATATCTTTAAGCATTTCTTTTCTTCTGTCACCATATCCGGGTGCTTTAACAGCTACAACATTGAATGTTCCTCTTAATTTATTAACAATAAGTGTTGTAAGTGCTTCGCCTTCAACATCTTCAGCTATAATAAGTAACTTAGCTCCGGACTGTACGATCTGCTCAAGGAGTGGAAGGATTTCCTGAATGTTGCTTATCTTCTTATCTGTAATTAAGATGTATGGGTTATCAAGAACAGCTTCCATCTTATCCATATCTGTTGCCATATATGCTGAGATATAGCCTCTGTCAAACTGCATACCTTCAACAACGTCAAGTTCTGTCTTCATTGTCTTAGACTCTTCGATTGTGATAACGCCGTCTTTAGATACTTTCTCCATAGCATCAGCAACTAACTGTCCAACTTCTTCATCACCTGCGGAAATAGCTGCAACCTTGGCAATCTGTTCCTTGCCTGTTACCTTAGAGCTCATCTTTGCGATAGCTTCCACTGCTACGTCTGTTGCTTTCTTCATACCTTTTCTGAGTATGATAGGATTAGCTCCTGCAGCAAGGTTCTTAATACCTTCGTCAATCATTGCCTGTGCAAGAACTGTTGCTGTTGTGGTACCGTCACCTGCAACATCGTTAGTCTTTGTTGCAACTTCCTTGACAAGCTGTGCTCCCATATTTTCAAAAGGATCTTCAAGTTCAATATCTTTAGCGATTGTTACACCGTCATTAGTGATAAGAGGTGCTCCGTATGACTTATCAAGAACAACATTTCTTCCTTTTGGTCCAAGTGTAACTCTTACTGTATTTGCAAGCTTATTAACGCCTGCGCCTAATGCTTCTCGTGCTTCTGCACCATATTTAATTTCTTTAGCCATAATATCTATTCCTCCGGTTAATCTGATTATTCAACAATAGCGAGTATATCGCTCTGCTTTACAACAATGTATTCCTCATCCTCTAACTTAACTTCTGTTCCTGCATATTTAGAGAAGATTACATTATCTCCCACTTTAACCTGCATTGTAACTTCCTTACCGTCGACATTTCCGCCAGGTCCCACTGCAATTACCTCAGCCTGCTGTGGCTTTTCTTTTGCCTGACCTGCAAGAATAATTCCGGACTTAGTCGTTTCCTCTGCTACAAGCTGCTTTAAAACAACTCTGTCTCCTAATGGTACTAACTTCATTTTAATTGCCTCCTTTTATTTTTACTAAGGCTATACTAATACTTATATTTTTGAATGTCAAGAGAAAATTGGCACTCATTTATAAAGAGTGCTAATAATTTTATTTGCCGATATTTAAAGTCTTACCGTAATAAAACAAATACTGCTGTGCATACCCTGACAATTCTCCGTATTTTTCTTTACCGAATTTTTCAATTTCCGTTACCGGGGTTTCTTTGTGGAAATACATTGCTTCCATAATTCTTTTTATCCATACATCCACAGGAAATGCATTTCTTTTATCAAGGGAAAAAAGCGCGATGCAGTTGGCAACTTTGTTGCCTATGCCTTTTACGGATTTAAGTATCTCTACCGCTTCACCGTAATCCGCTGCCAGAAGTTTTTTCTCGTCAAGTTCTCCCGCAACATATTTTTCACAGGCATCGATTATATATTTTGCCCTGAACCCTGCCTTACAATCCTTCATTCCCTGTTCTCCCGCGGCAAGAATTTCTGTGGCTCCGGGAAAATAGTCTATGCCCTCGCCTTTTCTGCCATAACGGGACGATATGGCAGCTACAATCTGTTTGATTCTCACAATCTGCTGGTTCTGTGAAATTATAAATGAAATAAGTGTCTCAAAAAATTCCTGATTAAGTATTCTTACGCCGCTCATTGCTTCTATTGCGGTTGTCAGCCTATCGTCTTTTTCAATAAGTATGCTTTTTATCTTTCCATAGTCCCTTTCCAGGTCAAAATAGTGTTTCCACACTTTATCAAAGGTCTGTTCATCCGTATTATAAAATATTGTCCTATTTTCTTTCTGTGCTATATGTAATATTCTGCTTTTTGCCGAAATCAGATAATCTTCCTCATCAAGTTTTACAAAATGAAAACATTGTCCGCACTCAAGAGTCTGGCTTAATATAAAATCTTTTTGTTTTTCTATGATAAAATTACCATCTTCTGTGTATCTGTCCAAAATAATCCGTCCTATTCTTTCAATTATTATTCTTTTTAGAAAAATTTTATACAATAAATTATAACATAGGTCTTTATTTTTTTTCAATTTCGTATTACAATGTAAAAAAAGGTTATGGGAGGTTACTAACATGAAAAAATTCTTTAAAATTGTTGGAGCAATCGCAGCTATAGGTGCCGGTGTGGCAGGAGGTCTCTGCCTTTATTCTAAACTCAAGCACAAAAATGATGTGATTGACGATGTTGATGATTATGATGATGATTTTTCTGATGAAGAAGATGAAGAAGCTGAAAAGGAAGCTGAGAAGGAAGCTGAGGCTTAAGCCCCAGCTTCTTCTATTTTCCATACTTTTTTAAGTATGCGGAGTCCGTTTATTATTTTTTCACTGCAAAGTTTTGAATATCCTATTATTATCCCCGGCAGTCTGTTGCTGATTCCGCCTATATAATAATCTGACAGCGGGTATACTTTTACTCCCTCCTCTGCCGCTCTTTTTACCAGTTCTTTTTCCGTCATATTATTATTGATTTCCAGAATTATATGAACTCCTGCATTTTCACCGCTTATATTTATATTTTTCCATGTCTTAAGCTCGTTAAGCATTACGTCATGCTTTGCCTTATATATAGTTCTCATTCTGTTAAGATGGCGCTCAAAGCCACCGTTTTTCATAAATATTTCCATATATTTCTGGTCAATTCTTGAGACTGTATTACCTATGTAACTTGTTTTTTTCATATATATATCCATTAATTTCTTAGGAAGTACCATATAACTCATTCGTATTGCCGGAGTCACTGATTTGGAAAAAGTTCCCATATATATTACTTTTTCCCCGTTATCTATACTTTGAAGTGATGGGATAGGTCTGCCTTTATAACGGAATTCGCTGTCGTAGTCGTCTTCTATTATGTAACGGTCTTCTTTTCTGGATGCCCAGTTTAACAGTTCAACGCGCCTTTTTATTCCCATTACAATACCGAGAGGATACTGGTGTGACGGTGTAAGGTATGCTACGTCGGCATTACTTTTTTCAAGTTCCTTCACACTGAGCCCGTCTTTATCAAGCCCGACCGGAATTACATTATCCGTAAAATTCCTAAGTATGTCATAGGATTTTTTATACACAGGGTTCTCTACCGCAAATATCACATTTCCGGGCAAAAGAAGTTTAATAAGCATGAGGAGATTTTCGTTGCCTGCTCCCAGTATTATTCTTGATTTATCGGCTTTTACGCCTCTTGATTTCTGAAGAAAAACGGCGAGCTGTTCCCTGAGTCCGTCATCCCCTCTTTTGTCTCCGCTGTTAAACAGATTTTTCATTTCGTCCGTAAATATATTTTTGGAAATTTTTCTCCATTCATTTACCGGAAAATGTTCTGTTTCAATACCATTCGGTGAGAAATCAATGGTATAGGGATTAATGTACACCATATCCTTGCTGTTATTTATGGTATTTTCATGATTGTCTGCAAAATCCTTTTCTATTTCTATGGCATAATAGCCTTTTCTTTCCCTCGCTTCTATATATCCCTCCGCAAGCAGTTGTTCGTAAGATGCCAGCACCGTGCTCCGGCTGACCTGCAGATAAGATGACATATTTCTGGTTGAAGGAAGTCTTTCGCCTGTTTTAATATTGCCTTTCCTTATTTCTCTTTTTATAAATTCATATATCTGTTCATACACCGGTACACCACCGGACTGATTTATAAAAACTGCCAGTTCTTTCATAATCCGCTCCGTACTTTTTAATAATTCAAAATATAGCATAACAATATTATTTGTACAATACAAAACATTCTGATATACTTAAACAAAACACCCGAAGGAGGATTAGTTATGAAAGAACAGCTTTACTCTATTCCGGTTAATGATGCATTTGCTGCGGACTGCGAATGTCCCGTATGCCAGATGTATCATAAGCTTGAAACAGATTCAGTGGAATATACAATGGGTCCAAGCTATATGGAGGACGATACAAGAGCACTTACGGACGCAAAGGGCTTTTGTAGCAAACATATTAAAATGGTATACGATCAGGATAACCGTCTCGGCATGGCATGGGTTATGAAAACACATTTTGATAAGACAATCAACGATATTAAGAAAGTAATGCCTTCAGGTCCGGCAAAACTTATTAAAAAAGGGATTTCAGATTCTCCCCTTATTAAATATATTGATAATCTTGACAATTCCTGCTTTGTATGCGACAGAATCAATAATTTTTTTGACCAGTATGTTGACACAATCTTCTTTCTCTGGAAAAAAGATGACGAATTCAAAGAAAAATTCAAATCCGCAAAGGGGTTCTGCACACCTCATTACAGCCTGCTTCTTAAAAAGGCCACAGCTCATCTTAAAGGTGATGACCTTGAGTCTTTCGTTGGAATCATTAATGATATGTATATCACCAATATGGAGCGCGTCAGGGATGACCTTGCATGGTTCATTAACAAATTTGATTACAAATACCAGAATGAACCATGGTATAATGCCAAGGATTCGGTAATCCGCTCGTTAGTAAAGACTAACGGGGTAATATTGGACGAATAGGATGATAGGATAAAAAATGCCGTTAAAGTCAAATCTATAAGGCTTTAACGGCATTTATAATTTAAAAAATCTTTTTAATTATTATCTGATATTTTATCTGATTCTTTGTAAGTAAAGATATTCGTTCTGCTCAATGTCTCATCACTGTTGGATATCTGCAATACAGCTATCTGATCCCCGTCTTTCAACGTGTAACCATCCACAAGCAGTTCGTCCGGTCCGTTGTAAATAGTCTTATGAACGGTACCGTTAATCTCCACCTGACTGAATTCGGTAAAGTTACGTCCTCGTATAACAATATGTGAATACGCATTTTCACCATTCAGTACCTTAATTGGTTTATATCCCATTTTCATATTGGTAATCTTATATGGATTAACTCCTTCATATGCCTGACAGTTTCCGTATAAAATATCATATTCAAGAAGTTTGAGGTTGGAAAGATACTCTTCATTATCTTCCTTATCTTCCTTGTCTTCCTTATCAAAATGTGACATATGAAGTCTGGAAATAACTCCGCCCTTCATACCAAGATTTTTCATAAGATATGCTGACAGCTGATATGCCTGTACGTCTTTATTCTCAATCTGAAGATTATAATTGTTCCAGATTACATACTGCGTCTGGTATATGTCACCATTCTTAAGGTCATCATCTGTTATATCAAAGGTTGGAAGGTGGTCTCCATAAATTACAAGTATGGTTTTTTCATCTCTCTTGCTAAGTGCATCAATTAATTCTGCAACAAAAGCATCCATTTCATGCGTCTGGTTTACATAATATTCAAATCCATTAGGATTACCTGTTACATCATTATTGGTGACCTTGATGGGCAGATCAAGTCCGTCTGTATTCTCCGGATAATCTCCGTGTCCCTGGACAGAAATGGTATAAATATAATCAGGTGTGCCGGTACTATCCAATATACCCACAATCTCATCTGTAAGACATTTATCTTTTACCCATCCGATTGGATTCATCTCATATTTTTCAATATATTCGATTGATACAAAAGAATCAAAACCAAGACGGCTGAATACTTTGTTACGGTCATAAAATCCACCTGTATTATCATGTAATGCGGTTGTTGTATATCCGTAATTAGAAAGATAATAACATATTGACTCACAGGCTGTACTCTGGAGAACCGTCTTATATGGATATTCACCCGGTCCGAAATCGTCAAGGTTCATACCTGTCATTGTCTCAAATTCGGTATTGGCTGTTCCTGCACCAAAGGACGGAACTGAAAGATATCCACCCGGGAATTCCTCGTAGAGCTTACGTATGTTCGGTATAGGGTCCTCTGAAAACTCAAGTCCTTTTACATTAGTTGCATCAAAAAATGACTCCAGCTGTAAAAATATGATATTAGGCTTGTCTATATTGTCTTCATTATTGTCATTATTGTTTTTATCATTATTCTCAACAGAATCCACAACATCATCTACCTTGCCCGGCGAATAATCCTTGGGCTTGGATACACCATTTCTGAAAAGCGAACACGAAAACATATATCCGAAGCCGTAAGTATCATAAGCTCTTACAAGATTACCGAACTGTCTTGGAATAAGTCCTGTTGCATTGGATACATAATTAATAATCATAATCATTCCAAAAGATACAGCTATTACAAGTGCAGATAAAAGATAATTTATCTTTTGTTTTACTTTAGGTGTCCTTATTGCAATGAATATGATACATGCCACAAGTGCCGCAATAACCAGGCACAAAATTACTATCTGCGGTATGGTATAGTATTTTTGAATTACTTTTAAACCTTCTGTTAGGTTTCTAAAATCTGATGCTGCAAAAGGTGACTTTCTGGAGCTTCTGATAACAAAATTAGTTACACCTAACCCAAACCACAAGGCACTTATGAAAAAGGTGACAAAAACACGTTTTTTAAACAGCATTGCTATTGACAGTGTGAAGAAAATCATAAAACTGTTAAATAAAAAAGCTAAAGGATGGCTTCCAAAATATATTAAACCTTTAATAAAAGAATGTCTGCTTAAACACTCATTTATAAAATTAAGCAACAATGCCAGAAGCCCGAGTCTCACCCACGGATTGCCCAGAACTTTGCTGTTCCATACCTTATCTGCCTTTTTTGCAAATTTAGTTTCTTTAAATTTGCTGATTAATTTTGGTGTCCTTTTTTCTTTTACTTTACTCATTTCAATTACCTCAACTATTTTCTTGCTTTAATCGTATCCCGTAAAGTCCTTGCCTTATCTTTAAGTCTTGTATTGGAATTTCTCGATACTATTACATTGGATATCATCTGCTCAGCAAGGTCAAGTTTTCCGGTTCTTACTGCAATATCCGCAATAAGATAGTCTAATGTGCATTCATCCATTCCGCATACAGGGAAATTCTCACCCTGTCTTGCTGCAACAAATCCCTCAAGTGCATTTTTTAACATCTCATTTTCGTTATTTTTACAGAATTTTTCTTTTTCTTCTGTAAGTTCACCTGTCTCTGCAAGATGCTCCGATAATCCTCTGTATACCCACGCCAGTTTAAGACAGGTATAAGCCTTTTCGCTGTTTTTGCCTTTCTTGACAATAGTGCTCAGCAATACAAGCTTAAGTCTGCTTATAGCCTCATCATAAGTATATATATCACCATATTCAGGCATACCCTTAAAATTAGCGGTTACAGTACCTGTAATAAGCTTAATCTGTCCGTCTGTGAGATTTCCAAAAAACCTGCTTAATGAAGCATATCCGCAGTAAGGACACACAATTGCATCGTATTTAATGGCATCAATTCCCGAATATTTAGGTCTTAAATCAGAATCCGAACCTATAAGTCTGGTCTTACCTGCTCTAACCATTTTGGCTTTAAATTCCTTTTCGCAGACAGGGCACTTATATGTTTTATCAAAAAGATAGTCAGCCTCCGTAACTTCCGGAGTCTTAGTCTTTTCTGCCTTATTATCTGTTTTTTTAGGTTCATCATCATATATTTTAACGTTTTCAAGGCCTTGAAGCCCCATGGACTCAAGTCCGTTAAAAAGATTACTCACTTTCTATTCCTCCTTCTATTTCAGTTTGAAGGAACTCTTAAGAGATACTATTCTGTTAAATACAGGGTGTCCTTCACTTGAATCTTTATAATCTACGCAGAAAAATCCGTTTCTTACAAACTGGAAGCTGTCATAAGGCTTTGCGTCCTTGAGGGATGGTTCAACATAGCATTTATCTATTACTGTTAATGAGTTAGGATTAAGGTTAAGACTTCCGTCACTGTTATATACACCTTTCTCCTCGTCTACGATATTTTCATAAAGTCTTGCTTCAACAACCAATGCTTCCCCGGCACTTACCCAGTGTATTGTTCCTTTAACTTTACGTCCCGTAAAGCCGCTTCCACTCTTTGTCTCCGGATCATAAGTACAATGTATCTCCGTAATGTTCCCATTATCATCCTTGACACAGCCTGTGCATTTTACAAAGTAAGCATTCATAAGCCTTACTTCATTGCCCGGATATAATCTGTAATATTTGCTTGGAGGAGTCTCCATAAAATCTTCTCTTTCAATGAGAAGTTCTCTGCTAAATGGTACAAGACGCTTACCAAGTTCAGGATTTTCAAGGTTATTATCTACCTCTAACATCTCAACCTGTCCCTCAGGATAATTGTCTATTATAAGTTTGACAGGATCAAGAACTGCCATTACCCTAGGTCTTTTAAGCTTAAGGTCTTCTCTTATACAGTATTCAAGCATACCGTAATCAACAGAACTGTTGGCTTTGGATACACCGCAAAGTTCAACGAATTTCCTGATGGAATCAGGAGTAAAGCCTCTTCTTCTCAAAGCCGCAAGGGATACAAGTCTTGGATCATCCCATCCGTCTACTATCTTTTCTTCTACAAGTTTCTTGATATATCTCTTACCTGTTACGACGTTAGTAAGGTATAACTTGGCAAATTCAATCTGTTTTGGCGGATTCTCATATTCAAGTTCCCTTACAACCCAGTCATAAAGAGGTCTGTGATCCTCAAATTCCAATGTACATATAGAATGGGTAATTCCTTCTGTTGCATCTTCAATAGGATGTGCAAAATCGTACATAGGATATATGCACCACTTATCTCCCTGTCTGTGATGTGACTGATGGGCAACACGATAGATGATAGGATCTCTCATGTTGATGTTAGGTGATGACATATCGATTTTGGCACGAAGCACCTTGGCACCGTCCTCATACATACCATTCTTCATATTTTCAAAAAGTTCAAGGTTCTCCTCAACGCTTCTGTCCCTGTATGGACTGTTCTTGCCGGGTTCACTTAATGTACCTCTGTATTCCCTGATTTCATCAGGTGAAAGGTCACATACATAAGCCTTTCCTTTCTTAATAAGCTTAACTGCTGCTTCATACATTATATCAAAATAATCCGACGCGAAGAACAATCTGTCCTCGTAATCGGCACCGAGCCAGTTTACGTCTGCTTTAATTGATTCTACAAATTCTTCCTTTTCCTTAGTTGGGTTAGTATCATCAAATCTCATATTGAACTTTCCATTATATTCACAGGCAAGTCCGTAATTGAGAAGAATTGACTTAGCATGTCCAATGTGAAGATATCCATTAGGTTCCGGCGGGAAACGTGTCTTAACAACTTTACAATGTCCTTCAGCTATATCTTTTTCAATTATCTGTTCAATAAAATTTTTAGAAACTACTGTTTCTGCATCCATATTACGTTCCTCCTAATTCACATAGCTAAATGTTATAATATCAGATTTCAAAAATCTTTTCAACGAGGAAAAAGATATATTTATGCCTTGACGAAAAATTTTTATGTGTATATAATGGCATTGTTAAATGCTGTGAAAGGAACAAGTAGTGTTCTGACGATTCCAACAGAGAGCTGCCGGCTGATGAGAGGCGCAGGATAGTTATTACATGAATACCTCCCCGAGCTTTGCACTGAAGTAACAGTAGGCTGCAACGTAGGACATACGTTATAATGTCAGGGTATCGATATTTCTGTACCCGGTAAGGTATCGGATGTGAGTCCGGTATGAATTAAGGTGGTAACACGGCATATGTCGTCCTTTAGCTTTTTGCTGAAGGGCTTTTTTTATTATTATTTATAATATCAGGAGGATTTATTATGGGAATTTATGAAGAACTTCAGGCCAGAGGTCTGATTGCCCAGGTAACAGACGAACCACTTATCAGAGATTTAATCAATAACGGTAAGGCTACTTTTTATATTGGCTTTGACCCTACCGCAGACAGTCTCCATGTAGGCCACTTTATGGCTCTCTGCCTTATGAAACGTCTTCAGGAGGCCGGCAACAAGCCAATCGCTCTTATCGGCGGAGGTACAGCTATGATAGGCGACCCATCGGGCCGTAACGATATGCGTTCAATGATGACTAAGGAAACCATTAACCACAATGTGGAATGTTTCAAGAAACAGATGAGCAGATTTATAGATTTTTCCGATGACAAAGCTCTTCTTGTAAACAATGCAGACTGGCTCCTTGACCTTAACTACGTTGATTTGTTAAGGGAAGTCGGTCCTCATTTCAGTGTTAACAGGATGCTTACCGCAGAATGTTATAAACAGAGAATGGAAAAAGGATTAAGTTTCCTTGAATTTAACTATATGATTATGCAGAGTTTTGACTTCTACACACTTTACCAGAAATACGGCTGTAACCTTCAGTTCGGCGGTGACGACCAGTGGAGTAATATGTTAGGAGGAACAGAACTCATCAGACGTAAATTAGGAAAAGATGCTTCTGCAATGACGATTACGCTTCTCCTTAATTCCGAAGGAAAGAAAATGGGTAAGACACAGAAAGGTGCCGTATGGCTTGACCCTGAAAAAACTTCTCCTTATGAATTTTTCCAGTACTGGAGAAACGTTGATGACGCAGATGTTATCAAATGTCTTAAAATGCTTACTTTCCTCCCTCTTTCAGAAATTGAAAAGATGGCAAATTGGGAAGGCAGCCAGTTAAATGAAGCCAAGGAAATCCTTGCATACGAACTTACTGCTCTTGTCCATGGTAAGGAAGAAGCAGAGAAAGCAAAAGAAAGTGCACGTTCGGTATTTGGTGCAGGTGATGCCTCCAACATGCCTACAGCCACAGTAGACGATGATTGTTTTAAAGACGGCGAAGTCGATTTAATAACACTCCTTGTTGCAGGTGGTCTCTGCCAGACACGTTCCGATGCCAGAAGAAATATTGAGCAGGGCGGTGTAACTGTCAACGGCGAAAAAGAAACAGATTTTAAAAAGACTTATACAAAGGATAATTTCGGTGACGGAATAGTTATCAAGCGTGGTAAGAAGAACTTCAAGAAACTGGTTCTGTAAATTCGATATATATTATAGCATATGTAAAAAGCGAAGGCTGCGGGAAATCCCACAGCCTTCGATATTTGAAAGGAGTCTACTAGTAGAAAAAAAAGCTTATTTACCTAAAACATCCCTAAAATTCTTAAGAACATCTTCTTCATTAAATGGCTTCATGATGAATTGTAAAGCACCGCTCTTTAATGCTTCAACAATCTTATCCTGCTGACCTGCCGCAGTAATCATCATTACCCTGGCATCCTTGTCATAAGCCATTATCTCTTTAAGTGCAGCTACACCATCCATCTTAGGCATTGTAATATCAAGCGTAACTACATCTGCTTTATTCTCTTTATATTTCTGGACTGCTTCTTCTCCGTTGCTGGCTTCTGCTGTTACAGCATAACCATTCTTCTCAAGCATTGCTCTTAACATCTTACGGATAAGTGCCGAGTCATCAACTATCATAACCGTTCCCTTGGAAGAATCCGCATTACCAACCGAATCTTTATGTATTACCTCAACATTATGTGCTGTCTCTCCGGCTCTAAAGCTTTCATCAACAGAAATTATCATATCAATATGACAGTTATTAATTACAACAGGCATTACATAGGCTGAACCTGAAATCTTCTGTCCCACATATACTTCAGGCGGAAGCATATCAATATCAATGCCATTCTTGCTTGATTCAGATGCAAAAAGTCCATTGTTAAGGTTACAGAATTCACATACGGCATCATACACTTCATCGCTTGTAAGATTATTATCTTCCTTTGCAAATCCCTTTGCAAGTTCAATGACCCCGCTCATATCATTCTGTGCGGCAAAACCAAGGTATAATGAATGGTCTCCCTTAATTGCCTGTCCTGCAAGAACTGTATATTCGTAATCCTTTATTTTTCTCATTCTCTCAGGATAGAAATCAGATGTTACAAATCTTGTCAGACTTCTTAAAACAAGTCCGGAAAGAGATGTAACCATAGAATTCATGGTTGCTGCAAAAAGAGGTATAAGTTTCTCTATATCTTCTTCCTTAAGAGCTTCTAATTCGCTATCCGTAAATCCATTGGTACTCTTAAATCCATTCATATACTCATCTATCTTAGACAGGCTTAAACCTGCCATATCAGTAAGAAGCTGATAGAATTTCATTGTAGAATTACCCTGCTTTTTAAGAAGGGTACTGACCTGATTCTCAGTAAGATATTTCTGTTCAACAGCTATATCACCAAACCTCTTATCCATCTGTGTCTGGAGATAATTAATCTCATCTGCCTGTGCTTCTGTAAGTAATCCATCAGCTACAGCAATTGTTCCAAGCCTGACTCTTGCACCTTCCTGCTCCTTAAGAATATTCTTCAATGTATCATCCGAAAGAGCCTTACGCTCCACCAGATATTTACCAAATAACTGACTAAACATACAAAAATTTCCTCCATAAAATAAACTATAAAATAAACTATCAATATTATACAAAATTTTTTCACAATTTGCCAGCTTTTTTTACAATTTTACCAAGATTTTTTAAGAGAATTGACTGTTATACAAAACCGAATAAAAACCACCCTTTGCCAGCAGTTCTTCATGGTTACCCTGTTCAATAATATTACCGTCTTTCATAACAATAATAATATCTGCCGACTTAATCGTTGACAGACGGTGTGCTACTATGAAGCTCGTTCTACCTTCCATCATTATTGAGAACGCATGCTGTATCTTCATTTCGGTTCTCGTATCGATTGAAGAGGTTGCTTCATCAAGTATAAGCATAGGTGGGAGACACAACATTACCCTTGCAATGCAAAGAAGCTGTTTCTGTCCCTGTGAAAGATTACCTCCGTCTTCACCTATAACGGTATCGTAGCCGTTTGGAAGTCTCTTGATAAATCCATGGGCATGTGCCGCCTTTGCGGCTGCGACGATTTCTTCATCCGTAGCATCAGGCCTGCCCGTGATGATGTTCTCTTTAATTGTACCTGACTTTAACCACGTTTCCTGAAGTACCATGCCGTAGTTGCTTCTTAAGCTCTTCTTTGTAACATCTTTAATATCCACATCTTCTATTTTAATGCTTCCTGAATCCACATCATAAAATCTCATAAGCAGATTAATTACCGTTGTTTTACCACAACCTGTAGGTCCTACTATGGCAACCCTTTCACCCGGCTTTACATGGAGATTAAAATTCTTAATAAGTTCTTTTGACTTATCATAAGAGAAGCATACATCCTCAAGGTCGATTTTACCCTCACCATCTTTTACCACAAGTTCGTTATCAGGGTCTTTCTTCATAGGTGTCTCATCTATAAGGTCAATAACACGGCCTGCACAGGCTATAGCATTCTGTAATTCTGTAACAACGCCGGATATTTCGTTAAATGGTTTCATATACTGGTTGGCATAACTTAATAAAGCCGAAAGAGATCCTACCGTGAGTCCGCCTCTCATAACGGAAAACGCTCCCACAAATGCCACAAGTGCATATACTACATTGTTGACAAATCTTGTTGAAGGATTGGAAAGTGATGAAAAAAAGGTTGCATCAAGGGAATACTTCTGAAGTTTTCCGTTAATTTCATCAAACCTATCCAGTGAGTTATCTTCCATACTGTACGCCTGTACAATTTTTTCATTACCAATCATTTCATCAATAAGGGAAGTCTGCTCGCCCCTCGCTTCCGACTGCTTCTTAAACATATTATAGGTTCTTTTTGCTATAAATGATGCAATAAAAAATGATGCAGGAGTAACAAGTACAACCACCATTGTTATTTTCCAGTCATATATGAACATAAAAACAAGTGTGCCTATTATTGTCATAATGCCTGTAAAAAATTGTGTAAATCCCATAAGCAGGCCATCTGCGAACTGGTCTACATCCGCTATTACTTTACTTACTATTTCCCCGGCAGGATGTGTATCAACATAATTTACCGGAAGGATCTGAAGTTTTTCAAATGCGTCCTTTCTTATATCCCTGACAATGGAATAGGTAATCTTATTGTTGATTACATTCATTATCCACTGGAACAAAGCCGTTGCTGCCACTGTTACCGCTATGATAATCAGAATCGTTATTATTCCCTTTATATCAACATTGCCGGCACCGATTATCCTGTCAATTGCCTTACCCTGTAAAACCGGAATTGCAAGCTGTCCCGCAACCGTGATAAATGCAAACAGAAGAGAGAATATAATGCTCAGCTTATAATGTGTGAGATATTTGAATATCTTTTTGACTGTAACTTTCTGGTTCATTAATCTGCACCTCCGGCCTGTTTATTTCCATCAGTACCATATATTTCAACATATACGCTGCAATTTTTAATAAGTTCGTCATGAGTACCTATTCCTGCTACTTCGCCGTCTTCAAGAACGATAATCCTGTCCGCACTTCTTAAAGAAGCGGTCCTCTGGGATACAATAAATGTTGTAGGCCTGTTTTCCATTTCAGAGATTGCTTTTCTGAGCCTTGCATCAGTAGCATAGTCAAGTGCCGATGCACTGTCATCAAGGATAAGTATTTCCGGCTGTTTTACAAAAGCCCTGGCAATCGTAAGGCGCTGTCTTTGTCCGCCTGAAAGATTACGGCCGCCCTGTGCAATGTGGTAATCAAGCACGCCTTCTTTTTCCTTGACAAAATCAAGTGCCTGTGCTTCTTCAAGTGCGTCAAATATCTCTGAATCCGTAGCGTTTTCCTTGCCCCATTTCATATTGTCTCTTATGGTGCCGTCAAAAAGTACGGCTTTCTGCATTACTATGCCGACTTTGTTTCTGATATCTTCCTTGGAATAATTTTTAACGTTGACACCATTAATCTTAACTTCGCCTTCTGTCGCATCATAGAATCTTGGAATCATATGGACAAGTGTTGTTTTGCCCGAACCCGTTCCCCCAATAATTCCTATGGTCTCGCCTTTTCTGACCTTGATGTTAAGACCGGATATTGAAGGTGCTCCGCCTTTATTGTATGTTAATGATACATTATTGAACTCAACGGCATATTCCGTATTTTCTTCCTTGTCCGAGCTTTCAGGAAAAGCCATTGAACTGTGGATGTCAAATATCTCAGCTATTCTGTTTGCAGATGCAAGGGCTTTAGTAACCTGGATGATAAGATTAGCAAGTTTGATAAGCTCTACAAGAATCTGTGACATATAATTTACAAGAGCGATAACCTGTCCCGGTTTAAGGCTTCCCGCATCTACTTTAAGGGCACCGCTGTATATAAGTATAATCATGGCAAAATTAACAATTATAAATGTCAGAGGATTCATAAGTGCGGATATCTTACCTGCAAACAACTGATTCTTATTAAGAGTGTCATTACCCGCGTTAAATTCTTTAATTTCTTCATCTTCTTTGTTAAAGGCTCTTACAACTCTGGTTCCTGTAAGATTTTCCCTGGTTATCTTAAGAATATTGTCAAGTCCGCCCTGTACCTTCTTAAAAAGAGGGATTGATATAAGCATTATTGAAAATACAACTACCGACAAAGCAGGTATTGCCACACAGAATATAAGTGCACACTTTACATCTATTGTAAATGCCATTATCATTGCGCCAAAAACAATGAAAGGAGAACGCAGAAAAAGTCTAAGAACCATATTGACACAGCTCTGGACAGAATTAACGTCACTTGTCATTCTCGTAATCAGTCTGGCGGTTCCGATATCATCAATTTCCGTAAAAGAAAATGTACCGATATGTTCAAATAGTGAATGCCTTAATTCTGTTGCAAATCCCGTAGCAGCTTTTGCCGCAAAATACTGTGCGATTATGGAGCTGGCAAGTCCTACAACTGCAAGTCCTATTAAAATACCTGCTCTTGAGACTATATAACCTTTATTGCCGGTTCCGATTCCCGTATCGATTATCGCAGCAACAACAAGGGGTACAATAAGTTCAAAAGTCGCCTCAAGTAACTTAAAAAGTGGTCCAAAGATGCACTCCTTTATGTATCCCTTAAGATATACTAGCAGTCTTTTCATCTTAGTTATTTCCCGCCAATCTTGTCTTTATATAATTTTCAATAATATCAACGCAGGTCTCATAATCAAATTTGCCTGTATTAAGACACAAATCATAATTTTCAGGATTTTTCCATTCTCTTCCGGTATGATATTTATAAAAACCGGCTCTGTATTTATCTGTGGTAATTATGTGCTGTTCAGCCTTTTTTGCGTCAAATGAAAGAAGTTCCATTTCTCTTTTTATACACTTATCCATAGGTGCACATATAAATATGGTTATAAGATTAGGATTATCCTTTAAAATATAATCTGCTGCCCTTCCAATACATATAAAAGATTCATTTGCCGCAAGTTCTTTTAATACTTTTGCCTGATAATTAAAAAGATTATCGTTGGATGTAAAATCATTGCTGTCAGGTGGGATTATTTCCCCGTTATATACTTTTTTGGAAATTCTGTAAAGCAGACTTTGTTTCATATGCTCGTCAGCTCTTGCAAATAATTCTTCATTAATTCCGCTGTCATCGGATGCAAGTCTTAAAAGATTTCTGTCATATACATTAATACCCAGTCTTTCTCCCAAAATTCTGCTTATGCTTGTTGCACCGCTTCCGCACGTTCTTGTTATAGCTATTACATAATTATTGTTCATATAAAAGCCTCCTTACCTGTTGTTATTATAAAATTTAAGTTTTGCATCTATATAATCTTTAAAGGAAGCATTACCGTTACTGCTTCCAAGCCCGCTGCTTTTATCAATATTAAACTTGTAATCAAAGTTATAGACATTATACATAGTCTTACCCGGCACTGTATCATCTTTGTAATTATTAAATGCTATCTCATATATTTTGCTGAATTTATCATATGTGAGCCATTCGCTGTCCGCAACTTTATCAAGCTCTGCCTTAAATTCTTCCGTAAAAAATCCTATTCTTGTAATTGTATACCGTACAAGCGGATTCTCCTGTGGTAAGCCTCCGTTGCCCACAGCTCTTTCACTTTCCCACTTAACACCTGTCATTGCATCACCGGAAGGATTGTACTGTGCCGTAATACCGAAACATCTGTCATTATCATACGGAATAATTATCATTTTATTACTGCTTTTGAGGAAATATATGTAATAATTATTATAATTATTTCTCATATCGTCAGGATTGCCCACAAAGTACGAAACAGCCGAAAATCTCAGAAAATAATCCATATCTATATACTCTGACAGCCCTTCTTTGTCAACATTGCTTCCGTTAAGATATCTGATAAGTTTTAAAAAAGATTCATGTGTTGAAGTCTTTTTGTTGGTCTTTAAATCATAGTTGTAGAACTTTCTGTTCTCCTTATCTTCAATTCCGTAGGAAACATTGGTAAGGAATGTAGCTCCGTTCCTTGTCCAGCCGCATTTATACAAATCTCCGCCGCAGTCTTCTTTTGCTACATATCTTTTTATGAATTTCTTGTCAACCGGTTCATAGATTTTAAATATGCCTTCGTGCACATCCCCAAGATTAATTGAAGCAAGATTGGTTCTTTGCGCCAGTATCCCGAAATCCCTGTACATCTCACAGGCGTAATATTCTCTCACATATGTGCTGTCGGATGTCTGGTTCCACTTTATCTCCATACTGTCAAGTGTTGCAAAAGTCCTGTTCTGCTGTTTCTCTTTATCTATATCAAGGTCATAATCGCTGTCCCCTCCGTAATACTGCTCATCATCAAAGGTTTCCGTAAAATCCACTTTAAAATGTATAAGTGAATATACTCCGGAATTGCTGTCGTAAAATGCGGTCCTTGAGGTATTGCCCTTCATTCTTATGCCGGTATTTCTGATTATATAAGTATTCTTAACACCATCAGATGTAATTGATATCTTCAAGTCACATTTTCTGTATATAGGCGATTTGCTTCCCATGTTATCATAACGGTTGTAATCACTCTGCATTTTTGCAAGTTCATCATCAGATATGTCCACATCTATTTCCACCTTATTATTGATGTCAAAAAGCTGGTTATATACAGTTTCTTCATCATAGGGCAGACCGCCGTTATCGATATCATATTCTTTTCCATCGGTTACGTTGCCATTATCCTTTGTCTCAGATACATACCGGCTGTTATCAGCGGATGAGGGTATTTCCTTATTACTGCTGCCGCAGCCTCCTGCAGCCATTATCATCAGAGCAGCCATGACTGCACTTATTATTTTTCTCGTTCTGCCTGCCATAAAGCCTCCCAAAAATATATCCTATGTTAATTATAACATTATTTGCTGTCGGTGCAATGTTTTTTAAAATCTTCTGCCGTAAGTCCGAACATAACCGTATCAACATAATGTCCATGGTAATATTCGCTGTCCCTGGATACACCCTCCACCACACAGCCGACACTTCTCATCATCGCTGCGGACGCGTCATTGCCCATATTGACACAGGAAACCATTTTATTCATCCTAAGCTCATTAAATGCGTAATTTAATACAAGTTTCAATGCCTTTACCGAATATCCTTTTCCCCTGTGTTCCGGCAAAATATACACGCTAAAGGAAAATTTACCATTTTTCTTATCAATACCGCAAAGATTAATACAGCCTGCATAATTGTCTTCAAGATCCCATATTGAAAATTCAATCCTGTCATCCTCGCATCCGAAATTAAGGTGTTCCGCTTCAAAATCACTGAGGGAATCCGGTTCATAAGGCAGTTTCACATCGCTGTCAAAAAAAATACAGCTTTCCGTATCATATATCATCTCATGATTGATGCGGTATTCCTCCTCGTTCATATCACTTAAGACTATTCCGTCATATTCCCAGTAATAAGGTCTTTGCTCCCATACCAACGGGCCTTTGGCGGTATGCTTTTCTGAATTTCCCAGTGTGGAATCAAATACTTCAAAGCCTTTATAGTTCTTTCTTTCTCTTTCTTTGTCCGTGCCTGTGCCGTTATATTCAAAATCAAGGAGTGAATAGTACAGTTCTCCTGTATAATGTCCCCCGGTATAAAACATCCCGCTTCTGAATGCGTCAAGGGTAAATCCCATACTTTCCACAAACGTCTTGCCCTCTTCATTATCTTCCATAATGTTACATCCGACTTTATGGAACCGCCTCTCATTAAAAAGATATTCAAGAAGGATTGACGCTGCACTTCCCGCATAACCTAAACCTCTGTACTGTCTGTAAACGGTTATGCTTAGCTGTGCATTGCCCATCTTTTCATTTATCCAGTCAATTACGGCATATCCCACAGGTTCTTCATCCATATTTCTTATGGAAAACCAAAGTTCGTCACCCTGCTCATTATTTACCATGGCATTGTCCGCCATATCTTTGGCATATTGAACCGTTGCGGGAAGATATATGCCATGCTCCGCCTGTTTTCTTGTCTGTGTGTCCATAAGAACATCATAAAAATTATGGCTGTCTTCTTCTCTTATCATTTTGAGCTCTACAAGCCCGTTTTTCCAGAAATAACTCATATACCTGACCTCCGATTGGTTATAATCAGATTTTACAGCATATTTGTCTTTATGTAAAATAAAGTTTCATTTTTTTATCTGTTCTCCCGCATGGTTAATTTCATAATTATCCGTATATATAATCTGCGAAACAGGAACAATCTCATATCCTTTTTCTTTAAGGCCTTCAATGATACGGGGAAGTGCATCCTTTGTATACTTTGCGCCATTGTGCATAAGAATAATTGCCCCGTCTTTTAAATTTTTATGGTTAAGAACGGTTTTAACGATATTGTCCGCACCGTAATCTTTCCAGTCAAGACTGTCAACGGACCATTGTATCGTATAATAACCACATTCGTCTGCTGCCTCTATTAATGTATTATTGTAATCTCCGTAAGGCGGTCTGAAAAGAAACATATCATATCCCGTAAGTTCCTGTACTTTTTTATGTGGCCCCATTAATTCTTCTTCACACTCTCTCATGGAAATCGTACTCATGTGCTTGTGTTTTTCACTGTGGTTTCCAAGGTCATGGCCATGGGCAAAAATTGATTTCACATCTTCCGGATAGCTTTCAATCCAGCCTCCGGTCATGAAAAAAGTTACTTTTACATCATATTTATCAAGTGTTTCAAGTAAAATCTGTGTGTCCTCGTTACCCCATGCGGCATCAAAACTGAGTGCAACCTTCTTATCCTCCCTTTTTACCGAATATATAGGTATTTTTCTTCCTGCCGCCTTAACCTTTGACTGTCCGATAATTCCGATAACAGCAAGTAAAGCCAGTGCCGTCAATGGCAGCACCAGCTTTAATCTTTGTTTTATTTTGCCTTTTATTTTTATAAATTTCATATATCACCACAATGGTTTTTGTATAAGTTTATTCCTGTTTTTCAGAAAGTATTCTTATACTTCCGAGATAAGTCGCAAGGGCATATCCTCCGTAAATCAATACGATTATAAGAGCTGTAATCAGTATGGAATACAAAAGTCCCGACTTACCGTAAAAGCCCATTATTTTGGTACAGGTCTGTATTCCGAAAACTGAATGTATGACAGCAACGGAAAGTGGAAGTCCGAAATATATCATACACTGGGTAAATACGGATTTTCTAATCATCCTGTTATCAACACCTATTTTTCGCAGAATTGTATATTTTTCTTTATTTCTTACGGATTCAGACAAAAGTTTAAGTGACAGAATTGCCGCCCCTGTGATAATGAATACTATTCCAAGGTATATTCCCACAAATACAAGCACTACCGTTAGTCTTGTACTTACGTTAATAATTTCGTATTTGCAGTAGACATTCATATAGTACCCGCCTTCTCTTGCCCCGTACACAACATCATCAAAATACATTTTCTTATTCGTATCTTTATATGTTTTTTTATCTCCTTTCAAATCTGCCATAAGCACTTCCATATGCACACCGGCGTTGGAAAAGTCAACATCATCAGGCACAATGTATTTACCATAGCAGTCTTCATAATTATCAATGTATACAAATCCATAGTACATGTCCCCGGATTGAGGCTTATATTCCTTGCCATTAATCGTAATAACGGCACCATCCGGCTTAAGATAATTTTTGCCCATCATCTGCTCCATATTACCGATTACAGCGTATTCATCATCTTTAAGTTCTATTTCTTCATTGCCGAAACGTCTTGCGACCTTATTGTAATCCGATACATGCATATACTCGCTTATCTGATTAAAATGATAATTATCATTATCCATATAATACATATTAACGGTAAACATATCTTCAAGATTGCTCTTATCTTTCACAAGCTTGTCAACAAGCTCGTCGATAGGAGGGTCGTTGGCTGCATCCCTTGTATGCAGGGTCTCATATTGGATATCAACAGGTATAAGTTTTTTAATATTATTGTCTATTGATTTTTTAACGGAAAATACCGTTGACAGACAACATATTGAGAAAAACATCATAAGGCTTATTATTCCTGCCGAAAACACCGCCGTATTGATTTTGCTGCTTATCTCCCTTGTGGTAAATGCGTTAAGTTTTTTATAGTAAAATTTCTTTTTTGCCCTTACAAGAAGTAAAAACAGACCGGAAATTGAAAACATAAGAAGGAATGTTCCCACAATACCCTTTACTATCTGGGCTGCAACGCCTGCAACAGAGTCTATATTCTCCATTCCAGCGGTAACTTTATAATATGCCGTACCAAGTAAAATACAGGCTATAATAAACACAATAACGCAGAGCACAGGATTTCTGTTAATTTCTTTTTCACCCTTTTTACCGGAATTAATGAGATTAATAAGTCTGCGGCTTCCTGATACAATTATATCAAGAATGAGCACAACACCGTACATAATGCAGAAATACAATATTGTTTTCATAATGGCTGCTTTTGACACTACAAACCGGAACTTAGTCAGGTCTGCTTCAAAGAGATTGGCAATTAAAATACTCATTCCCTGTGAGGCGGCTATTCCAACGATAAGGCCTGCTGCCATGGAAATAATTCCTATTACAACAGTTTCAATAATAAGAATCGCTGCTACTTTTACTTTGCCCATGCCAAGAATCAGATATATTCCGAATTCCTTGTTGCGCCTTTTAATAAGAAAGGTATTGGCATATACTATAAGGAAGCCAAGAACTACTGCCACAAACACACTTATAACTGACATTATGCTTCCAAGCGTATCAATTAACGAAACGTTGCTCTCATTAATTTTTAACATTACTGCCTGATCTGACAGTGAATTAAATACATAAAAAATTGCCACACCGAATATGGTGGTGATAAAAAAGATTAAGTAATTTTTAAAACTTTTGCGGATGTTTTTTAAGGAAATATTAAAGAGCGTCATTCAAATCCCCTCCAAGCATTGTAACTACATCTATTATCTTTTCAAAAAACTGCTTTCTGTTATCGCTGCCACGCCTTATTTCATTAAAGATATGACCATCCTTAATAAAAATAACACGTTTTGAATAACTTGCGGTAAATGCATCATGGGTTACCATAAGGATTGTTGCATTCATCTCTTTATTCATCTTTTCCATGGTAACAAGAAGTTCTCTTGCCGATTTGGAATCAAGTGCTCCCGTAGGTTCATCCGCAAGTATAAGTTCGGGATTAGTAATAAGTGCTCTTGCGGAAGCTACTCTCTGCTTCTGACCGCCGCTCATCTGGTATGTGTACTTTTTAAGGACATCTTTAATATTAAGGGTGTCAGCTATTTCCATTATCCTTTTCTCAATTTCTCTTGCTCCCACATTCTGGATGGATAATGCAAGGGCTATGTTTTCATATCCTGTCAGAGTATCAAGAAGGTTAAAATCCTGAAAAATAAAACCTAATTTTTCCCTTCTGAAAGCATTTAATCTGCTGCCTCTTAATGATGTGATGTCTTCTCCGCCAATTATTATTCTGCCGCTTGTTACACGGTCTATTGTGGAAATACAGTTAAGAAGCGTTGTTTTACCGGAACCACTGGCGCCCATAATACTGATAAGCTCGCCTTTTTCCACTTCAAAACTTACTTTATCAAGGGCTTTTGTAATGTTTCCTTTGCTGCCATAATACTTTTCAACATTGATTAATTCTAATATTTTTTCCATATTATTTTCCTCTTTCATTGATTATGGCTACATAATACAAAATATCCTTTATGACAACCATTGATTGATATGACAAAAACCTTACATTTTTGTAAGGTTCTATGTAACGTCACTATAAAATTCATTTTTGCCGAAAGAAATCCTGACTTTAGTGTACTCTCCCACAGACGACTCCACGGATATAACGTGGCCCAGCTTCTTACAAAGCTTCCTGCAAAGGTAAAGTCCCATTCCCGTTGATTTTCTTCCCATTCTGCCGTTGATACCGGTAAAAGATTTATCAAATACCCTGTCTAAATCAGAAGGTTCTATTCCTATTCCGTTATCTTCTATCACAAGTATTACCGATTCGTCATCTTCCATTGTATAAAAAGAAATAATCGGATTATCTTTTGAATACTTAATACTATTATTTAAAATCTGATTTATTATAAATTCCATCCATTTTGAATCGGTAACAACGGTTTTTTCCAGATTTTCTTTTTTGATTTTAATTCTTCTGCCTATTAAAAATTCCTTATTTTTGACGATGACCTGATTGATAATTTCTTCAAGTGACACTTTTTTCAGGAGATAGTCCTTATCTGATACATCAGCTCTTATATAATAAAGAATCTGTTCAAGATAATTATCAAGCTCTGAAAGTCCCGCCGACCTTGTTACCACATCATCATTCCTGTTGTAATTCATAAGCATAAGGCTTGAAAGAGGAATCTTGACTTCATGTATCCACATCTCAACATATTCCTTAAAATCCTCTACGGAACAGGACAGTTCGTTAATACGGTTACCGTAACAATAGCCGGTTTCGTATAACAGTTCTTTAAGAATTCTGCCTTCAGTAAAATCGCAGCCTGGAACAAGTTCTGCAATAAGCAACTTATTATCAAGTTCAGCCATTACAGACTTTATATTATCATAAAACTTCTTTTTCTTAATAAATTCTGCTGCCATACAGCCAAAATACATTACACTGAAAATACCGGTCAACGCAATAATGCAGCTTTTATCCACCTTGAAAGCGTTTAACATAAGAACCGTAAGTATAATAAATATAAAATATATAACAATATATGATATTTTATCATGTAAAAAATCCTTAAGCTTCAATATAATAACCCTGTCCTCTCTTTGTGCTTATCACATCGCCGTACCCTAATTCTGCCAGTTTATGACGCACTCTCGTTATATTAACGGTTAAAGTATTATCGTCAACAAACTCACAGTCATCCCAAAGGTAATTCATAATATCGTCCCTTGATACAATTTTCCCACTGTTTCTGAACATATAATTAAGAATCCTGCATTCATTTTTTGAAAGCTCTATTTCATTGCCATTCCCCGATATCGAAGACTTTGAAAGATTAAGAGTGATGTCCCTGTATCTTATAACATTCTCATCTCCTCCGTTTCTCCTTAAAACAGCCTCAATATGTAAAAGAAGAAGCGCCGGATTATACGGTTTTGAAACAAAATCGTCTGCCCCGTAAGTCATACATATAAGCTCATCCATTTCCGTATCTTTGCTTGTAACAATGATGACCGGGGTATTTTTTTCTTTACGATACATGCGGAGTAACGTCTGCCCGTCAATCCCCGGAAGATTCAAATCCAGAAGAATAAGCTCCGTATCCGCCTTTAACATCTCATCAAGCGTATCCTTAAAATCCGTTATTACACTTACCTCGTAACCGTTTCCTATGAGAAAATAGGAAAGCTCACCTCTTAATGTCTCATCATCTTCTACAATTAAAATTCTGCTCATTATTATCCTCGTTTAAATTTATTATGTTAATTCTACCACCGGTATGTTAAACTGACAACAGAGGTGTTAATTTATGAAACAAAATTTTAAATTTAAGATAATGTTTGACGGAACAAGATATTTCGGCTGGGAACATCAGCCAAATACCGATTTAACCATTCAGGGCAAAATAGAAACCGTCCTCCAGAGAATGGTCTCTTCCGAAAAAGTACCGGAAGTCATAGGCTGCGGACGTACGGATGCAGGTGTTCATGCAAAAGCCATGATTGCCAATGCTTTCCTTGAGACCGATATGTCAACCGATGCAATCCGTGATTATATGAACAGGTATCTTCCCGACGATATATGCGTTCTTGAAGTAAAAGAAGCTGCCGAAAGATTCCACAGCCGTTACAAAGCTGTAGGCAAGACCTATTGTTACACCTGTTATACAGGTCCTCTAAAGCCTGTATTTGACAGAAAATATGTCTACTACATTGAAGAAACCCCGGATATCGGAAAAATGGAAGAAGCTGCAAAACTTCTTATAGGAATACATGATTATGCAAGTTTCTGCAGTAATCCAAAGATGAAAAAATCAACCGTAAGAGAAGTTGATTCAATACAGATAATAAAAAAAGGACAATACATACGTTTTACCTACCACGGAACTGGTTTTCTCCAACATATGGTAAGAATACTTACCGGTACACTTCTTGAGGTAGGTTTTGGTAAACGTGATGTATCATCCATTCCTGAACTGTTTGAGGCAAAAGACAGGTCTCTTGCCGGATTCACAGCTCCGGCATCAGGGCTTTGCATGATGCAGGTTGATTATAATTAGTTCTTGTGATATCTTCTCTCATCCTGTTCATACTTAGGTTCACAGGTAAGATTAATTCCTAATTTCCGGAATATCTGCTCATCCACGGATGAAAGGATGACTGAAGAATGAGCCTGCGCGCCCTTTAATTCTGATAATTTATCAAGGGTTCTTGCCGCTTCATCACTTCTTGCCGCTGTTGTAGAAAGGGCTATAAGTATCTCATCCGAATGAAGTCTTGGATTGCGGCTTCCAAGATATCCTGTCTTTAATTTCTGTATAGGTTCTATTGCTTCAGGTGCAATAAGTTTAACTTCATGTTCAATTCCTGCCAGTACTTTAATAGAATTAATAAGTGCCGATGCTGATGCTCCGAGAAGCTCACTTGTCTTGCCGGTAACAATTCTTCCGTCATTAAGTTCTATCGCCATTGCAGGTCCGCCTGTCTCTTCTTCCCTGTCAAGAGCCGCTTTTACAACTTTTCTCTTATCAACGCTGATTCCCGCCTGTTTCATAAGAAGTTCAAGCTTAAATTTATCATCTTTTGTATGTCCGAACTGTTTAATGTCCTTAAGGCACTTGTAATATCTTCTGATTATCTCCTGTTCAGATGCCTCTTTGCAGGCTTCGTCATCAAAAATACAGTTGCCCGCCATATTAACACCCATATCTGTAGGTGATTTATAAGGGCTTGTTCCAAAAATCAACTCAAACATGGCATTAACTACAGGGAATATCTCTATATCCCTGTTATAATTAACCGTGGTTTCTCCGTATGCTTCAAGGTGAAACGGATCAATCATATTAACATCATTAAGGTCTGCTGTTGCTGCTTCATAAGCAAGGTTAACAGGATGTTTTAAAGGGAGATTCCAGATTGGAAATGTCTCAAACTTAGCATATCCTGCATCCACGCCTCTCTTATGTTCATGATAAAGCTGTGAAAGGCATACTGCCATTTTACCGCTTCCCGGTCCCGGTGCCGTAATTACAACAAGCGGTTTTTCTGTCTCAATATAATCATTTTTGCCATATCCTTCATCACTTACTATTTTTTCAACATCACTTGGATATCCCGGTATCTTGTAATGTCTGTAGGATTTAATTCCTAATTTTGCAAGTTTTTCCTGAAAGAACTTAGCTGAAGGCTGGTCTGCAAACTTTGTAAGACATACACTTCCCACAAAAAGTCCTACTGACTGGAATGCATCAATAAGTCTTAATACATCATCATCATAGGTAATTCCGAAATCGCCGCGGATTTTGTTATCTTCAATGTCTTCTGCGCTGATTACTATTACTATTTCGGCCTGCTCCTTTAGCTGAAGAAGCATCTGTAACTTTGAATCCGGTTCAAATCCCGGAAGAACTCTTGATGCATGATAATCATCAAAGAGCTTTCCTCCAAATTCCAGATATAATTTATTTCCAAACTGTGCAATCCGTTCCTTTATGTGTTCGGACTGTGTCCTAAGATATTTGTCATTATCGAATCCTTTTTTCACAACCGTTCCTCCAAATGTATATATTATTCCTTTCCGTTCCAACAATATGTACAAAGATGGTCAGGATCTATGCCTACAGACTCAAGCATATCATCAAGCCTGTGGAATCTTAATGATGTAAATTTAAGCTTTTCACAAATCTTATCTACCATCTTCTGATATTTTTCATTATCAGGGTCAGCATACTCCTGTAATGTCTCCATTGAGACTTCTCCACCCTCAAGTTCTTCAATAACTCTTCTTGCAATAAGCTCCATTTCTGACTTTGAGCGGGAGAAATTAAGATATTTACATCCAAAAAGAAGAGGTGGGCAGGCAGGTCTTATATGTACTTCTTTTGCACCGCTTTCGTAAAGGAATTCCGTAGTCTCCCTTAACTGTGTTCCTCTTACAATAGAATCATCTATAAGTAAAAGCTTCTTATCCTTAATAAGGTCATGCACAGGAATGAGCTTCATATGTGCAATTAAATCTCTCTTTGTCTGTATCGTAGGCATAAAAGAACGTGGCCATGTAGGTGTGTATTTGATAAACGGTCTTGAGAAAGGTATTCCTGACTCATTAGCATAGCCTATTGCATGGGCTGTTCCTGAATCAGGTATACCCGCAACAACGTCTACATCCACATTATCTCTTCTGGCAAGCAGCTTACCGCAGTTATACCTCATGCTTTCAACACTTACGCCTTCATAACTTGCTGAAGGATAACCGTAATATACCCAGAGGAAGGTACATACTTTATAGTTATTGCCGGGAGCAACAAGTGTCTTGCACTCATCGGCATTGAAAAATACTATCTCGCCCGGTCCCAGTTCCCTGTCAGCCGAATATCCAAGATTCAGATATGAAAAACTTTCAAAGCATGCACATCTGGCATCTTCCTTCCTGCCAAGGACAACAGGTGTTCTTCCGTACTTGTCCCTCGCAGCATATATTCCCATAGGAGTAAGTAAAAGTAATGACAAAGAACCGTCGATTACATCAAGCGCATACTTAATACCATCTATAATATTATCTTTCTGGTTAATAAGTGCCGCTACAAGTTCCGTGGAATTAATCTCTCCGTTACTCATCTCAAAGAAATGCGTGGTTCCCTTAAGTATGTCTTCAACAAGCTGATCAGCATTGTTAATTTTGCTTACTGTCGTAATTGCAAAGCTTCCATGGTGTGATCTCACCAATATAGGCTGTGCCTCATAATCTGATATACATCCTATTCCCATATTACCGTTCAGTGTGTTAAGTTCCTTTTCAAACTTAGTCCTGAATGGTGAACCTTCTATATTATGTATGGATTTGCTGAAGCCGTTCTCTCCATACACTGCCATACCTGCACGCCTTGTTCCAAGGTGTGAATGGTAATCCGTTCCAAAAAATAAATCGAAAGTACAACTTTCCTTAGATGCTACGCCAAAAAAGCCGCCCATTGATGTTCCTCCTGAAGCAAATATTTTTTTAATCAAACATTCTTCATTATAACAAATGGGCGGTTAAAAATAAACAACTAATTTATTTTCTTTGTTCTACTGTCTCTTAATTATTATATCCATATATTGTATATTCTTTTCCTGTAATTTTCTCTAACTGTTCCAGAGTGGCACCTGCAATACACATTACACGTTCCCCCGTATCTTTTTTAACAATATAGGTATTTTCTGCGACATTATCATTTATATGTTCTTTTGTCATAAGATTATATGGCGTTTCTATAAGAATACCGTATCCGTCAACATCGCCGATATCAAAAAGATACTTATATGCAGCATTTCCTTCTGTCATTATGTATCTCATATCATAATCAGGTACAGCAAAAAATCCGGTTGCTATGCCCAATGCTATGTCGCCTGTGGTGAGATAGCCAAGACCTCTGTAAATATCCGAAGTATTATATTTCCAATCATTATAATCCCCGTAATATTTTTCAACACGTTTGTAATCTTCAGCCGTCTTAATTATATAATTTAACCTGCAGTCTTTTGTATCCGCAATAATCTTTTCCGACTTGTACATGTCATTGGCAAACACAACTTCTATTGCAAGGTCATTAAACAGTTCTTCTTTCTGTGTTTCGTCAAGATTTCCAACATATATTATAAACCTGTTATCCGTCAGGGTAATCTTTCCTTTTTCCAACTTATCTTCATTAACTTCATTATGCCATACAATATTATCCTTATATCTGCCAGACCTTGAAATAAGTTCCTTATATACTTTCACATCCGAAAGAGATTTATTATCGTAACTGATGTAATACGTCATATAAAGATAGTCCTCAGAATTGCCGGTAATATAGACGTCTGAAATATCACATATATCATTCCTTTTTAAATATTCAAGGTCATCTGCAATATAGGGACTTGCCATATAATTAAATGACATCTCATCCGTCTTAAGTTTCACAAGTCTGTTGACCTGCATCCATTTATATACATAAATTCCGCCAACTATCAGGGCTGCAAGAGCCGCTATTGCCGCAGCAACACTTATAACAATCTTTTTTCTTATCCTGCCGTTAATCTTACGAAGTAATTTTTTACCTTCATTATTCTCGGTTACAACAATATCAGCTTCCATTTTTTTCTTATATTCCATACATTCTTTACAGGTATGCAGATGCTCCTCTACCATTTTTGCGGTATCTTCCGAAACAGCATTATCAAGATATAATGGCAAAATATCCCGTATTACATTACAATTTGCTTCATTCATTTATTCTTCCTCCAGCTTTTCCCTGATTTTCAATTTTGCACGGTAAAAAGTTACCCTTGCCCAGCTTTCACTCTTTTCGAACACCTTTCCGATTTCTTTAAATTGAAGATTACCGAATACCCTTAGCTTAAATACTTCTTTGTAAGGCATGTCCGTTTCATTAAGTATCTTTTGTATCTTTTCTACATTTTCATCATCAATCAGCTTCTGAAGCACATCTTCAGATTCATCTGCATTTTCACAAAGAATGTCTTCATTAAGGCTTATATGTTTCTTTCGGCACAGGGTAAAATATGTATTTCTGGCGATTGAAAACAGCCACGCAGTTATATTTTCTCTGTCATCATATTTTTTAACAGCCTTTAACGCCTTGAAAAAAGTTTCCTGCGTCACTTCCTCGGCAATGTCACAATTCTTCGACATTCCAAGAATATAGCAATATATATTGTGAAAATAACGACGGTATATCTCTTCAAAATCCACTTTCCGACCCTCTTTTCCTGTCCTTATACTTATATAACTCCCCTAATGCTTTAACGTTACAAATGGTATCAAAATTTTTTTAAATTATAAAGAAAAATATAATCCGGATGCATAAAAAAGAGACGGCCGAAGCCGTCTCAGAAATTACATTGCTTTTTTCTTTTTATTATGAACTGCGGTTCCTGTAAATACTAATACACAGGCTGCCATAAATGCAAGCCATAATACCAGCCCGTTGATGTCGCCGGCATCAGGATTTGAGGCGTCAGGGGCTGTGGCATCAGAATTTGAGGCGTCAGGATCTCTGTCAATGACTGTAAGTCCTGCCTCCACATCACCGGAGTCGTATTTCATAACAACCGTATGTTTTCCTACAGACAGTGATTTGAGATAATCAGCATTGAATGTAATAATTGTAGAACCGGATACTGCTGTATAATCTTTTCCCTGAATCAGAGATTTTCCATCTACAGTGATGCCTTTGAATGAACTCAATACACCCGTACAGTGTAAAGTAACTGTTCCATCGGCACCAATCTTATAGGTAACATCTGCTGCCTTGCAGGATACTCGTATCTGAATAGTATCTTTTATGGTAAAATCATCAGTGACTTTATAAACAGCTGTTGCATTGATAATGGTTCCCGGAAGTAATTTTTCCTGAGATGCCCATGTCCATCCCGGAGTTGTTAATGGAATATCTGTCAGATTTTTGATATCATCTTCCACAAATATTACAGTAACCTGAGCAGCCCCGCTGTTATCTGCTATCTCTTTTGTTCCGTTTTTGTCTGAAAAACATCTTCCGCATTCTGTACATATCCAGCATTCCGTATTATCATTTTCTTTAGATAAAGCCTTTAATCCGGCTATATATTTAAGTATATGATCCGGTCTTGTAATTCTTATCTGAACTGATTCATTTATATAATTTCCTTTATCTGTTCCATTATAGACAGCTGACACATTCACAGAATCTCCGACGTTAATAATATCATTGCAATCATCACTGTTCCATTTCCAGTCTTCCGGCAATGGAACTTCACCTACAGTTGTTACATTATGTTCTGTAATTATACTGTCTGAAGGCATACAAGGAGCATCCCCGGCTTTATTTACCTTTACCGCAGCCTTGCAGTAGGCATTTTCATAATTTTCTGAATCTGCAGGATGAAAAACAATTATATATTCTGTTCTTTCACTATCGGATACAACAGTCGGCAGCTTATAACCATCATCCCATGCAAAGTTACCGTCAATATCTGCAAGTCCATTGGATAATATACTTTCAGAGAGTTTCTGTCCATAAGTAATATCCGATGTTTTTGGAACGGTTTTGATAACCGGCAAAGCCTTTGTGATTGTTACAGGTACGACTGACGTAATACTGTCATAACTTGTGCTGTCTGTTGGTGTAAATACCGCCGTATATCCACTGTTTATCACCGTAGGAGTTATATCGGCATCCTGCCAGCTCCATGTTCCGTCCACTGCTATTTCCTGTCTGTCAACTGCTGCCTTCACAACTCCACCGGTCAAGGTAAAATCATTACCCAATGTTGCCAATGAACTGTAGGCGGCAGGTGTTACTTCCGGAACAGCAGAAACCTTCAAAGATGCTTTTTTCACATTCAGCATAATTGCAGTAGTCTGTGGTGTATCGCCTTTGCTTTCTCCTGTTGTAAAAGTCTCTCCAAGCGGATTATATGTAACCATCAGCCTGTGTTTTCCTACTTCAAGTGAATTTAAATAATCTGCATTAAATACAAGTCTGTCATTTATAACAGTATAGTTACCTGCTTCAAGTCTGTTTCCGTCTTTTATAATTTCAGCAACCGTATTACCATTCAACGTAAGACCTGCATCCTGATTTTTTCGGGATGATTTGATAAAATTCATTTCTGAAACTGCTGCTACATCAGTATAAACCACAATGCCATCTGAATTAATAATTGTCTGATGTCCGGCATTATCGGTAATTCTCGCATAAACGATGAATTTTTCGCCAGGATCTACCGTAAGACTGCTGCCCTTTATCCAGACTCCATCTTTATCATAATCAGAAGTCCTCGCTGCCTTCTGATATTCAATAGTATCAATACCACTGGTATCATCTGTACCTGTGATGTTCACATTAACAGTCCGGCTGAAAAAATATCTGAAATTAACGATATTCAGCAAACGTCCGGTAAAGCTGTTATCCTTTATCCTGATTTCTCCGGCCGGAGCAACAGTATCAATACTTATTTTCACCATTTTTCCATCCGTAATGCCGCCATCTTTATCTCTCAGGTAATATCTGACATCATTCGTTCCTTCTACATTTAAAGTAACTATATCCTTCCAGGTACTGCCATCGTTTGAAATCTTATAGCCCTCCGGTGGTGTCAGCGTAACTGCTCCTACATACCAGCCATTATTTCCTTTTGTTCCGGAAAGAGAAGCGTCATCTGCCACCGCATAGCTGACAGACCATTTTTTGGAAATGTTATCAGCTCCTTCAAGAGTATAATTATCATTACCGAGTGTAATGACTCTTGCGGTGTAAACACCGGTACTTACTGCTGTATTATTCTCATAAGAAAGTGTAAAAGTATCATCCTTAACCGCATTGCTGACTGTGGCAGTTACTTTTTGTTCCTGACCATTGTAAATAAAATCAGTTTTTTCATTCCATTGCAATTTAACAGGAAGTTTACCAATTGATGCTGTGGCAGAGGCCTGTTGTCCACTGTCTGCCAGTGTGTAATTCTCTTTATCCTTGCCGCCAAGTGTCAGTCTGGTAATTGTAACTGTCTTATTATCACCTGCTTTGGCATCAGTAAATGTGCCCGTGGCATTAACAGTCAGTGAATCACCCTCTAACAATCCATTTATTTCCACTTTGTTAAAATTCAGAATGTTTTTCACAGTTCCATCATATATTTTTCCCTGTGCTGTAATGCCTGAAACAGTTACAGCTTTTTTGGTAATGTTAAAGTTCTTTGAAAGTGAACCCTCATATCTGCCCATTCCTGTAATATTTATTGTGGCAGTTCCGGCATTCTGATTATTAACATAGTCAATCTTGTAATCGGTATTTTTTTCTAATTCTTTGTCATTCAATGTTACAGTGACATCCGGTGTCTGTGCTTTGCCATTATAAGAATATGTTTCTTCAGAAGGCATAACAATCTTTGCGCCTTTAATATTTAGTCCCGGCACTGTTATTTCATTGGATTTCACACCTTCACTACACTTTTCTGCTGTTACAACACAATATATCTGACTGTGAATATCATCTTCCGTAAGCGTATAAGTATCGGTTGTAGCAGTTGTAGCAGTTTTTGTCTGAAGGACAGTATCCGCGCCCTCGCCTACACGATACCATGTATAGGTATAATTTCCGATTGCATTGACCCATTTATCGGTATCCACTGTAAAATTGGCAGTCAATGTGCCTCCGGCAGAGACGGAATCCGCTGTGACGATCAGGCTTCCCTGCAAGTTTGCCGGTACAATCTCAACATCATCATTTTCACCTATATCTCCGCTTGTCAGCTTTCCGGCGTTGTCACCGGACATATATTGATAAGCATAACCGGGAGTCAATAGCTGGCTTGTGGTTGCATAGCCAGTCTTTTTGCTTTGTAATATACCATTGCAAAAGCGTCCTCCAGACAGTCCAATCCTGCTGCCACTTAACTCATCCTGTGACAGATCCAATATTTCCATGGAATACCTGGTGCTTTTAAATATCCCACCCTGCACAGATAAATCAGCCTTATCGCCCCAACACAATATGGCCGATGTATCAGTAACAGTACCTGTATATTCAAAGATTCCACTAAGGATTGTAAGGCTTGCACCTTCTTGGCTACGTATCAGACCACCATACGTATAACCTGTAATTTTGCCTCCGCCGACACTATCCTTGATTGTTATTTTTCCTTTTATTAAAAGAGTATAATTATCCTTGGATGCTGTTGTTGCTTTAAGGGTCTTCCCATTTAAATCAAGTGTAAAATCTCCATCCAAGACCACACCGCCGGGTGTGGTTGCATCCTTGATAAGTTTCAGAGTACAACCTGTCTCCTTTGCAGCAGCCTCGGCTGCAGCATCAAAGGTGGCATATTGTGTGCTTGTTCCATCAGCGTTTATCACTTCTGCCACTGCTGACGTTGTAAGGGTCAGGTGGACGATGTTGGATCCCTCATTACCATAAAAAGTTGCCGTGCTCACTATAAAGTAATACTCGTAGGTTTTGTTTTCCTCTAAATTGTCAATCGTGATATCCGCCGAACCATTGTCGATATTTTCTTTTTTTCTAATGGAACTATTTATAGACCTAAATTGGGCTACGTCAGTAATCGGCGTGTCACTACGTACATAATGACAACAAAGCTTACCATCCTTCTTATTTGTCTCCGCGTGAATAACCGCAGAATCACCATACACCTCTGCCGTAACCGCAAGCAGAATATCCGTTGTTGTAAGCATGGTAATGATATTATCACCGTCTGTAGAAACTTTTTGTCCGGTCACGGTCATTGCATTCCCATCATTTAAGCCTTCCGCTGTCACGGAAATCTCTGTACTGTCACTGTTTTTCGGAAGATAACAAAGCATCGTACCATAGCCATACCGGTTATAACTGATAGCCAAAGGAGCATAAAACTCTCCTTTATCTGCAGAAAGTTCTTTTCCGTCCTGCTTTACGGTTATGGAAGAAATGCCCAGATCTTTGCTGATCGCTGCCCCATAAAACTCCAACGTTACCGGGTAAAGCGGTGTACCGACCTCAACATTGATCTTTGATGAGCTGTTATTGACTGATACAGTCTTTTTATATTCTTTACCATCTATCGTAAAAACAAAGGTCTGTTCACCTGCAAAGCTGTTTCTGGTAACAAAGCTGACACTTCCTTCTGCTTTTCCGTAATGTGAAATGTTAACCTTGGTACTTTCCGTTATCACTTTGTTATCACCATATGTGATTTTTGCCGTTGTGTCCTTTATTAAGCCTCCATCATAGATTGTAAAATCAAGCGTATATTTCCCGGAACTGGTAGTATCACTGCTTCCTAATGTAATCTCACCATTCAGGTTAAGAGTGACATCTTCTAAAATCTCAATCGTACCCGGATTAGCAGGAACATCCATAATAATGCTTCCATAACCGATATTGCCGTTGGCAGTTACATCTCCACCGGTTATACGGATAGTATTATAAGGAAGTACCACATCCTGATGAAGTGACTGATCTCGGCCTACACCGATTGCCGCAGCCTTTTCCCCTGCATTTGCTGTGACCGTACCACCACTTATAGTAATGGCATTTACATTACCATTGAATCCTCCACCGATACCGGCTCCATATGAACCACCTGTGGCATTGACTGTACCTCCTGTGATCGTGATATTGGCATCACTTTCTCCAATCGTGCCTCCAATACCGGCTGCCTGATAGCCGCCGACAGCATTGATTGTGCCTCCCTCAATAATGATATTGCCGACGTATATATTGGTAATATCACTGGTAATCCTTGCCATTCCACCGATTCCGGCACCACCATAACTGCCAAACTGTTTGCTGCCATAGCCGCCAGCAGCAGTAAGTGTACCTGTACTGGCTGGAGTAATTCGCAAAGTCGCTTTAGTCTGTCCCATAACCTCAATACCTGCACTACCCCAGCCTGTAGCCTTCAGGTTATTCTCACCCTTTACGGTAAGGTTTAAGGTTGCTCCATAACCCACGCTGATACAGGAGCTGATATCCTCTGATTTGGTAATATTAAGATTCTCGATTGTCAGATCTACCGTCACACCATTGCTGATATAAATACCGTTTGTGGTGGTTCCTGTCAGTGTCTTTCCATTAAAGTCATTAACATTATCCTCATTAATAACAATATAGTCAGAATAAACTACACCGAAACTGGTTTTTTCGGTATTCAGCTTACTGACATCCAGTTTCTCACTGTCTGATGTTGCAATAACTGTGTCATTATTTTGCTTTTCCTCTGCTCTTACTTTCAAGCCTGATATGTCCACAGTCATGGCAATCATCAGTCCGGCCAGAATTAATGCCGTTGCCCTTCTCATTTTCTTCATCAATCTCTGCATTTTCATATTGTAATGTCCTCTCTAACTCTTTGCAAAACCAACTATCATTTTCTTTAACAGAACCAGTTCTGTTGTATAATCCTTATTATCCTTGGCTCCCCATATAAAATCTCCTGCGTAATGGGTACAGGCTGCCATCATTGAATGTAATGTCACTCGGAAAAAAACATCTTCCGGAATATCTGTGCGGAACGATTTATCCTCCTTAGCCTTCTCATACATCAGATGAAATCTGGTATTGGCAGAGCCCAGGGACAATCTGAAAACTTCCAGTTGTTCCTCCGAAGCATTTTCATGCGTCACATAATAATTAAAATTATCGTTATATTGCAGCAAATCCTTATGATGGTGATACATGTCTATATAGCTGTCCAATGTAAAAACAAACCTGTCTATTGCAGGTATTTCACCGATTGACGAAATCGGACGTTTCTCATCAAGTTCATCAAAGTACGCCTTCCATTTGGCGGCGCATACTGCTATTACAAGTTCCAGTTTGCTTGGATAGTGGCGGAATAAGGTTGCACGTCCCATTCCGGCAGCTTCCGCTATTTCACCCATACTGACCGATTCAATTTTCTTCTCGACAAAAAAATTAAAAGCCGTATCAATGATTTTCAGCTTTCTTTCAATTTCATTTTGTAACCTTTTTGGCATATTAATTAATTTTTCCATTTTGAGACACCTCGTATCATTTATTATATACTGCGGTCCGGTAAAAGTCAATTTTTACCGGAACACAAATCTGTCCTTATGTAGATTTCTTTTTTCTTTACATAAAAAGAGACGGTCGAATCCGTCTCTTAAATTACTTTGCTTTTTTCCTTGTTTCCTCAAAACTCATATTAACCAGCATTTTAACCATATCATCAGGTGCCGTTCCGTCAAGTGCTATGGTAATCCAGTTGGTCTTATTCATATGATATGCAGGATAAAATCCCGGTGTGTTCCATAAGCCGGATATCAGCACCGGTTCTGCTTTCACATTCACAATATCAATCATTTTTTCTGAATCTGTCCCTAGTCTGTTTTGGGGAATTTTCATTGCAATAGCAAACCATTTATTGTTATCCGCATGGCGGAACACTCCGTTTTCCCTGTCACGTTTCCATGGATAATCAGGTCTGACTTTATATGTTTTATAAATATATTCTTCAAGTTCTTTCCGGGTCATAATACTTCTATCCTACAATTCCTTAAAATATGGACATATATTCTCGTATGTACCGTCTTTCATTCTGAAACCATGAGGAATCGTTCCAAGCTGCTTAAATCCGACTCGTTCATATAGGTGTCTTGCGTGGACGTTACTTTCAACCACGGCATTAAACTGCAGTACCTTAAATCCCAGTTCTTTTGCCTGTAATAGACAGTCTGTTACCAGTTTTTCACCGATATGCAGACCACGGCATTATCATCGACTGCTACTCCGTTCTCAACAACTTCATTCCATATTGTCACCATTGAATTTATGTCTGTATTATCGTATTTTCTGACTAACACTTCTCTTGTACCTCTTTATAACATCATATTAACAGCCACACCTGCTCCTCCGGTGTCAACAGAGACTGATACAGGTTGTACGTTAACCACACCGGGACTTGAAGTGACAACAACATTACTGTCACCCTTTCCTTTTTCAAGACTTTCAAATAACGATTTTAAATATTCCGCGTCAGCTCTTACAATTTCACGCATTTCACTGTTACGATGTTTAGTTTTTAACTGCTTATGCTCTTCAGGTGTCATTTCTTTGCCCGGAGGCATTATCGCTTCCGTCAATTCTTCCATTCCCATATCATCGTATTCAGAATTAATCTTTTGTTCCAGTTTATACATAAGCTTCGCTAACTCATCAATTGTAAGTTCTGCTTCATCATCCGCCGTTTCTGTTTCATCAGCAAAGTCCTCATCTAACTCTGTTTCCGGATTTTTACCGGCTTCGTATACTTTATCAAAATCTTCATTCTGGCATACCTTTATAAGTTCTTCCTCTTCAAGATGTCTGGCTTTTTTCTTTGCAACACGCTCCATTGCTTTTGCGTGCGCTATTGCTGCATCAATTTCTGTAGTATCGCCTTCGGTTTTTCTTTTTTCATTTTTTAGACGTAATGCCTCACGTCTCGCCTGTCCTGCTACCTGCTTTGCAGCATAAGAAGTCTTACTTCTTATTATTTTTGCTGAAAGGCTTTTAAACCTGTATTTAAGTTTCTTTAACTTAAGAGCGGTGGCTTGTGCTTTTTGTCTCTGAATCCTTATCCGCTCACCATAACTCTGGGTGCTGTCAATCACAGAAACAGTCTGCGTCATGTCCACACACCTGAAATCGGAATTCAGTTCCGTTTTGGAAAGCATCCTTAATTTAGTATTAAGTTCTTTATTACCGGCCAAATTTTTATTGTGGGAGCCTGTTCTTTTCCCTGAATATGCCGAATCGGACCCCGTTTTTAAAAATGTACCCGAAACCGAAATCATTTCCATCACCTGCCAATTTTTTTAACAACTACTTTATTCTTTTTATCGGCAGTTTCTTAAGAATTGTTAATGCATATCGGTAAGCCGTATTTCTTTTTAATTAGGCATAATACCGATGAACATTATCGTATTTATATCGCTGTACAATGTGTCTGTATATACTCTGACAGGGTGGTGTATATATCGTTATCACTCTTACCAAACCTACTTGTTCCGTAATATTTATCGTCGATTAAAATAAATCCATCTTCCCTGAATGCAACCGTTGCACCTTCAAACATCAGGTTTATATAGGCACTTGCACCACCCGGTGATATTCTGTTCACACTTGATTCTTTTTTCCGGTACAATTTTGTATTTCCAATAATTTCTTTAATCTTTTTATGTTGTTCGCTGTCCTTTTTCACGCTGTACATCTTAGTATCAATCTTGGGATATGCTTTTCCGTCTATGTAATTCAATCCTGTTGAATTGATAATAATCGTTACATCTGAATCTAAATCGATAGCTTCAGAATCTTTGACAGGAAGTTTATAAATAGTAAATAAACCCGCTAAAACTAATACCGCAAGAATTATTATAATAATATGTTTTTTCTTCATACTATCCCTCCTTTTTATGTGAATATGTAATATGGCCTCGCAGCTTTAATTGTTATAATCCTGTCAAATATTTTACCATCCATATATATTTTTGTAAACCCGGTTTGCGTGAATGGTAAAAAAGCGAAAGATTTTGTACTTTTTTCGGGTGTTTTTATTGATTCGTTCCAAAATAATATACTTTTATAGAATAAGTAAGTCCGATTTTATAATTGTATCTCTAAAAAAACATTGACATATCACCTTACATCAATATAATAAGTGGTAGTACCAAGTGGTGCTACCACTTATTATATTGACAGAATGGAGATTACCATGGCAAAACAAAGTGAAAATATGGAATACCAGAAAGCCATTAATCATATTGTCCAAATGGTAAAAGATGGTCAGTTAATCGTAGGCAGTAAAATACCGTCCGAACGTGATTTATCCGAATCACTTGGTATTGGAAGAAATTCTACAAGAGAAGCTATAAGCATTTTACGCGGTATGGGACTGGTTGAAAGCCGCCATGGTTCCGGCAATTACATTGCCAAGGATTCCAGTGTTGCTATCAGAAGCATGATAGCTCTGATGTTAGCATTAAAAACTGTTTCAGAGTATGATTTACTGGAATTTAGAAGATATTTTTCCCATATTGTTGTTGACTGCGTAATGAAAAAGGGAATTTCTGAAAAAAGAAAAGAACAATTATATTCGATTATTGATAAGATGAAAACCGCAAACGGCCAGGACTTGGTAAGATTGGATTTTGAATTTCATGTCGGACTCATAGAATGTACCGAAAACCCTCTTCTAATCACTGTTTCAAGACCTGTAGCCGAGTTATATATCAAGTCAATGTCCAATGTAATTGAGAATGCCGATGAAATGATAAAAGAAAAACTTTTATCTTTACATACAAATATACTGGACAATCTTGTTAATCAGGATGAGACTGCCAGTACCGATTCTTTTAATCAACATTATGACTTAGTTGAAAACCGCTTAGGAGGAATACATTAATGGAAACAGTTATTAAATTACCTGACGTTGAAGCCGTACAGAATTTTGTAAAAGTAGCAACTGAAACCGATTGTGATGTCCTTGTCTCAAAGGAAGGATATAAATACATAATTGATGGTACATCAATCCTTGGTATGTTAAATGTTGTAGGAGCCAGAATCATCGTTAAATGTCTGGCAGCTAATAAAGGTTTTAAAAATATGCTTGAACAGTATAATGTTCAGTAGATTTTTTACATATTTTTTGTTTTTTAAATAACCCTTTTCCCCCCAAATATGAGGCAGGATTCTGCCTCTTTACAATCAAAGCGGACTTGCCGGTCCGCTTTTTTATTTTGTTAAAACTCCGGCGTTTTTCCGCTATTTGGGTAGAGATTTCCGGACGGCGGTAATGGGAATCTCTACCTTATCACCTGCACATCCATTTGCACAAAAATAGTCTGAGGCACAATGTACCACCTACTGATACACCATGCCTCAGACCACAAGGTCTTATATCCAGTGACCCACAGTAACCCACTTTTAAATAGCGGAAAGTCCCTGTTTTAGGGCAAAAAAATAAGCGCGAGACGGGGTGAGACGGTATAAGAAAAAGGTCCGCTGGACCTTTTTCCCGTCGAACCGACCGAAGGCGACTTTAGGAGCCTGAGATCCGAACCTCTTATCTCATAAGAGGTTTGAGAGGTGCTTGCACCTCTCTTTGCAAAAACATAGGTCCTACTCACAAAATGACATACAATGTAAATTGCAACCAGGACCTATATTTTTGCAAAAAAATAAGCGCGAGACGGGGATCGAACCCGCGACCTTCTCCTTGGCAAGGAGACGCTCCACCACTGAGCCACTCGCGCATTATTACTTGCGTCACTCACAACGCAAGTAAGACTATACCACATTGTTATTTGCTTGTCAACATTTTTTCTTCAATTGATTTAATAAGTTTGTAAATCATCCTGTGTCCGGGAACATCGATGCCATTTCGTCTCGCAAGACTTATAATACATCCGTTTAATGTATCTATTTCCGTTTTCTGTCCTTTTTCAATATCCTGTAGTGTGGATGACCTGTGCTTATAAGTATCCGGAACAAGTTTTTCATAAAAAACCTTCCTGTATTCCTCAGGGGTGCTCCAGAATGTCTCAAGATGCTCTGCTAAAAGTACGGAATATGTTTCGTCAATAAGCTGATTCATAATGTCACAGGCACTCTCTGACTCCGAAAGTTCACCATAAGATGAATTAAGAATTGCTCCAAGTGGATTGAGTGTTGTATTAAAAAGCATTTTAGCCCACAAAGCCTTGCCTATGTCAGCCGATACTTCGGACGGAATACCTGAATTATTGATTGCGGCAGCTAAAGGCTCCATGCAGGAATTATCCGCGCCGTAAAGAGAACCCAGCAAAATAGGTGCAGTATGTACGGTAACTTTGCTGTTTTCCGGAGTAACACGCTCAAATCCGGTTATTATTCTCGCATTGTATACCTCATTCTTATCAAAATATTTTAAAAATACTTCATCATTGCCCCAGCCGTTCTGAAAGATAACAATTTTTCCCTCCGGTGCAATTATATTTCTGTTGTTATCAAGGGATTTTGCAATCTCTTCGTCAGCCATGGTTTTTGCACTGATAATTATATAATCATATGCCTGACATGCCTCACCATAATTTCTTATTACCTTTACCTTGCCTGCGGGTACTGATATCTCCTTAAATATACCGCATCTTTTTACACCATTCTCCTCGATACAGTCCGCAGTGTGGCTTTTTGAATATACCGTAACATCCATCCCTTCTTCCGAAAGAGAGGCTGCCATTGCAACGCCTACCGCTCCTGCGCCGATAATCAAAACCTTGTAACTCATATTAAACACTTTCTTTCTATGTATATTGTTCCGTAAATAAATCAACTATCATATTGTAAAGTTTATTCACAATTGGTGTTTTTCTTGTACTTTCAAATGCACTTATACCGATTACGCGATATGCCTCAGGGTAAATCGGATAAACATCAACATTAGCATTATACGACTCAACAGTCATTTTGGGAAGTATACATACACCTATTCCCGACTGTACCATCGTTAAAATTGACATATCATCAACAACATGGCACGTTGACTGTGCTACAAAGCCACTGTTTTCAAAAAGCATCTGGCTGTCCGCATCGCAATTTTCCGCAGGCTGTACAAAGTCACATTCTTTAAGCTCGTCTATCGTAATAAAGCCCTCATTACGGGTTTTAAACGTCTTTGGCACCGCACACATAAGTCGGTCATTATATAAAGGTGTTATGGGAATTTTGCCGGCACTTGATACCGATAAAAAGCCTAAATCTATTGTTCCATTCTCAATCCACTTCACAATATCGTTATAAGTTCCCTGAAAAAGTTCTATTTTGATTCCGGGATATTTGTCGGAAAAATTTTTGACAAGTTTGGGAATCCAGCTTATGCAAACACTGTTAAAACAGCCAAGCTTTACCGTTCCCTTTTCAAAACCCTGTATCTCGGCAATTGCCTGATTTACTGCATTTTCGCTTAAAAGAAGCTGTTTTATATAAGGAAGAAGTGACTTGGCATCGCCGGTAAGACTGATTTTATTGTTTTTTCTGATAAATAACGGAAAACCCAGTTCTTCTTCCATCCCACTTACGCAGTGACTTACCGCAGACGGTGTGAGATTAAGTTCTTCCGCTGCTTTTCTGAAATTCATATGTTCTACAATGGTCACAAAAACCTTATATGAAAATAGTGTCATATCGTTCCCTCTTGTGGTGAATTTTTTTCATCATCTTCGTGAAAAAAATGAATTTTACTAATTATAGCATGTATGTTATATTAAATCTACAATAAATGAGACGCACTTGAGCAATGCGTGTCATAGAACAAATTGTTTCTATCTCCTGTATAAAGAGTTCAGCTGCATGAACTCTTTATTTTTTTAAAACAGGCACCTGTCAGGATGCCTGTCAAATTTCTTATTATTTTATAATCCGGATATCATAATCACTTGCAAAGTCTTCTGCTATTCCTGATGTAACATAAGCTGTATTCCCGGACAAAGCAATAAAATCAAATTCTGATTTATGGTTATGCCAGTATTCTATGGTCTTATCAAGTCCCATAACATAGCAGGCTGTAGAAAGTCCGTCTGCCAGAGTTCCGTCAACACTTACAATAGTTATTGAATCCATATCAGACTCTACAGGATATCCTGTGTGAGGGTCTATGATATGACAGTATTTTTTACCTGTTAAATCATCCACAAAGTACCGCTCATATCCCCCGGACGTAATTACGGCTTTCTCACTAACGTTAATTGATCCTGCGTAATCTTTTTTACCATTGGGGTCAGCAATTGCAATTTTAAAATCATTGCCGTCAGGTTTTCTTCCATAGCACTGTACATTTCCTCCGAGAGAAACTACTGCATATTCAATATCAAATTCATTGAAAATAGCCATAAGCCTGTCTGAAGTATATCCCTTCGCTATTCCGCCAAAATCAAGTCCCATACCTGATTCCATCGTTATAGTCTCGTAATCCATTTTAATTTTGTCAAAACCGCACAGTGCAAGTTTATCTTTTATCTCATCATCTCCCGGAACATACAGGCGGCCGGATTCAAAACCCCACAGCTCAACTAACGGTCTTATTGTAACATCAAAAGCTCCGTCCGTAGTGCCATATATATAACGGCATTTTTCGAGTATTTTTATTGTATCTTCCGATAAAAGATTGTCTGTTCCATTGTTGATTCTGTAGATTTCACTGTCCTTATTGCTTACAGACCATAACTCATCAAGCCTTTTTATCTCATACTCGGCAAGCTCCAAGGCTTCATCCGCCTCCCTGCCGTAACAGGTTATGCTCATGTAGGTATCCATGGCGGTAAGGTTAAGCGTTCTTTCTTTTTTGCCCTTATAACTGCCACAGGCTGTGAGCAAAATGCCCACAGCCATAGTTGTAAATAATAATATAAGCCTGTTAATTTTTTTCATAATCAGCCTATCATTCCCTTTAAAAGTGATACTGCATTATTAATGCCGATTGTAGAACTATTTATTACAACGTCATAATTATGGTAATCATCCCATCTGAGACCTGTATTAGCTTTGTAATAATTACTTCTCTTCTTGTTGAATTTCTTCATTGTACTGTCAATTTCGTTGTCTGCAATTCCGTATTCACGGCTGATGCGCTCTCTTTTATCATCTTCGTCACCATAAATAAATACACGCAGTACATTCTGTCTGTCACTAAGTGCCTCATAGGCACAATGACCTAAAAATATGGCAGGACCTTCATTAGCAAATTCTTTAATAATCTTCTGCTCAGCAATATATACTTTACCTTTTAAGTCGGTATAATCGGTATCACCTGACTGAACCTTTGTCATTACATATAATGAATACAGAAAACTTCCTGTAGCATCCTCTTCATACTGTTCAAGCTTCTCAACAGACATTCCAGCCTTTCTTGAAAGCTCCTCAAGTATTTCTCTGCCGTAGCATGGGATTTCACATTCTTTTGAAAGTTTTTTTGCAATTTCTGTTCCTGCACTTCCGTATTCTCTTTCAATTGTAACATATCTGTACATAACCTAGCCCCTTTCCGCTTTTTATGAAGCCTGTTCAAACTGGCTGTTATAAAGGTCTGCATAGAAGCCTTTCTTTGCAAGAAGTTCTTCATGTGTACCTTTTTCAATAATGTCTCCATCTTTCATTACAAGGATAAGGTCTGCATTCTTAATTGTAGATAATCTGTGGGCAATGACAAAAGATGTCCTGTCTGCCATGAGTTTATCCATTGCATCCTGAATCTGTAACTCAGTTCTTGTATCAACGGAACTTGTTGCTTCGTCAAGTATTAACATCGGCTTATCCGCAATCATTGCTCTCGCTATTGTAAGCTGCTGCTTCTGTCCCTGTGAAAGATTTACCTGGTCATTAAGTATTGTATCATATCCGTGGGATAATGTCTTTATAAAATGATCAAGTCCTACCGCACGACATGCTTCTTTTACCTTTTCATCGGAGACACCCTCTGTACAATATACAAGGTTCTCTCTTACTGTTCCCTCAAAAATCCATGTGTCCTGTAATACCATACAGAACAGTGAATGGACGTCCTCACGCTTCATGTCTTTTGTAGAAACGCCGTCAATCCTGATAACACCGTCATTAATCTCATGGAATCTCATAAGAAGGTTCACAAGTGTTGTCTTTCCGGCCCCTGTAGGTCCTACAATCGCTATCTTCTGTCCCGGTTTTACATTAACGGAAAAATCTTTAATGACAATCTTATCTGAGCCTTTATAGCCGAATTTTACATGTTCAAAGTCCACATAACCTTTAACATTTTCAACCTTTCCGGTCTTGTCATCTTCATTTTCCATTTCTTCTGCTTCAACAAACTCAAATACACGTTCTGCTGCCGCCGCTGCTGACTGCATTGACTGCATAGCCTGTGCAATCTGGGATAAAGGCTGTGTGAAAAGACGGATATATATCATAAATGCAACAATTACACCAAATGATATTTTTCCGTTCATGGCAAGTACAGCACCGACGATACATACTGCGACATATCCGAAGTTACCGATAAAATTCATAATAGGCATCATAAGGCCTGATAAACACTGTGCCTTAAAAGCGCTGTCACGAAGATTTTCATTCATTCTGTTAAATTCTTCTGCTGCCTTTTCTTCTCCGTTATATGCTTTGACAACTGTGTGCCCTGTGTATATTTCTTCAATCTGTCCATTAATTTCTCCGAGATGCTTCTGCTGTCTCTTGAAATACTTCTGTGATTTGCCCATAATTATCATCATAATGGCAAATCCGAATAAAGACGACAGTATTGCCGTTACGGTCATAAGAACGTTGGTCTTAAACATCATAAATACAGAACCTAAAAGCAAGGTAACGGATGATATAAGCATACCTACGCTCATATTAAGGGACTGTCCTATCATATCTACATCATTGGTTACTCTCGAAAGGATATCACCTGTCGATGTTGTATTGTAATACCACATAGGAAGTCTGTTGATTTTTTCAGAAATCTCATTACGAAGGTTCTTACTTATCTTCTGTGTAACAACTGCCATTATCTGTCCCTGAAGTATTGAAAGAACAGTACCGGAGGCATATAAAATCACAAGTGTTATACCAATGTTAAATACTTTATCCATATCCACACCGGTCATAAATCCTGCGGTAATTGTATTGGTAAGGTCCTTTAACTTATCCGGACCGATAAGTGTAAATATCGTAGCAGCTACCGAAAAAATAACGGCACAAAGCATTGCATACGACAACTTTTTATTATATTTTAAAATTTTAATCCATGTTCCCTTAAAATCCTTGGATCTCTCCACAGGTCTGCCGGCTCCGTGTCCTCCACGTCTAGGAGGATTGTTATATTGTCTGTTTTCTTCCATATCAGAGTTCCTCCTTTGATAACTGCGAATATGCTATCTGTCTGTATACTTCACAATTTTTCATAAGCTCATCATGCTTACCCATTCCTGCAATGGTACCATTTTCCAGAACAATTATCTTATCTGCATCTCTTATCGTGCCGATTCTCTGTGCAACAATAATCTTTGTAGCATCAGCACATTCTTTTTTAAGTGCAGAACGTAAAGCTCTGTCGGTTCTGTAATCAAGTGCCGAGAATGAATCATCAAAAATAAATATCTCCGGATGACGGCACACGGCTCTTGCTATTGAAAGTCTCTGTTTCTGGCCTCCTGAAAGATTACCTCCGCCTTGTGCTATATAAGAATCATATCCTTCATCCATTTTTTCAACAAATTCGGATGCCTGTGCGACATATACAGAATCTACAATATCAGATTCCATAAAGCCGTCTTTTCCATTATCACCGTATGCAATGTTACTTTTAACCGTTCCTCCGAATAATGTAGCTTTCTGCGAAACATATCCGATTTTGTTACGAAGTTCTTTCTGTTTGTAATCTTTTACATTTACTCCGTCTACCAAAACTTCGCCTTCAGTAACATCATAGAATCTTGGAATAAGATTAATAACCGTACTCTTACCACACCCGGTAGCTCCTATAATCGCCAATGTCTCACCTTTTTTAACAGAGAAGCTGATATCTGACAATACATAATCTTCTGCATCAGGATATTTAAAATTGACATTCTTAAATTCAATTTCACCTCTGATGCCTGAATCTTTAATATCCTTGTCTCCATCTTCTATAGTAGCTTCCGTATCAAGCACTTCATTAATACGCTTAGCTGCTACGGATGCTCTCGGCAGAATAATAAATACCATTACCATCATCATAAATGCCATTACTATCTGCATTGCATAAGAAGAAAATGTTACCATATCGGAAAATAAAGTTATTTTGCTCATCATATCGGCTTTATTAATGAGATATGCCCCTATCCAGTATATGGCAAGAGGGAGTCCGCTCATTATAAGCTGGATACCCGGCATCATAAACGACATTGTCCTTGATGTAAAAAGTTGTGTCTTTGTAAGGTTATTATTAGCGGTTTCAAATTTACTTTCCTGATATTTCTCGGCATTATATGCTCTTACAACATTGATACCTGTAATATTTTCCCTGGTAACCCTGTTGATATCATCTGTAAGTTCCTGAAGTTTTTTGAACTTAGGAAGTGCTATTGATACGCAAAGACCTACTATGATAAGTAATACCGCAACAGCAACACCTGTTGAAAATGTCCACTGCCAGCTCTTTGCTGATATTTTGCACACCGCCCATATTGCAAGAATAGGAGCTTTAATCAATACCTGAAAGCCTATTGTTACAAACATCTGTACCTGTGTGACATCGTTGGTTGAACGTGTAATAAGACTCGCAGTAGAGAATCTTCCAATTTCCTCCATTGAAAATCCCTGGACCTTATTAAAAAGTTTTGCCCTTAATACGGCTGAAAAATCTGAAGCTATTCTTGAAGAAATAATAGCTACAACAACCGTAGCCGCAAGACTTCCGAATGCACAAAGCAGCATTTTTCCGCCTGCTGCCATAATATCTGCCATCTTGCTTCCGTCAGTCTGGACAAGTGCCGTAATGTCTGCCATATAGTCAGGTATCGTTAAGTCAAGCCATACCTGGAGAACTACAAAACCTATGGCAAAAAACATCATAAGCCAATTTCTCTTTGGCAGGTTTTTAAGTAATTTAATCATCTTCTGTCTACTCCTTTCGACTGTATGATGTTAATATATACCACTTTTCTAAACTCAATCTAAACTAATAATAAACATAATATTAACTTTATTCATAATATAACCGTAAATGTATTGATGTTCTTGTCGCTGTTCACCTCAATTCTTCCCTTATGGAGTTCAATAATCCTGCTTACAAGTGCAAGTCCTATGCCCGTTCCTTCGGTGGAATGTGATGAATCCGACTGATAGAATTTTCTAAAGATTTTATTAATTTCCTCATCTTCAATGTGAGGTCCCTTACCGGAAATACTAACATAAATATGTTCGTTTTTATTAGATATCCTTATGGAAATTTCTTCACCTTCAGGAGAAAATTTAATGGCATTATCTAAGAGATTAATCCATACCTGCTTCATCATCTCCTCATTGGCATTGATTGTATACTCGCCAAAATCAATATTCATATTAATATTTCTGGCTGTCCATTTACTTTCAAGGAGAAGCACCGTAAGGCGTATCTGTTCCGAAAGATTATATTCCGTAACATTAGTAAGTATACTCTGGTTCTCAACCTTTGTAAGGTTAAGTATACCGTTCGCCATTGTATATAATCTTTTCATTTCCTCTTCTATTATGCCAAGATATTCTTCTCTTTCTTCATCCGTTAAAATATTTTTTCTGAGAAGTTTTGTAAATCCAAGGATAGAAACAAGAGGAGTCTTAAATTCATGGGAAAAATCATTGATAAAATTATTGCTTAACAGTTCGGTATTCTGAAGTTCTTCTGCCATCTTATTGAAACTGTGTTCTACTTTCTTAAGTCCCGGATTTTTATTGAAATTAATTCTCACAGAATAATCTCCATCTGCAAGCCTGTCCATACCCTTTATAAGCTCGTCCAACGGCTTCACAGGTATCCTTGTGAATATTATTGAAACAATAAAACCTATAAGTATGCTGGCCCCCAATATGCAGCAGATAACCATAATTACCCGCGTTTTACTTGATCCTTTAATGGTAATAATTCCCGAATGGATAAGAATTGTGGATATGGTACCCACAATTAACATAGAAACCGTCTGTATCAGAAATACAATAAACGATGATATTAATACTAATTTCTTTTTCATATATGCTTTTATACCTTCTTAACAGCCTTGTATCCAAGACCTCTTACCGATACTATCTCAAATTCCTTTATATTTTCAAATCTTTTTCTTAATCTGCCTATATGCACCGTTACAGTCTCCCAGCCTGTATCCGTATCCGTACCCCATATCTCATCCATAAGCTGGATTCTTGTATATATTCTTCCGGGATTGGACAAAAGAAGATAAAGCAACTTAAATTCTTTCTGTGGCAGAAGAATCTCCTCACCATTTACATTTACGGTAAAAGAATCATAATCAAGAACCACACTGCCGATTGTTATCTTTCTGTCACCGGCAATTTTCAGTCTGCGCTCTATTGCTTTTATATGAAGAAGCAATTCTTCTTCATCCACCGGTTTTACAAGATAATCATCAATTCCTGCTTTAAACCCTTTTTTCCTGTCGTCAGGCAGTTCCTTTGCTGATACCATGATTATCGGAATGTCCTGATTGCTTTTCCTGAGTATCTTTGTAAATTCGTAGCCGTCAAGATTGGGCATCATTATATCAGCTATAACCATATCCACATGATGCGTATTATATATTTCAAGTGCCTTTTCCCCATCCTCTGCAAGAACCGGCTTATAGCCGGCTCCAAGAAGTATGGCATTCATAAGTCTGCGTGTGTTTTTATCATCATCTATAACAAGAATTTCAAACATTTATCTAACCTTCATACATAAAATAACGTTGGTTGTTGATATAGTCTTCCTTTGAAGCAAGACATTTTTTTATCTTATCGCCTATCTTAACAAATTCATCCACAAGAGCAGGGTCAAAACTCGTTCCTCTTCCCGCAATAATCATTTTCATTGATTTTTCATGGGAATATGGTTCCTTATATGGTCTTTTGGAAGTAAGTGCATCATATACATCAACTATGCTCATAATTCTGGCAACAAGCGGAATCTGCTCTCCCTTAAGGCCTTCCGGATATCCGGAACCATCCCATTTTTCATGATGATATCTTGAGACCTGTTCCGCAATTTCACCAAACTGCTTATCCTCTATCCTGCCTGAAAGAAAATGGAAAATATCGCCGCCTATTACGGCATGTTTTTTCATTTTTTCAAATTCTTCCCCACTTAATGCGGTAGATTTTCTTAAAACAGCATCCTCAATGGCAATTTTACCCACATCATGGAGAGGTGCCGAACGGCAGGCCTTTTTAACGACAACCGGAGTCAATACATCTGAATACTCAGGCAGTGTTACAAGATAATCTATAAAACACTTGTAATATATGGCGGTATTCTTTAAATGTCCGCCGGTTATACCGTCCCTTGATTCGACAAGTCCGGCAAAACTAATTGCCATAATATCATACATGTCCTCAATTTCGCTGACTTTTTCCTCTACAAGCTCCTCTAACTTATGCTCATATTTTGCAAGCTTAATCTGTGTCTCAATTCGCTTTCTGACAACCTTTGGGACAAAAGGTTTGGTAATATAGTCCACACTTCCCATATCAAACGCCCTGACCTCAAAATCAGGATTATCAAGTGGTGTTATAAAAATAACCGGTATGTGGCTTGATTTATCATTTGTCTTAAGAAATTCCAGTATGTCAAATCCATCCTTTGCTGACATGGTGGAATCAATAAGAATCAGCTCCGGTATTATATCACGTATTATAAGCAGTGCATCTTCAAAACTGCCGGCTGTACATATTCTGTAGCTGTCAGAAAGGATATTCATAATTTCCTGAATACCATCCACATCTACATCAATAACCAGAATTGTATCCTTAACCATCTTATCATCTTCCTTACTAAATTGTACAAATACGCATTGTATCATCATCAGACTCAAGGTCTGACGCAAGTATCACAACAATATTATCTCCACGCTTTACAAGTCTGCTTTCTACTGCTTTAGAAACAGCATACTCAACAAACTTATCTGCACTATCAAGATTCTCTGCTGCAACAGGAGTAATACCCCATACAAGGTTAAGCTGGTTGCGTCCTCTTTCGGAAATTGTAGCTGCAATTACAGGACATTCCGGATGAAAACGGGATAAAATATTAGCTGTAGCACCGCTTCTTGTAAGAACGACTATTGCTTTGGCATCAAGATATTTTGCCGCATTGTATGCCGAGGCACAGATGGCATTTTTAAGATTAGGTTCCATGTCTGCACTACTATCCACATACTTTTCATAATAATTAATGGTATTTTCTGCATTAACGGCAATATTAGCCATTGTTCTTACAGCTTCCACCGGATGCCTGCCTGCTGCAGATTCGCCTGAAAGCATAATTACCGTAGTTCCATCATAAATTGCGTTGGCAACATCGGATACCTCTGCCCTTGTAGGTCTTGGATTCTCTGTCATGGACTCCAACATCTGTGTGGCGGTAACAACAATCTTACCCTCTCTGTTACATTTCTCAATCATCATCTTCTGGATTGCAGGAATCTTTTCAAAATTAATCTCAACACCCATGTCTCCTCTCGCAACCATAATTCCGTCACTGAGTTCAAGTATCTCGTCAAAATTGTTAATACCCTGTCCATTTTCGATTTTACTGATAACCTTAATATCCTGTCCGCCATTATCCTTAAGGAATTTACGAAGTTTCTTAAGGTCATCTGCACATCTTACAAAAGAAGCGGCAATATATTCAACATTATGTTCTATGCCAAAAAGAAGATCTGATTTATCAACATCATTGAGATAAGGCATAGGTATCTCAACATTAGGAATATTAATGCTCTTATGGTTGCTTAACTTTCCGCCGGTTATAACTTTACAGATAACCTTACTGCCTTTAATTGCCGTAACCTTAAGTTCTATCTTGCCGTCATCCACAAGTATTTTTGTGCCTGCTTCAACATTCTTTGCCAACTTGTCATAGGTAAGTCCTATTCTTTCCTTGGTTCCCGGAGTCTCCTTATCAGTATCAAAAGTGAATAGACTTCCTTTTTCAACAACAACGGAACCATTTTCAAAATCCTTAAGTCTGATTTCCGGTCCTTTGGTATCTAGAAGTATAGGAATATGCCTGTTAAGTTCCCCCGCGATTCTTCTTACCCTGTTAAGTCTCACTTCCTGTTCTTCATGTGTTCCGTGAGAAAAATTAAGTCTTGCACAGTCCATTCCTGCATTAATGATTTGCGTAATCCGTTCGTCACTGTCTACTGCAGGTCCGAGTGTACATATAATTTTGGTTTTTCGCATACATGCTCCTCCATACAAAATTAATAATAATATTTTACCACATATGCAGGTGTTTTTTAACTATTATTTTAGTTTTTTTGATTTTTTGATTTTTTTAGCATTACTGAAGTTATCAGTGAAGTAAACGGAACGGTAAGCACTATTCCCATAGTTCCGGCTATTCCCTTCATAATCTCAATTCCGATGGAATACATATTAATAATCTGGTGTATCTGGTAGGAATAAGCATAAATTATCATTACAAGATTAATGCTTCCACCCACATAGGCAAGTATAAGGGTATTTGCCATTGTTCCTATCATGTCCCTGCCGATTGTTATTCCTGACTTAAATAATTCTTTCTGAGTAATATCAGGCATTTTGGTATTGATTTCGTTAAGTGATGAGGATACAGACATTGCCACATCCATAACTGCACCCGTTGACGATATCAGTATTCCGGAAAACAGCATGCCTCCGATATCAAGTTTTGAATTCTGTCCCACATACATAAGTGTCTCTATTTCATTTACATTCATACCCGTTATATGTGATGTTTTACCGAATACAACAGCTATCAGGCCTGCAATAACAACACCCGCTATCGTTCCTGCCATTGCGGCAATGGATTTTAATTCAAAATCAGCAATCAGTATATGTGTAACAACGGTAACCATAATCACCGTAATTATTGCTGCCAGAAAAGGAGATACACCGGCATACATCATGGGAACATATAAAAATATAACCACAATAAATGTAAATATAAGCGCTATAAGCGAATTAATTCCTCTTTTTCCGCCTACCATCCACATAACTGCCGCAAAAGCACATAATAAAAGTGCAACCGGAAGTTCCCTGTCATAATTATATACATTAGCGGTAAGGACGCCGTCATGTTCACTTATATTAGCGATAACCTTTGTTCCGATTTTACAATCTGCACCATACAGATAACCATTAAGGCTGTATGCCTCCACATATTCCCCCTTATGTTCTCCTGAAGTGATAAGTAAAGTAACCTTCTGGCCACCATCCGAGCTGTCGGATCCGGCCTGAAGGCTATCTTTTTCTACCACTCTTGCCTTGACAAACTTTGTATTATCATCAGCAAGAAGCGGTACTTTTTTTATTGTTTTATTAAAAGCAAACACTAATATCACTATTCCGAGAACCGCAAGGTACTTCCCATATCGTGATACTATTTTTCCCAATTGCTTTCTTTCCTTCCCATATAGATTACGAGACCTGCAAGACCTGCTACAAGCAGTGTTCCTCCGATTGCAACAGCTAACATTGAACTGTCTCCAGCCTTAGGATTGCTGTCGTTGCTGCCATTGCTGCCATTGCCGCCATTGTTGTCACTGCTGTCATTGTTTTCTTTGTTATTATCAGGAGTTGTAACAGTTTCGGTATCTTTAAGTTTCAATGCTTCTATACCTGCAAGGACCTTGTCGGCTGCTTCATTAAGCATATCGGCATTGACAACAGGAAGTATTGCGTCCGTAATCACGTTACCGCCTTCAATCTGACGATAGATTGTTTTATCAAGAATTGTTGAAAGACCTTTTCTTAATCTGTTTGCCTTGCTTCCGCTTGCAAGAACGTCTTTGTCATCATCATTTTTTACGGAACCATAGCCTTTGATTGGATCATCTGCTGTATTGTAAAGTGTAGATAATGTATCAATATAATTATCTTTGTCGGTTGTATATGCTTTTCTGATATTCTTTAATGCATCAAGACTTAATTTTAAAGCATCAAGACTTTCATCTGTATATATTTCTCCATCTGATACAAGTTTTTCCGCATTATCAATAATTTCATCTATAGTAAGCGAAGCAGATGTTTTTCTGATTGTAAAATCATCGGCATACTTTGCACCTGTGTAATCATAAGTCTTGATTGTCAGTTCACTGTCTGAAAAATCAATTGTTGAGAAAGAAGGAAGCATTGCATTAGTTCTTTCTGCAATATAGTATGGTGTATAATTGAGGAGATTGTAATATTTTGAACCTGAGCCGGAACCTGTTGTTATATAAAGAGTTCCCTCAGGATCGGTTACGCTTCCTGATGAAATATCATAATCAATTACATTACCGTCAAGTACCTGATATGATCTTGAATAAGTATGGTCATGACCTGTAAGACAGACATCTATATCAAATTCGTCCATAAGAGGTGCAAATATAACTCTGTTGGTTGCTGCATCCGTATCTGCATGAGGCTGACCTGAACCATATATGTCACTATGGAAAATCACAACTTTCCACTTAGCATGTTCATTTGAGGCAATAGCCTTTTTCATAAGTTCCCTGTGTTCTGCCTGATTTCTATTGTTACTGTTAAGTGATATAAAAAGCACATTGCCATATGAAAAATAATAATCCGACCCTGCATTGGTTGCTCCCAGGCTGTCACCGGTATTAGGATTATTGAAATGTGCACTATAATCCGAACCTGCTGTATCGTGGTTACCGATTGTAGATGCTATCGGAAGGCTTCTGAATACTTCCGGATAAAGATAACCCGCATATTCGCTTTCCCTTGTTTTTAAATCATTACTCTTTGATGCTCCGGACTTATCAATCTGGTCTCCTGCAGATAAAAGGAATGCCGCATCAGGACATACCTGTTTTGCCATACTCATTGTTTTGTTCCAGTTATATGTATCCCTTGCCACAGATGAGTCTGTTGCTGATTTATCATCACCTGAACCTGAAGCACCAATCTGTGGGTCTCCTGTAAGTATAACCGAATATTCCGATGAATTACCGGTCTTGTACGAATAAGCTGCTGACCATACAGTCGGTTGTCCGTTATAATTATCTGTATAACAATATTCATATTCTGTATTGTCTTCAAAATAACCTTCTACAGATACCTTATTGGAGGTCTGATAATTCTTTCCCTGCCAGTTATCGGCATCTACCGTGCTGCCTGTTCCTTCAAAAACCTTTGCCTGTGATCTTGCTCCGTTTTTCCATACCATGACTGCCGGTTTAGATGTATTTTCTGAATACCATGCGAAATTAAGATCTTTTTCTGTCTTACCCGGTGTAAGTGCCACTTTAGCTGAATCATCATAATTTCCGGCTGTTCTCCATACGCTGTCTCTCCATGTAAGAAACTCATTGCTTCCGTCTGTCTGACTTGCCGTACTTCCTGCCTGATATTCTCCGTAACCATAGGCCACAGTTCCAAATCCTGTAACTGTTACAGCTGCTACAGCCATAAGGCATGCTGCCTTTTTCAACAATTTCTTCCTAATCATATTGTTTCCTTCCTTTTTGTAATTATTTCTTACAAGAAAAAATTATCAAAAAGAAAGTAAACTAACTATCTCACTAAAATATTATTTATGTAAAATTAAAGTATAATTTTTTTACCGCATTTAGGGCAAAAATCAAATCCTTTTTCCAGGTGTCTGCCGCAATACGGACAAAAATTCACATCCGTTCCTCCGACATTACTACCCATGTCATATTCTTCTTTTTTTCTTCCGTATTGTTCATTCAATGGATCCTTTTCCTCATTTTCATCAACAATATCAAAAATCGAATATCTGTCCTTTGCTGTTGCATTATGATACGAATACACCGCCATGGCAATTGCAATTACTATAAAAATAATTCCGAATGGCAGCATAAACCCGCCCCCGATTGCAACCGCAAACACGCACCAGAATACCCCAAACACTGCTGCTCCTATGGCACTTACCATATTAAGTTTAGAGGGACCTCGTCCCGGTTTAATACTTTTCATTATAAAACCCTCCTTATCTGTTAATTTTCTAAAATAAATCCAGCATATTATCAAGATAAATTGCTTCCCTGACTTTTAAGTGGTACTCGGGCTTAGTCATATAATACAGCAAAAATTCCAGAATAAGGGCACTTCCCAGTCCCCGTCCTTCTATTTTAAATTCCGAAAAGCCCATCGGCATATAGATTTTTTTAATGTCCTCTACACCTATAAATCCCGGATTTAACATCGCTTTTGAAAAAATATATCCATCTTCTGCATCAGGTGATGTGCAGTAATGCTCTGTACCTGTCTCACCAAGGGATTTGCGGCTGACACTCTCATAGCATTTTTTTCTGTCGGAACATCCGAAATTACAACATTCATTGCAAAGGAACTCCGTTTTTTTCTTTTGTTCTTCTGATAATGTGCTTAATCTGTCAAATCTCTTATTAAATCTGAAATCAGGTACAACATATCTGAACTCTTCTCTGTCGGTTTCATTTTTAAACTCATCAAAATCTGTAATTACTTTAGTTGTTGATGACACATAATAGAACTTAGGGTAGTTTTTTTGGATATATTCCATTAATAAATCGGAATATATGATAATACCGTTTTGGGAATCTTCAAACAAACTGCATAACCTGTTGCATTTTCTGTCTGACAGATGTTCCTCCCTAAGCAATGAATTGCTGAACGTGAGTCTTGCAGAGATTCCGTACTCCTTAAGAAGGGCATACACCTCATCCGCATTCTCTTCCCCAAAACCGACACGTCCCCCGCCCCAGACACAATCCGGAGGTGCCCCGTATATGGAGCCTATATCACACCATTCATAAAAATATTCCCTATGTTCATAAAAAAGAGGCAGAAACACCTTGTACAATTCATAAAATTCAAATAATCCCGGCAAGTGGTAATGTGCTTTACCATTGCTTTCAGTCATTGCAAAACTTCCATACATAAATTAAAGTACTCTTTGTCTTCTTCGTATTCTTCGTCTTCGTCTTTTTTTATTTACACTGCGCAAATAATCAATAATCCAATAGGCAGATACCAATACTATTAACCAGCCTAAACAGGCTATCCACACCATAACAAGTTCCGGTGAATCTTTTTCAAGAAATAATAAAGGAACTGCATTTCCTATTAAAAATACAGATGCTATATACCACAAAACAGATATTGCATTATTGTATTTTTTGATACTATCTACTTCCGGCTTCTTTAAAAAAGTATAATAGCCTGCCGGCTTGTCTGATTTACGTATTTTAATTCCCATTACAAGAAAGCCAATCGCTACACCTACGCAAACTAAAAAAGCTAAAATCATATATTAACCTCCACGATACTTAAATTCTCGACCTGTAGTGAACTACCCACTGTCTAAAGCCAATGGGCTTCCTGCTTCATTGACCTCGCAACCTGTCTTTTCTTGCCGGTATATACAATGTATTTCCATGGCCGGCGGTTCTTCGCTGATGGGGCAGTGCCGCCGCTTCCACTAACATTCCGTTTCATAATCATAATCCTTACTCTTTCTATTTTATACTTCTGAAAATTAATGTCAATTAATATTTAGCGGGGTATGTTAGTTAGTGTAGTTTTTTATGTTTGGGCAGGTGGGGTTTTTCGCCGTTTGGGTAGAGATTTCCGGACGGCAGCTACAGGATTCTCTACTTTTTCGGCCGATTTCCGCCTTTTGGGTAGAGATTTTCAACCGGCAGCTACAGGAATCTCTACCCTTTTTCCGGGATTTCCGCCTTTTGGGTAGAGATTTACAACTGGCGGCTACAGGAATCTCTACCTTTTTCCCGGGTTTTCCGCATTTTGGGTAGAGATTTCCAATCGGCGGCACCAAGAATCTCTACCTTTTTCCCGGATTTTCCGCCGTTTGGGTAGAGATTTACAAACGGCGGCACCAAGAATCTCTACCTTTTTCCCGGGATTTCCGCCGTTTGGGTAGAGATTTCCAATCGGCGGCGTTTGGATTCTCTACCTTTTTCCCAAGTTTTCCGCCTTTTGGGTAGAAATTCACGATCGGCGACTTTTGGAATCTCTACCTTTTCGGCAGATTTTCGCACTTTGGGTAGAGATTTACAACCGGCGGCTGCGGGATTCTCTACCGTTTCGGCCGATTTCCGCATTTTGGGTAGAGATTTCCGGATGGCGGAGGTGTGGTGGCTTTCTTTTGCAGCCACGTCATCACCTGCACATCCATTTGCACAAAAAAAGTCTGAGGCACAATGTACCACCTACTGATACACCATGCCTCAGACCACAAGGTCTTATATCCAGTGACCCACAGTGACCCACTTTTATATAGCGGAAAGTCCCTGTTTTAGGGCATAAAAATAAGCGCGAGACGGGGTGAGGCGGTATAAGAAAAAGATCCGGTGGACCTTTTTCCCGTCGAACCGACCGAAGGCGACTTTAGAAGCCTGAGATCCGAACCTCTTATTTCATAAGAGGTTTGAGAGGTGCTTGCACCTCTCTTTGCAAAAACATAGGTCCTACTCACAAAATGACATACAATGTAAATTGCAACCAGGACCTATATTTTTGCAAAAAAATAAGCGCGAGACGGGGATCGAACCCGCGACCTTCTCCTTGGCAAGGAGACGCTCCACCACTGAGCCACTCGCGCATTATTACTTGCGTCACTCACAACGCAAGTAAGACTATACCACATTGTTATTTTTCTGTCAATATATTTATAAATAGTTTTTTTGCACATTTTCATTTTTTTCATTAATCCCGGTATATGTAACTTTTGGCTGTTTGACATGTATATACCTGCGTTTTATAATATGAAATATGAAGAAAAAAGAAAAAATTACCATAATATTTTTAGTAGTTTCTCTTATGACAGCACTTGTGCTGATAGCTTTGCTTGCGCTTAAGAAACCGGACAAATCAGGCAGTGAAAAAAAAGCTGATACCGGTCCTACAGTCAAAACTACAGCTGATGCTGCAACTACGTCTGATGCTGAGACCACATCGGATACAGAAAAAACAACAGATAATGAAAAAGAGACTACTACTGAAACTCCAACCACAGCGGAGGAAGAAACCCCCGAAAATCCTGATATGCTTCGAGATAACAAGTACAATCGGATTGCCATTAATGCAAAGGAGAATGGACAAAAGATAGTATATCTGACTTTTGATGACGGCTCAGGTACTCTTACTCCTGCCGTACTTGATACACTTGATAAATATGGTGTTAAGGCAACTTTCTTTGTTGTTGCTGAATATTCCCCTAGTAAGGATTTTGCCAAGGAACAATATAATGCCATTATTGCAAAAGACCATACACTTGGAATACATTCCTATACCCACTCAAGAGCGAATATATATCAATCCCTTGATGCTTTTAAAGAAGATATTGACAGCGTATATAATTATGTATATGAATTAACAGGCTTTAAGCCTTATGTATCAAGATTTCCGGGAGGCTCATCCACAAGTTTTGCCGATGAGAGGATGAAAACAGAATATATTCCCTATGTAAAATCAAAAGGGCTCATTTATTATGACTGGAATGTATCATCCGGTGATGGGAATGGGTCAATTACAAGTGAACAGGTATATAATAACGTAATAAACGGGGTCAGAAATAAAGACGTAAGTGTTGTACTTATGCACGATGGCAGCGGTCATGAAGCTACCGTTGAAGCGCTTCCCCGCATTCTTGATACGCTGATTAATGAGATGAATTATGTTATTTTACCGATAACACAAAGTACAACTCCGGTACAGGCAGATTTTTAACAAAATATTTTATATGTCAAAAACGACTATGAATCATAACAATTCATAGTCGTTTTAATTATTTGTATAATATTCTTAAATATTAAGCTTCTGGACCTGCTGCAACGAGTGCCTTACCTGCATCATTTCCTTCATACTTAGCAAAGTTCTTAACAAATCTTCCTGCAAGATCTTTTGCCTTAACTTCCCATTCAGAAGCATCTGCGTATGTGTCACGTGGATCAAGAATTCCTGTGTCAACTCCCGGAAGTTCTGTAGGAACTTCAAAATTGAAATGAGGAATTGTCTTAGTAGGAACGTTGTTGATAGCACCACTTAAGATAGCATTGATAATTCCTCTTGTATCCTTAATAGAAATTCTCTTACCTGTTCCGTTCCAACCTGTATTAACAAGATATGCCTTAGCACCGCTCTGTTTCATCTTCTTAACAAGTTCTTCAGCATACTTAGTTGGATGTAACTCAAGGAATGCCTGTCCGAAACATGCTGAGAATGTAGGTGTTGGTTCTGTAATTCCACGTTCTGTACCTGCAAGCTTAGCAGTAAATCCTGAAAGGAAGTAGTACTGTGTCTGCTCTGGTGTAAGAATAGATACAGGAGGAAGAACTCCGAAAGCATCTGCTGAAAGGAAAATAACGTTCTTAGCTGCTGGAGCTGAAGAAATTGGACGAACGATATTTTCGATATGGTTAATTGGGTAAGATACTCTTGTATTCTCTGTTACACTCTTATCTGTGAAATCAATCTTTCCGTTAGCATCAAGTGATACGTTCTCAAGGAGAGCATTACGTCTGATTGCATTGTAGATATCCGGCTCTGAATCCTTATCAAGGTCGATAACCTTAGCATAGCATCCACCTTCAAAGTTGAATACGCCGTTATCATCCCATCCGTGTTCATCATCACCGATTAAGAGACGGTTAGGGTCTGTTGAAAGTGTTGTCTTACCTGTTCCTGATAAACCGAAGAAGATTGCTGTATTCTTGCCTTCTTTATCTGTGTTAGCTGAGCAGTGCATTGATGCAATACCCTTAAGAGGTAAGTAGTAGTTCATCATAGAGAACATACCCTTCTTCATTTCTCCGCCGTACCATGTATTGATGATAACCTGTTCACGGCTTGTAATGTTAAATGCAACTGCTGTTTCAGAATTTAAGCCAAGTTCTTTATAGTTCTCAACTTTTGCCTTAGAAGCGTTGTATACAATAAAGTCAGGTTCAAAATTTGCTAATTCTTCATCTGTTGGTTTGATGAACATATTTGTAACAAAGTGTGCCTGCCAAGCTACTTCTACGATAAAACGAATTGCCATACGTGTATCTTTATTAGCACCGCAGAATGCGTCTACTACATAAAGTTTCTTGTTAGAAAGCTCTTTCTTAGCAATTTCCTTTAAAATCTTCCAGTTCTCTTCTGAAAGTGGATGATTATCATTCTTGTATTCATCTGAAGTCCACCATACTGTGTTCTTAGAATTCTCATCCATAACAATGTACTTGTCTTTAGGAGAACGTCCTGTATAAACACCTGTCATTACGTTTACAGCGCCAAGTTCACTAACCTGTCCCTTATCGTAACCTTCAAGGCCTGCCTTAGTCTCTTCTTCAAATAATAATTCGTAAGAAGGATTGTGTACAATTTCAGTAGCACCTGTGATGCCATATTTAGTTAAATCAATTGTTGCCATCTTGTCTCTGACTCCTTTTCTAAATTAATTGTTCGTATTCATTATACATAAATATCATTTAAAATCAAGACTTTTCACCATATACTTTTATCATAATATTAAATAAAATGAGAAAAAACGGATGCAAATATTACGGTCAGAATTCCTGACACAGCAATGGAAAGACTGCTCATTGCTCCTTCCACTTCTCCCATTTCCATTGCTTTAGCCGTTCCTATCGCATGTGATGAGGTTCCAAGTGCAAGACCTTTTGATATCGGTTCGGTAATATGGAATATTTTACATATAATTTCTCCGAAAATATTACCCACAACTCCTGTAAGTACAATTATTGCCACTGTTATGGTAACATATCCGCCAAGTTCCTCGGATATGCCCATTCCGATTGCCGTTGTTATTGATTTAGGCAGAAGCGTTATGTATTCGGTATGGTTTAATTTCATTAATTTTGCCAGCACAAAAACCGTAAGAAGGCTTGTCAAAACACCTGAAAGAATTCCGGCAAATACAGCTTTGTAATTTTTTTTCAATAAATCAATCTGTTCATAAAGAGGGATTGCAAGGCATACCGTTGCCGGTGTAAGAAGCCAGCTTAAATATTTTGCGCCTTCGTTATATACTTCATAATCGGTTTTTGACACAATGAGGACAATTATTGTAACCACAATAGAAATCATAAGTGGATTAAATATGGCAAGCTTGGTTTTTTTCTTAAGAAACACGCCTATCATATATGCCACAAGGCTCAGTGTAACTCCCGCAAATGCCGATATTTGAAAAAACTCATTCATTTTCTTTATTTTTCTTCTTTCCTGATTTAATAATAAACTGTGAAACGTGGCCTGTTATTATTATAACCGTAACAACAGTTACAATAAGAACCACGCAAAACGGAATAATCATGGGCTTTAATACGCCAAAACTAGCCATAAGCCCCACTCCTGCCGGTATAAACATCACAGGCATGATTTCTATCATTAATTTTCCTGCGTCTTTAACGTAATCAAGAGGGATAATTTTTGTCATAAGACCCACAAAAAGAATTGCCATTCCGTAAATACTTGCCGGTACCGGCAACGGAATAAAATAATGCATTACTTCCCCGATAAGTGAAATCATTATTATTATTAAAAACTGTCTTAAGTATTTCATTTTACATCTCTTCCGCAACACTGTTTATATTTACGTCCGGAGCCACATGGACATAAGTCATTGCGTCCTATTTTAGTATTTTTTCTATAGTAAGGCTGTTTTCCGCTATGGATTAATTCCGGCTGCTTGTGGCTGTTCAAAACATACTGATATGCTTTGTCAAGAGCTGTTTTAAGAGCTTCCCTGTCTATATTTTTTGCGGCAAAAGGAGCAAGTTTATCCAATGTTTTTGATATTTTAGCCTGTTTATCAGACTTAATTTCTTCAACATCTTTTTCTATAGTCTCATAGCTGTGAGGATATGCTGACATAATGTATTCGACTTCATCCGTATTGTTGTCATAATAACAGCAAAGATAATATATATTGGTATATATGTCCATTTCCATCTTCTGTCTTTTGTCCGTTTCCTCAACTCCGGCCAAAACATAGGCTCTTTCATAGCCTGATTTAAGGACATTCTTCATAATTATGCTTACTTTATTGTCATCAAAATACACAACCGATTCGGCAGATGCGTATGCTGAGTCAAGGGTTTTTCTGTACTCTTCTTTTGTGAGATAGCCTTTCTTTTCAACAGTTGCGACAAATTCCCTGAAAAGAGGTCTGTACCATTCATTTTCCATTAACTCACAAAACTTAGCCAATGTTTCTACAACATATTCCTGCATAAGGTCATTCATTGTAATGCTGTCAAGGAATTTAAAATAATCCTCCACATCCGTCTGGTATCTTTTATTACAGTCATAAATATCGGTTTCAATAACTTTTGGATATATTCTTGCCAATGTAAGTATAACTTTTTCAACATTCCTGCCTTCTTCTGTTGCAAGAATCTGTACACATATATCTTTTGCCTTATCAAAATATCCATTATCTTCCTGTTCCATTGCTTTCTCAAGCTCTGTTGCTACTTTTTCAGGCACTCCAAGAAGATCTTCCTCTCTTTTCTTCTTTGCAAAACGTCTGTTACTGTCACTGATAGTGTTTAAAATATCTTTATTTGAATCCATTAAATACGCCTCCTGCCTTTTTATCAAAGGAATATTACCACAGAGGTTGCATAAATTCAAGGGTGGAAAGCAGGTTGATTATCGGCGTTTTAATATTATGATTTATTTACTGTTTTCGACGTGTAACAAAAAAGGAGATTTTACAGATGAATACTTTAAAAGATAACAGCACAATACTATTTTGCGAATATTATAAGCAGTGGATTTCTGTTTATAAGGAAGGTGCAATAAGGCCTGTAACAATGAGCAAATACAAGATGGCATATCAATGGCTGGTAAAACTTGTCCCTGAGTTAAAAATCAGAGACCTTGACAGAATTTCGTACCAGAAGTTGCTGAATGAGTATGCCGAAAAACATGAACATCAGACCACACTTGATTTCCACCATCATGTAAAATGCGCAATACTTGATGCCGTTGATGAGGGTCTTATATCAAGAGATCCTACAAGAAAAGCTATCATAAAAGGAAAAAAACCAAGAGAAAAAAAGCCAAAATTTCTTAACCAATTTGAGTTACATAAACTGATTGAAGATTTACACCTTGGTCCTAAAGTATCTTGGGACTGGTTTATCCTGTTGGTTTCAAAAACCGGAATGAGATTTTCGGAGGCTCTGGCTCTCACACCAAAAGATTTTGATTTTTCCCATCAGACCTTATCCATATCTAAAACATGGGATTATAAAGGGAAAGGTGGTTTCCTACCCACAAAGAATCAATCTTCAGTACGAAAAATACAATTAGACTGGCAGACAGTAATGCAATTTGCTGAATTAACTAAAAGTCTGCCAAATGATGAACCGATTTTTATAAAAAGAAGCATTGTATATAATTCAACACTAAATGGAATATTAGAAAGGCATTGTAAAAATGCAGGCATACCCATAATTTCCATTCACGGACTAAGGCATACACATGCATCGCTACTACTGTTTGCAGGCGTATCAATTGCAAGTGTTGCCAGAAGATTAGGTCATGCCAGTATGACAACCACGCAAAAAACCTATCTTCACATAATTCACGAACTTGAAAGTAAGGACATTGACATAATTATGCGTTCACTAGCTAACCTGAATTAATATACATATACGTCGAAAACAGCACCTTGTGAACCCGGGTGCCGTTTTGTCAGTTATAGTTATAATAAAGAGGAAACCTCTCCCATAAGATTATTTTTAAAATCCTCAACCATTTCTCTCCTAAGTGTAAACTTAGGCACAGGTTTTTCAACCATCTCCTTGTATCTGTCATAGTCTATCTTGCTCTTTAGGCTGTTCTCATTGGCAAGATTCCCGTCTTTAAAGTTATATACTTCATATTTAACATCTTCAAAAGGCAGACACCATTTTTTTGAAAATTCACCAATTTCTTTATCAATAAGTTCATATCGCATTCTATTAAAAAATGCTTCTATATCCTGTCCGATAAATTTTTCTTTGTCACTTTCAATTTCCGCAACAACTTCAGACAGCAGCTTGCTACTGTTCCTTGTGGACATAAAAATAGCCATTACGGAAATTTCCATTTCCATAATGGCTATCATAATTATTATATTTAGTTTTCTGCTTCTTCTGTTTCAATTTCCAAACGCTGAAGTACATCTGATACAATTCCAATATCTTCTATTCTTGTTATTCCAAAACACTTTTTTCCTGCATCTTTCAGAGACGCACCAATGTGATATGCTGTTGTCTCGTCAACTATCAAAAATCTGTCATGAAAGACTCCAGTATACTTTACGGTCAAAGTTGGATACTGACTGTTAAAATTAGCAATGTCCTGACCTGCCAGACGAGTTCGACGAACTGTATAAATTGTTACATCAACACCATCTTTCTTTTTTGCAAGAATATTCAAAGTTCCCACATCAACATAATTATCAATTAATACTATTGATTTTTCTGCTTTTTCCGCAAGGCTTATCAAAAGACTGAAAGCATCATATATCTGACCATCAAAGAATATTTTCTGCCCCACTTCTTCATGCTCAGAAATGTATGAAAAAATCTGATCAAATTTTTCGTTAGACTCCTTCTGATACTCTAATTGCTTTAATTCCAAGCTATTCAGCTTATCAAACATCAAAGCATTTTCAGCCAGAAAGCGTCGCATTTTCACAAAAGTGTTCATAATATTTACACTTACCTGAATAGCTTCGTCACTTCTTAAAACTGCTGACAACATTGCTATTCCCTGTTCCGTAAATGCATATGGTAAATATCGCCGTCCACCTTGGGATGATGTATTCCCTGATTCTTTGTTTGAGGTCGCAATTTGCGACCTCAAATCATCGTATTCATCTTCTGTCAGTTGGAAACAAAAACTTTCTGGGAAACGTTTAGCATTTCTTTTTACACTTTCATTCAACCTTTTTGTTTCGACATTATAAAGCATTGCCAAATCACTATCTATCATAATCTGCTGTCCACGCACATAATGAATTAAATTTTCAATTCTATCATCTGTATTTTCAACTATTACAGGTATATTTGTATTATCAGACAAACCAGCATCTCTCCTACTTTTTTTATTTTGAGGTCGCAATTTGCGACCTCAAAATAAATTGTACCTTCCTTATCTCACATAGTCAATCAGTTTCGACCTCAATCGACAGATATTTTCATCTGATTATCAAAAGGACTTCTATTGAAGAAGCAAAAACGGCAGTTTCTCAGAAACTGGAGGAAATCAATCTCCGCCCATTTAAAAAGAGACTTGGAAACCGACGTTCTGCTTTCGAAGATGAAGAAAGAGAATTTATGCTGCCGCTTCCCAAAGCCCCTTATGAACCAGCAGTCTGGTCCACTGCAAAGGTTCAAAACGATTATCTCATAAGTGTTTCGTTGTATATCGGCGTAAGTATTTTTCTCTTTTTATAATTTCTTGACTTCCATAATCTCTCCCCCCACCTCACAAAAACAGCGCAATATCCACGAATGTGAATATTGCGCCGAATTTCAATAAAGCTTTGTTTTATTCAAGATTGGTATATCCCATGAGACATTTGTCAACTTCCCTTGCAACGTCACGTCCCTGTCTGATTGCACGGACTACAAGGGACTGTCCGATGTGCATGTCACCTGCCGTAAATACTTTAGGTACGTTGGTGGCAAAAGAATCAGGTGCGGTCTTAACGTTGGTTCTGCCGTCAACCTCAACGCCAAACGCATCGGTAACGTATTTCTGCGAGCCTAAGAAGCCGGCTGCAATAAGAACCATTTCACAAGGCAACTCAAATTCGCTACCTGCAACCTCTGCCATCATCATCCTGCCTGTTTTTTCATCTTTTTTGGATTCAAGTTTTACGCAGATGAGCTTTGAAAGGTTTCCGTTTTTATCCTTAACAAATTCTTTGACCGTGGTCTGGTATATTCTTGGGTCATGGCCGAAAACAGCGATGGCTTCCTCCTGACCGTAGTCTGTCTTGCAGACCTTTGGCCACTGTGGCCATGGATTGTCGGCTGTTCTGAAATCAGGGGCTTTTGGCATCATTTCAAGCTGTGTGATTGATTTGCAGCCAAGTCTTATTGATGTGCCTACACAGTCATTTCCTGTGTCACCGCCACCGATTACAACAACATTTTTACCCTTAGGGTCAATGTATTTTTTGTCCTTGAAGTCTGAATCAAGGAGACTCTTGGTTACGGATTTAAGGTAATCCACCGCAAAATATATGCCCTCTGCATCCCTGCCCTCTGCCTTTATGTCTCTAGGATTGCCGGCACCGCAGGCAAGAATAACCACATCATATTCTTTCAAAAGTTTGTTGGCTTTAATGTCTGTTCCAACATTCACACCTGTTACAAACTCAATGCCCTCTTCCTTCATTAAATTGATACGTCTGTCAATTATGTGTTTTTCAAGCTTCATGTTAGGTATTCCGTACATCAGAAGTCCACCCGGTCTGTCTGATTTTTCGTAAACCGTAACACTATGTCCTCTCATATTAAGAAGGTCCGCTGCTGCAAGTCCCGAAGGACCGGAACCGATTACGGCAACTTTTTTTCCGGTGCGCACAGCAGGGATTTTAGGCTTAACGTAACCATGTTCAAAAGCATATTCAATAATTGTTTTTTCGTTTTCCTTTGTGGTAACGGCATCGCCGTTCAAACCGCATGTACAAGCCTTTTCGCAAAGACCCGGACATACTCTTGAAGTGAATTCAGGAAAATTACTTGTTTTGGCAAGACGGTGATATGCTCTTTTGTAATTTCCAAGGTATAAAAGTTCATTCCATTCAGGAATAAGATTGTTCAAAGGACAACCTGAAATCATTCCTTTAAGCATTTTTCCTGACTGGCAGAAAGGAACTCCGCAATCCATACAGCGTGCAGCCTGTGTACGCTGTTTTTCAGGTGAAAGCGGTGTATGAAATTCATTAAAATTTTTAATTCTCTCTTTTGGGTCAAAAGCCTCGCTGTCGACTCTGTCATATTCCATAAATCCTGTTGGTTTTCCCATTTTGATTGCTCCTTCCTGTTTATTTAGTCATCTCATAAAATGCTTCTATCTGTGCCTGTTCGCTTGAAAGACCTTTTTCTTCCATCTGAACAATTGTATTTAACATCTTCTTATAATCATGTGGCATAATTTTCTTGAATTTAGGAAGATATTCACTGAAATTATCCAGTATTTTCTTGCCCTTTTCAGAGTTAGTGTACGCAACATGTTTCTGGATAAGTTCTTTAAGTTGTATTACATCATACTTGTCTGTAACAACTTCCGAACTTACAAGCTCTTTGTTAAGGTTAAGATAAAGCTTGTTGTCCTCATCAAGCACATAAGCCGTACCGCCGCTCATACCTGCGGCAAAGTTCTTTCCGGTTCTGCCAAGAACTACAACGCAGCCGCCTGTCATATATTCGCAGCCATGTTCACCGACGCCTTCGACAACTGCCGTGGCACCTGAGTTACGAACGCAGAATCTTTCGCCTGCCACGCCGTTTATATAAGCTTCACCACTTGTAGCACCGTATAAAGCAACGTTACCTATAAGAATGTTTTCATCAAATTTGAAGGTTGAAGCTGCAGGTGGATATACCACAAGTTTACCGCCTGAAAGACCTTTACCGAAGTAGTCGTTGGAGTCTCCGATAAGTTCAATGGTAAGTCCTTTTGGAATAAATGCACCAAAGCTTTGTCCGCCGTTTCCGTGGCACTTGATTGTGTATGTGTCTTCGTCAAGTTTATCGTCGTAAAGTCTAGTAATTTCAGAACCGAACATTGTACCAAATGCCCTGCTGGTTGTGTTAGTTACATCCACCTCAACAATTCTCTTCTGTTTTTTCTGAAGTGCCGGCATAAGCTGTTTCTTAAGGACTGTTGTATCAAGTGTTTTTTCGAGTCCGAAATCATACCAGTTCTTATGTTCATAATCCATTTTTTCATTATTGGCAAATGGGTTGTTAAGTATTGATGAAAGGTCGATTTTGCCTATTCTGTCTTTTATCTCGTCTGTCTTCTGGACAAGTAAATCGGAACGTCCGCACATTTCATCAAGTGTTCTTACACCGAGTTTTGCCATATATTCACGAAGTTCTTCTGCAATGAACTTCATAAAATTAACTACATATTCAGGTTTACCTGCAAATCTCTTTCTGAGTTCAGGGTTCTGTGTCGCAATTCCCACAGGACATGTATCAAGGTTACATACCCTCATCATTACACATCCAAGTGTTACAAGAGGTGCTGTTGCAAAACCGAATTCCTCTGCTCCTAAAAGACAGGCAATGGCTACGTCACGTCCGGTCATAAGTTTACCGTCTGTTTCAACCACAACTTTATTACGGAGGCCATTCATTATGAGTGTCTGGTGTGCTTCCGCAAGTCCAAGTTCCCAAGGAAGTCCTGCATTGTGAATTGAGGTTCTTGGAGCTGCTCCTGTACCTCCGTCATATCCTGAGATAAGGATTACCTGTGCTCCCGCTTTTGCTACACCTGCCGCAATTGTACCTACACCTGCTTCTGATACAAGTTTTACGGAAATTCTTGCTTTATCGTTAGCATTTTTAAGGTCGTAAATAAGTTCCGCAAGGTCCTCGATTGAATAAATATCATGATGAGGTGGTGGTGATATAAGGCTTACGCCCGGTGTTGAAAGTCTTGTTTTTGCAATCCAAGGATATACTTTCTTTCCAGGTAAATGTCCGCCTTCACCCGGTTTAGCGCCCTGTGCCATTTTAATCTGGATTTCATTGGCACTTACAAGATATCTTGAAGTTACGCCAAAACGTCCGGAAGCCACCTGCTTGATTGCCGAACATCTGTTGAGTCCGTCAGTACCCGGTGTAAGTCTGTCAATGCTCTCACCGCCTTCACCGCTGTTTGAACGTCCGTGAAGCATATTCATTGCTATAGCAAGCGTTTCATGGGCTTCTTTTGAAATAGAGCCGTAAGACATGGCACCTGTTTTAAATCTCTTTACGATTGAGTCAACACTTTCAACCTCTTCGATAGGGATTCCTTTTTCAGGGAATTTGAAATCCATAAGTCCTCTTATGGTTACAGGATCCATTTCTTCGTTTATAAGTTTTGAATACTCTTTAAAAGTATTGTAATCGCCTGTTCTTGTTGCAAGCTGTAAAAGATGGATTGTCTGTGGATTGTAGAGATGTTCCTCTTTTCCACTTCTTAATTTATGGCTGCCCACACTGTCAAAAGTCTCATCTGAAGTAAGTCCAAGTGGGTCAAAAGCTCTTGAATGTCTTGCATTTACGTCATTTTCAATATCTTTAAGGGTAATTCCACCGATTCTGCTTACAGTTCCGGTAAAATATTTATCAATAACTTCAGGTGCAATACCGATTGCTTCAAATATCTTTGAACCCTGATATGACTGAATTGTTGAAATACCCATTTTAGCCGCAATCTTGGTAATTCCCGATATAACGGCTTTGTTATAGTCGTCTACTGCCGCATAGTAATCTTTGTCAAGGAGTCCGATATTAATTAATTCCTTGATTGTATCCTGTGCAAGATATGGATTAATCGCACAGGCACCATAGCCTAAAAGTGCTGCAAAGTGATGAACCGTTCTTGGCTCTCCGCTTTCAAGAATCATGGCAACGCTTGTTCTTTTCTTGGTTACAACAAGGTGCTGCTGCATAGCAGATACTGCAAGAAGTGAAGGAATTGCCACATGGTTTTCATCCACGCCCCTGTCTGTAAGTATAAGTATGTTGGCGCCGTCGCTGTGTGCCCTGTCAGCCTCCATGAACATTCTTTCAATAGCTTTTTCAAGGGATGTATTTTTATAATAGGTAATAGGAATTTCAGCTACCTTAAATCCCTCGTTGTTCATATTTTTAATCTTCAACAAGTCCGTATTGGTAAGGATCGGATTGTTAATTCTGAGCATATGGCAGTTTTCTGCTTTTTCCTCAAGAATATTTCCGTCTGTTCCTATATATACTGCCGTTGATGTTACAATTTTCTCCCTGAGTGAGTCGATAGGAGGATTGGTTACCTGTGCAAAAAGCTGTTTGAAATACTCAAATAATGAAGGATTCTGTTTTGAAATAGGTGCAAGCGGCGTATCAACACCCATGGCTGCGATAGGCTCTCCGCCGTTTTTTGCCATTGTCAGGATAATTGAATGAAAATCTTCGTATGTGTATCCGAAAGATTTCTGAAGTCTTGCACGCTCTGTTTTTTCATATTCGATTACCTTTTTATTAGGAATCTTTAAGTCCCTAAGTTCAATAAGGTTATTGTCAAGCCATTCACCGTAAGGCTCTCTGCAAGCGTATTTTTCCTTAAGTTCTTCATCATCGATAACACGGCCTGCAACCGTATCGACAAGAAGCATTTTGCCCGGATGAAGTCTTTCTTTAATCTCAATATTGGCAGGGTCTATGTCAAGCACACCAACCTCTGATGAAAGAATAAGTTCACCGTCTTTTGTAATATAATAACGGGATGGTCTTAATCCGTTTCTGTCAAGGACGGCTCCCATTATGTCCCCGTCTGAGAAAAGAATTGATGCAGGTCCGTCCCATGGTTCCATCATTGTTGCGTAATACTGATAAAAATCTTTCTTTTCCCTGCTGATTAATTTATTATGCGTCCATGGCTCAGGAATTGTAATCATTACGGCAAGCGGTAAATCCATTCCGCTCATTACAAGGAATTCAAGAGTATTATCAAGCATTGCCGAATCGGAGCCTTCTGTATTGACAACAGGTATTACCTTGTGCATTACGCCTTTGAAATACTTGCTTTCCATATTTTCTTCCCTGGCAAGCATCTTGTCGGCATTACCTTTAATTGTATTGATTTCTCCATTATGAACTATAAATCTGTTAGGATGTGCCCTTCTCCAGCTTGGATTGGTGTTGGTACTGAATCTTGAGTGGACAAGTGCAATGGCTGATTCATAATCCGGACTGTTAAGGTCCTCAAAAAATGTTCTTAACTGTCCTACAAGGAACATTCCTTTATATACTATTGTCCTGCTTGAAAGGGATACAACATAGGTATCTTCGTTGCTCTGCTCAAACACTTTCCTTAATATATAAAGCTTTCTGTCGAAAGGAAGTCCCTCTTCACAGTCTTCAGGCTTCTTTACGAAACACTGGTAAATTCCCGGCATAACATCAAGTGCCTTTTTACCCAGCACTTCCGGTCTTGTAGGTACTTTTCTCCAGCCGAGGAATTCAAGTCCTTCTTTTTGGGCAATAATCTCAAACATCTTCATTGCCTGTTTTCTCTTAAACTCGTCCTGGGAGAAAAAGAACATTCCTACGCCGTATTCCCTTTCCTTTCCTATATTAATTCCAAGGTTCTTAGCTGCCTTTTCAAAAAATTTATGGGAAATCTGAAGGAGAATACCCACGCCGTCACCGGTTTTTCCTTCTGCATCTTTTCCTGCACGATGCTCAAGATTTTCAACTATGCTGAGTGCATTTTCAACAGTCTTATGCGTCTTAATGCCTTTGATGTTTACAATAGCACCTATACCACAATTATCATGTTCAAACGACTTATTATATAAGCCTGTATTACGTTCATTCTGTTTATCCATCGTGTACTTCCTTTCATCGTTGTGATTAATTTTTCTCACTATACTCCCTGTCGGGAAAATTGTAAACAGGAACATTTTGCTATTTTGTCAGATAATTTGTTTTTTTTGTTATATTAAATATATTTTCAGATATTTATTCAGTTCAGAAAATATTTAAACATTCAATTTATTCATTGTTTCAAATCCATCAAATTGCTTCTTCTTAATTAAATTAAGTCCAGGATACTAATAATATTATGTCATACCTTTTTATACTTAATATTATTAAGTAAACAGACTGTTTTAATTATTTTTTATTGAAATGTACGATTTTCAGGCTTAAAATACAAGAATAAGGACAACCGGAGGTTCATTATGGCAGAAAATAAAAAGATACAGATTAAGTTCATTAATACACGGATATATATCATAATACTGGCATCGCTCCTTAGCTTTTGCGGATTGCTTAATATTATGTTTTTTTCCAGTGTGATATTTGCAACAAACTTTTATGAAAATATCTCAGTAAAATTAAAGTATCTCCTGTCGGCATTTTCTGCTAAATTCAATTTTTCCGTAGCGGATATTGTTGTTTTTATTCTCATCACATTATTATGTTTTTCATGCATAAGACTTGTTATTTACTTTATAAAATCAAAAAAAGCAGGTAATATCTACCTGTTTACATATCGTCTCAAAAAGACCTTATTAAATTCCTGTTGTTTTCTTGCAACGGCATTTATGATATTTACGCTGACTTTCATGCCCGTGTATAACCGTCTCGGCTTTATGGGTTACAACAATATCCGCTCTGCTTCAATAGATGACGGCTACCTTAACAGGCTTGCAGAAAATGCCAATACCTTAAGTGAAGGTGTTACCGATCCGGATAAAGCCGGAATTAATGAAAACACTTTCATTGTTACAATGAACAAACTTGCTTTACACTATCCCTGCCTTGGAGATTTTTATACAGTTCCTAAAAAATCAATGTTTTTCGCAGGATATGTCCCTTTTACCAATGAAGCATGTTATAAATCCAAAACTTTAAGTCCATCTGAAATTATTGACATTATGGAAAGTTATGCCTGTTCATCCGGTTTTGTATCGGCTTCCGACAGACAATACATAGCCGTAAGTGCCTGTCTTAAGAGTGATAATACCTATCTCAAATACTGTGGCGTACTTGCGTTAATTAATACTATTAATAAAAATTATCCGGACAAAAATATAACTGCTCTTCTTAACCGGAATGTAATCAAGGATATTAAGTCCTTGTCATCCGTCTGCAAGAGCAGTTATCTTCCTGAATTAAATTCTATCCTTTAATAATATTAATTGCTTTGGGACATACATCAATTTCCACCAGCTGGTGGTCATCCGCATATTCACCGTCAAGAGTCCAGCTTATTGACTTATCGCTTTCAAAAATTACTTTTGACGCTTTAAATCTGTCTACCATGGGACTGTCCTGGTTTTTTGAAAAAAGTCCGGCAACAATCTGCTGCAATTCCAATGGATTCTTAGCTTCTCTGACAAGAATTACTTCAAACAATCCGTCATCCAGCAATATATTTTTACCGGTAATGCCCTTCATGCCACCTACGGACTTTGAATTAGCAACCATTCCGTAGATATAATTTCCCGTAATGGTTATATCATTACAGGTAACTTTCATATTGTATGCTTTTATCTTACTAAGACTCTTCAGGCTTTCAACTATATAAGCCTGATGTCCGAGAACATTTTTCATACTCTGTGGTGTCTTATATGACACATCGGTAAAAGCTCCGAATGCAGCAACATAATTAAAAAATCTTTCATTCATTACACCGATATCACACAAGAAAGAATTATCATTTGATATTAGTTTTGCGGCTTTAACCATATCTTTTGGAATACCCAGACTTTTTGCAAAATCATTAGTTGAGCCTGCCGGAATGTACCCTATCTTAGGCTTTGCCATACGGTGTGTCATAACGGCTGAGATAACTTCATTGAGTGTTCCGTCACCGCCGCTGCATACAATAAGATCATATCTGCCATCTGCCTCGCATACCTTGTCATATCCATCCATAGCATGCTGCGTAGGGCAAACCGTCATCTCATAACCTGCTTTAGCAAATATATCAAGTATATCACATAATTTATTTTTAATAAGTCCTTTCCCAGAATGTGGGTTATAAACAAAAAGTAATTTTTTCATGATATCCGTATCATCCTCTCCCGGTTAACTTCTTCGTTCTCCCTTTCCATCTCCAAAATCGAGAATATATGGAAAATGTGTCTTTCTTTTGTTGACAGGAGGCAGCGTCATATAATCTTCTCCATATCCGCTGACAAGAAGCTCATGCGTATGATTTGGGAAATTCATCTCAAATTCTTCAAACTTCATCTTTCTGCAAGGGAATATGTCTTTGACATAATTCTCCTCCATATGAGGCGTTGTATCACATATATATCCAATTTTCTTAGTAGGTCTGTCATTATATTTTATACAGGTCTTTATGCACTTTTTGTAAAGTTTCTTTCTGTCAACACCAAAAAACTTCATTACGCGGTGGACATTCCTGCATACAAAAAGAATTACCTTCTTAAGGAGCCCCTGCTGTGCAAGATATGGCTCCGGTATAGCCCTTAATATCATAAGTTTACTAAGATACCATGCTCTCCACTGTTGGAAAAATCTAGCAATCCTGTTATCTGCCAGATTGTCATAAGGAAAGATATCAAGGAAAATACCAAGCGGACAATTCTTAAGATTCATAAAAGCATACTCAACAAATTTTGTATTCTTAATGCACCATCTTGTTGACATAAGCGGATATGTGCTGAACTCATCCGCATTAAGCAGATAATATTTGTCGGAATATTTTTCCGCCGCTATTTTAAGGAATCTGTTATAGTCTTTTCGTGGCATTCCTACATCAATATCATCATCCCACGGAATATATCCTCCGTGTCTTACTGCGCCGAGACAGGTACCGCCCATCCCGAAATATCTTAAATTATTCTCTTCACAGAGCTCAATAAAATCCTTCAATATTCCTTTTTCAAGTTCTTTTATCTTAGATAATTCCTCATCATTATAGAATCTGGTCATTCTTTTCACCTGTCCCACTTGTCACACATTGAATTAATCTGGTCAGCAAATTTTGCTAAATCCTTATTGGCACCGCCCTCATTATGCTTAATAACGGTAAGAAGGCGTCTTCCAGCGGCAAGAAGACGTTCAAATACGTCATTTGCCTTTCTTTGTACAGGTTTCTTGGCTTTAGGGATTCTTTCTCCTTCCTTTACAAACCTGCCGCTTATCATATCAAACTCTGCTCCGGAATAAGGTGCAACAGCATTAAGTCCGTATTCATCACAAAGGCACTTCGCAAATCCTGTGCTTACTTCATCTTCACCATGTACCACAAACACCTGTTTAAGTCTGTTATCAAATGAAGTAATCCATTTTATAAGACCTGCCTTATCTGCATGACCGCTGACACCTTCCAGTTTAACTATTTCAGCCATAACTTCAATAGTCTCTCCGAAAAGCTTGACTTCACTTGCGCCTTCAAGCAACATTCTTCCCAATGTTCCGTTGGCCTGATAACCTACAAAAACAACGGTACATTCTTTTCTCCAGAGATTGTGCTTAAGATGGTGTCTTATACGTCCGGCTTCACACATTCCCGACGCAGAGATTATTACTTTAGGCTTATTATCAGAGTTAATTGCAATAGAATCATTACTTGTAATGGAAAGCGTAAGTCCCGGAAAACGTAAAGGATTAATTCCATTTCTTACAAGTTCCATTGCTTCCTGATCGAAGCACTCTGCCATATTTTCATTAAAAATCTGTGTAGCCTCAACCGCAAGAGGGCTATCTACATATACTTCAAATGAATGTCCTTTTACAAGACCCTCTTCTTTGATTTTACGGAAGTAATAAAGCATCTCCTGTGTTCTGCCTACCGCAAATGCCGGAATCACAACATTGCCTCCTCTGTCAAAAGTCCTCTGGCATATTCCGGCTAATTCACTTACATAATCTACATCCGCATTATGATATCTGTCCCCATAAGTGGATTCCATAACAACATAATCAGCATCATTAATATACGAAGGATCCTTAATAATCGGTCTGTTAAGATTACCGATATCTCCCGAAAAAACTATCTTGCGTTCTTCTCCGTCTTCATTAATCCATACTTCGATACTTGCTGATCCAAGAAGATGTCCCGCATCGGAAAATTTAACTTTGACTCCTTCACATAAATCCATTACTTTATCATAATCGCAGGATACAAAATGTTCCAGAACGCCTTCTGCATCATTCATATCATAAATAGGCACCACAGGCTCTTTACCTGCTCTTTGTCCTTTTCTGTTCTTCCATTCTGCTTCTGTCATCTGGATATGCGCCGAATCTTTTAACATTATATCGCATAAATCCACAGTAGCCGGAGTCGCTATTACATCTCCTCTGAAGCCTCTGGCATACAATAAAGGCAACATTCCCGAATGGTCAATATGTGCGTGTGTAAGCAGTACATAATCTATATCTGCAATATTCATGGGAAGTTCCGCTGTCTCAAAATCGTCCGTTCCCTGTTCCATCCCGCAATCAACAAGAATATACCTGCCACAAACTTCCAATACATGACAGCTTCCTGTAACTTCATGGTCTGCCCCAATAAAAATAAGTCTCATATATTAAGCCACCTTTCCCCGTTTATATTTCTATTATAACAGTATTTTCCTTTTAAGCCAACTTTTATTTATCTGTTGTTTGCAATTATCCCCACTTAATGATATAATTTACGATACTATATCTGGTAGAAAGGACATTTAAAATGAATTGGGAATTATCCGTATTACACTGGTTTGAATCGCTTCATAATCCCGTACTTGACCCGGTTATGAAAGGTCTTACTTTCCTTGGCAACGCAGGCTGCTTCTGGATAGCTCTTGCAGTTGTGCTTTTATTCTTCAAGCGTACAAGAAAGATTGGAATTACAATGGCCGTTTCCCTTGTGTTATCGCTTATATTTACTAATCTTATAATAAAAAATCTTGTAAACCGCACACGGCCATTTGTGGCTGACCCTACACTTTTACAGACGATGCTTGTAAAACTGCCTTCAGATTCGTCATTTCCTTCGGGACATACCTCAGCAAGTGTTGCCGCAGCCGTTGCCATATTCACCCGGAACAAAAAATGGGGTATTCCGGCAGTCGTGCTTGCCGTGCTTATCGGAGTTTCAAGATTATATCTTACCGTACATTTTCCTACCGACGTTATTGCCGGTCTCTTACTCGGTATTATATATGGAATCGGTGCATACTTTATCACATCAAAATTAATTTATAAGAACAAAACATCAGAGTGATATATTTTTTTCAACCGGCAGTTCGCAGTCTTTCAATATGACTGCCCTGCCGTTTGTTATTTCAGTAACCGTATCTATAAGTAATTTTTCCCGTTCTTTTTCAATCACTACCTTCATTGTTACCTTATCCGTATATTCCGTATCGTCTATTATTGCGTCAAGAGAGGCCATCCCATACTGTATTTTGCCGGCCCCGTTATAATCTGTTGTAATAACATACCTTACTCCCTGTACCTGTGTTGCAAGCCGGCTGTTATTAAGCGCTGCTACGGAAGCATCGGTATATGCTCTTACAAGTCCACCCGTTCCAAGCAGAGTTCCTCCGAAATATCTTGTTACAATTATGAGGCAGTTATGTACTCCCATTCTTGTAATTACTTCAAGTATAGGTTTCCCCGCTGTACCTGATGGTTCTCCGTCATCACTGCATCTGGTAATCTCATTATTATTTCCTATTACGTATGCATAACAATTATGCCTTGCATCCCAATATTTTTTTCTTGCTTCTTCTATGTATGAACCGGCTTCGCTTTCGTTATCCGTTTTATATACCTTGGCAATAAATCTTGACTTTTTCTCTTCATAGATGCCCTCTGCGCCTTCTTTAACTACGATAAAATCCTTCATACAAACTCCTATGGTTATTAATAGTCTGATTCTACCATATTTTTCTCTGTTAAGAAAGTGTTACAGATTTCTTATATTTACTGTTTTTTCTTTATTTATCTGAAAAGATTTGGTATAATCCATTAAAATACTTTAAATAATAAAGAAACATTATTCCGGGAGAGACTATATGGATTTTTCTAATAATAATATCAAAAAGGCAAGGCAGGATCTTTCTTCCTCCAAGAAAAAGGTTACATCCAAAATCCTTGTAAACGTTTTCAAGGTATTTATCGTACTTGTTGTATTTGCCGCGGTCACAATGTCATCAATGGTATTCGGGGCAATCAACGGAATTATCAAAACAGCACCTAAGATAACAATTAACGATGTTACACCATCCCAGTACAAAACCATTGTATATGACTGTAACAATGTTGAGACAGAGACTCTTGTTGCGTCCGGTGCCAACAGAATATACGTTACCTACGATGAAATTCCCGATAACCTGAAAAATGCTTTTATCGCAATTGAGGATGAGCGTTTCCTTTCCCACAACGGAATTGATGCAAAAGGAATTATAAGAGCGGCTTATATAGGTATTACCAATAATCTCCGTTTTACCCAGGGTGCCAGCACTATTACGCAGCAGCTCATTAAGAACAGCGTATTTTCCGTTGAGAATGAAAACAGTCTTTCAGACAGACTTAAGCGTAAAATACAGGAACAATACCTTGCATTAAAACTTGAGGAAGTTGCTGATAAGAGCCAGATTCTTGAGAATTACCTTAATACAATTAATCTTGGCAACAATAACCTTGGTGTGCAGTCTGCATCTCTTAATTATTTTAATAAGGATGTATCGGAGCTTACTTTATCTGAGTGTGCCGTAATTGCCGCAATCACACAGAACCCTTCCAAATACAATCCTATACGTCATGCCGAATATAATGCTGAACGACGTAAGCTTGTACTTGATAATATGCTTAAAAACAATATGATATCCCAGGCACAGTATGATGAAGCCCTTAATGATGATGTATATTCAAGAATTGCCAATAACAATACTTCAAATTCATCATCAACCGCATATTCGTACTATACAGACGCACTCATACAGCAGATAATGGAAGATTTAATGACAACCAAGGGTTACACCTATACACAGGCATACAACCTTGTATACCGTGGCGGTCTTTCTATATACTCATGTGAAGATTCTGAGCTTCAGAAATATGCGGAGGCTATAATCAACAATCCTAACAGTTGGAACGGATATGAAGAATATACGGTCACATGCCGTTTCAGGGTAAAAGACGAGGACGGTAATGTAGGTAATTACACAGAATCCACATTACTTAAATATCTTCAGTCAAAGTACGGTTCAAATATAAGCCTTACTTTCCAGACCACGGAAGAAGCAGATAAATATGTTCAGGAATATAAAGAATATATTCTCGGACAGACCCATGGTGAAATAGTTAAAGGAAGCGAATCCACAACCTATACGGTAGGTCCACAGGCTTCATTGGTTGTTATAGAAAACAACACGGGTGAAGTTAAAGTTATCATCGGAGGCCGTGGTAACAAGACAGAAAGCCTTATACTTAACAGGGCAACCTCTTCTGCACGTCAGGCGGGTTCCTCAATCAAGCCTCTTGTTGCCTATGCACCTGCAATAGATACCGCAGGATATACCCTGGGTAAGATATATGATGATATTCCTTTTTATTACAGCACAGGTCAGGTAGTAAGAAATAATGATGATATTTATAAAGGATATATAACATTAAGGCAGTCCATCTCCGAATCAAGAAATACTCCTGCCCTTAACACCCTTAATGATATAGGTATTACAACAGGAATTAATTACCTTAAAAACTTTGGTATCACAACACTTACCGATAAAGATTACTATCTCCCTATTGCCCTCGGTTCATGCAGTGTTACCAACATGGAACTTACAACGGCTTATACCGTACTTGCAAACAACGGTGAACTTATTACACCTAAGCTTTATACCAAAATACTTGACCATGACGGAAATGTTATCCTTGATAATACAGAAACAACCAAGACACAGGTATTAAAAGAATCTACCGCATGGCTTATGGGCAATGTCCTTCACAATGTTCTTTTGGACGGTACTCTTCACGGACTTAATGTGGGAGATAACTATATTTCTGCAAAATCAGGTACAACACAGAGTGACCGTGATAAATGGATTGTGGGATATTCCAAATCCGTTACTGTCGGAATATGGGTAGGTAATGATAATAACAGAGAATTTAAGACCGAACAATACGGAACTCCTCACGTCGGTATATGGGCAGAGGTAATCAAAAAAGCCTGTGAAGGCAAGGATAATTCCGCACCTGAACGTCCGGATAATATAATCCCGGTACAGATATGCAAGGATTCGGGCCTTTTAGTAGCCGAAGGACTATGCGACCATGACGAGCGCGGAAACAGAACCACGACCGAATACTTTGTCAAAGGAACAGAACCTACGGACTATTGCAATATTCACCAGAAAGTAACTTATTGTAAAGATACGGGAAAAGTTGCCACGGACGAATGTCCTAATACAACAACCAAGATACAGATTTACAAGGATTTAAGTAAAGTTGACCTTTCAACTTATACAATACAGGATGCCAGATATTCTTTCTCATCAAAGTCCATTGATGACCATTGTCTTAAGCATAAAGGAAATGTAATCAATCCTTCCAAATACACGGCAAAGCTTCCTGAAAATGCAGACTTTAACAATGAAAAAGAATCAGAGAGTGAAAGTTCAACAACCGAAACTGAAGAAGATTAAATAAAAGGGCTGTTTTACAGCCCTTTTTACTATGTAATTTTTCTTGTAAATAGCCGTAACCCCCAATGAGCAAAATTAACACATAAACGAGCATAATTGACATAATTCATCCAAAAAATGCAACAAAAAACTCCGGCTGTGATACAGTCGGAGTCCTAAGTTAAGATTCTTATATTTATATTTATTCGATTACTTTAATCCATCCTTCAGGAGCTTCAATTCTGCCCATCTGGATACCTGTTAAAGTATCATATAACTTCTTTGTTACAGGTCCCATATCAGTCATACCGCTTGGGAGACAGATTTCTTTGCCATGGTCTACAATCTTTCCTACAGGAGAGATAACTGCTGCTGTACCGCAAAGACCACATTCAGCCATATCCTTCATCTCATCAAAGAATACTTCTCTTTCCTCAACTTTAAGTCCGAGATATTCCTTAGCAACATATACTAATGATCTTCTTGTGATTGATGGAAGAATACTGTCAGACTTAGGCGTAACAAGTGTACCATCCTTAGTTACAAATATAAAGTTCGCACCGCCTGTCTCTTCAACCTTGGTTCTTGTCTGAGGGTCAAGGTACATATTCTCGTCAAAGCCTTCCTTATGAGCTGTAACTATTGCATGAAGGCTCATTGCGTAGTTAAGACCTGCCTTGATATTACCTGTTCCATGAGGTGCGGCTCTGTCGAAATCAGAAACCCTGATTGTAATAGGCTTAGCGCCACCCTTAAAATAAGGTCCTACAGGTGTACAGAATACTCTGAACTGGTATTCATCAGCCGGCTTAACACCGATTACAGGATTACTTCCGAACATATATGGACGGATATATAATGTTGCACCTGTTCCGTAAGGTGGTACAAAGCCATCGTTAGCTTTAACTGTCTCAACAATTGCGTCTACAAATCTATCTCTAGGAAATGCCGGCATCTCAAGTCTTAATGCAGACTGTTCAAGTCTCTCAGCATTAAGGTCGGGTCTGAATACAACGATGTTGCCTTTTTCTGTTGTATATGCTTTAAGACCTTCAAATACAGTCTGTGCATACTGCAAAACTCCGGCACATTCGCTGATTACAACCTTATCGTCATCTGTAAGAACACCTTCATCCCATGCTCCGTCTTTAAAATTAGATACGTATCTCTTGTCAGTCTTGATATAACCGAATCCAAGATTTGACCAGTCAATATCTTTCTTTTCCATAGTAAATACTTCCTTTCTCCTTAACTGCCTTATAACTGCATGACAGTACTATTTATATATAATGGTACTATTTTCAATTTGATTTTTCAAGTGCTAATACAGTTATTTTTTAATCTTCGGATCAAAAAACAGGGATGCAATATATCCGAATATCAATGCCGCACTTATTCCTGCTGCTCCTGCTTTAAGTCCTCCCGTAAAAATACCGAGAAAGCCCTCCATGTCAACCGCCTGTTTTACGCCTTGATAAAGCAGATTTCCAAACCCGGTAAGGGGTACGGTTGCTCCTGCTTTTGCCCACTTTGCAAATGGCTCATATACTCCGGCAGCTCCCAGAATTGCTCCGGCAATAACAAGTATAACCATTATCCTTCCCGGCATGAGTTTTGTTTTTTCCATTAAAATCTGTACAAAAGCACAGATTATACCTCCTACGACAAATGCAATAAGGTAATCCATTAATATACACCTCCATCAATTCTTTCAATAACAACACAATGTGCAATTCCGGGAACCGACTGCCCCTCGTTGTAGCTTATCGTTGACATAAGGGCACCTGTGGGCACAAAAAGAACCCTCTTATAAAATCCTTCTTCTATCTTCCTTAATATATGTGCACATAACGTTGCGGCACTGCACCCGCACCCGCTTCCCCCGGAATGGGTATCCTGATATCTGTCATCAAAAATTTCAATACCGCAGTCATGATGAATGGAAAATATATCAAAACCTTTTTCCTGCATAAGGTCAAGTAATATTGTCCTGCCCACTTTTCCTAAATCCCCCGTGTATATTGCGTCATAATAATCCGGAGTAACGTCAAAATCCATAAAATTAGTATATATGCTGTCGCAGGCTGCCGGTGCCATTGCCGCACCCATATTCATTGAATCGGTTATTCCGTAATCAACGATTTTTCCTGTTGTTATTCCCGCTATTCTTATACCGCTTTTTATACAACTGCTTATTATGACTCCCCCTGAACCCGTCACCGTCCATGTAGCGCAAAGAGGTCTCTGGGAGCCATATTCCAAAGGATATCGGAACTGTTTTTCCGCACTGGCGAAATGGCTTGATGTAAGGGCTATGACATTATCCGCATACCCTGCCGCCACATTCATTGCCCCAAGGCTCATGGATTCCCCCATGGTGGAGCAGGCTCCGTACAATCCGAAAAACGGTATTTCAAAATCCATAAGTCCAAAAGACGACGCAATTAACTGTCCTAACAAATCTCCCGCAAATATATACCTTATGTCCTTAGTCGTAAGACCTGATTTTTTTAAAAGAGTCTTCACAACGAGTTTCTGAAGTTCACTTTCTGCCTCTTCCCATGTATTTTTTCCTACGAACGGATCATTAACTATATTATCAAAATACTTTCCTAACGGGCCCTCTCCCTCTTTCTGCCCTACAACTGACGCTTTTTCAACAATATATATATCTTTGTCAAATATAATGCTTGCTTTACCTGTTTTTCCCATTTATTGCCTCCGCAAAATCTTCTTTTGATTAGTATTAGCAATAAAAGGCAAAAAAAACCGGATATAAGAAAAAATCTTATACCCGGTAAACATTATTCTAATCTTTCCAACATTCTATGCTTTACATAGTCGGATATCTGGACGGTTGTCCAGCCTTTAAATTTTTCATAAGGCATTGTTTCAATAATTTCAAAATGAACAGGGGTTCTCTTAAACGGAAAATTCTTGTGCATCTCAACGGTGTTATGAAGAACACCGATTACTATAGGGGATTTTGCCCATACTGCGGATTTAAAACATCCGGGCTTAAATTCAATAAGTGTCTCGTCAGTCTTATTTCTTGTGCCTTCAGGATATACACCGACACAGCTGTCACCTGATGAAATCATCTGTGAAGCAAGTCTTGTTATCTTCGCTCCGCTTCTTACGTCTTCCCTGTCGATTGCCATATAACGGCATCTTGTCATATATCTGTGGCCCATTGTTATTTTAAAATTCTCAGGCTTGGATATAAAGGCAAAAGGATATTTTCTGAAAGCTCCTACCTGGATAAATGTATCAAATACAGATTTATGATTAGATACAAACAGGAATCGTCCCTCCGATGGTTTAGGAAGCTTTTCCATTCCCGTAACAGTAATATCGGCTGTTGCAACCATTGCACCATATTCCATAATCAGGGCAAATAATTTACAATAAAACCTGCTCTGCTTCTCGTATGTCTTTTTAGTATTAATCGTAAGAGATACAAATGCACTAAAAATCCAGAACAAAAGAAACAGTACAAGATATGCAAGAAGCCACAATCCTGCCATAACAGGCAAAATAAGGTACATATGTCTATACAAAAAACAGTTTACCGGTGGAAATACCGCCATCACAACTGCTGTAAATATTGAAGCCAGTACCACATTAATTTTATGCATCATATTGCATTACCTCTTTTTCTTCGTCATACCAACGCAAATTGTATCAAAGTATTGTTTAAAAAACAAGTACCTATATTATAATTTGCACACATCAACGAAGTTTTCTGCTCCCGATATTTCCGTAAGCTCATCAATTGTCAGCTCTATTGCCGAATTGGGCGAACCACAGGCAGGATATACAGTCTCAAAACGTTTAAGACTCTCATCAAGATATACCTTGACACCTTCTTTTAAGGCAAAAGGACATACACCGCCTACAGGGTGTCCCGTCAATGCTTCCACATCTTCTGCCGGAACCATTTTGGCTTTCTGTGAAAATACTGTTTTGAATTTTTTGTTGTCAATCTTAGCATCTCCCGCAGTTACAACCACAATACATCCGTCTTTTAATATAAAAGACATAGTTTTGGCGATTCTTCCCGGTTCGCAATGAAGTGCTTCCGCCGCAAGTGAAACCGTGGCACTTGATACGTCAAACTCCATTACCTTGTCATCCATATTGTATTTCTTAAGGTATTCCTTTACTTTGTCTATTGCCATTTTCTTACTTTCCTTTAATATGGCTGCTCTGTCTGTTATTTTTTTTAATTCCCTGGGATTAACGGGCTTTTCAAGATATGCAGAAGCATACTCTTCCCAGTCCCCGTAAAATACTTCGGGATATCCGGACACAATAACCACTTTTTCCTTTTCAACCTGCCTTGCTGCAGTCTCTCCATCCATATCCGGCAGCTCCATATCAAGAAAAACAACGTCAAGGTCATCTTTCCTTTCAATCATACTGCCAGCATTGGAGAACTCGGCAAAGCAAATTTCTTTTTCATTAATAGTATTAATGATTTGTTGTTTTAAAATATCACGACATCTTTTGTCGTCATCACATATTCCTATATTAATCATAAATTTCCTGTTTTATTTTCCCCTGCTTGTGTTTCTGTACTGGACAGGTGTCATATCAAATGTCTTTTTAAATAATCTGTTAAAATGCTCCACATTCTGATATCCCACGGCAAAGGCAATATTCTCAACTGTCATATTACCATTCTTAAGGAGCGACTTAGCTTTTTTCATCCTGATATTGGCAACATGCTCGCCAAAGGTCTTTCCGGATTTGTCCTTAATGTATTTTGATATATATGGTTCTGACAAATGGAATTTAACAGCCATTTCTTCAAGAGTTACATATTGGTAATTTGCCTGTATAAAGTTAAGCATTGTAAGAAGTCTGTCATCACCGCTGTTTTCGTTGCCCTGTATCTCGGGTAATTTATTAACAGCTACAACAAGAGCGTGGATTGATGCTTTAATAATATCTTCATCCATTCCTGCTCCCCAGTACATCTTACCATTGCATGTTATTCCCACATAAGCCATTGCCTTAGATGATGAACCGTTTGAAAGCGCGTGTTCTTCATAAACAGTAAGTTCATAAGATATGCCGAAGAACTGCTTAATTGTATTACTTACCGCATCAAGACGTCCGTTTCCGTTAGCGTCAACGATTGTTCTCTTGTCTCCGCACTGGATCGTTACCTCAGCCATAATGCCGTCATTCTGTTTAAAATGGCTTTCGACAATCTGGAAGTTAGGACTATAATCAATATATTTTCCTTCAAAAATTTCATATACCCACTGTGGAGAAAGTTCCTTGTGTTCTTCATCTGATACCTGTTTTACTGCATATCCCACTTCTTCTCTCATCTGTTCAGGAAGTGAAATACTGAAATTCTGTTTAAGGATGTAGCTTATTCCGCCTTTACCTGACTGGCTGTTAATTCTGATAACATCGGAGTCATATGTACGTCCTACGTCAACAGGATCAATTGGAAGATATGGTACTGTCCATTTATCGCATTTCTTTTCTTTTCTCCATGCCATTCCCTTGGCAATAGCATCCTGATGTGAACCTGAAAATGCTGAGAATACAAGATCACCTGCGTATGGCTGACGCTCATACACTCTCATTCTTGTAAGTCTCTCATATTTTTCCCTTATAGTTGACATATCTGAGAAATCAAGCACAGGGTCAATACCGTGTGAATACATGTTCATGGCAACGGAAATTATATCCACATTACCCGTTCTTTCACCGTTACCGAAAAGTGTACCTTCAATCCTGTCTGCCCCCGCAAGGAGTCCAAGTTCCGCATCACTCACGGCACAGCCTCTGTCGTTATGAGGATGAAGGCTTAATATTACGTTATCTCTGTATTTTAAGTGTTTGCTGACATATTCAATCTGTGTGGCAAAAACATGTGACATAGCGGTCTCTACAGTTGCAGGTATGTTAATTATTGCCTTATTTCCTGTTTCCGGCTTCCATACATCAAGAACCGCGTTACATACATCCACCGCATAATCAACTTCTGTTCCGTGAAAGCTTTCAGGGCTGTACTCAAATGAAAAATTACCTTCTGTCTCATCGGCAAGTTTTTTCAAAAGCTTTGCTCCGTCAATGGCAAGCTGCTTAATCTGCTCCTTATCCTTACGGAATACCTGTTCACGCTGTGCCACTGAGGTTGAATTATAAAGATGTATTACTGCATGAGGTGCTCCCTTTACAGCCTCAAAGGTCTTTCTTATAATATGTTCTCTTGCCTGTGTAAGCACCTGGACAGTTACATCATCCGGAATCATATCCCTTTCAATAAGAGTTCTCATAAAAATATATTCTGTTTCAGATGCTGCAGGGAATCCTACTTCAATTTCTTTAAAACCTATATCTACAAGCATCTGGAAAAACTCTAACTTCTCATCAAGACTCATCGGCTCGATAAGTGCCTGGTTACCATCTCTTAAATCAACTGAACACCAGATTGGAGCCTTATCTATATACTCCTTCTTAACCCAGTCGTACTCACATACAGGTGGCATAAAATATTGTCTTTCATATTTAGATGCATTTTTCATTATATGTCCTTCTTTCGCAATAAAATATTTCAATAGTCTTGATATATATTATCACTTTTTATAATTATATCAATGATTAAATTTAATCATCTTGCTTGATGTATTTTAATATATAAAACCTCCGGCTGCTCTATACAACCGGAGGTCAAATTATATTCTATTCGATGTTGTAATTAATTGTTCTTAATAACGAACTGCTTAAGTGTGATTAAAGCTGCGTTGATTATAGATGTGACTAATAACCATACACGTGCCCATCTGATCATTCTGATACCACCGTGTACCAACATCTTTGCATCACCCATACCGCCTACACCTGCGATAATTACAACAAGAAGTGCTAATACAACTGCTGCAATACTTGGCATAAATTCATTCTTCTTAACTGCAATGTAGATGATTGCAAGTGAGAAAAGAATGATAAAAATTGCTCTTGCAGGACCTCCGCTCACTCCGAGAGATGATCCCATTCCAAAATAATTACCAACCGGCAATCCACCAACTGTTGATGGAATCAGCACACCGAGGATAGAGAAAAATGCAAATACACACATAACGTACTTGAAATAATTAGCTACCCTGTTAAAAACCACATCAAAAATTCTGTCCATTCCTAAAATTCCTCCATTTAGACTTTATGTTACGCAGACACTATAACAGAATTTTAGACAATATGCAACAACTTTTATACGGGAGTTTCCACGGGATGGGGCTTCATTTCTCTACCTAAATAGCGAAAAACTGCCGAAAGGGGTAGAGAAGTCAAGTACCGCCGGCCGCATTTCTCTACCCAAATAGCGAAAAACTGCCGAAAAGGGTAGAGATTCCAACTTCCGCCGGTCGCATTTCTCATATAGGTAGAGATTTCAGTAGCCACCGGTCGCATTTCTCTACCCAAATGGTGGAAAATTGGTGAAAAGGGTAGAGATTCCAACTTCCGCCGGCCGCGTTTCTCTACCCAAACTACCTATATTTCTCATATAGGTAGAGATTTCCAAGGATGTGGGGTTATTTTCTCTACCCAAATAGCGAAAAATCGGCGAAAAGGGTAGAGATTCCAACTTCCGCCGGTCGCATTTCTCTACCCAAACCGCCTATATTTCTCATATAGGTAGAGATTTCCAGGGATGTGGCTGATACTAAACAAAGCCTTCATTTATCAGATATTGTTTCAGTTTTTTTCTGAAACGATATAATTTCATTTTGACTGCACCCTCCGTTTCTCCCATTACATCGGCAATCTCGTGTAGTGACAGTTTTTTTTCAAAATCAAGATATATTATCATCTGTACTTCGTTTTTCTGCATTTTTATAAAATCTAATATGTATTTTTCCAACTCGTATGAAGAAATTTCCGAAAAAACATCTGATGATGAAGGATAATCTTCACCTATTACGGTTAATGGCACATATCTTTTTTTTGCAAGTCTTTTTCTTAACTTACTACATGCAATAAATTTTGCTATTGTAAATATATAATTTTCAAGGTGTCCCGGTTTTTCCTCTGCCACCTTTTCCCATAAAGTAAAATATGTGTCCTGAAGACATTCTTCCGCATCCTCAATATTATTTAAGATATACATAACCCTGCCATGCAGCCTGGAATTATATTTACGAATCGTTTCCGTTATTGCCCTTTCATCCCTTGCTATAAAAAGTTCAATAATGTCTTTATCCTCAAGGTATTCCATTAAAATCCCCCTTAAACACTTCTTACATAATGTAAGTAGTATTTAAGGGGGAAAAGTAACGTATTATTTTTTAAATATTTCCTGTAATTTTATATTTAACCAGAGCAAAAAATTCTCTGAACATATAATTGATAAGTAATTTATTATCTGACTTTGCAGGTATTCCTTTTATGTCATAACCCATGTTTCTGCATACCAGTTCCGCTCTGAATACATGAAAATTATTGGTTATAAATCCAACTTCAACTGAGGCATTCTGACTGTTTTTTTCTATTATTCTCATAGAATACTCAATATTCTCAACAGTGCTTGTGGACTTATCCTCTAATAAAAGTCTTGATTTATCCACACCTTTCTGTACAAGATAGTCATACATTGCCTGTGCTTCCGAAACATCCTCACCGTTTCCCTGTCCTCCTGAAAGAACAAGAATGGTATTATCATTTTTTTCAATATATTCGAAAGCCTTATCAAGTCTTTTTCGCAATGACTTTGTAACGGTTGTTCCTCTTACTCTTGCTCCGAGAACTATTACATAATCATACTGTTCATTAGTCTTTTCTTTCATTCCCGATATAATCATACCTTCAACAACTGCAAACAATATAATTATTGCGGCAGCCAATACACTTATAACAACCTTTACGGCAGGTGGTAAACTGACATTTCTTTTTCCCAGGATAAAAACCGCCGCACCGCATACGGCAAAAAACAATGCCATGCCTAACCACACAAAAGCAAAGGATGTCCCAATTCCAGCATATCTTACCATTACGATAAAATAAGAGAAGCTCAATATCGCAATAATCTCAAATATTATTGTCAGTACTATCTTTCTTGTGCTCATTATATCCTCCGTTTTTAGATAATCATATTGTGAATATAATAACAATTCAGGCAGCAACTACTGATTATATTTTCATTGCATTTTTGAATGGAGTTACAAAACTTCTCGGTATAGCAAATTCTCTTCCATCCGCCATAATAAGTTTTCTGCTTTTAAAGAATTTAACGTAATTTTTATTAATGCAATATTTTCTTCCCGGTTTAATAAAGTAATCCGGAAAATCCTTCACAAATCCAACAAGCCTGCTGCGCACTCTCAAGACTTCGTCTTTCTGCCAAAGGTAAACAGTAGCAAAATTATCTTCTGCCACCACATACATAATGTCAGAATAATTGACTGTATATCTTATTCCTGTATAATCCCTGATTGTAATAGTCTTATCCTGACTGTGTTCTGCAATAACTTTCTGTACATACTCATAATTTTCCCTGCCATCCTTGGAAGAAAAAAGTTTATCATCATCCTTGGTATTAAAAATATTAGAAATATGAATATGTGTTATCAGAAGTTGTGCCTCATCGTCTTTCTTTACTCTTTCCCATATAAAGGTAACTCTCTGCTTCTCCGACAATATAACTCCGGAATCCTGTTTTGTAAATGCTCTGTATCTTCCCACTACAACACTTATATTGGCTTCACTCCTTAGTCCTTCATATTGCTGGTCATCAAGATATACAAGGGGTCTCTCTTCATTATTTTTCATTATTTTGTCGACCATGGCTTTTTTCCCATGAACATACTCATCTTCCAGAGGGCCTATCCAGAGAACATTATCACATACATGCTCTATAAGCGGCTCATAATTCTTTTGCCAATACTGTTCCATTATATATTGTGTAAGTTTAATTGTTTCAACCTTTTGTTTTAGTAACATAATACACCTCCGTAATTATTTTAATAATATTATATCTGATTTATAGTGTGAAGACCATTCGGGATATTATTTGTTTAAATCCGCCGAAGTTCTCAAATCATGATTTATCTTCCATCTTGCTTAACTTCGCAGCCTGGTCGGCAGCTATACATGCATCAATGATTTCCTGTATGTCTCCGTTAAGTATCTTATCAAGTTTGTATAATGTAAGACCGATTCTATGGTCGGTCACACGTCCCTGTGGGAAGTTGTAAGTTCTGATTTTTTCTGACCTGTCACCTGTACCAATCTGGCTTCTTCTGGCATCAGCCTCTGCATCATGAGCTTTCTGACATTCCATATCATATAATTTGGCACGCAATAATGCAAAAGCCTTTTCTTTGTTCTGGATCTGTGATTTTTCTGTCTGGCTGTAAATGACAATACCTGTTGGATAATGGGTAAGACGTACTGCCGAGTCCGTTGTATTTACACACTGTCCACCGTTACCGGAAGCACGCATAACGTCGATTCTTATATCCTTTTCATCAATCTGTACTTCTACCTCCTCTGCTTCAGGCATAACCGCTACAGAAGCTGTAGATGTATGGATTCTTCCGCCTGATTCTGTCTCAGGGACACGCTGTACACGATGGACACCGCTTTCGTACTTCAATACGGAATATGCGCCCTGTCCGGTAACCATGAATTCAACTTCCTTCATACCTCCGATTCCCGTTTCATCAGAGTTAACGACTTCGACTTTCCATCTTCTGGCTTCTGCGTAGTGGGTATACATTCTGAAAAGTTCTGCCGCAAAAAGTGCTGCTTCGTCACCACCTGCGCCGGCTCTTATTTCCACAATTACGTTTTTATCATCATTAGGGTCCTTAGGGAGTAAAAGAATCTTAATCTTTTCTTCAAGCTCTGCTACCTTATCCTTGGCAGATGAGAGTTCTTCCTTAAGCATTTCCCTCATCTCTTCATCATTTTCCTCTTCAAGCATTTCAAGACTGTCTTTTATATCCTGATTAGCTTTCTTATAAGCTGTATATGCTTCTACAAGAGGTGTAAGGTCGCTTTGTTCCTTCATAAGATTACGAAATCTGCGCTGGTCCGATGTAACATCGGGACTTGCAAGTTCCATATTGATATCTTCATACTTAATTAAAATTTCTTCAAGATTTTCAAACATTATTTCCTCCAGCCACAGACTACCCTGTCAAGACCTGCAAGGTCCTTGATAACAGAAATATCTGTAAAATTATTTTTTATTAATAAATTTCTGACATCTTCTGCCTGATTATATCCTATTTCCATAAATATCCCACCATTATGTCTGAGATATTTTGCAGACTCTTCTGCCAGTATCCTGTAAAAAAACAGACCGTCATCATGTCCGTCAAGTGCAAGCATAGGCTCCTCGTTCTTAACTTCATGCTCCAACTCAAAAATATCTTTCGTTGGTATATACGGCGGATTAGATACAATCAAATTAAAAGTACCATCTATATTTTCAAACATATTGCTTTTCACAAATGTAACTTTGTCCGCTTTATTTATGACCTTATTATAATCGGCAACCGCAAGTGCCTTTTCTGAAATATCAACTCCGGTTACCTCTGCCCCGCTTAACAATGACAAGCTTATGGCTATGCATCCGGAGCCTGTACACATGTCAAGAATTTTAAAATCATCCTGTGTATATTTAAGGACCTCGGACACAAGAACCTCCGTATCAAATCTCGGAATAAGCACATTATTATTAACTTCAAACTCATATCCCATAAAGTATGCTTTCCCGAGAATGTACTGGACAGGAATATGGGCAAGCCTCTTTTCAATACAACTGTCAAAAAAAGGTATATGTCCCGCATTACATTCTGCATTTTTATCTATAAGATAATCCGTTCTTGTCATCCCGAAAGCTTCGGAAAAAAGCAGCCATGCATCATTGCCTGCCTCTGCTATTCCCGCTTTGTCAAGGCGTTTTGTTGCGTTCTCAAGAATTTCCCTGTTGGTCATCTTCACTACCTTCGTCATATCCGAAATTCTCTTTCAGATAACTTTTCCAGTCAAATACAGCCTCAACAGATGCGATTCCCACTTCTATCATGGAATCGTCAGGTTCTTTTGTAGTAAGCCTCTGTAAAAGGAGACCGGGCTTGCTTATTACATTAGTAAAAACATTTTCTTTTGTTCCTGCAAGTCTCAAAAGTTCAAAAGATATGCCGGCAATAACAGGTATAAGCACTATTCTCGCAACAAGTCTCAAAATTCTCGAATCAAATCTTACAAGCATAAGTATAAGAATTGAAATACACATAACAAGAAGCATAAAACTTGTGCCGCATCTTTTATGTTCCTTGGAACTTATCCTTACATTATCAACAGTAAGCGGCATACCGTGTTCAATACAATTAATGCACTTATGTTCTGCTCCGTGATACATGTACACTCTCTTAATATCTTTCATAAATGATATAAGTACAATATAAATAATAAAAATCAAAAGCCTTATTACACCCTCCAGAAAAATTACAAGTGTCTTAGAGCTTATAACCTTTTCGAGCAGCTGTGATAAATAAAATGGTACAACCATGAATATCCCTACAGCAAGAATAACTGAAATCATTATTGTAATGACGTTAAAAACCGTATCTGATTTTTTCTTTTCCTGCTCTGTCTTCTTAGTGTCTTCTTCCTCTTCATAAAAAGATGCCGAATATGTGAGCGTTGACATTCCAAGTGTCAGCGAATCTATAAAACTAAATATACCTCTTATAAAAGGAACTCTGAAAAGTTTGCATTTAGATGATATGCCTTTAAATTCTTCTTTTTTAACTTCTATATTTCCGTCAGGCTTACGAACCGCTACGGCATAATGATCTTTATTCTTCATCATAACGCCTTCCATGACCGCCTGACCACCAATTCCTGAATATTTCATATATTACTCCTGTGTGTAAAATACCTCAATAGCAAAATAGGTTGAGATTCTAAAACCTCAACCCTATAATTCTGCTTAATAGTCAAGTATACAATTACTTGCTCTGTACGCCATATTTTTTATTGAACTTATCAATACGTCCACGAGCAGCAGCAGCTTTCTGCTGGCCTGTGTAAAATGGATGGCACTTTGAACAAATTTCAACATGGATATCTTCCTTAGTTGATCCTGTTACGAATTCGTTACCACAGTTGCAAACAACCTTAGCCTGATAATAATCTGGATGTATTCCTTCTCTCATAATTTCACCTCTCTAATATAAAACTCACTATAGCTTACCTCTCGGTCTCTGCTATAATAACAATTTTAACATAACTGTTAATCCAAAACAGCTTTCTTACTATACCATATTATTTTTAATAATGCAATAGTTGTTTTTAAGACTTTGAAAGAATATCTTCAAGGGAATTATCTTCCACGTAGGAATTCACATTGTACATAAACAAAACATCACTGATTCCGTACGCCTCAATAAGTGTATATATGTCATCATAAAAATATCTTGGATCAATTACAGTAATTTTGTCATAATACGGTGTCAGTAACGGGATAAAACAATTTGCATACGAATCTTTAATTATCATAAGGTTACGTCCTGTACCTGCTGTTGTTGTAATATCCACTTGTGCAAAGTTTCCGCCAAGAAACACCTGATACTTATCTTTTTCTTTTAGTTTGCTGTCATCAAAAAGTGAAGTTGTCTTTTTACCTTCATTAACATATTCAACTGTATATGTTCCGATAGAATTATCAGGAACCCCGATAGTTACGGTCTCATAAGTTGAATAAACACCTGAATTGGATGACTGTGTTCCCTGAAAGTTTCCTGTAACATCATAAAAATTATAATTCACAGGTGTTATGCCCTTATATGCGGCATACTGTCTGAACGTATAATAAGCTGCTTTAGTTTTCCAATGGTGGTCTGTTTTATAATACAATCCTTCATTTGCTTTGGCTATAAGGACATCTGTTACATCTATCGTATTAACCTTATCGGAAACTGTCTTGTTAATGTGGCTTATAACTTCTTTTTCATTGGATTTGGCACCATAAGGAAGTTTGTCTTCATATATGAGTGAAGTATTTGGAATAAGCAAAAAATCCACCGATACATTCTTAACATTATCGGCAAATTTATTTATGGATTCCGTAAGTCTGTCAACGCGGTTATAGTCCGCAACGGACTCCTTTGCTATCAGATACCCTTCTTTGCCTATATACACATCATTGATATATCTTCTGCCTGTTCCTCTCAGTACTGCAGTTTTGATTGAAACGCAGAGATTACGGAGTGGAAACTGATCTGTAAGATATGTTTCAAAATCATCCATAAACCTGCCTCCGGTTATTGAGCTCCATGTAAGTTTGGGAACCGATGCCAGATTTCTGTTCTCCTTTTCGGAGAATTTAACATCCTTGCAGGCAAACATCCATACAGGCACAAAACACAAAAAGGCAATTGTCAAATTTCTTACAAAAGTTTTATTCATCATATGCCTCCTTAAAATCTAAAATACAGGAATGGATTGTAGCTCTCGCTTACAAGGAATGCTATTGTTATCAGAAATACCATAATACATAACACCCATTTAAGAGGGCTTTTTTTCTTTCCTTCTTTAAAGTCAAATACTGAAGGAATCCACGCAAGAATAATCATAACCAGATTATTAAGCAGTAAAAATCCTCCCATTCCGTCATGGCTGCACCCGCTTTGTCCAAACATTGCTTTAAGGTATGATACAGCTTCAGTCATATTGTTGCTGAAAAAGAAAACCCATCCGATAATCACAACAATAAATGTAATGACCACATTAAGAAATTTCGGTAATCTTTTCTGCATATGAACATATACGAATTTTTCAAAAATAAGGAGAATGCCATAATAAAGTCCCCATATAACAAAATTCCATGCCGCACCATGCCATAATCCGGTAAGTGCCCATACAATGAGGAGATTAATTATCTGCCTTTTAACACCTTTTCTGTTGCCGCCAAGGGGGATATACACATATTCCCTGAACCACGTTCCCAGTGAAATGTGCCATCTTCTCCAGAATTCCGTAACACTGCCTGATGCGTAAGGTCTGTCAAAGTTCTTAGGAAATTCAAATCCCAGCATTCTTCCAAGTCCGATTGCCATATCCGAATAGCCGGAAAAATCATTAAAAATCTGCAATGTATATGCCAACGCACCAAGCCATGCCGTCATTGCGGATATATTGGACATACCCATCGCCAATATCTGGGTATGTAGTGAGCCTATTACATTTGCTAATACAACCTTCTTAAAAAAGCCCTTAACAAACATAGGGATGCCTTCCCTGAAATCGTCTGCATCAGGAGTCCTTCCGTTAAGCTGGTTTTCAATATCCTGATATCTTACAATCGGTCCTGCAATAAGCTGCGGAAACATTGTAATATATACAGCAAAGGTAAGTACGTTCTTTTGTCCTTTACTGTCTCCTCTGTATACATCGATAAGATATGACATTGCCTGAAAAGTATAGAAAGAAATACCTATAGGAAGTGCAAGTCTTTTATTTACAAAGGATGTTCCGAATATACTGTTTACAGTATCCACAAGGAATCCCGAATATTTAAAATATCCAAGTATAAGCAGATTAATTATTACCGCAAATGCCAACGAGCTTTTCTTATGTGCAGCTTCAATTTCCCTGCCTGCATAATAATTAAATAGAATACTGAGAATCATTAATATTACATAAACAGGTTCGCCCCATGCGTAGAACAAAAGGCTCGCAATAAGTAAAATCACATTTTTCCATACAATGCTTCTGCAAACATAATACAGCAGGAGAACTACCGGTAAAAAACAAAATAAAAAAGTAATACTACTGAATACCATTATCTTCTATCCTTTTAAACACTTAATAACTGTCTTTTCTATTTTTTCTGCCTTATCAGATACAATATATATTATATAACTGCCTTTTTGTGAAAGAATACAGTTATTCAACATAGTATATTGATCCGGTGCATAAGACTGGAACAGCTTCTTTAATTCATCATTTTTCTTATCAATCATGGAGATTATGCTTTCTCCCGTACTTTCATCATTAAGTCTTATAATAAGAACTTTATCACAATCCATAATAGACTCATATCCATAATAAAACGCTTCTCCATAGTCGTTTATATTAAATCCGTAGTCCTTTTTTATATCCGTAGGTGACATTTTAATCATATCGCCTAACACTTTGCTTTCTTCAACACTTTCCATTACGGTTTCCAGAGCAGGATTTCTGTAGGAATCCTTATTGGATATATACAAAATAAATGCGATAAGTCCCGCTATTACAAGCATCTGTTTTATTCTAAGTGACATTTAATAAACACCCACTTTTCTGATAATATCTTTTACCCACTTCTGGTAAAGTTCTTTACTGAAATGAATGCCATCTTTTGAATAAAGTGAAGCATTGCTTATAAATAATTCTGAATTTTCATAGTAAGCAACACCTATTTCCTGACAGAAAGCCTTAATTCTTGTATTGTATTCGCTTACCATTCCGAATCTGGTTTCTTTGGCAACCGCAACATTTCCTACGGGAGATATTCCGAGGACAACTATTTTTGCATCAGGCAGATCGTTCTTTAATTTCTGGATATAGCCTTTATATCTTGATGCAAAAGCATCTGCCTCTGCTGTGGTTGTACCCATTTCATTAATGCCATACCTGATAAATACATACTTTGGATATCTGGCAATCACGCTGTCAATAACAGTAGGAAGGTGCTTATCCATAAATGCTCCTACTCCCGCAAATACATTGACATTATTAGGAAGTCCCATATACACATCAAAACCTGTCATTACGGAATCCCCTACAAATGCTGCATTACCAAATACAGTTCTGTAGCTTGCACGGCTTCCGTCAAAGCTGTCTGCAGCGGCATTTGCCTTATCGGCATCCACACTGTAAGGTATATAACATCCTATATTACTGTAACTGAAATCACCGGTACTTGCCGGCTTTGTCTCCGGTGGATTCGTTGGAGCTGTTGTTGCAGAATCTGTTACCGGTTCTGTCGGAGCTGTTGTCGCTGAATCTGTTACCGGTTCTGTCGGAGCTGTTGTCACAGGTTCTGTTGATGATCCTGTCTGTCTGTTTTCATTTATCTTATGTTCTATTTTATTAATGTCTGCATCCTTCAATGCCGCCATGTATGACTCGCCGTCCGCTACATTGGCATTATCAGCCTTAACGCCTGCAAGTAAAAATACTATCAACGTAATAATTGGTACAGATATAATCAAAGCAAGAAAAAACGGTAACTTTTTCTTCATAACTGTTTTCCTTTCGTTCTAAAGTCCCATTGTCAGAATCAAATCCTTAAGCCAGTAATCTTTATAAAAACCCGGCGTAAGGTGGAGTCCGTCAGCAGAAAATAATTCCTGATGTCCGGAAATATACTGGTTATTTGAATAATATTCTATATCAAGATTGATACACATCTTCAGTAATTCATAATTATACTGGTTAATATAAGCAAATGATAACTTATTATTATAAATAGTATCACTTACCGGGAATACTCCGCTTACAATTATTCTTGTATCCGGTACTTCAGCCTTAAGACGGCTTAAAAGCTCTGTATACTGGCTAATTCTCCTTTCACGTTCTTCTGCCGATGCTGACAAAGAATTAATACCATAATGTACAACAATGGCATCCTTTCCTGTTGCCTTTGCAACAATAAGGCTGAATTTTTCTTCCATATAGTCGGCAGATGCCCCTACAAGTGCTTCAACATTGCTCTGTTCAAGAATATTATATGAAATGAGGGCTGCAATCTGTGAATCTCCAGTAAATGCCACATTATCAAGTGCCTCAGCATACGAAAGATTACCTTTTTCAATCTTGTCCACCTTGGCTACTGATTTATCCTTATTGGCTGCCTTATATTCGTATGTAGGTGCATACAGTCCGAGATACATCGGATTAACGGCTTCAACTTCTACAGAAGCTGTATTCTCACCGTAGGAAAAAACAATTTCATTATTTCCTTCCTTAAGTCTGTAATCTCCATCAAAAGCAGCACATTTGTAATCATTAATTTCTACTTTTCTGCCGTTGTTTTCGGTAACTTCAACAACGAAGTCCGCCTTTGAAAGTCTTCCGCCCGCAAAAGCCTTATCTCCTTTGTATGTTACTGTTATTTTACTAACATCTTCAAGCTTGATATTGTCTTTTATTCCGGCATCTGCAACGGTCTGATTTTTAAAAATTATATTAGTTCTCAAAAGAATATATATAAATGCAAGACAACCTATAAGTGTAATACTAAGGCTTGTTACAGCTATGACTTTTACTGTTTTTTTCATTTTATCCTCATGTCTCCTAAATCAATCTCGTCTTCTTAATATACTGACAGAATTCCTTGTTATTGCGTGTCTTTGAGAACATGTCTATAATTCTCTCAACAGCTTCGTCAGAACGTATGCCATTAAGTGCTTTTCTCATAATATCAACAGCTTCCTGTTCTTCTTCGGAAAGAAGCAGATCTTCTCTTCTGGTTCCTGACTTAACAATATCTATTGCAGGAAAAATACGCTTCTCTGACAGTTTTCTGTCAAGAACAAGTTCCATATTACCTGTACCTTTAAATTCCTCGTATACAACATCATCCATCTTGCTTCCGGTATCTACAAGTGCTGTTGCAAGAATTGTAAGTGAACCACCCTCCCTCATATTTCTTGCCGCTCCGAAAAATCTCTTTGGCATATAAAGTGATGAAGGATCAAGACCTCCCGACAATGTTCTTCCACTTGGTGCAACCACAATATTATAGGCTCTTGTAAGTCTTGTAATACTGTCTAAAAGTATACATACATCCTGCTTATGCTCAACAAGTCTCTTGGCTCTTTCTATAACCATTTCGGAAACTCTCTTATGATGCTCAGGCAATTCGTCAAATGTTGAATATATTACTTCTACATTGTCACCCTGTATTGATTCCTTAATATCGGTTACTTCCTCAGGTCGTTCATCTATAAGAAGTATAATAAGGTGCATTTCTTTATTATTGGTGGTAATTGATTTGGCTATCTGCTTAAGCAATGTGGTCTTACCTGCCTTAGGCTGGGAAACAATCATTCCTCGCTGTCCCTTTCCTATTGGTGAAATCAGATCAACAATCCTCATAGCCGTACTGCTTGAAGATATTTCCATATGAAGACGTTCATTAGGAAATATAGGTGTAAGCTTCTCAAAAGAAGGTCTTCTCATCACCTCAGCAACGGAATAACCGTTGACTGATTTTATATAAAGAAGAGCACTGAACTTTTCTCCCTGGTTCTTAATCTTCTTATTACCTATAATAACGTCACCTGTCTTAAGTCCGAATCTCTTAATCTGAGCAGGTGACACATACACGTCATTTTCTCCCGGAAGATAATTGGCACATCTTATAAATCCATAACCTTCCGCAAGTACCTCAAGTATTCCGTTAGCTTCCGATGAAGTGTCCACAAGTTCGGGATCATATTCCTGTTTCACAGTATCATCGCTTGTACCAGTCTTAACTGTATGCTTATCGCTTCTGTCATTCCTGTCATTTCCTGACTCATTCTCAGGAAGTGCAAGCAATGCTTCAATAAGTTCTGCCTTCTTCATCGTGCTGGTCCCCTTAATATTCTTATCTTTAGCAATTTCCCTCAATGTTGTAAGTGGTAAAGTCTGAAGCTTTTCTTTCATTATCATCAAATAATCAGTATGTACATATTATCCATAAATATGTATCATGCCATTCCTTTCCATTATTGTCATTACCCTATAATATTCATCTTAATTGTTGGGGGTATTCAGAATAATCAGATCATCCAGATAGAAATGATTATACAACCAGATAAACATCAATGTAAAGTCTTTATTTACTTAAAAAAAATTGCGTGATACAATAACTTATAAATTGATTAAAAAGTAATTAAGAAAAGGATGAATAAAATGACAAACAATGAAAAAGCTCTTATGCTTCACGAACAATGGCATGGCAAACTCGAAACAGTAAGCAAGTGTGCAATCCGCACAAGGGAAGATCTTGCCCTTGCATATACTCCGGGTGTTGCAGAACCATGTAAAGTCATAGCAAAAGATAAAGAACAGGCATATAAATACACGATCAAGTCTAACACCGTTGCCGTTGTTTCAGATGGAAGTGCCGTACTGGGACTCGGTAATATAGGACCATACGCAGCCATGCCTGTTATGGAGGGCAAGGCAGTTCTTTTTAAAGAATTCGGTAATGTAAACGCAGTTCCAATCTGCCTTGATACTCAGGACACGGAAGAAATTATCAAAACAGTTATCAATATAGCGCCTGCATTCGGCGGCATTAACCTTGAGGATATTTCAGCTCCAAGATGTTTTGAAATTGAGGAAAGACTTAAAGCATTACTTGATATACCTGTTTTCCATGATGACCAGCACGGTACCGCAATTGTTGTTCTGGCAGGTATCATTAATGCCCTTAAAGTTACAGGCAAGAAAAAAGAAGAATGTAAAGTCGTTGTCAATGGTGCGGGTTCCGCAGGCGTTGCAATCACAAAGCTTCTGCTTACATATGGTTTTAAACATATTACCATGTGTGACAAATCAGGTATTCTTTCCTCTGACTCTGAAGGTCTTAACTGGATGCAGAAAAAAATGACAGAGGTTACCAACCTTGAAAAGAAACACGGTTCCCTTGCTGATGCACTTAAAGGTGCAGATATTTTTGTTGGTGTTTCCGCACCTAACATTGTTACGGAAGAAATGGTTGCTTCCATGAATAAGGATTCCATTCTTTTTGCCATGGCTAACCCTGTTCCTGAAATCATGCCTGACAAAGCTAAGGCTGCCGGTGCTAAAATCGTCGGAACAGGCAGAAGTGATTTTCCTAACCAGGTTAATAACGTTGTTGCTTTTCCGGGAATCTTTAAAGGTGCTTTGGAAGGAAGAGCTGCACAGATAACAGAAGATATGAAGTTAGCTGCCGCTAACGCCATCGCAAGTCTTGTTGATGAAAAAGACCTTAATGAGAACAACATTCTCCCTGAGGCATTTGACCCAAGAGTCGCAGACGTTGTAAGCAAAGCAGTAAAAGACAATATCCGCTAAAATGAACGGCTATTATTATTCAGTCAATGATTATTACAAAGAATTATTTGGCCATAAAGTATACAAAATATCCCTCAATGCCGGTATGTCCTGTCCTAACAGGGACGGGCGTATCGGCACCGGAGGATGTATTTTTTGCAGTGAAGGAGGCTCCGGTGATTTCGCCTCCTCTTCTTTGCTGTCTGTTAAAAATCAGATAGATTATGGAATTGAAAAGATTTCAAAAAAATACGCAGGAGACAGTTATATCGCATATTTTCAAGCCTTTACCAATACGTATGCTCCCGTTGACAGACTAAAAAAAATATTTACGGAAGCCATACAGGATAACAGAATATGTGGTTTATCCATTGCAACAAGACCTGACTGTCTTGAAGATGATAAAATTGAACTGTTAGCAGAACTTAACCGCATAAAGCCGGTATGGATTGAGCTTGGTCTTCAGACAATTAACGAAACCACTGCCCGTTATATAAGGCGGGGTTACCCGCTTGCTGTTTTTGAGGATGCCGTTGCAAGGCTTAACGCCGTGGATATTCCTGTTGTAGTCCATGTTATAGTGGGACTGCCGGGTGAAAATGCGAACGATAACCTTGCCTGTGCAAAATATCTTTCCCACCTTAATATTAATGGTGTTAAGATACAGCTTCTACATATATTAAAAAATACTGACCTTGCAGATGATTATTATTCTTCAAAGTTCAAAGAGCTGTCTTTGGCGGAATATGTAAAGACCGTTGTTGATATGATTGAAATACTTCCACCCCATTTTGTTATCCACAGAGTCACAGGTGACGGTCCCAAAAATCTGCTTATTGCTCCGACGTGGAGTGCTGATAAAAAAAATGTTCTTAATAATATATCCCATGAATTCAAGAACAGAAATACATACCAAGGAAAGGAATACAGACATGGCAGTTGAAGCAGCTATATTATACAAATTAATGACTTTATATATGTTGAACAAGGTAGATTTTTCTTTAACAAATGCCACAATAATGGATTTTTTTACCAATAATGGTTATACTGATTATCCTACGGTACTTACTATAATAAGTAATCTTCAGGAGGATGAACTGATTAATGTATCTGTAACAAGCAGTAATACAAGTTATTCCATAACTCCGAAAGGTAAAGAAATGCTAGACTTCTTCGGCAGTAAAATATCAGATGACATAAAAAACGAAATTGACTCTTTTCTCCGTGATAACAGATATGAACTTAAACAGACTGCCAATACAACTGCGGACTATTACAAAACTACAAACGGTGATTATGCCGTACATTGTATTGTTAAAGAAAACAACGCCCCTTTAATAGAACTCACTCTTGCCGTTCCCGACGAGGGTTTAGCCGAATCCATGTGCAACAAATGGAAAACAGAATGTCAGAATATATATGAGTATACATTTAAAAACCTTATGTAATTCGACAATTTACTAAATTTTGATGTTCGTTATTGTCGATAAATAAACATTGAAAAATATTCAGATTAAGATTAAACTCTATCTGTAAAGAGTTGAGATAATTCTCAACATTTTGTCCCCTCTTATTTAGAGTTTTAACTCTGAGATAACCACATATATCCTTATTACAAACAGGTGTCTATGACACCTGTTTGTTTTTGTACTATTCTTTTCTTTTTATTCTGACATTAACCTTTTTCCCCCTTCCGCATAATCTGTAATATAATATATTTGAAAGGTTATAATCATGCAAATGTACAATACCGGTCATAACATGTCTGACAAATGTGATTATCTTGCAATTGCATTCGTTCACAATCAGCCGTTTAACTGTCCTACCTATGATATCTGTACTGCATTAACAAAGGGAACTATTTACCCTGCGCTTGATAAACCTTACATCGGAAAGTGTGGGTGTAAAAAATGAATAATAAAATTATGGACAGCAAAGAGCTTATGAAAAAAATCATGGAATATGGTTTTGCAATTACAGACCTTGGTCTATATCTGGATACCCACCCAAAAGATACCGATTCCCTTATGACATATTCTTCCCTCAGGGACACTTACAATTCTTTAATAATCGAATATACCAGACGATACGGACCTCTTACCATTACTCAGGTAACCTCTGATAATTACTGGACATGGATTTCGACTCCATGGCCTTGGGAAGGAGCGTGCTGATATGTGGATTTATGAAAAAAGACTTGAATTTCCGATTAACATCAAAACTCCTGATGCCAATACCGCAGCTTTGATCATAAGCCAGTACGGTGGTCCGGATGGTGAGGCAAGTGCAAGTATGCGATATATGTCACAGCGTTATTCAATAGGTGACAGGCAGGTTGCAGGAGTCCTTACCGATATCGCTACAGAAGAATTGGCTCACCTCGAGATGATTGCCACAATGGTTCACCAGCTTACAAGGAATCTTACGCCTGAGCAGATACAGAACTCGGCTTTTGCCCCATATTATGTTGACCATACCCTCGGTGTATGGCCTCAGGCAGCAGGTGGTATTCCGTTTAATGCCTGTGAATTTCAGGTAAAGGGCGACCCTGTATGTGACCTTGTGGAGGATATGGCTGCCGAACAGAAAGCCAGAGTCGTATATGACAATCTCTTAAGACTTATAAAAGACCCGGATATTGTAGCACCCCTCCGCTTCCTTAGGGAACGTGAAATCGTGCACTTCCAGCGTTTCGGAGAATCGTTGAATATAACAACTGATAAGCTTAATAAGAAAAACATCTATGCTTTCAATCCTTCCGTTAATTTCTGAAAAAAGCATAAAGGGATGCCGCACTAAGAAATTAGTGCGGTGTCCTCAATTATGTTTCCATCTTTTCTACAGTTCCTCCCTCAGTCTTTCTAAAGAATTAAGTATATTTACCATCCCATAACCCCATATTTTATTAGGGTATTCCATGTTATTTTTCTGCACGCAGCCTGCTATGGTAATAGTTTTAATTTCCGGTGTCCTAAGATAAGGTATAGCATTATTCACAATACCATACTCCAGAAGCAAGGCGGCAATTCCCCCGTAAAATGCAGCGGCGGCACTTGTTCCGCTTCTTATCTCATAGTTATCCGTTCCTATAGGTGACGGACCTGTCATATTGACTCCCGGTGCCGCAAAATCCGGTTTAGGTAGTCCGTACCAGTTATTACCCCTGCTGTTTTTTAAATATATGGTATTATCCCTGTAGTCATAAGCGGTAACTGTAATTGCTTCCACAAGATTACCGGGATTAACAATCGTGTCTTCCGGATCCGAAACAATAAAATATGTGTTTTCATTGAGAAATCCCCGGTTCATAACCCATATATCTGCCTCAGTATGCCCTTGGATATTCGGATAAAGATTAAATTTCCATATTCCTCCCGCCGGATTTCTCATTCTTATTGTAATAAGATTAGCTCCCGATATGCTTTCCGTTCTTCTGCTGTATACGTACACTGTAGAATTTTCAAATACAAAAAATGTACGCTGACTTTCATTTTTAACCGGAAATCTACCTGCAATCTGTCCGCTGGGAGAAATAATTTCCAAAGAATATACAACAGGTGCCTTGGACCATATATTGGCTGTAAGCCCGTTTAAACCCGGTTCTATCCTAAGCTCCGCTCCTATCGGATTAATGCCATCGGTAACTCCCTTAAAATGCAGTCGTTCATTGCCCTCATTTCCGGCTGCTACAGAAATGCACCTTCCTGTTTTTCCTGTTTCATCCCTTATCATATCAGAAAGAGGTGAATATCCGTAATGTGTGCCAAGTGACGTTCCGACTCCTATTATTATTGAGGCCGGTACCCTGTTGGATTCAATATATTCAGACACAAACTGAAGTCCCCTCATTATATCGGCCTCCGAGTAAGCCGGTATATTCTCATCAACAGAATAAAAATTTCTCAAAAATCTTTTTGCAGAACGTAATTTAACAACAATAAGCCCTGCTGCCGGGGCTACCCCGGAGAAAAGATTGTTCACATCTTCACTTCCGCAGGCAATGCCTGCCATAAATGTTCCATGTCCAATTTCATCTCCGGGTATATCATCAGCTCCGGTAGAAAGGGCTTCGTTAATCTTTACACTGTCATATACCATGTTGGTATCCTGATCCCACAATGCTCTTATTTTAGTTGTATTGTTAGCATTTAAAAATGCTTTATGTCTCCAGTTAATTCCGGAATCGATTATTGCAACGCAGGTTCCATATCCTTTAAGGTTAAGTACCGGCTGTTCCCGTACTTTAATCACATCGGCTGCACTCACAGCACCCAAATCACTGAGACCATATATCCCCGGCAAAACGGCATAACTGAATCTGCCGTATACCGGATCTCCCACAAGGTCATTTCTGACACTGATGATTGACCACTTACTGTTTAAATACGTAACACAGTAGTCAGAGACTTCCTCCAATGTTTTTTTTGAAAAATAATTATCCCTGAAAATAAATTCTGTATAATCTTCTGAATTTAATCTGTTAAAACAATCTGATAACATTTTTATTTTATACTATGAAAGAAGTCTCTTTGTTATGCCTTAAAATACAGGAACTACACCACCGTCATACTGCTTGTTAATATATTCTTTAACTTCATCAGATAAAAGTGCTTCTTTTAATGCTTTTATCTTTTCTGAATTTTCATTTCCTTCTTTTACAACAAGTACATTTGCATAAGTCTTGGCTGCAAGTGATTCTGCTGACTCTGTTGCCAAAGCATCGCTTACCTTGTATCCTGCCTCAGCTGCATAGTTACCATTAATGCATGCAATATCAACGTCTTTTACTGCTCTTGGTATCTGTGCTGCTTCAAGTTCTTTAATATCAAGGTTTAATGGATTTTCAACAACATCGTTCTTAGTTGCTGTAATTCCTGCACCATCTTTTAATTTGATAAGTCCTTCTGCTTCAAGTAAAAGTAATGCTCTTGCTTCGTTAGTTGTATCATTAGGAACTGCTACAGAAGCACCTTCTTTGAGATTCTTAAGATCATCTGTCTTTCCGGCATAAATTCCGAATGGTTCAAAATGTACTGACGCAACAGATACAAGATGTGTACCGTTTTCTTCGTTGAAGTTTTCAAGGTATGGCTGATGCTGGAAGTAGTTAGCATCAAGTTCGCCGTTTTCAGTTGCATTGTTTGGAAGAATATAATCGTTATATTCTACTATTTCCAATGTATATCCCTTGTCTTTAAGTTTATCTTCAATAACCTTAAGAATTTCTGCGTGAGGTGTTGGAGAAGCTCCTACCTTTATAATATTATCCTTTTTACTTTTTCCGCATCCTGCAAATAATGAAACTACAAGTGTTGCTGCTAATAATACGCTCAAAATTTTCTTTTTCATAATCTTTTTCTCCTTTTTCTTATCTTTTATCTGTTTTTTTAGCTATTCCCTGTCCTGCGAGCTGGAAAATCTGGACAATTACAACTATAAGTGCAACGGTAATCCACATAATATCTTTCTTATATCTGTAATATCCGTAATTTATGGCGATGGCTCCAAGACCGCCTCCTCCAACAAATCCTGCCATTGCGGAATAACCTAAAACAGTTGCCAATGTTATTGTTCCACCCAAAAGAAGCGATGGCTTTGCTTCCGGGAGAAGAACTTTAAAAATTATCTGTATCTTTGACGAACCCATTGCAAGGGCAGCCTCGATAACGCCCTGATTAACCTCGTTTAATGAGGATTCAACCATTCTTGCCACAAACGGTGCTGCTGAGATTACCAGTGGAACAATCGTTGCTCCGGGACCTATCGAAGTTCCCACAACAGCTCTCGTAAATGGAATAATCGCAACCACCAGTATCAAAAACGGAATTGAACGGATGAGATTGGTAATCAGTCCAAGTATAAAATTAACAACTTTGTTTTTACATATTCCGTTTTTATCCGTAATATATAATGCAACTCCAAGGGGAATACCTATTATATAAGCAAACGCCGTTGACATAACCACCATATACAAGGTTTCAAAAATACCATTCTTAAGACTATCAATCATTTGCGGTGTCATTGTTTTCTCCTCCTTCCTCAAAGGTTATCTGTTTTTTGTCAAGATAGTTTTTAATTTTCTGTACAGATTCTTTATTTTCCGGAAGCTCTATGAGCATCTGTCCGTAGGCCCTGCCGCCGATATTCTCCGTATTGGCTCCGAGTATATTTACCATTTCATTACACTCAAGAGTCAGTGATGATATTACCGGTTCAAAAGCCGACTGCCCTTCAAACACAATTCTGAGATACTTTCTGTTATCTTCTGCGTTGCACTCAAGGTTGTTGATTACAAGTTTCTTAGTTATATCAGAATGTGGATTCATAAAGATGTCCTTTACTTTTCCCTGCTCAACGATATTTCCATCACTCATTACCGAAACTGTATCACATATCTGTTTTACAACTTTCATTTCATGAGTTATAACAACGATGGTTACACCAAGTTCCTTGTTAATTGATTTCAGTAATTCCAATATTGAAGTTGTTGTGATAGGATCAAGTGCACTTGTTGCCTCATCACATAAAAGCACATCCGGATCTGTAGCAAGTGCTCTCGCAATTGCAACCCTTTGTTTTTGTCCGCCTGAAAGCTTTGACGGATAACTTTTTGCCTTATCAGCGATTCCTACCATTTCTAACAGCTTTTTCGCCTTAACCACAGCTTCTTTCTTACTTACACCTGCTATCTCAAGAGGATAACATATATTTCCGAGAACCGTTCTCTGCGCCAGAAGATTAAAGGACTGAAAAATCATTCCTATTTTCTGACGGCTTTTTCTGAGTTCCTTTCCTTTAAGTGTCATAAGGTCCTTGCCGTTAAAAATTACTTTTCCTGAATCAGGTACCTCTAAAAGATTAAGACATCTTACAAGTGTTGACTTACCTGCTCCCGAAAATCCGATAATTCCGTGTATGCTTCCCTTTTCTATTGTCAGGCTCACGTTGTTTACTGCATTTACAATATTTTCTTTATCTTTAAAAGTTTTGCTGACATTCAAAAGTCTGTACATTTGTTTTCTCCTTTCTGACATGCCAAAAGATTATCACAAAATTATTTTTCTGTATAATATCTAAAAACTTTTGTCCGCTATAGGCAAAAGTTATAGCACTTAACGCAATGCTTTGTCCTTATATAGCGACAATTCTTCAATGTATTTCTGCCCCAATGAGCTTATTGCTGCTCCTTTTCTGGACAGATAGCCTATAGTCATTATCTCATCTGATTTAAGTCTTACGGCACAGTAATCCGAACCGTTAAGTTCTTCGCATATTATTCCTGAACAAAGAGTATAACCGTTTAATCCTACCATAAGGTTAAGAAGTGTTGCCCTGTCACTGGCTTTTATAAGCTGTTTATAGTTGTAGGTGCTTAACACTTCCTCTGCAAAATAAAAAGAATTATTATTTCCCTGTTCAAAAGACAGACATGGGTAATCTGATAATTCTTCAAGTGTAAGTTCTTTTTTATCCGCAAGAGGATGCCCTTTCCATATATAAACGTAAATACTGCAGTCCAGAATAGGGTGAAAAGTTAATCCATATTCTGAAAATAACTTGAATAATACTTTTTTATTAAATTCATTAATATACAAAATTCCTATTTCGCTCTTAAAGTTCTTAACATCTTCAATTACCTCATAAGTCTTTGTTTCCCTGATTGCAAATTCGTATTCGTTCATTCCGAACTGTTTTACCATCTGCACAAAGGCATTTACTGCAAATGTGTAATGTTGTGTCGATACTGCGAATTTCTTTTTTTCATTGGATTTCTCTATATATTTTGTCTCTATAAGTTTATATTGTTCCACAACCTGTCTTGCATATCCGATAAATTCTTCACCTTCCGGTGTTATTACAACACCTTTATTGCTTCTTCTAAAGATTTCCACACCTGTTTCCGCTTCAAGTTCCTTAATTGCTGAAGACAGACTGGGTTGTGATACAAAAAGCTGTTTTGATGCTTCATTCATTGATTTGGATTCCGCTACCGCAATCACATATCTGAGCTGGGTAAGTGTCATAGTTTCCATCCTTCCTTTTCTTATATAAGTAAAATCTATTATATCATAGTGTTTCTGTATAATATCATATATTTGGGGTTTGGTATAGTTTTTCTTTATAATAAAAGTGAAAATTATACCATTATAAAAGCAGAATGACTGTCAAACATAGTCATTCTGCTCTTAAAAATAATAATTATTCAGTTATTGCGAGAGGTTCTGTGTCTCTCATTCCAATCTGAGGACCGCCTGTGTTCTCAATATATTCCTTGGTAATGGTTACACTTCCGATATTCTTGTCTTTCGGAATCTCGTACATAATATCTAACATAAATTCCTCAATTATTGAACGAAGTGCTCTTGCCCCTGTCTTTTTCTCTATAGCCTTGGCTGCAATTGCCCTGAGTGCTTCGTCACTAAACATAAGTTTCACTTCATCAAGCTCTAAAAGTTTCTCGTACTGTTTGATAATTGCGTTCTTAGGCTCTTTAAGTATTCTTACAAGCATATCTTCATCAAGTTCCTTAAGTGCAAATACTACAGGAAGTCGTCCTAAGAATTCAGGAATCATACCGAAGTTTCTTAAGTCCTCCATGGTAACCTTATCAAGAATATCAGGGTCATTATCGTACTTGTCTCTTAAATCTGCAGTAAATCCAATAGCTGCCTGCTTGTTAAGTCTTTCTTTAATTATATCTGCAAGATCAGGGAACGCACCGCCGCATATAAAAAGAATGTTCTTTGTATTAATTGTAGTAAGTGGAACCATGGCATTTTTACTGTTAGCTCCCACAGGAACATCCACATTAGAACCTTCAAGAATTCTAAGTAAGCCCTGCTGAACGGATTCTCCACTTACATCCCTGCTTCTTGTCTCTTTTTTCTTGGCTATTTTATCTATCTCATCGATAAAGATTATACCTCTTTCAGCCTTCTCAACATCATTGTCTGCTGCCGCAAGAAGCTTTGAAACAACGCTTTCGATATCATCGCCTATATATCCCGCTTCTGTAAGTGAAGTTGCATCGGTAATTGCAAGAGGTACATCAAGAATCTTTGCAAGTGTCTGCACCAGATAGGTCTTACCTGAACCGGTAGGCCCAATCATTAACATATTGGATTTCTGAATCTCTACCGACTGGTCATTAGATGTGGCAACTCTCTTATAATGATTGTATACAGCTACTGACATAACCTTCTTTGCATGCTCCTGTCCTACCACATACTCATCAAGCTTTGCCTTAATTTCATGTGGTGCGGGGATGGATTTAAGATCTATAGGAGGCACTTCGCTGTCCTCTTTCTTTTTCTTAAGACGCTGTTTCTTAGGGACACCCTGTAAATCCGACATGTTCATAAAATGTATTCCCGGTATTCCCGAAAAATTAAATAAATCATCGGAATTATTGTTAATGGTATTGAGTGCATTCTGCATACACTCAGAACATATATTTATATTAGGCTGTAAAGTAATCATCTTGCCCGCTACGCTTTCACTTCTATGGCAGAGATAGCATACTTTTTCATAGTCATCATTGTTATTATCGCTGTTATTATTGCTGTTATTAATGTTGTTATTTTCTTCCATATAATTTCCTTTCATCAATCAAATGACTTATTGTGTATATTAACATATATTTTTTTATATTTCAATTAATATAAAGTCTTTTGGAATTCCCATAAAATACAAAAATAGCTACGAACCAAATAAAGTCCATAGCTATTTCCTGTATAAAAAAGGTCAAATGTATTTAATCAGGATTTTGCCGTAAGTGTAACTGTCACTGTTTTTTCGTCATATTCGCCTTTATCATTTAATCTGCAGTATACAACTTCCACGTCTTCACCTACTTTGTAATATGACATCATTTCCCTGAGGCTGTCAAATGTCTCAACACTCTCTCCATCCACTGACTTAATTATATCATTCTTAACAATACCGGCATTATCTGCCCCTGAATTATCTGCAACAGATCTTACAAGAACTCCTTCAGGATATCCGTATTCCTTGCTTATCTGGCTGGAAATCGTAACGCCTGTTATTCCAAGATATCCTCTTTCATCTTCGCTATATTTTTTTCTTGCCGTCATAAGGGAAAGTTCTTCTATAACTTCCTTAACTGATGATACAGAAATTGCATATCCCATTCCTTCAACACTTGTTGTGGATAATTTCACTGAACTTATACCCATTACTTCACCTTCGGCATTAAATAAAGCACCACCGCTGTTACCGGGATTAATTGCCGCATCTGTCTGGATAAGATCCTTATATTCTGTATTGCTGACTGTTATTGTTTTGTTAAGGGCACTTACTATACCTGTTGTTACAGATATTCCTGTACCCATGGCATTTCCTACTACAATGGCACTTTCGCCGACTTTAATTTTGGTTGAATCTCCGAGAGTTGCTACAGAATATACTGCATCACTTGGAACATCACTTTTCTTGACTGCTATTACAGCAAGGTCATATGCGGTTTTGCTGCCTTTAACGTAAGCACTGAGTTCTGTACCATCATATAACTTAACTTTGATTGTGCCTTCATCAACTCCATCAATAACATGGGCATTGGTTACAAAAATTACTTCATCATCATTAACACCAATGATTATTCCTGAACCACTGACTGCTGACTTCTGCTGCTCGCCTCCGAAAAATCCGTAATTGTAAGATGTTACTTCTCCGCTTATTGCAACAACAGATGTAATAACACTATCTACTAATTCAGATACATCCATAACTGTTGCTTTAATCTCTTTCTTGGTATCTGTGGAACTGACCTGTGTTCCGCTGCTATTGTTACCGGTATTGGCAGTTGAGGAAATTGTTGTCTTATTCTGCTTTACAGGAATTACTTTACTGCCTGCATAATACACTCCGTAAAATGCAGCTCCCGCAAAACCTCCAAGCAATACTGCCGTACATATCCAGGCAATAAATTTTTTAAAATGTCCTTTTTTATGTGTTTTCTGTTTTTTTACTTTTGCTCCATTTTGAACCGGAGTCTCACTTTCAGACGATTCTGAATATGGATTATAATTTTCGTTAAGGTACATATATTTATCCTCCTTTAATTGTATGACCATAGTATAAATGGGATTTGTGACGAATTTGTGTTTCAATTAAGAAAAAGTGGTGAAAATAAAATCCACCACTTTTTAATATTCTTATCGTATTATTCCACAATAGCCATCATATCATTCTTAAGCTTCTCTAACTTAGCATCGGCATCATCAAAGCTGTTGCCTTTAACACCCATGTAAAATTTAATCTTAGGCTCTGTTCCCGAAGGTCTCGCACAACACCATGCGTTATCCTCAAGGTCAAAATACAATACGTTAGATTTAGGAAGTCCTGTTTCTGTAACGGTTCCATCAGCCTTAGTTACAGTATTGTTGTTATAATCCCTTGTCTCAAGAACTTTATATCCGCCGATTTCCTTAGGTGGATTGCTTCTTAATTTATCAAGCATACCCTGAATCTCAGCATGACCTTCCTTACCCTTCTTGGTAATTGATACAAGAGTCTCTTTGAAGTAGCCGTACTTCTCATATATTCTAAGCATCTGATCCCAGAGTGTAAGTCCATGCTTCTTATAGTATGCGGCAGCTTCGCAAAGCATCATAACCGCAACAATTGCATCCTTATCCCTTGCATGTGTACCTACAAGACAGCCGTAGCTCTCTTCAAAACCAAATACATATTCATACGAATGATTCTGTTCAAATAACTTAATCTGTTCGCCAATATACTTAAATCCTGTTAACACCTCAATAAGCTTAACATTGTATTCCTTAGCTACAACATCAGCAAGATTGGTTGTAACGATTGTCTTAATAAGAGCGCCATTCTTAGGAAGAATTCCTTTTGCTTTCTTTTCGGAAAGAATATATTCGGCAATAAGCATACCTGACATATTACCTGTAAATGACATATACTTGCCTGTTGCTGAATCCTTGGCATATACACCGAGTCTGTCTGCATCAGGGTCTGTTGCAAGAACAACATCTGCATTAACTTCATCTGCTAACTTAAGTGCAAGCTCAAATGCCTTAGGGTCTTCAGGGTTAGGATATCCGACCGTTGGAAAATCTCCGTCAGGGAGTTCCTGTTCAGGTACAACATATACCTTATTAAGTCCGATTTCTTTAAGAACTCTTCTTGCAGGAATATTACCGGTACCATGAAGAGGAGTGTATACGGCAACAAGCTTGTCACCCATCTCCTTAACAACATCAGGGTTAATTACCTGCTTCTTAAGTTCTGCTATATATGCATCATCAACTTCATCCGCAACCACATTGTAAAGACCTGCTTTAATTGCTTCGTCCTTATCCATTGTCTTAAGTGTTCCAAAATCCGTTATGCTGTTTACTTCATTTATAATTAGTGAATCTTTAGGTGCCGTAATCTGTGCACCGTCTTCCCAATATACTTTATACCCGTTATATTCTGATGGATTATGGCTGGCTGTAATAACAATACCTGCAATACATCCCAGATGTCTTACGGCAAATGATAATTCCGGTGTTGGTCTTAATGATGGAAAAACATATGCTTTAATACCATTGGCATTAAGACAGAGTGCAGCCTCGTCACAGAATTCCGGTGACATATGTCTTGAGTCATAAGCAATAGCTACTCCCTTAGACTGTCCATTTTCCTTAATAATAAAATTGGCAAGTCCCTGTGATGCTCTTCTAACAGTATATATATTCATCCTGTTAGTTCCGTTACCTATTACACCTCTTAAACCGGCTGTTCCAAATTCAAGATTCTTATAGAAACGGTCCTCAATCTCCTTTTCATTGCCTTCGATAGACTTAAGCTCCGCTCTTGTCTCCTCTGAAAAATATGGATCTGTACACCACTGTTTGTATACTTCCTGATATGACATAAAACTTTCAATCCTTTCATAAATATGTAAAAGAACTATTCTGCCCTTTTATACCTTTGATATAATACCACTAATTTGTCTGATTGTCATCATTTTTGTTAAAAATTTAACCTGCAATCCTTGTCCATATTTCAAATACGGCAAAAACAACCAGGACGCAGATAGCAATAATTCCTTTATTGCCTAAATCATTTTTTAACGATAATCTGTTATTTCTAAACATCATAAATACCGGGAGCATTGTTACAATAAAGTATCGGCCCTGGACTCCCGCAATATACTGATAACTTATTGGTGTCCAGAAAATCCACATTGATAAAATAACAAGACCGATTGCACCGATTACTGCCACTCCTGTAATAATTCTTTGTTTTTTGCTCATAACAATTGTCTGGTTGCTTTCACTAAGTGCAAGTCCCAGTAAAATTGCAAAACAACAGGATACAATTACCGGCGACGAGCTTATCTGGAGCCATCCAAAGCCACCGGAAATCATATCTCCGAAAAATGTTCCAAAGAATCCCACGAAAGTCCCCAAAAGCATCTTTGCACTGTGTCCCGGATTGCAAATAAGGTTCTTAAGCGTATAACTTGGTTCATCACTCCAAATAAGTTCATCCTCTGTTCCCTTTCCGGAACCGACAAGGTCCGTAAAAAGACTTGGATTGGAGGCCAGGAAAACTATTATTGTAATAAAAACTGCCATTCCAACGACAACAGGATATTTGATTTTTTCCCCAAAGTTTTCTCTGGGAATAAGGAAAAGCAGTAAAAGTAAAGGAACATATGCCCCACCCTTGCCTGTTACAAGCAATCCCCCTGCAACTATTGTAACAATGACTTCTTTTACTTTCATTTTGTTTCCTGAAAAAGCAAAATAAAAAACATAAGCCATAAATAAGAAAATAACCGCATGTAAAAGTCCGTCCTGGGAAACGCAGGCCGCACGGCTTAAACCTGTAGGTAAAAGCATTATTGCTGCAAGAAGTGCTTTTCCCGTTGGAATTTTTCTGATTGCAAAATATCCGATTACGGAATAAACGGCAAGCATAAGGAATCTTGACAGAAAATACATCATTACCGTTCCAAGTCCTGTAAGTTTACTTATTATCATACCGATAATTGCCGGCAGATAAAAAATAAATGTCGATTTTGCATAATTGAAATGTTCAACTTCATATGACACATAATCTGATTTTGAAGGTCGTTCAAATAACTTCTGTCCCATAAGTATGTAATTGCTAATTGAGATAGAACGGCTGAATCCGCTATTTGCGTCACATTCCCTGTATGTAGCATGATAAGGTGTATCATCATCTTCAATTCCCATAATTGAATTAGAAAACTCTGTAACGGCAAACATATGTTTATCTTCATCTGCCGGTGTGTCAGGTGGCATAAGCAGTATAAACAAAGTTCCCATAAGGATTGAAGCCGCCAAAAAAGCTTTTGACATTTCTGTTTTTCTTATAACAAGAAGATAAAAAAGTATGGTTGCAGCCACCAGAATATACCCAAGTATAAGATTGAAATACCTATACGCATATCCAATAGCCGGTCCACGTCCCGCAAATTCATTATATCTGTACCATTTTACAGCCATGCCGACAGTAAAAATCAGGATTATCATAATAAGATATGCAATCAGATGATATTTTTTTATAAATTCTTTTACCTTCATTCCTTAATTCCACTCCTGACTAATATATTAAATAGAAGTTCTTTCTCAACCTTTTTGTATTCAAGTCTTCTGCTGTCAGAATGTGTTTTTTCCATACATCCCATTTTCTTAAAGGAAGACACAATGCCGCCAAGATATGCCTTAAGCAATTTCTTTTTAGTAAAAAAAACAGCTTTAATCGTAATTCCTGCCAGAACCGGTATAAAATTAACAGCCCACTGCCATGGTGCAAAATTCTTATACATAAGAAGCATGGAATTCCTTGCTGCAAGACTCACCTTGAATTCATTATATCTTGACCCGCTGGAAGCACTTCCCACATGCAGCACTTTTGCATCAGGCACAAAAATATTACGGTAGCCAAAAAGTTTTGCCCGATAGCATATATCCACATCTTCCAGGTAAGCAAAAAATTCTTCTTCAAAATATCCGATTTCCTCAAAGATTTTACGTCTGTATATGGCAGCCCCTGCGCATGCTGAAAAAATATCTTTCTTTTTTTTATATAATGATGTTTTTTTATCTTTTCCTGCAGAGAAAGCTACTCCTAATCCGCAAAAATAATCACCGGCACTATCAACTAATTCAGGAGAATTATATTGAAGCATAAGTGCCTGTGCCGCAAATACATCTTTTTCCATCTCAATTGCTTTTAAAAGATTTTCGACAAAATGTCTGCCGGCATGGGTGTCATTATTAAGCAAAATCACATATTCAGCCTGGGATTGACGGATTCCTTCATTTACAGCTTTTGCAAAACCATAATTACAATTAAGTTTTTTTATCTTCAAATCCAATTTATCTTTATATTGGCAGGCTTTACTAATGCTGTTATCTTCAGAACCATTGTCTGTCAGAATCACATCAAAATCCTTATATGACTGTTTTGTTAATGCACTGAAGCACTCATCAATATACTTTTCTCCGTTGTAATTAGGTATTACTATTGTTACTTTTTTCATATTTTCCTCTATTTTGAAATTACTGATTCCGGTGCATATACCATTTTTACACCTTTAAAACTGCCTTTAAGGTTACAGATATATCTGCCCTTATGATTAATGTATTTATCATACAGTTTTTTTCTTATAAGAATACCTTTCGCCGGAACAATATTAACATCCATATTAAGTATGCCAAGATTTGACTGTCCCTTGTACCACTCTCTTTTTCCTTTAAGGGATGGTGTGTATCCATTTCCTGTATATGCCCTGCCGTTATACTCGTATCTTCCGTTTCTTATTATCTTAGGAACAACTATATCGGCACCGGTAAAATATGCCCTCTTTAACATCTTATCTATATCAGAACTGCTTATTTTCATATTTTCATCAAGCACAAGATAATAATCGCTGCCGTCATTGGTAATAGTGCCGGCAACCACCATGGATAAAGAAAGTTTTCCTTTTCTTCCACACCTTATCCTGTAATATCCGGGGTCTTCCATCTGTGCAACTTTTACACCTTTTATATTATTTCTTAATATATAATCCTGAAGGGCTCTTTTGCCTGCATCAAAAGCATATTCTTTGTTAAAAGGATTGCCTGATGTCGAACCGCCCACGGTTCTCCAATGATACAACACCTTATTAACGTGACCTATTCTGTCTGTTTTTTCAATACATCTTAAAAACAAATCATAATCCTGTGCACCGTCATATTCACTTCTGAAATTTCCGGCTTCTGAAATTATCTTTTTACTGATAACTGTAAAATGGCACATATAATTATTGGAAAGGAAAAGATTAAGATTGAAATCCGGCTTTCTATATACAGAAAAATACCTGTTTAAATTCTCGTCCGTCTTATCTTCATCGGTATATACAATGTCATATCCTTCGTTTAATTTGGATACAATCATAAAAAGGGCATCTGATGTCAGAATATCATCATGGTCCATTAAACCTATATACCCGCCTGTAGCCAGTTCAAGTGCCTTATTGGAGTTTCCCGAAATTCCGTAATTTACGGGTATGTCAAGATATTTTACCCTGTCATCATTTCCGAAAACCTCTTCGAGAATTTTATTTTTCTTGTTGTTACCGGCATCGCCTATACATAACTGCCAGTTTTCGTATGACTGGTTTTTAATTGAATTAAGTGTCTGCCTGAAATACCTGTCATCCGGATTATACACCGGCATGACAATGCTAATGACAGGGCTGTGTAAAAATTTATAATTGCGTTGTTTTAAAAGTTCTTCGTCGGTTAAATTTTCACAGACGAATTCCTCTGAAATATCAAATCCTCTGGAAGCTTTTTCCGTAACTTTTCTTATTAGGTTCAAAGCACCGTATCTTTTAAGATATGATTTTGTTTTTGTGAAAATATTCATCTCAACATGCCCTCCCTGTCAGTGGAAAAATTAGCATTATAATATCTGTCAATAAGTTTATCTTTCCACTTGTTCTTTATATACTCTGCCTCCGCATCAAGGCGTCTGCGGTTACTGTCTTTGCTATCCCTGCCTCTTGTGCCTGATTCATAGTGAATCAGCCTCGCATACGGAGTATAGATTATTCCATATCCTTCATTTCTTATCTTAAGACATATATCCACATCATTATATGCCACAGAAAGTTTTTCGTCAAAACCTCCGATTTTATCAAAAATATCCTTTTTTACCATAAGGCACGCCCCTGTTACGGCGCTTACATCCCTTACGAAACCGATTCTGTCAAGATATCCGTAGTCGCCCTCAAAGAGTCCCAGTCCTGCATGGATTGCCACTTTATGAGGTCCTGCTCCGGTAATCAGATAGCAATGCTGTAATGTCTTATCCGGATATCTGAGCTGTGCTCCCACCGCCCCCACATCATTTCTCTGGCTGTACATAAGCATTTCCTGAATCCAGTTTTCCGATACGGCTTCTATATCATTGTTAAGAAACAAAAGCTGTGTACCGGCAGCATATCCTGCTGCAATATTGTTAAATCTTGAATAATTAAATGGCTCATTCAAGGTTATTATTTTAATATTTTCTTTTTGTGAGAGCTCTGCATAGTAGTCTGACAATACCTGATCGTTACTGTTATTTTCAAGAATTATAATCTCGTAATTCTTATAGGTACTGCGATAAATTGATTCCAGGCATCTTTTTAAATCTTCATAGTGATTATGATTTAATATTATCACAGACACTTTTTCGTCTGTAATTTTATAATGGATTCTATATATTGTAGGGTATATCTCTGAAGATTCCACTTCCGCATCAATGTTTTTTGAGGCAAGGAAATCCCTGACACCATTAATTCCTGCGGTTATTGCATATTCTTTTGCCTCAATGCTGTCCGATACTGAGCCTTTATGCACTCTCCAGAAATATAAAATCTTAGGAATATGACATACTTTTTTCGCTCTATCCGTAAGCCTTAAAAAAAGTTCATGATCCTGGCTTCCGTCATATTTTTTATTAAATTTACCGCAGCTTACAAACAGCTCACGGCTGAAACATACAAAATGGCAGATATAATTATTGCACCTTAACATATAAGGCGAATAATCCGGCTTAAAGTCGGAACTTATGACATTGGTTATTTTTCCGGAAAAAGTTACTTCATCCGTATATATGAAATCCGCACCTTTACAGGCTTCCATTGCAACATAACAAAGTGCGTCCCTGTGAAGCACATCATCATGGTCAAGCAGGGCAATATATCCGCCCTCCGATATGTCAAAACATCTGTTGGTATTCTCTGCAATTCCAAAGTTATCACCTTTCAGATATTTAATCTTTGGAAATTTACCTGCGTAATCTTCACAGATTTTAGTAGCATCCCTGCCGTTTTCGTCACTTGCGTCATATATGCAAAGTTCGTAATTATCATAGCTTCCGTTTATTACAGATTCCATAACGCATTTCAGCATATCAACATCCGTATTATATACAGGCATCAATATGCTTATTTTAAGACTTGTATTAAGTTGTTCAAATTCTTTGTGATCATAGCTGTCTTTTATGATACGTTTTAATTTTTTTGCTGTTGCAGCCTTACCTGAACACAGCTTTGTCTTAACCGCTTTAGCCGTTTTGACAAAACCGTATTCTTTTATATACTTTACTGCTTTGTTAATCTTTGACATACAGGATTACTCCCTTAGTGAGAAATCTGAATTTGAAAGTGTAAGATTTGGATTATAGCATGGGTCGCCGTCTGCAAGTATCTTTTCCCACTTATTGTAAGTAAAGAATGCTTCCTTTTCAAATCTGTTCCTTTTTTCAGGCGTATCCTCATATCCACGGCTTTTTGACTCATAGTGGTGAAGCACTGCATAAGGATTGTATACGACAAGATATCCTTTTTCCCTTACTTTGAGGCAGAAATCCACATCATTAAATGCAACCTCAAGTTCTTCCTCAAATCCGCCGACTTCGTCATATAAAGATGCCTTTACCATAAGACAGGCTGCGGTAACCGCACTGTAATCCCTTGCCTGGATTACATAAGCACGGTATCCTACATCATCAGGTTCGTTGCCGACAAATGTATGGCCTGCCAGTCCATTGTATCCAATTACAACACCTGCATGTTGTACTGTATTGTCTTCATACAAAAGTCTTGCACCTGTAATGCCCACATCGTCTCTCTCTGTATATGAAAGAAGCTCATTAAGGCAATCATCGTTAATCATTTCCGTATCGTTATTTAATAATAAAAGATACTCGCCTTTAGCTTCTTTTCTTCCGAAATTATTAATCTTTGAATAGTTAAACTTATCCTTATAATATACTACTTTAACTTTGTTACATTCTTTTTCAAGCTTCTTGTAGTATTCAAAAGTGGCATCCTCTGTGCTGTTATTCTCAATTACTATTATTTCATAATTCTCATACTTCTGTTTAAGGATGGACTTAATACACTTATCAAGGTCATCCGTATGGTCTTTATTAGGTATAAGTATTGATATAAGAGGATTGCCGGTTATCTCATATCTGGATCTGTAAATTCCGAGATACGTTTCATTCATCTCTGCCTCAGCCTTTATTCCCATACGCTTAAAATGTTCGTCAATGGCTCTCTTACCCGCAGTAAAAGCATATCTCTTGCTTTCAGGATTGGCAGATGTTGAACCGGAATATATTCTCCAGCTGTACAACACTTTAGGAATATGCTTTATGCACTTTGCTTTCTCAGAACATCTGAGAATCATATCGTAATCCTGGGCTCCATCAAACTCTTTTCTGAAATATCCAACTTTTTCTGACAGTTCTCTGGAGAATACGAAAAGATGGCATATATAGTTATTGTTTCTTAATAAATCAATATTAAAATCCGGTTTAAAATAAGGCTCGCAATGCTTTTTGCCGTCTTCTGTTATTTTGTCCTCATCCGAATATATCATATCAGGTTTTTCTTTTGAATTAATGGCTCTTGCACATTCAAAAAGTGCATCAGGCTCAAATACATCGTCATGGTCGCCAAGTACAAAATAATCACCTGTTGCCATTTTCATGGCTTCATTGGTATTTCCGGAAATTCCTAAGTTCTCCGAAATTGCAACATACCTGACCTTATCACCCTTAACAAGCCCAAAAAGAGTCTTATCCACGGTATGTCCCTCTCCGCCGCCGTCTGCAATACAGATTTCCCAGTTAGAATACGTCTGATGTTTTATCGACTTTATCATATCAGTAAAATACTTTGGAACAGGTCTGTATACCGGAATAATTATGGAAAACTTTGGCATATAGTCAAATTTAACTTTACGCTGTTCTTTCAATTCCTCCTCTGAGGGTTTGTGAGCCTTATACCATTCATTATAATCAATCATAGGCTTGTGTGTTATCTTTCTGTAAGCCTTTTTTAACATACCGGTAAAACCATACTTGCGCGTATATATGACCACTTTGTTTACAACATCCGTAAGCGGTATACTTTTTTTTCCTGATTTGGAAATGTTAAATTTGAAGTCGGACTCGCGATCATCCGTATAATATATAACCCTGACTTTTTTTATATCCTTACTATTATTAATAATATCAAAGGTATATCCCAGAGGAACCGAAGTCTCTCCATCCTGATAGTAATCTGCTATATCCTGTCTGAATACACGTCTGAAATCCCCTGTAAGCTCTTTGCCGTCACATAAAACCTTGATTTTAACTTCTTTGGCATCGGCGGCCCAGCCTTCAATCTTACAGCCTTCATCTGTCTTTTCGCAGACATCCACGCAGCCCTGTATTCTGTCACAATTCTTGCGAAAACGTTTTCCCGGTATTGTAATTGTCTTGACAACACCCTCATTATCGCCTGCAAATTTAAGTGTAATCTGCAGTGTTTTAAAATTATTGTTAACATCGGCACAAACCTGATATTCCCTGTTAAATTTGTTATTGATATTTCTGTAACAGAATCTTGAACGTATTGTATTTCTGTATATTACGTCTACAGGCAAAGATTTTCCGTCTATTGTCCCGGTAACCTTTACCCCCGCCATTATTCTTTCATTACTTCCTATGTTGATTATAATTCTGTTCTTATTATCAAGACGGCATCTATAATCTGAAATATATACAAGTTCCTGCTGTTGTTTCATAATTAATTAGTCCTACTTTCTGAATATCCAGTTTAATGTCTTTGCCAATCCCACAAGATAAGCAATACATAAGATAAATACTATCATTGTTTCCAGACGGAAGCCGATATATTCATATCTCACCACACCATTCTCCTTAAAAAGGACGCCATTGTCCTCCTTACATTCTGCTTTAAATGTAATGGTGTAAATTCCGTCTTTCTCACATTTCATCTTATTAAATCCAAAGCCTGTATTTCCGTCTGTATTAATTGTTCCAAAACTTATACTGTCATTTACCACAATTTCACCTGAGCTGTTCTTAAGCTCGTAATAAAGTGTTCCTTCGTCGCTGTTATCCGGTACCATATCTGTAAAAATACCATATAACTTATTACCTTTACACCTGAACTCAAATGAAATACTTTCACCGTTCTTTATGAACTTTTCTTTGCTGATAACGGTTATATCCGAGCTTTGCTTTACATGGGCATAAAAAAAGGCAGCGGTACAGGTAATGACTAAAATTAATACTATTAATATTATCTTTTTAATTTTACGGTTCATGTAATGAACTTCCTTTCAGCTACTTATTTTCTATGACTGTTTATATACGCTGCAGACTTCTTTAGCATCACCCTGCATAAATATCTCACCGGATTTAATCCACACTGCTTTGTTACAAATTTCCTCCACCTGCTCAATACTATGTGATACAAAAAGAACTGTGGTTCCGTTTGCCATCATTCCCTTAATTCTGTCAATACATTTCTGCTGGAAAAGAAAATCTCCTACAGCCAGAACTTCATCGACGATAAGAATATCGGCAGAGCCTGATGTTGCTATTGCAAAAGCAAGCCTTGACAACATTCCTGATGAATAGTTTTTCATAGGTACATCCATAAATTCGGCAAGTTCCGAGAATTCAATAATATCATCTACCACTTCATTCATCTGTTTTCTTGAACGTCCAAGCAATGCGCCATTCAGATAAATATTTTCTTTACCGGTAAGGTCAAAATCAAATCCTGCCCCAAGTTCAATCAGAGGTGCCACTGTCCCGTTAACCTCAACTTTACCTTTGGTAGGCTTAAGAACCCTTGCTATAACCTTTAGCATGGTACTTTTTCCGCTGCCGTTAAGACCTATAAGTCCTACGGCATCACCTCTTTTTACTTCAAAACTGACATCCTTAAGAGCCCAGAATTCATCATATTGCAATTTACCTTTAAAGGCTTTTATTATATATTCTTTTAAACTATCCACCTTTTCCCTTGCAAGATTAAAACGCATGGAAACGTGGTCTACTTTTATTATTGCATCTTCCATTTTACAGCTCCTAGATATACAGAATAAAGTCATCCTGATTTTTGTAAAATACCCTTATTCCAAGCAAAAGAAATGCTATACTCGGAAAAACAGTCATACATACGGTAAATGCGTCAGGCATCGTTCCGTAAAGCATGAAGCCTCTGAACATTGTTAATATGCTTGTTATTGGATTAGCCTTTACAATTCCGGCTACCCAGTGTGGCAGACTGCTTATCGGATAAATTACAGGTGTAAGATACATAAATGCTGTTATAAATACTGAATAGAGATGAACAATATCCCTGAATTTAACTGCAAGTGCTGCAAGAATCAGTCCAACACCTATAGAAAGAACAATCAGCGAAAGTACGGGCAGTAATGAAAGTATAACCGTATAATACAATTCAGTTCTCATGGCAAGCATAACGACAATAAGCGCCGCAAAGGATGCGGCTAAATTAATTGAGCTTGAAATTACTCTTGAAAGAACGAAAACGTATTTGGGAATATATACTTTTTTCAGTAATGGTGCATTATTGATGACAGAAGTCATACTCATTGATGTGCTTTCCGAGAAAAAGTTAAAAATCACCTGTCCGCTCAAAAGATAAATCGGATAATTTTCAATGGCAAATCTGCCGAAAAGCTGTGAAAAAACAATGGACAGAACAATCATCATAAGAAGAGGATTGAGTAATGTCCATAAAACACCAAGTACAGAACGTCTGTACTTGGTCTTAATATCTCTCGTCACTAATTCTGACAATAAAGGGATGTACTGTTTTAAATTACTTACCATTGTTGACATACAATCAGATTCCTTTTGTATATTCTTTAATTCCGGACCATTTCTGATCTTTATCTGAAAGTATCAGTTCAACACCTTCTTCAAAAGGCCACTCCACACCGATATCAGGGTCATTGTAAAGCAGACCGCCCTCATCATCAGGATGATAAAAATCGGTACACTTATATGCAAATTCAGCATAATCCGATAAAACAAGAAATCCGTGTGCAAAATTCTTTGGAATAAAGAACTGTTTCTTATTATCCTCTGAAAGAACAACTCCAAACCACTTACCGTATGTCTTAGAATCTTTTCTTAAATCAACGGCAACGTCAAATACTTCCCCTCTTATTACCCGGACTAATTTATCCTGAGGAAAATTCTTCTGAAAATGAAGACCTCTTAAAACACCCCTCTTAGAAGCCGACTGGTTATCCTGAACGAAAACCTGCGGTATCCCTGCCTCCTTAAAATCATTGTAATTATATGATTCAAAGAAATATCCTCTTTCATCACCGAATACCCTTGGCTCTATTACTTTAAGGCCTTCTATTTCGCATGTCGTAACTTTAATCTGTCCCATTTTCTTACCTCTTCTATAATCCGTTAGCAATATCTATTAAATATCTGCCATAATCTGTTTTTAATAATGGCTGTGCAAGTTTAACCAGCTGTTCTCTTGTTATGAAACCTCTCTTATAAGCGATTTCTTCAATACAGGAAATGTATAATCCCTGTCTTTTCTGAAATGCTGCTACAAAATCAGCCGCATCAAGCAATGCGTCATGGTTACCTGTATCAAGCCATGCAAACCCGCGTCCCAGTGTCTCAACATACAAGTCGCCGCGTCTTAAATATTCATTGTTAATGCTTGTAATTTCTATCTCACCTCTCGCAGAAGGCTTAACATTCTTAGCTATCTCAACTACATCATTATCATAAAAATACAATCCGGGAACCGCATAATTTGACTTAGGTATAGCAGGCTTTTCTTCGATTGAAACTGCCTTATTGTTACTGTCAAATTCCACAACGCCGTATTCTCTCGGATCCTTAACATAATATCCGAAAATTGTAGCGCCCTTTTCTCTTGCTGCAGCATTCTGAAGCACTCTTGAGAAACTCTGTCCGTAGAAAATATTATCACCGAGAACCAGTGCCACACTGTCATCTCCTATGAAATCAGCACCTACGATAAAAGCATCCGCAAGTCCCCTTGGAGTCTCCTGAACCGCATAGGAAAAGCTCATTCCAAGCTGTTCTCCGCTTCCAAGCAAATCCTTGAATACAGGGAGGTCTCTCGGTGTAGATATAATAAGCACCTCTCTTATCCCTGCAAGCATAAGTGTTGATAAAGGATAATATATCATTGGCTTGTCATAGACAGGCATAATCTGTTTTGATATTGCTTTAGTAAGAGGATAAAGTCTTGTTCCTGATCCTCCTGCAAGTATAATTCCTTTCATGTTAGGTCTCCTTAATTAATAAAATTTCGTATTCATAAAAAACAGCTTAAGGCAGTATCCTCTATACAGGATACTGCCATAATTATTATTTATACATTTCGCTATAGTATTTCTGATAATCGCCGCTTGTAACATTCTTCATCCATTCTTCATGCTCAAAAAACCATGCTATTGTAAGTCTGATTCCATCCTTGAACATAGTCTCCGGATACCATCCGATTTCGCTCTTGATCTTATCAGGTGCTATCGCATATCTTCTGTCATGTCCCTTTCGGTCCTCAACGTAAGTAATTAAATCTTCGTTAATATGTGCCTTACGTTCATCATCATCCGGAAGCATCTCCCTTAAAGTCTCAAGAATTATCTTAATAATATCAATATTGCGCTTCTCATTATGTCCGCCTATATTGTATCTCTCTCCAAGTCTTCCCTTTTCCTGAACCATATCGATAGCCTTAGCATGGTCATCAACATAAAGCCAGTCTCTGACATTAAGTCCGTCACCGTATACAGGAAGCTTCTTGCCGTGAAGTGCATTATTGATAATAAGCGGTATAAGTTTCTCCGGGAACTGGTAAGGTCCGTAATTATTACTGCAGTTAGTAATATTGGCCGGAAAATGATATGTGTCTATATATGCCTTAACAAGCATATCAGAGGATGCCTTGCTTGCCGAATATGGGCTATGAGGATCGATAGGTGATGTCTCATAGAAAAAGGCATTATCATCATCCGGTAATGAACCATATACTTCATCAGTAGATACATGAAGGAATTTCTTGTCAGCCTTAAATGTTCCATCCGGAAGTTCCCATGCCTTCTTAGCAGCATTAAGCATAACCGCTGTACCCATAACATTAGTCTGCACAAACACCTCAGGATTACGGATACTTCTGTCAACGTGGCTCTCCGCAGCAAAATGAACAACTCTGTCTATGTCATTCTCTGCAAAAATCTTCTCAATGGCTTCCCTGTCGCATATATCAGCCTTGATAAATGTGTAGTTATCCCTGTTTTCTATATCTTTAAGATTCTCCAGATTACCTGCATATGTCAGAACATCCACATTAATTATACGAATCTCATTGTCGTACTTTCTAAACATATAGTGAATATAATTTGAGCCGATAAATCCGGCTCCGCCGGTAACAAGATATGTTCTCATATTATTTCCTCATCTTTCTTTTTTGTATACATAATTACATTTTACCATAATAAAACCGTCAATTCAACACAGACCTACTTTTTTTCCCAGCTAGGTGAGAATTTTTCGCCGCACTGTATAAAAGAGCGCCTCTTATTCCAATTGCAATGTGATGACTGGTAGCATCTTTTACATGGGTCATCCATATTATTTTCATCATTGACATTTTTGCGGTATTCCTGATATTCTTTTGAATTCCACATATCCATAAAATCCCTGTTCATATCGTATTGGAAAAACTTAACCGGTGTTGACATACAAGGTCTTACATATCCATCAGAACCGAGGAAGAAATCCCTCCAGCTTACGAAACAGTCCTTATGTTCCTTATCTCCTGCTACGTCCTCTCCAACATAATGAGGAAGTTTAATGGCTATCTTAAGTTCTTCCGCCACTTTAATTGCCTCTTCAAAAACAGAATGTACAAGTTCATCCTGTCCCCATAATGTTTCTTCAAGCATGGATGGTTCAAAAACGGTAAGATATACAACCTTTACTTCATTAAGTCCGATATCCGCCGCAAGTCTTACAAGGTCAGGAAGCTCATGAATATTTGATTTCATTGCGCAAAAAACAAAATTTATCCATGGATATGTAAGTCCTCTTTCTTTTTTTATTCTTACTATATCCCTTAAATCATCACAAATCACATCTATTTTAGAGCCTCTTCTGATTCTGCTGTTAGTCTCATCTGTAGCTCCGTCAAGACTTACCGCAAACACATCAACATTGTAATCAAAAAGTGCATTTTTTATTTTTTTAAGATTCATTCCGTTAGTACAGAAATATTTTCTTGCCCCATGCCTGTTAATTATATCAAGCATTTCAATAAAATTAGGGTAAATTGTAGGTTCACCCCATCCCATGAGTGTTACCTCTTCTACATAATCCATAACAGGTTCAAGACTTCTGAATACATCCATGTCAAAAGCCGTAGCTTTAAAGTCCGCTGCATTTCTTCCGCACATTACGCAATTAAGATTGCATGCATTGGTAAGTTCAAGTACCAGTCTTCTCGGATATGATGAAAGAATTGTTTTTCCCTCATCAATTTCTTTAATGTTCAGCTCCGAATTTTTAGTATGGGTTTCACTAAGTGGTCTTCCCTGAAAAAGGAGCTTAGTCTTTGCTCTTAAAATTTCCATAATGTTTTCCTTTCATTTAGCCGCATGAATTAACAATAATCTGGCTGTATGTTTCAAAACTTAAAATAAGTGACATTGCTATCAGTATTACAGGATAAAATTTTTCCTTATTCCAACTGCATTTAATCTTAGGAGTGGCAAACATTGAAAGTCCCAGGAATAAAAGAGGAATAAAATATCGTCCCTGCACTCCGTTAATGGAGCTCGCAACGCCTACCTCCGTAAATGCCATATAAAGGCTCGTCCAGATAAGTGCCACGATTATAAAAATAATTCCCGCAAACGCCGCTTTCTGTTTTTTCTTAAACCGGAAGCCATCTTCGCCAAGTGTCAGTACAACTGCCGCAAGTATTATATCAAGTACAACAATACATTTTCCTGTTCCGAAAAAATACATTGTATCTATCGCTATAGGTCCCACCGAATACGTAATGAATCTGCTTATAATTGAATACATCATAAGTCCGAAATATCCGAAAAGGTTGCCGGTCATACAGCCTAGCTGGCTTATATGGCTTGTATTGCCGCCTCTGCTGTCGCCGCTGTCTTGTCCTAACATTGTAGGCAGCATTGCCGTTGCCATAAGTACAAGGAAACAGATTACAAAACCTGTTTTCATAATTATACCCGTTTTTTTGTCCTTAAAACGGTCCGCAGGTATCATAAGCCCCACAAGGAACAAAGGTGCGTAAATAGCCTTTGCCGTACAGCCTATGCCTAAGAAAAGGCATCCCAGTATAAAATCCTTAACCGTGATTTTTTCTTCGTCCATCACTGCGTTAAGCAGATATGCCATACCGAGTGATATGAATGATAATACAAACGGATCATAAGATATTGTAGATGACAAAAACATTACCGTAGGCAGAAGTCCTATTACCGATAAGAGAATTTTACCTTTTTTGATCTTCCTAATGGCAAATGTCATTGTCGTAACATATACAATAAGATTAACGAGTCTTCCGAGTATATATATATTTCCAAAACTCATCTTACATAATCTTGCAAGGCTCATAAAAAATGCGAGGATCATATAAGAAAAAGTTGCCATTCCGCTTGTATTTCTAGGGGTTACCCTGAAAGTATCAACACCATTGTCGGTATACAAGGCATTCTCGTTAAGATACCTGTAAAAAGCTTTATATTCGTCATATGAACCGCTTCTGAAAGCCGGATGGTTCTCATCAGCCGCATTTAACATATTCCATAATGTGGTATTTTCAATAGTTGTTTTCTCAAGCGAAAGTACAAAAGAACACCTAAAATGAGCTTCTTCATCAAACCCGACTCTTACAAGCGGCATTACAAGTACCATGCTAAGGCCTACAGTTGCTGCCACTATTGCAAATCCGACATGTACTTTATCCGCAATAATTTTTCTGAAAACAATAATTAGTCCTATTGAAGATAATCCAAGCACAAAAAATGCAACTCTCAGCCAGTTAAGCTGTGCCGTATTTCTCACTGAAATATACTTAATCGTCACATCATCCGAAAGTTCCGGAATATTTAATGTTATTTTATTAACATACTTGCGGATATTAACAACGGTTTCGTCAAGATAAACCGGATTACTGTCATCAATAACTTTAACCTCGGACATATTATATATATTCCGGTAATCTACCATAAGTGTCTGGGAATAAGTTGTATCCGTATCATATCCGATTACTATTCTGTCCACATAACCATTCACCTCAAAAGTAAAATTACCTTCTGAACCTTTTTTCAGTACATAACCTTCACCTGTCTTTTGAAGATTGGTTGCTGTACATTTATCAAATCCAATCTGCCTTACGCCTTTTTCTCCGCCTTTCAGACCTAACACTTTCACATTAAACATCAGTTCCGCAAAAAAAGCAATTATAAAAGACAAAATTATAACCGTGACAACCTGTATATATTTTTTTGAAAAGATTTTTTTCATTATTCGTAAACTCCGGTAAGTCTTATTATTTTTTCACTTATATTCTTTACTGTTGTAGATGGGGTATAATCCGTACTGTCAAACAGTTTTTCGTGAAATTTCACAACGTTGGATTCAAGCGTTACCGGAATAACAGGATCCGCAAATTTCCATCCGTCTTTACTCCTTATCTGGTCATTTCTTGTAAATGGGAAACCGCCGTCAACCATCGTGAGTCTGTATTTGGTAATACTTGTTGCGAGGTCAAGTATCTCATTTATATCGAAACTGGTTGAAATATTCTTTGTTACTGCTGTAAGAATTGAATTAAGTCTTCCTATATCGAATTTCTTTGCTTTTGCCACAATCTGTTCAATAACTTTTCTCTGTCTTTCTGTTCGTCCGTAATCGGCTTTGCCATCACCATATCTTACTCTGGCAAATGCTGTAGCCTGGATACCATCCATATGGGCCATGCGTCTTGTATTCATCTTATCGCTGTCCATTCTTAACTCTTCGTCAGAAAGTTTGGTATCATCGTCATCATAAACATCAAGTTCTTCATAAGAGACGCCCGTTGCTTTAGAAGTGTCTACAAGATATCTGTTAGTCCATCTCTGCTCCATCTGGGTTATCTCTATATCCACACCTCCTATAGAATCAACAATGTCTATAAGTGCTGCCCAGTTAACCATTACATAGTCCTTGATATCCATATCAAGGTTCCTGTTAATCATGGTTATAGTTGATTCAATACCATATTCAAATGCTGCTTCTGTTGCTTTGTCTATCACGGTATTTTTAAAATCTTTATCTGTTTTAATATCATTCATCTCAAGGAGGCAGTCCCTGTATACCGAAATAATTCTTACTTCACCACTGTCATTATTAATACTTGCAACAAGCATCGCATCTGTATGATTCTCACCCACTTTATCAAGTCCGTCGGTGGAATTGTCTCTTGAATCGGTACCAAGTAAAAGTATGTTGGTATAACCTTTTAATTTTTCGGTAGTATCGTTGTCTATATCCGGATTAATAACAATAAGGTCCTCATTAAGCGGCGTTCTTTTAATGTTGGATAATTTATCAACCACATACAATACACCTAAAAGCCCCACTATTAATATAAATTCAACAACGAGTACGACTACAAGTATCCATGTTTTTTTCTTTTTTTTCTTACTTCTGACACTTTTTACGGGGTTACTGCTCCCGCTATCAAATATAATCTCATCATCGAAATCTTTATACTTAGCCATAATAATTTAATTTCCTCCATGCCTAGTAGGCATTCTTATTAATAAATCCTTTGAAAACCGTAAAGAATAAAATTTTTATGTCAAACAAAACGGTCCAGTTTTCAATATAATAAAGGTCGCATTCAATTCTCTTGTAAATAGAAGTGTCACCTCTGTATCCGTTAACCTGTGCCCATCCCGTAATACCCGGTCTGACCTGGTGTTTTATCATATAACGGGGAATTTCTTCCTTAAACTTGTCCACATAATAAGGTCTTTCCGGTCTTGGTCCCACAATGCTCATATCACCTTTTATGACATTAACAAACTGTGGTAATTCATCCAGACTTGTTTTTCTGATGAATTTACCTACTTTGGTTACCCTCGGATCATCCTGCGTGGTCCATTTTTTCTTATCACTGCCATCACAGCTGTCAATCATCGACCTGAATTTATACATCTTAAATGTCTTATTGTGAAGTCCTACTCTTTCCTGTTTATATATAACAGGTCCTTTTGAAGTTGTCTTTACAAGCACAGCTACAATTAACATTATAGGAGAAAAAACAATAAGTGCAAGTACCGCTAATACAATATCCGCAAATCTTTTTATAAATCTGTTGAAAAGTCCGCTTAAAGGTACTCTTCTTATATTGATTACAGGAAGTCCCTGAACATCCTCAATATATGCTCTTGTAGGTATTATGTTGTTGTAATCCGGTATAAACTTGGTGTGAATACCGCATTTTTCACATTTTGCCACTATTTTTTCAAGTTTGCCATACTCTTCGATACTGAGGGTAATTACAATCTCATCAAGGTCATTTGCATCAATAACCCTTTCCAGCTCTTCTATTTTACCAATCACCTCAATGCCACGGTATTTTGTTCCTGCTTCCACGTTGTCATCAAGAATACCTACTACATGATATCCCCATTGAGGATATGCTTTAATTCTGTCAATGTATCCTTCCGCAGCCCTGCTGTATCCAATCATAAGGACATGTTTCTGATTAAACCCTTTCTTCCTTATGTGGCGTAAAAACATTCTTAAGCCTACTCTTGCAAGCAGTTCAAGAAAAATATTTATCCCTAAGAATATAAATATCATTTCTCTTGAAAAATGTTCAAGATGTGCCATGTATAAAATTAATATCCACGATACAACGCCCACCGTATTGGCCTTGAAAATATTAAACATTTCATATTTCTGTCCATGCATCCTCTTAGGCGTATATAACCCGAACATGCTGTACAGAATGAGAAAAGACGGAACTATTACAATCAGTGCAACAACATACACTCCATACATGGAATGGTCGCTGCTGTTAAGAAAAGCCTCACCAAATTTAATAGCCCACGCAGCAAAATAAGCCACAATCATTATTATGGCATCCATTACTACATGTAAAATATTCAGTTGACGCTGATTACTTTTTATCACAATATCACTCTTCCAGACTTTCCCAATATTCTTTATTTGATGTAAGTTTTAAAATTATTTTTTTGCCAAGATGCTTATACATTTTACCCAGTCTGTAACCTGTATACTTGACCGCACTGTTAATAAACAGATGGGGTATGTCATACCAGTGTCCGTTATCCATCATATATTCTGCCGCAGACACCACCATCTTAATTCCTTCGTTTTCCGACTTTATCCCGGAAAAAACTTCTTCATAATCCTTCTGGGATACGCCCATATCAAAATTACGTCTGAACTGCTCCCTGAAACTGTAATTATGGGAATGATATACTCTTGCCTTAGCACAGTATTCGACTGCATATCCGTTTTTCATTGCTTTTGAGGCATATACCATATCCTCATTAAAGATGATTTTCTCAGGAAAACCACCGTTACTAAAATATGCCGCCCTGTCATACATGGCACATACATCCGAACAGAAGTAAGTCTTAATCCCAAGCTCTTTAATGTCATCAATCGTCTTAATTCTTCCCTGTGGAGGGTAATTATAATTTCTTGTATATTTTTCCTCAAACGAAGCTTTCTTTGAAGCAAGCTGCCTGCCATAAGCCACAGCAACATGTTCTCCTTTGCTGCCCCTATGTTCAAAGCACTTTACAAGGCTTGAAATAAGGTGTGTGTCGGCTGGTATGGCATCCATTGTAAGGAATAAGACATAATCCGCATCGGATAATTCCATACCCATATGCCTTGTTGCACCATGGTCAAATTCAGGCTTTGTAATATGGTGCACCTCTATTACCGGATCAAAAAGAAGTTCTTCATTAAAGTATTCTTTTTCTGTATTAATCAGTATTATTCTGTTAATTTCATAATCCTGTTTTAAAAGACGTCTTAAAAGTATTCCTGTTCCGGCATCCGGTCTGTATAACGGAATAACCACATCAACCATAATTATTCTCCTAAATTTTCCTCTATAAGTGCCGCAAGTTTCTCTGCTTCCTTACTGATAAGTTCAATATCTTTGCCTTCAATCATAACTCTTATAAGAGGTTCTGTTCCCGAAGGCCTTATAAGTACCCTGCCTTCGCCTGAAAATTTATTTTCAAATGCTTTAATGGCATCTGCAATAATTTTATTATCAAGATAATATTCTTTCTTTCTGTTGGCTACCTTTGCATTAACAAGTGCCTGTGGAAGAACGGTCATTACAGAAGCAAGTTCTGAAAGTTTCTTACCGGTATTGACCATTACTTCTAAAAGGTGTAAAGCACTGATAAGTCCGTCCCCGGTTGTGTTTTCATCAAGGAAAATAATATGTCCCGACTGTTCTCCTCCGAGATTATAACCTTCTTTAAGCATACGCTCAAGAACATATCTGTCGCCCACCTTGGTCTGCTCTATGTTAATATTCTCTCGTTCACCCATCTGGAAAAATCCGAGATTGCTCATAACCGTAGCCGTAATTGTATTCTTTTTAAGTGTTCCCTTATTTTTCATATATAATCCGCATATTGCCATTACCTGATCGCCATCTACCACATTGCCTTTTTCATCAACAGCTAACATTCTGTCGGCATCGCCGTCAAATGCAATACCAATATCGGCGCCATTCTCAATAACGGTTTTCTTAAGTTCCTCAAGATGTGTGGAACCGCAATTTCTGTTAATATTCACACCATCCGGATTGTTGTGGATTACCAAAGGGTCAGCCGATAACTTTCTGAGTGCTTTTTCGGCTGTATAATAAGATGCACCCTCCGCCGTGTCAACAACTATCTTAAGACCGGATAAATCCATATCAAAAAGATCTGTGGCAAACTTAACATAATCGTCTTTAGCTTTATCAAGGTATGTAATGCGTCCCACATCTCCTCCTAAAGGCATAGGGAACTCTGCAAGGTTAACTCTTATGTATTCTTCTATCTCATCTTCCAACTGGTCTGACAACTTATAGCCTGTGCCGCCAAAGAATTTAATTCCGTTATATTCAGCCGGATTATGTGAAGCTGATACAACTACACCTGCATCACAGTTATATTTTCTCGTAAGATATGCAATAGCCGGTGTAGGTATAACTCCTGCATATATAGCATTGGCTCCAACTGAGCATATACCTGCCATTAAGGCATTAGCTAACATATCTCCCGATATTCTTGTATCGCACCCAACAAGTATAGTCGCCTTGTGCGAATTTTCTTTTGTCAGGACATAGGCTCCTGCCTTACCAAGGTTCATTGCAAGTTCAACTGTAAGTTCCTTGTTAGCTACGCCTCTGACTCCGTCTGTTCCAAATAATCTTGCCATTTCTTTACTCCACTTTCAATTTAATTATTATTGTCATTTGAGCTGTCATGTGTGCTTTCCGATATATTACCTGAAGGTGTTGTAGGCTGCTCAGTCTTTTCCGTTACTTCAACGGTTATATCGTAATTTCCTTCGATATTGTAATCGGTACTTTTTTTGATATTAAGTCTTACGGTATATTTACCCGGTTTTCTTCCCGCCATTGATGCTGTTATGCCAAGGCTGCCTGACCTTATCGTATCGACTACATCTTTGTCACCTGTTATGGTAATTTTGAAATTATCGCTGTCGCTTACAATCTTATATTCGTAATTACTGTTCGTATCGGTAAGAGAAATATCACTGTAAAGGTAGTCAATTTCTGCTTTTCTTAAAACTGTAATATCTACCTTAAGTGTACTTTCGGAAGATACAATCCTGCAGCCGCTTGGAAGGTATACCCCAAGAGGCACTGTAAGTGTTGTATTCTCACTGATTCCCTCTGTTGAAAGTGCATCGGCCGGAATATCAATGGATGTAATTCCGTCAAGAACATCTTTGGCAGCCGCAACCTGGACTTTATCCAATGAACCCTTGCTTTCCGATACCACATATCCATCTGCCGGTTCTCCGTTTACAGCATAATTAACATCAACCCATTTAGTCGGAATTATGTCTATATTGATACGCCCTGTAGTTCTGTTCAGGGTAAGTAAATCGCTCTTAACTTCCATACCGTTCTCATCATAGAATACTATTTTTGCATCTTCAGAAATGCTCTGTTTCAGATTAGAAACATCATAAGTAACCCTGGCAGTCTTAATTCTGTTAACAACGCTTTCTGCCCCGGAAACAGTAACCGTATCAGGTGCTACATAGCACTCTCCCACAACATATCCATCTGCCGGCTCTCCGGTATATGATGATTCAATGGTAATATCTTTAGATAATTTATTGTCTATTGAAAGACTTACATATTCATTTCTTATGGAAACAATATCTATCTGGTTTACAACTTCGCTTTTCTCACACCTGACATATATCTTGGCTTTGTCTGATTCGGGTGAAAGCTCACTGAAATCGGCATAAGCATAAAAATCCGATGCTTCAAGACTCTCTGCTATTGACTGTGGTGCTTTGACCGAAATACTGATTACAGAGCCGCTCTGGACCGAATAAGTATATCCTTTCTGTCCTAATGTATCTTCATTGAGGAATACCACCTGTATTCCCGATATCATAGTGGTTCTGCTGGGATTATCTATATTAACAATAGCCACCCATATTATTACTGCCAGAACAACAGCAAGAATCTTCAGGGCAAAATTATGAAGAATCAGGTCTTTGAATTTGAATTCTTTAACGCTTTTCATTATCCGATGCCCCCTTCTTCCAAAGTTTGTAACGTTTTACATCTATTGATTTTTTCTGGATAAAAGTAAGTTTCTTTTTAAGATAATCCTGGTCCACTGCTCTTATAAGCTCACCTGCTATTGCAATGGATACATTACCTGTCTCTTCTGAAACCACAAGAGTCATGGTATCCGTAACCTCAGAAATACCCACAGCAGCTCTGTGTCTCGTTCCCAGTTCCTTGCTTATCTGCATATTGTCGGATAACGGAAGATAACATGTAGCCGACACAATTCTGTCGCCACGGACAATAACCGCTCCATCATGGAGGGGTGTATTATGTTCAAAAATATTGATAAGAAGCTGGCTTGTAACAATGCCATCCACAGGAATACCCGTCTTTTCGTAATCCGTAAGCAGGATATCCTGTTCTATTACGATAAGTGCCCCTGTTTTATTTTTTGCAAGTTCAAAGCATGCCCTCACAAGCTCATTGACTGTCTTGTCGCTGAACCGCTCGCCTTTATCCTTTTTCTCGGTAAAAGGAAGAATACTTTTGAAGTATTTTTTCTGTCCCAGTTGTTCCAGTGCTTTTCTGAGTTCCGGCTGGAATATAACCACAACTGCTATAATTGCTATATTAATTACCTTGCCTGCTATCCAGAGTATGGTCGTGAAATCAAAAATATAGGCAATAATCAGAAATACAAGAATTACAATAATGCCTTTTAAAAGAGCAAATGCCCTTGTTGTCTTAACCCATGCCATAAATTCATAAAGAATTATTGCAAGTATAATTATTTCAAAAATATTGGAAACCCTTAATGTTCTGGGAATATATATATTGGATATATATTCTTCAATAAAATTTGATATGGCACTCATTATTTCACTTCCATTCTATTGCTATCTGTCTTCCTGATCCTCTTCAAAACTTTCTGTATGAATGTATCCCTTGTCTCTTGAGTTGATTTTCTTAACGGTAATGTCTCTTTCCGTAACCGATACCTTAGGGACTGCCTTTACATAGTAATAATAGTCATTATCCTCAAACTGCACGTATTCAGTTGCCGTATAATCCACAGAAAATATGAAAAGATGCAGCACAAGTCCGATAACTATGGCTAAAACTGTTCCTATTACAACAAATAATACATTAGTCTTTATCGATAACAGTGAAAATGACACGATGAGAATAACTGCATTCGTAAAACATCCTGCAACAATTCCGATAATCCAGGAATAATTTACGGACAGCCTCTTTATAAGATATATCATAAGTATCGCTATTGAAAATGATACAATTGTAATAATAAGTTCTTTGTTATTAAGTATATTATTAAAAATAAAAGTTATGTTCTGGACGGCGCTGTCGGCATCCATGGAAGATATTGCCGTAGAATACCTTGACGCAAAATTTATCATATAATACATAAATATTCCGCACACAACCGGTACAATTCCCGTCATACCTACGGTAAGTGCAGCAATTACCGGAATAATATATGGTATTTTGATGTAAAATAAAAGCGGTGTAAGAATTAAAAGTATTCCTGTCTTAGGTGCAAACCTGAAATACAGAAGATACACTATAAGCACTACAATCGTTGCTATTGCCGCAAGTTCCATAGACATCCCGAAAAGATGTATAAGTGCAAGCACCGTAGCACATATTACCGTAACACTTACCGGCACAAAAGCACACATAACCGCTATGGCAAAACATATAAGCGGATTAGCCAGTATATCATGGGTTCCTATCGCCTTGCCGATTAACAAAAACGAAAAAAGTGCGAGAAGAAACTTCATCACAAGATTAATATATGTGCTGAACCTGCCATAAAACGCAAGCAGTTTTTCTTTAATTATAAGTAAATTCTTAACAAAAGCCATACCGTCCTCCTACTTTATCTTCTTCATATCTTCCTTGTTAAGTTTATAAATCCTGGCAAGTCTGTTCTGATATACCTTGATGCCATTCTCGGATTCCGTATATCTGTATGAATAGACAAAATATGCAATAAACATAAAAATAAGCATCATGGCTATATATCCCAGAATAATAACTACAAGCAGAACTGTATAGTTCATTGTTGTAAGTCTGTTAATGAGATTTTCAAAATTACAGCATGCAATAAGTATAAGAAGTAAAAAATATGCTATTGTAACTGCTATAGCCGTAAGCCACATATGAAGTGACACATAATCTTTTCTGTAATATTTGGATTTAGGAATATCTTCGGTGCCTTCATGCTTAAGGTACATTGCCGTACGTGCCATAAGACGCACCTTTCTTTTATTAATCATGCTTTTGCTCCTGATTCAAGTCTTAAAAAGAATTATATCATACCCTTTGTTAAATTACGAATACAAAATTAATACGAAATTATTAATTTTGAATGTCCGCTGTCTGATGCCGGACGTATTCTTATCGTATGGCCATTTGCAATAATTGTTTTGTTGTCCTGTGCCTCTGTAAATGCTCTGAAAACATTATTGCTTTCATTGCCGCACACACATTTTATCAGCTCAATCAAGGCATTGTCAAATCCCATAGTTCTTGTCTGCACATATATCTGGACCTGGTTGTCATCTATTATGACTTCTCCCAGATAATTTCCGTCTTCTTCATATATATATGCAAAATCCATATCCTGCTTATATCTCTTATATCCAAGTGAAGTAATTGTATTCATAAGTATGTCTTTGTAATTATCTTTGGATTCTGTTTCTTCGGTTCTGTCAGGATTGGTAGGTATCACATCCGGTATATTTGTTCCCGATCCGGTCTCCCTTTCTACTGCAGCAGTTGTCTCCTGTGATGTATTATCATTATTGTTATTCTCAGGTGCCTTTGTCTCTTTAGGTACCACCCCGCCGTTTCCGTCAGGTATATAAACCGGCAGTGCAGGTTCTGATACAGGTCCGTTGCCGGTATCAGTAACCGTCTCTTTGTCTATGCCTGCAATAACAACCGAATCTGTCAGCAATCCCGAGGTTGCCGTTATAATTGCGGTTCCTGTGCCATTCACTCTTACATTTCCTTTTTCATCTACAGATACTATATCTTTATCCGAGCTTTTAAATGCAACGGACTGTAAAACCTTATCATCACTTCCCTCAATGTTTAAAGTAAGTGTGGTTCCTACATAAAGACTGCAGTCATCCGTGGTAATTTTAATATATTCTCCGTCTTTAATATAATCATTACGATTGACAGATGGTTCATTGGTATTCTCTGAATTTTTGCCTTTTTTATTTTTATTTATACATATAAGTGTAACTATTCCTGCAATAATCAGTATAAAAACAAGTGCGGTTATAACCACCCTTTTTACATTCAAATGTCCTTTTCTTTTAACAGTAGCCAAAACAACACCTCCTGATTTTTTACTATTGTAATACAAATTAAAATAATATTCAACGCAAGAATGGCTCCATGATAATCACAGAGCCACTTTATCAATATTTACCTCAGGCATAAGTTCATCCGAGGTTTTCTTTAAAATTTTTTCGAGCAACATTAGTTCTTCCTGCGAAAACTCTTCCTTCATCCTGTCCGCAACCTTGGAAACATATCCCGAACTCAGATTATAATAATCAAGATATTTTTTCGTTACTTCAAGATGATATTCCCTCCTGTCAGATTCCGATTGAATTTTTCTCAGATATCCTTTTTTAACAAGGGAATTGATTTTATATGCTGCATTAGGGGATGAAATCTGTATAAACGAGGCAAACTCGCTTACCGTGGGATTACCCATTGCTGCTATTATTTCAATACAGTAAGTCTCAACTGTTGTCAGAGAAGTTTCCCTGTTCTGAATCTTTTCAAAAAAAGATTTGTAAAAATGCAGTTTAAACTTTGTATATACGTTTTCAAGTGCTTCATTTACCACGCTGATACTCCATCAATATTTTTTAATAATAATACTGGCATTATGTCCGCCGAATCCGAGGGAATTGGACATAGCATATTCTATATCGCAGTTTCTTCCTTCATTAGGCACAATATCAAGGTCACAAAGTTCATCCGGTGTTCTGTAATTAATGGTAGCAGGTACATATCCTTCTTTAACTGCAAGTGCTGTTATGATTGCTTCAACAGCTCCGCTTGCACCAAGAAGATGTCCTGTCATTGATTTGGTTGAACTCATCATTACAGTCTTTGCCGCATCACCGAAAGCAGTCTTCACAGCCATTGTCTCAACCTTATCATTCATCGGTGTTGATGTTCCATGTGCGTTAATATATGTAATTTTATCAGCTGTAATACCTGCATCTTTCATTGCAATCTGCATACATTTTGCAGCACCTCTTCCGTCTTCAGTAGGTGCAGTAATGTGATGTGCATCACAATTAGCTCCGTATCCTACAACTTCGGCATAAATTTTTGCATTTCTCTTTAATGCGTGGTCAAGTTCCTCAAGTACAAGTATACCTGCTCCCTCGCCCATTACAAATCCGCTTCTTTCCTTATCAAAAGGAATAGATGCTCTCATAGGGTCTTCCGACTGGCACAATGCTTTGGATGTTGTGAAACCGCCTACGGAAATTTCGGTAATTCCGGCTTCGGCTCCGCCGCATACCATAACATCGGCATAACCGTCACGAATCTGTCTGAAGCTGTCGCCTACAGCATTAGTTCCTCCGGCACAGGCAGTTACAACGCACGAGCACATTCCCTGAAGATTGTGCTTTATTGCTATTCTTCCTGCTGCCATATTGGTAATTACGGATGGTATAAAATATGGTGATACTCTGTCAAAGCCTTTTTCAAGACCTTTTGAATATTCCTTCTCTATGGTAGAAATACCACCAATACCGCTTGACACGATTACTCCGCATTTATCTTCTTCGCCTTCAAAAGAAAGTCCGGAATCAGCAATGGCTTCATCTGCTGCTATCATAGCAAATGTACAGAAAAGATCCATTTTTCTTAAATCATGTTTATCTACAAGTTCTTCAACAGGAAGATTCTTAACCTCAGCGGCTACCTTAACCTTTCTGTTGGAAATATCATATTTTGTTATTTTATCAATGCCGCATTTTCCTTCCCTGACTCCGGCCCACATTTCTTTAACCGTATTGCCAATAGGAGTTACAGCACCTACACCGGTAATAACTACTCGTCTCATCATCGTTTCCTTTCTGTAATCCTCATCAGATTTCCACAATCATACTTGCCCAGGTAAAACCTGCTCCAAACGTAGCCAGTAGAATTCTATTTCCTTTTTCAAGCATTCCCTGCTCGTACATATCATCCAATGTAATAGGAATTGACGCTGCTGATGTATTGCCATATCTGGCAATAACCTTAACAACCTTTTCCTCAGGGATGTCCATTCTCTTAACTACAGCATCTATGATTCTTTCGTTAGCCTGATGGCACACAACATAATCTATATCATCCATTGTATAACCTGACTGTTCAAGCACCTCGGCTGCCGCACTTCCCATACGCTTTACAGCATTTTTGAATGTCTTCTGTCCATCCATGAAAATATGTGCCTTGCCCATATTCTGTCCTGTACATCCGAGTACATCGCTAAGTCCTTCCGAACCCCATACAGAATATAATTCAGTGCCTTCCTTAAGCTCTATAACGGTAGCTCCTGCTCCATCGCCAAAAAGCACACATGTATTTCTGTCCTCCATGTCAAGACGGGTGGAAATCTGTTCGCTTCCAATAACAAGAGCATATCTCTCTTTACTGTTCTGAAGAAGTGATGCTGCGACTTTAAGTCCGTATACATATCCTGCACACGCAGCATTAAGGTCAAAAGACGGAATATCCGTTCTAAGTCCCATTTTTTCATGCAATACACAGGCAATTGAAGGTGTAGCATAGTCAGGAGTAAATGTTGCTACTATGAGCATACCTATTTCACTCTTATCTATTCCTGCACGTTCTATTGCAATATCTGCCGCTTTAAGTGCGAGTTCCCAGTTAGTCTCATTTTCACAGAAATGCCTCTCTTTGATACCTGTCTTTGAATATATCCATTCATCGTTGGTATCCACAACTCTGCTAAGATCGTCATTGGTAACAACCTTATCAGGTACCGCATGTCCTGTAGAAACTACCTTTATTCCTACCATAATGCAATCTCCTAAATCTGGCTTTCTACAAATTCTACTATATCCTTAACTGTCTTAAGGTCAGCAATCTTGTCTTCAGGAATTGTTATATCAAAAGCCTCTTCGATTGTCATACATAATTCTACAGCATCTAAAGAATCTGCTCCTAAATCATCTATAAGAACAGCATCCATTGTAATGATGTCTTCTCCGCAGCTTAATGTGTCATTAATAATTTCTTTAACTTTGTCAAATACCATTTTTAAAATTCTCCTAAAAAATAATTTAAAATAATTATCTAAAAATATTTAGATAAAACAAAACAAGGTTATTTTATATGCTATAAATAACCTTGTCAAGTAATTATTGTTTATTATGTTGTTCATAATAATCTTTATTATTTTTGTGAATAAACTCAAGATATTCATTCTGTGATAACGGCTTTGAAAAATAATATCCCTGTATATACTGTATTCCAAGTTCTTCCATGGTATCAAGCTGTTCCGCAGTCTCAACACCCTCTGAAACAATATCAAGCTTCATGCCGTGAATCATGTGCATTGCCGCATCCATTACATATTTGGCTTTTGTACTTTCAAAGTATGCCGTGGTCATTTCTTTATCAAATTTAACAATATCCACAGGCATGTCCACTATGTAATTAAGATTACTCTGACCCGTACCAAAATCATCCAGTGAAAATCCCACGCCGTAATTCCTAAGGGCAATCATATTGGCAATAAGTTTCTTTTTTGAAGCAAGTGTGGCCGTTTCTGTAATTTCAAGATTAATCGTCTCGCCTGATATATTATGCTTACGCATAATTTCAATAAATTCTTTGGCCAGATCTTCATGTTCACACTGGACTACGGATAAGTTGACTTCAATATATTCCAGTCCGTATTGAAGCACATCACTTGTCTCAATAAAAGTACAGACATTGTCAAAAATAATCTCACCAAGCTTAAGAATCGTACCGTTACGTTCCGCAATCTCGATAAATGTTGCGGGCGGGATAATTTTTCCTTTGTCATCCCTTATTCTCACAAGTGCTTCCGCAGATGTAAAGATATGCTTCTCGGTGGAATATATTGGCTGGTAATAAACTTCTATCCTGTTATTCTCAATAGCGTCATTAACCATCTTTTCGATTCTCTGTACTTCCATCATTCTGTCCCTGAATGCTTTATCTATAATAATGCAGTGGTGTTCCAACATCTCATTACTTCTGTTCGCCTGTCTGAACATATGAAGCATATCATCAATATTATCAGTTATGGCAGAATATGGCATATAAGATATGTATGGCCGGAATTCTTTATCCCCATAAAGAATAAATCTTCTTCTGAGGAGCTCAAACATCTTTTCCGCTTCTTCGGAATGTTTATATAAGATATATATGTCATTTTCATTCGTCTTAAAGGCAAAAGTATTCGGTATATCCTTAAAAAGATTGATTATCTCTTTCTTACATCTGATAGTCCCGGATACCGGTGCTTTATTAAAATCATCAAAAGTTACCATTATGAGTGAAAAACGTTCACCGTTACGGAAACGCTGGCTTACATACGGGCCGAAAGTATTTTGGTTAAAAAGTCCGGTTTCCCTGTCAAGTGCCGATTCCGGATTCTCAAGTCTTATGTATACCACAAGCATACCCAGTGTAATCGCAAAGCTTACGATAAGCTGTTTTTTGTAAAATGCCTGTACAACACATACGGCTATCCATAATATAATCCAGAGGCTCATAACCTTAACTCTGTCTTTATTAAGCACCCTGCCGTATTTGGCAAGCAGTGCTGCCGAATGAAGAGTGAATATACACAGGAAAACATATGATACATAAAGACTCAAGCCCTTTGAATATACCACCTTCCCATCTGATACGAATTCAATAGGCGCAACACATATACCTATACATACAATTGCAAAGCATCCATACACTGCTAATCTTGAAATTTTAAGCTTGTCTCCCTTGTCGTATACATTACTTATAATGTACATGAGACAACATACGGCAACATAAACCACTGTAATAAGATAAAACTTAGCTACTCCGTTTACGATCCCTCTTCCGAAATAATCATACTTACTCATCAAAACTATGGATATAATATCCATAAATACACAAAGAACGGTAGAACATAGCAAGTTAAAAAAAGCGAATTCCGAATTAAGAAATACCTTTTTACAACTCAGATATAAATACATAATCACTATAAGAACCAGCAAGCTGCAGCACTGTATTGCTATATTCATATCATGTCTCCTTTCTTTTTGCAAATATAGTATAATTTTAACATAATACGGTTAAATTTTCAACATTTTTTAATACAATTTATTTAATTTTATATCGTTTTGAAATACGTTTTTTTCTTCTTTTATGAAGTCCGTTTTCTTCCCTGTATCTGGCTATCGACTCTGCTATTGTTGTATAATCCCTTTCAAACAGTTCATCACATATCTGTTTTTCAAGTATGTCATGCGGAACTTTTTCAAGTATCTTTGAAGCCACAAAAGCCTTGCTCTCCCTCTTGTATTCGTGCATATTGTTAAGTTTCTGGATATGTGCCATTTCCTGACGCCATAAGATAGCAAGTTTGTTGTCTATCCTCCCCTCAGGGTTTTTAGACGGTGCCCTGAGTTCGTAGAAATCAACACCTTTTTCTGTCTCTTCGACGGTTATAATTCCCCAGTATTCAGGCACATGTTCACCTATATGCGTTCCATGGGTGCTGCCTACAACCACATAGTTGTAGTCACAATAGCGGTCATAATCCTTAACCTGCCCGGACAGTCTTGCATAAGTATCGGCATCGCTTTTTATTTCGATGCCGATAAAATCTTTTTCTGTAATTATTAATATGTCCGCCCTTGAATTACCCATGCGTTTTTCCTCAAACACACGGGTCTTGCCGTATTTTTCTTCAAAATACATAAACAACGGCTCTCTTATGTCTTTATCGTAAAGCATTTTTCTTCTTTCTCATTCTGTTCTGTATAAATTCCACAAAAATTGTTATATATCTGAACATTGATTCAGCCGCAAACCCAAATACAATCGTTAGCAAAATACATATATTGGACATATCGCTCATTGCAAAGAGATTGTCAAGGAACAATCCGCAGAAAATAAGTCCGAAGATATTAAGTGCAAGTATTCCGTATTTGAAATTGTTAAACGGATGGCTTATTTTAATCATAATCATGAAACCAACAACGGCAATCAGCAATGTTGAGGCAGTAGCTATATCCGTAGATGGGATATTAAAAACATGTCCGCATATAACAAGTGCCGATACCGCAAAGAAATCCGTTAATCCGGCGGGCAATGCCTTTAACAGCACATTTCCAAGGAAATGGCCTTTAATTCTTGATTTGTTAGGTTCAAGTGCAAGTAAAAATCCCGGAATACCAATTGTAAACATACTTATTAACGATACCTGCGATGGCATTAACGGATATGAAATCATCAATACCGTAGAAAATATCGTCAGCAATAATGAAAATAAATTTTTTACAAGGAAAAGACTTGCGGAACGCTGCACATTATTAACAACCCTTCGTCCTTCAAGAACAATTTCAGGCATTCTTGAAAAATCCGAATCAAGGAGTACAATCTGTGCCGCCTGGGCTGTAGCTTCGCTTCCCGATGCCATTGCAACACTGCAGTCAGCATCTTTCAAGGCAAGGATATCATTTACACCGTCACCGGTCATTGCAACAGTATGTCCCTGCATTTTAAGAGCTTTAACAAACTGCTGTTTCTGTTTAGGCGTAACCCTGCCAAACACCGTATATTTGGCAATTGCCTCTGAAATCATCAGATTATCGGTGAGAGTGGATGCATCAACATACTTTTCCGCGTTTTCTATTCCCGCCTGTCTTGCGACTTCTGATACGGTCGCAGGGTTATCACCTGATATAACTTTGATTGCAACACCCTGTTCCTTGAAATAAGTAAAAGTCTCCACAGCGTTATCTCTTATCTCGTTTGCAAGTACAACAAATCCTAACGGAAGTATCTCACCGTCAATGACACCGTCCCTTGTCAGGCTTTCGGCTTTTGCAAGTACAATTACCCTGTAGCCCTTAGTTGTATATTGGCTGATATCGTCTTTTAAATTATTAAATCCTGTTTTAATTATGAACTCAGGAGCGCCAAGCACATAATAGTCATCGTTAAATGCCATTGCACCGTATTTTACGGTTGAATTAAATGGAAACACTTTTGATGCTGTACTTTTGCCGTTCACAACATTATTGTCATTGAGATATTTCTTTAACGCCACCGCTGTTGCGTTATTATCGATTGATGACATAACATAATCTGTAAAAACCTCATTCATTGAATCATCACAGGATACAATTTCAGTTACTGTCATCTCCGGCTTGGTTATTGTTCCTGTCTTATCAACGCATAGTACATCTACCCTGGCAAGGGATTCAATACTCTTCATATCATGTAAAAGCACTTTATCCTTAGCAAGTTTCATCATACTGACTGCAAGTGCCAGCGTCGTGAGAAGATAAAGTCCCTCCGGAATAAGACCAATTATTGAGGCAACCATTGACGTTATGCTCGTTCTGAAAGATGCATTGCGGAATACGAATGCCTGCACAAAAAGGATAACACTCATAGGTATTATAATAATACCTATAACCTTAACAAACATATTGATAGAACGTATCATTTCCGACTCTTCGCCTTTTTTCAAAGCTTTGGCTTCATTAGTGAGCTTGGAAATATATGAATCGTTGCCAACCCTTGTAAGTCTGGCATAGCCTTCGCCTGATACAACAAAACTTCCTGACAGGAGTTCTTCATTTTCTTTCTTAACTATTCCGTCTGCCTCACCTGTAAGCATTGATTCGTTAACGGTTATTTCACCTGAAACTACAACAGAATCGGCACATATGGCATCTCCCGAAGAAAGCCATATAAGATCATCTATAACAAGTTCTTCCGCCGTTACCTTTTGTCTTTTGCCCTCTCTTATAACAACAGCGTGTCCGGCGTTAAGTATTTTCATTTTATCCAGAGTCTTTTTTGCACGAAGTTCCTGGACAATTCCTATTAAAATATTACCGATTATGATAGGAAGAAATGTTAAATCCCTGAATGCTCCGGCGATACATAAAAGTACCGTTATAACAAGAAATATAAGGTTAAAATATGTCAAAAGATTATCACGGATTATCTTTCCCGTTGTTCTGTCGGAACTGTCATCCGCAATATTAATTTTACCTGCTTCAATCCTCGCATTGACTTCCGCAGCAGTAAGTCCGTTAAATTCCGAATTTATGTTATTTTCAACATTGTTGTCCATATATCCTCCAATATGCTACCTATTTAAACAAATCATTAACGTAATTTTTAACATACATATCCTTCATTGCGTAATATCTGGGATGTGTTCTCCAGCCCTGGTCAACAGAGCCCTCTCCGTAAAGTACAATCTGTGCATCAGGATATGTTTTTTTCAAAAGTTCATAGTCTGCCTCAGATACATTGGTATGCTCAAGAAAAAGTCTTTCAAGTTTAGGATAATTAAGTAATGGCGTAATGTCACTTACCGGATTGTAACTTATGTTAAGGTCAACCATTTCATTTAAATCAGCAAGTACACTAAGATCTGTCACATCTCCTACAAAAAACTCAAGATACATAAGTTTTTTACAGTATTTTACATATGATAAATCGCTGAGATAATGGTCGGAAGTATCTCCATCCCAGTTGTCCACAAGAATAAGAATTCTTAAATCAGGCATATACTGTAAAAAGGATATGTCCGTAACCTTGTTATGTCCTATATCAAGGGCTACCATATCTGTACAATACTTAAGTACTTTGCAATCATCATTGGTAAGTCTGTATGTAATAGAACCGTCTTTTAAAGTGGAAAAAGCAACCGTATCGGTTCTTATGGTCCAAAGTCCAAGCGTAACCTTCCATACAAATTTTATGTCCGGAAATTTTGCCTGCAGAATCTCCATCTGTTCATTAGTGAGGTTTGAATCGCATAAATCCACATGTTTTAATGAAGGAAGCTTTGATAATGACACTATAAGTGAATCTGTGCCATCAAAAGTCATCCCGCTTAAATCCAGTTCCTCATCCGTGCTCTTTACAACTTTGCTGCCTATCGTAACCTCGTATTCCGTAGTGGTCTCCTCGGATGTCACAGGTATTGTTGTAACGGCCTCGGATGACGCTGTTGTCTTTGCTGTCAAAACCGTATCGTCCTTCTTATCCAATTTATTAAGCCTTAGCAGTACCATTATCGCGAGCGTAACTATTACCAAAAAAAATAATATTATAAATGTTAAGCAGATGTAAAGACCTGTCCTGCTCTTTTTCTTTCTTCTACGATTGTTTCCCATCATATTCTCCTGTAATCATTTTTTACTTAAATATTCAACTGCCGACAACGCAGCTACGTTGCCTTCTCCTGCGGATTTGATATACTGGTAAGGTGTTCCGGTAATATCTCCGGCGGCAAAACAGCCCCGGATATTAGTACACATCTTTCTGTCTGTGCATACATGGTTATTCTCAATCTTAAGTCCCGGAATAAGCCTGTCCGGAGCAATACAATCTCTCAGTATAAAAACTGCGTCAACCTGCAGCCGGGATTCTTTAAGCCTGATTCCCGTAACTTTCTGCTCTCCTGTAATTTCAATAATCTTATCGTGTATCACCGTAATTTTATCTGTATCACAAAGGTCGCTGTCCGTATATGGCACATAATATACCTTGGAAGCAACTTCCGAAAGGAACTTAGCTTCCGATTCGCTATCCTTGGAAAATCCTGCTACCGCAACCGTCTTATTACGATAAAACATTGCATCACATGTAGCACAATAACTGACTCCTTTTCCAAGAAATTCTTTTTCACCTTTTACCGGTGTGCCAAAAGAAATACCTGTTGCAAGTATAACCGTTGATGATTCGTACATACCGTCTGATGAAAGTATGGAAAAATAATCGTCCATAGGATATACGGAAATCACATTTTCCTCAGTGATTTCTATACCCATCCTGTCAATATGATTCTTAAATGCTTCTACTACTTCCATGCCTGTCATTCCATACAATCCAAGGTAGTTATTAATTTCATGGGCCGATATTATTTTGTCCGATAAATTCTTTTTGCCGAAAATAATTATATTCCGGTTCCGGTTTTTTGCATTTATGGCTGCCGAAAGTCCCGCCGGACCTGTACCGATAACTGCTATGTCGTATCTCATACATCTACTCCGTATTCATCGTGCATATACACTCTGTACACATTTTTAATCTGCTTATAAATCTTGCCTGTAAGCTCTGTTCCAAATGCTTTTACAATATTATTGTTGAGTTCCAGTGTATTCTCACTTTTCATGATTGCACTGTAAATAGTATTGTAATTGCCGATTGTAAAACCGGGAACGATAACCGTACTTCTAATCATATGCTTGTACTTATCAGGGAACTCAATAATCAGTTCTCTCCTGCGTACAGCCTTAACCTGTGAAGCTCCATCCTGCTCTTTGTCCGGCTTTGCAAGCGGACTTTCAACAGGCTGCGGCTGATTCTTATGTACAGTATCCGGATTCTTTACGGCTGCACTCTTATGTGCCTTTCCACATTCAGGTCTGCCTGATATATAGCTTTTTCTGCAAATTGTTACACCTCTTTCTTCCCAGAAGTCAACAATACTGTCAAAGCCTGTATCCCCTGTGATAATTACAACATTACCGGTTCCTCCCTGGGCGATTCTGTAGCCTAAAAATGTGGCAAGCTGGAAATCAAGATAATTCTTGCCAACCTTATGTGTGGCAAAATATTCATATTTTGCTTTGGAATTCATTAATTCCACATGAATCTGGAATGGCAGATTCTTAATGAATTCACTGTAAAATATAATAACTTCATCTCTCCCGGTCAGCTTTTCTACTCCCTCAAAGCCTTTTTCTCTTACGTTTTCGTAATCAATTAAATATAAACTCATGCCTGTCCTCTTTCTATTTTCGTATCGTTTCTAATTATAGCACATGTTGTTCATATTGACATTATTCATTTTGCTTTGTTATAGTACGATTGTCAAGGAGGCATTTTTATGAATCAGGAATTTATGAAAAAAAAACCAATACTTCCATTAGTTATTTCCATGGCCCTTCCCATGACAATTTCAATGCTTGTAAATGCTTTATACAACATAGTCGACGGGTATTTTGTCGCAAAAATCAGTGAAGATGCAATGACAGCACTTTCACTTGTATTTCCGTTGCAGAATGTGCTTACTGCAATTACCGTGGGTTTTGGTATAGGAATCAATGCCGTAGTGGCATTTTACCTGGGTGCCAATGATAAAAAAAATGCAGACACCGCAGCATCCCTCGGAATGTTTTTCAATATAATTCACGGAGTTGTCCTCACGGTACTTTTTCTGACGACAATTCCTGTCTTTTTAAAGTTATTTACCGGTAATAAGGATGTCATATCTTCGGGAATGCAATATTCTTATGTTGTTTTCTCATTCTGCATACCGGTATCAATATCCATGACCTTTGAAAAAACTTTTCAGGCGGTGGGACGCATGAAAGTATCAATGATCTGTATGATGGCAGGATGTGTCACCAATATAATCCTTGATCCCTTATTCATATTCGGTGCCGGCTTTATCCCTGCAATGGGGATTAAAGGTGCAGCAATAGCTACCGTTACAGGCCAGTGCGTCACTCTTCTGGCATATTTTTTATTCTACACATTCTCTTCCGTCCCGGTACGTTTTTCTCTCAAGGAACTGCATTTTGACGGAAAAATATGTAAGAAATTGTATTCAATCGGTATTCCTGCCGGTCTTAATATGGCATTGCCATCACTTCAGGTATTTGTACTTAATAAGATATTATCGGTATATCAGGGCGGCTATGTCCTTGTCCTCGGCTCTTATTACAAGCTGCAGACCTTCCTATACCTTACGGCAAACGGTGTTGTGCAGGGAATGCGGCCTGTTCTCAGCTTTAATTACGGTGCCGGAGAGCATAAACGTGTGCGTAATATTTTTATCTGTTCCCTCTCTATAATCGGCATTGTCATGACTCTCGGAACCATACTATGCCTTATTGCACCGGACAGGCTGATAGGAATTTTTTCATCCAATCCGGACACAATAGCAATCGGGGTGCAGGCAATAAGAATAATAAGCATAGGCTTTATCGTTTCCTCAATACCTGTCACCATATCAGGTGCACTTGAAGCTCTCGGAAAAGGTATAAGCTCACTTATTATCTCCATATTAAGGTATATAGGCATAATGCTTCTTCTTGCATGTATCCTTAATAAGGTTATCGGTGCCCAAGGTGTATGGCACAGCTTCTGGATAACAGAATTTATAACAGCTTTCGCCGCGGTAATCATTTATAAAAAAACTTTTAAAAAATCATAATTTACGTTTTTTGATTTCGGAAATATATCTCTCCATCTCCGTTGAGGCAGTAGCGCCGTCCCCCACCGCCGTTACAACCTGACGGAGATTTTTTTCGCATACGTCACCTGCCGCATACACACCGTCAATGCTTGTCTTTTTAGCACAGTCCGTCACAATATAATCCTTATCGTTTAACTTAATAATATCCCTTACAAATTCCGTGGCAGGTTCATAGCCTGCAAATATAAATACTCCGAATCTTTCGTTATCCGGTGCAAAAGTAGTCTTTTCCCCTGTCAGGTCATTGCAATAGGTAATACTTTTTATCATCTCCTCATCGCCCCTGACTTCTAACACCTTGGTATTGTAAAGGATTGATATTTTTTCATTCTGTTTTGCCTTTGCGGATACTTTTTCGGGACAGGTAAACTCTTTTTCCCTCATGATAATCGTAACATGACTTGCGTACCTGGTAAGAAAAACACTTTCCTGTGCCGCCGCATATCCTCCGCCAATGACAAATACTTCCTTGTCCTTAAAAAAAATTCCGTCACAGGTGGCACAATACGCAATTCCTTTACCCTTATATTCCTCTTCTCCCGGAAACCCAATCATTCTCGGATGTGCCCCTGTGGCTATAAGTATGGAAAAAGCGTAAAAAACACCCTTATCCGTATTAATAACCTTAATATCCTTATCAGGACAAAGTGACAGAACCTTGGCTTTAAGATACTCTGCTCCGAAACGTGTCCCCTGTTTTTTCATAATTCCCGTAAGTTCTGCACCGCTTATCTCGTATATCCCCGGATAATTAACAACCTTCTCGGTAATGACTATCTGTCCTCCGAAATTATTTTCCTCCATTACAAGCACCCTGTAGCCTGCCCTCGCAAGATACAAAGAGGCGGTAAGCCCTGCAGGTCCGCCTCCTATAATTACAGCATCATATAATCTTTCCATTTCCATAAAACACTACCATCCCTACATTATTTGTAGTTTAGTATGTGCATTTTATGTAAAAAAATTCTTTAAATAACTACAATCGTATCTCCTTCTTCAAGGCTTATGCTTCCGTTAGGAATTACTATGCTGTCATTCCGCATTATCATTACCACAAGAGAGCCCTCTTTTTTAGGAATCTCAGATAATTTTTTACCTAAATACCTGCTGCCCTCGTCTATTACTATTTCTGAAAGTGTAATTCCGTCAACCTGTTCAGGCGAAATAGCACTGAGGATAAGGGTATCTTCGGGAAGAAGAAGGGTATCTCCGTTGGGTATTATATTCTCGCCATTTCTTTTAAGAAGCACTATAAGAGTCTGTGGCGGCAATATGATGTCCTTTATTTTTCTGTTGCACCAGGTATGTTCTTTGGGAATATCCACCTGTATAAATTGTACCGGAACTTCCTCGGCGTAATCGTTAAATGTCTTCATTACATCAGCTTTGGTATCAATCATGCCAAGTTTTTTGGCAACGAAAGGAAGAAGGCTGCCCTGAAAAAGTATTGAGAACAATACGATAAAAAATACAAAATGAAAAATATCATTATCCGTATTAACGGACAGCACCGCAAATATGGCAAAAACAATGGACGACGCTCCCCTAAGACCTGCAAAAGCTACTAAAAGTATCTGTTTAAGTTTACTTTTAAACGGCAGCATTACAAGAAAAACAGCTATAGGTCTTGCAACCACCATAATAAACAATCCCGTCAGAAGTGCAGGCCCGATAACAGCAGGTATTCTTGATGGAAATGACAAAAGTCCCAACAGGAAAAATATAAGCACCTGCATAAGTCCCGTAGTTCCATCAAAGAAATTAACAAGATTTCTTTTGTTGTAAATATCCTTCATATTACCAATCACAATACCTACTATGTATACGCTCAAATAACCATTTCCGCCAAAAGCCTGTGGTATGGCATATCCGGCAAGGGCTATTCCCACAACAAATATCATATCAAAACCGGCTATGGTGAACCTTGCCTTCTTAAGAATAAAATAAGATACTACAGCAATAATGCCACCGAATAACAGTCCCAGAAAGACCTGCCTGACAATGAGAATGGCAATACCATTAACGCTTGCACCGCCTTTTGCTATGGCTATCATGGTTGCCGTAAGCATATATGCACAAGGATCATTGCTTCCGCTTTCTATTTCAAGCATTGACGCAGTATTATATTTTAAATTAAGTTTTTTGGAACGAAGTATTGAAAAGACTGATGCTGCATCCGTTGAGCTTATTAAAGCGCCGATTAAAAATGATTCAACCGGATTCATACGGAGAGCAAAATGACAGAAAACCCCTGTAACCGCAAAGGTAACAAGAACACCTACAGTTGATAAAAGTACTGCCCTTACTGCAACATTTTTAGCATATCTTACATTAGTACCGAATCCGCCATAAAACATAATAAAAATCAATGCTACAGAACATATGTTCTCAGCAAAAGAATAGTCGTCAAAATGTATCTTGAATATGCCATCTGAACCAAAAAGCATACCAAGTACGATAAATGAAAGCAGTATTGGTATTCCAAGCTTTCCGGATATTCTGCTCAATAATACGCAGGCAAAAATAATCAATGATACAATAAGCAAATATGTCATAAAACCTCCATAAATGTAATCGTTTTTTCCATTTTAAAGTATTTTATTATTTTTGCCTAGTTAATTTAACTTAATTTATTAAAGAAATCTTCTGTAAGATCTTTATAATGACTTCTGCTGATAGGTATTACCTTATCATTGTATAATTTTATATTGTCCTTTTCTATTTTCATTATCTTGCTACTGTTTACGATATAACTTCTGTGGCACCTTATGAAATTGCCGTTCAGTTTTTCCTGTACGCTTTCGATTGTCATATATGTAGTGTACATTCCACTGTTAGTATATATGTGCAACAGCCTTAATTCACTTTCTACATAATATATGTTTTTCAGCTTAATCCTTACATATTTTTCCCGGTTTTTTATAAATAACGACTCATCATTATCTTCATTAATCATATTAATAAGTTTGTATAAAGAATCTTCTATATACTCCCTGCAATATGGTTCTGTAAGAAAATAAAAAGGATCTGAGCCGAATATACGTTTTACTTCCTGTATGTCCTCCGACATATAAGCGAATCTGATATACGGATAATCCGATTTAAGACTTGATGTTACTTTTACTCCATCATCTTTTCCAATGCGGGTATTGATATATACTGCATCAACTTCTCCTTTACATTCATCAACTATATATGTCGTAAGTGAAAAATAATTGTCATGAACCGAAACAAATACATTATCTCCCAAAATTGCATAGATATAATTTTTTAGTTCATCTGCATAATACCTGCTTCCATCACAAATTGCTATATTTATCATTCCTACAACGCTCCTCATCCGTATTTTGTAATATCAAAATATCGCAAAACGGCAGCTGTGTCACGGAATTTACCGCACTGGAATTGGTTAGTGCACATAAAAAGTCCGTTTTTCGGTAATCTTTACACTATTAATTTATCCGTGATATAATCATCATATTATGATTATTACAGGATGTGGAATATGGTATTACGAGATTTTTTTACGCAGTTAGGCGACATATATGACTTTCATTTTGAGAAAAACAGAAATGGTTCTTACCGTGTAAATACAGTTATAAAAGAACTCATATATGATGATTTATATACACCGTCAGACTTTAATGAATCACAGATAGGATATTTTCTTGCCAATGACGATTTATCGTACCAGAATTATCCCAATATCCGTAATTCCTTTTCAGAACTTATGAATCCCAAGGATAACAGCAACCGTTTCCCGGTTCTGGAGTTTGCCGATTCCATTGATATAGGTAAAATGTATCTGTACTATAATACCCTTACCAACAATCTTGAGCAGGAAAAACAGGATGCTTTGTGCAACTTTATTGATAAGGTTTTTGAGGATGACGTTATCCTTCATGCCAGACTCCGCGTCATATGTACCTCGGACTACGAGTACATTGTATGGATAATATTAAATGGAATGTTCAACAGCCAGACTTTTGATTCAATGCTTCAGAAATTTGTAGCGGAGAAAAAGCCATCTTTTGAACCTGTTTCTATCTCTGAATCCTCATTTAAGCATAGAATCAGTCTTTTTTTAAGCAAAAAGAATAGTCATATCCGTCTGTATACAGGAATTCTTGTATTTTTGCTTATTGTGGAATTTATTCTGGCTTTAGCGCCCAACTTCATTCCGAAATATAATTCCATTTCAACTACAGAACAAAGCATATATTCCATTATTATACTTATATATTCCTCTCTGACTACTTTATTCTGGTTGTTCCAGACCTCTTATTCATTAAATTATGCAGAGCTTAGAACCATGTATATGTATATTGATGACTATAATGAAAAAGATTTTGACAATTACTCTGAAAACTCATTTATAAAAAGGATTATGACGCCCATATTCAAAAGTAAGTCCAAGGTCGATAAATCAAGGGATTCCCTGCGCCATGCCGGAATGGTACTGGTAGTCATTTCCTGTGCCCTGGCACTTATTCCTTCTTTTATTTTTCAAAGTTTCCCGGTTCTTATAGGTTTGTGGGTTATGGTATGCCTTATATGTATGCTGATTGACAGAATAACCAATGATAAGAGATACAGGGAATATTACGATATGCTTACATCTCCAAAGGGTACAAAGCCCTCTGAATTCCGTGGGCTTGCCAAGATTTACCGGTGGGAATATGAGAAAACAGGTCTTAACCTTAATGATAACTATTATAAAGACACCATTCCCCTGCATTGTAATGTATGCTATAAAAACATCTTTTCCATGGCTTATGACCGTAATAAATGGTCATTAATGAACCAGCACCTTATACTGTTCTTCCTCAATCTGTTTCTGGTAATATTCGTAATTTTCAACTATCTTATCGGCAGTAAGGGAAGATTTTTCAGGATACCGGATAATGTAGATGTTAATATTTTTGTACTTATATACATACTTTCTGCAGGAATTTTCAGTATCATAGTTGCAATTACCAACAGTTCAAAAATGCATGGTATTGCACTTTTAGCCCACAGTATTATACACATCGGGAACCATCCACAGGATGCTGAAAAGATATATACTACACTACAATGTGACAACTATATAAAAGAAGTGGATGAAGCCCGGGGAATTTATCTGTATAATATGGCAATTTTTAATAATGGCGGGGTTATTGAGGACATTTTGCCTGAATCCGACAGAATGTTATTTGCCCATAGAAAAAGTACGCTCAATGCTTTTCTTGGAATTACAGTATGTATGCTGTATGTCATTGTAATTATGTTTTTTGTGTGGCATACAAGACAGTACCGGTTGTTTTTCCCTGTAACGGCTGCTTTTATCCTGATATATTTCTTTGCTATATTATATATTCCAAAAAGAGTCTCAAAGAAAAAAATTATCAAAGAAATCAAGAAGCTTTCCAGGGTCTGATAATTATACCTGTTACCGTGAGGACAGCAGGTATAATCAAAATCACGCTCTTTGCCGCAGATGTACCAATTTTTTTTGCCAGGATGCTGATTAATACCATACCTATAGCATTTCCGACACTGTTATAAACAGTTGCCCATGCAAAATTCCTTCCTATACGTTCTTTTGGTGATGACTCCATTATCACTAACATTATAATATTCGCGGCAGAAAAATATGCTCCTATCATTATTCCGTATGTTGCTGCCGTTATAATATAATTCTTTGATACAATAAATAATATCAGCGAAACGACGGTGGCAGCCACATCTGCACAGATTGCTTTTCTCCTTGATAAACGGTCTCCCATAATGCCGCTTGCTATATTAATTATGATAGTTATAAGGGGCTGTATAAAAAGAATCCTGTTAATTATGTAATCTGTTTTAAACCGCATGGTTATCATAGGTTCATTATAGAATTTTATTCCGGACGTACCGGCACCCCATGCAAAAATAACAATATACAGGTATATAAGTGCAGAATTTCTTTTATTTCCGCATGTGGGTAATTGTGTTATTTTTTCTGTTGTTGTCTGTTTTTTGTCCCATGGAAGAAAAATAAATACAATAACAGCCACAAAAGCAGTAATTGCTATTCCGATTCCATACATCCTTGCATAATCGTATGGTCTGCCTGTTATGGCAACTTTACGGATAACAGGTACGGATGCTGCAGACAACGCTGCCGCCGCCGCAAGTATTCCCCTTACGGTGGCGCGCTTCTTTTCATCGATAAATGAAGCAATGTATATATACTGGATATCTACGCTTGTGCTAAGTGATATCAGGGAATTACCAATAAGAAATACTATGTACTTCCTTGTAGTCATACACAACAAAAGACCGGGTATATACAGAAGCAGGTTAAGCAAAAGAACTTTTTTCTTGCCAAGATAATCAACCATTCCCCTGAAAACCGGTGAAATTAGAGATATCGCATAAAACGGAATTGCCACGCTGTTAATCATTACCGTTGCATCCTCTAAAGACATATTCAAGGGATTCATAATCAGATCCCTAAGAAAAAGTGACTGTATTTTATCATAAAGTTCAGAACAATACGAATCACCAATCTGGATGATAATAAGTATGGCAATTAACACTGCTCCTGCAGCCAATCCTGTATTTTTCTTTTCACTCCGCATATTTCATTTATCCTCCAATGTAAAAATGAGGTAACAAATGTTACCTCACCTTAAAAGCATTCTCAATATCGCCAATATATATAATTGTATTGGCAGGGACAATTGCCGGATTCCCATAGCTTAATCTGGTTCCGTCCGAAAGGTATGTACCCTCCTTCGAGAAATCAGTTACTATGTAACTGCCGACAATACCATTACAGGTAATGATGCAGTGTATGCTGCTGACATTATCACTCCTTATGATGAGATTAGACTCTGTCCTTGAGCTTCCTATTATCAGCTGTTCACCCTGCTCCAATTCTATAATATACCCTGCATAAACACCTCTGATTCCCTCAATGTATCCACGCTTATTTAAGCTTTCAGAATCCATACAGTGTTTCCTTTCTGAACTTTGAGTTCTATTTCTTGACCAAGCGAAAGTTACTTCTCCCAATACGGAACACATCGTTCTCATGTATATATTTTGGTTTTCTTAACAAAACGTTATTAAGGTATGTAAATGAACCTGTTGATGGAACAATTTTATATTTATCCTTACCTATATCATATACTATTGTACAATGATTGTCACGCGTAATCTGAATATCATCTGTCAAATGTACATCCATCTGATATCCCGTGCCTATTCGGTTAAGACCTTCGTGTATAGGATACTTTTTTCCTACACCTGTTCCGAATATACATTCCAGGAATGCAATATTTTTTTTATTCATATCTTCATCACAAACAGGACATTTACTAAATTTGTTTTCATCATAATAGTGTCCTCTCTCACATTTATTCATCTTCTATGCCTCCTCTCCTATATTAAGATATCTGCTTACTGTACCCACTACATCCTTATATCTTGAACGGCTTATGGGAACTATAGTTCCACCGTATAAAAGAAGTCCGTCATTAACAAGTTTCTTGACTTTGTCAAGATTAACGATAAAACTCTGATGTGTGCGCAGGAAATTTTTTTTAAGTTTCTTCTCAACTTCATCCAGTTTGTAGTAATATGTACTGAAGCCATCATAATAATGTATGTTTATAACTCTTTTCTGACTTTCTATATAATAAATATCCTTAAGAAGAACAACGGAATCGCCTTTTTTGCTCTCAGGGTTCCCTATTGTCAGCAGTTCCGCACTATCTTCATCCACTATCTGTATAATTTTATAAAGTGAATCTTTTACATAATCTTCTTCATAAGGTCTCGTAAGAAAATATATCGGGTTAATACGGAATATATCTTTAGCCCTCTCGATGTCATCAGAAAGAAATATTATTTTAATATTGGGATATTCTTTTTGCAGGCTTTCCGCTGCAACGATACCTCCTTTCTGCCCCGCATTAATATCAATATAAACCGCATCCAATTTTCCTTTTCTCTCATCGCATACATATGTAACAAGTGAAAATACATTATCATGCGTTGATACCGATACTTCATTTCCAAGCGTATTTTTAATTAATTTCTCCAATTTTTCAAGTGTTTTATTATTTTCATCGCAAATGGCTACTTGTATCATTTATCGGCTCATTCCAATCTGTTCATTTTGTGTTAGTCTAGCACATTAATCCCATTTGAAACGTAAAATGTAATAAATGGTTAAAAAATTGTAACTTTTGGTTAAAAAAAGCTACAGGTGATTTACCACCTGTAGCTTTTTTAACTATCTGCTATTCGTAGATGTTTTTCTTTTTATCCTTTGTCTTAGCTTTTTTCTTCAAAGGATGTTTTGGATTCTTATCTGCCATAATCATTCGCCTCTTTCCGATACTATGTCGTCTGAAAATTAACCTTCAATGGCAATATATTTATTTCCTTCTACTGCTTTCTTAGCTTCTACCTTAGGTACGAAGAGTTTCAGGATACCATGCTTAAACTCACCCTTAATGTCTTCCTGTTTAACAGCTTCACCGACATAAAAGCTTCTCTGGCATGCTCCGGCATAACGTTCCCTACGGATATATCTGCCTGATTCTTTCTCCTGTTCGTCCTTATCAAGTCCCTTGGCTGCACTGATTGTAAGATATCCGTCGTTCAACGAAGCCTTAATCTCATCTTTAGTAAAGCCAGGTAAATCAATCTCTAATTCATAACCGTTATCAGTTTCCTTAATATCGGTTTTCATAATCCTGTCTGCTTTCTTACCGTAAAGTTTCTTTTCTGTGTCCTTCATATCCCTGTCATAGAATGGGAATTCATCAAACCAGTCATCAAATAAATTTTCTCCAAAAATACTAGGCATCAACATAAGTCATCTCTCCTTTTCTAAATAAATGCTCATTAACCATGTTTTCTTGGAACCGGAAGATTTAATTTTTATCTCTTCCTTTGTTCTAGTTGTAATATAGCACCTATTATTAGCAATGTCAATAGGAGAGTGCTAATTTTTTGTGAACTTTTTGTGAACTTTTAGGAGGTTCCCGTCTGCTTCTGCCTGAATAAAGCAATAAGCCTTACCATACGGTACATTTTAAGTTTAATACAGATAAGGGTAATCTTTCTGGTCATTGAAAAATCTTTTAAACGCAGTGATTTCATGGCATTAGCAAAGAAAGGGTCTTTAACCAGCTTTTTAAAAGCTGCTGTCTGTTCTTTCTTTGTATCTTTCCTGGCAGGATTAAAAGAATAATTAACCACAATAAGGAGTAAATGATATAAAACACAGTTGTCATAAGTAACAAGGTGTTTACTAAGACCATTATCCACGAGGAAATCGTACATCACAGAAAGAGATTTTCTATATCTTTCAACATAATCCGTTCTGAAACTTCTTACCGCCGAAACGGTATTGTGAAGATAATTATAGAGGGATTTTGCCACAAAACTCACCCTATCCGCATAAAATGCCGTGCGAAGCATAAATTCAGCATCCTCTGCCGCCGTAAGATTGTCATTAAGCAAAAGATTATTTCTAATAAGAAATTCCCTGTTGAATAATTTTCCCCAGATAAAACCCACACCTGACTGTGGTTTTAATGCATCATCAAGAAATTCCGATACGCCCTTTTTATCAAGGCAGAAATCATCTTCCCTATATACATGTTTTTCCATATGGTCAGAATATATTATAGAGTAATCACACATAACAATATCGCAGTCATTGTTAAGCATTTTGTTTAACATAAGACTTACGGCATTTATATCAAGTGTATCGTCTGCGTCAACAAATGTTATGGCATAGCCGGCAGCCTTATTTATGCCTGTATTTCTTGCAACGGACACTCCTTCGTTATCCTTATGGATTACCTTAATCCTGTTGTCTTTAATTGCCAGTTCATCGCATATTTTACCGCTGTTATCCGTTGAGCCATCGTCAACAAGAATTATTTCCAACAGCTTATGGGACTGGCGGACCAAAGAGTCCACACAAGTCCCAATTGTATTCTCCGCATTATATACCGGAACAATTATACTGATTAATTTATCGTACATACTTTTCAACTGCCTCTAATGCCGCAATAATTACCTTGTCCATATCGTAATATTTATAATTACCAAGGCGTCCGCCAAATATCACCTTTTCTTCTTTATCGGCAAGAGCTTTGTACTTTTCAAAAAGATCATTGTTACGTTCGTTATTAACAGGATAATATGGTTCCATTCCAGGCTCCCACTCCGTAGAGTATTCCCTTGAAATAATGGTCTTTTCCTGTTTTCCGAACTCAAAATGCTTATGCTCAATTATTCTTGTATAAGGCACTTCCCTGTCTGTATAATTTACAACCGCATTACCCTGATAATTGTCACAGTCAAGAACCTCCGTTTCAAATCTTACGGTTCTGTATTCAAGGTGTCCGTAACAGAAATCATAATATTCATCAATCATTCCCGTAAACAATACTTTATCCGCAATGCCTTCGTTATCTTTGATAAATTCAAAATAATCCGTATCAAGCAGAACATCACTGCCCTCTAACATCTTTTCCACAATCTTTGTATAACCGCCGATTGGTATTCCCTGGTATCTGTCGTTAAAATAATTATTATCGTATGTAAAACGGAGAGGAAGTCTCTTAATAATAAACGCAGGAAGCTCCTTACAGTCCCTTCCCCACTGTTTTTCCGTATAACCTTTGATAAGTTTCTCGTAAACATCTGTTCCTACAAGGGATAATGCCTGTTCTTCAAGGTTCTGAGGCTCGGTTATGTTAAGTTCCTCTATCTGTTTCTCAATAATTGCCTTGGCTTCAGACGGGGTCTTTATATTCCACATCTTAGAGAAAGTATTCATATTGAAAGGAAGATTGTAAAGCTCGTCCTTATATACCGCAACAGGTGAATTAATATAGTTATTAAAATCCGCAAAGGAATTTACATAATCCCAGATTTTTCTGTCGGAGGTATGGAAAATATGTGCGCCATACTGGTGGACATTGATATTCTCTGTTTCTTTTGTATATATATTACCCGCAATATGGTCACGTTTATCTATTACAAGACATTTTTTCCCTTTTTTAGTGGCTTCATAAGCAAAAACAGCACCGAAAAGTCCTGCCCCAACTATTAAATAATCGTATTTCATTTTTGTGATTCTCCTTTTTTGAATTTATTTTTTATCTGAATAAAAGTTTCATGTACAAGCGGCTCTTTAAAAATTATCATTACCAGAAGATATATGCCAAAGAATAACACTGACGAAACAAGTATTGCCAGTATATCGTTAAATTTAAGTAATTTTACCCATAAAGATGCTGCGGTTGATGCCGTAAGTGCAATAAGTATCAGCCAGTATTTTACGGATTTAAGCATTGTACCTGCCACATCTTTAAGTGAAAAATACTGCCATATAAGTACCACTGTTTCCGCAACCAGCGTTCCTATTGCCGCACCTGCCGCACCATATTCCGGAATAAGTGCAGCATTTATTGCAAGATCCACAAGAGCACCTGCAATTTCCGAAAAAAGAACATGTTTTTCTTTTCCCATAGGCACCATAATCTGAATACCGATAACATTAGTAATACCGATAAGAAGCAATGTTGGCATTATAATCTGCATCGGAAGCACGGACCCTGCAAATCCATTACCCGATAGGGCATATATACCTTCTTTTGCAAAAATCATAAAATAAATTACGCAGGGTGATGCAAGTAGGAAAATAAATTTCATCGTCTTTTTGGCAATTCTGTCAAATTCGCTCTTCTCATTATTCTCAATATAATATGTCATTCTCGGTAAAAGCACAGAGCTTGCCGAAGTTACAAAACTTACAAGAATGGTCTTAATTTTAACCGCTGCCGAATAATATCCAACATCCGTATCGGTTTTCATAAAACCGAGCATGGCAGTATCAAGGTTTGTATACACTGTGGTCGCAACAGACATTGCAAAAAATACAGCAATCATCTTAAAATGCCTTTTCAGGCAATATCCGCCCACCGGTTTTACATATATAAGTTTCCTTACATTTATAAAATTAAGCACATTGGAAGCTCCCGACGCAAAAATCGAAATTGCCCCGTATATAACGTAATCTTCCTTTGTATGCACAAGCATAAACATTGCAATAAGTGCCACAAGTTTAAAAATAACCGACCTTACCGTTATATAAGTATATTGCTCCATTGCCTTGTAGAGCCATTCAACACCGATTGCATTGAGGAAAATCGTAATACTTACAATCAGCATAAGCGTGCGTTCACTTGCAAACTTAGGCACTGCCTTTAATGATATAAAAAAAGCAATATACACGATTACGCACATAAAAAGGTTGATGCTCAATATCTCATGTGCGGTGCGTGAAAGTTCCTCCTTATTATCCCTGACCCTGGCACACGCCTTAACCCCGTAAGTAGGTATTCCGAGCTGGGCAAACATTGCAAAATACGCAATTATGGATGTAGCAAAATTAACCTTGCCCGTTCCCTCAGCCAAAAGAATACGTGATACATATGGGAATGTAATCAACGGAAAAATAAATGAGGACATTGTAAGTATCGCATTCATAATCATATTAACTTTAACTGATTTATGCTTAACGTCCATTTTCTTTTTCTCCCGGATACTCGATTGAAGGCTTGAATTTCAATCCGCTTAAAGCACTTTTTCGTACAATCTTAATACGTTTTCTCTTGTCAGAACATCCCGACTTCTTAATGTCTTTGATGGTATTTTTAATATTAATCCAGAAATTAAACACTTCTCTCTTGCTTTTTCTTCTGGCAATATAATATCTGTTGCGATAAAGACACTTATATCTGTCAATTCTGTCCATATCAGTTTCCCAGATAGCGGTTGCCTTATTGCTGCCCATCTCATGGACAACCTGGCTTCCATATACAAAGTAACATGGATATTTCTCCGATATTCTCAAAGAATATTCAACATCATCCGCCCATATAAAAAATTCTTTTATAGGAAGTCCCACTTCCTTTACAACGGAGGCTTTAATATACATTGATACAAATGAAGCAGAATCAAGCCTTATCATTTTTTTATCCATGAGATTAATATTTTCCCGCCATTTATAACTTATGGCAGGCACATTCATCTCACAAGGTGTTCCGTCAATCCATTTTGCATAGCTTGAAAGAAAGCCGTAATTACCGTCAAGCAGCTTATCCGCCTTAATAAGTTCTGAAAGAGCATCCTCCTTAGGAATGGTATCATCATCCATTATCCAGAGATATTCATAATCAAGACATACGGCTTTATTAATTCCATAGGAGAAACCACCCGCTCCGCCAAGATTGGCACCCGTGTTATAATACTTTACTTCAGGTACATCCTTATATTCCTCGGTAATGAAGCCTCCGGTTCCGTCCGTACTGGCATTATCTATTACAAGAATATCAGGTGCTCCGGCACTCTGTTTAAGAATATGGTCAATACATTTTTTAAGTAAAGCTTTTCTGTTGTAGGTTACAACAACCGCTGCTATATTTTGTGTCATGGTAAGTCCTTTCTACTATATAGTCACTTTGTATATAAAATCGCAATCTGCTTATGCACCAGATTGCGATTAAGTATATCTATATCATTTTATCAGCTTATCATAGTATGTCCCTGTCTGATTTTTTTGTTCTTCTTCAAACTTATATGTCAGTTTATGAACACATGTCTGACTCTTTATCGCATTCCATGTCTTTTCATCATATTTATCAAAAAGCCTTAATAATAAAATATGTGGTGTTGAACTGCTGACAGGTATAACAGAATTCCATTCATCCGGATATTTTTCAATCGCAAGTTCAGCAAAATCATGATAAATAAAATAGTCAATAAGCTTATTATATTTTTTCCAGTAATTATACAATAATTCTATTGTCAGTCTCAAAATTCTATTGTTTTTTTCTGCACTGATAAACCAATTTGAAATTTTTGTAGGATGTCCGTCCAGTCCCGGTTTAAGGCATTGATAGAAAAACAGATCAGAATCAAGCATATATCCGGGTAAACTTCCGGTAATCATAACTGTTGCATCAATCCACGTTCCACCATATTGAAGCAGAAGTTCCGTCCTTAATAAATCTGACATATGTGTTCTTGTAATTACCCCATTATCTATCTTCTTCTGGATATACTCAGGAAATACAACATAATCTCTGTAGTTATCTTCTGTTAAAACAATTATTTCCCTGTCTGTTATATATTCTTTCATTGACTGGTAACACTTTTTTACAAGCTCAGGTGCATTATCCATTCCCTGCAGCCAGCAGACCCATATTTTTCTGCCTTCAACACTCTTATTAACAGGTTCACTCCTGTCATCTGCAGAATATCCGGATATAAATTTTTTATTTTTTCTTCTGAGCTTTTTAAGAATTTTGTTGTCTACTGCATTTCTTAATATTTCCAATGACTTTTTACTGAATCCTAACCACAGCGAAAGAAATAATGCATATACAAGTACATGTGCTCTTGCATAGCGCTTTAATATCTCTTTTCCTCCAACTTTTTTAAAAAGCTTCGCAAATTTGTTCATTATTATATCTCCAATATTGATCTGTTTCTTAAATCATTTTGTAAAAAGTTCTTCATACATGCCTGATATTTTCTCCCATGTATATTCTTTTCTTACACGTGCCTTTGCTTTCTTTCCGAGACTGCTAATCTCATCATCACTAAGACTGTCTACCTTGTTAATGAGCTTAGAAAGTGAGCCTTCCTCTCTTCCCCAGTATAATGCACCATCTTCAGCAACTTCTTTATTGAATCCGACATTTACAAGTAAATTCAGGTCCGTACTTCCAAGTGCCTCAATAAGCGAAGGATTGGTTCCTCCTACTGTATGTCCATGGAAATATGCATAAGCATTTTCTCTGATCTTTTTAAGTAATTCCTGGTCATATACCGTTCCGACAAACTTAATTCTCTTATCGCTCTTATAATGAAGTCTCTCTTCAAGCTGTGCCTGAAACTTATCATCAGCCGTCGTAATAATGGCAAAATCTCTTTTTGAGTCGGATTTCATAAATTCCTTTATCATAATTTCAAAACTGTTTTCAGGTACAAAACGTCCTACAACAAGATAATATTCTTTCTTTTTAAGTCCTTTATCTTTATACCAGTTAATAAGCTTGTCATCATCATCTGATAATTTACTAGGTGTGAGATCCGCACCATAAGCAATAAATGTAGTCTTTGGATTGTATTTATCATAGCACTTGTGAATATATTTCTCTATATTTTTGCTGTCACATACTAATAAGTCACAATTTTTAACCATCAGCTGTTCAGATTTCTTCCAATACCATCTTATAGGTCTGCTCCATTTTGCTCTCATCCATTCATGTCCATCAGGGTTTACATACATTTTTCCACCAAGTTTCTGGATCTGTTTGTGAAATTTTCTGGCAAAAGGTCCGATACGGCATGCAAGAACATACACAATCGGATTAGAAATATTATGTTTTTTGATATATTTAATACAATATTTCAAGGCTGCAACGTCATAATAAATTGCCTGTGCCGGTCCGATATTAGGTACTTTAATCTGAAAGCAATGTGCATTATGATATTCAAATTCCTTATTTTCCGTACCCTTCCAGGCAATATGATATTTAATTCTGTTATTGTTCTCATGATACTCTGTCAGTTTATCCAAAAAAGTCTCATAACCGCCATATGCTCCACAATTTTTTGCCCCTACTATAAATACATTCTGCATAATATATACCATTTCCTAAATTTTATTTCATCAATAAATAACTACCGATGATTATACCATATATGTTTTTTATTATAAAGTTTATATTTGACTTAAGAATAATTTCTCCATTTCTTCTGCCAACGTTTTAATGTCATAGCCTTTTTTCCTGACTATATCCGACATATCTCTTCTTTCAATATCTTTATCCTGTGCTATTGTCTCAGCCCATACCTCAGGAGTAACATCTATAGGCAGATATTTCACATTGCCGGTTATGTTACAGTCCCTTGTAATATTATCTGCCACATAACACCTTAATCCTGTCGCCTGTGCTTCAACAAGTACGATAGGAAAACCTTCATGTAACGAAGGAAGAATAAATGCGTCCATTACATTCATTAAATCTGCTATATCGCTTCTTTGTCCCAAAAGTCTTACATTATCCTGAAGGTTAAGCGACTTTACCTTGTTGTCAATCCTGCCTTTAAGTTCACCATCACCTATATGGAGAAGCATAACATCCTTATCCCTTTTGGTCCACGCATTTACAATATCAATTATATATTCCGGATTTTTCGCCGGCTGCAAACGCCCTACCGTTCCGATAACATATTTATTTTCAAGTCCCAATTCCCGTCTTTTTGCGTTTCTTCTATCCGTATCGTACTTAAAATCGTCACAATTAACACAATTAGGTATTACTTTATAGTCCCTGTTTCCAAACATCCATTTACCTGCGTCATAAGAGCACGCGAAACGATAATTAACATATTTATCAAGCTTCATATCTGCAAGTTTTTCCCTTATACGGTCTTTAACGGACATCTTTGGCTCTGTGGTATTGTGGGAATGGATTATTCTCTTTTTAACACCATATTTCTTGGCATATCTGAATAAATCAAGGCTTAACGGCTTCATGTTAAATTGGAAATATACCGCTTCATACGGAGTATTCTCAAATATTTTTTTCATCATACCGTAATGCTCTTTTACGGACTGTTTTTTTCTCGGAATATGAAATACTCTTCCGCCAAGGGAAGTAATTTCGTCAGAATATGCCACTTCCTTGTCACAAAAGGTTACAAAATCAAACTGGAGTTTTTCCCTGTCGCAATTCCTGTAGATATTCATTACATAGCTTTCCATTCCACCTTTATTTTCAGTAAAACCAGCTATTAATACTTTCTTAGGTTCACTCATAATATTTACCTTTCCCATACTGACGGATTCGGAAGAATCTTTTCCAATGCCGCGTTAATCTTTGTTCTGGTATTATCAAAATCCTCGATATTGCAGTCATTTATACATATCATTTTGTAACCACTGTCTGTAATGGTGCGGCATACATCCTCCACTGCTCCCTCTATTGTATCGTCAAGCTGTATTGCCCTTCCGAAACGGTTTATGTTATATGGATGAAATTTTCCCGTTACATACTGCTCATTTTTAAATATAAACTGATTCACATCATCCGCATTTCTGAATTTATGGCTGCTGGTGGCTTCAAGTATCTCCCTGTTCTCCGTCCAGACCTTCTCAATAGTGCTTTTTAATATGTTGGATGCAAGGTGTGAATAGTGAAGACCGAAAAAATGATTCCTTTTAAGTGGTCTGAAGCACATATTGGTTACAAATGCTTTTTTATCACACATGGAATAAAACTTTTTCTTCTGCTCTTTCAACACCGTTCTTCTGTCATAATGACTGTTAAGCAGCACCATATTATTAATTAAAATATTATTAAAAATGTCCTTATGGTCAGGTGTTATCGGATCTTCCAATGCATAATCGCAAGGTAATCCATCAACGAAAAAATCTTCCGGTGAAGTCTCATTTATAACAAAATAGTCATCATTCAGATATATAAAATGTTCCGACAGCTCCTTAATTCTGTGAAGATTAAGTTCTATAGGGTGTGAGCTGAAAGTCGGAAGATACTCTTTGGGAATATAATCGGAATGATTTATAATTACAAGCCTGTCATCCGCTTCCTTATTCATCCAGTCAGGGACCTGCCCGCATGTAATAAGGTAAATCTTATGCACCCAAGGCATAAATTTATCTATTCCACGGAATACATACTTAAAATTGTCCCAATCCCTGAACCTGTTTTCCGAATTATCAACTTTATCATTATTTAAGTCTTTAAGGAATTTATTTTTACTTGCCTGCCATTCCTTATCTGTGGGGTCTACCCAGGGAATTACAACATCTATATCCATAATTATAACCCTTTCAACGTAATTAACACTTTTTTGCCAAAAACCAGTCCTGCAAATCTTTTGCCTGACTGACTATGTCAAATCCCGCAGCTTTTACTTTATCTACGCCGTTTTTCCTATTAATATCATCACTTTTAAGAAGCAGGTCTGCTTCCTTTGCCCAGTCAGCAGCTCCTCTTTCAAGGCTTATTCTGTGAAAGTTCTCATCAGCCACCGCATAATCGGGAATTACATTATCCGATGCAACTGCCGGAAGCCCTGATGACTGTACCTCCATAGCAACCACACTTAATCCCTCAAATAATGACGGAAATACAAAAACATCCATAGCCATCAAAAGATTCTTCACGTCATTTCTGATGCCCATAAACATAACGCTGTCTGTTATCCCAAGCAGCTTTGCTTTTTCATGAAGCATATCCTCATCTTCGCCCTGTCCAATAAGCATAAGCACCGAATTGCTGTGTATTTTCTTAAATTCTGCAAATATTTCCAATAAAAAGGACTGGTTTTTCTGGAAGTGCATACGTCCGATATGGCCAAGCACAATTTTATCTTCTATATTAAGTTCTTTTCTGTAATTATCTCTTATATCCTCATTGAATCTATATGAGGAAGTATCTATCGCATTATATATAAGTCTGTATTGATCGGAATTGATTATTTTATCAGGATAAAACCACTTTGCTGCCTCATACGAGCATGCCCAATAGTCGGTTGCTATCCTGCCGATTTTCTTTTTATTGATTTTGTGGAGAATACCACGAAGTCTGGAATCCATGTTTCTTGAATTGTGGCTGTGTATAATTCTTACAGGTATTCCGTATTTTTTAGCCATTTTTAAATAATCAATATTGGCAAGACTGCAAAGATTAACCCATATCACATCATATTCTGCGGCATGCTCCTTAAAAAAAGCTTTCATGTCCTTTTTATATCTGACAGGATTATCTCTTCTTGCGGTAACTTTAATTACCCTGCAGCCCATATCCGTAAGCTCATTTTCATACGCAACAACCTTTGTATTACAAAGAAAATCCATATGAACCTTGGTTTTATCAAAATTTCTTGCGTAATTCATCAGGAAGCTTTCAACCCCTCCGGGATTGTCATTCATTCCGAATATCAAAATATTAAACATTCGATACTACCTCTTGTGTGCTAAAACTGTTCCTATCCTTAACCGCATCAATTAATAAGAAAGGCAATGGATTAAAGGTAAGATTCCAAAGTCTTGGTTCTGTTATTGAAAAAATAAGTGTAAGAACAACTATCATTGTTATCCATGAGTCATTATTTTTCTTTGCGAACAACAATATTTTTGTATAAATACCTAATACAAACATCAAAAATACAATGCCATAGGATAAAAGAATCTGGATGTATGAGCAGTCTACATAATTATATACACCTTTCATTTCTTCAAAACTGTATCCTATCCATACAATAGGCTGTCCAAAAACAGTAATTCCATATTTACGGATACCAAGCTGTCCGTAATATAATCTGTTACTTAACAGCTTATTTATAACTTCCCATATACGGTTTCCTTCGTTATAAAAAACAGCAAGCAGTACCGACATAACCGCAAGGATTATCGGAACAGCCGGTGTTATTTTTCTAAATTTTCTATTAATTCTATCTATATTATTTTTTCCGTATCTGTTAATTATTGTAAAGAGAACCGATAACACACCTATCAGAAAGCACATTCTTGTATCAGTAAAAATATATAGCGTTATATGAATACCTAGAATACACAGGATTTCAATAAAAGTTATCTTTTCCCGCCTTAAAATAATATACGAAAACGACATATAAAGAAAAAGTATAGGCAATGTCGTTACCCATGTAAAACCAAGCATATATCTTCTTCTCATATTGTCCATAAATATCTGGTTCTCAACAACACCGGTAAGACATGTAATAACACCAATCATAATTGTAACTGCCTGAATAATTGCAATTGCTTTTAAATTCCGTCTTGATGTACTGCACCATCCTGCAAAAAAAATTACGGCAATATATATAAGAGTATTATCAGAAGCCTTGAAAGCAACAATTCCGGCTAATGCAAGAACAATTATTATGCCACTTAAAATCTTATTTTTAATTTCACTTGCAATGATTATGCCGGCAAAAATAATATAAGAAATAAGTCTTATATACTTAAATGCAGAACCCAGATTACTTTCTTTAACCACAATGGTAAGATTGAATAAATGCGTGCTAAAGAATAAAAGCAAGGCTATATAATAAAAAATTTCTTTTCTGGTAAATGCTAATCTATCCTTCACGATATTATCCTTCCACAGGGTATTTAATCTCGTTCATACAAATCCCTTGTATACACTTTATCTTTAACATCTGACAATTCGACGTTCCATCTGTTTGTTACAATTACGTCACACTGTTTTTTGAATTCTTCAAGGCTGTTAATAACCTCATTTCCCAAAAATGTACTATCATCAAGTGTTGGCTCATATATAATAACTCTTACGCCTTCACCTTTAATTCTCTTCATAACGCCCTGAATTGATGACTGTCTGAAATTATCAGAATTAGCTTTCATTGTAAGTCTGTAAATTCCAACCGTATCCGGTCTTCTGTCAAGGATTCTTTCTGCAATAAAATCTTTTCTTGTTCTGTTGGATTCTACTATTGCTTCAATAAGATTTTCAGGTATATCCTTGTAATTTGCCAGAAGCTGTTTGGTGTCTTTTGGCAGACAGTATCCGCCATACCCGAATGAAGGATTATTATACTGGTCTCCGATTCTCGGATCAAGACATACGCCTTCAATAATCTGCTTAGTATTAAGATTTCTCATCTCAGCGTATGTATCCAATTCATTAAAATATGCAACCCTTAATGCAAGATAAGTGTTAGCAAATAATTTAACTGCCTCTGCTTCAGTAGGATTAGTTATAAGAACTTTTATATTCTCCTTAATTGCACCATTTTTTAACAATTCTGAAAATACATGTGCCATCTCTACACAATGTGTATCATCCTCAGGTGCACCTACAATAATTCTTGAAGGATAAAGATTGTCATATAATGCTTTTCCTTCTCTTAAAAATTCCGGTGAAAAAATAATATTCTGAGTATTATACTTTTCTCTTACATTCATAGTATATCCCACAGGTACTGTGGACTTAATAACTATCATTGCATCCTTATTTATCTTAAGCACCTGCTCAATTACATTTTCTACAGAAGAAGTATCAAAATAATTTTTCTCCGAATCATAGTTGGTAGGAGTTGAAATTATTACAAAATCTGCATCTTTATAAGCTTCTTCACCATTTATCGTCGCACGAAGATTAAGTTCTTTCTTCTGAAGATATTCTTCTATTTCCTTATCAACAATCGGTGACTTACGATTATTAATCATCTCAACTTTCTTTTCAATTATATCAACTGCCACAACTTCATTGTTCTGTGCAAGAAGTATTGCATTTGAAAGTCCTACATATCCTGTACCTGATACTGCTATTTTCATTGACCTTATCTCCAATCTTATTTATTAAAAACTGCTGTCGTATTTGATTCCTTTGAATTTTGCACTCATAAAAGAACGTATTTTCCTGTTCCAGTTAACTTTCTCAGTCATTAGAACAGGCAGTTCAATGTAATTATATCCTTTATAATCAAGCCATACATCTAAAAGGATTTCACTTATTCTTCCAAATAATCGTGCCTGAAATTTTGAATATCCCGTAATGTCAATCTCATTTTCCATATCAAACAGAATTGGGAAAAGCCAATTACAATATTCATTAAATATCTTTTTTTTCATTATCATCATATTAAACATATGAGCACTTCTTTTTTTCATTATTTTTTCAAATGAATGAAGATATTCCGGATTATTACTTTTTAAAATATCCCTGACAACACTCAGATGTTCTCCATAATGCGTATGTGTATAATGTGACCTGATATTTTCAATATAATAATGTCTTTTTTTTGGCAGCACTATATCACTTTTTTTCAAAATATTTTCGAGGTAATTTCTGTCAAGTATCTTTTTGTATTTATCTCTGCCTAAAACATACTTTTTCTTGAAATATCTTCTGTAATGAACAAGACCATAATAGTCTGCATCAATATTTTTCCAAATCCAGTAAAGACCTGTCAGTTCACAGAAATAAGGATTTTTCTCAGATATACTTATACCTGTGTCATCTTTTACATATCCTGTATTATTATCTATTACCTTGGCTCCTACCTGGATCGGGATATATATATCATCATCGGGAAGTCTATATTTTTTTTGTGTAGCTATACATATCTTAATATTCATACTTATAACCTTAACTCTTTTTATTTGCATTCATACCTACATAATCATTACCGTACCCAAAACATTAATTCCCTGCTGTTCACATAAATCAAGATTATCACACAAATCATTATAATCAGACCTGCCTATTTTCTCAAAGAATATTACAGCCTCACTATTTATAGCATTTTCCAGCGATTCAACATCTGTCAGAATATCTTTACCGGAAACAATCTCCAATCCATTACTCTTTAATGATTCTGCAAGCATATCAAATGCTTTTACATTATCTGACAATGAAGATGTAATGAAAATACTATTTATATCTTTATGTTTGCACAAATAATATATATTCTTAGCAACATACTGAATCTGCTTTTCCAATGGCTCTTTCTTATACACTTTATAACATTTCTTATATATTGCCTTGTCAAGTGCTAACATTTTACGTGTATCCAGATCAGATACCGTTCCTATAAGATTCATATTTCCAAGATTTCTTATATCGTCTGTATTTCTTAATTTTTTACTTAAAATAAATCTTAAAGCAAAGAAAACAACTGCCAAAAACAGACCTATAACTGCACCTATAACTGCATTTCTGGTTTTTATAAAACTCTTAATTGACAATGTTACTTTCTCTGTATTATTGGTGATATTACCATCAGCATTAACATAAACCTTCTGGTCTTCGGTAAGTTTGTTTATCATTGTCTTGTATTTGTCAGTCTCATTACTGAATGTATTCTTTAATGAAATCTGGAAATTACTTATTTCCTGATCAAATCCCACATTGTAAGTCTCATTATTAATTTTAATATCATGTTTTGCAACAGTACCCTGCATTACTTCTGACCGGGCTGCTATTTTTTCCTTAATACATCCGGCTAAAGTATCACACATTTCTTTATCTTTAGCCTTTATTGTAACTGACAAGGTATTACCACCAGAGGAACTGCTTACCAAAACATCAAGATCACTTTCCCTGAATGTATCCCCTGTTTTTTCAATAATTGCTTTTCTTACTTCTTCTCCTGCAACAAATATTTTATAATTTTCCATTAAATCATCAATATTAGATGCTCCGGAGATATTATACTGAATTGTTACCTTTGAAACATTACTTGAATCAATATTGTTAACATAATCATTATAGTAATTCTTTTCAAACTCATCATACTGCTTCTTAACGCTTAATGCCCTGATTACGGTTTCATCTTTTGCCATTGCTTCATAATCTACTACCGGAGCATCCTTTATTGCTTTTTTTTCTTTAAGATATGCTGTTGCACTACCAAATCCCATTACAACCACTGCCATAATAACAGTTACAGCAATAATTCTTTTCCAAAAAAGTAAAATATACCAGAATACACTGTTAACATATATCTGTCTGTCCGAATCTCTATATCTGCTTTCCATTTTTTATATACCTTTCTATCTAGCAATTACATAATAGTTATGATGTCCTATTCTTTCATTTTCAGGAGGTAACTGCATATAATCACCATATACCTGTGTAAGGAATTTATCATATTCCTTAGGGCATCTGTATTCTTTATCACCAAATTTAATCATAACATATTCATCAAACCATTTTCTTGGAAAAATATCTTTTCTTCCACCTGAAAGCCACACAACGCATCCGACATATTCTGACTTATCATAGTCTTTAACTCTTTCCAGTTTCTTCAGTCTGTTCTGGAAAAAATTTTTACCCATAACCTTGGAAAAAACAAATACAGGGAATTTAATGATTTTCCTGAATGTTGAAGTTGTTGTTTCTGTTGCACACCTCACACGTGTTGCCTGATAACATAATGATGACAGTCTGTCACCTTTAAGTCCAAATTTAAGTGCTTCCTGTTCCGTATCTCCAAGTCCGTCAAAAGGATAAATATCTATAAAAATACCCATACCGTACTCTTTTTCATTGTTCATAATTACTCTGTAACGTTTATCACTTATTCTGGTAATCATATATGGATATTTTTTGTTGACATCATGATTAAATACTTCCAAATCCGGAAACATTTCTTTGTTATCCAGAAGATATTTTACAAGAATATCATGATCTTTTCGTGGCATCATAATATCAAGGTCATCATCCCACGGTATAAAACCATTATGTCTTACTGCACCTATAAGTGTTCCATAAAACAAATAATACCTGAGTGACAATTTATCACACAATCCTGCTATAACTTCTAATATATCTGCTGCTACATTCTGTGTTTCTTTTACATCTAATTTATGACTCATATTATTTACCCTTTTCCTAAATAATTAAGATATCCAATCCTTAAATTTATGACTGTATTTTAATCCCGTGATCTCATCTAATTTTGATGAGTCAAAGACCGTGCTGCCTGACTCTGTCAATCTGGCTTCCCTTGGCCATTCAATAAGTTCAACATTTACATTATATTTCTTTGCAATGAGTTCCGCCATCTCATACAATGAGTAATCTTCTCCGCCAATATTGTATATTCCATTCAGCGTTTCCTTAGAAGAACCGCCTTTATATAATGCTTCACATAAATCTTCCATATATGTTATGGTTCTTCTCTGTTTTCCATCCCCGTACAAGGTTATATTTTCTCCGGCTGTAGCTTTCTTCATAAAAAATTCTGCCGTACCATATGAACTTGCTTCAGGTACAAGTGTGCCGTAAGGAAGACAAATTCTGAATACTGTATATGGTATTCCGTACATGTTATTATACATCCATAAATAATTTTCACAACTATATTTATTTATGGCATATATAGTCTTAAATTCTTTCTCTGCATCCTCTTTTAATAATCCGTCCCTGCCCTTATATACAAGTCTGGTTGACGGGAATATAAGTCTGCCCGTTCCGTTATTCAGTCTGTATGCTTCAATTATTTTAAGAAGAATCAATTCGTTAATCTCAACAAATGTTTCATATTGTTCAAATCCCTGCACACTTCCTGTCTTACCGGCGAAAATATAAATCATGTCCGAATTAAAATCAATTTTTCTTATGCTATCTTTGTCTGAATAATCTACTCTTTCATAACAATCCAATCCGTCTACATGATTTTCCTGAAAATCATATAACTTCATTTCTGTGTCACTATCTATATTATTTTGAACATACCATATAAAATTTCTTGCTATATAACTATTGGCACCTATTATTGTTATTTTCATTATTTCATCTCACTTTTTTCAATAAATTCATCTATCAAATCTGCCTGTGTCTTTATATCATCAGCAATTTTTTTTCTGATGCTTTCATCATCAATGCTCTTGAGGAAATACTCTATTGATTTTTTGAATGTATCATCGGCACTTAATTCAATTTCACTTGCAACACCATTTTTTCTGATTGTCGCCATTGGTACAAATCCACTTGGTGCAGTGAGTATTCTTCCGGTGAAAATACTGCCTTCGCTTCCCCATATATCAAGGTTGCATCTGTAATCATTATCCATACCAAAAGATATTTGTGCTACGTCACCTTTTTCATTCTTTAATGTTGCACTTCCGTATAAGTCTACATTATGTTCTTCTGACATTATAAAATTTGCATCCGTAATATGGACATCTCCACCTAACAGGATTCTTGCCAGTTTAACAGGATACCCTCCACAGTCAAATAAAGCTCCGCCGCCAAGTTTCTTATTATAGCGGAAATCATTCTGTGCTCTCTTAGGGAATCCGAAATCAATCCTTATCAGTCTTACATTTCCTATCTCACCGTCAGCTACTATCTTTTTTATATCTTCAATCTGTTTGTGAAATGCAAACATATAATTTTCATGAAAAGCAACGTTCTGTTTTGTTGCAGCCTCAATCAAATTATAAGTATCTGCTTTGGAAATCGTAAATGGTTTTTCGCAGAAAAGATGTTTTCCGTTGGAAATAACTTTTTTTGCCCACTTGTAATGTAATGCAGGAGGCAATGGAAGGTATACAACATCTATATCTTCTGACTTAATAAGATTCTCATATCCGTCTATTACCTTTCCGCCATATTGTTCAACAAAGCTGTCGGCTTTTTTAAATTCATTCCTGCGTACCTGTTCTATAGTCTCCTTCGGTGTATCTGATAATGAATCTCCAAACCATTCCTCCGGTGTGGCAACAGCAACGCCGGCAAATTCTGCATCTTTAATTTCTTTTAATGCCGGTAAAAATCTTCTGAAAGCAATTTCTGAGGGACAAATTATTCCTATTCTCTTCATCTTAATCTACCTCTATAATTTTAATAATGATAACAAATTCCTAAGCTGTATATTAATACAATTATTAACCTGGATAAGCATATTCAGTGTGCTGTAATTAACCCAGAAATACTTATCTGTAATCTCTACATCTTTCTTATTAACTTTGAAAATCGTATTACGGTTCTCTTCGTGATAAAATCTTCCACCTTCTTCGGAAAGCATTACATCTATATCCGCTTTGTGTTTCTTTTCAAGCAATTCGTGATAGTATCTTTCCACCGGATCATCATCCTCGTTATGATGTGAAGGCTCCAGCTGCACAGTAGGTCCTATTTCTACCTTATCAAATGTTCCTATTTCCGGAACTGCCTTAACGAGATATTCCCTTACCCCGGAATCATCCGAATACATAAGAGAAAATTCAGCTTTACCTATTGCCTTAAAAAGTGGCTGTACCCAGTTCTGAACCTCTCTGCCTGATATTTCTATATCATAAAATCTCACGTTAAAGTTAGCATTTTTAGTGCAGTCCACACCTTTATCACTTACATTCCAGTCAACCAGTTCAAATAAGGGAATTATTGTACGCTTGACATCATTAAACATTTTATAATCATTGATGTACTGATACATGTTTCTTAAATCAACAGACTGACTTTCATTAAACATGGATTGAAATAATTCCTTACTGCCAATAATCTGTTCAATTTCTTTTAATTCATCCGCATTAAAATTCTGGGTTGTTACAGGTATACCTGACAAAACAGTTCTTGTATCCATATTAACAAGATTGTCTATTTCCATAAGTTTCTTTATCTGGCCAAGTGTCATCCATCTAAAATTAGAATATATCTCGATATCATCGGTCACTTCCATAATCATATTTCTATTTCTTTTCCTGAAGAAACGTGATGACTGTTCTGACTGTATCTGGTCGTATATAACATTGTATTGTGCGGAATGTTCAAAATACTCAAAATACTTTGGAAGGCTTCCTCCGTGTGCACGCAGAAAATTGCTCTTTGTTGCCTGAATTGTAGGTGAAATCTGGACACAATTTATATTGCCCGGTTCAATTTTCGCCTGCATAAGAAAATGCATAACGCCGTCAATTTTCTTACAGATAATTCCAAGATAGCCTATCTCCGGCTGTATAATAACAGGCTGCTCACTATGGAACTTTCCGTTAACAAACTGGCGTATTCCTTTAATTGAAAAAAAGCTGCGCTTCCTGTTAAGTATTTCGCCTTCATAATCATCATAAAACCAAAAAGTATCATCCGTAATCTGAGTTTCTTCTATCCTCACATGTGTTGTTTCGTTCAGATTCTGTATCCACTTTATTAGTTCTTCCGTAGAATTAACTGTACTCTCTTCTGTTTTCCATGATTTTAATATATCAATAATTTGTGTTTTCAATTTCTTTTTAATTTTCCTTTCATTCTATCAATAAAACCTGACATAATTCTCTTAAACTCTTTAAATTCATCCATTTTTCTAAGTGTGATATAGTAAATCAGATTAATATCTATCAACGAAATGAAGAGCTTAATTATAAAGCTCAATATGTTGCTTCCAACTGTAATATATTTAAAAATAAACAGGTTCAAGGCAATGGTTCCTATGAACACAGCTGTATATATACCGGTCCGTAAATAGAACCTGTAGCTTTTTTTATTAAAACAGTCTTTATAAATAACATATGGTTCCCACCAGAAATTAGTAAGGAAATTGCTGATAAGAGTTCCAAGTAAAATTCCGTATATTCCCATATCAAGTGCCAATAATAAAAATAACGATGCAACTAAATTTATAGCCGCTTCTGAAATGGATTTTACTCTCATCTGTCTGAAAAGTCCATAAGTTTCAATAAACACAAGATTGGTATTTCTCATAAGCCTGAAATACAAATTGAATGCAATAAGTGCCACCGTACCCCATTCAAGTATATATGAATCTCCAATCCATACTTTAATAAAACTATCAACAAGCAGATAAAACATTGAAACGCAGAATCCTACAATCCAGAAATTAATAAAATAAGCATTGCTGTATACTTTGTAAGATTTTTCATGGTCCTCGCAGGTTGCAAGATTTCCAACGCTTCCCGTAAGTCCTTCAAAAGCTTTGGTAATAATTGTCCTTATCATAGAAACAAATAATGTATAATTAGAATATATACCAAGATAAACTGTACTTATATATTTGGAAATAAGTATATTATCCGTTGATGTTACAACTACAGAACTGATTTTGGTTGTCATCATTGCCCTGACATTCCTGAATATATTTTTTGTATCCTCTTTTTCTAATTTTTCATGCTTGTTTTCTTTGAGATAAGGATATTTTTTGTTAACATACCTTGATATCTCAACATTGGATGCAACCGTACATAAAACCTGAACTGCAAGGTATGCATAGAAATTTTTCCAGATTAAAAGTATTACAATCTGTATTACCTGTTGTAAAAGCGAAAATGCAGTCTGGTTTAAGGAATTAATATATCCGTTCTGTGTTGCTATAAGAATATTTCTTTTGTAAGCAAAAAAGTAACTTGCTGCCGTATTGGACAGGTACATCAGGAATATAAGTCTTAAATGTGGTATATTGCTCTTATTATCTACAAAGAAATCAAGAAATGGTGTTATGGCAAGTCCGATTACAATAACTACACATCCGATTATTGTATATACTTTCCCATAAAAGTTCATAAGGGCTGTGACTTTTTTCTCATCATTATTGGCTATAGGTCTGTACATTTCATAAAGAATAGCAGTACCTACACCAAGTTCTGCCAGAGAAAGGAGTTGAAGTATATCGCTAAACAGCCCGCTTACTCCTAAAAATGTCTTTCCTAACGCATAAATAAAAACGCTTCTGGTTACAAAAGATGCGATTATCGTGACAATCTGTGTTATAAAATTAACTGATGTATTCCTTACCGAATTGCTTGTTCTTGAACTCATTTACAATTATCCTTTTTCATTAATTATATCAATAAAGATTTTATCAAGTTTCTCACAGTATAACCTGCTGTCAAAAAGCTTCGCACGTTCTTTAGCCCTGTTCCCCAAGTCTCTGCAAAGTTCTTTTGATGATACAAGTCTGAGCATTGCTTCTTTCAGGTTGTCTATAAGATTTTCTTCCTTATTTACAACTATTGCTGTATCTGCAACCATTTCAGGCAGTCCGCCCGAGTTAGTAACAATTACAGGAAGTTCCGATGCCATATATTCTATTGCAGCCATTGCGAACGGTTCTTCATAGGTAGAAGGTAACACTGCTATGTCTGCTGCCGAATAGTATAATGGTAATTCATCGTATCCCACATAGCCAAGAAAATCAATCTTATTTAAGGATTTTGATGCTTCAGATACAAGTTTTTCATAAAATTCATCTCTGACATTTCCATCATAAAGCTTGTTCCCTATAACTTCCAAACGTAGGTTGGTATATTCCGTTATTTTTGAAAAAGCCTTGATAAGTTCCATTATTCCTTTCTCAGGGACAAGTCTGGCAACAAAAATAATGGCAATCTCATCATCTTTTATATTAAGTTTTTCTCTTATGCCATTACGCTGCCCCCTCGTGTATTCATTACCGAATCTGCTTATATCGACACCATTATGAAGTGTAACAACTTTTTCCCCGTATCCGAGTTTTCTCACTATGTCCGAGTTATATTCACTGACTGTAATTACCCTGTCAACATTCTTCATAATATAATCTATATTCTTAACTGAACTGTTAAGATGATCATTATATATGTGAATTGCAATCTTTCCATCAAACTCTTTACGAACTAATTCAAAATATCCCGTAGAATTATCAAGAACAACCAAGTCCAGTTTTTCCTTGTTCTGTCTGATTACTTTTTTAATTATTTTCTTATAATCAGCATTGATAATCTTATGGGCTAATCCACTTATTTTAGGGATATCTTTGTACATAAGTTTAATAAGGAATCTATGTCTTCCTGTGTATTCAATAACAGTATTTTTTAGTTCTGATGATAAATTCTTTGCATCTTCATTGTAAATACTGGTTACAATCAAATCATTATTTTTTTCTTTTTCATTCCATTCTATATAAAAATTTATCAAATTCTGGACTGCCCCGCCTTTAACCGGTGGGATTGGCAGCATTCTGCTAGGTATCATTAATATTTTCATATATGTTTCTCCATTAATTCAATCCATTTTTCCGAAATAATTTCTTTAGAAAACTGTTTTGCTTTAATTCTGGCATTACGGCCGCACTCATATCTTAATTCATCATTTTCTGCTATTTCAAGCATTTTTCCAGCATAAGCATTTGTATCGAATTTTTTAACAATGAATCCTTCCATTCCATCCGTTACAAGCGGTTCCATTGCCGTTATATCATAAGCAATTACCGGAACACCCATCTCAAGGGACTCAAGAATTATCATTGGCATTCCTTCCCATCTTGACGGCATCAGAAAGCATCCGGATTTAAGGAATTCCCTCTTTGTGGAATCGGTATTTCCCATCAGGAAAATCCTGTCATCAAGTCTGTATTCTCTAATCATATTTTCAAGCTGGTCCTTATCCGGTCCGACTCCAAATATCTTAAGTTTCCATTCATTATTCTTTTCAGCAAAAATTTTGAATGATTCTATTAACAAATCAAAGCCTTTTCCATTCCATAAATGTCCGGCTGCCATAAATTCCTTACTTTGTAAATCCGAAGTCTCATTACTTTCGTATGTCTTAATATTGGCAATAACAGTAGAATTAATATTGAGTTCATCTTTTATTTTCTTTTTATCATAATCATTTAAAACAACATAATCATCAAGATTTCCCACTAGTCTGCTGTATATCCTGTCCTTATGCCACATATACTTACCGGCAGTATTAAAATATGCATCATATGAGTTAAGCTGCCACCCTATTGTCATAGTCTTTACATATGATTTGATTGCACCTAACATCATGGAATAATATCCGGCTGCCCCGATAATGACATCTATATGTTCTTCGTTAATAATATTAATGAGTTCCCTTAATACTCTTTTAGGGAATGTGGCTTTCTCAACTATCTTTGACATCCTTTCACCACAAAGTAATCTTGTCTTTTTATTGATTCCTTTTATAAACTTCTCAAAAACATTTCCTCCATCAGGATTCCAGTTAATAAACTTGTAATCCGTATCGGGAATATTATTATTTCTTCCAACGATAAGTATTTCATTATCTTCTGAAAAACGTTTTGCAAGGACTTTAACAACTGATGCAACTCCTCCGACTCCGTTTAACTCTGAAACAAGAAAAGCGACTTTCATATACTAAATTATCTCCATCTTATATTTGTTCATTTCTATTAGCATATACATTAAGAGCATATACGAGTGATATTGAAAACAACGTAATAGGATATGTGTTTGTAAATTGCCCTGTCATTACGGTAACAAGGAACAGATATCCAAGATATGTCAATCCGATAATTACGTTTTTTCTGTTAAAACCGTGGTTTTTGAAGAATTTGACAACCGGTACAATTATCATAAAAACAAATGCTGCAAGCCCTATAATCCCTGTTTTCATGGCAACATTAACATAAGCGTTATCGGTAAACAAGCTTATACCGTGAAATCTTCCCCACTGATTAATTAAAGGCAATGGAGTTCCAAAGCCTGCACCTGCAGGTTCTTTCACTAACTTTCTGAAATAGTATTTAACCGTATTAAATCTTGTAACGCCGTTATCATTCTTACTGAATATGTCTGTATTAAGAAGTCTCATAAGCAGTTCATTTTTGGTAACAAACATAACTGCTGCAACCATAGCAATTACCGAAACCGTTGCTATTATTTTAACCCTGAACTGTGTACTCTTCCAGTTATCTTTTGAGATACTTAAGACAAGAACAATAATCATCAATAATGCCATTACAAAAATTATTGTCCTGTTATGTGCACAGAACAGATTATAATACATACATACAGCCATACCTACATATTCCGGTATTTTTGACTTATTAACCGGTGAATTAAGGAAACCATAAAATACATATATTATTATCAGTAATGTAATGTTTGCTGAATAAACCACAAAAGCTGTTTCTGTGCTTCGTTTATGCAGCTCCTCTATATAGAAGAAATTCATGGAATCCCCGAGAGTATTTACGAATATTGAAAAAAGGCATCCGAAACTTACTCCATAAATGGTATATCTTATCCACTTTTCTATATCAAAATCATTTCCGAATATGACAAATATACTAAAAATGTATAACATCATCATAACGTATTTCTGTCCGTCTGAAATAAAATTTTTATGATGTAACAGTCCAATAACAAGACCTGTAAATATTCCAACACAGAAAACAATATATTTAATGTATGATCTATTCCACGATATGGTTTTTCTTTTCTTGACAAGTTCAATAATTGAATAAATCGTAAGAATACTTATAATAACATGAAACCCGTTTATGGAAACAGATTTAATATTAATAAGATTAACATATTCCATAATAACATTGGTGCTTCCTATCGGTATTCCTATTATAAACAAATAGCTGACCCAGAACATTTTTTTAATGTCTTTCTTCGCCAGAAAAATCAAAAAGATACTAAATAATATCATAATTATTGAAGAAACTGTTTTCATCGCTTACCTTTCCATTTCGTATATCTTAATCATTTTACTTATCATGTTATTTTCGCTGAATAAATCTTTTCCCCTGTTATAAAACGCCTGTTTGTCTTCATCAAGGATAGCTTTATCTTCATATCTCTCAATTATATCACAGGCTTTTTGTGAATCGCCTACCGGAAAGAGATTTTTCTCATTACCGACAACATTAGGTGCCCCACCGGAATTAGTTGCAATAACCACGGTTTTCTTAGACATTGCCTCAACGAGTGTACGTCCGAATGATTCAAATTCTGAGGTAAGGACAAATATATCCATAGCCGCATACATCTGCTGCATTATTTCTTTACCTGCATTCATCCTGCATATAAGTCGTCCTTCTGAAGCCTTTTCTAATTTACTGATATATTCATTCAATTCACTGTTCTCATTGGAACCTACAGGATTGCTGATACATACTGCAAAATATATATTTTTACCCTTTAATCTCTCGCATATATCAAGTACCGTATCCCAACGCTTCCAGTCAACATATCTTCCTACAAAACCAATAACTAATGTATCATCATTGATTCCATTTTCATTACGAATTAGATTTCTTTTATCGGTAGAATCTTCAAACCATTCATCTTCTATTACATTCTGAACCACATGAAGTCTTGGTGTCTCATTATTTCCAACAGCCTGTTTCCAGCAATTTTTATTATTTTCCGTTGTGCATATAACGTCATTAAAATAATGTGAATAGCTCCTGTACATATTCTTATATCTGTCATTATAAGCTTCAAAATAATGTCTGTCCGTATATATTATTCTTATCTTTGATTTAACAAGATGGAATTTCTTCAGCAAAAGGAACACATAAGAATACTGTGCAAACTGGATATGAACTATATCAGGCTTAAACTTTCTTATATATTTAAGAGCATTATGCGCTTTCTGTAAAACCTGAATGTATTTATTTGCCGATTTTTTGAATTGATAAAGCCTTATATTATCAAATGCTGTATCCTTATTCAAGGAATTCTCAGCAAGAATTGCAACCTCATAACCATTGGCAGCCATAGCCTTAGCCATGGTTGCTGTCGACTTTTCAGCTCCCCCGATTAAATCCATGGGATAATCACACAAATACAATATTTTCTTACCAGACATTTATTTTCTCCTAATTCATATGTAATATCTATCTAAAGATTATATATAAAATAATGTAAAATATCAATACAACCTTGACCAACTGTTAAAAACCGTATAAAAAGAACGTCTCCCGACTTTACATCTCTTTATACGGTTTTCATTAATTTTATTTTATCTTATCAGCAAATTCAACAACTGCATCACTTCTGTCAACACGTTCTGCACATTCATATACCACAATATCAGGATTATACAACTCAATAACCTTATCCAGGTCTTTGGTATAATCGCCCCACACAAGCCATACTTCCGAAAAACTTTCTGCGAAATCTTCAACTATAAAACTATTTATGTAGCTGTCACACATTAACAAAAGTCTGGTATCATTTCCGGCATCTTTGTTAATCCATATACTGTGTCTTTCATCTTCTCCAAATTTACCCATTAACGATTTATCTGCTTTAACAGCTTTAGGATTCCTGATAGTAAATGTTTCCATCATATCTTTCTCATGTATAAATCCATTAAGGGTAATGCCTTTGTCTTCAACAGTTATGTCATAATCATCTTCACTGAGAATATTATACATATTATGATTATCTTCATTTATCTTTTCCATAATATACTGATAACCAAAATAAGCGCCTCTTTCAGTCCAATGGGTAGGGTCTCCATAATGACTGTAAACTTCGTATGATTTTTTCTTATCAAGCAGCATTTCTTTAAGGGAAATCTCATTTACAGTAGTATTATTCTTTATATAATTAACAACCTGATCCGTCTTGGAAGTATCTCCAATCTGATTAACCGATGCCATAAACTGTTCAGGATATATAGAGTGTTTGTCCCAGCATTGTACATTGTAAAACTTAATTCCTTTGTCTCCAAGCCAGTCACTTATGGTCTGGTAACTCTGACCTATCTGTGCCACTCTTTCGTCACTGCGAAGATTCAGATGGGCATAGTCAGCAATCATGGCATCTGTTGCATATATGAAGTCGCCATGTCTTCCTATGTAATAATTACTTTTGTTAAGCATCCTGCCAAACACTTCGTACTGAAGTCTTGCATTAGTATCAATTAAATACTTTCTAAATCCCATGTTATCCTTAAACCAGCTTTCAACATCGCTTGTAAAAGCAGGATTAAATCTGCCATTTTCAATTAATTTAGGGGTGTCGGTAAGATATCTGTTCTCATCCTCAGAAACAACCCCACTTTTCCAGTTAGCTTTAATAAGAGGTAACGAAATAATTGCCATAAACAATACAATAAAAATGATATTATATACTTTTTTAAGCATAATTTTCCTCCTTTAAAACTGAAAATATATAAAAGCTGAATATGAATTAGATGCAACCTGCAGTACACATAACAACAATAAAGCAAGTAATAATATGTATTTGACAGGTGTTAATATTTTTTCGTTTACTTTTCTCTTAAGCAGACCATACAGCTTTTTCAGTAATGGCGTGCACATAATCAGACCCAATATCAATATAAGGAATGACCATTTATTAAGGTACAGCCAGACATTATATACCGATATTTCAGGATTATTCAATCCAAATAACGACTTGATATAGTTAAAAGCATGTTTAATTCCTGATGATCTGAACATTACCCAGCCTAACATAACAACAAGCATTGTGTATACATGTTGAAAAACAGATACCATAACTCTTTTGAAATTATGCCCGGTTACTTCCTTAGATTTGGAATGGGATTTAATAAATTTTTCCGTAAGGTTGAATATGCCATGCCATATTCCCCACGCTATGTATGTAAATGCTGCACCATGCCATATTCCCGTAAGCAAAAATACGATTGCAACATTAAGATATACATGTTTTCTGTTTCCGCCAAGCGGAATATATACATAGTCCCTGAAAAATGATGACAATGAAATATGCCATCTTCTCCAGAATTCCGTAATACTCTTTGAAATATAAGGATAGTTAAAATTCTCAAGGAAATGGAATCCAAACATTCTTCCTAATCCTATAGCCATATCACTATATCCTGCAAAATCAAAAAATATCTGCAATGAATATGCTATTATTCCTAACCATGCAAGGGACACCGAATTCAATTTAGGATTACAGTCAAACATTGCATTTGCTATTATCGCCATATTGTCAGCAATAATTATCTTTTTAAACAAACCTAAAATAAATCTCTGTATTCCGTATGCAAAATCTTCCGTTGTAACTTTTCTGTTATCAATTTCTGTGGCAATATCTTTATATCTAACAATAGGTCCCGCAACAAGCTGTGGGAACATACTTATATACATTCCAAGTTTAAACACATTCTTCTGTGCAGGTACATCTCCCCTGTACACGTCCACAACATAAGATAAACCTTGAAATGTAAAAAATGATATTCCAATAGGCAATAAAACATTGGCAAACTGGGTATGAATATCAAATATTTTCTTAAGCGTTCTTATTGTAAAATTAAAATATTTGAAATAGAACAATATCAAAAGATTACAGACAACTGTAAGTACAAGCCAAAGTTTCTTTTTTCCGGTCTGTCCTGCTTTTTCTACAAGCAGTGCACCAAAATAATTCAGTACAATACTTCCTAATAAAATTATAGTAAACGATGGTTTATTCCACGCATAAAAAAATATACTTACGAGAAGAAGCCAGTAATTTCTCGCTTTACCTCTCAGTATATAATAACCTGCTATAACTACAGGCAAAAAAATAAACAGGAATACCGCATTGCTAAAGACCATATCATTCCTCTTTCCTATCATTAGTCAATTAAAAAGTATATATTTGTCCCCTGTTTTTGTCAATTCTTTACGGTACCATTTTCCTTATAACAGGGATTTTTTGTATTACCCTGACAATAATAACACTTAATCCATATATAATAAATGTTCCAACAATTCTATATAAGGTACTTCTTGGGTCAATGCCAAAATGCCTGATTGAAAAATCTTTAAGGTAATAATGGATTAGATATACCCCAAAACTCGCAGACGAAAGATTTCTTACAAACCTAACAGCTTTTTCGTGCTTCTCTATTGAATTCCATTTTCCATATTTAAAGAGCACAAAGACTGCTGTTCCCATAAATATAGCAGGAATATTCATATACCCTGCATAGGTTTTATCAAATCTTCCTGTTTTAAAGGAGTTTTGGACCGTTAAATAAAAATACATAAAGAAGCCTATAAGTCCAAGAATATATATCAATATTCTGAACTTTTTATTAATGTCTGTATTAGCAAGAAGATATCCAATGAGAAACCAAACCACATATCCGCCACAGCTTACTGCATTAAGTGCAGAATTCCACTGTATCCCCGTCAATCTGCATACAAATGGCAATAAAACATTCAGCACAATATAAACAAGTATAAGATATGTAAATATACCTTTTTTTCCAATCCTCTTGTCCTCATCTACCAGGGAAAACAATGGAATTGTCAGATATACTGAAAACAGTGCCGGAAAAAACCAGTATATTCCCATTCCCTTACAATTAATAACTGCACTGATAAATTTAGCCGGCGTATTGATATCGGAAATTTTCGTTCCTTTTGTATAAAATACCGACCAGCATATTCCTATGATGCTCCATATTATAAACGGAACAAATGTTTTAAGTAATCTTTTCTTAAAAAATGTTCCTGTGCCATATCTTTTCCTGTAATTCATAAGTGTAGCACCCGTCAGCATAAAAAAAACAGGTACAGCAAAATAAAACAGGGCTTCAATAAACATACATGAAACCCAGTTTCTTGTCTTTGCAAACGTGTGAACTGCTCCGTTTACATGCAATGCCACTACAGCAAAGCATGCAAATATATTGAGCAGGTCAAAATATAAAATATATTTTTTATTATTTTCCATATACTTTTCTATTCTTCTTCTATTTTTACTTCTGCCTTATCCTTCAGTCCTTCGACTTCCTTCATATATTTTTTGGAGTCCTTCATAAAACTTATTACAATCATAATAATAACTATTCCAATTGGGAATGCTGCTACAATACTTACTGACTGAAGATTACTCATGGAGCTTCCTGAAAACAAGAGTGCAATTGGAAGTAATATGAGTAATATGCACCACATTAACTGGATTAATTTATGTGGCTGTTCATCTTTGCCAAGTCTGTGGTAACTATAGCATGATGCCGTTAAAGCTATTGAGTCAAATGAAGTTGCATAAAAAGCTATCATTGTAATAAGAACCACAACCATAATTACAGGTGCGCATGGCAATGTTTTTATAATTGATACAATAAGACTGTATAAGTCCCCGGTCTGATTATATGTTGCAATAAAATCTGCAGCACCTGATGTCTGCATTCCCATTGAGTAATTACCAAGAATTACAAAACTTAATAATGTCGAACCAACACCAAATCCATATCCGCCAAGGATAGTCTGCTTAACAGTTCTTCCTCTTGAAATACTTCCGATAAAGAATGGAGCAGCGACACACCATACCATCCAATATGCCCAATAATAAATTGTCCAATTCTGAGCGAAACTTGTTGTCCTGTTAGGATCCGTATATGTTGATAACCCGATAAAATTCTGAATCATTCTGCCAAAAGATTCAAATCCTGTTTCTATTATGTATCTTGTCTTTCCACCAAACAACAGTACAAATACAAGCAATCCGAAGAACAAGAAAATACATGCTTTAGCAAGAATACTTATGCCTTTAAATCCATGTAAAAGTGAATATGTATATACAAAGCATGTAATTACAAGGATAATTATATTAATTACAGTTCTGCTGACTTCAATATGGAATAAATTACTGATTATCTCTGCCATAAGCGGTGTTGCAACACTGAATGTTGTTGCTGTTCCCGCAATAAGAGCAAATACAGCTAACAAGTCAATAAGTCTTCCCGGAAGTTTATCCGTATATTTGCCAAGTAAAGGTCTGCATGCTTCACTGTATTTCTGCTTATCTCTTTTACGGACATGAAGCATAAATCCAAATGCAACGGCAAGCACAAGGTAAAATGCCCATGGAATAAAGCTCCAATGAAACTGTGGAAATACTCCTGCCCATTCCTGAACACTGCCAAGTTCACTTATATGTGGGTCTGTGGCATATAATATCCATTCTGAAAATGAATAGAAAAGAATATCTGCTGCAAGTCCACATGTAAACATCATTGAACCCCAGGCAAAAAATGAATATTTAGGTTTTTCTCCCGGTTTTCCTAATACAATATTTCCAACCTTTGAAAATGCTATTACCATTGAAAGTATGAAAATGCCAAGTCCTATCACAAGATAATATGTACCGAATGTATCTCCAAAGAAAAATCTTACTTTTGTGAGTATCTTATTGGAACTTTCCGGAAATACAAAAAACAGTATACATAATGCTATTATTATACCAAGTGGTATGAGGGTAATTCCCCAGTCAATTTTTCCTTTTTCCTTTTTAATTTCTTCATTCATCTTAGTTATTCTCCTTATATCTGCTATAGCTTTTATCGATTGCTACCAATTCATCAAAACTGTCTATCTCAACAATGTCTCCTTTTTTCATAGGACGTATCCCAAGTTCATATTCCTCAGGGTAACAAAACATTGCTATATCATCCCAGTATATCTGTCTGTTTTTCTTTTGTTCAAATTCAATTTCCAGATGTTTTCTTAGTTTTACTGCATCTTCTTTATTCCACCTTGAAACACTGTATAACTGCCAGCCACCCTTTCCTCCTGTCCTGCTGCAGGAAGTAACTATGCCATTTTCTACGGTCTGTAACCATTCATCTGTCTCTTCATCAGTCCATATACTGTTATATCCGGATTTATCAAATTCCGGAGCCAGAATATCAGGATTATATATTATCTGGTCTCCATCAAGAATAACCGAATCTTCAATGTAATTTCTAGCCACATATAAAGATGAAATGTTGTTGCATGTATCATAATAAGGATTTTCTATTATATCCACATCCGGAAAATCTTTCAAAAGTTCACTGAATCTGTCTTTGAGGTAACCAACCACGATGTATATTTCATATATTCCATTTTTATGTAATGCATCTATCACGGTGTCTATCATTCTTATTCCGTTAACTTTAATTAACGGTTTGGGTGTTTCAAGTGTTACCGGCTTCATTCTTGTACCAAGACCGGCAGCCATTATAATTGCACGCTTTACTTTATTCATTTCAGTTCCTCTTTTATTTGTTCTGATTCGTTAATAAATATCCTGTAAAAGTCTTTTGCATACCTGTATTGTCTCAGAGAATACTCACCAAACTCCACTCCAAGCTGTCTCTTATATTCGCACCAGTTGCTCCATAACAATCCACACATTGCAATGTAACAATATATCTTTAATCTTGTTTTTTTATCACAATTTCCGGTAAAATATGCATCTATCAGCCTGTCCGTCTGTTCCCTGTCATATAATGAATATATTGCAAACATGGCTATGTCTACATGAGGATCCTGCATTCCTGCATATTCCCAATCTATAAGATGAATCTCGTTTCCTGCAAATAAAAAGTTATCCGGTACTGCATCTATATGCGTTAATACTTTTTCCGAAACATTATCATCGACATATTTTTTTAACGATAAAACATTGGCTTTGGTAAGTTCATAATCATCATACACAGACTTTTCGTTCCACAGTGATTCGTAAAATTTCATCTGTCCTAAAATATTAAATTCATGATTTACCTTTAACTTAAGATTATGAAATGTTCTCAGCTTATCCATACATCTTTTTACATCATCTTCATTAAAGGGATCACATACCCTTGAGTTTTCTATAAACTCTGTTATTTTATAGCCGTTGTCAGGATTAATATATATAACATTGTCACATATCTTTTCTTTATTAACCACATTATATACTTCTGCTTCTTCCCGTCTGTTAATTAACATGTCTGTTCCTTCGCCGGGTATACGCATTATATATTTTTTCCCTTTACATTCAAACAGAAACGAACGGTTGGTCATACCTTTTTTCAACACTGTAATATTATATATATCATTTTTATTAATTTTGAATGCTTCACATATAACGCTTATTGCATCCGTATCTAACTGGTCTGAGTTCTCATCTATTTCCCTTAACTGTTCGTATGTATTAATCTCAATGACATCCTTGGAACTTACAGTCTTTGCAGATACCATCATTTTATCTTTAATATAAAGGGCTTCTTCCCAGAATGAATTATTGTATCTGCTCTCGTTACAAAGTTCTTTTATTCTGTCAGCAATTATCTTTCCGTCTTCTCTTGTAAGATAACTGATACCTATCATGGCATTACCGGCAGATTCATCAGGGACTTTAATCAATTCCATTTTTCTGTTAATTCTTACCGAACTTTCATCATCAACATAATCACTTACCATGTACCATGAATACATCTCATTCTTATTAAATGGATTATTTCTGCACCATATATCACAAGGAATAATATATGTATTCTCTAATTTATTAACAACACACTTCACGGAATGAAGATTATTCTTTATCGCATATTCAGGATTAACCACAAGATTTACATTATATTTATCAATTAAATATTCATATTTCTCTTTCATAAATCCTGTTACAACGTATATTTCGTTAATCTTAACTTCATGAAGCTGTTTAATTATTCTCTCAATAAGACGTTCTCCGTCTATTTCTAACAGTCCCTTTGGGTACTCAGTATTAATGGGCACCATCCTCATTCCAAATCCTGCTGCCAATATTACAGCTCTCTCCGGCTTTGTCTCTCGAATCAGTTTTTTAGCTTTATCTGTTATTTCTGCCTTTTCATCAATATATCCTTCTGTCATTAACGTTTTTAATGACTTGTTGACTGTCCCCAGTGAATATCCTGATACTTCAGCTAATATCCTCTGATTGACAAAGGGCTCTTCAAGCAGCTTGTTTAATATATCTTTTTCTTGTATGTTCATGTACATTCTCCTATATATTATTGTGAACATTAAGGTGATATAAAGTCCCAGTGTCTTCCACTAGGACTTTTTCATAATATACCTTATATTTAGTTTTGTAAAGTACTTTTTATTTAACTTATTTACCATTATATTCATAATTATAATTTCTAAAGCAACCGTATTTACGCAAAAAGAGACTTCCGCACATACGCGGAAATCTCTTCTTCATCTCCAAATTATCTGATTTTACGGCTTATGCCATCAGCTCCTAAATAACTTCCGTCAGGAGCAATGCAGTTTATCCGCATTCTGCCTTTTTCAAAATAATACCACGAACCGTTATAATATAACCATCCCTGATGACCCTGACCATCTGAATCTGTATAGTACCACTGGTCACTATATACCTTACCTTCTTGCATAACAACTCTATGATACCAGCCTGTTACCATTGCACCTGTTTTATCAAACACATATCCTCTTGATTTGCTACAGGCTTCATCGTACTTATCCTCATCAATCTCTCCATCGGACTTTCTGTAATGCTCAATATTAACACAGTCATTCCATTCATCATAAATCATTCTTGAATTGTATATATAATACCATTTACCGCCACTTGACACCCAGCCTGTATATCTGCTTCCATCGGCATTCATATACATCCAGTATTCATTTAAATATCCTTCGCGTTTAAAGCTATAATGATACCAGCCGGATACAAGTCTTCCGTCAATTCCAAGATAATATTTTTTCCCTTTGCTGGTTATCCATCCCGTCTGCATTCTACCATCATTAATGTAATACCAGTCTTTTCCGTAATAAAGCCATCCATCATATAATGTGCCATCTGCATTTGCATAATACCAGTCAGACGCTCCGGTGCCAGACTGATACCAGCCTGTTATCATTGTACCATCAGGTTTAAGGCGGTAATCTTTTCCATAGACTGTAACTTTCCGATTTCTTAACATTTCTCCATCAAAATCAATATAATACCATTTGCCGCCATACTGGAGCCAGCCACCCTGTATATCGTCATTCTTGTTGTAATCATATGGTGTTCCGTCAGAATTAGCATAATACCAATTGTAGTAATCCCTATTTACTGTTCCGTCATCATTATAGTAAATTTTTCTGTCATATGTCCATCCGCTTACCCACTGTCCTGAAGGTGCAAACACCTGCTGTTTGTTATTTACTTCTGTAACATGAATTGCCATACGACCATATTCTTTAAAATAATACCATTTTCCACCAATACTCTGCCAGCCCGTTACCATAGCACCGTTACTGTCAAAATAATATGTACCGTAATCTATTTCTTTCCAGCCTGTTACCATATAACCACTATGGTCAAAATAGTATGTCTTGCCATTGATTTCTGCAAAACAATCTTTTGGATATGTACCGTCTGCATACTGATACCACCATCCGCCTCCATGAATCCATTTGCCTGACTGGGCGGCTGTTGCTGTCATTGATGTAACAACTGCAGAAGATACATCAGTTGTAGCTGCATCAGCTGATTTTGTCATAGCTGTCGGAACAGCTACTGCTACTGTTACAGCCAGAATTGCCGTTAATAAAAACTTCTTTTTCATAAAGAATATCCTCCTTCATAAATTTATGCTTACTTTTCGTACTTCTTTGTTGAAATAACTACTGTTATTAGTCTAACATTTCTTTTATCCATATGCAAGAGCTAGTAATTACACACCGATAATCCAGAGAATTTCCTATGTTTTTCCTATTTTTAAGGGTATGTCCGCAAAAATGACATTTTTAATAGTAAATCCAGATTATGTAATTATTTGATTCAATAACTTATTGGGTTTTCCATTTGTCTCGGAAATATTTTTAGAAGTATAAGAAGTTATAATTAGAAAATTATTTTGAAAGTCTCTCCACTAGAATTGTTGATGTATTAGATGGTATATGTAATCGTTCTTTTTTTAACAACGTTCTTGTCCTTTGATTACTCTCATAATTCCGTTCTCCTTTTTCAAAAATTGAACAGCATAAAAAATCACACTTATTATCATCCTGTTCACTTGATTTTATTATAAAAATGAAATCATCAATATTAAAATGACTCGCTATAACATAATCAGCTTTAATACTTGTGTAAAACGGATACATTTTGGGCATATACGAATACAAGATAAATTCGTTATCCAGTGCTTCTTTCAAATGTATAATTGCCTGCAATCTCGGCTTTATCATTTTTTCATATTGTACTGCACTTTGAATCTGTTCCAATGTTATTTTTCTATCTAGTATTCTATCAATTACCTTGCCTGAATTATAGTTTTGTAATGTAATATCTTTCGCATATTGAAATCCTGCTAAGTGTGGATAATCCCCAAGTGAAAATGTCAAATTAATGTTATAAAGTTGCCTTTTATACCCATATGTCAGCAGGTAGCTATATTCCGTCATTTCTTTCCACATAAGTGCAGATTGCTGTAACATATCCATTCATTCACATCCTTTTTGTATAAAAATAAAGGGCTCCACGTAACGTAGAACCCTTTCAATGTGTTTTCGTTCAGTTCTTTCTAAAGAACCTATCCGGGTTGAGGTAATCACATAACCCAATATCAGGCTCCACAATCAGCTGCATCCCGACACAGTCAACTGCTTCATTGCCACGATAGCTGATCAACGTCGCTATCCTCTGAAAACATTGTACCACAAAATAAATCGTAGTCAACATTTTTATACGTATAAACGTACAAAATATTATATGTATTTTTTAATTAAAATATTACAATCGGCTACCTCATAACACTATTCATTACCTGATTTTACGGCTTATGCCATCAGCTCCTAAATAACTTCCGTCAGGAGCAATACAGTTTCTCTGCATTTTACCCTGTTTAAAGTAATACCATGAGCCGTTATAACACAACCAGCCTGTTACCATTGCACCGTTACTGTCAAAGTAGTAACTATAATAATTTATTGTCTGCCAGCCGGTCACCGTGTATCCGCTTTTGTCAAAATAATATGTCTTACCATTAATTTCTGCAAATGTATCTTTTGGATATGTACCATCAGTATACTGATACCCCCATCCACCTCCGTGAAGCCATTTGCCTGACTTGACAGTTGTTGCTGTAGCTGTTGCAACAACTGTAATTCCATCAGCTGCTTTAGTTGCTGCTGTCGGTATGATAACCGAAATAGCCGCAGCCAGAATTGCTGTAAACAAAAGCTTTTTCTTCATAAATATTTGTTCTCCTTTAAAAATTTTACATTGAATGTATTACTACCAAACACGTTTTAATCGTATCACGTAAAATTTTACTAAACACTATACATTTTAGCGAAATAAAGCATCCTATTTACGAAAAAATAGCGTTAATTGAAATAAAGGGTTCCACAATCGGCTACCTCATTGCTCCATTAGAATCAAAATAATATCTTTTTCCATTAATTGTCTTCCAGCCCGTCTGCATTACTCCATTACCGTCCATGTAGTACCAGTTCTTTCCTATATATTTCCAGCCCGTCTGCATTACTCCATTACCGTCCATGTAGTACCAGTACCTGCCTACCTGTTTCCAGCCCGTCTGCATTGAGCCATCACTATTAAGATAGTACCAATTTTTGCCAAGCTGTTTCCAGCCTGTCTGGACAACACCATTACTATTCATATAGTACCATTTATTGCCTACCTGTTTCCAGCCCGTCTGTAATGCACCTTCGCTGTCAAAGTAGTATGTTGAACTGCCAACTTTTACAAACTGTCTTGCCATTGAACCATCCGGCTTGCAGTAATAAGTTTTACCATATCTTGTAAACCAGCCTGTTCTCATATCACCTGATTCATTGAAGAAATACCAGTTGCTGCCTATGTATTTCCAGCCCTTCTGCATCACTCCATTGTTATCCATATAGTACCATTTGCTGCCTATATACTTCCAGCCGGTCTGTTTAATATTCTGGCTATAGTAATACCATTTACCATTATCATATACCCAGCCATTTTTTATTTCTTTTATTGTAAAATTAATTACCCTGCTTCCGGTGTAATAGCCTTTTCCGGTTATGGTTACTGTTGCTGTTCCCGGATTAATATGATTACTGTATGAAACTGTATAATCCGTTCCGTTAGTAAGTGTTATTCCGTTATACTTCACGGTAACAGAAGGTGTTATTCCTTTTCCGGTATATGTCTGTGCTGCAATACTGCCTATTGTTGCACGGCTGAGAGAGGTTGTTACTCTTACTTTTGCACGATTTGTTGTTGTAGTTTCGGTATATCCGTTCTTAGAGACTGTGACATTGCAGTAGTAGTATTTTTCTCCGTTTTTGCCTGTTGCAGGTACATATTTTGCGGATGTGGCATTGGCTATTGGGGTTCCTGAAGCGGTCTTTGAAGATGCTTCGTACCACTGGTATGTGTATGTTGCTGCCGAATCTATATTGGTTACTGTTGCAGCGAGTTCAACTCTGCTGCCGATTTCTATATTTTTGTCACCGATAGACGATAATATTGGCTTATCAGGTTTTACGATGACTTCAGGTTCCTTGCCTATTATCAATGCCGGTGACTGGAACGCTGTCAATTCCCTTCCCGTACCCTGCAACGGATTTCTGGCATAAGCTGTTACCCTGACATAATATGTCTTGTTCTCATCATAATCCGGCATATTAAAAGTATTGGTATATGATTTATAATAGCCATCATTTACATCTTTTGATTCTGATATGTACACATGATACATTGTATCTATATATTTATCAGGAAATGTATAAGCATCCCACTTAATTGTATTGGCAACTTTATCATATGTAAGATTAGCAATTGGCTCATACCTTACATACATTGGGTTAAACGCTATTCCCTTTCCCTGTTTATAGACATTATCTTCTATTACATACGGAATTATCTGATATGTCACCTGAGTGTTTTCTGCAATTGATTCCACATCATCAATGTATGAATCTACATCTTTGGCATCTATTGTAACTGTATCCTGATTTGTTATTATACGTTTTACATAATATCCTGATGCATTTTCAACTTTGTCCCACGTAAGTTTAAATTTCTTGTATTCATCATTATTAATGTGTCCGTTTGTTGGATTATTAAGTTTTTTAATGCCAACATAACGTGAGCTTTTTAAAGATTCTATGTCCTTGCTTCCATCATTAAATACCGTAATGATGGAATAATAGTATGCCTTGTTATACTTTGGCACATTATTATCTGTATATTCATTTGTAACCGCGGATGCTATTTCAGAGTAATTTTCTCCATCTTCCGAGCGTAATACTTTATAGCCCTTTGCACCACTGATTTTTTCCCATTTAACAGAAATTCCTGTTCCTGTGGATTCAACATTAGTTATTCTCGTTCTTGGAATGTCTATTGATATTTTCTTTACCTGCGACGGAGAAATAGTATCCATACCATGGCTGTTGTTATAGGCTTTCACATAATAGTAATATGTCTTTCCAAAAGCAAGACCGGTATCGGTGAAGGTCACATCCGTTCCATTATATACAAGTGAATAGTCCGCGTCTCCCTCAGCTTTTCTGTAAAGTGCATACCCTGTTGCATCGCTTGTCTTTTTCCATGTAATAACTGCTTTATCAAGTCCCGACTGTTCAGTACCCGTTATTTCCGAAGCCTCTATATCTTTTTTAGCTGTAGTAAATGCTTTAATACAGAAGTCCGCATCCGGATATCTGTCATAACTGTTTTCATTAATATCCACCCATCTGTTGTAATAATACAGATAACTGTGTCCCGGTGTTGTGGAATTAACCACATCCCAATATATATGATCATTATCTGCGGTCTGATATTCACTTATTGAATAATTAATTCCTGAGGCATTATCAAAAGTAACTACAACGGAGAAAGTATCTCCGCGATGTAATGTAATACTTTCAGGAAGCTCCGTTGTATAATATCCGGCATAAGTTGTTTTTCCTGTATAGGATGTAAGCAAGGTTCCGTTCTCCGGGGTTATGGTGCCTGCTTTAGTATCTACTTTGTAAATGTCAATCGTGTATGAAAGATTAGAATTGCCAACAGCAAAAGCCACACTTCTAAGGATCTCGTCGGTGCTTCCGTTTACCTTGAATATATTGGCAAATTTCTTCTCGTTCTTATAAAACGAAGCATTATTCTGGATAAAATGATTAAAAATCGTGCTTCCGTCATACTGATAATTATAATCATATGTATCTGCCGGAACGATTTCATATATAACCGCATTCATATTCTGGATACTTGATTCATAGTATGACATCCAGAAATATCCGTTATTGCCGGCACTGCTGCCCCAGCTGTTCTTAATTAACCATGCTCCGTTTCCCGGAGGGGTCTCATAACCATTCGCAGCAAACAGGGATTTATCAATATTGTCATCCCAGCCTACAATGGTTACTTCATGTCCCGAACCTGTTGGTTCGGAGTAGTATACATACTTATCTGAATATTTCTGATTGGTGGTATATATTGTACTTACGGCACCGTTTTCAATAATTGCCTGCTTGACAAGGTCACGTTCCTTCATATTGATATACTTCTGGCCGGTTAAAATATATGACACATCTTCTGCCTTAAAGGTATATGTTGTTTCCTTCGTATTTTCCTTATCCGAATATAATGCTTCAGGAACACTTTTCTGATTCATAACACCCGCCCACTTGCTAAGGGTCTTAAAAGCATACTGGTCATTGCCACCATTAGCAAAAGAATATGTCATGTTATAATTGGTTGACTTATCGCCCGTTGTACCGCCAAGTGGGTCTGTAAATGTGCTGTCATTGAATGTCATATATGCAAGTCCGAATTCTGACAAATCTATATCATCCGGGGATGACACATATCCGTGGGATAATGCGTAGGATTCCATTGCAGCACACGCACCGTATGCCCAGCAGATTCCAAGGCTTCCCTGATCCTTGACACTTGTCACATAGCCTCTGTCCACAGATGAATATGACGACGGAATAGCCGTGCTCCTTGCTAATCCATAAAATATTGCCGAATTTGCTACATATCTGCTTATATTGCCTGAATTACCTACTAAAGGTGCTTCAAAGCTATGCAGTACTGCCCCCGAATTGCCACTCCTCGTATCTGCTTCAACAGTATCTTTTACATTATTAACACCCTCTGCCGCTTTCGTTCCCATCGCGGTGAAATTAACCGATGATGTTACAGTAACTGCGGAAATAAGGACAGCCAATAATCTGTTCATTCTTCCTGCCATAAATTATCCTCCATATTCTGTTTTCTCTTGTCCCGTCCCTTAAACTGATATTATTATACAATAATTCCGGCAGGATGTCACATACTTCTTAACCTTTTTATTAGCTCTTTTGTTGCAAGTGATTGTGGTTTTCTCCCATCATATAAAAGACATATCAGACGTTTTGGCAGCTTATCTTTTAATTTTATAACGGTTACATTCCCACCCATCATACTTTCCGGTACAAAACCTATTCCAAGTCCTGATTTTACCATTGGCATAACCTGGTCCGTAGTTGCCGCAATTACATTAGGTTTAATATCCATTCCTTTTTCTCTGAAAAGTTCCTCATAATACTCCCTTGTTGCTGTCCCTTTTGAAAGAAAAATAACAGGATATTTTTCCAGTTCCTTAAGGCTTATTTCTTTATTATCAGGTATTCCAAACATCTTATGTGCTACGGGATATTCCGTGAATTCACAAAGATTTTCACAGGATAAAGAATCATTTTTGTTAATATTTATGGGTGTGGTTACAAGTGCCAGCTCCACCTCATCATTTTTAAGGCTTTTTATCGCAGATGGTGTTGACTCATTGGTTATCTGGACCATGACATTGGGAAAATCTCTCCTGTAGGCAGCAAGCACCGGCAGAAGGACTTCGTGTAATGCTATCTCACTGACTCCGATTTTGACACTGCCGCTATCCATTCTCTTAGTCTGTTCCAGTTCATGTTCCGCTAAGGATATCTGTTCAAAAGCAATATTTACCCTTTTAAAAAGCATTTCACCCTCCCTTGTAAGCTTAATTCCCTTTCTCGAACGGTAAAACACCTGTACTCCAAGCTGTGATTCCAGATTGTTCATAGCCCTTGTTATATTGGGCTGGCTGTTATCCAGAGCCTCTGCCGCCTTTGTAAAACTTCCGAACTTCACAACGTAATAAAATATCCTATAATAGTCATAAGTAATATTCATAAATCTCCTATATATCATTTTGATATGTTAAATATTATTTTTATACCTTTTACATATAGATATGTGATTATTATAATCTATTTCTAGAAATAATCAATGGTTCAGTTTTAAGTAGAAGGAGAAAAATTATGAACAAAGATTTAACAGTGGGAAATCCCGAAAATGTGCTGTGGAAGTTCTGTATTCCGTTGTTCGGAAGCATTATTTTCCAACAGTTATACAACATAGCCGATTCATGGGTAGCCGGAAAATTCATCGGTGAAAATGCTCTTGCGGCTGTTGGTAACAGTTATGAAATCACTCTTATTTTTATTGCATTTGCATTCGGCTGTAACATAGGCTGTTCCGTAATTACGGCAAGGTTTTTCGGAAGCAAGGAATACGGCAATGTCAAAACATCTGTTTACACATCAATGGTAACAAGTGCAGCTATATGTCTTATACTTATGTTTATTGGAATATTTGCAGGTGGTTCTTTGCTTCATGCCATAGGTACACCTACCAAAATTTATGATGATTCCAAATTATATCTTGATATATATGTATATGGTCTTCCTTTTGTATTTTTCTATAACATAGCCACAGGTATTTTTTCTGCTCTCGGTGACAGCAAAACGCCTTTCTATTTTCTTGCTGCATCCTCGCTTTCAAACATCGGCGTAGATATCCTTTTTGTAAAGGTATTCAATATGGGTGTTGCAGGTGTTGCATGGGCAACTTTCCTTTGCCAGAGTATAAGCTGTATACTTTCGCTTGTTGTAGTTCTTCGTCGTCTTCACAAAATCGAAACCGATGAGAAACATTACATATTCAATAAAAGCATTTTCGTACAGTTCATTATTATTGCAATTCCAAGTATTTTACAGCAGAGCTTCATATCAATCGGTAATATCGTTATCCAGAAAGTCATCAATGGATTTGGAACTGGCGTAATTGCCGGATATTCCGCAGGCGTCAAACTTAACAACCTTGTAATTACATCATTTACAACACTTGCAAACGGCGTCTCCAATTTTGCTTCCCAGAATATCGGTGCAGCAAAATTCGACCGTGTCAAAGCCGGTTTTAAGGCAGGTGTAAAATTAGTATGGTGCCTTTCACTTCCGCTTTGTCTATTATATGTCATATTTCCGAAGGCTTTACTTACCTTCTTTATCGATAATCCATCCGCTGAGGCTATAAGTTCAGGTTCAATATATCTGAGAATCCTTGCCCCATTTTATTTTGTAGTATCGGCTAAACTTGTAGCCGATGGTATCCTCCGAGGTGCAGGTCTTATGAAGCAATTCATGATTGCAACATTTACAGACCTTATATTAAGAGTTGTTCTTGCTATAGTCTTATCAAAGACAGCTCTTTTAAGTACCGGAATCTGGTGTGCTTGGCCAATCGGATGGACGGTTGCCACTGTCATATCTATCTTCTTCTACAGGCAGGGCAAATGGAAAGAATGTTAAAAATTTCTATGACGTTCTTTCCCTGATTACCAAAAAAAGAGTTCCGTGCATATAAGCTGCGGAACTCTTTTTTATTTAATTTATACTTTTAAATATATTTTTTGAAGCAATCATTTTCCTCTCAACTCCAGAAATCTGTCAACTTTCATTTCCTCTTTATAATCTCTAAACAACGCCTCTACATCATATTTAGGTTCATACCCCAATTCTTTTTTTGCATTTTCTATATCCATCAAACACCCACCACCAATCGGTTTTTCAGGACAATATATAATCTCTGATTGCTTATCAGATGGTGAAAATACTTTTATAATTGTTTCAATTTGCTGTTTCATCGTTACTGGTATTCCTGTTCCAACATTATAAAACCCATAATTTCTATCAACCTCTATAGCCTTACAAAACATCTGAGCACAATCATATACATGAACCATATCTTTTGAATAGTTTGGATCTCCCCACAATTCAATAGGTTCCCCCTTCATAGCTAAATTAATCATACGATAAAGAGGTCTTAACGTCTTAACTCCATTAGGATAATAATATTGATTAGGACTATAACTATATATTGTCGGAAACCTAAATACAAAATATTTAAGTCCATACTCTTGTAAATAATGTTCCATCATTTCAATTGCTGTATTTTTTGAAATAACGTACATTGCATGATCACCTGTATAACTAAAATTATAATTCTTATCCGGGGTAATAATTTTTCCTTGCTTTGCATCCTCCCATTTATCATAACAAGAAGTTGAAAACAGTATTCTATCAACACCTATTTTTCTGCAATACTCCAAAACATTATATGCTCCAACAATATTTGATTTAATATATTTATCTGCTTGATATCCAACCATATATGCTGGTATATCTGCCGCTAAATATATAACAGCATATACATCTTCTTTAGGTAGTATATTAAAATCCTCTGACTTACTAATATCAACCGAATAATACTTCATATTATGTTTTTCAAAATAATCTGTTTTTCTTCTGCCAGACGCGATTATTTCATATTTTCCAGCAAAATACTCAGTTGCATATTTGTGAACATATGAACCAACATTTCCTGTTGCACCAAAAATAATAATTTTCTTCATTTTTCTTCTATATGATATTAACTTATCATATTATTCCTTTCTTTATAACCATATTTGCACTTATTTAACAAATAATAATTACTAAATAAGTGCATACCAATATATTATATTAATTTCAAAATACAATCAACCAAATATTTCATATCTTCCAAACTATATCTTTGATCCACTGGTAATGGTAAAATATTCTTTGCCATATCATATTCTAATTCATCATCAGTGCAAATTGCAAAAACTGATGGCCACAATATAGGAATATAAATTTTTCTCTCTTGTAATTTTTTACGCAAGACGCCTCCATTATTGACATATAATGGATACATAAATGCTCCTTGTGGAATTTTAAGTTGTAATTTATTAACTGAAAATAATTTTTCATTCAAATACGTGAAATTTTCTGTTCTTCTATTCTTTACATACTCATAATCTATTCCATGTAAAATGTTATTTGTCAAACGAGACATTAATTTTATTGGCTCATTTTCAAAGAAATCATTATTTGCAACATACTCATTGTAAAATTCCGATGCACTTTTCTCATACCTTCCTAATAAAAAATGCATTCTATCATGCGATTCGTCTATTGGCAAATTTTCTAATTTCTTATCTGTATATAAGATTGCCCCATCTGAAACGCCAAAAAATTTTCTACAAGTATATAACGTATCAACGCCCTTTATAGGTTCTTGAAAATAGGCTTGAGCGTTATCGCAAATTACCCTTTTATAATTATTCAAGATATCTTGAATACAAACCTGTCCATAAAAATTAACGACATATAACCATTCATCTGCAAGTTGTTCTTCTAATATCGGATTAAAATCCAAACCAATAGAATAATATCGTACATTGACATTATTTTGTTTAAAAATTAAATCACATGAATCACACATAAATTTTGGCATAAGAATATTTCTAATTTTTTTAGCCTTGATAACGTATGCCAGTGCATTTCTTCCACAATTTAGTTTTATCCCATTGTCATAAAGCATTTTTCCCCTAAATGTATCCAACTCAATATATCCACCAATTTCTTTCATACCATTAAACCTTTATAATACTATTTTTTTATATATTAACATATAATATCATACACATTCAATTGTTCTAATCTATTTCTGTTATAAATCCAAAAAAATATTTCTAATAACAGCTTTATTATTTTACCAAAGGCAGGTTTTACCTGCCTTAATGATATTCTTTTACTTCATCAAATCTGCTGTATGAATCAAAATACGCAGGGTATGCTTTTGAATTATTAAATACATTTTCAATTCTTCCGGCAAAACAGAATTTATTGGCAATAACGCCGTGCATTTTAACAAGATATTTTTTCTGCTATAGTATTTTTCACTCTTTATTGACAATAATTTACGTCTATCTTACAATTAGTACATCACAGAAAATAAGGAAGACAATTACAATGGCTAAATTAAATTGTTTTGTTGCACAGTCAGGAGGTCCTACTGTTGCAATCAACTCCAGTCTTGCGGGAGTAATTAAGGGTGTCGCGGACTCGGAAATGTATGACACAATCTACGGTTCGGTTAACGGTATTCTGGGTATCCTTGATAACAGAATCCTTAATCTTTCAGAAAAAGTTCCTGATGATAAAGAACTTTTGTGTCTTAAGCACACACCTGCCATGTATCTTGGTTCATGCCGTTACAAATTACCGGATTACCACAGGGATGACAGCGATTATAAGAGAATTTTTGAACAATTCAATCGTTATAATATAGGAGCATTTTTCTACATCGGCGGCAATGATTCCATGGACACTGTGCTTAAGCTTTCGGAATATGCTTCTTTAATAGGCAGTGATGTAAAAATAATCGGTATACCAAAGACCGTTGACAATGACCTTATGGTAACAGACCACACACCGGGATTTGGTTCCGCTGCAAAATATGTTGCAACCTCCCTTCTTGAAATTGCACATGATACATTTATTTATGCGGTAAAAAGTGTAACCATAGTTGAAATAATGGGAAGGGATGCCGGATGGCTTACCGCCGCATCCGCACTTGCAAGAAATGGTTATAATACCGCACCTCACTTTATTTATCTGCCTGAGGTTCCTTTTGACAAAGACAAATTTATTGAAGATGCCAAAGAATTTCTTAAAACCAATAATAACCTTATTGTTGCAATTTCCGAAGGTATACGAGATAAAGCCGGCAACTATATAAGTGCCGGAGACTGTGTAGCCGACCATTTCGGTCACAAGATGTTAAGTGGTGCCGGACAGGCTCTTGCTGAAATCGTAAAAGAAGAAATCGGTGTTAAAGTCCGTTCTGTAGAAGTCAATGTATTACAGCGTTGTGCAGCCCACGAAGCTTCAAAGACAGACCTTGACGAAGCTTTTAATTCCGGTCATAAGGCTGTAGAGCTTGCCGAAGCAGGTGTTACCGCTTCAATGGTTACAATGACCCGTTCAAGCAACGCCCCTTATACCATTGAATACGGCTATGCCAGAATCGCAGGAATTGCCAATGAAGCCAAGTCCGTTCCTGTTGAATGGATTAATGAACGCGGTAATGACGTAACCGCTGAGATGATTGACTACTTAAAACCACTTATTGAAGGAGAAGTTACACTCACATATAGAGACGGAATTCCTGTATATATGGATGTAAGTCATCTTAAACCGGGAGTTCTCCCTGTAGAAAAAAGATAAATTTACACACTAAAAAGGGCATCAGTGGTGATGCCCTTTTCTATATTCTATTTATTAAACAGGCTCTCTGCATAATACACCGATTGCATGGCGTCTTTTCCATAAAAATCTGCTCCAATCATATCTGCATATTCCTGAGTGAGAACTGCACCGCCAACCATTATCTTACAATCGGGACATTTTTCCCTTAAAAGTTTTATGGTTGCTTCCATATTGACTACAGTAGTAGTCATAAGTGCACTAAGTCCTACAAGTTTGGCATCGTTAGCTATTACAGCATCAACAACATCCTCAGGCGGAACGTCCTTTCCAAGGTCTATTACATTATAGCTGTAATTCTCAAGGATAACCTTCACGATATTTTTCCCGATGTCATGGATGTCACCCTTAACGGTTGCAATAACAACTGTTGCTTTCTTTTCTTCAGAGTTTCCGCTCTTTTTCATATATTCCTTAATTGCTTCAAAACCGGCTTTGGCAGCTTCAGCACTCATAAGTAACTGAGGAAGGAACATTGTTCCCTTTTCAAAACCTTTTCCCACAATATCAAGTGCAGGCACAAGATCTCCGTTAATTATATCCATTGGTGCTTTAGTTTTAAGGAGTTCAACGGTTTCTGTGTATGCATTTTCTTTAAGTCCTTTGACAATACAATCCGAGAGACTGAAATTTGTCGTTGTCTTAGGTTTTGTTTCTGCTGTTTCAGGTGCCACTGCGTATTTTTCAATATATTTTGTACACTGGCTGTCATTACCTGAAAGAACCATATATGTGTCGTAAGACTGCATCATCGCCTTTGCATTAGGATTAATTATACCTGCCGACAATCCTGCCTGAAGTGCCATGGTAAAAAATGTTGAAGTAATGAGTTCTCTTTGTGGCAGTCCAAAAGAAATATTTGATACGCCGAGAACCGTTCTTCCGCCTCTTGCTTTAATTTCACGGACAGTATCAAGGGTTATATTAGCCGATTCATTATCCGTACTCATTGTCATTGTGAGCGCATCTATAACTATATCTTTAGCTTTAATTCCGTAAGTTGCCGCAGTTGCATATATCTTTTCGGCAATTTTAATTCTGCCCTCTGCGGTATCAGGTATTCCATCCTCATCAAGGCAAAGTGCAACAACCGCACCGCCGTATTTTTTTACAAGAGGAAATACCTGTTCCATAACTTCCTTCTTGCCATTAACAGAATTAACCATCGGCTTGCCGTTGTAGATTCTCATAGCAGTTTCCATTGCATTCATATCAGTTGTATCAATCTGCAGAGGAAGATCAAGAATACTTTGCAGTTCAAAAACAGTATCTTTCATCATTGCTGTCTCATCTATTTCCGGAAGTCCGACATTAACATCAAGAATGTGTGCTCCCGAATCAGCCTGTTTAGTTCCCTCTTCAAGGATATATGTCATATTGTGGTCACGTAATGCCTGTTTAAACTTGGATTTACCTGTAGGATTGATTCTTTCTCCGATAATTACGGGCACTTTTCCAATTTCTACCGCATGGGAATATGAAGACACAAGCGTAATATCTTTTTCCACAATAGGAATCGGCTGTAAATCCTTACATCTGTCGTATGTTGCCATGATGTGTTCAGGTGTTGTTCCACAGCATCCGCCGATAATCCATGCTCCGTCTTTTACAAGAAGCTCCATATAACCGGCAAATTCTTCAGGTCCTACATCATAAACCGTCCTGCCATTTTCAGATCGTGGAAGTCCGGCATTAGGATTGATAATAAGCGGTACAGAAGCGTATTCTGCCATTTCTTCAAAAATCGGTTTCATCTGTTCAGGTCCGAGTCCGCAATTCATTCCTATAGCATCAACATTAAGCCCTTCAAGAAGTGCTACGACTGCTGCCGGAGTTGCTCCTGTAAGCATTTTATGGCTTTCATCAAAAATAACGGTCGCAAAAACAGGAAGATCTGAATTTTCTTTTGCGGCAAGAACAGCCGCCTTAAGCTCATAGGTATCACTCATTGTTTCAATAAGGATGAGGTCCGCCCCCGCTTTGTCGCCTATTCGTACAATTTCCGCAAATACATCAACCGCATCAGCAAAATCAAGCGTTCCCATAGGTTTTAATAATTTGCCGCAGGAGCCTATATCAAGTGCCACATAAGCCTTTTTACCCGTTTCGGCAACAGCTTTCTTAGCATTGGCAATACCCGCTGTAATTATCTCTTCAAGATTATCAAACTTAAATCTGTTAGCGCCGAAAGTATTGGCATTAATAATATCCGCTCCGGCATTGATATATGCCTTATGAATATCTATCAAAATTTCCGGTCTGGTAAGGTTCCAGGTCTCAGGAAGTTCTCCCGGTTCAAGACCTCTTTCCTGTAAAAGGGAGCCTAGTCCGCCGTCAAAAAATAATATTCTTCTGCCTAATTCATCAAGGATGTTCATAAATATTCTTCTTTCTTATCTTCTATATTGGCATTCGGCATTACCACAGGCTTCACAGCCCTCCAAATGGCATTTTGTATCTATTTTACTAAGTCCCATAATGGCGGATACCGACTTTTCAGGAATCATTATTCCCCCTTCAGACAAAGTAATCCCTATTAATTTGGTGGCATTTATTGCATTAAGGAATTTTCCCTGATGACTTAATGCAAAATCTCCATATCCCGGACTGAATCTCGGTCTGACGTATAATCCCTCTTTTTTAACCTTTGCGGTTATGTCATTCTGACAGTCATTACAATAATCTTCGATTGCAGCTGCCGCAGCAGCCTGAATTACTGCAGCTTTGGCTATGTCAAGTTTAAGTGCTTTATTAAGAAGGCGGTCAACATCTGTTCCTAACGTTGCCGCAAAAAGAACGGCCTCACTACAGCCTCTTAAATTTTTTGCAAGATTATGGCTTTCAATGGTGAGGCCTGCTACAGATATCACGTCATCTTCTGATATAAAAACATCAAAGCGCCTGTAAACATTTTTTGGTTTGGCAGCCGCTTCAACTTCCTTTATGCAGTTATTAATTAATTCCATTACCTTGTCATCAGGAATATTCTGTCCGTATCCAAGGTAACGGATTACTTCTTTTCTGGTTATCATTTATTTAATAATCTCCGAAAGATTCTTCTGGATTCCCGCAGCTACTTCCGGCTTATTCATTGAATATACATGAATATGATTTATTCCATTGGCAATTAAATCAATAATCTGGTCTGTAGCATAAGCAATTCCCGCCTGCTGCATTGCCGCAGGATTAGTCCCGAAATGGTCCACAAGATTTCTGAATCTCTCAGGCATATTACTGCCTGAAAGCTTAAGTGCATTGGCAACCTGCGTAGCTCTTGTAATAGGCATTATTCCGGGTACCACAGGTACGACGATACCCTGTTCCCTTATCCTGTAAAGGAAATTATAGTAGATATTATTATCGAAAAACATCTGTGTTGTAAGGAATTCACAACCTGCCTCAATCTTTTTCTTAAGGTTACCGATATCTTCCTTCTTATTAGCGGCATCAACATGTCCCTCAGGGTAGCATGCTCCTCCTATGCAAAAACTATCGCCGGCGTATTCTTTTATTTCTGATATAAGCTCTGACGCATATCTGTAATGTGCAAAAGGATCTCCGTCATAATCTTTAGGTCTGTCGCCTCTTAATGCAAGAATGTTCTCAATTCCTTTAGTTTTCATGGCATCAAGAGATCTATGTATATCATCTTTATCCGCACCTGCACAGGTTAAATGTGCAATAGTGCATACATCGTATCTTTTCTGGATATCACCGGCAATATCTAAGGTGCTCTTACTTGTGCTTCCTCCGGCTCCGTAGGTAACACTCATATATGCAGGCTTCAATGCGGCAACATTCATTGCAGCATTATAAATTGATTCATAATTGGCTTCTGACTTGGGCGGAAAAACCTCAAACGAAACCGTTACTTTATCTGATTTGAGCAAATCAATAATCTTCATTGGTTCTATATCCTTTCAGATAATGACGGATTATCTTTTTCTTCCAAGTATTCTGAGCAGATGGAGAAAAAGATTGGTTATATCAAGATAAATTGATATTGCACTGTCTACCGCATTGTCCACTGTCTTGATATATCTTTGTGCAACGTAATAATCATATCCGATGTAGAGGCTGAAAATTACTGCTCCAATCCATGAATAAATGTAAGAATCAATACCAAGGAATGTCATTACTATTCCGGATAAAACAAGCCCAATCAGTCCTGCGAACAATAAACCGCCGATTCTTGAGAAAAAGTTAGGATATATTATGCTTAAAGAAATCATACATCCTGTGATTATCGCGGTAAAAAGGAATGCAAGTCCTACTTCTTCCGCTCCTATTCCGCCGTAATATGAAACAACGGAAGCCACAACAAGCCCTACCGGCACAACTACCATATTATATCCGATAAAACTGACAACCGGACTCTTACTCTTATATGAAATTACCTGACCGCCAAATGCCAATGCAAAATATGCAATAAGGAAAATAAACGGATTAACGCTTGCAACAAAATCACCGCAAAAAGCACAAAGAACAACGTTCATTGCCACTCCCCATAACACTGTTGCTCCCAGTGTAAGGTTGTATATTCTGTCTGAAACAATTACATCACCACTGTGAAAAACCTGCATCTCGGCTTTTCTTTCACTTGCCATACTCATATCAATATCCTCCTGATTTTTTAAAAATTATAACATAATTATTTTATCACTGCTATAGAAAATTCTTCCATTATACCGTCAAATATCTTATCGGATAAAAGATTACTCCTGCCGGCAAACTCTTCCAAGGTCACTCTGTCACCTTTTCCATGCAGAATAACAGTCACTTTGCCATCACCTTCACCACAACAGTATATAATTATATTATTCTCATCATCTGTCCTGTATTCGGTTATTGTGCCCTGTGCTATATCTTTATATTCCTTACGGATTGCAATAAGCCTTCTGTACAGACTGTATGTATCTTCATCCTGATATTTGGAATCCCACAACATTCCACGTCTGTTGTCAGGGTCATTTCCCCCTCCGATTCCATATTCGTCTCCGTAATATATAAAAGGCATACCGGGTAAAAGCAGCGACATTGCCGCAGCAAAACATTGTTTTTTCCTATCATTACCGCACATTGCAAGAAAACGCGGAGTATCATGTGTATCAATCAAATTCCACAACACATTGAATATCTGTTGTGGAAACATTCCTCTTATATGTCCTATGTCTTCAACCGCTTCGCTTGCAGTTATACTGCTGTCCATAACATAATCTTTTACCAGACGCCAGAAGCTGTAATTCATTATGCTGTCCCATTCATCACCGTCAAGATAATCCCTGCCGTGCTGCCAGTCTTCTCCAACAATGAGGGCATCTTTTTTGACACTGCGGATTGCTTTTCTGAATTTTTTCATAAATGAATGGGAAATCTCATCTCCGACATCAAGTCTCCAACCGTCTATGTCACATTCCTCAATCCAGTACTTGCCTACGTTGGTAAAATATTCTGCCGTTTCATCATTGGACATATTAAGTTTTGGCATTCCGCCATAATATGCAAACGTAAGATATCCCGGAATTTTAGTTCCCGAACCCATATTGATGGGATATTTTTCTATATAATACCAGTCATAATACCTGGAACTGCTGCCATTCTTCATTACATCCTGAAAAGCAAAAAAATCGGTGGCTGTATGATTAAAAACTCCGTCAAGTATAACCTTCATACCCATTTCGTGGCATTTTTCCACAAGCTCTTTCAGGTCTGCCTTAGTTCCCAGATCAGGAGATATCTCATAATAATCTACAGTATTATATTTATGTGTTGACGGAGATTTAAAAATCGGTGTGAGATATAATATATCTATTCCAAGTTCCTTAAGATGGTCCAAAGTATTAATTATTCCTCTTAAATCACCTTTAAGGTCTGTTTTGTCTCCTATCGGTGCTTTATACCAGACATTCTCCGGTACATGCTTTGTTGTAGCATATCTTGCAGGAAAAATCTGATATACAACCTTACCTGCCGCCCAATCAGGGACATCAATTCTTTCTTCTTCCCTTAACTTGCATGTGCAGTTATACATTCTGTCAATGTCTGTTATTTCATTTTCGGAAAAATATTCACTTCCGATGAATACTTTTTCTCCGTCATTTCCTGTTATTTCAAAATAATATCTTATACATCTTATGCTGTAATCAAAGTACACCGTTGTCTCATAATAATCGCAAAGCCTGTCTGTTGCGATTTTTTTCATCATATGTGCCTGCTTCGTATCTTTTACTTCAGGCTTCATATACTTATCCAATGTATGAAGTACAATTTCCGATACATCGCTTTTTTTAGTCTGTATTCTAAATAAAAAACCGTTATTTCCAACTGATAAGCAACATCTTTTATCTGCTATATGTCTTATTGCTGAAAGTTCCATATCTTCTCCTTAAAAAGCATTCTTTAGGACAGCTCATTTCCCGCAAAGATATCTTTTTTCAAAAAATCTTTGATTAACTCCACATATCCAAGGCCCGTTTCTCTACCTATCATATATACCCTGTCTATCTCTTCGGTTCTGGTCTCCATACTTCCTATATTAAGAGCTTCCGGTGGTCTGATTACCAGCACTTTTCCTTCTTTTTCCCTGCTCTCAATGTAGCTGATTGTGTCATTATATCTGAAATGTCTGTCTCCCATTGATTTTACCATATTAGGATACTTGTGTAAAAAGATTTTTGCTATCGGCATAAATTTATTTTTTTGTTTTACATAATGCAGGGGCTGGGTCAGTATTACAACATTCCGGTCAAATCCCTGCTCTTCCATAAATTTAAGTGGTATTGAATCTCCTATTCCCCCATCTAACAGATTATGCCCATTAATATTCACCACTTTGGACACAAGGGGCATGGATGCAGATGCTCTGAGCCATTCAATATCTTCCCGCTCTCCGTCACTGCATTTATGATATACAGCTTTTCCCGTAACAACATCCGTTGCCACCGCATAAAATATCATTGGATTAGCCTTAAAGGTCTCCTTATCAAAAATGTCCAGTTTTTCCGGTATTTCATGGTAACAGAAATCCACATCATAGGCATTTCCCGTTTTTCTAAATGATTTCATGCTTCCGTATCTGTAATCTTTGCAATACTGCCTCGTATACCTATAGGCTCTCCCAATCTGTTCTGACTTATAATTACATCCAAGCACAGCTCCCGCCGATACGCCAATTGCCCCATCAAAGGTTATCCCTGCCTCCTGCATCACATCTATAACTCCGCAGGTAAACATACCTCTCATTGCTCCGCCTTCCATTATCAATCCTGTCTTCATTGATTCTCACCATCCAATTTATTTTAGTCCTAAAAAGTCTAACAGTCCCTCACATCCTTCTACCACATCTTTATAGGTCTCGTCAAATCTGCCCGTATACCATGGGTCTGCAATGGACCTGCCCGGTTTCCCTGCAAAATCCATCAAGAGCCTAATTTTATTATCTTTGTCGGGTCCCGTTATCATTATTGTATTTCTTATATTATTACCATCGGCGCACAATAAATAATCATAATATCCGTAATCTTCTTTTGTTACCTGCCTTGCCCTTTTCCCGGTAAAATCTGTATATCCCGTCTTTCCTATCCCGTGCTTCAAAAGTTCCTTCTGTGCCGGTGGGTAAACCGGATTTCCTTTGCCGTTCCATATCTCTTCCGTGCTGGTGGCTGCTGATGCTATCTCCAGAATGTCTTTCAAGCCCCGCTTCTCAGCCATGTCTTTTAATATATATTCTGCCATGGGGGAACGGCAGATGTTGCCGTGGCAGATGAATAAAACTCTAATCATAAATTTCTCCTATCATAAAAAGCCGAGAAATGCCGAATTTTGCGTTGTTTTATCAGCTTTTCTGGGCATCGTATTTTTCCTGTTAATGACTACACTTTTTGCAAAATACTTCAAAATGGTGCAATTCAAGGCAGTGTGTAGTAGTCAAATCGTAGTCAGTTAAGGGGGTTCAGACTACTGATGGGGGTGTGCATTATTTAACGAAAGGGTGTGCTGAAATCAACACACCTTATTTTTATCATTTCTTGTTCTCACAATAAATTATGAATGTTCTCTTTGATATCATTAATAACAGCATAATTATCATGAACGAAAAACTATATACACATATAGTTAAAATTAGTTTTGCTTTCTCGTCACCCATAATAATAATTGCTATCGAAAGAATAGATGCAATCAAGGAAAGAATATTTGATGTCATAATAGAAACAAATGTTTCACCGACTACCTGTTTTTCAATTTCATTATCACAATCAAGTTTTCCGACCAAAATAGCTGCAAAACCAAATAATACAGTGAATACAAATGCAAATACTGTTGTCAAAACCCCTGCTAGTGTATCGTCAATTATACTTCCGAATCCAAACGTAATAATGACTGATAAAACAATCGGAAAAAATATAAAACAAACAATATCCCAAACCGATATCTTATCTGTCTTTGCGTTTTTGAAAACTTGTAATTGTTTTATTAATACTGACAATATCCTTACTTTCTTATTTCCAAAGAGCATCATACACACAATTACCATAGCCATCACAATTAATATAATCTTACTTGGCATACTACACCTCCCCAGATTCTATTATATCCTTATAATAGTCATCAGCCAATTTTGTAAGCTCTCCTACAAAATCATGTGAAAACCTACAGGCCTCATGAAGGGCATTTGATATATCATGAGCTCCCATAATGCTTTCAAACTCATTCCACTTTACCTTTTTATAACGATTTCCAAGTCGAAGTTTAATCTCCGCATCATTATAATCATCGGAATCCTTTAACTCCGCTTTAATTTGAGCAAACGCCTCCGCCTGATCTATTTTACCTGCTTGCATATTCTTAAATACACCTAGTATTTTTTTGTTTTCACTAGCCTCAAGATTTAGTCCCAAATCTCGGATAATATTTTTCTTTTTTGATCCTTTTATATTGTCCGCAACATCAGAAGATTTATCATGCTTAACAAACTGTAATGTGATTTTTGTTGCTGTTGCATCCTTGAGCCCATCTGCCATTGGAACAATCAATTCCATTTCCAGTTTCAAACCTTCCGATTTGATAGCTTTATTAGCAGTTTCTAAAAACACGCTCTTACATCCAGAACCATTTTGTCTATGAAAAATAGCATATAGACCATCTTGGCTCTCATAAATAAAAACATGATGCTCATATAGTGCTGCAGAATCAGAACCAAAATCATACTTTTTCCCAGAGTTTCTTTTTACTACTGTGACAGGTTTTCCTTGCTTTCCAGCACTAGGAACAAGATGCCACATTTTTAACCCCTTTTTTTCTTTTTCTGATATTTTATCTTCATCTAAAATAATTGCTCTATCTGTATTCTCACCAATTGCCAAATTTTTCGTATATGTTTGATAAACATCAATAAAATTGGAAAAAGAATATTCCGGATCTTTTCCCTCTTTTATAGCTTCCCTCTGTTTTTCAAGTAAAGGATTATTTCTCTGAAGATAACTAAATTTACATTTATACGCTGTAAGAGTCTCAATCTTTGCCATTTCATCAACCTTCCTAATGTGTTTTTTACTTATTTTCTTCTCTTGTCTCGCTGTTCTCTATTTCCTTAAGAGAATGTCCATCTTCATCCTTCCAGCTTGTCAAACCATTTGCGCTCTTGCCAATCACAAACATAGCAGCATATGATGGACTGGAAAACAAAACATCTTCTTGAAGAACGCCCTCAACAATACTTACCTTTCGTCTCTGCTCTTTAAGTACTGTTGGAATTGTATCATCATCTTCCACAGCAATGCGACTACCTTGTAGCACAACAAAGCCCTCAGAAGTGCGTATTCCATCTGCTTCAACTTTACCCAATCCTTTGATAGTTCTTTCCAAATGCAGATTCAAATCCTCCAAGTTCTTTTTTCCTCTACTATCGTTAGCAAAAGTTACAGGCTTATTTAATGGTTCAAGAACCTTATATCCTAAAGCACTGATAAGCGTTTTTACATTATCCACAAACTCTTCCATAACAGCAATCTGTGATTCCTTCATAACCGTATTCTTATATGTATTCTTTGTAAGTACGGTATACCTTTTGCATACTCTTGCAATCTCAACGAAACGATTTTCAAGATATCGAATCAGTGCTTTGTTTAAATCTCTGCCAATGAATATTACGGCAGTTGTCCAATAATACTTTTCTTTTTCAGCCTGATAATCTCTAAGATGCTGAACTAATCTTTCTTTTACATTCTCAGCTTCTCCAATATAAACTGAATCAGAGCCATCATCTTCCTTGCAAAAAAGGAAATAAACACCTGCTTGTGTAATATCTTCTCTGTTACATGAAGCTACCTCAATCCTAGGTATCTTTATTGCCTTGCCATTCCAGTTTGATAACTCCGCTGTTATCAAACTATCTGCACTTCCATTTACAAGAAATAATTCTATTGATTTACCATATGACATTTTGTTCATCCTCACATTTGTTAAATTTCAATTTCATCTCGCAGATAAAATAATGTAAGCCTATACTAATTTTATCGGCAATTTTACTATCAACAAACACATCGTTGTATATTCTAAAATCCAAAGGTACCTAGGACTCGCTCAAATGCCAATAACAACTCATAGTATTATTTCTCATACTTTATCGTTCAAAAATGGTTACAAAATCCTCAAGTTATATTATATCAGCCAAGGCATATTTTTACCAGTCAAAAATGCACCCAAGCTATAAGCCTGAGTGTCCTCAAAATCTCTTCCTTATTATATTATCATACCACCTTGAACATATTCTGTTTCAAAGGCTTATCATCCGTATCTGAAATTCCCATCTCTTTTCTGGCATTTTCCAATCCCTGCATCTTCTGTAGTTCCTTTTCTGCATCCTCAAGTCCTACATGGGTATAAACATTGAGCGTCACAGCTATATCCGAATGTCCCATCAAATACTGCAGTGTTTTAGGATTCATGCCGGACTTTGCCATATTGGAACAATATGTATGTCTGCAAACATGAGGAGTAATATTGGGCATCTGAACCTTATAGATTTCATTGTACCTGCTGACCATATGATTGAATCTGTGTTCCCAATGCATGGCTACAAGTGGCATTCCATCCTTGTCCAGAAAAAGGAATCCCTTGTAACCATCTACCACTTTTTCAACCTTATAATCTGGTCTATCCTCAATAATTGCTTGAAACATCTCTGTCACTTCATTTGTCATTGGAATAACCCTTGTTCCGGCATTTGTTTTTGTTGGCTCAATTACATACTCTCTTTTGGAAGTTCTTTGCAGCTGATGATTAATATTGATGGTTCTTTTCTCTAAATCAATATCCCTCATCGTAAGTCCACAAAATTCCGAAATTCTCATACCAGTGTGGAAAAGGATGTAAATCACTTCATAATATTTACAATAAACCACATCATCATGTATGAATTTCAAGAATTTTCGCATTTGGTCTTTTGAAATTGCTTCCCTTGTGACAGCATCATTAACTACCACTCCAGCTAATTCAAATTGGAAGGGATTTTTCATAAGAACGTCATCATCCACAGCCATCTGAAATGCCGGGCGAAGAACTCCTCGCACTGTCTTTATCGTGCTATGCCCTCTCCCATCTTCCTGCTGCATCTTTATCAGAAATAACTTTGCATCAGATGTCTTTATTTTTGATATCTTTTGACTTCCAAAAGGCTCATTTTTAAGAATATTTCTTACAAAATTATAATTGGCTAATGTGTTTGGTCGCATTCCCACCTTAGTCTTAAGATATCTCTCCACCAATTCATTATTCAGTTACAGAACCTGCCACAGAACCACATGACCGATTTGGAGGATGCAAGAGGCATCGTAAAATCTGGGGATTATGAACTTATGAATATGTTATACGATGATGTGCCAGATGCACTCTCACAGCTTATCCGTACTGCTTTTATCCCAAAGCTGGGATAAAAGTTCTGTGTATCCGACTTCTCTGCGATTGAAGCCTGTGTTATTGCTTTTCTGGTAAAAGAGAACTGGCGTATGAAGGTGTTTAAAGAAAATGGAGACATCTACTGTGCCTCTGCATCAGCCATGTTCCACGTCCCTGTTGAAAAGCACGGTGTTAACGGACACCTCCGCCAGAAAGGTAAGATTGCAGAACTTGCCCTTGGATATGGTGGCTCAGTTGGTGCTTTAACTGCTATGGGTGCATTAGATACGGGACTGTCAGAAGATGAATTACAGCCACTTGTTGACTCTTGGAGAGCCTCAAATCCGAATATCGTGCAGTTCTGGTGGGATGTTGACCGTTGCGTTAAAACAGCTATCAAGCAGCGTACTGCCACTGAAACACACGGCATCAGATTTGTATATCAGAGTGGTATATTGTTTATTGTTCTTCCATCCGGCAGACGTCTCTGCTATGTAAAACCAAAAATTGGTGAAAATAAATTCGGTGGTGAATCCGTTACATACGAAGGTGTCGGTACTAATAAGAAGTGGGAACGCATCGAATCCTATGGTCCAAAATTCGTAGAAAATATTGTACAGGCAATCAGCCGAGATATCCTCTGCCATTCCATGCGTACTCTCTCCCACTGCTTTATCGTAGGTCATGTACATGATGAACTGATCATTGAAACACCTATGGATGCTGACCTTACTGCTATCTGTGAACAGATAGGCAGAACCCCAAAGTGGATTTACGGACTGCTCCTTCGTGCCGATGGATATGAAACAGCCTTTTATAAAAAAGACTAACAGAAAAAGTAACCGTTAGCGTTACCGTCAGAAATTTGACTAAAATAACCCCGATGGCTCGTGCTACCATCGGGGCATTTTACATTATCTATGGTTGTCCAGTTTCTTAGCAAGTTCTGACATCACATCATCCTTACGACCTCTGAGCGTTCTTCTGGAAATTCCAATCTCGTCTGCTACAGACTGCTGTGATTCCTTGTTGACCACCATTTTTACCAAACGCATCTTCTCATCTGTAAGTTCATTTAATGCATCATGTAAAGCATCAACAACAATCTTATATGCCACAAGTTCTGAAATGTCACTATCGTCCTCTAAATCATATCCAGTTTCAAGAAGAGCCTCATAAGATGTTTCTAATTTAATCTGTGCATCTCTGTCACGCTCTTCCTTCCTTACCCAGTTGTTGAAGGTTCTGTTCATGAGATCTGCTTCTTCTTTTGAGGCTGCACCAAAAATCGCATAATAGCGTTTTTTTCTGCCTGGCAATGCAATGTTAGCAACTGGAACATCATGCTCCTTGTAATGCTTAATCGTTACTTCATCACCATCCTCAATCGGTACAAAATATGGAAAATCATATCTTGTAGCTCCATCAACAGTTACCTTACATTCGTTATTCTTTTTTACCATGATTGTCCTCTTTTCCGCCTTGCAGCGTTCGCACTGAGCGAGGATAATCCGTCTGATGGCACGACAACGAGACGAGACACCATAGAATTTTAGAAGTACCCTTTATCGGTAAATCTAAATTCTATGTATCCTCGCCCAATGTCGGCCGCCATTTGGCTTAAATATTATTTTTATGAACATCTTTGGATGTTCAGATGGCATCACAGCGTCTGTGAAACCACCTCAAAACCAAAAATCTTAATTTCTTATATTTGTTTATTCTCTTTTTTCTTTTCAACTTCATAAGAAAACACACGCAAGCAAACGGAGAATAAGAGAATAAGGGTTATTTCGTTTCATGGCTCATATTAGCCATAAATGTTTCATAGTTATGAAGCTATATATCATTTAATAAACCTTGCGTTCCTCTTTACAGTTTTATTATAGATTCCGATTTTTCATCTGTAATTGCTCCTGACTTGCACAGCACTTACAAAAAAATCAGCATAAAAAAAAGAGGCTATTGCCTCATGGCAATAACCTCAATCACTTTGATTTTAAATAAACATTTCTGGCATATTATAAATAACTCTTTCTACTTCTTGTCGAACAGATTCTCTGTCGCAGTTCAGAAGAGTTCTTCTAATACGCATCACATTATTTGCATCAATTTCAATATACATTTCTTTATTTTGTTTTATAAATCTTGATGTTTCTCTAGTAAAACCGCATTTCTGTAATAATATACTAATCTGATTTGTTGTGCCTTACTCAACATATTCATACCAGTCATTTCCAAGTTCTTCAACATTTTCTCTCTGCTTACAAGCATTGGAAAATTTCAGAAAATAATTTGATATTCTAAAGGTTACATGTAAAATACATTTTTGTTATATCATAAAAGTGTGCACAAATCCATTAATTTTTTCATTTTCATATCTGCGCTGTTAACCAAAAACTTTTCTCCAATGCATTCAACCCTTATAGATCTGCTCAACTTGTATTTGCACTTATATGTAATGTACTTTTACTTTTTAGCAATTATTGATAATTATACTCTCTTTCCGTTTGAGTCTTTCCATCTCCTGCATACCTTTACTTTAAATCCCAAACACTTTACCTTTTCAACATTTTGTATATTATTTTTCCAATCAAATTGATTAAAATACCATCTTCCCTTCTTAACATCTACGTATCTGCTCAATTCTTCCAAATAAATCATATCAACATCTGAGAATGAAAACCCATATGAATATATTTTTTTAATGCCTGATAACTTACGAAAAAATTTTATATTATCTACTACTGCTTGATTAGTGTTTTTTCTTAACTCTCTCTTCAATGAATTATAAGCATCTGTAACACCAATATAGTGTTCAAATTCATTAAATTCAGTATCGTCCCCATGCCCAAAATAAATGTTGGTGTTTCTATCACCTGCATTCCCATGAATATGGCATATATTATTACTTGAAATTTTATACAATTTTTCCAATGTTAATGTATAATTAAATGAAAGGAACAAACTTTTCTTAAAGGATGGCTTTTTACTTAATTTTTTTACCTTTTGAAAATCAATATTAGCCAGTTCACTAAAAACCCACTCTCTAAAGAGATTTACTAACATACGATAAGCACCTACAACGGAATTGGTTACATCTTCATTTTCATAAACTGAATGAAATATGCTATCATCTTCATCAATATCTATTAATTTATATGCCCATTCATTATCGTATGCAATGTTATATATAAATTCATTTCCCAAGCATTCTTCCAAATTATTCCAATCCATTGTTGAACATTCATCTATTGTACGAATCAAAGATCCAACTACTTCATCCATATTATATTCTTCATCACCATCCGGCATAAGAGTTGACTCAAGAATCCCGTCATAATTTTCATTAAATTCCGGATATTTATTTATTAAAAACTTCCTAAAATCAGCATATTTAGTATTCATATCATGACCATAACAGTCAAAACCATTTCCAATAATATATAATGTTTTCACTTTACAATCTCCTCCGATGTCCTAATCCTATCCACATTATGTTACCATAGTCTAATTATAACACATTCTCATCATTCAACAATCACTTCATTGGCTCTTGTAATCCAAAGCCTACCTCCATCGCACTCAACCATATTTTCTTAGGGATATTCCAAAAAAAATGGCATTTACCCCCTGTAAATTGCCCTGTTTATAAGCATAAGAAACGGCAGGCAACTAAGTATTACCAGTCCCTGCCGTTTAATGAATCTTATACTATTTCTGTATTTGCCTGTTTAACAACTTGGATTTTCTATGTTATTATGCTACTAGTTCATGAATAGCTTTCACAATTGTAAGTCCATAATCAACAAGAAAATTCTTCTGTTCTTCAGAATATGACTTTCTTTCCGTTATTGCTTCATCTGTACAATGTCTAAAGCATTGCATTTTCTTTCTATATTTTCTTACTACTGCATCATCAATAAATCCACAACACACTTTTTCATATTCTAGTGCAATAAATTCCCCGTCTTTTTTCAACATATTTTCAATAAGATTTGCGATTTCAGCAAGTTTCTCATCAGTATGCATACTATTGAAGGATGCCTGTCTAGTGGAAATTTCAATAAATTTATGATTTATAGAGTCATCCACCTCAATATTGCAAGTTTTTTGCTTAAATGTCAGTTCCGCAACAAAATCTCTTCTAGTCGCATAACGAACGGTTCCTTTATCATCTCTTCCCAGCGCAATAATTCGATTCCTAATATCTCTATATGTAAAGTCAGCCGGTTCAACAGGGGGTCTTGCCAATATCCTAGGAAATTCTTTTATCTCATACCCTTGTGTATATAGATAATATGTTACTAGATAGAACCAACATCTGTTTTCATTTGAAAAATTAACATCAGGCTGACACAATTCCTTAAATTTGGTTATTGCTTCTTCGACATCATAAATTTCAAATTGATAATCTTGATTCTCTATTTCGCCATAAAAAACATTGTATGTACAGTTTACCTTTTTTATAGAATCAAAAAAACGATAATGATATTCAGATTTTTTTATATTTTGTAAATAAAATTCTTTCAAGTCTATCAAAGTGTTTTCACCGCCTCCACAAATACTTTTTATTACAATCAGCTTCTACTTAACTATCTCCTAGATTCTGAAATTTTTGCTCATGTATGGTTTCCTTTAGTTTCTCTGACGTTATTATGTCATTTTTCTTTCTATGAATCATCCTATGACAATTTAAGCATATCGTTATCATATCTGTTTCTGGATTAGGAATTAATTCTTCATCCAATGAAAACAGTGGTTTTTATGGTGTACTTCAATATAATTTTCACCAATATATCCATACTTCTTATTAAAGTCAAAACCACAAATTTGACATTTTGTTCCATGTATTTTTATTGCAGCTTCCCTATATTTTGAAACCCTCTCATATCTAGTTGTATAAAACTCAATCCTATTTCCTTCTGCTTTATTAATAACAAACGATTCATTGCTTTCCAATATGGGAATATGTGATTTTTTCTTTTCCTCACATAATTTGTTTATAGCATCCATATACTTCTCTGGAACATTTTGCGCAACAGAATTAAACTTCTTAAAATCCTTCCAAATCTTCAGAATATCTGATTTTGTGATTGAATCTTCGAAAACCAATATGTCCTCTAGATAGTAAACAGCTTCTCCTCTCCATGTTCTTCCCCACTCTAAGCGAACAGTCGCCTTTCCTATAATTTTACCTTTATACTGAAACAAAAATAGATTTTTACTACGAGCATCCATTATCGAATATGAATTAAAATACAAATTTGAAAAATGATTACCACTCTCCAACCCATTTGCAATCTCCAGCTTTGCAATCTCTTCTGTTTCAAAATCAAACATAGTTAATGGAAATATTCTGATGCTACTTAATTCTCCCATAAGCATTTCTCCCATATTATATCGTTAATCGCATACATTCATTATACCTTATATCGGCAAAATCGCATATCCATTTTATGTCATATTTCTGTAATATAAAAGCCGGATGCGTCAAACATTGATGATTACTGACGAATCCGACCTATTGTTGCTCACTTTCTGATTTTTTCTATTACAATATATATTCGAATTCAGATTTAATTTGTTTCAATTACACTCCTTTATACTTAAGGATACATTCCCCAAAAAAATCATGGTTCTAACTTACACCATGATTTTCTTCCAATTCTACATCATTTTGATTCTGTTCTCGCACCATCAACTGATTCAGATATGCTTCAAGCCTTGGTCTACAAATAAGATATTTGCTACCCCAACGAATGCTGAACTCTCCTTCATTGCTTTCGCACAGTCTTCTCATATTCTTTATTCCTATATTAAAATATGACGCAGCTTCTAGGATAGTTAGCATATACTTTTCAGGAATTGGAACCATGTCCTCATTATTCTTTTGATTCTGTAAATTTTTCATGTGTCATATCCTCCAATCTGATTTTATAAAGGCTATAACATATATCACTCCTACAGCAAAATAAGTCAACTTCCTGTTAATCTTTTCTCAGTTAATATACACTTTATCCATCTGTCTCATAGAAAAGTCTTATAATCCATACTTTGACCTCATATCAGAAATTACATGATCTGCGTCCCTGAAGCTTTCCTGTTCTCTAGACTTTTTCAATCTTGCAAGCATCTCCTCCTCAGTCATCGGTGCATATAATTTACTCTTTAACCCATTTACTACTCTGACCTTAATTGTACTATCCATGTTCAGTACCTCATTTCTTTATTGCAGTGGTAAATCACCTGTATTGTTTTTGCAAAAGTTGAAAGCTGTTATGTTACTGCTACTTTTTAACGATTGTTCCTTACATTTTAACGATTATCCACATTTTCTATTTTTCATTCCCTCATTCGTAGTATTACTGTAGTCCCCAAATGCTCTAACTACCAGACTATACCCCATTTTGCCCCGTTATTCCTTGATTTATAAGGCTTTTCACAGTCCTGCCGTGGCAGATGAAAAGTACTTTAATCATAGTTTTATTTCTCCTTGATTTGCCCCGGAATGCCCTACCTCGACTATCGTCTCGGTCGCGGCAGTCGCAAAATGCCCGATTATGCAAGCATATCGGGACACTTCGCTCGTTGCTTCGCGTATTTTGCAAGGTTTTCCGGGCTTCGTGTGATTTGCTCTGAAATTACAGATTGTGGCAAATCAGGGCAAAATTAAGCAAATTGTTACTACCTGTTAGTAGTAAAATTGGTAGTAAAAGGGAAAGGGTTACTACTAAGGCTTGGATACTAACGAATCAATATATCCATCTATTTCTTCTACATTTAAATATATTGGATTTTTAATCATAAACACTAAAACAATACGCAGAAAATCTACCGCCATTTTAGGTATATATATCCTAGTCTGATTATTTTCAATATAAATATCTTTATCTTTTAGTTTATCTCCATGTACAATTCTTGACCTCAAATTATATATTTTTTTCATATATTTTCTTCCATTTGTAGGCAAATATTGTTTATTTTCAACTTTTGAGATTACAAATGGCATACGACTTGCTATAGCATTTGTAATCTCTGTATGTGTTCCTCCCGCAAGTAACGATTCCAGTCCAATACACGCATCTGTTGTTATATCATCCAACTCTTCCCGTAACACGCATCTATTATAACGCATGAGTGAAAATTTCAACCTTTTTTCATTTTTCTGATATCCATCATATAGTGCAACTATATCATCACATTGTTCTTCGGATACATAAGAAACCGGTAAATTAATCCAATTTGATTTTATATATTTATGATTTACAAAATGTGATTTAGCACCATATACAGCGGCTAAATCCGCTGTGGTTTCATATATCCAATCTTGGGGTACACAAAAAATATGCTCATATCCTATTTCATATCCTGTAGCCAATCTAACCATCCCCATTATTTCATCTATTTTTTCTAATGGATAACTTAAATAGTCTTGAAAAAGCGAGATACCAGAATTTTCTTCATCCTTGCTGTAACTATAATTATGTAAAACTATCATATGTGTTGCACAAGCAGCAAGCCAATCTTCTGTCGCTATTTCATATTTACATTTAATCTGTCTTGCCTTTTGTAATTCTTCTGAAATTCTTATAATTTCAACATTCTCATCAAGTTTTATTTCTTTACCAAAAGTAGCTAAACAAATTGGAATACATATATCAAAATACAATGTGTTTTCCAAATAAAACAGAAGTCTTTGTGCAACATATGGCTTAATCATTTCATCGATGTCATCCGGAATCTTTTCTGTTGCATTAGTAACATACAAATATCTTTCAACTATATCATCCACAACTCCTCTAATAGTATATTCAGATAGTTTATCCTTTTTTGTAAATAACTTTAATATATCTGTTTCTGAATTAATCCAATCATTTATTTTTTCTATTTTTTTATAGTCTTTAAGATTAATATGTTCTGTTCTATAGGTTTCAAATATCAGCGAATAATATTTCTTATCTTTCGGATACTGTTTCATTTCGTATTTAGGAATTTTATATTTCAAAAAAGGAATTTTTTGTCTATCTTCTTCTTTAAAATATTTGTCATCATAGAAAAAATCAGTAGACAATCCAGGGTATTTATCCGTATAATATGTATTTTTTCCCAAATCGTGTGTTTTTATAAACTCGTGTGCATCTTTTATAATATCGAGGCATACATCTTTTATATCATTAAAAAGCTTAAGTGCCTGTTCATCCGTTACTGCCATTCAACCACTCCTTATAAAACATTCATTTAAATTTTATTATACTAATATTTATTGATTTTTTCCACAGAAAAAAACGCCCCAGCCTAATGCTAGAGCGTCATCCCACTTTCATATTAAATTACCTTAAACATTTTCTGTGACATCGGTTTCTCCTTCTTCTGCTCAACCTCCGCCTGTGCTTTCCTAAACTCTTCCATCCGTTTCAATTCTTCCTCAGCATCATCGAATCCGATATGCGTGTACACATTCATTGTAACCGATATATCCGAATGCCCCATGAGGTACTGTAGTGTCTTAGGATTCATTCCCGATTTTGCCATATTCGAGTAATAGGTGTGTCTGCATACATGAGGTGTGATGTTTGGCATGTACCATTTCTTGCGTTCTGGAACATATCTCGCAATGTATTTGAAGATATCTGCAAAGAGTCTGCCTTTTCCTAAATCTCCATGTTTGTAACGAGGATTCACTTCTGGCTTTAGCTCCATAAGAATTGGTACTAACTCATTGAAATCATCCACTGCCACGCTCTTACCAAGTAGTTTGTAGAATTCCTTGCAATTTCTAATAGCCTTATCAATGGTCATATCTCCATAGGTTTTAACACCATGAACTTCATCCCATTTGCTACGAATTCTTGAAGAACTGCGAAAAAGTCTGTCCATCTGCCCTGAATCTCCACCGCACCAAAATGCGAGAATATTACAAAGTGCCAAATCACCTTCACTTGCAGATTTGCCATCGTTATCTCCATTCCATAAAGCCTCTGCTTTCTTGTCATTAGCTGAAGAAAATATTTTCTCAAGAATGGTTTCATCCGGTAGATAACTGCCCGGAACAATTACAGGTTCAGTTGTTGTCTTTGCATTAGGCTTAACCATATAAGTATCAAGAACCCACTGAACTGCTTTTGTGCATTCATTAACCCCCTGCTTGTTCACAACATTTCCAGTAAGCATGATGAATCTCTTCGTAAAGCCTGCCGGATATACTTTAAGACCAAGCTTTCTGTTATTTGTTTCTGTCAAGCGCAAGACCAGGAGCGAATCCCACTATATGGATTCCTTTACCCGATATGCTTATCTCTGCGTATGACTTAACCTTGTTCACTAGCTTTCTTGCGAATTTATTTAGTTTTCCATTAACGACACAGTCATCAACGTCAATAACAATGACTTTGCCAAACACTCCAATACCGATTGCGTCATATCCGCCCTTTTTGAAAATGGCTTCTATTTCAGCTAAGGCCTTAAAGTGTTCTGGTTTACTAGGCGATGCCCTAGCTCCATTTGTCTGATATGGAATCTTATCCTTGCCCGGCTTAAGTTCCAGCTTTGCAAGGCAAAATAGTGGTTTACCTCTTATCCCTTCCGGGATTTTGTTATACTGAACATCCAAGTTTTATCAACCTCCTTTTTGTTATCCCTTCATAGACGGGAAAAGTTACAACCCCTTTCACATTCCTTTGGACAGGAAATCTGATTTTGAACGATAATTTGTGAAATTTCATCGTTTTCCTCCTCACTATTCGCTGGGCAGATAATCCCGGTTTGACAGAAAGAAAAACAATTTCTTATCTCTTTCAGGGGATATGTATTGAAAAATGATTAAAATGCTAATTTCAAAGCATATTTTTCAATTTTCAAAAAAACTTTTCCCCTCTACTCCTTCCAATTACAGTTGTGTGGATTTTGAACTACAGTTTTTGAAAAACATTTTTTTCTACAATACTTTGGGAAAATATGTTCAAGCGGCCGAGATTTTTTGAAATTTATCCCTTCTACTACATAAAAGAGAAAACTTGTATGATATGACGATAAGAAATTAAGACATCTATAAAAATGCAAAAAAATAAGGAGCAACCTTTTGGTTACTCCTAAATGTCAGTGTTATTATGCTATTTTACCTGTCGAATAATAAAGACCATAGTTATTCCATATCCCTGTGAAACTTCTATATTTTCAATAATCCATGGAACGAACATCCGATTATCCACAATATACCATTCATTTAATAATGCTATATCCTCGTCCTTTGCACCATGCTACCAAATGTATCTACCTGTTATACTGAATATGAAATGCAAATATCATTTTCATGTTTAATCAAATTTTAATGGAATCATCACCGCTATAATACTTCACTTTCCATTCATCCGGAATTCCACTAATCACATCGCCTATCATCCAATCCATTCCTTCCAAATCGAAATCTCCTTTTATTTCATTGATTTTCTCTTGAATATCTTTACGAGTTATTTTTTCATTCTCGCATACTAATACGCCACAAGTATTTTCATAATTAGATACATCTACCAAATTCAAAACCACCATAATAATTTCCTCCTATCTAATATCCTTTATTACCTTAACCGCCAACCCTTGAACAATACAATCCTGAACATAAAAATCATACATTGAATCATTTTCCGGATGAAGTCTTATTCTATGATTATGTTCGTCAATAAAAACTCGTTTTAATGTTGCATCATTTTCCAATAAAACAACCGCTACATCACCTTCATCAATATAATCTTGTTTTTTTACCAACACCAGATCTCCAGCCTCTATTCCTATATTAATCATTGACTCCCCAGTCGCTCTAAGAAAAAAATATTCTCCGTCATTTAATTCAGCTTTAGGAAATAAAATATAGTTTTCAATGTTTTCCTCTGCCAATATTGGTGTTCCACATGAAATACTACCTACAATAGGAATACTTACAGTTTCTGTTATTAACTTCTTTAATTTAACAGTCTGTGGTTTATTATTTTTACCAATCACAAGTCTTCCATCTTTTTTCATTTGGTTAATATATCTTGAAATTGTAGCCGTAGATAAAGATAATGCATCCGCTATTATATAGTTTGCAGGAAAAACGCCATTTAATTCATAAAATTGATTAATAAATGTTTCTATTCTATGGAAGTATTCTTCATTTTTGTGTTGCAATATTATCCGCCTCTCTAACTGAAATTTATATTACAGTTAGATTACCACCAAACATACGTTCTTGTCAACAAGAATTTTATAGTATACAAGGCATAAAAAATTTGATATAATTATTTATTATTATAAAAAGGGGATGGTGAAAAATGCCTTTCGACAATTCAACTTTATCTATGGCTGAAATAGAAGCTTTAGAACATAAATATTTGATGAAATATTGGTTTTTCTTAAAATTCTGCGAAGAAGAAATGGTTAATGGTCTCCAATCCATGGATGAAATTAGAGCCGATTGGGATGGTTTATATGGTGGAACAGGCAACATATCACAATTTGATGTTGGTTGCGAAAGAATTGTGTATGCGTTACTAAACGGAAAAATTGCTGGAAAACCCAATTCTAATCCAGTAAGTTCTGATTTATTTTTTGAAGTTGAAGATGCATATATCCATATCGATTTAAAATCAGTTACCACTAACGAAGGAACCGTTAGAAATGCAAGTGGAACAATCAATGATAACATCGGTGATTTCAACACAAGTATTTTCATTGGAGAAAATCAAAATTCCTATCAAGGAAATATGATAGTAAACGAAGGCAAACCTAATGAGCGTACTGATTTATATACGCCTAATCTTCCGGTTTTTTACACCAAGAGCAATGGCGATAAAAAAATAACTCTTACATATTTTGTGTGCCTTTTGAATAGTGGTGTTACACTTAAATCCGAACTTATTTCTATTATGTGTATGCCTAACGGTAAATTAGAACCACACTATCAGCATCGTCCACTTCGTGCCGGAAAAAATCCTGGAAAAACGCGTTTTAATTTTAGCCAAATTCCTACTTTTGAATTATTGGACGGCAATAAAAAAAGAGTTCGGATAATACACAAAAATCCAGATATGTCTGATTGGGTTAAAAATAAATTAAGTTTCTATCTTAATAACTGCGACCCACAAATAGAAGAATAATTCTTGAAGAGGATGAATTTACAACATCCTCTTCTTTATTTTTATACTATTTATTATAATTTCATAATCATTTTCACTTAGCCTTCTAAAACTACCTTGTACTTGACTTCCCCATCTGACCTTATTTTTTATAAAATCCAAATTATCCCAAATATCTTTTATAAACACTCCATCATAACAATTTTCGATAAATACAATGGGTTTTGTTTTTATTCTATGTGGCCATAAATCATATTGGTCATCCCAAATAGGTCGCTCAGAATAAAAGTATTCTCCGACAACCTCTGTAACAGCCATAAACTTAGAATGCTTTGTTACATAATATATTATTTTGTCTCCTAGTTCCATTTGTTGGAGAGATTTCTTATTTCTTTCAGGGAATCCGGCACAAACAAACTGATTATCAATGTCCCATTCATAATCAATTTCATTTGTCACAATCATATAATACTTTGGCATATGTCTCCTCCTTGCAAACTACTCCACTTCGTTATTTTCATTGTAGTTCTCTATAGCTTCTAAAATGCCTGCTGCTATTTTCGTTGCTAATTTTACAGGAACTGCATTTCCTATCTGTGTGTACATCTTATTCAAACTACCTGTGAATTCATACTCAAGAGGGAAAGTTTGTAAAATCGCACATTCTCTTGCACTTAATCTACGTTTTTTATTTACATGAATTTCCGGACTTGTAGCAGTAATTGTATCACTCGGTCTATCCCAATTTGTTATACGGAGCGACTGCTCAAACTTTATTTCTTTTTCTACCAAGTTTGTCACTGCCTCATCATATTTATCATCAAAGCCAAATATCTTCTTTAATTCCCACCAATCTTCCGGTTTAGGAATACTTCCTGAATTATTATCTTTACGGAACCAATGACCAGCTGTATAGGAATATCCAAAATGTTCATCTACCTTATTTGTTGTCCATCCTGCTTTGTCTCGCCAATAGCGAAGATAATCACATATCTCATGTTGATTGACCTCATATTTGCGCCCCCAAAATGTGTCTGCTACATTTTCGGATGCAACATGATTTCTAATTACAAATTCTTCGCTTTCTTGGTCTATCCCTAAGATTGAATAAAACCCTTCAATATCCGTAAGATTTGTTTTCTCAATATGCTCTTCTAATTCTTTTTTACTTACTCTTATCTCTTTCTTTGTAAGTTTTTTATCCGAAAGAAAACCAATTGCTTGTTCTGTTGTAATTGCAGGAATTAAGCCTTCTGAACTCTCAGATACGCCTTCTACATAATGAGTTGCAACTGGGTAAGGATTCTCCACACCAATTCTATTTCCAATAATAACCACACGTTCTCTTGCTTGTGGAACCCCATATTCTGCAGCATTAAGAATTCTTGCGTCAACTTTATAACCAATAACATTTCCGTCTTTATCTTTAAGGTTCTCGAAGTCAGACTTAATCATTTCAAAAACCTTACCGCCTTCAATGGACAATAATCCTTTTACATTTTCTGCTACAAAAAACTTAGGTCTCTTGTCTGAAATGACTCTTAGCATTTCCTTATACAAGAAATTCCTCTTATCTTCCATCGAACGCTTTGTGTTTGCGACAGAAAATCCTTGACATGGAAATCCACCAATAATAACATCCGGTCCATCTGGGATATCATCACTTGAAATCTTTGTAATATCTCCATGTACAATATGCTTTCCAATATTCTTTCTGTATGAATTAACTGCATCCTCAAAAAAATCATTTGCCCATATTATCTCAAATCCGGAATTAATGAATCCCAGATCCATTCCACCAGCTCCAGAAAATAAAGAAACAACTTTTAATTTATTAGGGTCATTCTGAACGACAAACTCCTCATTTTCATCCTTAACTAACTCAACAATATCACTAATATCACATTGCAAGGTATTGCAAATTTTCACAAGAACATCTGAACTAACCATTTCTTGCTTTCCAATCTTTGCAAGTGTACTACTACTAATTTTCGCCTGCTGACGCAGGTCAGTCTTGGTCATCTTCCTATCTATCAATATCTTCAATAGCTTATCATAACAAGCTTTCATAAAAAATTCTCCTTTGTAATTAAGATATCTTAATTATAGCACTTTAGTTTATATGCGTCAAACAAAATGTTCGATGCTTCAAACATTTTTTCTGTTGCTTTTAAACTAAAAACCACAATCCCAGTAGTCACCCTACCAACGATTGTGGCTTTTGTCATTCATATGTCATCCCTAAGTAGTCCATTACTACTAAGGCTTTCTCCCAAAACATGTGTCTTTATCCGGATTCTTCCCATGAGCCTTAGTAGTCTAAACCGTAGTAATTTCAAGGCTTTCCACCATATTATGCCGTACTCTGCCCCGGTCTGCGAAGGTATGCATTATCATAAAACTGAAGTGCCGTGGCAGATGAAAAGTATTTTTCTTCTTTAATACTACACTTTTTGCAAAATAACGCAAAATGGTGCAAATCACTTCCTTGTGTAGTAGTCAAATCCTAGTCAGTTAATGGGGTTCAGACTACGGATGGGGGTGTGCATTATTTAACAAAAGGATGTGCTGAACCACATACTATCATTTCAAACCATCACTTATTGTAAAAATAATTGATGCATATTTTCTATAAACTTAAAGTTATTTATTTCATAACATTAGCATTTATTATAAATATCAATTTATCTCTTCTTAATTGTGGACTCCGTAGAAATCCTATATATACAATACACACCCCATATTATCCACGTTATTTCCCATTTCATAGTAATTAAGCTAACAATGACATATATAAGAGCTACTGTAATTGCAACAATCCAATTAAATAGTTTAACTTTCTTCTCCTGTTCTTTTATGGTAACGTCAACCAAATCACTAATAATGTGTTCGGTAAGATCTGTATTTTGTATTATTTCTCCAGCAATAATTTCGGAGACTGATATATTAAGAGATATTGCCAATGGTTCTAGAAGTGATATATCTGGAAACCCTTTTTCTGTCTCCCACTTGGATACAGTAGCATTTGATACACCAATTTTTCCTGCTAAGTCTTTTTGAGTGTATCCTTTTTCTTTTCTTATCTGAGCAATCAGCAATCCTGTTTTTACATTATCCATTTAAAGAATCCTCCTTGCTTATTATGTCTTTATAATAGACAATGCTAATATTCTATTTCAATCAACGCATAGTTGATTACATCCATTCATCGTTGAAATTAGCATAATTCATAAAATCAGAATGGTGTAGACGCATCCTAAAAAGGTTAACTCTCTCCACGTTGTCAATACAAATGTGTGAAATACATCACACGGTTTTAAATAAAAAAAGATGCCTGCCACTAGGAAAGACACCCCTCTTTATCCAACATTGATATTTACATCTATTTTAATAGTTCCTGTTCTATACTAAGGACATCCGGAAAAATCAACTTCGCTCCCTTACTCAGATACCGCCATTGCCTTTTTCGGGGCATATTATAAAATAAAACAGCTTGTTGAAATGAGCGTAAATGGTCTGATTCAGGGATGCCTTCCGATTATGCGGTTCAATTATGGAGCAGGAAAACAGGCACGAGTAAAATCTGCATTTCGCTATGGAACAGCTTACGCAAGTATTATGATGCTGCTCGGAACACTGGTTCTGGCAATTATACCAACGCAGCTTTTGTCCCTGTTCGCTGCATCAGAGAGTATGCAGGAGTTTGGCAAAAGTGCCATGCGTATTATGTCTGTCGGATATCTGTTCTGCGGATTTACCACAATGATTGCTACTTATTTTCAGGCAATAGACAGAGTAATTGAGAGCAATATTCTTCAATTGATGCGTCAGCTTATAGTTCTTCTCCCTACCACAATTCAGTTTCATGCCTCACAAAAAAGCTATGAGCATCTTCATATATCCACTTATATCTTGACTGATCAATGCACCATTTCTGGAGAATCGTTCAATAATTGCAACATGCGGTTCAGGGATTCTCTACCCTTTTCGTCCGGTTTCCGCTATTTGGGTAGAGATTTTCAACCGGCGGCACCGGGATTCTCTACCCATATGAGAAATATCCGCCGTTTAGGTAGAGATTTCCAACCGGCGGGCCCGGGAACCTGATGAATTCCAAGAGCAAGATGAAAGCCGGATGCAACAAGGCTTCCAATTACGCCCTGAGTATATCAAGGGTGTGTGCCGAAGCTCCAAGGATATCCTGACGTTCGCATATTGAAAGATGATATTTTATAAACATTTCAAATTCTTCCTCCGTCAGTCTGTTAAGCTCCTGTCGCATGAAATCGGCTGCACCGTCAGGGGTAATTATCTGTATTCTTTCAAGTCCCGCAGCTTCATTAAGACTATTAATAGCCTCAAGCCTCATATAATCATATAAATCTTTTTCTTCTGAAAGTATCTGGAAATCCTCTGTCAGTTTTCCCTCTTTAATGCTTTCAAGGATATGCTGCTTCTTAAAACCGTATGTTATTACACCATATTCATTCATTATGTATGCCACAAGGATGGTTCCGCCTTTTTTACATACTCTTTTTGCTTCATTAAGAGCTTTTAACTTATCTTCAAAAGTAAAAAGATGGTACATCGGTCCGAATAAAAGAATCACATCATAGTAATTTTCAGGATATTTCTTGAGATTAAGTGCATTGCCCTGTTTAGCGATTACATTACTGTTTTTTGCTTTTAAAAGACCAAGATTATGTCTCACAAGCTCTATCGCTGTCACTGTATATCCTTCCTCTGAAAGCGGTACTGAATACCTGCCTGTACCCGCACCTATATCCAGGATATTGATGTCTGCCGGATTATCACATTCAGGTATATATTTATGTATATACTTCATGGAAGTTATATATTCTACCCTGCCGTGACGGGAATCCAGTCTTTTCTCTTCGTTGAATTTATTGTAGTGGGCTTCTATTTCATTCATGGTTTTCTCTCCTGTTATTTTGAAAATATTTTCTGAGAAGCAAGGCAGTTACAACGCCTGTTACAAATTCTGCAACAGGGAACGCAAGCCATACTCCCGTTATACCAAATATTGATGAAAGAACCAATGAGCTTATCACATTCATGACAAATCCTCTCATTATGGATATTAAAAAAGTCCTGCCGGCCTGTTCCGTGGCCCCGAAAAATGCCGCGCATACAATATTTAATGAGGCAAAAATAAATCCGATAAAATATATTCTCATTCCCGGATAAGCAAGACTTGCAAGTTCAACAGAATGTTCACTGTTGAAAAGAGCCACACAGTAATCCGTAAATCCGTATATAATTCCTACAATTATAAGTGCAAATGCCAAAGCTGTAATTACAGCTTTCTTCAGGTACGAGGCAACTTCCTTATCATTACCCCTGCCAAAAGATTCACTTACAAGAGGCTGTGTTCCCTGCGCAATACCGTTAAAGATAGCTGCACCTACAAGGGCAAGATTGGCAATAAGACCATAAGCAGCAACTCCTGTATTGCCTGCTATTCTAAGCAGGATAAAGTTAAAAACAGTTGTTGTAACCGCTGAAGAAATCTCTGCCACAAAGGATGCAACTCCAAGCTGGCAGGATTTGAATAACAGCTTTATACTTGGCAATGAAGGAATAAATTTTATTCTGTTTATTTTTTTTAAGAAATGGATTGAACAGATCAGTATACTTATGATAGGCGATAAAGATGTTGCAAGTGCCGCACCGTTCATCCCCATCCCCATTGGAAACATAAATACATAATCAAGTATAATATTGGATACACAGCTTGTAAGCGTGGCAATCATAACAAGTTTTGAATCATTGTCATTCCTAACAAACCCCGTAAAGGTATAATTAACCATAAAAGCCGGTGCAAATGCCAGAAAAATTCTGTTATAGCCTCTTCCAAGTTCAATTATTTCCTTATCCGCACCCATTACTGCCATTACTTTATCGGTAAAAAATACACCTGCGGTCATAAATATAAGTCCGAACAAAATTTCAAAAACAACAGCATTACAGAAATATCTGTTCTCGTCCTTGTCTTTTCGTTCCCTTGCTATTGCATACCTTGTTGCCGAACCTATTCCAATCATGGCAGCGATTGCGAATATAATCCCATATAGCGGAAGTGCAAGGTTTAAAACTGTTATTCCGTCAGTTCCCTCTGCTCTTGATATAAAAAATGTGTCCGCAATGATGTAACAGGACATACCTATCATTGCAAAAATATTCTGTGATACGTACTTAAAAAATTTATTGTTCTTTTTCATAATCTTTTTCCCTTAAAGTCAGTCCATTCATTATAATGTGCCTTATATATTTTTTCAACTCATATTTATCCATTAATCATCTTTACAATCCAGTATATAAGGCCAAGAATCCATGAGGACAATACACCGTATAATACAACCGGTCCGGCAATTTTAAATATCTGGCAGCCTATTCCGAATACCTGCCCTTCTTTCTTAAATTCTATGGCGGGTGCAGCTACGGAATTGGCAAAACCCGTAATTGGCACAAGTGAACCCGCCCCACCGTATTTCGTTATTTTGGGATATATTCCAAATGCCGTCAATGCTACCGAAATGAAAATTAAAGTTATGGATACCCATGTTGATGATGTTACCTTATCCATATCAAAAAAATATGTGAAGACATTCCTTAGGCCCTGACCCATTGTACATATTATGCCGCCTGTTAAAAAAGCTCTTAACATCTGGCTTAAAAGATTATGAGTCGGTGTAACTGTCTCCACATATTCGTTATATCTTTTTTTTGCTTCCTTATCCATTGCAACCTCCTTTTTATGGATATTATGCAATGAAAAGAATATAATTATTCAGTTTTTTTACGTTTTCCGTAAATATCCGCAAGGTTAAGCCTTAATGCATTGGTTACAACACAAAAGCTGCTAAGGCTCATGGCTGCCGCCCCGAACATAGGATTCAAAGTAAGTCCAAGTCCTACAAAAGCACCTGCTGCCAGAGGAATTCCTATGGTATTATAGAAAAATGCCCAGAAAAGATTTTCGTGTATATTCCTTAAGGTTGATTTACTAAGTCTTATTGATGCTGCAACATCCGTAAGCCTGCTCTTCATAAGTACAACATCTGCTGCGTCTATTGCTATATCGGTTCCTGCACCGATTGCGATACCGGTATCGGCTCTCGTAAGGGCAGGCGCATCATTAATTCCGTCACCAACCATCGCAGTTCTGCCTTTTTTCATAAGTTCCCTGATAACATTTTCTTTACCGTCCGGAAGAACTCCGGCTATTACTTCGTCAACTCCGGCTTCTTTGCCGATAATTGCCGCTGTCTTTTCATTATCGCCTGTAAGCATTACCACATGGATACCCATTTTCTTAAGTTCGCTTACTGCCTTATGGCTGTCCTCTTTTATTATATCAGCAACAGCGATGGTTCCTATATAATGGTTATCTTTTGCAAAAATAAGCGGTGTCTTTCCTTCATTTGATACTTTATCGGAAATATTTTTTAATTCCTCCTTATCGGCAGTATGCTCCGAAATGAATCTGTAATTTCCGCCCATAACGATTACACCGTCTATTTCTCCCAAAAGGCCATTTCCCGGGAGTGCACTAAAGTTTTTGACCGGACTTATGGTTATTTTACGCTTTTCAATCTCCTGATTAACCGCACCTGCCAAAGGATGCTCACTATTGTACTCAAGGGAACCCGCTATGTGCAGAAGTTCCTCTTCCGTTATGTCCTTTGCAGGATAGATGCCTGTTACAACAGGCTTGCCTTCTGTTATTGTTCCTGTCTTATCAAGAGCAACAATCTTAAGTTTTCCTGTTTCTTCAATGGCGGCAGCATTTTTAAATAAAATACCGTTTCTGGCACCTTTTCCGTTGCCTACCATAATAGCAACAGGTGTTGCAAGTCCCAGGGCACATGGACAGCTTATTACAAGTACCGATATTCCTCTTGCAATGGCAAATCCGGCACTCTTACCTATTAAGAGCCACACAATTATTGTTACGACCGCTATTGCTATTACCGTGGGAACAAATATACCCGATACCTTATCGGCTATTCTTGCTATATGAGGTTTGGTCGTCGAAGCGTCACTTACCATTTTAATAATCTTTGAAAGTGCTGTATCTTCGCCTACCCTTAATGCTTTACAGGTTATAATGCCCGACTGGTTAATGGTTGCAGCAGATACTTTGTCATCCGGCTCTTTATCTACAGGAATACTTTCTCCTGTCAATGAAGATTCATTGACTGCACTGTGTCCGTCAATTACAACACCATCTACAGGAATACTTTCTCCCGGTCTTACGATAAATATGTCGCCTTTTACGACTTCCTCAACCGGCACATTAACTTCTTTGCCGTCTCTTATGATATTGGCTGATTTAGGAGCTAACTCCATCAATCCTTTTAAGGCATCCGTCGTTTTGCCTTTTGAATATGCCTCAAGCATTTTTCCGAGGGTGATCAGTGTAAGAATCATTGCGGCTGATTCAAAGTAAAATTCCATCATATACTTTTCCACAAGTTCCATATCACCTGCAACCTGTGCTTTAGTCATGGCAAAAAGTGCAAAAGTACTGTAACCGAAAGCTGCCGTAGCTCCGAGAGCAACAAGGGTATCCATATTAGGAGCACCGTGTATAAGGCTTTTATAGCCTGATATAAAGAACTTCTGATTAATTACCATTATAATAACAGTAAGGAGTAACTGGGTAAGTCCCATGGCTATATGGTTTCCATCATAGAACTTAGGAAGTGGGAAGCTCCACATCATATGGCCCATTGAAAAATACATAAGTATCAATAAGAAAACAAGTGATGTGATAAATCTTGTCCTCATAGGTCTGATAGGTGATTCCGTGGAGGTATCCTCTGCTTTTTCTTTATTTTTTATGGATGAGGCCCCATAACCTGCATTTTTAACAGCTTTAATAATATCGCTATCTGCTGCACTGCCTTCAACACTCATGGAATTTGTCAGCAGATTTACTGAACACGATGTTACGCCTGATACCTTTGATACCGCCTTTTCCACCCTGGCACTACAGGCGGCGCAACTCATTCCTTTTATGTTATATTGCTTCATATATCAGTTATTCCTTCCGAAAAGCGTAAATTTTTTCTTTTCGTATTCTTCTGACGATATGCCCTTAAGAGTATATCCGGTTTCTCCTATTACACTTTTAATCCTGTCTTCATCAAGAGGCTCATCTGAAATAATTTCTGTCTCACCTGCCGAATGTGATGAGTTTACTTTCTTTACTTTAAAATTATTTCTTATTGCTGTGTTGATATGGCTCTCACACATACCGCACATCATTCCGTCGATTTTTAATGTTGTCTTTATCATAATAATTCTCCTTTATATTTGTTTTGTCATGTTTGATTATAATTAGTATTGTAAAAAAAGGGTGTATGTTATACACCCCTTTTATTTCAGCCGGACAGACTTATATCCGGTTATCGTCTGGACTTATGAAATTTTAACCATTCGGAACAGGAATTAATAAATTCGGAATTAGTAGGCCTCTTGGTACATGAACCAAAGATTTCTTTACCTTCGCGGGTCTTCATTATGCTGTCTCTCTTAGACCACGCTGTCTCTATGCCGTATCTTATATTACGTTCAACATTGGTAGGAGATGTTCCGTAACGTTCCCCTATCTTAGGATAAATATCCTTGGTTATGGAAACTATCGCATCCGGTTCCTCCAATGTGATTATTATAGCATCTATAGCATACTTGTAACCTATCATCTTGGCAGGCATTCCAAGTTTACGTATCAGTGATGAGGTCTCATTCTCAACACTATATGAAGTATCATTCTGCATATATGAAGACTCTGCAATACTTTTCTTAGGTTCAGAGTCACATAACTGTCTGATTCTTCTGATTAATGCGCCTTCGTCAAAGGGCTTCATAAAGAAATATGATGCTCCCGAATCAAGTGCCTGCGTTACTATATCTTCCTTACCTGCTGCCGACACAATTATAAAATATGGTACTTTACCATTATTATCCTCTCTTACGGCCTCCATAACGCCAAGCCCGTCCACTATAGGCATAACAAGATCCAGAAGTACAACATCCGGCTCATGCTCTTTAATTAACTCTATTGTCTCCCTGCCGTTAGATGCGGTTGCAAGTATCTCAAAGTCCTTCTGGTCTGCAATTCCGTCCACTAACATTTCCCTGACCAACGAGTTATCATCTGCCACTATTATTCTTATGTTTTTTTTCATACTACACGTACCCTTAAATATCCTTCTTCTATAGCACCTATGATAACATAAAACATGCCTTTATAACAAGGTTTTAATTACATTTATTATATTAAAATAATTGTCATTAACTGTCTCTATTTTTTCTTTAACACCTTCAAGGCTTCCCGCACGGAGAATTTCACATACTTCGCATACCGTACCTGTAAGTCCGTCAAAGCCTAAATTACCTGTAAGTCCTTTTAACGTATGGCAGGCTCCAAAAGCTGCCTGCACATCTCCTTTCTCAACGGCATATTTCATATCTTCAAAATTAGTATCATCTCCGAATCTTTTAAGATACTTTACATACCTGTCCTCACGTCCCGAAAACCGCTCGATAGAGCCGTTTACATCCACATTAAAATTCATAAGTTCTTTTTTCCAGTCTTGCATCACTCTTCTCCTATCATATGTTTTTTTATAACGGAATAAAATAATTCCAGATTAACAGGTTTGGTTATATGGTCGTTCATTCCGGCCTCTTTTGATTTCTGTACATCTTCTGCAAAAGCATTGGCAGTCATAGCAATGATAGGAAGTTTTCTTACATAATCATCGTCAAGTGCTCTTATCTTTCTTGTTGCTTCGTATCCATCCATCACAGGCATCTTAATGTCCATAAGAACACAATCATAGCTATGGTTCTGTTTAATTCTGTTATAGGCATCAAGCCCATTTCTGACACTGTCATATTTTATCTCAACATCATCAAGGTAATCACTTATGATATCAATATTAATCTCATTGTCTTCAACAATAAGTATCTTTCTGCCTTTGAATATGTTTTTGTCCTTTTTAAGCCTTGCCTTATTCTTCTTGTCAGAAAGAAGTTTCCTTAAATCCGAATTAAATACGGGTTCAGATATAATTTTTTTAACACCAAGTTTTTCAAATTTAGGAATATCTTCTTCCATATCATACGATGTAACCACTACAACTTCCTTATGGCCCTTGGTTCCTATATATTCCTTTATCTCGTTATATGTGTTATTTTCGTCACTTTCAATATAGAACACCTTATAATCTTCAATATCATATTCCATCTTATCTTCGTCATCTGCTTCTGTATGTTTAAGCGGAATGGTTACAGTAAATTCGGAACCTACATTAAGTTCACTTTTAACATCTATATTTCCACCAACAATTTCAATCAGCTGTTTGGTAATTGACATTCCAAGCCCTGTACCTTCAACACCGCTTATAGTTGTGTCCTTGGCTCTTTCAAAAGGCTCAAACATCCTTTTAACGAAATCTTCTGACATACCGATTCCGGTGTCCGATATTTTTATTATATAATTTGAAAGATCAGTTATTTCTGTAGGCTGTTCTTCAATGCTTAACGATACAAGTCCATATTCTTTTGTATATTTTATCGAATTACCCAGAAGATTAATTATTATCTTATTAAGGGTAGACTTATCGGAAAGCACTATCTCATTTTTTACATTTTTTGCGTATACCTTAAATTTAAGATGTTTTTCCTTAATCTGTCCCTGAACCATGGTAGCCACACTATGAAATAAATCTGCAAGGGACAACGGACTTTCATTTACTACAACCTTACCACTTTCTATATATGACATATCAAGTATGTTATTTACCAGGTATAAGAGAATCCTACCGGAACTCTTTATTTTCATAAGATTACTGTATACACGCTGTCTGTTTTCTATATGATTAATTGCCATATCGGTCATGCCGATAATTGCATTGAGAGGAGTTCTTATATCATGGGACATATTTGAAAGGAAATTACTTTTTGCTTCATTAGCTCTGTTGGCAGCATCTGTCGCCTCCACAAGCTGCTTATTTCTTTTTAATTCCATATCCCTTTCTTCATGGATATCTTTTAAGGCATAGACGGCTTCCATCGTATGTCCGTCACAGAATTTAGTAATTTTTATATCAAGACGTACCCATTTATATTCATTATCAACAAGTCTTCTGTATTCGCAATATATCTCATCTTTACCATTTGCCATCATTTCATCGAGATATTCCCTTGAATTACATCTGCGTATATTCATCTCATCATCAGGATGGGCAATTCTTGAAACGTATTCATCAGTAAATTCCTCTATTCTCTGCGTCCTTTCAAAAATATCGCAAAGGTCAACCGGCAGACGGAGTGTTTTGATTGTTCCTGCCGTAAAATCAAAATAATACATACCGAAATACGCATCACCTAATGTATAAAGGACAGTCCTCGTCATATCGTATTCTTTATTTAAAGAAATAAGGTTTGTCCTGTTAGCAACACGTTCATCATTATCCATTATAAGCAGTAAAAGCCTGTCTCCGCCCGGAAGATGAATATTGGTTGCCATTCCATCATAGAAATGTTCATTACTGTCCTCGTCTATTGCCTGAAATTCACATTCAGCAAATCCGCTGTACATACTGCCGGCTTTTTTTAATGTGTTTTCAAATTCATCATAATCGTCTTTATTGATAATTGTCATGAAATTGTCCATAAGATTCCCGAATGAACCTTTTCTAGCAATTCCTTTTATATGTTCAACTTTATATACGGACTCGTATTCATCCTTTTCGGTATCAATAATCAATGCTGCAATAAATACTTTGGATAATGCAGTCTCACTTACTATACCACGGTTCTCTGATTCGATTTTATCCGTACATTCTTTGACCGCATATACAACGTATGGGCTGTCTTCTGTATAATTAGCATCTTTGGCTACTTTAATTTCAATCCATTTGCCGTTGATTTCCTTAAAATATTTGGTTATTATATCATCATTATATTTAAAATATTCCTTAACCGCTTTATGGGTTATTGTGGAATGAAGTTCACTTCTGAATGACGGGTCAACATATACTTTGCCATATATTGAATAATTTTCATTAATAAACTGTGTTATGTAGAGACCATCCGTACCGTCTTCGTTATTGAGCAGTATCTCTTTCTTACCATTGTCAAGATTAACCCTGCATATCATCTGATATGTCTCTGTCAATCCTGAAATTGTCTCCTGAAGATTCTTCACACGCTGGTAATTCTGCATCTCTTTATCAAATATAACAACGCCTGCCATAAAAAGATTATCATTATACTCGTCTTTAACGGGCATAAATTTCAAACCTCTCCATTCTCCGTCATTCATCTGATAGTTGACCTGATATGGTCCGCTTTCGTTAATTCGTCTTATTATATTGTTAATATCCGATTCTCTTCTTACTTTAACCCGGTCTTTCCCGCATACATAATTATTGCAGTAATCTCTTATAAGTTCCGTATAATCGCTAAAGCTTTCGGAATACTTCGTAAGCGTACCGTTGGAATACAATATATTATATTTTCCTGTATTACCGTTTACCATAAATACGGAATAATACTGCCTGTAAAAGCCATCAAGAATAATCGTTGTATCAGAATCCGCATCCGGTGAGACATTTTTGTCAAAGTATGCTATAACCGCATCCTCATTTTCAAAATTCATCCTATAGAAAACACCTGTAAGATTATTTTCACCGTTACAGGTCATTCTGAACCTGACCTTTTTCTTATTGCCGATAACTTTCTGCAATTCATTCCTGTTTCTGAAAAAATTCATAGCTTTCAGATTAACAAGTACTTTTTGTCTTGCTTCATCATTCATATAAATAATGTTGCCGTTGTTATAATCCACCACCACAATGGCAAAATCATCTATCAGATTAAAAAATGCTCTCATATCATCCATAAGTAATCTTCTCCTTACGGATATTATACTTAAGAACTGAAATAAAATAAAGCCCCCAATCCTTTTCCAAGGGCTAAAAAAAACAAAATAATTACAAAACCTGTCCTAAGCCTTGCTCTTCTTGAAAAAACAGGTATCCCTTTTACCGCTTCCGCAAGTGAAATAAGAAAACATCCTGTATACATACCGGCAAATACAGAAAATACCACCCATACTGCCGACGGAAGAAATTCATACGGAGTAAATGTAAAAAATGCATTTCCTACCGTAACCCCGGTTATAACAAGGTTCTCGTAAAACCTTTCTCTGCCTGCCGTATGGGTAAACTGTACTATTCTGCTAATAACCCCAACGGTCATAAATAACGCGAAATATCCGCAGGAAGTCACAAATCCTGCTCCCAGTGAAAAAAGGACAATCAGCAAAAATTCATTCCACATCATCTGCTTTTTCCTCTCTTTCGCTGTTATTTATTATGGTGGTGTTTATATCATCTTCATATAATCTCATCTGTATATCAAGAGGGGTTGGATCTTTCACAGACTTTCTTTTTCCGATTCTGTTATAAAAAATCATAATTCCCAGAAAAAGTCCCAGTGAATACATCACCTGCTGCAAAAACACGGCTTTATTGTCCCCCGTAACCCATTTACTCATTGTCTCAAATATACCATTAATGTCCACATCATTGTCATAAGCCATGATTGCAAAAGCACTTCCGCAGAATATAACAACGGAAGCAAGTATAACTTTCAGGAAATCAGTTACCTTGTTCTGCTTTTTTTCCTTTTTGTAAGACACAACAAACTCCGGTTCGCCAAGGTTAATCAGCTCTGTTCCATTTACGTTTTCTTCAATTACAGAAAACACTTTTATTGCTGTTACCACATATCTTCTGCTTTCTGTTTCAGGTACGCTTATTATGGGTAAAGACTTTATTTTTGCCTGTATGGAATTATCTTTACAATATACAGATGCAATGTCTCCAATCGTTATTTTCCTGCTGCTTACTTCACTGCTTTTTTGAAAACTGATATAGACCTTGTCCATTTATACCTCCATATTTTTACGCATCCTGAGCAAAATTTTTTTCTCCATGCGTGATACCTGAACCTGGGATATTCCCAGTATTTTTGCAACCTCCGACTGGGTCTTTTCCTGAAAATATCTCATTTCTATAATAGTTTTCTCATCTTCTTCCAAAATATTCATGGTTTCTTCAAGCATGACATGATTCATAATTTTATCATGGTCACTTTCTTTGGCTGATGCGGCAAGTTTATCTACCACATATATCTGATTACCGTCGCTTTGGTAAATTGTCTGGTAAATTGATTCAACATCTTTTGATGCTTCCATCGCAACAACAATATCCTCAGTGCAGATCCCCGTTTCTTTGGAAATCTCTTCAATGGTTACCTCTCTTTTAAGTTTTTGTGACAGATAATCTTTTGCCTGGTTGATTTTCCAGCCGTTCTCTTTTATGGAGCGTGATATTTTGATTATTCCGTCATCCCTTATAAATCTTTTGATTTCCCCGCTTATCATAGGCACGGCGTAGGTCGATAACATTACATCCATATTCAGGTCGAACTTATCAATGGCTTTAATTAATCCTATTGTTCCTATGGAAACAATGTCATCCATTTCATAACCTCTGTTGGCAAAACGCTTTGCAATACTGTAGACAAGCCCCATATTATGCATTACAAGCATATCTCTGGCTTCTTTATTCCCTTCATGGGCAAGAGCAATAAGTTCTTTGGTATGATCCATAAATCACACCTCCAATTACTCCGTTATTCTCCCGAATGTTTTTTTCATGATCACGGTTGTGCCTCCACCTTTTTCAGACACCACCTGAAGTTCATCCATAAACACTTCCATAAATGTAAATCCCATGCCTGAGCGTTCATGCAGCGCATCGGTTGTATACATAGGTTCCATTGCCTTTTCAACATCAGCAATTCCTTTTCCAAAATCTTTTATCATAACTTCCATTGTATTATTCTCAACAGAACATTCGATTATTATTTTACCGCCATTTCCACCGTAACCGTGAATAACAGAATTGGTTACAGCCTCTGAAACCGCTGTTTTTACGTCATTAATTTCCTCTAATGTAGGGTCAAGTCTTGTTACAAATGCCGCTACGCACACTCTGGCAAATCCTTCATTTTCCGATAATGCTTCCATTTCCATTTTAAATCTGTTCATTTTGTCCTCCTTCATTAACAAAGCAATCCATTTCCCTGCTGGTTTTTAATATTTTGAATAATCCTGACATTCTGAATATTCTTTGTACACCCTGTCCTATATTGCTTACATATATTTCTCCTCCGATTTCTTTTATCTTTCTGTATCTTCCCATCAGCAGTCCTATTCCTGCACTGTCCATAAAGCTCACATTTCTGAAATTAAAAGTTATTGTATGTACCTTCTGACCGTTAATTTTTCTGTCTATCTCATCTCTTATCATTTCGGTAACGTGATGATCAAGGTCACCACCCAGATTAACTATAAGGATGCCTCTCCTTATAACACATAAATTATTCATATTCTCCTCCTGAAAAATAATAAAGCGGAGCATATAATCTGCTCCGCCGTGTAACGTGGTTTATTCTTAAGTAATATTGTTTTCTTCCATATATTTAGTTATGTCTCCGGTAAACTTAGAATTACCGAACTTGTTTTTCAAAATATCGGCATATTCCTTACCCTTGTCATTTTCATTAAGCCTGAAATGGGACATTGCAAGATAATAAATTGCCTCATCCGATTCAGGATTAAACTTGTATGATAATTCAAGATACTTGACTGCAGTTATGTAATCTGACTTGTCATAAGCATTAGAGCCTGCTTTAAGATATGTTTCCGCACCACTGTTGCAGTTCTCGTCAAGCAATGTGTAAAGCGATTTAGCCTTGTCCGTAGGAAGTTTGGTAACATCTATCTTAGCAAGTTCCACCATTGCATTGTCAAAATCATCATCAAGATAATATGAAACAGCATCAATAAGTCCTGCATACATATTAACCGAACCCGAATCACCTGCATATCCGGCAAGTTCATCTTTAACGGTTTTAAGCTCGTCCTTGGCCTCGCTTAATTGTTTTTCAAGGTCAGTTATTCTGACAGACTGGCTTGACATACTCTCGCTGTACTGTTTTATGGTGTCATTGCTTTCCTTCTTGGCGTTCTGGACCTTGGACGGTACTACAAGGAACCATACAAGTGCAACACCTATAATAACTCCAAACAATATCTGGACAACGGTAAGCATACCGCTTGACGGCTCTTTATAGGAATTAGGAGGCAGAATTACATCATTGCCTGATAATCCTTTTTTCTTAGGCTTATAGTATACCTCATCATTTTTTGATGCAGCAGCTATGCCCTCGTTATTAAGCTCGTCCATATATCTTAATCCCAGAGTATTGGTTCTGTCTGTTTCAAGAGCTTTTTTTATGGTCTTTGCAGCTTTATCCATGTTTCCATGTTTCATATATAAAAGACCAAGAAGCAGCTGTGCTCTTACAAATCTTGGATTAAGTGTCACTACTTTTTTTAGCTGTATAAGAGCAACATCATCGCTGCCCTCCTGTAGCTTATTCAAAGCGTAATTATATTTCTTAGCCGCCTGATTAAGCTGTTCAAGTTTATTTGGATTGAATTTAACTTTCTTAATATAAACGGTTGCAACATTTTTATCCGGCTTAAGATTAACGCTTATTACCCACTCTTTAAGGGCAAGTGCTGTTTCTCCGATTTCAAAATATACAAGGCCCAGGAGATTTCTTGCTTTAATGTTGGATTTATTAATTTTAAGACTGGTTTTAAGTGCTGATACCGCTCCTGTTAAATCCCTGACCTGTGCTTTTGCAAGACCGAGATTATAATAGGAATTGGACGATTTGACAACTATCTTATATACAGATACATCTGCTCCGCATTTAAGGCAGTAATCGTTGTCAGTAAGTACACTGTTACATTTATAACATCTCATTAACCTGCTCCTATTTATCTGTTATTTCTCTTATTATTTTATCAATTACTTCCGTAACGTCCGTTGTATTATTACGGTAAATCGCATCCTCTGCTTCGTCAACTTCAAGACTTGGCTGGAATTTTCTTATCTCTTCATCAAAGTCAATCATACTTATCTCCATTCTATGTTCAAAATTTCACCTGCAAGGTATAAAGAACCTACAGCGTATTTCATTGTGTTTTCATCGGATAATTCCATTAATTTTCTGTATGCATCGGGAACATTGGCACAATGGATTACATCAACACAGTCATACTTATCAAACACTTTTTTAAATGTATCTGTGTCTATACCTCTTTTGTCATCAAGAACTCCCGTTACTATAACCCGGAAAAGCCCGGACGTACAGATTTTATCAATCATGCCGGCGTAATGTTTGTCCTTAACTGCTGAGAAAAGCAAGATTCGTCTGCCTTTCCATCCGTCTTTACGGACCGAGGCAAGAAAATGTTCTATACCGTCATCATTATGTCCGCCGTCGACCACAAGACCATCATCCATCCGCTGCATCCTGCCAATCCACACAACGCTTGAAAGCCCTTCTTTTACAGAGGTGCGGTCTATGGAAAGCATTGCTGCCGCCGTTGCCGCAAGGGAAGCATTTTCAGCCTGATATTCTGCCTTAGTCTGTACTGAAAAAATCTCATTATCATAATACTTATTATGAAGACAAAAATCAATATTTTTATCTTTAATTACAATATCTTTAATATCATCCGGTTCTATTATGGTCACCGGTGCATTTTTTTCCCTGGCCTTTTCCATAAATACATCCGTTACATCTTTTCTTCTGTTTATAAATAAAACAGGCACGCCTTCTTTAATTATGCCGGCCTTTTCCATAGCTATTTTTTCATAGGTATCTCCCAATATTTCAGTATGGTCAAGACTTATTGACGTAAGAACTGTCATTACAGGACGTGTTATCACATTGGTTGCATCAAGTCTTCCCCCCAGTCCCGTCTCAAGAATAATATACTCTGTATCACTGTTCTTGAAAATATCCATTGCCATTCCGAAAAGAAATTCAAAAAAAGATGGATGGTCAAATCCGTCCCTTACCATATCCTCGGATATTTTCTTAATCCTTTTAAAAGAATCCTCAAATACGCTGTCTGTAACTTCTTCTCCGTTAATTACGATTCTCTCATTGACTCTGACAAGATGCGGTGACGTAAAAAGTCCGGTTTTCTTACCGGCCTTACCTAATATCCCCGCAAGATAGGCACATACCGAGCCCTTGCCGTTAGTTCCTGCAACATGTATTATTTTCTTACTGTTTTCATCAAATCCTATTCTGTCAAGCATTATCCTGGTATTGGCAAGGGACGATTTCTTTGAAAATTTAGGTATGTTATATATGTAATCTGTTTCTTTAACCATTTCAAGCCTCTTATATCCATTGAGTATCTTTTTCTACAATGATTTTATATATGTCAGGAATTTATTGCAAGCACTATTTATCGCAAAAAAAGACACCAAATTACGAAATCTGCTGTCTTATTTTCTCTATAAATTACATTATGCTGCCGGAAGTGAAGCACATTATGTCAGATTCCGGCTCTAATCACTGACTCTTAGAATCCTCCGCCGCAACAACAGCAGTTGCATAAAAGATTAAGGCAAAGCATCTGTGTACAACAGCTGCCCGCTCCGGCACTGTCCTGTCCGTATCCGGCTCCTGCTCCCGTATACCAGCCGCCTGTATTCTGGAGCTGGTTAAGAAGGTTAATATATTCCTGATTGCCCGGTTCCATCTGTACCGCAGTCCTTGCATCCTCTTGTGCAACTATCATATTGCCGACTCCGGCACTTGCGTAGGCATGCACATAATACCATCTGGCACTTCTTTCCGTCATACCCTCAAGTACAATTATTGCTTCCCTGAACTGTCTGTTTCTTACAAGATTAGCTGCCGCAACTATTCTCTGATCCTCGGAACTGCTATAACTGTTATAACTGTTACCTGAACCATAGCTTCCTCCGTAGCTTCCGCTGTAACTGCCATAATAAGATCCACCGTTTTCTTTCTCATGGATTATCTGATTATAAGCTTCCTGTACCTGCTTAAATTTCTCCTCTGCCTGAGCCTTATTAGGGTTATTAACATTGGCATCGGGATGATACTTTCTGCTTAGCTGTCTATATGCTTTCTTAATTTCTTCTGTACTTGCACCTCTTGATATGCCAAGCACTGAATACGGATCTGTCATTCTATACCTCTCTGTCAGGATCTTTATCCCGTTTCTGTATTATTATGTTATATTTAGTCCATATACCAGCATACATAATATTTCTCAAAATATCAATATTATCAATAATCGGCAGACATTCAAATGCTCTTGCAGACTCTGCCGCAGTTATGGTTAAAATATTTTTACAATATTCATTAAAATCGCCATCATTCCGTCTTGGTATCAACGGATTATAGCTTTCATTCTTAATGTCTTTATCAATATCATCAAAAGCATCCATTATGTAGATATATTTGCCAAGGAAAAATCCCATCCTGTAAAGATCTTCTTTCCAGATATCATCTTTCATTGCAAAAATACCGCCAAGCATCTTACCGGTATATGAAGAAACTGTATCTATATTATTTTCATGGGACTTTTCACATTCACTCTGTCCACTTATATAATCTTCTATTATCCCGGCCTGTTTTGGAAACTTTGAGGCAGCCTTCTTAAATGCTTTCTTAAGAAGACCGGCACAGATATTGGACTTAAGGCTCCTATCGTCATCCCAGTTATCCTTAAGCTTATAATACGATAGCAATATATTCATTGCCGCCGCATAATCTGTATATTCGTTACTGATTTCACCATGCTTCTTAACATGATGTATGACACAATGACGCATAACTGTCTTAGTATCATCTTCATAAAGTCCCGATAAAAGTATTGCAAGAAATGTCATATCATAATTAAGTGTTATCTGGCCCGGTAATCCATAATTATTCCTAAGACTTCTGCAGACACCACAATAAAAGCTGTTATATCTGTTGTAATCCTTAACCTTAAGTTCATCCTTGTGAATAACAATATATCCAAACATATCGCACCCTGACTTATGTTCTCTTAATAAATTCTATACGGCATTTCGGACATCTTATACATATCTTACCCTTGCCCTTAGGTACTCTTATCTTCTGACTGCAGTTAGGGCACTTAAATATCCTGTGTGCCGTATCTCTCTGTCTCGTACCCGCATCGTTACCATAGCTGCTTCTGTTCTTTCTGAAAATTCTCGTTGCATTAAGGTACCACTGGTTCTCTCTGTTTCTTGCCGGATAATTTCTTGATAAAATTCTGAAATAACTGTATATCAGAAGCAGTAACGTCGGAAGGAATAAAAATCTTACAAAAAAAGATACAATAATCATTACAAAAAGTAATATATTAATGAACTTTCCAAACTCATCCATTCCGTATCTTCCTGCCATAAAATTAGCCATCTTGTCTCTGAATCTACCTGACATTGTCTGCCACCTCGCATATTTATATGATAATAATCATATATGTATTGCTTTCAAAAAGCCATTAAAAATATATAATATATTATTAATTTTTTATAAATTTGCAAGATACCCTTCAAGTAGCTCAAACAATCTGTCCATTTCTGCATCGGTACCTATGGAAATTCTTAAGAAATCATCAATACGTGGAGCATTAAAATGCCTTACGAACACTTTATTTTTCCTGAGAAAATCATATATATCAGTTCCTTTTACCCTGCCATGTCTTGCAAAAATAAAGTTAGATCCGGATTCAAGGCACTCAAAACCCAATGCTTTAAGTCTTCCGGCTGAACGTTTTCTTGTCTCAATAATTTTCTCTGTTGTTCTATTATAATAATCCATACTTTCTGCCGCGGCAGTTCCAAGGAGTATTGACGGCATATTCATAGTGTAGGAATTTACGGAATACTTTACGTCATTAAGTGCCTTTATAAGTTCAGAATTAGCAAATGCCATGCCTATTCTCATACCTGCCAATGATTTGGATTTTGAAAAAGTCTGCACTACTATAAGATTATCATAATCTTTAAGCAGTGATACCGCTGACTGTCCCGCAAAATCAATATATGCTTCATCCACAACAACAATTACATCACGGTTATGTTCAAGAATATCCTTTATAAAATCCAGATTTCTGTATATTCCCGTAGGTGCATTCGGATTAGCGATAACCACACCACCGTTAGGCTTATAGTAATCTTCTGCCCTTATATTGAAATTCTCATCAAGTAGCGGTGTCTCATATTTAATTCTGTAAACATCTGCCCATACGCTGTAAAAAGAATATGTTATATCCGGAAAAAGCACAGGACGGTCCGAATTAAAAAATGTCAGGAATATCATTGACAGTACATCATCAGATCCCACACCGGTAAAAATCATATTTTTATCAACACCGTAATTTTCTGATATGGCTGATATTAACATATCTGCTGCAGGATCAGGATATTTTCTGAAATCCTCCGTTCTGATGCTTTCAAGAACTTCTTTTACATGTGGTGCCGGAGGATAGGGATTCTCGTTGGTATTTAATTTAATAATATCCTTATCCTTAGGCTGTTCTCCGGGAACATAAGGTTCGACTTTTCGTATATTTTTTTCCCATTCTCTCATTATCGGATTCCTCTTATATTAGTTTTAATTCTTCTGCGAGTTTCTTAAATTCAGGCAACGAATTGACCACAGTATCGTAAGATACGCAATATGCGATTCTTACGAAGCCTTTACATGCAAAGGAACTTCCCGGAACCACAAGTATGTTATGTTTCTTAGCCATATTACTGAATTCCACATCATCTATAGGTGTCTTTACAAACATATAAAACGCACCCTCAGGCTTAATACATTCAAACCCAAGGTCACGAAGTCCTTTATACAAAGTCTCCCTGTTTCTGTTATATACTGCAATGTTGCTGCTTACATCCACGTCAACACATCTTAAAATTACTCTCTGCATAAGAGATGGTGCATTAACAAATCCTAATACTCTTGTTGCTACATTGCAGGCTGTAATTACTTTAGCACTGTCATCAAATTCATCGGGAATAACAAGATATCCTATTCTTTCTCCCGGAAGAGATAATGATTTACTATAAGAATATCCTACAACCGTATTCTCATAATATTTGGTAAGATATGGAACCTTCACGCCGTCATAAGCAAGTTCACGGTATGGTTCATCAGAAAAAAGAGCGATGACTGTTCCGTATTCCTTCTGTTTTTTTCTTAAAATATCTGCCATTTCGGTAATTGTCTTTTCACTGTATACAACACCTGTAGGGTTATTAGGTGTATTAACAATTACAACTTTAGTCTTAGGTGTGATTGCTTTTTCAAAAGCCGCAAGGTCAGGCTGGAAAGTATCCGTATCAGGTGGAATTACAACAAGTTCTGCATCCACATTAGCCGCATAAGCCCTGTATTCACCAAAATAAGGTGCAAAAGCAATTATCTCATCTCCGGGGTTGACAAACGCCTTAAAGAATGAGTTGATACCACCTGCTGCACCTACCGTCATTATTATATTGTTAAAAGAAAAATGTGTCCCAAATCTTCTGTTAAGAGAGTCTGCTATGGCCTCTCTTACATCTTCATATCCTGAATTGCTCATATATCCGTGGACAAATACGGAATCTTCTTCATTAATTATATCATGTATTGCCTTATTAACTTCCTTGGGTGCAGGAACATTAGGATTACCCAGACTGAAATCATATACCTTATCTGCCCCATATATTCCCGCAAGTCTTCTTCCTTCCTCAAACATTGCCCTGATTACTGAGCTGTTATTAACCAGATTAACCATTTTATCTGCAATCATTGTTACTACCTCCAGACTATCTCTAGTACATTAGTATATTCCTTTGGCGTATTAAAAACAAGAAAAAATATTACTTGGATTTCCGGTGTTGTATCGTAAAACATCATTGTATAATTACTTCTGTTATTCCCCGTCTATTTTACATAATAAACATAATTTTCTTTTCGTGGGGCAGGTGCATTTACAGGTTCGGCTGCGTATCCGATTGCACAGTGTCCGATACCCTCGTAGTTGCCCTCAATGCCAAGTTTTTTAAGAATATTTTTACCGAACCCGGATTCAAATTCTTCCTTTGCCCTATGAATCCATATACTGTTGATTCCAAGGCTTTCAGCTGCATTAAGAAGATTTCCCATAACAAGTGTACCGTCATATATGTAGGTTGGAATGTCTTTATCGGCAAGCACTATGAGAATCACGGGTGCTCCGTAAAATGGGTCGCAATCAACTCCCATGATTCTTGCATTTTCCGCCGATATCTCGTCGCGCAATTTTTTGTTGGATACTGCGATAATGATAGGGCTTTGTAGGCCTCTGCCTGTAGGAGCGTATGTTCCCGCTTTGACAATTGCCTGAACTGCCTCGTCCGATACCGGTTTTGCAGGGTCAAAATTTCTGCAGCTTCTTCTTGTTTCCAATACTTTTAATGTGTCATTCATTTAACAATTCTCCTTTGGAATAGCAGTTTTACCTTTCTTTTTTATAGGATTATCTGCAAAATTTTCAAAATCATTTCTCACTTCACGGAACACTTCAATAAGCTTAGGTGAAAAAACGCCGCATTCTCCACCTACAATCATATTGAATGCCTGATCCTTTGAGTATGCACTCTTGTAGCAGCGCTCGCTGACAAGGGCATCATATACGTCAGCAAGAGAGACAATCTGTGCCGAAACAGGGATGTCCTCACCTTTAAGTCCGTCAGGATAGCCTTTCCCGTCATAACGTTCGTGATGGTATCTCACTATCTCCATACTGATTTTTTTGAACTTAGGCTCCCAGTCCTTACCCATTTTCTCAAGTATTTCACATCCTCTTATAGTATGGGATTTCATACATTCAAATTCATCTTTGGTAAGTTTTCCCGGTTTTAATAAAATACTGTCAGGGATTGCAATTTTACCTATGTCATGCAATGCACTTATGTCAACGATGGTTGCTACCGTATCTTTGTCGAGATTGTATTCCGGATATTGTATACTGAACTTTTTTGCGAGAATCTTTGTGTAACCCTTGACACGCTGGATATGTTCACCGCTTTCCAGATTACGGTATTCAACAATATTTCCAAGCATATCTATTATTTCCTGATTTCTTTTCTGCAATTTTTCAGCCTGTATCTTTAAAGTGTTGTATGCCTTTCTTAAAATAGAGGTCTGTTCTTTAACTTTTTCTTCAAGTTCGTTTTTGTAAGCATAATGATTAACCACATTCTGCACACGCTTTGTTACAAGTACGGAATTAAAAGGGCGGCCAATAAAATCTGATACGCCATAATCAAAACATTTCTTTTCATTCTGAACGCTCTTTTCACCGCTTATTACCAGAATAGGGACCTTGTCCATTATATTAATTTTCTGTAATTCCTCAATAAATGTAAACCCATCCATTACAGGCATAACAAGATCAAGAAGTATTGCGGCAATATTGGTCATCTCATGACGTACAATGTCCAAAGCCTCCCTGCCATTTTCTGCCTCCAGAATATCATATTCTTCACATAAGATATCTTTTAACAATTCTCTATTCAATTGTGTATCATCTACGATTAATATTTTATCTTTCATAAGGTCCTTCTCCTCTATACCTATATAATATGATACATCCGAATTCTTTTCAAGACAAGTATATTTGTCCCGGCTGTGACTTTACTAATCACATCTTTTGCATAACATAAAAAAAAGAGCCATCACTGACTCTTTTAAACTTCATTATTAACTTGCAAAATCACTTCAGAGGAGATATTTACCGGATCCGTGAATTAACATTATTTTTTTCATATGGACCGCAAGCAGGATAAATATTGCTCCACCGGTAAAAATCCATGATGCAATGTAGACATTCATCAACATGGTGTATGTAGGTACAAGCCTGAATACGGTCACAAGCCATATAATCCTGAAAACAACGGTTCCGAGGATAGTGATTATCGCAGGTCCTAATGACTTACCCATTCCTCTTAAGGCAGCACTTTCTACTTCGTAGGTTGCTGTAAGTCCTTCAAGAGCACATACATGATGCATCCTGATTAAACCAAACGCCGCAATTGCAGAACTTGTGGTGTATATGCTTACGAAAAAATCATCCCATATCATAAATACCACAGCAAGGACTTCCGTAAAACATATTCCAAATGCCATACACTGCCAGAATATTTTTTTACATCTTTTAATATTGCAGGCTCCGAAATTCTGGCTTATGAAAGTTACGGCAGCCTGCGCAAAGGCATTGGATATGTCATAAGTAAAATACTCAAAATTAAGTGCCAGGGAAGAACCTGCTATTGCATCCTCTCCGAAAGAATTGATTCCGCTCTGGATAAATACATTGGATATCGAAAAAATCGCGCCCTGAACACCCGCAGGTATTCCAATTTTTAAAATATTTTTAAGATATTTATTTTCTATTCTCATATTCCTGAAGCAGAATTTGAACTCATCTTTTCTTCTGCAAAGGTAAACCATAACAAGAATTGCACTTAATACATTGGAAATCAGGGTAGCAATTGCCACTCCTGCCACTCCGAGTTTACAACATATTACAAGAAAAAGATTAAGCGCAACATTAACAACACCCGTGATTATCAGGTAAAACATTGGTCTTCTGGTATCGCCAAAGCTTCTCAAAATGGCGGCTCCGAAATTATAAATCACCATAAACGGTATACTTATAAAATATATCCTTATATATAATAAAGCCTCCGGCAAAACGCCCTCAGGTGTTCCGGATATTTCAAGTATGACTTTTGCCGTTCCGATTCCGATACCCATTAGCACAATTCCAAGTATTGCCCCAAAGGTCATAATCGTATGCAACATTCCGTTTATATCATCCCTTCTTTTCTGCCCGATAATGGTGGCAAGGGATGCGTTAGGGCCTACGGAAAGACCTACAATAAGGTTAACAAAAATTCCTACAAGTGCAACACAGCTTCCTACTGCTGCCATTGCATTTCCCTTTGCAAACCTTCCCACTACCGCAACATCTGCTGAATTAAAAAGCTGTTGTAAAATACTGCTTAATGCCAACGGAATGGCAAACATAATAAGTTTGCCCGCCGTTTTTCCGTTTAACATATCAAGTTCTTTTGTATTTCTCTTACTCATTTATTGCTGTCCTATTCAAATATGAAAAATATTAATTAAAAGCAGTCTCGCAAGTCCGTAATATGTCACAACTGCTACAAGGTCATTAATTGTAGTTATAAGCGGGCCTGAGGCAACCGCAGGGTCAATGTGAACCTTGTGGAAAAACATAGGAATTATGGTTCCCACAAGACTTGATATTACCATCGCAACCACAAGTGATATTCCCACACAGCCTGATATAAGGAATGCGGACATCCATACATACTTTTTGAAAAAGTGAATATAAAAACCAAGTATGACAAACGTCATTAGACCAAGACTTGCGCCATTAAGCAGTCCTATCTTCATCTCTTTGAACAAAAGTGCCATTTTTTTCTTCGCATCAATATTTTCATCCATAAGTACACGGATAGTTACGGCAAGGGACTGTGTTCCTACATTGCCTGCCATATCAAGTACAAGGGACTGGAAGCATATTACTACCGGCAGTATTGCCACTACCGATTCAAACATTCCCACAACAGAGGATACTGCCATTCCAAGGAATAAAAGAATAATAAGCCATGGCAGTCTTTTTTTAATACTTACAAAGGTCTTTTCCTTTAAATCATCCTCGGATGTAAGACCTGCTAACTTCGCATAATCATCACCCATGGCATCGTCAACCATTTCAACAATATCCGTTGATGTAACAATACCTGCGATTCTGCCCTCCATTGTAAGGACAGGGATGGAATCTTCCTCGTATTCTGTTATCTTTTCAATGCAGTCACTTACTTTTTCTTTTTCAAAAACATAAGGATAAGAACTGCTTATAATATCCGAAAGGTTATCGTTTTCCCTTGCGATTATCAAATCTTTAAGTTCTATGGTTCCAGCGAATTTACCGTCTTTGTCAACAACATAGATGGTTGAAATGTTGTCATGCTTGCCTGCCTGACGGACAAGTTCGCTCATTGCACCTCTTATTGTCAGGTCATCGGTTATACTTACGTAATTATTGGTCATCCAGCTGCCGATTTCATCTTCTTCATAAGAGAGAAGTTTTCTTACGTCTTTACCTGTGACCTCATCAAGGTTATTGACAATCTCATTCTTTTTATTTTCAGACAAATCGTCAAGTACATCCACTGCATCGTCCGCATCCATGTAGGACACGACTTTGGCTGCTTTATCAATCGTAAGTTCTTCCAGATATTTCTGTACATCATCTATATATGAAAAAATCTCGGCGACCGTCTGTATGTCTAATATATTATATAGCTTTGCTCTTTCCTGTCCGCTCAACTGCGTTATTGCCTCGGCAATATCTTTTTCATGATAATCTGACAGTAAATCCTTTAATTTGTCTGCATCCTTGGTTGAACGGATAATTTTTACAATCTCTTTAACATAATCTCTGATCATTGCTATACCTCCTTAATTGCATAAAAATAACATTGCACATACGATATGCAATGTCTAAAAAGGTACACAACAATACAGAATGAAACTACCTGACTTCTACGGGTAGCTGCATTCCTGTCTCATATCTTTGTACATTGCATATCTTACTACTTCGACCTATATCGCAACTATCCATAGAATTCACCTCGTTTCATAATATTATCTAATTTCGCCGTCATTATAGCAAAAGGATTTTATATATGCAAGGAAAAAAAATATATTCCTGTAAATTAAGACAGCGTCACTTTTTTATCTGAACGGCTCGGGATATACACGGGGTTCGTCCATCATTTTACGCCATTCCATATGTTTTAACTTAATTACCTTATCAAGTGCAACCACATCCGGTTCTTCGTCAACTCTGAGATATGATTCCGGCATAGGTGTAGCAGCAAGACCCGCTAACTGTGACATAATTACCTGTGCCTTAACCAGTGCTTCCGAATATATCTTGCTTTCAAGTCCTGTCGCGCCGGTAAAAACACTTATGTTCACGGGCTTTCCGTACATAATTACTTCAACTCCCACATAGGTACAATTAGTAACTGTGGCTGTTCTTCTCGTATCTCTTGTCTTTTCTTTACCAAAAAGGACACCGCCTGCCGCCGCACCTGCAACGCCGTACATCGAACCGCCTGCAAGTACCCCGCCAATCGATGGCTTAAATTTCGTCTTAACACGTCCTGATGTAACCGTACTGTTACTTATATTTGTAATAAGCCTGGTATTTCCTATATTTTCAAAAAGATAATCCGTTCCGTTAATCCTGATTTTGCCCTCTGTACGGTTCACAATAATATTTTTCTTATAGAGAGGTTTCCATCTGGCTTCCTGAAGCTTCTTAATGACTTTAAGCCTTGCTTCGGACAGGCTTTTCTCTTCAAATTGCAGTTTCTTAAGTTTCTTATCGTACTGCTTATCAGTCCTGCGTCTGATTTTTTTATTGACTCTTTCACGATATTTTAAATTATTTTCGTATTTAAAACGTTTCTTTTCTTCGTTCATAAAAGCCACCCCACTTGTTTATCTATACATATCTTACATTATTCCTTGTCCAAAAAAAAGGACAGGTCATCAAGAACCGAGCCTTCGCCAAGGTTTTTTTCATATAAAACACTGTCTTTTACGCTGAAAAATCTGCGGTTACCGTTCTCATCTTCAAGAGTAACCGTAACTTTTGGTGTCTCACCATCTTTAAGTTCTTCGCAGCCGTAATCGCCGTCAAAAATATTAAGTATTTTCCACATATTGACCTCCTTGGATTATTAATATAATAGATAATTTTCCGATTTTTTTCAAGGAAATCCTGCAACAAACAAAAAAACAACTGCGGGATATACCCACAGCTGTTTTTCGTTATTTATTATTCTATCAATCCGCTCTCTTTTAAAAGTATTTCAACATCGGTTCCTTTTACCTTCTTCAAAACGGTTTTAAGAAGCATTTTTTCTTTTATAGTAAGCGGTATATCCGTAACCGGTTTTTTGTCTATTGCGTAATAGCATGCTCTCAGAAGTTCACGGACATCGTATTTGCTGCCCCATACCTCAGGCACACCTCTGTCTATGTCAAGAAGTGTATACACGCTTTCCATTCCTGTTCTCATGGAATACTCTATTGTAAAAATAGTGTCCCTAGGTGTCTCTGTAAACTGTCCTAAAAATGCGAAATTGACTGCACCGTCAGGTACCACATGAGGACGGTCCTCATTTTTTCTTGGCTGGAAAAATGCGTTGATATATGGCATAAAGCAGGTTGTGGTGTTACAGCTGTCCGTTGCCAGAGTCTCTATTTCATCCTCAGGTATGCCGATATGATAAAGCCACTCTTCGCAGACTTCTTTGCCCGTACATTCACGCATAGGTTTTTTAACATAATTTCCCTCTTTATTAGTATTCAGTGCATAAAGCCATACAAGCACCATATCAGGGTTTTGGGATTTAAACTGTGGCTGACGGTTAATTGTCCATGACAAATACCAGTTGTCCATACTGTCTTTTACCGTGACTATACCGCCTGTTGTAACTTTACCCTCCCTTGGGTCCCTCTTGCAGACATCAATTATGTGTTTAATTACTTTCTCATCCGAGGTAGCAACGGTGGCACTCATCCAGTTAGTTGCTTCAATGTTGTTGCAGAAAGCATCCGGATTGCCGTATTCTCCTTGTACAGCCTGTTTTGCTATGTTTTTCCACATATCCCATGAATCACCTCTGCCGTCCTTCAGGTTAGAAAGGTCAGGTGCATGATCCTGGTCTCCGTAACAGGTTGTATCGGTACAGCAGCCGTTGGTAATAAAGACAAGGTCATCTTCTATTAAATCAATGGTCTGTTCTTTACCGTCTTTAATGTAGACAATCTGTTTCGCTATTTTTTTGCTTCCTACAGTTTCGATAATTACATTTTTAACATCCATGCCATATTCAATTTTTACACCATGACTTTCAAGATATTTTACAAGTGGAAGAATAAGGCTTTCATACTGGTTGTACTTTGTAAATCTGAGTGCGCTGAAATCAGGAAGTCCGTCAATATGATGGACATATCTGCAAAGATAACGTTTCATTTCAAGGGCACTTGACCAACGCTGGAAAGCAAACATTGTCTGCCAGTAAAGCCAGAAATTGGTTTCCCAGAAGCTGTCCGGCAGAACCTCCGATATTTTCTTTCCCTCCAGATCTTTTTCAGGTGTTATAAAAAGTTTTGAAAGAGCAAGTGCAGACTCTTTATCAAGTCCGAATTTCTTGTCTGTATGTGCGTCCTGTCCGCGTTTTACCGTTGCCCTGCAAAGGGAATAGTTAGGGTCATGCTTGTTAAGCCAGTAATATTCATCGAGAACGGATGCTCCCGGTGTTTCAAGTGACGGAACATCCCTGAACATATCCCACATTACCTCAAAGTGGTTATCCATTTCTCTTCCGCCTCTCATAAAGAAGCCTTTGGTTATATCTTTTCTTCCGTCACAGCTTCCGCCTGCAAGTTCTAATTTTTCAAGAAGATGTATGTGTTCCCCTTTCATCTGCCCGTCTCTCACAAGATAAAACGCTGCCGTCAGTCCTGCAAGACCTGTTCCTATAATATATGCTGATTTTTTATCTACTCCTGCCGGTTTTTCCGGATGTGCAAATGATTCATAAGTTCCTGCTGAATAATACATAATGAGTACCTCCTGCTGTTTTTATTTTATAATTAGATTGTACCTATATTCATTTTGCACCGCCATAATCAAAAAAATACCCATGATAAATAATTTATCACAGGTAGAAAACTGTTGGTTTTTTTATCAAATCCCACTGTTTGATTAAATTTTAAATCTGTCTAACGCCATCTTAAGCGAGTCTTGTATTACAAGAGCAAATCTGTGGACTATTTTCTCCGGGGGTTCTTTCATATCATCTCTTATCCAGTCTAACATAAGGCCTATAAAGCTGTAGGAATATACCCTTGCTATAAATTTTTTATCTTCTTCGCGTACTTTCATATCAACGGATTCTTCATCTATAACTCCCATCAAAAGATTGTCTGTAAGGGGTTTTAGGTATTTTTCCACCTGCTCCCTGTCAACACAGTGATACACATTCATTATAAAAGGTTTATTTTCCTGAACTGCCTTAAAAATTTGTATAAATCCCTGCTGCCATGTATCATGCGTCTTTTTTTCTTCCAGAGCTTTTCTTGCGTCTTCAAGGCAGGACCACTCCACAAGGTCATAAATATCCTGAAAATGATAGTAAAACGTCATTCTGTTAATTCCGCAGTCCTCCGCAATATCACTTATTGTTATTTTGTTAAGAGGCTTTTTTAACAAAAGATTTTTTAATGACTGTTCAAGTGCCCTTTTTGTAATTTGTGACATATCAACACTCCTTGCCTTTAGTAGTATTTCGTGATTCCATTCCTGCGGGTATCCGTACTTCTCAATTATCTCCGGTATCTCATCATAAGTAAAATATATTGTATTTTTATCAAACTCGTCAATATCTATTTTGATAAAGTCTTTTTGCATAAATCTTATATGGGATAGTATATCATTGTAGTATTATATTTATGAATCAAAAAGGAGCATGTGAATTAACGCATGCTCCTCAATTCAATTTATCCTAGAAATCAACTTCTGTATCGTAATAACAGCACTTAAGCAGTTTTTCCATTTCTTCTACGCTTGGCTGTCTTGGGTTAGAACCCGTGCAGGCATCGCCTATGGCATTAACTGCAATGTCATGTAACCTCTCCAGGAATACATTTTCAGGAACAAATCCCTGTGCAACCGGATAGCTGTCTGCACCGTAATTTTTAATACAGTGCGGTATATTAAGTTCATCATTCATCTTACGGAGATAACCGATTAATGAAGCTACCTTTTCATCAAGGTCTGCTCCGCCAAGTCCCATAAAATCAGCAATTTCACCATAACGCTTCTTAGCCTGTTCATCCTTTGCGTTAAATGCAATTACCTTAGGGAGATACATTGCATTCGCAGCACCGTGAATGATATGTGCGCCGTAATCGGCAAATGCCGCACCTGTTTTATGCGCCATTGAATGTACAATACCAAGAAGTGCATTAGAAAATGCCATTCCTGCGAGACATTGTGCATTATGCATTGAATCTCTTTTTTCCATATCACCGTTATATGAACCGACAAGGTCTCTTTGAATCATTTTGATTGCATGAAGTGCCAATGGGTCTGTAAAATCACAATTTGCGGTAGATACATACGCCTCGATAGCATGTGTCATTGCATCCATACCCGTATGTGCCACTAATTTCTGTGGCATGGTCTCTGCCAGTTCAGGGTCTACTATTGCAACATCAGGTGTTATTTCAAAATCGGCTATCGGATATTTTATTCCTTTTTCATAATCTGTAATGATTGAAAAAGCAGTTACCTCTGTAGCTGTTCCTGATGTAGAAGATATTGCACAAAAATGTGCTTTTTTACGAAGTGAAGGTATGCCAAATACTTTACACATATCCTCAAATGTAATATCCGGATATTCATATTTAATCCACATTGCTTTAGCCGCATCAATTGGAGAACCTCCTCCTATTGCAACAATCCAGTCAGGTTCAAATTCTGACATCGCTTTGGCGCCTTTCATAACGGTTTCCACCGAAGGGTCAGGTTCAATTCCTTCAAAAAGTCTGACTTCCATGCCGGCTTCCTTAAGATACTGTTCTGCCCTGTCAAGGAAACCAAAACGTTTCATTGAACCTCCGCCAACACAAATCATGGCTTTTTTGCCCTGAAATGTCTTAAGTGCCTCTAATGCACCCTTTCCATGATACAAATCTCTTGGTAACGTAAATCTTGCCATAGTAATACCTCCTAAAATTATATTTTTATGTTTTATCCACTTTTACGATTGGAGTAAACTCTATATTGTTACTATTATTTTCTTTAAAGTAATTATTGAATCTTCTTTTTCCTGACAGTACACATATTCTTCATCCAGAACAACGTTCTCAAGTCCATACTGACTTAGGTAAAAAAAGTACTGCTGCGATGCCTGCCATAAAAATCGCAAGCATCATAAAAATTGACTTTTTACTCATCGCCATTCCTCCTACAATATTTTTGACTCATTATAAAGCCTTTGATAACCAATATCCCAAATAAGCATACAATTATTTTATTGTAAACTCATATAAATTTTACTATATTCAGGGGTTTTGTACAATAAAATATACCAAAAAGTACAATTAGAGCGAATTGTTTTTAAGAACTAAGCAGACTTTTCCAATTATCTGGAAAACCCATTGTGTCTATCCTTACATACTCATACTTTTCAATGAGTATTTCTATATTGTCCACAAAAAATTTCCAATGTGTATCACTTTTTAATAACTGTTTTAAGCACAAAAGTACACCAAAAATTCTATTGTTTCCTATTCCGGATTGAGTATATTCTCTATACAATATTGGAGTTTTTGACAATTTAGCATTATATAACCGTCCATAGTGTGCACATATATTTCTTACGTACGATATACTTTCCAACCAGCTTTCCAGATATGTATAACCTACGCCAAATGACTTAGCTATTGCCTTTTTATCCCGATTAAGCATATTTTTATAAAATTTCGACAATGTACCAAAACTAAATACTTCCACTAACGCATAAATCGGCAATTCCCCACCCTCATAATTTTCTTTAAAATTCTTAACAAATGGTGCCTTTGAATTTCTATGTATTTCCTGATTAATGTCATTCAAAAATTCTTTATGATAATTCACATCTGCAAAATTATTTTCATTAAAATATCCTAAAACACCATAGTTGCCTAAGATTTGCATTAAACAAATATAATCCAACAATTGTCTCAAAGGATGTTCGCATATTATAATTACCATTCTTGGGTTTAAGATTAAGGCTAAATGCTTTTATTAATCGAAAATATGAAATATCATTTAGAATCTTTCTTGCATACTCTTCATCCTTAAAAATTAAAAGACCCAACGTGGTCCGCATCGTTGAGAGGCGTGTTGGGTTCTGTTACTGCCTATTATATGCAATTTATTAAAAAAAATCAACAGTTTTTCCCACGCAAAAACACCTTGATATTATAAAAAAAAAGATTGTATAATTATAAAAAAATAAAGGAGTCAATAAATGTCAGATATTAAATGGGCAGTTCTCGGGACAGGTGTAATTGCCAACGAAATGGCGGTTGCCCTTAAGAAAATCGGAAGAAATATTTATGCAGTAGGAAACAGGACTTATTCAAAAGCAGTTGATTTTGCAAAGAAGTACGGAATTGAAAAGGTTTACGATGATTTTAATGATATGTTTACCGATTCCGATGTTGACGTAATTTATATAACCACGCCTCACAATACCCATATTGAGTTTATGAAAAAGGCTATCCGGAACGGCAAACATATTCTTGTGGAAAAATCCATTACTTTAAACAGCCGCGAACTTAACGAAGCAATGGAACTTGCGGCTTTGCATAACGTTGTCATAGGTGAGGCAATGACCATATACCATATGCCGGTCTATAAAAAACTTAAAGAAATATTAGCTTCCGGCAGACTTGGCAAAGTCAATCTTATAACCATGAATTTTGGCAGTTATAAGGAATACAATATGAACAACCGTTTCTTTAACAGAAACCTTGCGGGCGGTGCCATGCTGGATATCGGTGTGTATGCACTTTCTTTTATCAGATATTTTATGACAAAAAAACCTGATAAACTCTTGTCCCAGCTTAAAAAAGCTCCCACAGGTGTTGATGAACAGGCAGGACTGCTTCTAATGAATAATGACGGCCAGATGGCTACGGTTATGTTGTCTCTTCACTCCAAACAGCCAAAAAGAGGTATGGTTTCATGTGAAAAAGGTTATATTGAAATAATGGAATATCCAAGAGCTTTTGAAGCCGTTGTAACTTATACAGAATCAGGCGAAAAAGAATGGGTTAAAGAGGGAGATACCCGGGATGCCCTTATATATGAGCTTCTTGACATGGAAAAAGCCATCAACGGGGATAAGAAATGTATGCTTCTTGATTATACAAAAGATGTTATGGATATGATGACCGAATTCAGAAATTCATGGAATTTTAAATATCCGGAGGAAGAACTGTAAGGTTCTCCCCCGGATTAATTTCTGTTATAATTTATTCAATATTTTTGCCTAATTTTACAACTATGTAATCATGGTTTACAGCTTTCATAAACTTTCCAAATACATCTTCTGTTCTCATTTTCAGGCTTGAAGTATTAATGCACGGATGGCATCCGAAATATTCTTCTTTTAACACATCCTCATCAACCAGTAACTGAACATTATTGCCGGTATCGTTCATGAGTCCCAGCACACTCACGGAGCCCGGAGTAATATCAAGGAATTTTTCCATAAAATCCGGTGTAGCAAAAGACAGTCGCGGACTGTTAATCTGATGGGAAATTTCTTTTGTCATAAACTTCTTGTCCCCGCGCATAGCTAACAGGTAAAATCTGGTTTTCTGTGAGTTGCACAAGAAAAGATTTTTGCAGATAACCGCAGGTGCAAGTGTTCTGTCAATTTCAATGCAGGCTTCCATTGTCTCTGCCGGTTCATGGTCAACACGTTCATATTCTATTCCTAATTTATCAAGTAAATCATACGTGCGTATTTCTTTATCCAATCTGCCTGACATATCAGCAGGCCTTCCTTCAAACAATTCCATATCAGTTTCCTTCCGAATAAAAATCCGCCGGAGGCGGCTTACCTTTCCGGCGGATTCAATTATATCACAAATAGTATTCAAAGAAATCGGCAATTTTTATATTTTTTAAAACGCTGTAATACTTAAGCAAAGGCCTCCTGATATTCAAAAACAGGTGTTGTTTTTTTACCCGTTTTATCTGCGTAGTATGATAAAAGAGCACTGGCATTACCCGCAGCTCCCACAAATAATCCAAGGTGCGCGTCCACATCCCATGGTTTTACTCTTGTCCATGCGTCATACCAACGGTTTCCTTCGCTGTCAGTATATGCATCATTTAAAAGCTTGTATGCTATTTTATCTGCAAAATCTTTATATTTTTCATTTCCTGTAAGTTTTGCAGCATCAATAAAATGTAAAAGTATACCTGAGGTTCCGCAGCAGATGCAGTTATTCCAGTAGCCGGCTGAGTGTTTATATGGTACTCCGGCTTCTATCAGGGCTTCTGTAAGACGGTTATAAAAATCAAGATATTCTTTATCGCCTGTTGCAAGATACAGTTCCCTTACTGTAATTCCGTCGCCAACAGGTCCATGGCAGAAGCCAAGATACGAAACATCATATTTGTTCTCCCCGCCTTTAAAGTAAAGGTATGGCACAATTGATGCTTTTTCGGTACAATTGGCAATTTCCTTCAGAAAATTATATCCCTGTACGGCATATTTTAAATATTCCTCATCCTTTGTTACTTCGTAATATTTTGTAAGAAGGTACACTATTCCTGCCGTTCCATGCGCAAAATTAGGTACAACACCGCCTGACGGAACACCTGTAAAATATACGCTTGGGTCAAAGAGTTCAAAATATATTGAATCACCGCTAAACTGCTTTTTTAATGAAAGTATGGCATCAAGAGCTTCTTTAGCGTATTTAAGATAATGTCCGTCTTTTGTCTTTTCCGCCAGATATATCCAATATGCAATGACACCACCATCCCCCATGTAATCATACCATCCGTTCCAATGGATACCTTTTTCGTCTTTTACGCTCTGTGTATAAGAATCCTCTGCCAGAGTTTTGGCAAACTGAAGATACCTTTCATCCCCTGTTTTGTCATACAACAGCAATGTGAATATGCCCTGTCCTGACAGCCCGTTATATATGCCGGGATTTACAACATCTTCTTTTTCATAGGTATTTATAAGATATTCTGCCGCATTCTCTGCTTCTTCAAGATATTTTTCAGCACCTGTTAATTCATATAACTGTAAGTAAAAATATCCAATTCCTGCAGCTCCTCCGTAAAGTGAGGTATCTGTCAAAAATGAACTTTCTACCGCATCAGGATCTTTACCTTCGGTTCCGCTTATCTTCCAGCGCTTACCTTTTTCATCCGCAATTTCATATTTTTTTATCCAGCCGGCTGTTTTTTCTGCCGACTCAAGATAGTCGTTAAGTTCGCTTTTTCTGAATACATTTATTAATCTGTCTGCCATGGAAATCACCTCAACATTCTATTTATACTGATTGGTTGATAAATATTTGGTTCCGTCGTCAGCCATGATAATTACAATATTTTTGCCTGCATTTTCAGGTCTTTCTGCAAGTTTTGTAGCTGCTGCAAGTGCTGCCCCTGCAGACTGTCCGAGGAAAATTCCGTCTGTTCTTACAAGCTCTTTTGCTGCATCGTATGCCTCCGCTGCCGATACATCTACAATTTCATCAATTTTTGCCTCAAACTGATTGATAAGAGGAATTATGATATTTCCGCCAATTTCAAGTGGGAAAACACCGTCGATTGTATTTCCTGTGTCATTATTAGCATCAAGTCTTGATTTGACATCAGGCTGTACACCGACTATCTGAATATTTTCATCTTTTTCCTTAAAATATTTGCTGAGTCCTGATATTGTTCCGCCGGTTCCGCCTAATAATACAACGATGTCTACTTTTCCATCCGTATCATCCCAGATTTCAGGTCCTGTTGTTTTATAATGCGCTTCTGCATTATGTCTGTTGCTGCACTGGTCTGTGTAATAGTAACCTCTTTCATCACCATAGGCTTTTACATCTTCTTCAATTTTAGAAATATCAAGAGCTCCCGTTTCAAGCATTTCCTTAACTCTTGGGCTTATATCGTCAAACCAATATTGCTCCACTCCATATGCATTAAAAATATCTACTCTTTCTTTTGATACACCATTCTCAAGGAATGTAACAAATTCATGACCCTTTGCATGTCCGAATGCTGCAAGTGCAATTCCCGTATTTCCACTGGTGTTATCTACAATTGTCTGTCCTTCTTTTAACAATCCGGCTTTTTCAGCTTCTTCAATCATATTAAGGGCAGCTCTGTCTTTGATACTTCCTGACGGATTAAAATATTCAAGTTTTCCTAACAATCTTGCCTTTAAATTGTGTTTCTTTTCATAATTGCCCAACTCTACAAGTGGTGTGTGTCCAACTAACTCTGTAATACTTTTATAAATCTTTCCCATTCTTTCGTCCTCCTTATTCCTACTATGTCTGTAGGTTTTGTTGGATTAAAAATACCACATTGCAACTGGTTTGTATAATTCCTTTATTCTATTTTCTGTTATAGATTTTGTTTATAGCAAAAACAGGCGGCCATATGACCGCCTGTGAGGAAAAAATATATAATGATGTAGATAGTACGCTATTCCGTTGTGCCCTGCATTGCATCATAGTCCACCTCTCCGGTACGGACTTTAATAACATTGCGGACATCATATACAAAGATTTTGCCATCTCCTATATGTCCTGTATAAAGCACATCCCTGGCAGTATTGACAACCGTTTCCACAGGTACTTTTGCAATGACAATTTCAACCTTGATTTTTGGAATAAGGTTAATATCAACCTGGGTACCACGGTAAAAATCTGTCTGCCCTTTCTGCATTCCGCAGCCCACTACCTGGCTGACAGTCATACCTGTTACTCCGATTCGGTTCATTGCCTCTTTAAATGCCTCAAATCTTGAACGCTTCATAATAACTTCCACTTTGGAAATTGAAGAAACCTGCTTTGTCTGTGTGCTGTTGTCAAGAGTTATAGGTACAAGTTTTTCATGCTCTGATGTCTTAGACGGACCGCTCTGAAGAATTTCAGTATAACTGTTGGTAACAAAATCGCCGTATGCACTGTTAAGACCATGTTCCCTGTTATCAAGTCCCTCAATCTCTTCTGCTGCGCTGACACGAAGCCCTGAAGTATGTTTAATTAAAGTAAATGCAAGTCCCATAATCACAAGGACAAATACCACGACAACCGCAGAACCAAGAAGCTGTGTTAAGAAAAAGTCTGCATTGCCGGTATAAAAAAGTCCTTTTGTCTTTGAAAAAAGTCCTGCAAGCAAGGTTCCAAGGATTCCACAGAAACCATGAACGCCGATTGCTCCTACGGGGTCATCTATTTTCAATACTTTGTCCACAAACTGTATTGCAATTATTGAAAATACTCCGGCAAAGATTCCTATAAGGCAGGCAGTCAAAGGTGTGTACTGGTCACATCCGCAGGTAATTGCAACAAGTCCCGCAAGAATGCCGTTTATCGTCATGGAAATATCTGCTTTTCTGTAACGGATTTTGCTTGTGATCATAGCTGCCACCGCTGCAATTCCGGCTGATAAAATTGTATTTAAAAATACGTTGCCGACTTTATCAGCTGCACCTGATGTAATAACCGAACCTCCGTTAAAACCAAACCAGCCAAACCAGAGAATCATAATACCAAGTGCCCCAAGGATTATATTGTGGCCGGGTATTGCCTTGCCTCGTCCATTCTTGTCATATTTATCAATACGGGGACCGACTATTTTTGCACCCATAAGTGCTGCCATACCACCAACGGTATGAACAACGGTTCCGCCTGCAAAATCATGGAAACCAAGCTTTGAAAGCCAGCCTCCGCCCCATATCCAATGTCCTACAATCGGATATACAAACATTGATATAATTACGCTGTATATGCAATATGCCGAAAATTTAGTTCTTTCTGCCATTGCCCCGGAAACAATTGTTGCTGCCGTAGCACAGAAGGTAATCTGATAAAATACGAAGCTGCAAAGAGATACCCCGTCAGGTAAAAGGGATGTATAGTCATCTCTGATAAACAAATCAAGATTTCCGATAAAACCGCAATTTTTACCAAACATAAGTCCAAATCCGATAAAGAAGAAAACCGGAGCACCTATACATATATCAATTATGTTTTTCATTACAATATTACCTGCATTTTTGGCTCTTGTAAAACCTGTCTCAAGCATCGCAAAACCTGCCTGCATGAAAAAAACCAAGGTTCCGCAAATCAACAGCCAGACTGTATTTAATGATGTCATACTTTTCTCCTCCTATCTTGATTCTCTTGTATATGGCTTGCCATTTGCCTTAGGCTCTGAACCCGGCTTCATAAAGAATGAAAGCACTATGAGGGTTGCAAGGTAAGGAAGCATCTGTAAAAACTGATAAGGTATCGCATTACTTACAACCTGGAGTCTTAACTGCAAAGCGTCAAGAAATGCAAAGAATATACAGGCTAAAAGCACACCCTTAGGTTTCCACTTACCAAAAATAACTGCAGCAAGAGCTATATATCCTCGTCCTGATACAATACCGTTTACATAAGATGATATATATACGGTTGTAAGATATGCACCGGCAAGTCCGCAAAGGGCACCATTTACAGAACACGCGAGATATTTTTTCTTGGTAATATTGATACCAAGTGTTTCTGCTGCCCTCGGGAATTCACCTACTGACCTGAAAGCAAGTCCTGATTTGGTTTTATAAAGATAAAAACCTATAACAAGTGTCATAACAACCGCAATAATAAGAACCGAATAATTATCTGCCGTTACCGACTGCATGACTCCTGCCTGTTTTTTGGATACTGTTGTATATACAAGTGATGCTATGGCAAGTCCCAGAATATTCATGGCATTTCCCACTATTACCTGGTCTGCATTAAGATTAATTGTAAGGAAAGCATATATCATATTTACGCCCCATCCTGCCACAACGCCTGCAAGCATACCAAGATATGGATTTTTCGTAAAATATGAAGTAATAAAACCTACAATCGCACCCACTGACATAATGCCTTCAAGTCCGATATTGGTAAGTCCGCATCTTTCTGAAAACATCTCGCCTGTCGCTCCCAGTAACAACGGAGGAAGCATACGCATGGTTGCTATCAAAAGACCCGTAAGAAACGTTAAAGTGAATATATTATTCATCTGCCTTACCTCCTTTGAATTTTGATTTAAAGAACTGCTTAAACTTATCTTTTTCTACTAATACACTTCCGCCTACTACAAAGAATATAATTATCGCCTGAATAATACTTGCAATAGAAGACGGAACATTTGTCATAAGTTCCATTGAATTAGAACCTACATTTAATGCCGCATAAAACAGTGCCGCAAGAACAGTTCCTATAGGATGAAGCTGACCTATCAGTGCTATGGCAATTCCGTCAAAACCATAGTCTGCACAGAAACCGCTCTGTATTCTGAACTGGGTACCGAGAAGTTCAATGGTACCTGCCAGACCGCCGATTGCTCCTGAAATTGCTATGGACAGTATCAGATATTTTTTTACCGGAATACCATTACAGTCAGCTGCCACAGGATTAATTCCTACAGCCCTGAATTTTACTCCATAAGAGGTTTTATAAAGCACATACCATATAAGTGCCGCTACAAGTAATGCGATTATAATTCCTATGTGAACTCTTGTTCCCGGAACAAGATTGGCAAGTCTTACCGCCTCAGCAACTTTTTCAGTCTGGGGAATCTTACTGTTTGTTGCTGCAAGAGGATACGTATATAGGTAACTTGCAAGGTAAAGTGCTATGTAATTCATTAAAAGTGTACTTACAATTTCATTTACATTCCTGAATGCCTTTAACGCACCGGCTATAGCACCCCAAAGAGCACCCACTACCATGCCTACAATAATTGCACCTATTGTAATAAGCGGTGCAGGAAGATTAGCAAATGTTTTTACAAACCATGCCGCACTTATCGCTCCCATTATGAGCTGTCCGTCAACACCTATCGTCAGCACGCCGCTTTTATAAGCAAAAGTAATTGCAAGCCCGCAAAGTATAAGGGGAACCGAAATAGTAAGAAGCTCGCATATACTGTTTCCTGAGCCAAATGCTCCTTTAAACATATAACCATAGGCTTCAAAAGCATTGTTTCCCGTAAGTTCAATAATGATAATTCCAATAATAAGTGCAAATAAAACCGACACTATGGGAATGGCTATTTTCTGAATTGTTTTAGTTATTGATGCTTTCATATTCTTTACCTCCCATCATTGCTGAAATTTTGTCCATATCAGGGGTACTTCCGGATATTTCACCCATTATTTTTCCTTCAAACATAACTATAATCCTGTCTGAGATTTTAATTACTTCGTCAATATCTGCCGATACAACCACAACGCCAATGCCTTTATCCCTGGCTTCAATAAGACTGTTATGGATAAAATTAGTTGCACCTATATCAAGTCCTCTTGTAGGATGCATTGCCACGATGAATTTAGGATTTCTTTCAAGTTCCCTTGCTAAAATTACTTTCTGCTGGTTTCCACCTGAAAGATTTCTCGCTTGTTCCTCTATTGATGAGCAGCGTATATCATATTTTTCCTTCATTTGATTGGAATACTCTGTTATTTTTTTACTAAGTAGGAACTTGCCATGACCCTTTGAAAACCTCTTTTTCTCAAGGTCTTTAAGTACAATGTTATCTTTGATGTTCATATCTCCTATAAGTCCCATCTTATTACGGTCTTCCGGAATATGTGCAAGTCCGTCATTTATAAAATCAATAACCTTGAAATCGTTTGCATTCTTTCCGTCATAGATTCTCGTTCCTTCCGATGGCTTTGCTATTCCTGTAAAAATCTCTGCCAACTGGCTCTGTCCGTTTCCGTCAACTCCGGCTACCCCAAGAATTTCACCTTTATGTACTTTAAGGCAGATATCTTTTAATCCGCTGTGTTTGCTTTCCTTGTGGTAAGATACATCTTTTAATTCATAGATTAATTCGTCATCCGAATCAACATGCTTCTTCTCATAAGTTCTGGTAATAACTTTTTCGCCAACCATCAGATTAGCAAGTTCCTGTGGGCTATAGTCCTTGGCATTAACAGTTGTAATTGTCTGACCTCGTCTGAGTACCGTAATCTTATCCGAAATCTGCATTACCTCTTTCATTTTGTGTGAAATGAAAATAACGGATTTGTTATTGGCTTTTAATTTTTCGATAATCTTAAATAATCCTGCCGCTTCTTCATCCGTTAAAACCGCGGTAGGTTCATCTAATATGAGTAATTCTGCATCATTGTATAATGCCTTGATTATTTCAACTTTCTGCTGCATACCCACCGACAGATTGCTTACTTTTTCATTAATGTCAACCTGTAAATCATAGGCTTTTTCTATTTCCATAACCTTTTTGGTTACTGCGGTTTTGTTAAGAAGTTTTCCTTTCTCTTCAAGTCCGCAGAGCATTATATTTTCAAGTACAGTCATGGCTTCAATAAGCATAAAATGCTGATGAACCATTGCAATACCTATATTTCTTGCTGTTAAAGGCGAATCCATATGCCATTCACAATCCTTATAAATTATTTCTCCGGATGTCGGCTGGTATAATCCGCAAAGAATATTCATAAGTGTACTTTTTCCGGCACCGTTTTCGCCTAAAAGTGTATGTACTTCGCCGTCACCAACTTTTAAATTGACATCTTTTAATGCATAGAAATCACCGAATTTTTTTGTTATTTTAATCAATTCAAGCATATGCATTCTTCCTTTCTTATCATTATGGTATATGTGATGACAAAGTCCGTATTCTATACAGGCTCTGTCATCACTTTTTCTCAATTATTTTGCATAACTGTCACAATCAATTTCACCGCTCTTGATTTTATTGATTACATCATTAACCTTAGCCTGCTTATCCGCATCAAAGAAATCTCCGAATACACCAAGGCTGCATGTACCGCCGTCTTCAAATCCTGCGATATAATATCCGCCTTTAAATGTGCCGTTTGCCGCTGTTTCCATTGCATGATAGATAAGAGCTTCATTACTCTGGATAATACTTGTTACCGTAATATCGGGAGCTGTATCGTGGGACTCTGAAGGCTGTGCGATAAAGTATACGTTATCCGCTGACTGGCAGGCTTCTCTTACACCTGCATCAACACCTGATGCAAATGAGAAAATAACATCTGCTTTATTGGTTGAAATCATTGATATACCTATTTCTTTTCCCTTTGCAACGTCTGTCCATGAACCACTCATTACTGATGTAAATTTGATGTCAGGGTTAATATATTTTGCACCGGCTTCCATTGTCTTACTTGCTTTAAGGATCTCGTCTGATTCCTCACCGCCGACAAATCCAACTGAACCGTTTTCTGACTGGAGTGCTGCAATTACTCCGGCTACAAAACCGATTTCAGGATTGTTCTGTGACATTGACAATGCATTATCCGCTGTATATGTTCCGTCAATTGCCGCAAAATCTACATCGGGATAATCAGGTGCGATTTCTGAAAACGCATCCGAAAGGTCTGTATCAGGTGAAATAATAAGGTCAACTCCTGCATCACAATACTGTTTTACGGTAGATGTCATATTCTCAAGTGATACATTTTCCACTTCAAAAGTCTTAATATTATCAAATTTTTTTTCTGACGCTTTAAAGCCTTCATAACAGCTTGAGCCCCAGCCGCCGTCTTCAAACGGACATGCTGAAATGTATGCTACTTTAAAAGTATCTGACGAACCTGAACCATTAGATCCGCTGCTTCCGCATCCTGTTAAACCTGCTATAACAAGTGTTGCTGCTGAAATTCCTGCCACAATTTTACTTAATAATTTTCTTCTCATAGTTTCTTCCTCCTGTATGTGTTGTTATTCGCTGATTGGTTTTGTTATATATTTTCTATGCATCTCTCTTCGACGCATCCAATCCGTACCTTGTTTTGAAGCCATTTTAATGACCTCACGTTCATCTACTTTTGTAGCCTTTCCATCCTTTACGAGGATGTTGCCCTGAACCATTACCGTATTTACATTGCTTCCATTTGCGGAATATACGAGATTCCACAACAGATTGGTGTCATCTCCGTCCCAGTAAACCGGCTGTAAATTAGGACTCATGCAATCAACGAGAATCAGATCCGCTGATTTACCGGCTTCTATTGAGCCGATTTCTTTTTCCATTCCAAGGGATTTTGCTCCATTAATTGTTGCCATCCTTAACATCTCTTTTGCACCAAACATAAGTGCATCACAATGGGTTGCTTTCTGTAAAAGTGAACCTATTTTCATTTCCCTGAAAAGATCCATGCTGTTATTGTCTATCGGTCCGTCAGTTCCAAGTGAAACATTGACGCCCGCTTCTTTCATCATCGGTATTCTTGCAACGCCACATCCTAGCTTTGCCGCCGATGCCGGGCAATGGGCGAGGCTTGTTCCTGTGGCTGCCATTCGTTTCATATCTTCACTTCCAACCCATACGCAATGGGCTAAAAGTGTATGTTCACCAAGAATTCCTCTTTCTTCAAGAACTTCTATCGTTGATTTACCGAATCTTTTATGTATTGTCTGTTCTTCTTCCATCTGTTCACAGCCATGTGTGTGAATACCTACGCCATATTCCTTCTGGCATCTCACTGCGTCTTTATACATCTGTTCACTGCAATAGAACAGATCCTCAAGTCCCATCCACACTCTGATACGTCCGTTATATGACATATGATGACTTTTAATTAATGCTTCATTAGTCTCCGTTGTATCAAAGAACGTATATGGCAAAACATCTGCCGCATAAGGTGCACAATGTAATCTGATTCCAAGTTCTCCTGCTGCTTCTGCACACCTGTCCATAAAACGGTACATATCCATTATTGTGGTTGTTCCGTTTTTCAGACATTCAAGGTAACAAAGCCTTGCCGCATGGTAAGCATCCTCTTCCATACATGCCCTATGCTCCAGATCATATACCGGAAGCCAGTCAACCATTCTCTGGTTCTCCACAACACCTCTCATAAGGCTTGAATGGTTATGTGTATCAATTAATCCCGGAAGCAGTGCCATCTCGCCTTTGCAATCGATTATCTCATCTGTATCCTCGGGAATCTTAACATCCTCCGAACTGCCAACTGCCGTAATCTTTTCTCCGTCTATAATGACTGTTCCGTTTCTGATTATCCTGTCCTGTTCATTAACAGTAAATATAATTGCATTTGTAATTGCTCTTTTCATATCGTTCCCTCCTGCAAGATGTTTTTCAGCAAAAAAGGCGTTACACCGATGATTTCTCATCAATATAACGCCTTTGTTAATCTTTTTTTGATTTATGAGCATATATTAATCTTAAAATAGCTTGATTTCAATATACATTTTGTATAAAATATAAATATATTTTTTTACATTTTGTATATATGGAGTGAGTTATGGATTTAAAGAAATTTCTTGAACTTCCTGCAACAGGGGACTTCAGGCTTTTAAACAAAATAGATAATATTACGGATATTCCGGTTGAAAACATATCCCTTCTTGAGCCTCCGGTTGAAAAATTCGTCCGCAGGCACGAAATTATCCTTTCACAGGCTCTTACTGTAAGAGACAATGAAACTGATCTTAAGCAGTTTATTGAAGAATTATACCTTGCCGGTGCTTCTGCGGTTGTATTTGCATTTCCGGGGAATGATTTTCATATGTTGGACAATATATTGCCCATATATTCAGCTAAGAATTTTCCTATTCTCAGCATGGACTGGGACCACCTTTTCTCGGAAGTAGTTGAAGAGACTTTAAAAGAAATATGGAAAAACGAAAATGAAATACAGACCTACCTTGAGGCACTCCAGCGTGACCTCCTTAATCATTTCATTCAAGGGAAATCCCTTGAGGATGCAGCCGAGGTCTGCTACAAATATCTCGGAAGCGATATCGTTATCCTTGACATCAACCATAAAATTGTTGGACGTAATTCCATAATCAGACGTTTGTCCCCGGCAGGATACCTCAAATCGAGAACAGGTGAAATCAAGAGACTTGAGATTGCCAACTCCGGCAGACAATATGGCTTTCTGCTTCTTGACAATACAGTCTTTGATCTTAATTTTCACTCTGCTTCTGCCGTCCAGTGTATAAATACACCCCTGACTTTATGGTTTGACAGGGAATACGCCATTATGGCATCAAGAATGAAATCCAAAGAAGATTTTATCTGGAAACTGGCACACCATGAATTTGAATCCTTATCAGAGGTCTGCTCAAAAGCTGAACTTCTTGAACTTGATATCAGTGGAAATTTTAACTGCATCTTAGCCAAGGTATCCACTTCTGATTTTAATGTTGAAGGTCAAAGCAATGTTTTCATTGAGGAACTGGCCCTTAAAACAGCCTTGGATTACAAGCTTAAATGTCTCGTTTCTCTCCAGCACGATATTCTTGTAATTTTTCTTGAAAATAAAAACGAATCCAATACAAGGAATCAGATTGAAGATTATATTGCTTCTTTTGAAAAAAACTGTGAGCAGAATATTCCTGCCACAGCTTTTCTCTGGGGATATGATTCCATGGGACGTCCTGTTGACACCCTGAATCTTGGTTATAAAAATGCACAAAAAGCGCTTGAATTCTGTATTGATTCAGACGGAGCAATCCACTGTAAATGTTTCCAGTTCTCTATTTCGGAAAAGATTATAAGTCTTTTAAGAAATGACGAAGAAATCAGACTTACAGCTTCAAATATTTTAAATTCTTTAAAAAACTATGATACCATCCACAATTCCGACTATACGGACACTTTAAAGACATACATAAAAGCCAATTACAATATCAGTGAAGCCGCGCGGCTTTCAAATCTTCATCGTCAGTCGCTTATATACAGACTTGACAAAATAGAGGCACTTACCGGTCTATCCCTTAAAAACCATGATGATTTGTTTACACTTGAGTTATGCCTGATGATGTGATAAAGTCCTCGTTTTTCAGTTTTTTATTTATCCTTATCCATATACCTGAATGCCTCTGCAAGCTCCAGTTCCGATATTCCGAGTGAAGAAGCTATTTCAGCTCTGCTCATACCTTTCTTTTCAAGGTTATGGCTTAATGTTACCCATGATTTATATTTGTTCTTTAATTCTTCTTTCCTGCCTTCTTCTATTAATCCTTCAAAAGCTTCACACATGTTAAGTTGCTCCTTTCAGTCATACAATATTTCGTTAATTGCATCCGCAAATATGTCCGGAGTAAAGTAATTCTTTAATAAAATGTCTTTCTGTCCTATTACAATCTCTTCCTTTCTTTTCTTAAATAATAAAACAGAAGCATTATAAAATTTTAACCTATATTATCCTTAAACATTATAACATTGTATCTATTGAAAAAAAACCCCTTGAGGAATTTATTTATTCTCTCAAGGGGTTTTAATATTACCAGTCTGCACCCGGACACATTGTTAAAAATACATAGTTATCTTTAACCTTGATTACAGGTTCGTTAGCTTCTGTACAGATGTTCCAGCGTGGGTTCGCCGACTTTTTCAGCTGTGCTGCAAGGGCTTTTGCATCATCCGTTTCAAAAATATATGAAACGTATGGAATTGAACCAATAACAGGTGCAATTTCATATCCATTTTTAAAACCTTTGATGTCCTCATCAAATCCCATCAATAAACCTTCTTTGACTTTGTTTACTTCACAATCATATCCACCAACCGGAGCGATTAATTTTGCTATTTCTTCAATGTCTGTTCCTTTATCAATCCCATCTTCAAAAATAGATACAATCTTTTTTTCAATTTCTGCCGAATCCATATCGTCAGAACCTGAATTATCACCCTCTGATCCGGTTGTAGGATTATCTGTAGTATCTGTTACTGATTCCTTTGTGTTATCAATTGTTGTCTCACCGTTGCTGTCAGACTTTGAACATCCAAACAGTCCCACTGCCATTGTTAAAATAATAATACCTGCAAATAATTTTTTCATAATTTTCTCTCCTTAACTTTTTTAATTAATTTTCCTGTAAGTTTTTTTATAAGATATAAAATATATGCTGCCACTATGAGGCATATCGCAGTAATCAGAAACGTAATAAGTTTTTTCCCGGTTGCTTTATAAATCCCGGTTTCAAGTTTAAACCCGAAAATCATCTGCAGACCGTATAGTTCCAATGTAAGCCTGCCTATAAACTGCATCGGAAGATTTCTGATTGATACGTGTGATGAAATATAATCCCAAAGTAATATCAGCGATATTACAAAAGGAATTGCAATAATATAATACATTTCAAAGAAAGGTTTATTCAGTCTTTCAATGCTGCCATATCTGTAAAGAAGATAAGAACCTGCAATTAATCCTGCAATTATTACAGGAAGTCCGGATTTTTTTAACAAAAAGTTTCTGATTTCTTCATAATACATACCGATAAAAATTATGGGCAGTCTGTTTACCAGTACAAAAACAGCTCTGTTTCCAAGGACATCCTTACATAACACACCAAGTAACAGCCAGCCAAGTATCATCCCAAAAAACGCCTTTAATCCAAAACGTTTTTTTAATTTTATCAAAAAAGGTACTATGAGATATATAAGCATTATGGCAACAAAAAACCATAAAAAGGAGCCTCCTCCTTTTTTGAAAAATTCAATGCCTGAAATTACCTTGAAAAATCTCGGGTATTTCCATTTATCGTAAAAGGCTGCCACAACAGCAAACAATACAAATGGAATATATACTGACAGCAGCCTGTTGCCCACAAACTTCCAATATTCAATTCTATCTCTCTGTGCCAATGAATACGCTGACACAAAAAAGAAAATATCCACGCCTATATATGCTGCCCGGTAGATTACTAGCTCTGCTTTTAATCCTGAAAAAGGGATATAAAAGTGGAAAATCATAATCATAAGAGCCGCCAGCCCCATAATTGATTTTTTACATTTCACTTTTTGCTTAATCCTTTCTTATAAAAAACTGATAATGTCCATCCGGAAAGGCCACAATACATATCTCATCATCCATATTATACTCATTATAGTAATAAACCTTACATATTATATTTTTTTTACCTGCCTTTACAGTTATTGACCCCATTTCATCACCAAGGTCGCTTTCATCCGGTTGTTTCATCTGAACCGATATCACTGTACTCGCATCATCAACAAGATTATATTCTGAACACTGTTGTACCACGGGAGCGCAATATATTTTATCGTCCAATGAAAATTCTATAAGCGAATATGATACTTGTGGCTGCTGTTGTTTTCTTACTTTATTTCCAATCATAAAGCTTATGCCTGTTATTAATATCAGACTTGCTGCTGTCACAATCCACTTAATGACATTAGATGGTTTACGGACTGTTTTTCCCGCCGCTTCAATCATATCAACGTCAATATCATTCATAGCTTTTAAAAAATCATATGAATTCATATATAATAGCCCTCCTTCTTAAGATATTGTTTTAATCCGTTTCTGACACGGAAAAGAATTGTTTTAACTTTGCCTTCACTGATGCCATATCTGTCTGCAATCTCAGCCACAGAATCCATATACCAGTACCGCCTTATAAATACATTTCTTTTTTCTTTGTTAAGGGTTCTAAGAAAAGAATTTATATAATTTTTAAGTTCTTCGCTTTCTGCATTTGCCGTTGTATCATCGTTTCCTGCAATTATCTCTGAAAGTTCGCCTGTCAGTTCCACAATTGTAGCACTTCTTTTCAGCCTGTTTGATTCTTTATACCGGTCCAGTGCAAGATTTCTGGTTATTTTTGCCAGAAAAGTAAAAAAATAGCCTCGTGGTTCGTGAGGAGGTATCGAATTCCATGCGCGCAAATAAGTATCATTCTCACATTCCTCAGCAATATCCAGGTCATCGCAAATACGATTGGCAATAGCAACAAGCTGCTTTCCATACTTATCTGCCGTATAAGAAATTGCTCTTTCATCTCTTACAATATAACGGTCTATAATTATTTCATCTTCTATGGGAAGCATCTCCTTTCTTATCCCTTCACTTATTAATACGACATATATTATAAGCAGGTTTCAATTATTTTAAAAAAAGACATATGCCCGGATAGCATATGCCTTTCCATATATTTTAGTATCTTGGTGTCAGCTCTACATACATATCTTTGTACTGTCTTGCACTCTTTTCCCATGACACATCTTTTTTCATATCACGGATGACCATATCATCCCAATATTTTCTGTTTTCAAAATAAAGTGTCTTTGCTCTGTTAATTGTATCGTAAAGAAGTCCTCTTTCATATCTGTCAAATGTAAAACCATTACCTGTATTATCAAACATATTATAAGGCTGGACCGTATCCTTAAGCCCGCCTGTCTCTCTGACAATTGGAATTGTTCCGTATCTCATGGCTATAAGCTGTGTCAGTCCGCATGGTTCAAATCTTGACGGAACTAAAAGAGCATCGCATCCGGAATAGATATTGTGTGCAACATTTTCATCATACGCAATATATGCACAGAAATTACCTTTGTACTTATCTTCATAATAACGGAATGTATTCTCATACCATGAATCACCTGTTCCAAGAACAACAACCTGTGTATGCTCATCCATAATACTTGGAATTATATCATTTACAAGGTCAAGTCCTTTCTGATTGGTAAGACGTGAAATAAGTCCTATTACAATCTTATGGTCATCCACATCAAGTCCCAATGACTCCTGAAGTGTCTTTTTATTAATTTTTTTATTGGCTATGGCTGTTTCTGTATCATAATTTGCCGCCAGTAGTTTATCAGTGGCAGGATTCCAGTTATCGGTATCTATACCATTAACAATTCCTCTGATTTTGTCACTGTGATATCTAAGATGTTCCGCAAGACCCTCTCCATATTCTTCCGTCTGAATCTCCCATGCGTATGTATTACTTACAGTTGTAACTTTGTTGGCATAAGCAATTCCGCCTTTTAACATATTAGCATCAAGCCAGTTCTGAATCATACAGTCTTTATTAAATACATAATCCGGAAGTCCTGACCAGTACTGAATCATCTTTCTGTCATATATTCCCTGGAATTTCAGATTATGTATTGTAAGTACCGCACTTGCTCGTCCAACATTGGTATCCTTAAAACAAGTTCTTAAATAAAGTGGCACTAAAGCTGCCTGCCAGTCATGACAATGTACTACATCCGGAGTCCAGTCCAGATAATTAAGTGCTGCAAGGGATGCTTTTGCAAAAAAGCAGAACTTAGGAATATCATCAATAAGGTTGGTATATGGATTGCCCCATGAAAAGAAATCATCATTGTCAATAAAATCATATACAACTCCGTCTTCCTGATATTCCATAATACCTACATAATACTGTCTTCCGTCAGCACAAAGGTTCATATAAAAAGAACCTCTGTATTCCATTTTCTCCTGATATTTCCAAGGAATACATTTATATCTTGGAAGTATTACCTTAACATCCAGATTAAGTTTGGCTAAGCTCTTAGGAAGTGCGGACATTACATCTCCAAGTCCTCCGGTCTTGGCAAATGGGTAACATTCAGAACCTATAAAAGCAACACTTCTTCGTGGTCCCAAATCAACCGGTGCAACCGGAATATTTTCCGTAACAACAGGCTCTTGTGTAACAGGAATATTCTCTGCTGCAACAGGCTCCGCAGCAATCTCAGTTTTTTTTGCTGCTGTTTTCTTTGTGGTTGCTGTTGTCTTAGCTGTTGTTTTTTTCGCTGTACCGGTTGTCTTAGCGGTTGTTTTCTTTGCTGCCGTTGTTGTCTTAGCGGTTGTTTTTTTCGCTGTACTGGTTGTCTTAGCTGTTGTTTTCTTTGCTGTCTCGGTTGCTTTTTTAGGTGCTAAAACTTCTTCGTTCGTCACCTTTACTTCTGTTAAGTTATCTTTAACTCCCGAATTAGTTGCACTTTTTTTATTATCCATACCTATCTCCAATCTGTGAAATAATATTATTCCTATATACTATTCTAACAATAAAGCAACTTTAGTTCAACAAAAACCTTTTTTCCACAGAAATACTGTATGTTAATATCATAATTTCCTGATTCCATACTATCATCCCCCATTTTTATAAATTAACCCTGAAGACCGTTTGTCTGTCTAATCATATCTTCCACAACAATGTCATAGATTTCACCAACTGAATTACAGTATTCAAGTATTTTCCAAGGCTCATTAGTATGAAAATGTATTTTAACCAATTCTTCGTCTCCTGCGGCTATCAGACTGTTTCCTTCAAAATGTTCCGTTATATAGTCGGCGATTTCATCTTCATCCAAATCCTTGTCTCGCCTGTCAATTAATAACTGTGTGTCATATCTGTATGCAAACTGGTCATCCTCTGCATCTATTGAATTAATTCCCATTTTTAAAACCTCCATAGTTTTTGAATTATATTTTATCTGTTTTTTCCAATTTCAGTAATTGTATTTTTTTATCAAGACCTCCTGCATAGCCCATTAAACTGCCGTTTGTACCCACAACTCTGTGACAAGGAATAATTATCGAAATCGAATTATGTCCAACCGCACCACCTACAGCCTGTGCTGACATTTTCGCAATGCCTTTTTCCTTAGCTATTACATTGGCAATCTCACCGTAAGTCATTGTTTTACCGTAAGGAATAGTAAGCATAATCTCTGCTACCGATTTTCTAAACGGCGTACCTGTAATTAAAATCTTTGGTGTAAAATCAGGTTCTTTTCCTCTAAAATAAATATCAAGCCACCTTGATGTATCATCAAATATATCAAGGTCTTTTTCTGTACATTCTTCCTTGATGGAATCAGCAAAATATTTTTGTCCTTCAAACCACAAGCCTATCAATGCAGTTCCTTCACTTGCCATTGTTATCCTGCCGATAGGTGAATTGTAATAATTTGTGTAAATCATAAATTTATATTTTTTTCTTATTCAAAAATAAATATAACAGTCATCTAAAAGTCAAATATTATTAAAATGTAAATAATACCTACATACATAAGACCTGCCGGAATTAAATCTATTCATCCGGCAGGTCTTTTATCTTGATTCATCCTTTAGGAATCTGTCCGTCAACATACAGAATGTGATTTACTAACCATTCCGTCAGATATTCCAGAATATCCATTATCTGTTTGTCCTGGTCTTCTGTCTCACTTTTATGCAAATCAATAAATTCATCTAATTTAGATATAAATTCATGATGCTGAATTTTCTGTGTGAAAAGTTTTTTATAGTTTATGGATTCCATGTAGTTTTCTTCATCCGTAAAATGCTTTTCCGTGTAATCACGCAGCTTTATGAGAATTGCCTCGATTTTATCATATTTATCCGGTGTAAATTCATCATTAAGCAGTTCATAAGCTTCATCCGCATATTTAAAAAGCTGCTTATGCTCCTCATCAATCATTTCAATTCCTATGTAATACTCCGGTTTCATTTCGTACATATCAAAAACCTCCTTGCGACATTACCTTAATTCGTGTATTCCAAGGTAATCATCCACTTTATCTGTCACTCTAAGAATAGCACAATCCTTGTTAAAAATCCACTTGTACTTTAGATATCTTTACTAACAATAATATAGTTCATTTTCTTTCCTTTTTTGAACTATATCATTCTTTAGTTCAAAAATTCATTTATTTTTGTACCAATTATATTATATAGTTTAAAAAATTACAATTTATTGAACTAAAAAATTTGTTCATTGACAAATCAATTTCCATAAAAACGTTTATATAAAAATTTTGATTCTGTATTTCCTAAGATACCTCCATTACCAAACTCTTTTCGTTTGATACTGAAAGAATACTTTTGTATTTATCTTCAATCCCATAGCTGTTGCTAATATAACGTTTCAATTCCTTTTTTGTGTAATGAGGAATAATAATCCCGTCAAACAACCCTAAACCGGAAAAATCTGTCATACCAACGTTATTTTTATCAAAGTCTTTTATCTCCTCAACACTCACGCCTGCAATAGCTGCGCCTGCACTGCAACCGATATATATTTTGTTTCCCGTCTTAAATCCTTCTTTGATTATGCTATCCAACCCTCTTTCTCTTAATATGGATAGCTTCTCAAACGTGTTGCCTTCTCCGCAATAATAGATATCACATTCCAAAACTTCCAAGTTACTCATTTGATGTCCTGATAAAATTATATTTTCCTCTTTAAATCCCAAATTAACGCATGCCATCACAAGTATTGATTCCGTGTAATAATGTGGTTCATGAAATAAAAATATCTTTTTGTCCTCTAATTCATAAGACCCAAGCTCTTTACCAATAAGCTTTTGTCCCTCTTTGGTTGTAAGCCCATACGAAGTAAATATTAATTTATTTTTCATACACAATCACCATCCCTTTCGGTTAAGAGAATATCTTGTTTTTCCATATCCGGGACATTCGCCGTATTTTAAATAATCACTATAAAATGAAGCGCTATAAATCTCAATCAGCAATTCTGCATCTTTTAAGGTTGCATATCTATATTCGATTGTCACAGACTATCACATCCGGTTCACTTTGCCCGATACCACTTCAAAATGATATTTCACAATTCCCAAATCAAGCTTTGTGTATAATCCCCTCCCGCAAGTTATTTTTATACTATTATCAGGCAATAGTTCAAAATAAAATTTCTGCCGGTTCATTGCTGTCGGTGCAAGAAGTGCTGCTTCCATCCCGAACAAAAACCATTCCGGCATATCTTTTTTATAGTTACAAACTTCACTTAACTTTTTGCTTTTATGGGCTGCTCCAGCGGTTTTACCATAACCAAGAGAAATCAGGCATACCAGTTTTTCTCCTTTGTCAATTTGTGCTTTACTCTTTCCGTGTGTCATAGCAACCCAACAGGTATTAAGTCCAAGCTCCTGTGCTTTCAAAACAATCTGTTCGCCGTAGTATCCAAGAGATTCATCTGGTTTTGATTTTTCCCTGACAAGTGCAATGTAATTATTCACACCATCAAATTTTCCGTAATGTGCCATCATTGAGTTAAAACATTTCGGCTCATCATAAATTATTTGAATATGCAGTCCCGCTTTTTGATTAATCTTAGCAATGAGAGTATTTAAAACTTCTCTCTTTTCTTTTTCAATTTTCTTATCCGTATATTGCCTTACACTGTGTCTTTCTTTCATAAGTTCAATTATTTCCATTATTGATTACCTCGCATAATAATCTTTCAATATTATTTAAAAAAACACCCGTAGTAATTTTGCTGCGAGTGCTCTCAGTACTAAAGCTTCCTGATTAATTTTACAAGTTCCGTTTCCCAGTCTTCCTTTTCAGAATAATGAATTGAACCGAGTATACCAGGATAACAATAATTCACAGAAGAGCATAGTATAATCGGAACGTCCCAGCCTCTTTCTCTGACTTCTTTTATCAAAATCTCTCCTGAGTTATTATCGGCTCCGCCAGATTTTTCAGGATACCACATATCAGTAATTATTAAATCATAAAGTTTTCCCTTACTAATTGCTCCTTCTATTTTACTTAGCCCATCTGCAAGATTTCCAACGCAATCTATCTTCAGATTCTCAAAAGAGCCTCTCTCAATAGCTCTGCATATATCATGATGTTTAAAGACATTATCTTCAAGATTTAAAATATGCATAATCGCTAACACCTCCGCTATAATCTTATCAGATCACATATACTTCTTAAACTAACCTGCTAGTTTAGTTTCATAAAAATCTCTATACGCCGGAAGAGAAGGACTTTCGTCCTCCTCTCTGCTGCCCCTCAGTATGTCATCAACCGACGTACCGAACAACCTGCTCAGGGCGTACAGGTTGTCAACGGTCGGAAGACTGTCGCCTCGCTGCCACTTGTAGACAGCCTGATCAGACTCAAAACCCATGAAGCGTGCTATTTCTTCTACCTTAATGTGATGTGCTTTACGGATTTCCTTTATTCTGGCTCCGGTTGCCTTTGCGTCTAATACTGGATATTCCATACGGATTCCTCCTTCATGTAATGCGGGTTACCAAACATCTGACTTCCAAGTGATGTAAATGTACTAATTTAATTATTCCACAACCACACCATTATATCCTTTTTTCAATTCTTCATTGAACTCTGCTTCTGATAATGTGCTGAAGTGTAGACATGATTCTTTCTTCTCATTTTATTTTAAGTGGTTTTTTACACCAAATCTGATACCGGATTTGAGATTTCTTTCCTGCATATAGTGCATGAAATACAATGAAGCTTTGTTTATCCCCAATGACAATCTCTGTTTTTCCCGATGCAGTTTTATTCAGTTTAACCGCAACTGACCGTTCGAAAAACCGGGATGGGATTTTACTTACCAAATTGTCCATAAATTCAATGCAAATTTCTTCCATCTGATATTGGCTATTTAGTTTTTGTTCTTTGTACTGCAGAAGCATGTTTTTCTCTGTAATTTCTGACAAACAATCAGACTTGTTAAAATAGCTTGTTGCAATCATATAAAGTGCATATTCAAATGACGTTTGACTGTTAGTGAAATTCATTTTTACCATATCGTGTTCTCCTTTTCATTAAGAAGTGGTGCAATAGTTGTTATAAAATCACTATACCAGTTTTTTTTAGCATAAGATATAAACCAATAGTCTAGTTTTTGAATCCTGTGTAACTTCTGCCATGTTGTCAAACATGAATAATGCTTTTCATAATATCAATGGCTGCTGCAAATTCTTCGTCATGATTTCCCCTCACAAATATTACATTTGAGGGTGCATTCATAATCCATTCCATCATTTCATGTCGTATGGTTCCATGGTTTCTGCGTTTCGATATTCATGTTTCTCATAATATCCTATCAGTTCACCATCATCTCTGAGTGCCACCATATAAACATCTTTATTCTGTTTCTCATTGTGAAACGTATATACAATATTATGGCTTTCATCTGCCGCAAACCATTCCACTACCTGCTGTATTTTATCTCTTGATTCCGGATTGTGGCAGTCTAAAACGCTTCTTCCAATAAGTTTGTCGCCGCCTCGCTTCGCATAGCTGCTAACTGCTGCCGGATTCATATAAATAATCTCATGCTTAAGATTGCATATAACAATTGATGACCTGTCCTGATCAACAATACTCTTATAAAAACCGATCATCCTTTTTTTATGTATTTTTATCTTCTTATTTTTCACCATTTTCTACCTTTCTTAAAATATCGCGCCTTCAGCCCCTGTTCCAGACTTCATATCCCTGCCTCCTGGCAGAATCATACACAGGCTGCATGTTCTTCTCAAGAATATTAATAAATTCTTCTTCACTATTTCCCTTGCGATAAAGTTCCTGCCCTGCCCAGAGGGAATGCAAATTATCCCTATAGCAGGACTCATACAATTTTCTGATGCCTTCCTTTTCATGAATCAGCTGATACATAATAAACTGATTTTTTGCAAATCGGATAAAGAACGGGGACCATTTCGGAAGCCTGTTGCTCTTAGAGGAATTTAATGATGAATCCATCGGCATCAGATTCCACAACTCATCATTCATTACAAATGACCACGGAATAAAATGATCTACATCATATTGTTTCAAAACAACCGGCTCACCTGTAAATACATCCTTAATTTCTCGGACATCCAGAATACCTTCCCAGAGTTTCCGGACATTATTCAACTTACGCATCTTTTCATCCATTGGGGCAAGTTTATAAATCAATCCCGGAACTTCAGGGTTATTATTCTGAAGCCATTTCACCTTTTCATACTGTATCCATCCCAAAATTGATACCATCTGGTCCTGAATCATTTCTACCCAGGCGTTCTGAAAATAAACCTTCTTCTTAAGCTTGCTTTCCTCGCCGAGTATGTAAGGCAAAAGTACAGTATGCCTATTGATTCGTTCTATATATGCAGTCATTCTGCGGACACTTCCCCAGTCTGCTGCCTCACTGCTTTTATTAAAAAAGCCTGCCAGAGCCCGGTATGGGACCATGTTAGTAAGCTGTTCTTTATAAGTCTTTAACTCAGAATTATGCTCCGCAATTGCATTCTTTATTTCTAACTTAGACGCATTAGCCGGTAAATCCGAAAGTCCGGTAAGAAGTAATACCGCTCTTTCCAAGCCATCTCTTACCTGTCCGTCCAACTGCATTCCACTTAAATGGATATGGAATTCTCTTACCGAATACCATGCATTACAAATCATCTCATCTATAATTTCATCAAAGGTCGTTTCCCTTATGTCCTCAGATATCAGCTGCACAATTGCTTCCAGCCAATAGAACTTATAGCAGTAAGAGGGATCTTTCATCATCATAGAAAATGACTCGATATCCAGTGTATTATAATATTTTCCATCAATGATTAATGAATACCCTTTTTTCGTAAAATCAGATTCAGCCATTTCTCCTCATCCCTTCCCGGTCTTACATCACCTGTAATCCAATAGTCCTCTATCTGCAGTTCCGGAATCCCATGCAGATATTTTTCAAAATCTCCAATTGTAAAATCTGTAAAATACCTGCCGTTTCGCTCACCTTCAAAACTACCATGCTTAAAAGATGTGTAAACTACTCCATTATCCTTTAATGCTGCCGCCATCTTTTTTAATACCACGGCTAATGCAGGCTTTGAAAGATGTAATATGGATGAACATGCCCAGATGCCATCATATTTATCCACATCGTGTAACTCTTCAAAAAGCATTTGTTTAACCTTGATTCCAGTATAATCACAGGCTATTTTGCAAAGTTCTTCTGAACCGTCTATAGCATCCACCTGAAAGCCCTTCTCAAGGAAATACTTTGTATCACGTCCGGAACCACATCCAAAATCCAAAATATATGCACCTGCCGGCAGATTTATCAGAAATCTATCCTGTGTCTGTTTAAAATCCACAGAGAAAGTTTCTTGAACAAACTGACTTGCATTTTGATTGTAATACTTTAATGTACTGTCCATAACAGATTTCACCTATTTTCACACAACCCGGATTCTTAACTATCCTTTCATTCACGTTACTTGAATATTGTAACATATTTATTGTTATTTGTAACATTACTTGCTTTTAATTACCCAATTACAGACAACCAGCATGCACAAAATCAAGTTCCGGTACAAATGTCGGATCATTTCTAAGCTGATGCAATACATAATACTTCAACTCTTGTAATAAAAAACATAACAGAATAAAATCTGGCAGCTTTATCCTTAGCATTTACAATTCCAATACTTTCAAATTCATCAAATGATACTGTCTCATACTTTTCAGGCATTTTCTCTTTATCCTCTTGTGGCATATCAAGTTCTCCTGCTATCTGGCTGACTGAGACAGCCTAAAAGTTTCCTTTTAAATGTAAGGAATGAATGATCTATTGGCACTCCGGCAATGTTTTCAATTTCAGCAAAAGTCAACTTGAAATCGTCTGTTTTATTTTTATTGATCCACTTCCATAAAGGATCATATTTGCTAATAATTATCATTCACCTGCTTTATTTACAATTACAAATATCCAATTGATTCTTTGCATGCTTCACACATGTTCTCCAAAGTTTTATTCCAAAATAATCCACAAGAAATTCCGGGAAAGCACTGATAATAAACACTTTATTATTGCCTGCTAAAGCCTGTTCACATATATAGATATCATGTGGATTTGCTTCATCTAAATACTGTTCATAAGAAATAACTTCCGCATTTCCTAACAGGCATGATATTCTCATTAAAAAAACATCAACGATTTCTTTCCATACATCTATATTGTAATCTCTAAAATGTGGATTCAGTGAATTTCTCGAAGATATATTCTTATATTCAGCAAGAGCACTAATTTCTACAAAGCAATTATCTCCATTTCCACATTTACCTGCTTCAAAATCTCGCAATGCTTCAACCATCGGATAACTGATATATAACTTTCCATTCTCAGTTTCATTATCAAAGCTTTCAAGCATCTGGTTTATCACATCACCGTCATCTGCCTTTCCCAAATTTGTCTGATGTACATCATAATCAAAGAAAAGAAACACCTCCGAAAAATCATCTCTTGATAATCCTTCCAATTGTTCTCTGATTTTCTTATTACTTTCCCTTAAGACCTCAATAATATCTGTGTCGAAATCATCCGCCTTGAGTTTTTTCCAAAGCATATATATATTTTCTCCGGCCGGAAGCGTAATAATTTTTAAATTTCCATGCTTAAAGAACACTTTTGAAATATTATCAATAACCTGTGGTTCTCTGGCTTCTCCTTCAACTATAAATGCCTTATAGTCCTTATCTGCCATTAAACGCACCTGCCTTATACATTTTCTGAAGATTATGAGCCTGACGAAGCTCCTTTTCTGTCAGCTCTGAAATTGCATTTATGCTATTATTCTCAAGAAGGAAATAGCAATCTGGTCTGAGTAAATCATTGCTCATAAGGTCTGTGTTGTGTGTAGTTGTAAATACCTGCACATCACTAATTCTTCTAAGTCTCTTCTGAACTGACTCTGATAATTCATAATGGTAAAATGCATCAAACTCATCAATGAAAACAAATGATGCTTTTTCCATACGGATATACCAGTAATAGAATAATGCAAGGGATCTGGTTCCTGTTGAAGCAATCTTGAAAAAGTCAGCATCTTTATTGTCGAAATGACAATATATAGCCTTTCTTCCATCGACCTCGCATCCATATAATTCATAATCGATATTATTTTCTTTTAAGAATTCTTGGAAATCCTTAACTTTGCCACTATTAACAATTCCTTCTGCAATGCTCTCTGATCCGTTCATAAAACCTTCATATCCACGGCTATCAAGTGAATAGAATAAAAGCATCCTCTCGACAAAATCAATAAACTTCTTAAATACCTGATTCTGAATATTATCTGAAAGAATTGAATTACTATTTACATATTTCACTCTCGAGATTGGGCTTTCATTTCTTATTGATGCATTCAAAGTATCTGATCCCTCAAGCAAAGTAAATCCATCTCTTGTCAGAAAGTCAAAGAAAATGACTTCTTTTCCATCAATGGACAAACTTTCACTCTTTAAGGAATTCACATCCATCTTACTATACTTATATACAACTTCATGTCCGGCGAACACGAATGTGTACTCAAACTCCGCAAAAGATTTTCTTCCACTCATATTCAGATAAAAATCATAGCTTCCCAGGAGTTTTTGCTTTTCAGTCAGATGAGTAATGATATCAAAGATAGCCAAACCAAGATTCGACTTTCCACAACTGTTGATACCATATATAATTCCCTTCGTTATGCAGCCGTTCTCTATTATTTCAGAATTAAAGCTGTAATTACTGGGTGTTCCTATATCTAATGTGATTTTATCCTTAAATCCTTTGAAATTTTCGACACTAAATTTCTTTAACATGATAATCACCTTCCATTTCTTTTTCTTTATTATATGATTATCCGCAAAAAAGTTCAAGTCTATCCGTATTTTTTTTACGGTAATATTGAATTTTTGTTTCGTATATCAATCCCTCTTAGTGCCAAAATTGTAAAAATAAGGACTAAATAACTCAAACACCACATTCCCAGCGCGATACCGCCTGCCTGTATTTCAGAGAAAAAAACAGAGTAGGATTCGTTCCCACTCTGTCTCATTTTCTTTGTAACTATTTGTTGTTTTATCGTAAAATTTGATACTTATTCTTTCTCAGAACCACTCTTTTTTCTGACGAAAATTACTACACCAAACACAATCAACATAATACAAATTCCGATGATGATTATGATAGTTGGATTCCATGTGTCATTCTTAGAATGATCTGCATTTGACGCAGGAATTGTTGTATTTTCTTCGGTGTTTTCATCGTCTTCCGGTTAACAAAAAAGCGCCGTATTTCTACGACGCTTTTGTCTTGCTCGGAAAATGGAGCAAGGGAATACTATTCAATTATCTGTTGTACATTTTCTTTCTGCTTACAACCGTTGTGCCAATGGCTGCACTGCCGCTGATGAACAACAGGGCAATCCACAGTGCAAGGTTACTGTTGTCACCGGCCTGTGGAGAATTGGAATCGTCTTTCGGTTTGCTGTTGTCACCGGTCTGTGGAGATTTGGAATCGTCTTTCAGCTTCGCCGTTACGATGTCGGCTTTTTTGATTTCCTTTGTACCGTTCTTGTCGCTGAAATACTTGCCACAGCCTTCGCAGTACCAGTACTCGATGTTGCCGTCGGCGGTCGCGGTGGCGTCCACCTTGGTCACATGGCGCAGGTCGCTGTGTTTGGTGGTGTCCACGTCACCATAGGCAGCCAGGCAGATGTCGCACTTGGCCTTGTCCACGCAGGTGGCCGTGCCGCCGGTGTGTCTATCGCAGATGATGGTGCTGTCACGGTTCATGGTGCCCTCCAGGGTGATCAGACCGTGGTTGGTCAAGGTGATGTCGGCGGGAACAGTCAAAGTAGTGCCGGCGGGAATAGTCAGCTTCATATCACTCTCCACGGTCACATCGCTTGGGATGCTGGCATTGCCGATGACCTTGCCGACCTTTTTGTTGAAGAGCACACTGTCAGCAATGCCGTTGGGATCGCTGTCAAAGGTCTCGGTACCGGTGGTATTGATCCAGCAGCCGATGACCTGCACGCCATTTGTGGCACTTATGCCATGGTAATCGAAATGAGCCTCAGCGTCAATGATGCTGTTGTTCAACGTGATTGTATTCCGGGAAAAAATGGCTGCATCATCCGTACCAACAGCCTTGACGGTGCTGTTGGCAATGGTCACACCGGTATTGCCAAACAGCGCAGGATAATAGCCCGTGGCCTCCACGGTGGCGTTGTTGCTAATATCGATGGTAGCATCACTATACACGCCATTGCTATTTTCGCTCTTAACAATGAGCTTGCCGCCATTGACGGTAAACCTGCCCCAAGTAGAGATAGCCTCAGCATAGGCCGTGGCCTTGAGGATGGCGTTGTCCTGCACGAAAATATCACCATCAGCCAGCACACCGCAGCCCGCATGATCTCCGCTGGTGGCTCTACCCTCAGCCTCCAGATAAGCGTTGTCCTGCAGGGTGATCGTGGCACCTTGGAAGCACTCCAGACCACTGACGGGATACGGTGAGGCAACGCTGGCGTCGTCCTGCACACAGTAGAGACTGGCGTTGTCCTTCAGGGTCAGGGAGTGGGTTATGCCGTTTCCCTGTCCAAACTTCAGGACAGAATAATTGCCGCAGCCGGTGTAGGTGACCTTGGCGGAACCGGCCAGCTTGCAGTTGCCTTCCCACTGGCCGCTTTTAGTGCTAGGCAAGTTGACATTGATGGTGGTGTCCTCAATGTACAGGGAGCTAGGATTGTTGGTTCTGGTGGACTGGGTCACACCCATATCCTCCATGTTCAGCGTACCGGAGCCGGTGATGGTCAGGCTAGCGGAGTATATACGCTTGACGGTATTGACGGTACCAGCCGCCACTTCGATAACCAGCTTCGCACCGGTGGAATTGTTAATCGTCACACCACCATTGATGGTCGCATTGTTAAGACGAATATGGTACGTCTTAGGCTCAGCAGGTGTACTAGTGCCCGGAACCAGAATCTTTCTGTCGGTAGTCCCGGTCAGCTCGTAGACCCGGTCTTCCGCCCGGAGAATAATGGTATTTGCGTCGACCTTATAATTCGTGTCATCATAGGTCTCGGTCGTACCCACGTCCAGCTTCACAACTGGCAGATCGTCGGCCGCTGCCGGCACAGTCAGCATACAAAACACCATACATAGGGTCAGAAGCATACTTACTAATTTCATCATAATTACCTCCATATGTTTTAGTAAAGATATTTTAGCAGATTTTTCCCAAAATTTCAAGTAATTTCAGAATATTGCTCCATATTCTGTGAGAATTGTAACCATGTATAAAAATGACGCGAAAAAAGCAGATAACTTTAAAACATATTAGCTTAAGGTTATCTGCTTTTATTAGATTAAAAGAATTTTTTCTTTTTAAAATATATGATTTCTGCTATTACAATGATGAGTGATATCATTATCACAGCGAAATATCCATACCGCCATTGCAGCTCCGGCATGTATACAAAATTCATTCCATACCAGCCTGTAATCAATGTAAGTGGAAGAAAAATAGTTGTGACAATGGTAATTACAGCCATAATTTTATTTTGATGTGCATCCTGCATTGATTGATACAGTTCACGTATCTGGAGCACATTTTCACGAAGAAGATGTACATGATTTTGCAATTGTTCCACACGGTGCATAAATCTATCCCAGCCTTGTGTATCCTGTTCAGATTGATAAAAATCACAGGTACTAAACAATTCTGCAATGTCTATCAACTGTTCATAATAAATATTAAACTCAGAAAGTTTTTGCCTATGCTTTATCAGTGATGTGAAAAAATTATTATTGCTTCCTGTTCCACCACTTATTTTCTCTTCCAGTTTGTCTAGCTCAGACTCCATATGAGAAAAATACAATGTATCCTCTTCTATCATATGCTCCATAATCCGTAACAGCAACTGTTTCGGTGTATCAACTTCCTGAAACATCTCCGTCTGCTTTTCTATCCATGCCTTCATTTTTCCTTCATCTTCGACAAAAAACACTTTCCTGCCTGTCAAATAGAATCCAAATGAAAGCTGTGCTTTTTTCTGTTCATTCTTTTGTGGAAGCCGAATTGTACCGAGAATACACTCTTTAAACAGCTCTGCCTTACAGTATCGAATAGAACCAAGACTGTGCAGCATCTCCTTTTTATAAGCAAATTCCTCTTTTCTTTCCCGAAACTCTGCTGTGCTCATAACAGCAAATAAACATGAATTATCTGTATATTGCATAAAAATCCCTGCCTTCTCTTTATTTGTCTATTTACCTCATGCAGTAGCAAATACCGATTTCTGTCAGTATATACTCCGGTTTTGCAGGATTATTCTCAATCTTTCTTCCGGTTGATGCCATAACAGAACGTAAGACCTGTGTATCCTCACCATAATCATCTGCCCCATCGTCAAGAGCAGTTACCTTCTCTTTATCCTGGTCTCTTGATCTCCTTAATAATTCTCTTCATGTACTTCAAAATAGCTCTGTGGATGATTACAT